>Ga0268288_10010_pt1 | contig 386716 bp, 365 predicted proteins | sample BraspS3V5C_FD_191349 | JGI IMG/M metagenome (GOLD analysis project Ga0268288, IMG submission 191349) | Soil microbial communities from Anza Borrego Desert, Southern California, United States - Bradyrhizobium sp. S3-V5C | ecosystem: Environmental > Terrestrial > Soil > Desert | place: USA... | reverse complement strand
ACCGGCCGAAAGCCTGGCAATCTCGCATCGCTCCTCCAGGCAGAGCTGCTTGTAAGTCCGCCCCATGGCAACACCTCCAGATGGAAGTGTTGCACTTCGTTTGTGAACTCAGGGGACCCATAACCACCGCTGGCGTTTGTAAGATGAATGACTTGCCGCGTGCCCCTTCCTGAGGCCGCGGCGTATAGGTCCCGGCTTTCGCCGGGACGACGACTACACGTTGCTGGCTTAAGCGTTGCCCCGATCCTCGCGGAACAGGTCCAGCTTCTGCTGCACCGGGCGATCCGAGAACGAGAACAGCACCGAGTCCGCGTCGGCCTCGTGGGTGACCCAGTGCCAGCTCGGCACCACGAACAGATCGCGCGGTCCCCATTCGAAGGTCTGGTCGCCGACCCTTGTGCGGCCCTTGCCCTCGATCGCGGCGAACACGGTCGCATCAGTGGAACGATAGCGCGCGGTCTTGAAACCCTTCGGCAGCAGCTGGATGAAGGTGCCGATGGTCGGCATCGCGAAATCGCCGGTCTCGGGGTTGGAGAATTTCAGCTTCAGGCCGTGGCAGGCATCCCACTCGTCGCGGGCCCTGGCCTGCTCCAGCGTCTCGCGGGTGTGCTCATAGGGATAGTTGAAGATCGGCGAGGTCTTCGACGATCGCTTCTGGTCGATCGGCAGCAGGTTGCGGCCGTAGCGCGCGAAGCTGTCGCCGGCCGGCTTGGAGATCGCCTGCTGGTCCTCCTTGGCGCCTTCCGCGAACGAGCAGTCGAAGAACTGCACCATCGGGATGTCGAGCCCGTCGAGCCAGAACATCGGCTCTGAGGTTTCGTTGGAATGGTCATGCCAGGTCATCGACGGCGTGATGACGAAATCGCCCGGCGCCATCGCGGTGCGCTCGCCATCGACTGCGGTATAGGCGCCTTTGCCTTCGAGCACGAAACGCAGCGCCGACTGGGTGTGGCGATGGGCGGGCGCGACGTCGCCCGGCACCACCATTTGTACTCCGGCGAACAGCGAGGTCGTGATCCTGGATTGCCCGCGCAGGCCGGGATTCTCCAGCACCAGCACGCGGCGCTCGGCTTCCTTGGCCGTGATCAGCTTGCCGGCTTCGTTCATGTAGTCGCGGATCTGGTCGAACTTCCACAGATGCGGGCGGCAGGCGCTGCGCGGCTCCGGCGTCACCAGGTCGCCGAGCACGTTCCAGAGCGCTGATAGATTCTCGCCGTCGATCTTCTTGTAGAACGCCTCGCGCTCCGGGGTCTTCTGCACGGCTTCCATGGCAAGCCTCCCATCATTCTTGTCGGTTCAATTTAATTGACAGTATACTGACAATATGGCTAGCGTCAACGAACACCCAATGACGAAAACGCGAGGGAGGTTCCGATGAAGCTGCATGGCTATTTCCGCAGCAGCGCATCCTACCGGGTCCGGATCGCCCTCAATCTGAAGGGGCTGACGCCGGAGCACCTGCCGCATCATCTGCGCAAGGGCGAGCAGTGCGCCCCGGCCTATCTCGCGATCAATCCGCAGGGGCTGGTGCCGACGCTGGAGAGTGACGCCGGTGCGATCCTGACCCAGTCGCTCGCGATCATCGAATGGCTCGACGAGACCAATCCCAATCCGCCGCTGCTGCCGCAGGATCCGCTGCGCCGCGCCAAGGTGCGCGCCTTCGCCCAAGCGATCGCCTGCGACACCCACCCGGTGCAGAACCTGAAGGTGCTGGCGCGGTTGCGCAAACTCGGCCTGCCCGAGGAGCAGGTGACCGAATGGGCGGCCTGGGCCAATCGCGAGGGACTTGCGGCCTGCGAGACCCTGATCGCCGACGAGGCGGGGACGTTCTGCTTCGGCGATACGCCCACGCTCGCGGATCTCTGCCTGGTGCCGCAGCTCGCCAATGCGCGGCGGTTCGGTGTCGATGTGTCGGCCTATCCACGCCTGATCAAGGCCGAGGCGGTGGCGAAGCAGGTCAAGGCGTTCGCCGACGCCGCCCCGGACAAGCAGCCCGATGCCGAGTAGCAAGCCGACGCCCGTCACCATGGATGCGGTCTACACCGCGCCCGGTTATCTGTTCCGGCGGATGCAGCAGATCGCGGTCGCGCTGTTCATCGAGGAATGCAGCGCGTTCGACCTGACGCCGGTGCAATATGCCGCGCTGGTCACGATCTCGACCCATCCCGGCATCGACGCGACTAGGCTCTCCGCGGTGATCGCGTTCGACCGCTCCACGCTCGGCAATGTGATCGAGCGGCTGGAGGCCAAGGCGTTCATCGTGCGCAAGCCGGCAGCCGAAGACAAGCGCGTCAAGCTGCTTTACCTCACCAAGGCCGGAGCTGGCGTGCTCAACGACATCATGCCTTCGGTCGACAAGGCGCAGGCGCGGATGCTGGAGCCGCTGAAGCCGGCCGACCGCAAGACGCTGCTCTCGCTCTTGACCCAACTTGTCGACCTCAACAACGAGGCGTCGCGGGTGCCGCTGCGTGCCGAAGACGCGCTCGAACATCTCGGGAGATCGGGCTGATGGCGGAGAGCAAGCCGGTCCTGATCGCAGGCGGCGGCATTGGCGGCCTCGCGGTGGCGCTCGGGCTCGCGCAGAAGGGCATCCGCTCGATCCTGCTGGAAAAGGCCGCAGCGCTCGGTGAGATCGGGGCCGGCATCCAGCTTGGGCCGAACGCGTTCCACGCCTTCGACTATCTCGGCGTCGGCGAGGCCGCGCGCAACATGGCGGTCTATATCGATCAGCTCCGATTGATGGATGCGCTGACAGCGGACGAGATCACCCATATCGACCTCGGCGATAGCTTTCGGGCGCGGTTCGGCAATCCCTATGCGGTGGTGCATCGCGGCGACCTGCACGGCGTGTTCCTGCGCGCTTGCCAAAATCACGAACTGATCGAACTGCGCGTCTCCAGCGAGGTGACAGGCTATGAGCAGGATGGCTCGGCCGTGACCGCAAAGCTCGCCAATGGCGAGCGGATCATTGGACGCCTGCTGATCGGTGCCGACGGGCTATGGTCGAACATCCGCAAGCAGGTCACGGCGGATGGTCCGCCGCGCGTCTCCGGCCACACCACCTATCGCTCGGTGATCCCCACCGAGCAGATGCCGGAGGATCTGCGCTGGAACGCGGCGACGCTGTGGGCCGGCCCGAAATGCCACATCGTGCATTACCCGCTGTCGGGCTGGAAGGTGTTCAACCTCGTCGTCACCTATCACAATGATGCGCCGGAGCCGGTCGCCGGCAAGCCGGTCTCCGAGGACGAGGTGATGAGGGGCTTTGCCCACGTCCATGAGCGGGCGCAAAGCATCATCCGCCACGGCACCAACTGGAAGCTCTGGGTGCTGTGCGACCGCGATCCCACCGAGCGCTGGATCGACGGCCGCGTCGCGTTGCTGGGCGATGCCGCGCATCCGATGCTGCAATATTTCGCGCAGGGCGCCTGCCAGGCGATGGAGGACGCGGTCTGCCTGTCGCACATGCTGGCCAATCATGATGATCAGTCGGCGGCGCTCGACGCCTATCGCGCGCAACGCTTCCCGCGCACCGCGCAGGTGCAGCTGATGTCCCGCGCGATCGGCGAGCACGTCTATCACCCCGCGGGCGACCACGCCCGCATCCGCAACGCGATCATGAGCGCGAAGTCGCAGAACGAATGGTGCGACGATATCGCGTGGCTGTATGGCGGGACGGGGCTGGGCAGTTAGTCTCGGCAAATTCAGTCGTCGTCCCGGCCTTCGCCGGGACGACACCGAATTTGTGGAAGCCGCGCTTACTCGAAAGGCCGCCTCACATCCGCATCACGGCCTGGCGGTCGATCTTGCCGGTGCCGGTCTTCGGCAGCTCGTCGATGAACTTCACCTCGCGCGGATATTTGTACGGCAGCAGTTTCGTCTTCACGTAGTCCTGTAGCCGCCGCGTCGCCTCGTTGCTGTCGAAGCCGCCTTTGTTCATCACCACCACGGCCCTGAGCGTCATGCGGCGGTCGGGCAATTCGGCAGCGTAGACGGCGCATTCGCGGACATCGGGGTGATCGGCGAGGCAGAGCTCGACCTCCAGCGGGTAGACCCACTGGCCGGAGATCTTGATCAGGTCGTCGGCGCGGCCGCGGAAGAAGTGGAAGCCGTCGCTGTCGCGGATGAAGCGGTCGCCGGTGTAGATCCAGCCGTCCTCACGCACCGTCTCGGCGGTCTTGTCCGGCCGGTTCCAGTACAGCGGCGTGGCGGAATCGCCGCGCACCCACAGGATGCCCTCCTCATTGTCGCCGACCTCGCGGCCGTCGCTGTCGCGCAGCATGATCTCGTAGCCGGGCACGCGCAGACCCGCCGCGCCGAGCTTCTTCTGCTCCGCGCGGTTGCTGAGATAGACGTGCAGCACCTCGGTCGAACCGAGCCCTTCGATGATCTCGAGGCCGGTGAGTTGCTTCCAGCCGTTGAAGACCTCGGCCGACAGCACCTCCGCGGCTGACACCGCCATGCGCAGCGAGGAGAAATCCGCCGCGTCGGCGCCCTCGGCCTTGGTCAGCGAGATGTAGAGCGTCGGCAGGCCGAAGAACACCGTCGGTCGGTATTGTCCGATCGCCGCGAAGATCGCGGCCGGCTTCGGCTGGCCCGGCAGCAGCAGCGTCGCGGCGCCGACCGAGAACGGAAACGTGATCGAATTGCCGAAGCCATAGGCGAAGAAGATCTTCGGCACCGAGAGGCAGATGTCGCCGGGCTGAAGCTTCAGCACGCTGCGGGCAAACGCCTGCTCGCTATAGGCCATGTCGTGCTGCAAATGCACGATGCCCTTGGGCCGGCCGGTCGAGCCCGACGAATACATCCAGAACGCCATCTCGTTGCGGTGGGTGTCGGCTTCGTCGAGGTCGCCGGGAAAACCTTGCAGCCAATCACCGGCGTTGCGGGCTTCGGCAACCGCGTGATCGTCGGCGGTGCCGTTGACCACGATCAGCGTACGCAGCGGCGTGTCCTTGCAGGCCTCCGCGTTGAAGCGCGAGCAGAACTCGGCATCGGTGACGGCAACCTTTGCACCGGCGTCGGACAGGTAGAACTGCAACAGCTCCGGTGTCGTGAGCGTGTTGATCAGGAGCGGCACGAAGCCGGCGCGCACCGCGCCGAAGAACGCCGCCGGGTAGGCCGGCGTGTCGTCGAGGAACAGCAGCACGCGGTCGCCGCGTTGCAGCCCGAGCGACCGGAAGGCGTGGCCCCAGCGCGCCGCATCGGCGCACAACTCGCGATAGGTCCGCGTGCCGGCAGGGCCGGTCAGCGCCAGACGCCCGGCGTTGCCGTTGCCGAGATTGTCGAACAGGATGCGGCTCGCATTGTAGCGCTCGGGGATCGTGAAGCCGATCTCGCGCGCACCGGGACTATCCAGCGGAACCTGGTCGGCGATCCCCGTCATGATTGTCCCTTTGCGGCTTCGTACCGGGCCATGAAGGTGGGCGACATCGCGCGCAGCCGCGCGTCGTCGATCCGGCCGGAGCGGGTGATGTAGCTGTAGGCGAAATCCATCAGATCGAGCTTCATATGCGCGGGGAAATGCTCGTACCAGTCGGCGCTGGTCCGCGCCGCGGTGACGAGCTTCTTCACGACCGGCTTGCGTTCGGCCTCGTAGCGGGCGAGCGCCGCGGCAATGCCGCTTTCGCTCTCCAGCGCCTTGGTCAGCGCGATCGCGTCCTCGATCGCCAGCCGCGTGCCCGAACCGATCGAGAAATGCGCCGAATGCAGCGCATCGCCGATCAGCACGATGTTGCCGTGCGACCAGCGCTCGTTCCAGATCCACGGGAAGTTGCGCCACACCGATTTGTTCGAGATCAGCCGGTGGCCGTCCAGTGTCGCGGCGAACACCTTTTCGCAGATCGCCTGCGACGCCTCGATGCTCTTGTCGGCGAAGCCATAGGCTTCCCAGGTTGCCGCGTCGCACTCGACCAGGAAGGTGCTCATGTCCTTCGCATAGCGATAATGATGGGCGTTGAAGCTGCCGCGCTCGGTCGCGACGAAGGTCTGCGACAGCGTCGCAAAGGGCTTCGTGGTGCCATACCAGGCGAATTTGTTGGAGGAATGCGCGACCGAGGCCCCGAACGCGGCCTCATTGCCGCGGCGGACCATCGAGTTCAGCCCGTCGGCGGCGACGATCAGGTCGTACCCCTTGAGTTCGTCGACCGATTGCACCGCGGTGTCGAAGCGCGGCGTGATGCCTGTGCTGCGCACGCGCTCCTGCAAGATCGTCAGCAGCGCCAGTCGCCCGATCGAGGAGAATCCGACGCCGTCGATCTCGACGCTCTCGCCGCGCAGGTTGAGGGTGATGTTCTTCCAGCTCTCCATCTTCGGGGTGATGGCGTCGACCGTCTCGGGGTCATCGGCGCGCAGGAAGTCCAGCGCCTGCTCGGAAAACACCACGCCGAAGCCCCAGGTGGCGCCGGCCGCGTTCTGCTCGAACAGATCGATCTCGGCGTCGGGGTGACGCTTCTTCCAGAGATAGGCGAAATAGAGCCCACCGGGGCCTCCGCCGATCACGGCGATACGCAACGTCTGCCTCCCAGATTGACAGTGTACTTACAATTTGGGTCCAGACTAATCGCCCTCTGGCGGGAACGCCAGAGGGAAAATGCGCGCACCGACGCCGCTGCGTGGCGGCGAAGCGCTCAGTAGCAGCGGCGGACCTTCACTCCGTCGACCCAAATCCAGCGGCAGCCGGCGACGGGCGGCCTGCGGACCACGACTGCCCCGCGATAGCCGGCGCAGCCGGCGCGATAGACGCCGCGGGCGCAAACCACCGCATTGGCGTCGGAGGACTCAAAGGTCATGGTCGCGACAAAGCACAGCAGGGCCGCGGCGATCAGCAAAATTGAACGCGTCATGATTCCCTCTCCCGGAGTGAAGTATTGTTGGCCTGTGGGTGACAACAAGGTGCTGCGGCTCCGTGCCCGGCCAATCGCCGGACACATGTCGTCTCACCGTCGGGCGGCTATTTCTTTTCCGCTTCCACCAGCACCTTCTTGCAGGCGGGCGTCAGCTTGTCGCTCTCCTTGGCGAGACAGGCGATGATCCGTCCGCCGCCGGGCGTCACGCTCTTGCAGAACTTCTGGTAGTCGCCCATGCAGGCGTCGCGTTGCGCCGTGGTCAGCTCCTGGGCAAGGACGGCGGTTGAGCCGCAAAGCAGCGCGGCGGTCAGGACAATACGCAGCATCGATCGCTCCCTCTTCCGGTCAGTCGCGTGAAAAAAGCGGGATCAGCGCGCCGCGAACGGCGCCAGCACCTCGCGGCATGCCGGCGACAGCGAGCCGGCATTGGTTGCCAGGCATTGCACGATCCGCCCGCCGCCCGGTTGCACGCCGCCGCAGATCGAGCGGACGTCGCCGCCACAGGCCGAGCGCAGCACGAACAGCTCTTCGCGCGGTCGCAACGGCCGTAGTACGATCACAGCCGGTGCCGCAGCCGGCGCGGCCGCTGGTGCCGCCGCGGCGTCCGCGGCCGGCGCGGTGCCACCGCCGCCGGCAGCCGCCACCGCCTTCTCGCAGGCCGGTGAGAGCTTTGCCTTGTTCTTCTCCAGGCACTGCAATGCGGGCGCGCCGCCGGTCGGCACACCGGCGCAAACCTTGGGATAGTCGGAGCGGCACGCACTGCGGATTGCCGAGATCTGCGCGCTGCTTGGCTTTCCTGCGGCGGCAGCTTTCGGCGCCGCCGTCTCCGCGGGCTTGGCCGCGGTGGTTGCGGGCGCCGCGTCGGTCTTGGCTGCCGCGGGCGCGGCGGCCGGTGCTTCCACGGCCTTGACCGCGCTGGCGCAGCCGGGACCGAGGCTTGCCATGTTCTTCTGCAAGCATTGCAGCGACGCTTCGCCGCCCGGCGGGACGCTGGAGCAGTGTGCGATGTAGTCGTTGCGGCATTGCGACTTGATGGCGTCGCGCTGCGCCTGGCTCGGCGCCTGCGACATCGCCGGCGCGGTACTGATGAAAGCCGCAAGCGCAAGCCATGCGGAATGCTTCGTTGCACGTGTCAACGCATTGATCATCTGAATAAATCCTCTTGTCGCGCCGGAAGCCGCCGGCTCAACTGAACTGCGTTCTGAAAATTCTTGCTGTAGCAACCTTCGCGAGCGGTATCATTTTCGCTTTCGAGTTCCGCTGCAAGCGGATTGTTGCTATGGAGGGCAAAGCTGATTTCACTCGGCGTGTTTGATTTAAGTCATTTGCATTGAGGCCCGGAAATGAAGCATGCGCGCGCATCGGCACATTTCATGCGGATCAATTTTGTGCGGCTGCGAAGTGCACCGCTTGCGCGTGCGGCGTTCGTCATGTCCGCCTTCGTCGGTTTAAGTGCCTGCGAGCAAAACAGTTTTGTGGCGCCACCGCCGCCCAAGGTCGAGGTTGCGCCGCCAGTGCAGCGCGCCATCACACGCTATCTGGACGCAACCGGAAACACCGCGCCGATCAAGACCGTCGATCTCGTCGCGCGCGTGCAGGGCTTCTTGCAGGCGATCAACTATCAGGACGGCTCCGCCGTGAAGCAGGGGACCACCCTGTTCACGATCGAGCCGGAGACCTACAAGCTGAAGCTGGAGCAGGCGCAGGCCGCCGAGGTCGGTGCGCAGGCGACGCTGAAACAGGCTGAGGCCGACTTCAAGCGGCAGCAGGACCTGGTGCAGCGCCAGGCGGTGTCGCAGGCGACGCTGGACACGTCGACATCGACGCGGGACAACGCCCAGGCCAATCTGCAACAGGCCCAGGTCAACACCAAGATCGCCGCGGTGAATTACGGCTACACCAATGTGGCAGCGCCGTTCGACGGCATCGTCAGCAACCATCTGGTCTCGGTCGGCGAACTGGTCGGCGTGGCATCGCCGACCCAGCTTGCCACCATCGTGCAGCTCGACCCGATCTATGTGAATTTCAACGTCAATGAACAGGATGTGCAGCGGGTGCGCGACGAAGCGCGCCGGCGCGGCATCTCCGTCAGCGACATCAGGCAGCTGCCGATCGAGGTCGGCCTACAGACCGAGACCGGTTATCCGCACAAAGGCAAGCTCGACTACATCTCGCCGACCATCAACCAGTCGACCGGAACGCTCGCCGTTCGCGGCCTGGTGCCGAATCCAGAGCGCGTGCTGCTGCCCGGATTCTATGTCCGGGTTCGCGTGCCGTTCGACAAGCAGGACAACGCGCTGCTGGTGCCTGACGTCGCGATCGGCAGCGATCAGGCCGGCCGTTACGTCCTGGTCGTCAATGCCGACAATGTGGTCGAGCAGCGCAAGGTGACGACCGGCCCGCTCGATGACGGCCTGCGCGTCATCGAGAGCGGGCTGAAGGCCGATGACCGCGTCGTGACCGCCGGTCTGCTGCGCGCGATCCCCGGACAGAAGGTCGATCCGCAGATTCAAAAGGGCGACGCGACGCCGGCCGCGGCCAAGTGAGGGGCGCGCCATGATCTCGAAATTCTTCATCGAGCGGCCGGTCCTGTCGAACGTCATCGCGATCCTGATGATCCTGATCGGCGGGGTGGCGCTGTTCAATCTCGCGGTCGCACAATATCCCGACGTGGTGCCGCCGACGGTGCAGGTGACGACGCGCTACCCCGGCGCGTCGGCGAAGACTGTGATCGACACCGTGGCACTGCCGATCGAGCAGCAGGTCAACGGCGTCGAGGACATGCTCTATATGCAGTCCTACAGCGGCGCCGACGGCACCTACACCCTGACGGTGACCTTCAAGATCGGCACCGACCTCAATTTCGCGCAGGTGCTGGTGCAGAACCGCGTCTCCTCGGCGCTGTCGCAATTGCCGACCGCGGTGCAGAACCAGGGCGTCACGGTGCAGAAGCGATCGACCTCGATCCTGCTGTTCGTGACGCTGACCTCGCCGAACAAGACCTATGACAGCCTGTTCCTGTCGAACTACGCCACCATCAACATCCGCGACGAGCTGTCCCGCCTGCCGGGCGTCGGCAACGTCACGGTGTTCGGCGCCGGGCAATACTCGATGCGGGTCTGGCTCGATCCGAACAAGCTGCAAGCGCGCGGATTGATGCCGCAGGATGTCATCCAGGCGATCCAGCAGCAGAGCCAGCAGGTCACCGCCGGGCAGGTCGGCGCGCCGCCGGCGCCGCAGGGGCAGGCTTTCCAGTATACGCTGAACGTCAACGGCCGGCTCGATGACGCGAGCCAGTTTGAGAACATCATCGTCAAGACCGGCAATGTCGGCGACGTCATCCGGGTCCGCGACCTCGGCTCGGTCGAACTCGGTGCGCAGACCTACAGCCAGGTGTTCTCGCTGAACCAGAAGCCGGCCACCGGCATCGGTGTGTTCCTGTCGCCGGGCGCCAATGCGCTCCAGGTCGAGAAGGAAGTGCAGAAGAAGGTGGCGGAGCTCGCCAGGCAATTCCCGCAGGACATCCAGTACGACACGCCGTTCGACACCACCAAATTCGTCCAGGCCTCGATCGACGAGGTCTACCGGACCCTGATCGAGGCCGGCCTGCTGGTGCTGGTGGTGATCCTGGTGTTCCTGCAGGACTGGCGGGCGATGCTGGTGCCGGCGACCACCGTGCCGGTCACCATCATCGGCGCGTTCGCGGCCATGGCCGCGCTCGGCTTCACCATCAACCTGTCGACGCTGTTCGCGATCGTGCTGGCGATCGGCATCGTGGTCGACGACGCCATCGTCGTGGTCGAAGGCGCCGCGCATAATATCGAGCGCGGCATGTCCGGCCATGACGCCGCGATCAAGGCGATGGACGAACTGTTCGCGCCGATCGTCGGCATCACCCTGGTGCTGATCTCGGTGTTCCTGCCGGCCGCGTTCCTGCCCGGGCTGACCGGCCGCATGTACGCGCAATTCGCGCTGGTGATCGCGGCCACTGCGCTGCTCAGCGCGGTCAATGCCGCAACCCTGAAGCCGACGCAGTGCGCGCTGTGGCTGCGCCCGCCGGTGCCACCGGCGCAGCGCAATTTCTTCTACCGCGGCTTCAACGCGGTCTATGACCGGGTGGAGCGGGGCTACACCCGGATCATCGGCGGCATTGCCGGCCACGCCAAGACCTCGGTGCTCGTCGCATTGGTCCTGATCGGAATTGCCGGCTACGGGCTGTCACGGGTGCCGACCGGCTTCATCCCGATCGAGGACCAGGGCTACCTCCTGGCCGCCGTGCAGCTGCCCGACGGCGCTGCGATCGATCGCACCCAGCGGGTGCTCGACCGGGTCACCGAGATCGCCCGCAAGACGCCGGGGGTCGAGCAGGTGGTCAGCATCGCCGGCATCTCGGCGCTCGACAATTCGTCGAGCCTGGCCAATGCCGGCGTCGCCTATGTGATCCTGAAGGACTGGGGCTCGCGCGGCCCGGGCGAGGATCTGCGCTCGCTGGTCTACGGCCTCAACGACCGGCTCGCGGTGATCCCGGAGGCGCGCATCCTGGTGATCCCGCCGCCGCCGATCCAGGGCATCGGCAATGCCGCCGGCTTTGCCATGCAGGTGCAGCTGCGTGACGGCAATGCCGACTACGGCAAGCTACAGGCGGTCACCGGCGCGGTGGTCAGCAACGCCCAGACGCAAAGCTCGCTGCAACGGGTGCAGTCGTCGTTCCGCTCGATGGTGCCGCAGTTCGACGTCGAGGTCGACCGCATCAAGACCCAGACGCTGCATGTCACCACCGACCAGATCTTCTCGACGCTGTCGTCCTATCTGGGCGCGAGCTACGTCAACCAGTTCACCAAGTTCGGCCGCACCTTCCAGGTCTACACCCAGGCTGACGCGCAATATCGACTGACGCTGCGCGACATCCAGAACATGATGGTGCGCAACAGCAACGGCGACATGATCCCGCTCGGCACCGTGGCGAACATCACGCCGTCGGTCGGGCCGTCGCTGATCAGCCTCTACAATCTCTATCCGTCGGCCACCATCATCGGCCTGCCGTCGCAGGGCTACAGCTCGGGTCAGTCGATGACGCTGATGGAGGAGATCGCCGCCAAGACGCTGCCGCCGGGGACCGGCTATGAGTGGACGGCGATGTCGTACCAGGAGAAGGCGGTCGGCGGTCAGATCTACTTCGTGTTCGCGTTGGCGCTGCTGTTGGTCTACCTCGTGCTCGCCGGGCAATATGAGAGCTGGTATGCGCCGATCTCGGTGATCCTGGCGGTGCCGCTGTCGTTGCTCGGGCCGATGCTGGTGCTGACGGCGCTCCGGATCGAGAACAATCTCTATACCCAGATCGGCACCATTCTCCTGATCGCGCTGTCGGCCAAGAACGCGATCCTGATCGTCGAGGTCGCGCTCGAGCATCATATCCGCGACGGCAAGCCGGTGCTGGAATCGGCGATCGACGCCGCGCGCGCCAGGTTCCGGCCGATCCTGATGACGTCGTTCGCCTTCATCCTCGGCGTGCTGCCGCTGGTGATCGCGACCGGCGCCGGCGCCAACGCCCGCAAGTCGATCGGCATCACCGTGTTCTCCGGCATGATCGCCTCGACCTGCCTCGCGGTGCTGTTCGTGCCGGCATTCTTCGTCGTGGTGCAGAATTTCGAGAACTGGCGCAAGGTGAAGAAGGGCAAGACGGCCGGGCCGCAAGCCGCGCCGCAGGCCTCGGGCACGGTGCACTAGCCCCGCGTCCTCAATCCATCCCCGTCACCCAGCTGCGTAGGGCGGGTTAGCCGACGGCGTAACCCGCCATGCCAATGCGAAGGAAAAGGTGGGTTACGCTTCGCTAACCCACCCTACGCACCTGCTTCTCGGCTTTACACCTTCACCATGCGCTTGCCGCGGTTCTCGCCGGCGAGCAGCCCGATCAGCGCCTGCGGCGTGTTCTCGATGCCGTCGATGACGTCCTCCTGCACCTTGAGCTTGCCGGAGGAGACCCAGGATTGCAGGTCGGCGAGCGCCGTGTCGCGCTGGTCCATGTAGTCCATCACGATGAAGCCCTGCATGATCAGCCGCTTCACCACGATCAGGCCGGGCACGCCGCGCGGGCCATGCGCCGACGGCACGCCGTCATACTGTGAGATCGCGCCGCAGCAGGCGATGCGGCCGCGGTTGTTCATCTGCGACAGGCAGGCTTCCAGGATGTCGCCGCCGACATTGTCGAAATAGACGTCGATGCCCTTGGGCGCCGCCGCGCGCAGCGCCTTGTAGGTGGCGCCGTCCTTGTAGTCGACCGCGGCGTCGAAGCCGAGCTCCGATGTCAGCCAGTGACATTTGTCCTTGCCGCCGGCGATGCCGACCACGCGGCAGCCCTTGAGCTTGGCGATCTGGCCGACGATCGAGCCGACCGAGCCGGCCGCGGCCGACACCACCACGGTCTCACCCTCCTTGGGCTTGCCGACATGGAGCAGGCCGAAATAGGCGGTCAGGCCGGCAATGCCGTAGACGCTGAGCAGATGCGTCATCGGCTCGAGCTTCGGCATCTTCGACAGGTGCTTGGCGGGCACCGCGGCGTAATCCTGCCAGCCGGTGTCGCCGAATACGACATCGCCCGGCTTCAGGCCGGGGTCATTCGACGACACCACCTCGGCAATGCTGCCGCCGGCCATCACCGTGTTGGCTTCCACCGCGGCACGGTAGGTGGCGCCATGCATCCAGGCGCGGTTGGCGGCATCGAGCGAGATGTAGCGCGTGCGCACCAGCGCCTCGCCGTCCTTCGGCACGGGGACGGTGCCCTTGGTCAGCCGAAAGTGCTCGGGGCCAAGCTTGCCGGTCGGTTTTTCAACAAGCAGGATCTGGCGATTGACGGTGTCGTTCATTGGCGATGTCTCCCCCTCGCGTTGGTCGTTTCGCATGCAATTGGCTGCGCGTTGCGCAGCGCATTGCACAGATTGTGCGCTGCATGAACGCTAGTCCGCGCGCTGGCATTCCACAACGGGAACATTTCGGCAAAGTCCCGCTCGGCGCGAAGCGTGTTGCATAGGTGCGTAAATCTGCCACACTTGCCCTTCGCCGGGAACTTACGGGGGTAAGAGAATGTCGAACAGGTTTACGCAGTACATCCTGATTGCGATGGTCCTTGGCATCGCGATGGGGACGATTGTCTTCAACTATTTTCCTGACAGCCGTGCCGAAATCGCAGCAGACGTCAACCTGATCGCCATGCTGTTCCTGCGCCTGATCAAGATGATCATCGCGCCCCTGGTGTTCGCAACCCTCGTCGGCGGCATCGCGCATATGGGAAGCGGCGCCAAGCTCGGGCGCATCTTCGCCAAGACCATGGGCTGGTTCGTCTCCGCCTCCTTCATCTCGCTGCTGCTCGGCCTCGTGATGGTCAATCTGCTGCAACCCGGCGCCAACTTCCCCGGCACGCTGCCCGACAAGGCCCAATCCACCGGCCTGCCGGTGTCGGCGTTCTCGGTCGAGAAATTCCTGACCCATCTGATCCCGACCTCGATCGCCGACGCGATGGCGCAGAACGAGATCCTGCAAATCGTGGTGTTCGCGGTGTTCTTCGCGGTCGCGCTCGGCGCCATGCCCGAGCGGTCGAAGCCGATCATGAGCCTGATCGACGACCTCGCGCACATCATGCTCAAGGTCACCGGCTACGTGATGCTGTTCGCGCCGATCGCGGTGTGGGCCGCGATCATGGCGACGGTCTCGAAGAACGGCCTCGGCGTGCTCTGGAAGCTGATCGTGTTCATGGGCGGCTTCTACCTGTCGCTGCTGCTCCTGTGGGGCATCCTGGTGATGGTCGGCTTCATCGTGATCGGGCCACGCTACAGCCATCTGCTGCGGCTGATCCGCGAGCCGCTGATGATCGCGTTCTCGACCGCCTCGTCGGAGGCGGCCTACCCGAAGACGCTGGAGGGGCTGAACAAGTTCGGCGCCTCCTCGCGGATCTCGGCCTTCGTGCTGCCGCTCGGCTATTCCTTCAACCTCGACGGCACGATGATGTACTGCACCTTCGCGAGCATCTTCATCGCGCAGAGCTATCACATCGAGATGTCGCTCGGCACCCAGTTCGCGATGCTGGCGACCCTGATGATCACCTCGAAGGGCGTCGCCGGCGTGCCGCGCGCGTCGCTGGTGGTGATCGCCTCGACGCTGTCGCAGTTCAACATCCCCGAGGCCGGGCTGTTGATGATCATGGGCATCGACACCTTCCTCGACATGGGCCGCAGCGCCACCAACGTGATCGGCAACTCGCTGGCGACCGCGGTGGTCGCGAAGTGGGAGGGCGAGCTGAAGGCCGAGCATGAGCTCGGGCCCGACGACGCCGTGCCGTCCGATGCCGTCGCCGGTGACGCTGTGCCGGCACATTGACGGGAGGGACGCATGCATCCTGCCCGCTGGAGGCCGATCCTGGCTGAAGGGCTGGTGCTGGCAGCATGTCTGCTGGCAGCACCGGCCCTCGCACAGACGGCCGGCGGCGAGGGGCTCAGCCCCACGCTCGCCAACATCAAGGCCACGCACAGCGTGCGGCTCGGCTATCGCGAGAGTTCGCCGCCGTTCTCGTTCCTCGACCATTCTAATCGGCCGATCGGCTACAGCCTCGAGCTGTGCGACGCGATCGTGGACGAGATCGGGGCAGAGGTCGACGACGCCAACCTCAAGATCGACTACGTCAAGGTCACCTCGGACGATCGCATTCCGGCGGTCGTCGACAAGAAGATCGATCTCGAATGCGGGTCGACCACGGCGAATGCGGAGCGCGGCAAGCAGGTCGCGTTCTCGCCACTGATGTTCGTGGCCGGCACCAAGCTGATGGTGCCGAAGGCTTCTAGCGTCAACCAGGTCAGCGATCTCAAGGGCAAGACCGTGGTGGTGACCAAAGGCACCACCAACGAGCAGGCGATGCACAATGTTGATGCCAAGCAATCGCTCGGGCTCAACATCGTCACATCGGGCGACCACGAGCAGTCCTACCAGATGCTGGTGGACGGCAAGGCCGATGCGTTCGCGACCGACGACATCCTGCTCTACGGCCTGATTGCGCGGCACAAGTCGCAGGACAAATTCCGCGTTACCGGCGACTACCTGTCCTACGATCCCTACGGCATCATGTACCGCAAGGGTGAGCCGCAGATGAAGGAAGTGGTGGAGCGCGCATTCCGCAAGCTCGCTTCGAACCGCGACATCATCCCGCTCTACGACAAATGGTTCGTCGCCCGCCTGCCGACCGGCGAGAAGCTCAACGTCGCGCTGTCTCCGCAACTCGAAGAGGCCTTCAAGGTGCTCGACGAGAGCAATTGAGCTTGGCGTGATACGTTCGAGATCGTCCCGGCCTTGGCCGCAGGGCAATCGAACATGGGCTCGATCTCCCCACAAACTCCGTCATGCCCGGCCTTGTGCCGGGCATCCACGTCTTGATTACCGCGTGAGAAAGACGTGGATGGCCGGGACAAGCCCGGCCATGACGAACGTGGAAACGGCCGCGCAAAACTGTTCGTGGCCATAAGCGATTGCCCCGGCCGCGGCCGGGACGATTGTCGTGCTGGGGCCGCTTGGTTGACCGCTGGTTACCAAGGGCTGGATGCTGCCCGGGATGGACAGGTGCAAGCTGTCGCTCCGCCCCCGACCGGACCGATTGTTTACCATGTCGAGCATCAGTACCGGTCTTTTACGGGGGTTTACCACTCGTAATACGCTGCTGCCTACGGTGGACCCATAACGGCCTCTTATGGATCCATCAATTACGGTACTGATCAGATGTTCAAGGTCTATAATTGCATCGCGACCGAGCATGATTTGTGGCTCGTTGGGCTGGCCGCCGTCGTCTGTAGCCTTGCCTCCTATGCCGCCATCAACCTGCTGCGCCACGCACGGAGTTCGGTCGGTCAGATGCGCGGTGTCTGGATCGTGGTGTCGGCGGTGTCCACCGGCTTCGGCATCTGGGCGACGCATTTCATCGCGATGCTCGCCTTCGCACCGGGACTTCCGAGCGGCTACAATATCAAGCTGACCTTCCTGTCGCTGGTTGCGGCCATCGTGCTGACCGGTGTGGGACTGGCGGTTGCGATGCGTCCGGGCTGGCGCTTCGGGCCGGCACTGGGCGGGGCGATCGTCGCCGGCGGCATCGCCGCGATGCATTACACCGGCATGGCCGCGTTTGAGGTCGCCGGAGTGATCCTTTGGGACCCCGCGCTCGTTGTGGCCTCGATCGTGATCGGCACGGTGATCGGCGCGGCGGCGCTGCCCGCGGGTCTCCATGACAGGTCCCTGAAGTGGAAGGTGTTGGGTGCGCTGCTGCTGACGCTGGCGATCTGTAGCCATCACTTCACGGCGATGGGCGCGGTATCGATCATCCCCGACCCGACGATCGTGGTGCCGCGTTCGGCGCTGCCGGCCGAATGGCTTGCCGGCGCCGTGGGCGTCGCGAGCTTCGTCATCATCCTGCTTGCGTTGACCGGCAGCGCGCTCGACCTGCGCGAACGCCGCCGGATGGAGATCGAAGCCGACCGCATGCGCGGTCTCGCCAACGGCGCGGTCGAGGGGCTGCTGGTCTGCGACGGCGACATCATCGTGACCGTCAATGACAGCTTCGTGCATCTCGCCGGCTCCTCGTCAGATCAACTCGTCGGCGGCCGCCTCGCAGCCTGCTTTCCGGACCAGATCGCGCTCGCCAGGATCGCGGCCGATCCGCACAAGCCGATCGAGACCAATTTGCATCACGCCGACGGTTCGATGATCCCGGTCGAACTGATCCGGCGATCGCTGGATTTTGCCGGCCGGCCGCATCAGGTCATCGCGGTTCGCGATCTGCGCGCGCGCCGCGAGGCCGAGCGGCACATTCGCTATCTGGCGCACCATGACGCGCTGACGTCGCTGCCAAACCGCAGCCATTTCAACACGCGGATGGATCAGGAGGTCGGCAACGCGCTGGCCAAGGGCGACAAGCTGGCGGTGCTCTGTCTCGACCTCGACCGCTTCAAGGAGGTCAACGACCTGTTCGGTCATGCCGCGGGCGACAAGGTTCTGCAGGCCGTCGCCTCGCGCGTCACCGCAGTGCTCGGCGAGCGGCATATGATGGCCCGGTTGGGCGGCGACGAGTTCGCCATCCTGGTGCCGCAGCTTGCCAGCCCCTCGGCGGTCAGCCATCTGGCCGAATCGATCCTCGATGCGTTGCGCCGCAAGGACATCATGCCCGAGGTCGAAAGTATTTCCAGCAGCGTCGGCATCGCGATCTGCCCGGATGACGGCTCCGAGCGCGAGACCCTGCTGGTGCATGCCGACACCGCGCTCTATCGCGCCAAGACCGAGGGCCGCTCCACCTACCGCTTTTTCGAGGCGAAGATGGGCTCCGACGTCCGCGAGCGACGCATGATCGAGCACGATCTGCGGCATGCGATCTCGCGTGACGAGTTGTGGTTGGTCTACCAGCCGCAGAAGGACATTCGCACCGGGGTCGTGACCGGCTTCGAGGCGCTGTTGCGCTGGAAGCACCCGACGCGCGGCGTGATCTCGCCCGCGGTCTTCATTCCGATCGCCGAGGAGTCCGGCTCAATCCTGGAGATCGGCGATTGGGTGCTGAGAAAGGCGTGCCAGGAGGCGGTGAACTGGACGCAACCGCTGACGGTGGCCGTCAACGTCTCGGGTGCCCAGCTCTACAACGCCAATTTCGTGCAGGACGTGCACAAGGTATTGCTGGAGACCGGGCTGTCGCCGCGCCGGCTCGAAATCGAAATCACCGAGACGGCGCTGGTCCGCGATTTCAATCGCGCGCTGGCGACGCTGCGGCGGATCAAGGGATTCGGCGTTCGCATCGCCATGGACGATTTCGGCACCGGCTATTCGTCGCTGTCGAACCTGCGCGCATTCCCGTTCGACAAGATCAAGATCGACGGCTCGTTCATCAAATCGGTCGATACCAACGAACAGGCTGCCACGATCGTGCGCGCCGTGCTCGGCATCGGTCGCGGGCTCGGCCTGCCGGTGCTTGCCGAAGGCGTCGAGTCGGATGAGGAGCTGCGTTTCCTGCGTGACGAGTTCTGCGACGAGATGCAGGGCTATCTGCTCGGCGCGCCAGCCAGGATCGAGACCTTCCGCGAACTGACTCACAGTGGCGACGAAGCGCCAAGGGAGGACAAGGCTGCCGTCCGGGAATTGGCGCGGACCGCCTGACGACGGTCGCACCTCGGTTGCGTTGTTCAGCCGAACAGGCGGTCGAGGGCGGAGCCATAGGCCGCCTCGACCAATTCCGGATGGCGGCGGGCCAGCGCTTCCATCTTCACGCCGGCGTTCACTTCGAGGATTTTCCACGCACCGTCGGCGCGCACCACGTCGATGGAAGCGAAGCGAATGCCGACGGCTTGTGCAGCCCTGATGGCCAGTGCGACGCAGGCCTCGCGTGCCGCGCCATCTGCAAGAAGCACCGGCTCCGCGCCGGCATCGAGGTTGTGCCGCCAGTTCAACAGCCGCCGCTCACCAAGCGGCGGAATGGCGTCGAGCGCGGCGACGTCGTGTTCCGTGGTGATGATCTTGAATTGATCTTCGGTCGTCGCCGCCCGCGCCAGCGCGCGCAATGAATGGACGCCGTCGCCGACCACCGACGGGCGGGTCTTGCCGTAGACAATCAGCGCGCGCCCATCGAGCAGCACGACGCGCACCTCGTCCTCGATCTCGACATAGGGCGAGATCGCAAGGCTCGGATGCGCGGCGAGGATGCGCGCCACCGCCGTCTCAAGTTGCGCCCGGGTCGTCACCCGAAACACCAGCTCGCCTGATGTCCCCGCATTGGGTTTGACGACGAGCCCGAGCGGATGCCTGTCCAGCAGAAGTTGTATCGCGTCCAGCGAGTCCGATCCCGGGATGTGCTTGCTGAGCTTTGCGCCGAGAACCAGCGTGTGCGGAAGGGCGGGGACGCGCGCCGACGCCAGCACGTCAGCGCAGGCCGATTTGTCGTTGGCAACCTGATGCGCGACCGCGCTGTTCAGCCCGATGTCGTAACCGATCGCGAGCCGTCGCTCGTTGCCCCTGGTCATGATGAGCAGCCATCCGCCGGACCTGATCTCGATCGCGATATCGTGCGCGAGGCAATATTTTTTGATGGTTTCCAGGAAGATTCGCTGGCTGATCAGAACCACGAGATCATTTTCCCTTTGTTGCTGACTTCGCAGCAATTAATTGCCAGATCGGCGCTGATCTCGGCAAGTATATTACGCGCGTCGCCGCGTGTTAACGATGTCGCGTGGTTGAACCTCCGCGCGAAATCGAACGACTGCCATTCTGAGATCGCAATTGCACGCCAGTTGATCTTGACTATCTCTCCCATAGGCGCAATGGACACGCGAGATCTTCAATGATTTCGGCCACTTTTGCGTCGTCGCGGGCAGTCTAAATCAAACCATTCTAAATCTGGTCAATCGAGAAAACGAAAACACATGAGCGCGTTCTATCGAGAGAAGGTTCTTTCCGTTCAGCACTGGACCGATACGCTTTTCAGCTTCCGAGCCACCCGCGATTCCGGTTTCCGCTTCCAGAATGGCCAGTTCGCCATGATCGGCCTCGAGGTCGATGGCCGGCCGCTGCTGCGCGCCTATTCGATGGCGAGCGCCAATCACGAGGAAGAGCTCGAGTTCTTCTCGATCAAGGTGCAGGACGGCCCGCTCACCTCCAAGCTCCAGAAGATCCGCGAGGGCGACACCATCCTGGTCGGCCGCAAGGCGACCGGTACGCTGATCACCGACAACCTGATTCCCGGCAAGCGGCTGATGCTGCTGTCGACCGGCACCGGCCTTGCGCCGTTCGCGAGCCTGATCAAGGACCCCGAGGTCTATGATCGCTACGACCAGATCCTCCTGGTGCATGGCTGTCGCCAGGTCTCCGAGCTCGCCTATGGCGAGGAGCTGGTCGCCAAGCTGCGCGACGACGAACTGTTCGGGCCGCTGCTGTCCGAGAAGCTGTCCTACTATCCGACCGTGACGCGCGAGCCGTTCCGCAACCGCGGCCGCATCACCGACCTGATCACATCCAACCAGCTCTTCACCGACCTGCATCAAGGGCCGCTCGACATCGAGACCGACCGCATCATGATGTGCGGCAGCCCCGCGATGCTGGAAGAGTTGAAGCAGCTGTTCGAGACCCGTGGCTTCAAGGAAGGCAGCGGCAACACGCCCGGTCACTTCGTGATCGAGAAGGCGTTCGTCGAGCGTTAATCGGTGTCGTCCCGGCGCAGGCCGGGACCCATTACCACCACTCTCTGTTTTGCGAAGGCTGGGGCCCCATCGGGCTCCAGCCTTTAGCATTTGTGGTTATGGGTCCTGGCCTTCGCCAGGACGACGGCTGTGCAGGTGGCGTGCACCGTTTTTCCTTTGCTATAACCCTCCCAACGCCGCGCAGCCGTTTCCCGAACGCGGCGACCCGAGGAGCCGCAGCTTGTCCATCACCAATCCGGATGCGCCGAAGACTGCGTTTGTATTCGCCGGCGGCGGCAGCTTTGGCGCGGTGCAGGTCGGCATGCTGCAGGCGCTGGCCGCACACGGCGTCGTTGCCGACATGGTGGTCGGCTCCAGCGTCGGCGCCCTGAACGGCGCATTCTATGCCGGTGATCCCACCGTCTCGGGCGTCGCTCGGTTGGCCGACATCTGGCGCCATTTGACCCGGCAGGATGTGTTTCCGGTGACCTGGCGGACGCTGGTGAGCTTCCTGTGGCGGCGCGACTTCCTGATCTCGCATGAAGGCATCCGCCGTCTGATCGACGACTACATCCCGTTCCGCAATCTCGAGGACGCCCGGATGCCGATCCACATCGTCACCACCGACATCATCAGCGGCGACAGCGTGGTGCTGTCGGAAGGCTCGGCGGCGGAAGCGATCGTGGCCTCGACCGCGATCCCCGGGGCGTTCACGCCGGTGCACTACCGCGATCGTTTCCTGGCCGATGGGGCGATCTCCAGCAACACACCGGTCCGCGTCGCCGTGAAGCATGGGGCGAAACGCCTGATCGTGCTGCCGACTGGACACGCCTGCGCCAATCAGGCGCCGCCGGTCGGTGCGCTTGCCAACGCGCTGCATGCGCTGACGCTGCTGATCGCGCGGCAACTCGTCAACGAGCTCGAGAATATCGGCCCCGACGTCGAGTATTTCGTGGTGCCGCCGCTCTGTCCGCTGGTCGGCTCGCCCTACGATTTCACCCGGACCGCGGACCATATCGCACGCGCGCGCGATACCACCAACGAATGGCTCGCGAGCGACGGCCTGAAGCCGGGCCACATCCCGCACGAATTGCAGCCGCACGACCATTGAGGTCGGGGGGCTCCTAACCTCTCCCCGCAAGAGCGGGGCGAGGGAGCACCAGCGAGTGCGCGGCCGACTTCGTTGCACTGCAATAGGTGGGATTAAGTTGAACGATCATGGCGCTCGCACCCGCCCATCCGGGCGGTTGTCACATCTGTGACCGACCGGCCGTATTACCGTGTAGCGCTGGTTCCGCGAGTTGGATTAGGCTCGCGACCGACAGGGTATCCAGGCAGACCGGCTGAGGGGTTCTATGGACACGATGCTGCTTCCGTTCTCGCCGCGCTTCATCGTGCTGACGATCTGCGCCGTCGTCACCGCGCTGCTGCTGCTGGTCGGGATTTTCGATCACAAGGTCTTCAAGATCGTCCTGATCCCGCTCGTCATCTTCGGCGCGCTGACATTGCTCGGTATCCGCGACCTCACGCAGAAGAGCCACGCGGTGCTGCGCAACTACCCGATCTCGGCGCATGTCCGCTTCCTGCTCGAGGAAATCCGCCCCGAGATGCGGCAGTATTTCTTCGAGAGCGAGAAGGACGGCATGCCGTTCTCGCGCGACACCCGCGCGGTGGTCTATCAGCGCGCCAAGATGGTGCTCGACAAGCGGCCGTTCGGCACCCAGGAGGACGTCTACCGCGAGGGCTATGAGTGGATGCACCACTCGGTGGCGCCGAAGCCGAAAGCCGACGAGAAATTCCGCATCACCATCGGCGGCCCCGATTGCACCAGGCCGTATTCGGCTTCGGTCTTCAACATCTCGGCGATGAGTTTTGGCGCGTTGAGCCCGAACGCGGTGCGGGCGCTGAACGCCGGTGCCAAGAAGGGCGGCTTCGCCCATGACACCGGCGAGGGCGGCGTCAGTCCGTATCACCGCGAGATGGGCGGCGACATCATCTGGGAGATCGGCTCCGGCTATTTCGGTTGTCGCAACCGCGACGGCACCTTCAATCCGGACGAGTTCGCGCGGGTCTCGAGCGACGACCAGATCAAGATGGTCGAGCTCAAGATCAGCCAGGGCGCCAAGCCCGGCCATGGCGGCGTGCTGCCGGCCGCCAAGGTCTCCGAGGAGATCTCCAAGATCCGCGGCGTGCCGCTCGGCGAGGACTGCATCTCGCCGGCCTATCACAAGGCGTTCTCGACACCGATCCAGATGATGGAATTCGTCGCCAACATGCGGAAGCTGTCCGGCGGCAAGCCGGCCGGCTTCAAGATGTGCATCGGCCATCCCTGGGAATTCCTGGCGATCTGCAAGGCGATGAAGGAGAGCGGGCTGTATCCCGATTTCATCGTGGTCGACGGCAACGAAGGCGGCACTGGCGCGGCGCCGTTGGAGTTCATGGACCATTTGGGCATGCCGATGCGCGAGGGCGTCAATTTCGTCCACAACGCGCTGGTCGGTATCGGCGCGCGCGACCGGATCAAGATCGGCGCCTCCGGCAAGATCGCGACCGCCTTCGACATGGCGCGCGCGATGGCGATCGGGGCCGACTGGTGCAATTCGGCGCGCGGCTTCATGTTCGCGCTCGGCTGCATCCAGTCCCTGAGTTGCCACACCGATCGTTGCCCGACCGGCGTGACCTCGCAAGATCCGGTGCGCAACCGCGCGCTCTACGTGCCGGACAAGAGCGAGCGGGTGTACAATTATCACCACTCGACCCTGCACGCACTGACCGAGCTGCTCGCGGCCGCCGGCCTCGAGCATACCCAGGATCTGCGCCCGATCCACTTCTCGCAGCGGACCTCGACCACCGACGTCCGCTCCTTCGCCCAACTCTACCCGGCGCTGCGCCCGGGCGAGTTGCTCGAAGGCACGCAGGATCCGCGCTTCCGCGAAGCCTGGGCGATGGCGCGCGCGGATTCGTTCCAGCCGGCGGGGTAGGGCGCGGGCGAAGAAATCAGGTACTCTTGTGCAATCCGTCATGCCCGGCCTTGTGCCGGGCATCCACGTCTTTGTCTTGGGTGATCCAGGAAGACGTGGATGGCAGGGACAAGCCCGGCCGTGACGAAGAACTCTATCAACCAAGCGGCGCGCCGAACCATCTGGTCAGTGCCTCGGTGAGCCCCGTCTGCGCCTGCTCGCCGACCCACGCCACATAGCCGTCGGGCCGGACCAGCACGGCGGCCGGTGCCGGCACCGTTCCGATCGCGGGAAGCTCCCACGGGCCGGCGTAGCCGGCATCGACCGACTGCACGCGATCAGTCCAGCCGGCGATATCGACGCGGCTCGGCGCTGCGAAATTGAGCAGCACGGGTTGCGCCCAGTGCAGCAGCGTGAAGAGCTGTACGGGACCGTTCGCGGTAACGAGGTCGAGATCCGGCATCCGGCGTCCGAGCAACGGATGGCCATCGCCGAGATCGTAGTGCAGGTCGAGGCCCGACATCATCGCGACAAATCGGCGGCGCGGCTCGTCCATGCGCAATAGATCGGAGACGACCTCGTTCAGCGCCTTGCTGCGCGCGTCGGTGCGGCTGAGCGCGACGTGCGCCATGGTGTTGCGCAGCACGCGGGCCGCCACCGGATGTCGTTCGGCCTGATAGCTGTCGAGCAGGCTGTCCGGTGATATCTGCTTGACCACCTGGGCGAGCTTCCAGCCCAGATTCACCGCGTCCTGTACGCCGATATTGAGGCCCTGTCCGCCCATCGGGGGATGCACATGGGCGGCATCCCCGGCCAGCAGCACGCGCTGCCTGCGATAGGTCGCCGCCTGCCGGGTCATGTCGGTGAAGCGCGAGATCCAGACCGGATCATGGATGCCGAAATCGGTGCCATACGCGGCGGCCAGCGTCTCGCTGACGTCGCGCAGGGTCGGCTCTCTCTCGGTGCCGAGCTGCCGCTCGGTCAGCACCACACGCACGCGCGTGGTGCCTTCCACCTTGCCGATCGCATAGGTGCCGGTGTCGTCCTGGCGAAAGCCCCATTGCGGTTCGCTGGACATCTCGGCCTCGGCGATCAGCCAGCTTCTGGTCGGATCCCATCCGGCGAATTCGATGCCGGCGGCCTTGCGGACGATGCTCCGGCCGCCGTCGCAGCCGACGAGATACTGTGCCCGGATGCTCTCTCCATCCGACAACGCGACATCGACGCCGGCCTCGTCCTGCGTGAAGCCGGTGACGTCGCACGCGCGATAGATCGGCACGCCGAGCTCGCCGACCCATTCGCCGAGAATGCGCTCGATACGGGTCTGGAACAGCCCGAGCGTGAAATTGCGCCGGGTCGGAAAGTCGGTGATATCAAGCGGAACCAGATGCGAGTGGAACAGCACCGCCGGATGGCGCGTTCCCGCCGCGACGAATCGATCGCCGATGCCGCGCTGATCGAGCACCTCCATGGTCCGCGCATGCAGGCCGCCCGCCCGCGAGCCGGTGAGATCCGGGCTCGCCCGCCGCTCGACGATCGCGACATCGATCCCGGCCAACATCAATTCGCCCGCCAGCATCAGCCCGGTCGGCCCTCCGCCGGCAATCACCACATCATGTTCCCGCATTTCGCATCCCCTCGGTTCGATCGATTGGGCGCGCGTTCTACGGGATGACCCCGGGCTTGCGGCAAGCCCGGGGGGTCTACATATATCTGAGTGGGGAGAGGATGACTGCCCGATCCATCCGTCAGGTGTTGCAAGGAACCAATGGCCTGGATGAAGCAGGCCGGGATTCATGCGCACGTCAATCCTGATGCCCTGGATTCGGCTGCTGCGACTTCACTCTGATTGGACGGCCGCGTTGTCGTGCGTGGCCCGCTCCTCCGGCTCCACGTGAATCGTCGTCATCGCTCCTTCGAACCGGTCCTTGATTCCCGCTTCGATTCGATCGCAGATTTCGTGCGCGCGTCCGGTGCTCATTTCAGCCGGTACGACGAGCTGAAATTCGACAAACAGTGCCTTGCCGGCGTGGCGCGTCCGCAGGCCGCGAGCCTCGATCGCACCGTCCGCATTGCGGGCGATCGCCGCCTTGATATCCGCGACATCCTCGGCGGGCGCGGATTCGTCGAGCAGCCCGCTGGTGCTTTCGCGAATCACGCCCCAGCCGCTCCACAGAACGTGGAGGGCGACCAGTGCTGCGATCACGGCATCGAGTTCGATGATGCCCGTGACGACGACGAGGACAACGCCGACAAGGACGCCGACGGACGTCGCCACGTCCGCCATCAGGTGCTTCCCGTCCGCGACCAGTGACACCGACTTGTGGATCCGTCCCTGACGGATCAGGAACAGGCTCCAGCTCAGATTGAACGCGGTTGCTATTATGCTGACGGTCAGACCGGGGCCAGCCGACTCGATCGGTTTGGGCGATACGAAGCCTCCATACGCCTCCTTCATGATGGCGATCGCGGCCGCGACGATCATGACACCGACGACGACGGCGGACAGATACTCGGCCTTATGATGACCGTAGGGATGCTCGGCGTCAGGCGGATTGGCCGCGATCTTGACTGCAATGATGACGGCCGCCGCGGTCGTGATGTTGATGATGCTTTCGATCGCATCCGAATACAGCGCGACGCTTCCGGTTATCACATACGCGATGTACTTGATCGCGAACACCGAAGCGCTGACGATGAAGCTTCCGATCGCAATCTTGAGCGAACGATCGAGGCTGCGTCCGGGCGCACGGACAGGTATCGGCTCGTCGATCACCCTGAACATCATACGGCTCCCTTGCCGAAATAGGATCGTGCCGAATCCATCGCGGGTTTGCAGGAGGGCGCGGCCTCCTGCACAATCTGTTCCGGCGTCTTCCTCGCCAGCCAGACGTCGAGCGCGACCACCACCGCCCATTGCGGATCTTCCGTTGCACGTCGCACTGCCGCGGGCAGCGACGACTTCGTGCACTCGGTGATCTCAGCGACGGTCTGCGGCGGTACGCCTGCCCTCACGAGGCGGTTGGAAATCTCGGTCTGCAAAGGATCGAGGATCAGTGTCTGGACGATGAAGTAGACAATGCCATTCAGCATGGTTGCTCCCCGGCAGCAGTATGCGAGCGATGCAACCCGAAATCGCGCAAGCTGCCGATGAAGCCTGCGCGAGAGCGGTCCGAAGCTCCGTTACGCCGCAAATATGGAGATCGCCGAAGAGCGTCAACCGATCTGTTTGCAAAGGATTTGCATGAGCAAGGTCGTGCGAAGCGTTCGCATCGCACGCACCAGCAACATTGGCTTTTTCCGTCAGGAGCTGTGACTGCGGCATCACTATGTCGCAGTCCTGTCTGCGGCCGGATCGTCGGCTGCGGCGTCAATTGCCTGGCGATGGCGGCATCATATTACCGGCTTTTGCCGGTCCTTTGAAGCCGCCACAGCAGACTCAGAACTCGCCGTGCAGGCGGCCGGAGAAGATGTGCACCGGGCCGCGGTCGGCGTTGTAGGCGGGGTTGGCGATGAACTGGTAGTCCGCCGTCACCGTCAGGTGCTTGTTCACCGAGTAGGCGTAATAGCTCTCGAAGATGCCTTCGTTGCGGTAGTTGAGCGCGCCGTCGCCGATCAAGAGGCCGAGGCCGCCGGCGGCGAGGTAATCACGGTGCGAGGCCGACAGTCCGTTGATTGCGCCGCCGATGCCGATGGTGTCGTCCGGCCGACCCCACCGGCTGCCCTTGATCGACACACCGCCCGAAAGGCTGCGGTCGATGTCGGTGAACGACAGGATCTCGTTCTGGCCGTCGTTCCAGCTCAGCCGGCCGAACAGGCCGACATCGGTCGCGATCTGCTGCTCGGCATTGAGGTAGAAGCCGTACTTCAGATTGTCCTTGCGGATGCTCGCCATCACCGCGTTGATGTCGAGCGTCGGGTCGCTGGCCACGATCGCGAGCGCCTGGCTGTAATTGCCGGTGAAGCCGCGATTGCCGAACACGCCGACGCGCAGTTTGCCGGGCTGGTCGAAGATCGAATAGCGCCCCTCGAATTCGACGACGGCGCCGCCGGTCTTGAAGGTCAGGACGTCGCTGTTCGGTGCATCCGGCACCTGGAACAGGCCGGCGCGCACCGCCCAATCCTTGCGGTTGAGCTCGGCCACCGCGCCGCGGGTATAGCCCGGCAGGTCGGCCGGGAAGTCATAGGCGGCGGACGCCCACATCGCCCAGTTCATGAAATCGGCGCGCGGGTCCTTGGCGTAGGAATTGCCGTCGAAGAAATCGCCGATCGCAAACCGCCCGACGATCAGGGTGAGGCGATCGATGTCGCGCTTGCCCGCGATCTGGTTCGGGCCGTCAGGGACGTCTTCCTGCTCGCCGCCGAAGCCGAAGGTCTGCTTGATGTAGTAGCGCTGCGGCCGGATCCTCGGATACTCGGCGCCGGCCTTCTGTGCTTCGCCGTTCGGGAAGCCGGCGATGCCGAGCGTGCCGTTGAGGCCGAAGCCCTGGGCGGTTTCCGGATTGAAGTAGAGCTCGCCACCTTCCCAAAGCTTGACGCCGACGAACGCGGTCGTGGTCCAGGTCTGCTGCACCTGTCCACCCGCCGGAAGGCTGTTGGTGCCGGCATAGGCCGAACGAATGGCAGGGTAGCCCTGTCCGATCAGGGTCGTCTGGCCATGGATCGACCAATTGTCGGAGTCCGGCAGCCGCGGCTGGGTCGGCGTCGCCGACCACGGCGAGTCGCCGAGCTGGTAGTTCAGGCCGAATTTCAGCAGATGAATCCGCGGGTCGATGGTGACACCGGGTATGCCGAAATCATTGAGCCCGAGTGTCCGGCGCGACAGGTCGACGTATTCGTACTCGATCTTGGCGGTCCAGTTGCCGCTCAGCGCGAACTCGGCGCCGATACCAGCGGTCCATCCGGTCTGGTACTGTCCAGGCTCGGAGACGACGTTGCCGGAATCGTCATTGACCCTGACCTGGGTGTGTCCCCAGGCGAAGCCGCCGGTGATATAGGGCATCCAGCTGCCAAAGCTGTAACCGGCGCGGCCACGCACGGTGCCGAGATAATCGATCGAGGCGTTGAAGGGGCCGAGCGTGCGGCGCGGCAGGTCGACCGGGCTGACGAAGGTCGCATCGGCCTCGACGCCGAGCACGACGCGGTTGGCGAACTGGTGATTGTAGCCGACCTGGAAGCCGCCGACCCCGCCCGTGACCGTGTGCGGGAGCAACACGCCTTGCAGGGGAAGCGGATTGGTATCGGGACCGAGGCTGCCGTCGCCATAGCCGACATGGCCACCGACGTAGAAGCCGGTCCAGTTGTAGACTGCGGTCATGGCCGGTGACTTCACCGCCATGTCGGCCGCCGCCGCGGGCGTTCCGAAGGCAGCCGCGCCGAGCGCTGCCCCGGCGACGATCGGAGCCCGGAACAGGCGGACGCGGGTCATGCGGCGTTGCCCCTCGGGCGGTTGGAGGTATTCCCTGCCATCACGCCAGATTTGACGGCCGCATGCCACCCGAGATTTGAAGTCATTGCCCGCCATCCCCGGTCCGATCCGTACCGTCCCATCCAAAACCAGACCAGCACCTAGCACCGTCCGCATTTTGTTGCAAATAATTCGCAGTTGCAGCTGAGGTGTCCCGGGTGCCTCCCGGTGTGCACTGCCTCTATGACAGTCGTGCAACAGAGCAAGGCCCCTTGCGCGGTTCACCTCATTTGGCTGCGCGGGTGTGGCAGTCAGGTCGAGCGCCCGCCGTTCATTCGATGCCGTCATCGTCTTTAGCTTTCATTGTCGTGGTGAATTCCGGCCGCGACCATCGTCCCAGCACGATCGACGCGCCGGCTCGTTCGAAGGATCGCGCCACTGAGAGCGCCGCGCGGAGCTCGGCGCCCGAGATTGTGCGTTTCAGGTAGAGCGCGGTGGCGCTGCGCAGGATGGCGCTTGCCATCCTGAGCAGCACGATCGCGCCCCATCGCCGGAAGCGGCCCGGCGTGGCTGCGGTCACGCGCCCACCGTGGCCAGCTGGAAGATGCGCAGCAGCACCAGCCCGCCGGCGACCACGAGATAGCCGCGCAGCACGATCATCCAGATCCGGCTCAGCGGGCTGAGCCGTGCCGGCGGCAGCCGATCGAGCGGCGGCATCCGCCAGGTGTCGCGGTTGAACAGCGGCGGCTGGTGCTTGAAGCGGAACGACGCGTTGCGGCGCGACGACATCTCGTACAGCTTGACCAGCGCGGTGACGACGAGCGCAAGCACGCTGCCGCCGATCAGGATGCCGATGATCCATTGTTCGCCGAGGTCGGGGAACAGCACCGCAGCGGTCAGGATCACCGACAGCATCACCAGCGCCGCGACCACCGCGCCGGTGAACAGGTTCAGCCTGGTCGAATTGATCCAGGGTCCGAGGATGTGACGGTCGTTGCAGAGCAGCAGCAGGAATACGGTCGCGCTCGGCAGCAGCACGCCGGCCAGGGTCTGCACTGCGTTGGTGAGCAGCCCAAGCGGTGTGCCCGGCGTCAGCACCAGCGTGGCGGCCAGCACGATCAGCCCGCAATAGACGCCATAGAAGCCTTTGGCGTCCCACGGCTTGCGGTGCAGCGAGTGCTTGACCGCGAACACGTCGCCGATCGCATAGGCCGTGGAGAGGGAGACCGCGGCCGCGCCGATGATGCAGGCATCCAGCAGTGCGAGGGCAAACAGCACCGCCGGCAGCCGCCCGGCGTATTTTTCAAGTCCGACCGCGGTCCCCAGCGCGTCGGTGTAGTTGCCGAATTCCGGCGTCCCGGCAAACACCGCCGCGCAGAACGAGATCATCGCGACCGCGCCAACCACGACCAGCACGATGCCGATGCACAGGTCCAGCCGCTCATAGCGGATGAAGCGCGGCGTGATCCGCTTGTCGACGATGTAGCTCTGCTGGAAGAACAATTGCCACGGCGCCACGGTGGTGCCGACGATGGCAACGATCAGCAGCATCACCTCGCTGAGCTTGGCGCCCTCGGGCATCTTCGGTACGAAGAAGTCCGCCGCGATCTGCCCGACCGGCGGATGCACCATCAGGATGACCGGCACCAGCAGCAGGCTGCCTACGACCAGCACGATGCCGAACCACTCGAAGCGGCGGAAGTCGCCGGTCGAGACCGCCGCCATCACGATGACGGCCGATGCCAGCACGCCCCAGAACTGCGAGACGCCGAGATAGCTGAGCGCCAGCGTGATGCCGATGAACTCGGTGACGATGGTCAGCGCGTTCAGCACCAGCAGGTCGATGACGCTGAAGGCGCCCCAGAACTTGCCGAAACGCTCGAAGATCAGCCGCGCATGGCCGACGCCGGTGACGGCGCCGAGCCGCACCACCATCTCCTGGTTGACATAGAGCACCGGGATCAGCAGCAGCAGCGTCCACAGCAGCGTGGTGCCGTAGTTCTGGCCGGCCTGGGTGTAGGTGCCGAACGCGCCGGCATCATTGTCGCCGACCATCACGATCAGGCCGGGGCCGACGATCGCCAGTAGCGTCTTCATCCGTGCCGCGAATGTCGCGCGGGGCGCGACATCATCCTCGGCGATGCTGCCGAGTGCACCATGGATATCGCCGAGATGGGCCCGGTCGAGGACCGCGGTCCTGACCGAGGTGGCGGCGTCTTGATCGGGGGCGTGCATGTTCAAGTCATTGACGACGGTCATGACTCATTCCTTCTTACTTGCGTGGTTTGGTTGTTTTGGCTGTTGGAAAGCGGATGATGTTGGTCGCGTCAGGTGCGGGCGCAGGTCTTGCAGCCGGCCGGCGCTTCGGCGCGGCGCCGGCGTCGAAGACCAGGACGATGCCGAGGGCTGCGACATGGCGCACCAGGCCCGCGCTCTCGCTGACGAGACCGATGACGCTGCGCATCACGGGGACGAGCGGATCGTTGGTGGAGCCGGTGGGCCGGACGGTCCGCGCAGCCGTCGGCCGAACCGGCAGCTCGACGATGTCATTTGGCTTGGTCATGGTTGCCTCCCGTCCACTCTGGCGTGGATGGACTCGAATTCCGGTCGCGGGATTTCGGTGGTTTCTCGGCGATCCCGAGTTCGTCGGCACGGCGGCGCATCTCGGCCCACACCGAGCCGGGATCGATCTCGGCGCGATGCCACAATGCGACCAGGTGGTAGAGCAGGTCGGCGCTTTCGCGGACGATGGCCTGCGTGTTGTGCTTGACGGTCTCGAGGGCGACCTCGCCGGCCTCCTCGATCACCTTCTGCGCGATCTTGCGGGTGCTCGCGTTGAGCAGCCTTGCGGTGCGCGGGTGATTGTCCGGCGTCACCGCGGCGAGCGACGCATGCAGCCGATCGAGTTCGCCTTGCGTCCCTGATGCGGTAGCGTGGGGGCCGTCGTTCGCCGGACTTGCGCCGGCTTGCCGGCGCAAGCGTCTTTGCCGGCGGTGTATCTCGGTCTCTGTCTGTCTGGCGGTTTCCGTCATAGCTGCTCCGATCGTCTCCGCGCTGCCTGTCAGGCACGGCGCGAGGAACGCGGAGCGGCTTTACACGCGCGCGCAACCTCCGCTGCCGTGAGCAGCGGCATTCTCAAACGTGATGTCGTTCCCCGGAGGGAGTCCCGTTGCGGCGCCGGAACGGCGGGCAACGGGACGTCTAGGTCCTTCGTCCATGTCCGTCCTCTAGGCGCTTGCAGCCATCTTGAGTTCAGCGGCACGCGCGATTGTCATGCGCGGGCCGGAAGGCCGGTCCGCGCATCGCTCACCGTTGGTTGGTTCGGTGGTGGGGTCGACGATCCACCGGGATTCCAGGTGGCCGTCGATCAGGATCCAATGACAGACCGGGGTTGGACGCCGGCGTTCCGCCGGACGGCGAAAGCCCGGCAGGTTGTCATTGGAATGCGTGGCCGGTCGCGGCTCCATGCGCCGCGGCTCGAACGGCCGGAATTTTGCGAGCTTTTCGAACATCGCTCACCTCCACTTCCGCTGTCGCGCGGCAGGCCGGTGAGGAGCGGCGGTCAGCTAAGGCGCGACCACCCATCCACGCAGGCGAGTTCTGCGCGATCAGTCTTGCTGTGTTGCGGCGTCAACAGTCCCGTCGTGGGTCTACTGTCGCCTGAGTTGCTACTGCCCATGTGCCTTCTGTGTTGGCTCGTGGTCGGGTTGGTCTCCGGAGTAGGACCCCGGTGCGGAACGAATGTTCCGACAATCGGGCACTACGCCTGACACAAACGCGTGTCAAGCCGAATCTGCTATCCTCCGGGGAGGATCATGATTATCCTCCGGGGAGGATAGGAGAACCGTATGCCCGATGACCACCCGCACGCTGCGATTGCCCGGCGCCTGAAGCGCGCCAACGGCCATCTCGAGACCATCGTCGAGATGATTGAGCAGGGCAAGCCATGCGCGCAGATCGCCCAGCAATTGCAGGCCGTGGAGAGCGCGATCGAAAGTGCGAAGAAAGCGCTGATTCACGATCACATCGGCCACGGCCTGGAGGAGACGCTGAAGGCGTCAGGCCCGAAGGGCCGCAGCGTGCTGCGCGACTTCAGGCTGATCGCGAAATATCTGTGATCGCAGGCGGCATCGTTGGGCTTTGCAAGGGTTGACCCGTCCGGGAGATCGCCGGGCGGGTCGGTTGCGGCACGGGGTGGATGAGGACCCGCGCCGAACGCAGGATCCGCGGCCTTTAGGCCTGTTCCGCCCGATCAGTAGCAGGAGCGCACGCGGCCGATGTAATTGCCGTAGGCGTCGAACTGGCGCACCCAGACGCAGCGGCGATAGCCATTGTAGTAGCCGTCATTGGCCGCGATCGCGCTGCCGACAATGGCGGCTCCGACGAGGCCCGCGCCAACGCCCCAGCCCCAGCCATACGGCCTGGCTTCGGCCTGCGAGGTGGTGGCCGCGATGCTGCCGGTCACGGCGAGCGCGGTGAGAGCGAGGGCGGCAAGCCTGGTCTTGATCGACATCGGATACTCCATCCTGTTTGAGCGCGGCCCGCTATGGTCCGCATGCCCGTTGGACGGAGGCTTTTCGGTTCCGGTTCGAACGCGGTCGCCGAAATATGGTTTCGTGAATTGTTTCGTCGTGGCGATCGGGACGCGGCGCGGTCACTTGCCGCGCAAGACGCCCGGATCGAACCTGTCGACGTCGGCGAGCAGTTCGCAGAACGCGCGTGCGCCGTGCTCGATCAGCTTCTCGCCTTTCTCGGCGGAGGCCTTGGTCGCATCGCCGATCGCGCCGCTCGGATTGAGGTCCTGCGCCTGCCAGGCGAACGGCGCCGGCCGCTGCGTCGACAGCCAGCGATAATCCTGCTCGAGCTGCACGCTCGCCGGCTTGAAGTCCGCGATCACCTCCTTGCGCACGGCCTGCGGATATTTCGCCAGCATGATCGAGGTCTCGACCGCGCCGCCATGGATGCCGTGACGCAATTCGTCGGCGTCGAACAGCCCGTCCGGAGCGCCGAAGCGCGACCAGCTCGTGGTTACCACCAGCATCCCGTGTTGCGCACGCAGGTCCTGCGCGACGAGCTGCATCGCGGCGGAATTACCGCCATGGCTGGTGACCATCACGAGCTTCTTCAGTCCGGCACGCGCCACGCTCTCGCCAAGCGCCATCCAGCTTTTCACCGCCACCTCGGTCGGCAAGGTCAGCGTACCCTCGAAATCGAGGTGCTCGGTGGAGATGCCGACCGGCTGCAAGGGCAGGAAGGTCGCCGGGGTGGCGGCCGGCAGCAGCTCGCGCACCCGCGCCAGATAGGCCTCGCCGATCATGACGTCGGTTCCGAGCGGCAGATGCGGCCCGTGCTGCTCGGTCGCCGCCAGCGGCAGCACCGCGATCCAGCGCGCGGCTGCGCCCCCGGCGATATCGGGCCAGTGGATGGCGGTCCAGTCACGGGGCGGAAGCTGAGAAGTCATCGAGGCCGTCGTTTCAATACAAGCGTTTCATTGGATGGATTTGCAGGCTAGTTTATCTGGCATCAGTGAGGCGTTCGCGTCTCCGGGCGCGGTCCACGTCTTCCCGCCTTCCATCATGGGCCATAATGTCAGACGGAGTCCAACCATGATCCGGGCCTTTTTGCCGCGAGCGTTAACCACAGGGCTGCTGGCCGCGGTCCTCGGCTTTGCCGCGGGCTTCGTTCCGGCGCGGGCAGAGACCCTGGACAAGGTCTCGTTCGGCACCAATTGGGTCGCCGAGGGCGAGCACGGCGGGTTCTTCCAGGCGGTCGCGGACGGCACCTACAAGAAATACGGTCTCGACGTCACCATCGTGCCCGGCGGTCCCAACGAGAACAACCGCATGCTGCTGATCGCGGGCAAGCTCGACTTCTTCATGAGCGCGAACTCGTTGCAGACCTTCGACGCCGTCACCAACAACGTGCCGCTGGTCGCCGTCGCGGCGATGTTCCAGAAGGATCCGCAGGTCTTCCTGAGCCATCCCGAGGCCAAGGTGAGCAAGATCGAGGATCTCAAGCCGCTGACGCTGCTGGTCTCCAAGGAGGGCATCGTCACCTACTTCCAGTGGATGAAATCGCGCTACGGCTTCAGTGAGAGCAAGGTGAAGCCCTATACCTTCAACGCGCAGCCCTTCATCGTGAACAAGGACGTCGCGATGGAGGGCTATGTCTCCTCCGAGCCCTACGCGGTGGAGAAGGCGGCGGCCTTCAAGCCGAACGTGCTGTTGATCGCCGACTACGGCTTCAATGCCTACTCGACCCTGATCGAGACCCGCCGCGATCTCGTCGACAAGAAGCCGGACCTGGTGCAGCGCTTCGTCGATGCCTCGATCGTCGGCTGGTATCACTACCTCTACGGCGACAATTCGGCCGGCAACGCCATGATCAAGAAGCTCAACCCCGACATGACCGACGAGCTGCTGGCCTACTCGGTCGCCGCGATGAAGGAGCATGGCATCGTCGATTCCGGTGACGCCATCAAGAACGGCATTGGCGCGATGACCGACGAGCGCATGGCCGATTTCTTCGAGAAGATGGTGAGTGCCGGCGTGGTCAAGAGCAATATCGACTATCGCCAGGGTTACACGCTGCGCTTCGTCAACAAGGCGGTCGGCGTCGAGTTCAGGCCGAAGAACTGACGGTGCGGACGCGCGATGAGATTTAGTCCGGACGTTGCAGCGACGGTGCTCCACCTCTCCCCTTGTGGGAGAGGTCGGATTGCATCGCCAGATGCAATCCGAGTGAGGGGTGACGCTCTCACGCGGGACGTATCCGCCCTCACCCGCGCCTGCGGCGCGACCTCTCCCCGGCGGGGAGAGGTGAACTCTGCGGCTCGACCGCGCCCACCAGTATCCAGCCGCCGATGGTAGAGAGCATCGTGCCGGAAACCGATGCCAGCAGCTTCGCCGTGCGGTTGCGCGGCGTTACCAAGACCTATGACAGCGGCGTGATGGCGCTGGGACCGCTCGACCTCGACGTCGGCAGCGGCGAGTTCGTCTCGCTGCTCGGGCCGTCCGGCTGCGGCAAGTCCACCGCGCTGCGAATTATCGCGGGCCTCGCCGCGGCGAGTACGGGCACGGTCGAGCTCGCGCATCACGACGTCGAGCGGCGCGGCAGCCACCGGATCGGCTTCGTGTTCCAGGAGCCGACCCTGATGCCGTGGGCCACGGTGCGCGACAATGTGCGGCTGCCGCTCAAGCTTGCCCGCACGCCGGCAGCCGAGGCCGATGCGCGCATCGATGCGGCGCTCGATCAGGTCGGGCTCGCCGATTTTGCCAGCGCTTATCCGCGCGAACTGTCCGGCGGCATGAAGATGCGGGTGTCGCTGGCGCGCGCGCTGGTCACCGATCCCGATATCCTCCTGATGGACGAGCCGTTCGCGGCGCTCGACGAGATCACGCGCTTCCGCCTCAACAACGATCTGCTGGCGCTGTGGCGCAATCTGCACAAGACCGTCATCTTCGTGACGCACTCGGTGTTCGAGTCGGTCTATCTCTCGCAGCGCGTGATCGTGATGACGGCGCGGCCGGGCCGGATCGGCGCCGAGTTTCGCATCACCTCGCCGGAGCCGCGCGGCGAGGAATTCCGCACCTCGGCCGAATATGCCGCATTCTGCCGCGAGGTCTCGGGCGCGCTGGCGCCGTCTTATGCGGGGCAGACCGGCGCATGAAGTCTCCGCAAAGCCTCGTCCGCTTCGTGCTGCCGGTCGCGGTGTTCGCCGCTGGCCTCGTGCTCTGGGAGGCGATCGTCCGCATCAACGGCATCCAGCCCTATGTGCTGCCGAGCCCGCTGCTGGTGCTGAAGACGCTGGTCGCGGATTGGCCCATGCTATCGCAATCGCTCGGCGTCACGCTGTTGACGACGCTCGAGGGCTTCGTCGCCGCCGCGGTCGGCGGCGTCGTGCTGGCGCTGTTGTTCAACCAGTCGAAATGGCTGGAATACTCGCTGTTCCCCTATGCCGTGGTGCTGCAGGTCACGCCGGTCATCGCGATCGCGCCGCTGCTGTTGATCTATCTGCAACAGCAGACCGCGGTGATCGTCTGCGCCTGGATCGTGGCGTTCTTCCCGGTGCTGTCGAACACCACGCTCGGCCTCAACTCGGTCGACCGCAACCTTGCCGGATTGTTTCAGCTTTATGGCGCCTCGAAGGTGCAGACATTGCTGTTCCTGAAGCTGCCGGCGGCGCTGCCTTACATCCTCGGCGGCCTGCGCATCGCCGGCGGGCTGTCGCTGATCGGTGCCGTGGTCGCGGAGATCGCGGCGGGCAGCGCCGGCGCCGGCTCCGGGCTCGCGTTCCGGATCGCTGAATCGGGCTACCGGCTGAATATTCCCCGCATGTTCGCGGCCCTTCTGCTGCTATCGCTGGCCGGGATTGTCATCTATGGGTTGCTGGCGCTAGTTTCGCACCTCTTGTTGCGGCGTTGGCATGAAAGCGCGTTAGGAAAGGACAGTTGATGGCCCCGATTTCTTCCGAAAAGATCGATCTGCTGATTTACGGACCGATCCGGCCAATCCTCGAAAACGGCTTTCCCGACCAGTATGTGCTGCACAAGGCCGAGAGCCGCGGCGATCTCGAGCGCCTGACGCCCGACACGATGGCCAAGATCCGCGGCATCGCCGTCACCTATCACTCGATGGCGACCGACAAGACCGCGATGGCGCTGTTTCCGAAGCTGGAAATCGTCGGCAGCTTCGGCGTCGGCTACGACCATGTCGATTCCGCCTATGCACGCGATCACAACATCGTGGTCACCAACACGCCGGACGTGCTGACCGAGGAGGTCGCCGACGTCGCGATGGGGCTGTTGATCGCGACCCTGCGCGAATTCGTCAAGGCCGACCGCTATGTGCGCTCCGGCCTCTGGCAGACCCAGAATTATCCGCTCAGCGTCGGCTCGCTGCGTGACCGCAAGATCGGCATCGTCGGCATGGGCCGGATCGGCCAGGCGATCGGGCGCCGGCTCGAGGCCTCGCGCGTGCCGGTCGCCTATCACTCGCGCAACCCGGCGAAGGACGTTTCCTACAAGCACTATCCCGACCTGATCGAGATGGCCAAGGCGGTCGACACCCTGATCGTGATCGTGCCGGGCGGCGCCTCGACTGCGAAGATGATCAATGCCGACGTCCTGAAGGCGCTCGGCCCGCGCGGCGTGCTGATCAACGTCGCGCGCGGCTCCGTGGTCGACGAGCCGGCGCTGGTCGCGGCGCTGAAATCCGGGACCATCCTGGCCGCCGGCCTCGACGTGTTCGCATCCGAGCCGAACGTGCCGGACGAATTGAAGGCGATGCAGAACGTCGTGCTGCTGCCGCATATCGGTTCGGCCTCGGTGGTGACGCGCAACGCGATGGACCAGCTCGTGGTCGACAACATCACGAACTGGTTCGCCGGCAAGGCCCCGCTGACGCCGGTTGCCGAGACCCCGGTGAAGGGCCGCTGATGAGATTGTCCCGCTTCAGCGTCGTGCTGCTTGCGCTGCTGGCCGCGTGCGGTCCGGCATCCGCGCAGGATGTCACGACGTTGAAGAAGGACATGATCGGGCAGTGGGAGCTCGCCACCACCGAACGCAGCAAGACCTGCGTGGTGACGCTGAAGGGCGATCCGGTGCCGCAAGGCTTCAAGCTCGAGCTGGAGCCGGCCTGCGCCACCGCGCTGCCCTTCACCAAGGACATCACCGGCTGGAGCGTCAAGGGCCTTGGCGACATCGTGCGGCTGCACAACGCGGCGGGCGAGGCGGTGATCGATTTCACCGAGGTCGAGACCGGCATCTTCGAGGGGCTGCGCACCAACGAAGGCGTCTACATCCTGCAAAACCTCGCCGCGGCCCGCTCGCTCGCCAAGTCGATGGACCAGATGATCGGCGATTGGTCGCTGGTGCGCGGCAACGGCCAGGCGATCTGCGCCCTGGTGCTGACCAACACCGAGGCCGGCAACGACAATTTCCAGGTGTTCATGAAAGGCAAATGCGATCCGGCGGTCGCGGCCTTCAACCCGACGCTGTGGCGGCTCGACCACGGCCAGATGATCCTGATGTCGGCCAAGGGCGAGAGCTGGCAGTTCGAGGCCGACGACAACGCCCAGTGGCGCCGCGTCCCCGACAGCGCCGACCCCCTGATCATGCTGCGGGAGCAGTAAGGGATAACCTCCATTCGGTGGCTGATCCGCTAGGCGTGGTCGCCGTTCTTGCGAGGCAGGTTCGGGAGCAGCAATAAGAGCGGAAGTGCCAGCGGCCCTATCAGAGCAGCGATCCATGCCCAGGCTTTGAGGCTGCGCCCGCGGTGCCCGGCCATTCGGGCCGCCAGAACGATCGAGGCGATCGAGCCGATGAGGAGGGCCAAGCTCAGTAAGTCCATGATGCATGCTCCGGCGCCAGACGCGGTGATTGAGAATAGCACGGATGGATCGTCGGCAGTGGTCGGCGGCCGGCCAATAACGCCGAATTGAGGCTCCCGAGACCGCGATCCGGCCGAATCCACCAGCGAAATATTTCTCCAGCTGCTGTCGATCCGGCCGCCTCCGGATCGTCGTTTCCTGTACCGAGCCGGTTTTGGCGGCGATGATCGCCGCGCCTCGTTCAAAGCAGGAGCATTTTCATGCGTTTCATGTCGATCGTGACCTCTCCGCAGCCGCCCGCGCAGCCGACCCCGGCGCTGCTGGAGGCCATGCACAAACTGGCTGACCGCGAGATCAAGGCCGGCCGCATGGTCGATACCGGCGGCCTGATGCCGCTCGCGACCGGCGCGCAGGTGCGCATTGCCGACGGCAATCTCAGTGTCGTCGACGGTCCCTTCGTCGAGGCCAAGGAGGTGATCGGCGGCTATGCGATCTTCGAGCTGCGCAGCAAGGAGGAGGCGGTGGCACTCGCCGTCGAATTCATGCAGCTCCACAAGGACCACATGCCAGGCTGGGAAGGCACCTGCGAGGTCCGCGCCTTCGCCGGCTTCGCCGGACAATGTCCGGAATAGGCGAGGGGAGGATAGACCATGCGCTTCATGTACGTCCTGGTTGCCGAGAAACCGATGTTGCCGAACCCCGCGTTGCGGGAGGCGATCGGCAAGCTGGCCGAACGCGAGATCGCGGCCGGCCGCATGCTCGATACCGGCGCGCTGCTGCCGCGCACGGCGGGCGCCGAGGTGAAGATCAAGGACCGCAAGCTCACCGTCACCGACGGCCCGTTCATGGAGGCCAAGGAAGTGGTCGGCGGCTATGCGGTGTTCGAGCTGAAGGACAAGGAGGAGGCGGTGGCGCGCGCGGTCGAGTTCATGCAGCTTCATCTCGATCACATGCCGGATTGGGAGTTGTCATGCGAGGTTCGTCCGTTCATGGCGGGCTGACGATCGCCGCGATCGCACGCCGGTGGCCGGCATGACGAACGACGACGTCAAGCGCACCATCCTCGGCGTCTGGCGCGTCGAGCAGCCGCGGCTGATCACCAGCCTGTCGCGGATGCTGCGCGACGTGCCGCTCGCCGAGGATCTGACCCAGGAAACGCTGATTGCCGCGCTCGAGCATTGGCCGGCCGATGGCATCCCGGACAAGCCGGGTGCCTGGCTGATGGCGACTGCCAAGCGCCGGGCGCTCGATCATCTGCGTCACGTCAGCATGCGCACGCAGAAGCACGGCATGCTGGCGCACGATCTGGCGCGGGAGCAGGACACCATGCCCGATCTCGATTCGAGGCTCGACGACGACATCGGCGACGAGTTGCTGCGGCTGATCTTCACCGCCTGCCATCCGCTGCTGTCGCGCGAGGCGCGCGCCGCGCTGGCGCTGCGCATGATCTGCGGCCTCACCACCGAGGAGATCGCGCGTGCCTTCCTCCAGGCGGAGACGACCATCGCCCAGCGCATCGTGCGCGCCAAGCGCACCTTGTCGGACTCCGGTCTTGCCTACGAGACGCCGCGTGGCGCGGAGCTGTCCGAACGTCTCGCCTCGGTGCTCGAGGTCGTCTATCTGATCTTCAACGAGGGCTATACCGCAGCGCGCGGCGACGAATGGCTGCGGCCGCAGCTCTGCAACGAGGCGCTGCGCATCGGCCGGGTGCTGACCTCGATCGCGCCGTCGGAGCCGGAAGCGCACGGCCTGCTGGCGCTGATGGAGTTCAACGCCTCGCGGATGGCGGCGCGCACCGATGCGGCCGGCGAGCCGATCCTGTTGACGGACCAGAATCGCGCGCTGTGGGATCGCCTGCAAATCCGCCGCGGGCAACTCGCACTGGCCCGCGCCCGCGAGCTCGGCGGTGCCGGCGGCTTCTATGCGCTGCAAGCCGCGATCGCCGCCTGCCATGCCGAGGCCGATGCGCCCGACGCCACCGACTGGCGCCGCATCGCCACACTCTACGGCGATCTCGCCGCGCTGCTGGATTCGCCCGTCATCGCGCTCAACCGCGCGGTCGCGATCGGCATGGCCGAGGGGCCGCGAGCGGCGCTTGCGATCGTCGACGGTCTCGCGGATGTGCCGGCGCTGAAATCCTATCACCTGCTGCCGAGCGTGCGCGGCGATCTGCTGTACAGGCTGGGCCGCTTCGCCGAGGCGCACACAGCGTTCGAGGCCGCCGCCGCATTGGCCGGCAATACGCGCGAGCGTGAGTTTCTCAAACGCCGCGCCGCAGCCGCCGCGCGTGCCGCGCAGGATCAAGACGGCCGTACGGATCCATCGATCGCGTAGCCGCATCTGCGAAGCGATAGGCCGGACACAGCGCCACGAATCTGGGTCAGGCCTTAGGCGCGATCAGCGCAGCCTTGCCGCGCAACCCCCACAGCAGCAGGAGCGATGCTGCGATGATCGCAAGGCCGATTGCGACGAACCCGGCGGTCACCAGCGTTTCCTGCCACTGCGCGGCGGCACGCCCGGGTGCGGTGATCGGCGAGAGCGCCCCGGTTCCGAGAATGGCGGCGAGGGTCGTGACCGCCCAGTTGCCATAGGTGCCGAACAGCAGCGTCCAGTAGGCGACGGCGCTGCTGCGAGACGGCAACCGGACCTCGCTCCAGATCGCACCGACCACGAGCAGGAACGTACCGTTCATGACGCCCTCGAGATGGGCCGCGAGCGCCATCCGCACATTGGTGAAATGTTGCTCGACCAGGCCGGTCAACAGCCCGATCAGGAACAGGGCCATGCCGTGAAAAAGCAGTCGCCGCCGATAATCCATTCTCGCCCCTCAAATCGTTTAGCGCCGGTAATGGCCGAACCATAACAGAAAGCGCGCAGGCGCCCCCCCAGTGACCGAGTGACGCCGGCCCGCGGCCGGTCTTCGCCCGCGGGTCCAGGCCCGTCGCTGCCACGGGGCAGGCTCCCGTCCGGGAGGGCCCGGCGGTTGTTGCCGGCCACAACCTATGACACCATCCCGATTCCGATTTGGTTTGACGTGGGAGGCCCATGCCGCGCCGGAAATTTGCCTGGGAGAAACTGTCCGATGAGCAGTTGCTCGGGCTACGCCTCAGCAGTCTGAGGGTTGCGGTCGAGGGCACCTGGCTGGAGGATTGCCTCGGCACGCTCCACGAGGAGTTCGAAGAGCGAGGCATTCGGCTGCGGCCGCACGCATGGATATCGAGCGAGTGGTTCAGCCCTTCGACCACGCCCGGTATCGCGATTCCGTTTTATCTCGCGCATCCGCGGCTGATGAAACTCGAGAAGAAGATGATGCTCGACGTCGAGGGCGGCACCTGGTCGGAGTGCATGGCCATTCTGCGCCATGAGGCGGGGCATGTCATGCAGCACGGCTACCAGCTGCACCGCCGCCGGCGCTGGCAACAATTGTTCGGTCCGTCCTCGAAGCACTATCCGCGCTACTACCGGCCCAATCCGGCCAGCCGCAACTATGTCCAGCATCTGCGGCTCTGGTATGCGCAGAGCCATCCGGACGAGGATTTCGCCGAGACCTTCGCGGTGTGGCTGCGGCCGCGTTCGAACTGGCGGACGCGCTATGCCGGCTGGCCCGCGTTGAAGAAGCTCGAATATGTCGACGAGCTGATGGCCGAGATTGCCGGCAAGCGGCCGCTGCTCACGACGCGCGAGCGCGTCGATCCGTTGCATTCGCTGAAGCAGACGCTGGCCGAGCACTACAAGAAGAAGCAGGCGTTCTATGCCTTCAATCCACCGAAGACCTATGACCGCGATCTCTCGAAGCTGTTCTCCGCCGATCCACGGCATCGACGGCAGCCGCCGGCCGCGGTCTTCATCAGGCGGCACCGCGCCCAGATCAGGCAGCTGGTCGCGCGCTGGACCGGCGAGAACCAGTTGACGCTCGATGCCGTGCTCGACGACATGATCTCGCGCTGCCGCGAGCTCAACCTGCGCGCCGTCGGTCCCGAGCAGAAGCTCGTGACCAACTTCACCATCCTGCTCACCGCCAAGACCATGCACGCGCTGTTCGGCCCCTCCCGCCGCAAATGGATTGCGCTATGAAACGTCTTCGCATTCTCGTGCTCATGCACCCGGACTTCGTGCCGCCTGAGACCACCGACGGATATTCCGCGCGCGAGATCAACGCGTGGAAGACCGAATACGACGTCGTCAGCACCTTGCGTGCAGCCGGCCATGAGGTGCGGCCGCTCGGCGTGCAGGAGGAGATCAAGCCGGTCCGCGACGCGATCGAGGATTTCAAGCCGCATGTGGTGTTCACGCTGCTCGAGGAGTTCCACTACGAGGTGGTGTACGACCAGCACATCGCGAGCTACCTCGAGCTGATGAAGGTCCCCTACACGGGATGCAACCCGCGTGGCCTGATCCTGGCGCGCGGCAAGGACCTGTCCAAGACCCTGGCGCATCATCGCCGGATTCCGGTGCCGGCCTTCGCGGTGTTTCCGATGCGTCGCAAGGTCAAGCGGCCGCCGCGTCTTGCGCTGCCGCTGATCGTCAAGAGCCTGAGCTCGGATGGATCGCTGGGCATTTCGCAGGCATCGATCGTCGATACCGACGAGAAGCTCGCCGAGCGCGTCGCCTTCATCCACGAGCGGATCGGGACGGCCGCGATCGCCGAGCAGTTCATCGAGGGCCGCGAACTCTATGTCGGCGTGCTCGGCAACAACAGGCTGCGCGTGTTGCCGGTCTGGGAGTTGAAGTTCGGCAGCATGGGCGGCCCCGGTATCGCCACCGAGAAGGCGAAGCACGATCCGAACTATCAGGAGCGCATCGGAATTGCCGACGGGCCGGCCAGGGATCTGGCGCCGGAACTGTCCGCGCATATCCAGCGGCTGGCGAAACGCATCTACCGCACGCTCGGGCTCGATGGCTATGCGCGGATCGACTTTCGCCTCTCCGCCGATGGCACTCCGTATTTCATCGAAGCCAATCCGAATCCCGAAATCGCCAAGAGCCAGGAGTTCGCGACGGCGGCCCAGCATGATGGGCTGGACTACCCGGGTCTCCTGCATCGCATCGTGACGCTCGGCATGAGCCGCGCAAAGGCCGGCGTATCGCTGGGCTGAGTCGCTGCGTCGTCTGCTAACGATCTGCCGCCGTCAGAGGCTGCGCTGGGTCGGGTGGCGTCGTCCGTCCGCCGGGACAAACATCGCAAACGTTTCCCTAACGCGCGCCGCCGGCGTCGGTGCGTCAGCAGGCGCGGAGGCCTCGGCCGCCATGGGGCGGAACGCGTCGGGGTCTGGCCACCGGCTGGCAACGATGTCGGTTGCCGGAGCCGCCAAGGCGACGCCGTAGCTGCGGCAGCTATCGTAGACGTACAAGACAGCAAGAAAAATCGATACGAGAACAAGGATCGTCCTGAAAACCGGCATTGTGATTGCGCCTTCTTGATTGAGGCGAACAATGCCCGGCCACGGTGAACCGTGCGTTTAGCTGCAAGATCGACCGGCCGATACGGTTCCCGTTTCGTGAACGTGGCGTGTAAACGGCTCGCTTACCAACGGCCTCAAGGTTGCGGCAACCAGCTTTCCTCACCGGCCCGAAAGAAGTCTCTGGCATTGATGGGCCAACAAGAAGACTGAGGAGGCTCCATGTTCATCGCTATTCGAGTCATGATCCTGATCGCCAGTGCATACGCCGGGTCGGCCGTCGCAGAGATGCAGTTCGCGCCTTTGCCGAGCCTCGCGGCTTCGTCGCAGCGATAGGACGGCGCGTCAGGTCGGACGCTTGCGGTTCGAGGAGTCCTGCGTCACGGGCTCGGCCGAGGGTGCGCTGTGATCCAGCAGCAGGAAGTGCACGCAACCGTCGACCGTCTGCGATGCACGCGCAAACCGTTCGGCGAGATCGAGAATGATCGCGCGCTTGTCCGGCTCCATGATGCAGTAGAACGCCAGTGTGAGCCTGAGGGCTTCCTCGTCATCGGGACGGCCAAGCATTCGAGTCTCCGCGCATCGGCAGCAGCGTGTCCGCGGCCACTAGAGCATGATCCCGAGAAGTGGAAACCGGTTTCCCCTGCGACAAAACGGCAAGCGCTTGCACAGAGCTCATGCTCGAACCAGAGATCAGATCGTGATGCGATTCCACGGAAACGCTTCACGATCCGCTGCCCTCAGCCATCCTGAGATCGGCAGGAGAGGCAAATGAAGTGCAGGTTCTCCGCGAAGCCGGCCGCTTCCCGGCGGCCGATTTCGCTGATCGATTTGCGGATCAAGATATCATCGGGCTCGGCTCTCATCTAGCCGCCGTCCGGTGGCGTCGCTGCATGATGGACGCGGGAAGGGAACGGCCTCGTAAGCGCGATGATGCGTCCGACGCAAGGAGATCCGGCCCGATCGCCTGCAAAAGGACAGCGCAGCCAATGCGATGCGCCGAATGTTTCAGCGTGGATGCGCGATCGGCATCAGCAGATCGGAACCGACCGATCGCGGAATCCAAACCAGCATGACGAGCGCAATGTCTCGTCCGCGCAATTCACCTCGTAACTTTACCAGTTCTAAGCGCGGGACAGGCTCGCGTGGCTGGAGCAGGTCCATGCGAATCGCCATGGTCGCACCGGCCATCGGCAGATGGCCGCGCGGATCAGCGACATGATCGAAATTGCGCGCCCTGGGGCGCGCGGCGCGGCGGACCTACTGGTCGACCTTCGGCGTCTTGCCTGCGATGTCGAGGCCGAGCCGGAGTGCGCGTTCCTGGCGCTCTTCGGTCAAGAGCTTCAGTTCCCGTTCCAGCGACCGCGCAACCTCCTGTTGCGTTTCCCTGGAAGGGCGACGGGAGCTATTTTGCGATTTGGCCGGTTGGGCAGTCACTGAAAAACCCTTGTCATCACATTGTCACAGGCATGCCACGACCGAGGTCGGGCGAACAATCAAAAAGAATTCAGCGAGGGTCGATTAGAACGTTTGTTGTGCACCTGACTCAAATTTGAGCAGAAAATTCTCCCCACGAATTTCTCCCAGTATTGTGTCGAATGATGTCGAAGCCGCGATCTCATCAATTCGGATGAGAGAGCCGGGTTCCCACGAAATCATTTCGAGATTCGGACGAAGACGTCCTGAAACCGACAAGGTCTAACCTTAGTAGCGTTGTGAAGGACGGGTGCCTGATGACACGCTGACGATCGACGTCGTGAGGTCGGTCGGTGCTCCCGTGAGACTTTGGGGATGATCTCGGAAATGAAGAAGCCGAATGCTGTGCCATATGTCTGGGCGGCCGCGCTGATTGCGGTCGCGATCTGGGGTGTGAGCGGCACCCCGCAGGTGGCACATACGTCTGCCAGCACGCATCTGGCTCGGGTGCGGTAGCGCGTTTCGCGCGATAGCTCGTTGGCTAGAGCTTCGGCCGCAGCGAGCGCTGCATATCCATCGTGTAGGTGTAGCGCCCTTCGGGGTGCGTGGTGATGGTGACCTCGAACAGTTCCTCGCGCTGGCCATAGTAACGGCGGACCACGGTGAGCGCCGGCGAGCCGGTCTTGACGTCGAGCGCCTTGGCGATCGGCGCCGGCATGCCCCGCACGAAGATCTCCATCTGCGCGCGCTCGGTGACCTGGCCGTACATCTTGGCGATCTGCTCATGCACCGGGGTGCGGCCGTGGTCGCTGCGGGTCACGACATCGGCGAACCGGCGCAGCACGTAGATCTCGGTCCAGCCGAGCGGCGCGGCGAACTGGTCGGAGCGACGCACCGCCTCGATCAGGAACCAGCTCTTGCCGGGCTCGCATTTCAAGAGCGCGGCAAGCTTGCGGTCGGCAACGATGTCACTGCTGCCGACCACATCGCGGTAGGTTTCGTTGGAATAGCGCAGCCACTCGCCGAGCGATTTGACGCTGTGGGTGAACAACACCGGCGGCTCGGAAGCGATCACCACCGAGCCGAGCCCGGCGCGGCGCACGATCAGGCCCTGGTCGATCAGGATGCGCAGTGCCTCACGCACGGTCTGGCGGCTGGCCTGGTAGCTCGCCATCAGCTCGGTTTCGGTCGGCAGCAGATTGCCGACGGCGTAGGTGCCGAGACGAATCTCCCGTTGCAGTCCGGTGGCGATGTCGCGGTAGCGGGACGATCTCGCTCGGTCCGGTTGTTCAGACATGGCGGATCACTGGTATGCCATATGGCAGGCGACCGGATGTCCCGTCTGCATCGATTGCAGCGCGGCCTCGAACGCGGCGAGCGTCGCCAGCACGTCGGCTTCCGGGACCGGGAACGGTTGCTTGCGTTCGACCGCGTCGGCGAAGGCCACGAGTTCCGCGGCAAGCGTGTCGACTGCGGGATAGCGTGTCGTCGCGGGTGCTTCGCCGGATCTCCGCAGCACCATCGTCACCTCGTCGAGCACTTCGGCAGATCCCCTCGTTCCGAACACATGCACGCGCCAATAGAACGGTGTTGCGCGGATTGTCGCAAGGGTTGCGCTGACGCCATTCACAAATTGAATCACCAAAGTTGCAGTGTCGAGCGGTGGCGGTCCGGCTTCGCGTTCATTCAGCCGGGCGTAGACCCGGCGCGCGGGACCTAGCAGGCTGACGAAGCCGTCGAGCACATGCAGTCCCGCGCCGGTCAGTCCGCCGCCCGGGGATTCCTCCGGCGACAGCCGCCAGCCCTGCGTGACGGCCTGGGAGTTCTCGTTGCTGTTGTGGCCCTCGACATGCAGGATCGTGCCGAGCTCGCCGCTGGCTGTGATCGCGCGCAGTGCCTGCATCGACGGCCAGAACCTTCGGTTATGCCCGACCGCGAGAGTGACGCCGGCGCTGCGGCAGGCCGCGAACATCTCGGCGGCGTCGTCACGCCGGAGCGCCAGCGGTTTCTCGCAAAACACCTGCTTGCCCGCACTGGCCGCCGCGATCACCTGGCGCTTGTGCAGCGAATGCGGCGTCGCCAGCAGCACGGCATCGATGCCGGGATCGGCGAGGACGTCGTCCAGGCTTGCCGCGAGCGCCAGATTGTGCGCCTTGCAAAAGCTCGCGGCGCCGGTGCTGTCGGGTTCCACCGCGCGGATGATGTTCAGCCGGGGCTCCTTGCGCGCGGCCTCGACCAGCGCGCGGCCCCAGCGGCCGAGGCCCGCGATCGCACAATTGATCATGAATGGTCCTCACCCCGGTGCTGTCCGGCACGTACCGCCTCGATGACAGCGGCGCTGTCGCAGTCCGGGCCCTCGAGCGCAATCGCCTTGCGCAACAGCTCGGCCTGCACTGAAGTCAGCGGCAAGGGCAGGCCGTGCCGGCCGGCCTCCAGCAGGATCAGCTCGGCGTCCTTCAAGGTCTGCGCGATATGCGATTGCGGCGAGAAATCCCGCGCCAGCATCTTCGGTCCCTTGCTGTCCATCACCCTGGAATATGCCGCCGATTGTCGCGCCGTCGCAAGGAAGCTCGCGCCGTCCAGACCGAGGCTTTCGGCAAAGGCGAGGCCCTCGGCGAGCGCCGCGCGGTTGTTCTGCAGGATCAGGTTGATGGCGAGCTTGGTGCGGCTCGCATCGCCGATCGCGCCGACATTGATCCGCTGCGGGCAGAGGATGTCGAGCGTTGCCGCGGCGGCTGCGATAATGTCCGCATCGCCTGCGACAAGCGCGCTGGCGGTGCCGGCGCGCACCTCAGCGCTGGTGCCCGAGATCGGCGCCTCGATCAGGGCAAGGCGCGAGCGGGCAGCGAAGTCGGCGATCGTCGCCATCTCGTCCGGCGCGCAGGTGGTGGTGCAGATGACGAGTGGCGGCGGCGTCGCGTTGGCGAGGTCGGGCAGCAATCCGATCGCCTGGGCCGCGTCATACACCGCGATGACGATGATCCGGCAGCGCGCCGCGACGTCGGCGGCGAAGGCCGCGAACTCGGCGCCGCTGGTCTTCAGCCCATCGGTCTTCGCCGCATCGACGTCGAAGCCGATCACCCCGATGCCGGCATCGATCAGGCGTGCCGAGAGCGCTGATCCCATCAGCCCCAGGCCAATCATGCCGACAGGTGTCTCGCGCGCCATGATGCGACGTAGCTTCGCGCTATTGCGGCTCGATGCCGGCGGCCTTGACCTCCGCCGACCAGCGCACGACCTCGCTCTTGACGAAAGCGGCGAACTCGGCCGGCGCCAGCGGCGCCACGATCACGCCGACATCGGCGAGTTTCTTCCTGGTTTCCGGCATCGCGAGGTATTTGGCGCATTCGGCATAGATCTTGTTGACCACCGGTTCCGGCGTGCCGGCCGGCGCGAACAGGCCGTACCAGATCGTCGCCTCGAAGCCCGGCATCGCTTCCGACAGCGCGGGCAGGCCGGGCGTCAGCTCGTTGCGGGCCGCCGATGTCACCGCGATGCCGCGCAGGGTGCCGCCCTGCATCTGCGGGATCGCGACCGAGAAATCGCCGAAGGTCAGGTCGATCACGCCCGCCATCACATCGGTCATCGCCTGCGGCACGCCGCGATAGGAGGCGGCGATCAGCGACAGGCCGCCGCGCGACTGCAACTGCGCGATCGAGATCTGCGATGCGCCGGAGCCGTAGCCCGCGGTCAGGTTGGGGTTGGCCTTGGCGTAGCTGAGGAACTGCGGCAGGTCCTTGGCTGCGAGCTTCGGGTTGACCAGCAGCACCATCGCCGTCGTGGTGGTGCGGATGACCGGCGCGAAATCCTTCACCGGGTCGTAGGGCAGGCTCTTGAGCGTCGCGACATTGCTGGCTTGGGTGGTGTTGGTGCCCATCAGCAGCGTGTAGCCGTCCGGTGCGCTGCGGGCGACTTCCTGGGCACCGATGCTGCCGAGCGCGCCGGCGCGGTTCTCGATCAGCACGGTCTGGCCGAACGCATCCTGTAGATGCTGGCCGACCAGGCGCGCGACATTGTCGGGTCCGGCGCCGGGCGGGAACGGCACGATGATCCGGATCGGCCGCTGCGGGAAGTCGTCCGCCGCGGCTGCCGGCAGGACCGGAAGCGCAGCGAGCAGGACGGCGAGCAGCCCCAGCCGTAACTTCATCCCGGTCCCCTCCTGGCGGTTTTGAAGAATTTATACGGACAAATTTATCAGGAATGCAAGAGAAGGGCCTATAGGAATATTGTTGTACGACATATTTATCCGTATAAATAGCCAGAACACGGGAGCCGGACGACGATGGTCGACATCAGCGATCTGCATGCGCGCGGGCTGCGGCGGCGCCAGAAGATGTTCGGCGAGGTCGATGTCGCCAAGCGGATGGCGGCCGCCGGCGAATTCGGCACCCCGCTACAAAACATCATCAATGCCTATGTCTATGGCGACGTCTGGGAGCGCAGCGGCCTGTCCGACCAGATCCGCAGCCTGGTGATGCTCGGCATCACCGCGGCGAGCAGCAAGCCCACCGAATTCCGCGTTCACGCCAAGGGCGCACTGGCAAATGGCTGCACCGCTGCGCAGGTGCAGGACGTGCTGCTGCTGGTCGCGATGTATTGCGGCATTCCGGCTGCCATCGAGACCAGCAAGATCGCAGCCGAGGTGCTCGGCGAAACGCCGGCGGAGGGGTAGGGCAGCGGCTTGCGCCGTGATAGGCAAATTGCCGACCGCGACCGGCAACAGGATGCGCCCATGTCCGCCTTTCCGACCTCGACCACCGTGCTCGACTCCGTGTTGTTTCGGGATGCTTTCGGCACGCGCGAGATGCGTGAGGTGTTCTCCGACCTGCGGCTGATCGGGCGCTACGCCGAGGTTGAGGTCGCGCTGGCAAAGGCCGAAGCGCGCTGCGGCGTGATCCCGGCGGAAGCTGCGGAAGAGATCGCTGCGCGAACCGATGTCACCGCGCTCGATTTCGATCTGCTGCGGCAGGAGACCGACGTGGTCGGCTATCCGATCCTGCCGCTGGTGCATCAGATGGCGAAGCAGTGCGGCGAGGCCGGCCGCTATGTCCATTGGGGCGCGACCACGCAGGACATCATGGACACCGCCGTGGTGCTACAGCTGCGCGACGGTCTCAGGATCGTCGAGAACGACATCGCCGCACTGCGCGGCATCCTGGCCGATCTGTCGAAGCGTTATCGCGACACGCCGATGGCCGGCCGCACCCATCTGCAACAGGCCCTTCCCGTGACCTTCGGCTACAAGACCGCGATCTGGCTCGCTGCCTTCGATCGTCACGCCGCGCGGCTGGCGGAGCTGAGGCCGCGTGTGCTGGTCGGCCAGTTCGCCGGTGCCGCCGGCACGCTGGCCTCGCTGGGCGGCAAGGGGTTCGAGGTGCAGCAGGCGCTGTGCGAGGAACTCGGCCTCGGTGTGCCGGTCGCGACCTGGCACGTCGCCCGCGACGGTCTGGCGGAAGCGGTGAATTTCCTGGCGCTGGTCACGGGAACGCTGGGCAAGATCGCGCTCGACATCATGATCATGGCGTCGACCGAGTTCGCCGAGGTCTATGAGCCATTCGTGAAAGGGCGCGGCGCTTCCTCGACCATGCCGCAGAAGCGCAACCCGATCTCGTCGGAGTTGATGCTCGCCGCCGCCAAGGCGGTGCGCCAGCATGCCGGCCTGATGCTGGATGCGATGGTGCAGGATTTCGAACGCGCCACCGGCCCGTGGCATGCCGAGTGGATGGCGATCCCGGAAAGCTTCGTGCTCACCGCCGGCGCGCTGCATCAGGCCAGGTTCGCGCTCGGCGGCCTCATCGTTGATGAAAGGCGGATGGCCGACAATCTCGACATCAGCCGCGGGCTCATCGTGGCGGAAGCCGTGATGATGGGGCTCGCGCCCGCGATCGGCCGGCAAGAGGCGCATGACGTGGTCTACGATGCCTGCCGTGTCGCCAACGACAAGGGCGTGACCCTCGCCGAGGCGCTGGCCGCCGATCCGCGCGTCGCGAGCCGGATCGATCGGGCCACGATCGACCGCCTCACCGCGCCAAAGAACTACCTCGGCCTGGCGCCCGAGATGGTCGACCGGGTGCTGACTTCGGTGAAGCGGTAAAATTCGAGGCAATTGCTCGCCGTCGCGTGATCGGCTGCGGCGGGCAGGAACCTTGCGAATGCGGATCGAATTGGACTACGAATCCTCATCACCCTCCAACGACACGGCCGGACGCTTCATGACCGCACTTCAACGCAACCTTTCCGCCTCGATCGATCCCGTCAAGCTCGATCGGCTCGCCGAAGTCGCGATCAAGGTCGGCCTGCAATTGCAGCCGGGGCAGGACCTGCTGCTCACGGCGCCCGCCGCGGCGATGCCGCTGGTGCGGCGGGTGGTGGAGCACGCCTACAAGGCTGGCGCCGGTCTCGTGACGCCGTTCTTCTCTGACGAGGAGCTGACGCTGGCGCGCTACCACTATGCCAACGATGCAAGCTTCGACCGCGCCGCGGGCTGGCTTTACGAAGGCATGGCGAAGGCGTTCGGCGCCAACACCGCGCGGCTCGCGATCGTTGGCGACAATCCGATGCTGCTGTCCGGCGAAGACCCAACCAAGGTCGCACGCGCCAGCAAGGCCAACTCGATCGCCTACCAGCCGGCGCTGGAGAAGATCGTCAATTTCGACACCAACTGGAACATCATCGCCTATCCGAGCACATCCTGGGCCAGGCAGGTATTCCCCGACGATGCCGAAGACGTCGCGGTGGCCAAGCTTGCGGATGCGATCTTCTCTGCATCCCGGGTCGATCAGGATGGCGCCGTCGCCAACTGGGAAAGGCATAATGCGAAGCTGCGCGAGCGCACCGAATGGCTGAACGGCCAGCGCTTCCACGCGTTGAAATATTCCGGCCCCGGCATGGACCTGACCATCGGCCTCGCCGACGGTCACGAATGGGAAGGCGGCGCCTCGACCGCCAAGAACGGCATCGTCTGCAATGCCAATATCCCGACCGAGGAAGTCTTCACCACGCCGCACTGCCGCCGTGTCAGCGGCCATGTCGTCAGCTCGAAGCCGCTATCCTACCAGGGCACGCTGATCGACAATATCGCGGTGAAGTTCGAGGAAGGTCGCATCGTCGAGGCCAAGGCCTCGCGCGGCGAGGAAGTGCTGAAGAAGGTGCTCGACACCGACGAGGGTGCGCGCCGCCTTGGCGAGGTCGCGCTGGTGCCGCACTCTTCGCCGATCTCGAAGAGCGGGCTGTTGTTCTTCAACACGCTGTTCGATGAGAACGCCGCCTCGCATATCGCGCTCGGCCAGTGCTACTCGAAATGCTTCGTCAATGGCGACAGACTGACGCCGCAGCAGATCGCCGAGCAGGGCGGCAACAAGAGCCTGATCCACATCGACTGGATGATCGGCTCCGCGCATACCGACATCGACGGCATCCACGCCGACGGCCGCAGCGTGCCGGTGTTCCGCAAGGGTGAGTGGGCTTAACACAGCCCACTAGCGAAACCTCTGCTCCCGGGCAGCGATCAGCGCGCCGCGCGTGGCGCTGAAGCGGCAGGTCTCGTGCTGCGGCTTGAAGCCGAGCCGGCGGTAGATTTTCAGCGCGGGCGCGTTGCGGCTCGAGACGTTGAGCCAGCAGGGATGCTCGACCGAGACGTCGTGTGCGCTGAGCACGCGATAGACCAGCAGTTGGCCTAATCCGCGTCCCTGCCGCGCCGGATCGACCGCGACCGATTCGATCCACATCGAGTTCCGCTCCGGCTCGGTCAGGCAGAAGCCGGACATCTGTCCATCTTCCGAGGCGATCCAGACCTCGGTCTCGGTCAGGACCTGCGCCATCTCCTCCGGCGAGTACAGGCGGAACGCGGCATCCGAGGCGTAGGCGGCGTTATGGATACGCGCGACCTCGGCGGCGCAGGCGGTCACGTCGCTGACCTGCTCGATGGTGGCGCGGGCGGCGGCGAGCGTGCGCGCCGGCTGCAAGGGCTCGACGCACTTCATCCCGATCTCGGACTCAACATGAGCAAAGCCGAAGGCGGCGACGAAGGCCATGCCGGCCGGCCAGTCGCCGCTCACCAATGTTTGCACGATCAGAGCGGGATCGGCGTCGATTGCGATGATGTCGTCGAACAGCGCAAGGCCAATCCGGCGTCGCCGCATCTCGGGCACCACGACGATCTTGAGGAACCGGGAATGATGTGCGCCTTGATCGCGCAACGATGACTCAGCGAGGCCGAGGAGTCGCCCATTTCGTTCGGCGACACGAAAGTCGCGTCCGCCACGGTTTTGCGGCAGCTTCAGGAACTGGTCCCATTGCGGCAGCGCGACAGGGCCTAGCCGCGGTTCCACCGCAGCTGCCTTTGCGTAAAGTGCGACCACCGCTTCCGCATCAGCCTCTCGAAGCGGCCGGATGGTGATGCCGTCATCCATGAGTCGGAAGTTTACCCGATATCGAGCCGATAGACATCCTTTGCCGTCTTCAAGAACAACGCCGTCTTCTCGACTTCGCTATATTGTGAAGCAAGCCGTTTAAAGGTGTTGAAGATCACCTGATAACTGCACTGCCCCTTGTCAGGTGGGAAGTTGCTCTCGAACATGCAACGGTTGGGGCCGAACGCCTCGATGCAGGTTTCCACATAGGGACGCCAGGCCGCGGCGAGTTCCTCCGACGACGGCGGTCGCGGGCGGAGATGAAAGTCGTAGCCCAGCAGGCACATCGCCAGCCCGCCGAGCTTGACCACGACGTTCGGGCATTTGGCGATCTCCTGGATCGATGCCTTCCAGACCGGAAAGGTCTCCTCGCGCTTGCCGGCGAAGCGGCCGGTGCCGACCGGGCCGCCGCAATGGTCGAGCACGATCCTGGTGTCGGGGAAGGCGCGGGCGAGGTCGGTCAGCTCGCCAATCTGCGGGTGGAACAACCAGGCATCGAAGCTGAGGCCGAGCGGCGCCAGGCAGGCGAACCCCCTCCGAAAGGTGGGATCGAGCAGGATGCCCTTGGGCCGGTTCGCGTACATGTGGGCGACGTTGGGGTCTTCGTCCCAGGCCGACGAATGGCGGATGCCGCGGAACCGGCCGTTGCCGGCGGCGATCTCCGCCTCCAGCACCGCCTTGGCCTGATCGCCGATCAGAAGGTTGACGTGGCTGACGATGCCGGCGCAGATCGCCGCGTTGCCGTAGCCGCCACTTGCCGCCATCGCGGCGACGCCATTGGCGAACTCGACCTCGCCGACCGGGCGGAACGCCTCCGGGCCACTGGCGCGATACATCGATCGGCAATCGACATAGACGGTCGCGACGATGTTGTGGCCGGAGGCGATGTCGTCGCGCATGTCCTCGATCAAGTAGCGCAAGCCGCCGCGGTCCCACAGATGATGGTGCGGATCGATGATCGGCCTGTCGGGATCGATGATCGCCTCGGTGTATTGGGCGAGCCAGTCTTCGCGCGGATCGGCATAGAGCCCGCTGGCTGAGGCGGGCAGAGTGCTGGCCATGGATGATGCTCCCTGTTCTTGCTTCTTGTCGGCCGCCGATACGATGTCGGCTGCGGGAGGATAACGAGCCGCGTGCGAGCAGGTCAAATGCGCAGCCCCGGCGCTTTCCGTTGCGTCATCATCCAGGCCAGGCTGGCGCCAGCGAACTGAACGAGGCTCCCGGCGAGCATCGCAAGCCGCAAGCCGTGGCCGCCGCCGCCGGCCGCCGCATACAGCGCGCCGAGCATCGCGACCCCTATCGTTGCACCGCTGATCCGGGCCACGTTGATCAGCGCCGCAGCCGTACCGGCCCGCGCGGCGGCGACGTCGCCGACGGCCATCGCTGAGAGCGGTCCCGCGGCGAGCCCGAGCCCGAGGCCCGTGATGGCCAGCCCGAACTCGGCCAAGGTGATGTCTGGTTGCATGCCAACAAGGCCGATCATCAGGAGTCCGGCGCTCATCAGCGTCACGCCGCCCGATGCTGTCGCGCGCAATCCAAACTTGTCCGAGAGCGTGCCGGAAAGCGGCGAGACCAACACGAACACCAGCGACATCGGCAGCAGCGCGGCCGCGCTTGCCGCGGCATCGAACCGCCCGCTCGACTGCCACGCCAGCGGCAGCACGAACACCATGCCGTATCCGCCAAAGGTCATGCCCGTGGTGGCGATCATCGCGGCGCGGAACTGGCGGGCACCGAGTATCTCCGGCGACAACAGCGCCGCGGACCCCTTCTTCCTCTCGATCGCGATCAACAGCGTTGTCGAAAGCGCGGCGACGACCAGCGCGGCGATCATCGCGCCCGGCGCCGATTGCCCGCCGATCGCGGCATAGGTCAGGCTTCCAAGCGCCAGCGCGCCGCAGAGTTGGGCCGGAGCGTCGAATGCGCGGCGCTGCGGGTTTGCCGACTCCGGGACCGTCGAGCCGGCCATCGCAACCACGAGCAGACCGAGCGGCACGATCACCAGGAAGATGCTGCGCCAGCCGAGCCATGGAATCAGCAGCCCGCCAAGGCTTGGTCCGAGCGCCATGGCCACGCCATTGCAGGCGGCCCAGATGCCGAGAGCGCGGGCGCGTTCGTCCGGCTGGTCCCAGACCACGCGGATGATCGCAAGCGACGCGGGGATCATCAGGGCGCCGCCGGCTCCGGTGAGCGCTCGTCCGCCGATCAGCACCAGTGCGGACGGTGCGGCTGCGCACAGCAGCGATGTGGCGCTGAAGATCACGGCGCCGGCCATCAGGATCCGGCGCCGGCCGTAGCGGTCCGCGAGCATTCCGCCGGTCAGCAGCGAAGCCGCATAGACCAGATTGTAGCTGTCGACGATCCATTGCAGCTGGTCGACACCGGCGCCGAAGTGATCGCCGATCGCACGCGCGCCGAGATTGACGATGAACGTATCGATGTGCGCGATCGTGACGGCCAGACACAGCGTCAGCAGCGTCACTCGGCGCGATGCGCGCATGGCAAAGGGTTTACGCCGAAGCATATCGTCCATCGCGCATCCTGTTGTCTGATCGGTGAGGGCTCAGGCCTTGTTCAGGCTTTGGGCATGGAGCGCTTGGCGCGGGCGCGCTGCTGCGGCGAAACCGAGGGCCGGCGGCCGCCGGCCATCCATTCGTCGTAGAATTCGACCTTGGCGTCGACCAGCGTCAGCGCCTCGGTCCATTTCGCGATCATCGCGTGCACGCGGAGCTGATGTGCGGCGAGCAAGGCGCGGCGTTTGGCCAGGCTCGCGCCGCCCTGTTTCACCAGCGCGGTGTACTCGCGCAGCTGCCGGATCGACATGCCGGTCAAGCGCAGCCGCTCCATCAGGTCGAGCCAGCCGATGTGGTAGTCGCTGTAGACGCGGCGGCGGCCGCGGTCCCTGATGACGCCGGGCATCAGGCCCTGCGTCTCGTACCAGCGGATGGTATGCACGCTGCGGCCGGAGCGGCGCGCGATCTCGCCGATATGAAGCGCGGCTGGCGCCTGGGCTGTTCGGGCATCCATCATGAGACCGCCTTCGTCGTGCCGGCGAGACTCGCTTGTGGGGTCGTCGCCGGACAGTTCGGAGTGAACAAGCTAGAGCATACTCTAGGTCAAGCGCGAAAATCGCCGGTTGACGAAATCGTGTCAGGGACGGGCCGCCTCACACGCCATCGAGGATGATCACCGTCGGCGTCGCCGGCAGCGTGTCGCGCGAAATCCGCAAGGTGCGCTCGCCGCCGCGGCGGTCGATCTCGAACTGCTGGCCGATCAGGCGCATGAATTCGTCGAGCGGGGTCGCGAAGCGGTGCATCGGCAGCACCACCGAGGCACGTAGCCGCCGGGTGATCTCGGAGATGCCGCTGAGCGACATCGTATAGGTGCCGTCGATCGGCACCATCACGATGTCGAGCCGGCCGATCGCCGCGAACTGGCTGTCATCGAGCTTGACGTGGAGGTGGCCGAGATGGCCGATGCAGAGGCCGGCGACCTCGAAGATGAAGATCGAATTGCCGTCCTTGATCATCCCGCCGCCGGCATCCTCGCCCCAATAGCGGCGGATGTCGGTGGTGACATTGCGGATATAGACGTCGCCGATCCGCTCCGAATAATGCGCGGCCTGGCCGTTCTCGCCCCAACCGTGCAGCACATGGGCGATCCGGGGATCGGGAAACAGCGTGTAATGGGTCGCATGCGCCCGGTTCATGGTCGCGACGTCGGGCAGACGTCCGGTCTGATAGGCGCCGTTGTAGTCGGTCGCGATCCGGACGCCTTCCGGCGTGTCGATGTAATAGGTCGAATGGCCGGCATAGGTGATCGCGACTTCGCCGGTCTTGGTCGTGGTCTTGGCGGCGACGCGGCGGTAGGCCACCGGGATGGCACGGGGCGGTGCATTGGCCATCGCCAGGCATTCGCTGCGCGGGGCATCCTGCGCGAGGGCGTGGCTGGCCAACGTTCCGAGCAGCATGAGCGCGGCGAGCAATCTCAGCATGACCTGTTCCGTTTGCGGCAATATCCTCCGACGAGATGTTATCGTCGAACTGGCGCGCCGTCATGATGACGTGCGCGCATCGCTCCATGACGCGGATTGCAATGCGATCCCGGCGAACAATCCGGCAGGACGCGCTACCATGGCGAGCAAAGCGATCGAAGAGGAGTCCGCCGTGACCGAACATGCCGCCGCGCCGAGGGCGCCATCGACCAAACTGCTCGAGCCGCTGCGTCACGTTGACGCCGGCGTGCTCAATATCGCCTATTACGAGGCTGGCCCGGCCGACGGTCCGGCCGTGCTGCTGATGCACGGCTTTCCCTACGACATCCATTCCTATGTCGACGTCGCGCCATTGCTGGCGGCGCAGGGCTGCCGGGTCATCGTGCCCTATCTGCGCGGCTATGGGCCGACGCAATTCCGCGACAAGGCGACGCCGCGCTCGGGCGAGCAGGCGGCGGTCGGCGCCGACATGATGGCGCTGCTGGATGCGCTTGGTATCCAGCGCGCGGTGTTCGCCGGCTATGACTGGGGCGGCCGTGCCGCCTCGATCGGCGCGGCACTGTGGCCGGACCGATGCATCGGGCTGGTCTGCACCAACGGCTACATGATCCAGGACATCGCACATGCCATGGTGCCGGCGCGGCCGGAGCGCGAGGTGCCGCTCTGGTATCAGTATTACTTCCAGCTCGAGCGCGGCCGCGCCGGGCTTGCCGCCAACCGGCGCGGCATCGCGCGGATATTGTGGTCGCAATGGTCGCCGGGCTGGGCGTTCGACGATGCCTGCTTCGAGCGCAGCGCGGCCGCATTCGACAATCCGGATTATGTCGATGTCGTGATCCATAGCTATCGCCACCGCTACGGCGTCGTCGAAGGCGATCCGCACTATGCCGACGTGCAGCGGCGCCTGGCGGCGTTGCCTGTGATCGCGGTCCCCACAATCACGCTCGATGGTGCCGATGACGGGGTCACGGCCGCCGCCGACGCCAGCGCCAGCGCGGCCAAATACACCGCCCGCCTGGCGTATCGCGTGATCCCGGGGGCTGGCCACAACATACCGCAGGAAGCGCCGGACGCCTTCGCCGCGGCCGTGATCGAGGTGATGAAAGGATAGTCGGCGGCTGCGCGCGCCGAGCCGGTCGTGTCGGATGCATCGCGCATCCAGGGCGATGTGTCCCAGTAGAATCATCGTCGCGCCTGGCTTCCCGTTAAGGTGCGGTCTCCGTGCAAGTGCGTTTGTTGAGAGGGAAAGCCGCTTCAGGAACGTGCCTCAGCGCTTCGAGGCCTTCCGTTTGGTGACCTTCTTCTTCGCGGACTTCGTGGCCTTCTTCGCCTTGCCGGCCTTTCTTGCGGTGGTTTTCTTCGCGGCCTTCTTCATGGCTTTCTTTGCCGACTTCTTCGCAGCCTTCTTTTTGGACGCCTTGGTCGCCTTGGCTTTGGCTTTCTTCACGGTTTTCTTGGCAGTGCTCTTCTTGGCAGAAGCTTTTTTGCCGACCTTCTTGCCTGTGCCGCCGGCCTGCTTTCTCCTGGCGCTGGCCTTGGCGCGTTTCTGCTGTGCCCTTTCGTCTTCATCCTTGAACGGATCGGGGTCGGCGCCAGCCGGGGTGCTCCATGGCTTGGTGGCGGCTTCGGGGAAGAACAACAGACGGCGATTGTTCTTGTAGGTGCCATTCTGGAAGTTCGATCCAATCCAGCCGTCGGTCGTATCAAGCAACAGCCATTCCTCGCGCTGGCCCGCGTTCGCCTGCTTGTTGATGATATCGCGCGAGCGGAAGTGCCTGAAGATGCGATCGAGTTCGGTCACGTAGATGTCGGCGACCCTGGTGTCGCCGCGGATCAGCAGCATGTTCTCGTCGTTTGCTGTCAGCGAATTCGCCGAGAAATTGGCCGAGCCGGAGCAGACCAGCGGGTCATCCGACAGCGGATCGACGATCAGTACCTTGGCATGGACGAAGAACACGTGGCCCTTGTTGGTGGGACGATCGAGTTCTTCGTCGATGAACCATTTGTCGAGATTGGAATTCGGGATCGGGGTCACCTTGGCGCCGCCGAAGCTCGACTTGTACTTGATGAACGACTTGCCGAGGATCGCGCCGTTGGAGAAGGCAAGCTTGCCGCGGTTGCGCTGCTCAGCGGCGTTCACCGCCGCGCTCGGGGGATCCTCCAGGATCACCAGCCGCATCGCGTTGCTGGTCTTGCCGAGCGCGGTGAGGATGGTGTCCGCGACGTTGAACGGAATCGTCATCATCGCGAGCGACCCGGCATCGTCGATGCGTTGCCCGTACCAGTCGAGCATGTTGTCGGCGATGCGCGGCGAGAAGAACGGGACGGTGGAGGATTCAGCGATCACATTCGGCGGGTTGGGCGTCAGCTCGATCGCGTTGTGCAGCGCAACGCTGTGCACCGGATCGTCCTTCAATTCCGTCCAGTAGCTCAGATAGGTCTTCACCGTGGTGGCGTCAGCGGTCACGTGTCCGACATTGGTCTGACCGTAGAAGCCGGAGTCGGTGAAGTTGGTCGAGCCGGTCCACACCAGCGGCGGCTTGCCCGCGGCCAGCTTGACGATGAACTTGTTGTGGGGGATCGCGGTCCGGGTGCGCGGATGCACGATCGCGGCCGGCAGCTTGGCCGTTGCGATCGCGGCGCGATTGGGATCGTTGTCGTGCTTGGTGTCGTGATAGATGATCTGTACATCGACGCCGCGATCATGCGCCCGCTTCAAGGCGGCCAGCACCGGAAGATAGGTGAATTCGTAGGCGCAAACCCGCAATTGGTCGCCGGACCCCGCGCTGTTGATGTATTTGAGGCAGGCCTCGGCCAGGCCGCGCGAAAGCCATTGCGTCTCGCGGTCGAGCAGCCGGCCGTCGTCGCTGACATTGTTGACCATCTCCTCGGTCAGCGTGGCATTGTGAAAATCGACCGCCATCGCATGGCTCGCGATGATACCGCGGTTGAACCAGACGCCCTGGCCCTTGCCGTCGTATTCCGGCTCGGTCGTGATCGAGAAGTTCAAGGTGTAGCGTTCCTCCATGTTGTGGAGGTCGCCGTAGAGCGCGATGATCGTGAAGTCGTAATCGACGCCGGGGCTTGCAGTGTAGTCGGACCACAGGAACGACTGGAACGGCTGCTGCCGCGACGGGAAGCTGTCGCCGGGCTTCGGGTTCGGCACCAGGTCCTTGAAGTACTTGATGCCTTCCAGCCATTGCTGAGCCTGGCCGCCATGGCCGCGCTTGATGGCGAAACCGCGCAGGCCGGGCCTCGCACCTTCGTCCATGTCCAGCGCCATCAGGACGACATGGGTGCCCGCGATCGCCTTGACGCGAAGGGCCCCGCTCGATTGCGAAACGCGCATGATGCTCTCCCTCGGCGGAATAACTTCGTAGTTGCAATCTTGCTGAAATACACCGGAGGTGCAAGTCTACCTTCGCCCGCAGAATGCCGGGGCACCTCGCAGGCAAGCTAGGCTCCAGTCATGATAAAGACGTGACGGCCGTCACGGATTGCGCACGACAGAGACGGTCGAGCAGTGCCAGCCGTGACTGGCGCATCGGGGATCGAGGCCGTGATCAGCGTCGCGGGCTCAGCTTCCAGGCGATGACGAGTGTCAGCAGTGTCAAGGTGCCGCTGACGACGGCCGCCGCCGGGATCGTCAAGGCGAGTGCCGCGGTTGCGGCCCAGCCGATTGAGCAGAACGCTTCGGCGAAGGTGGCGACGCGGGAGGAGGTCTGGCGCCGGCGGAATTGGCTGCGCCTGGCCTGCGCGCGGAACCAGAATTGAACGGCGGCTGCGGATGCGGTCGCGATGATGATCGCGATCGCCGTCACCAGGGCCTGTTGCGGCGAGGCGAGCGCCAGCGCTGCCACCAGCGGCGCAAAAATCGCGGCGATCGCGATCAGGACGACTTCGACCTTGGCGCGGATCACCCGCGATGGTGGCAGCGGCGCGGTCGCAACCAGGTCGGGCGCGTCCTCGCCCGAAATGGTCAGCCAGGCCAGCCCGCCCGCGAGCTGCCCCGCGGCCATCACCACGACCGGCGTGATCAGCACGATCGCGGTCGACGAGCCGGAGAAGCTTCGCCACAGCATCAGCGCCGGCGGCACCAGATAGAGCATTTGCATCAGGCTCTGCGACAGCAGCCAGGGATCGCGGCGCAGCAGCAGAAACTCCTTCCTGCGCAGCGCCTGCTGCCGCGAGCCGGACCGGAACGCGCGGGCCCGCCCCCGCGTCGCCGCGGCCGGATTGGCGGCGACGCTCGTCACGGTGTCGGCAAAGCGCGGCGCGAACACCGCCATCACGACGCCGAGCATCACCAGCGCGGCGGCAAGCAGCAGCATCATGATTTCGACGTCACCCAGCGACGCCCGCGCTGGCCACCACAGCAGGCTGTCGAGTGCCGGCGCGACCCGTGCCGCGGTATCCGAGGTCAGGAAAGCAAACCGCGACAGCGTGCCGTAGGACAGCACGGCAACGACCTGCAAGGCGATGACGAAGCCGGCGCCGATCACGGCGGAAACGATCTGCGCCACCAGCCGCGTGCGGCCCGGTCCGATCAGGCGGAACAGCACGACGGTGACGGCGATCGCGGTCGCCGCCGCCGAGAGCCCGATCGCAACCACGACGCCGAAGCCGGCGAGCCAGCGCGCGCCGCCGAGATAGACCAGAACGTCGATGAACGGCGTCGACAGCAACAGCGCCATGCAACTCACCGTCAGCGCGATCGCGGCGATCCGGATCGAGAAGATGTTGGTGAGCTTGGCCGGCGACGACATGATCAGATCGAGATCGGCGCGGGCATAGAACACCCGCGTCACCGACTCGATCGCCTGCGAGAGCATCAGCGCCCAGGACAGGAAGATCGTCGCCGTCAGCACGATCAGCGAGGATGGATCGAGCGGAAACCTGAGGTCGACATAGCGGGCGACCACGGCATAGGCCGGCAGATGCAGGATCGCCGCGAAGATCACGAGCCCGATCACGGCGCGATTGCGCCGGCGCCGGCTGCCGGTCATCATCGCCAGCCATTCGCGCCAGGCGAGGCGGAACTCGTGGCGGGCGAACCAGGCGAGATGGGCGGTCGAGCTCACGCGGCGACCGCTTCGGTATCGACCAGCGCGATGAACATGTCCTCGAGGCTCGTGTCGTTGCGGCCGTTCTGCTCGCGCAGCTCGGCCAACGTGCCCTCGGCGATCAGCCTGCCGGCCGCAATCACGCCGATGCGGTCGGCCATGCGCTCGGCGACTTCGAGAATATGGGTGGTCATGATCACGGTGCAGCCGGCGCGGACGCGCTCCTGCAACAGCCCCTTGACGTGACGCGCCGACAGCGCGTCGAGGCCGGTCAGCGGTTCGTCGAGAATGATCAGGCGGGGATCGTGCACCAGCGCGCCGGCCAGCGCCACCTTCTGGCGCATGCCCTTGGAGAAACCTTCGCAGCGCTCGTTGAGATGCGGCTCGAGCCCGAGCGAGGCGAGCAGATTGCGTGCCGATTCTTCCGAAGTGCGCGGGTCGATGCCCCAGAGGCCGGCGACGAATTCGAGATATTCCAGCGGCGTCAGCTTGTCGTAGATCATCGGCTCGTCGGATACCCAGGCCATGATCTGCTTGGCGGCGACCGGATCGGCCAGCGCGTCGATGCCGAGGATCGACACCGCGCCGGCATCCGGCCGCAGCAGCCCGGCCACCATACGCAGCGTCGTGGTCTTACCGGCGCCGTTCGGCCCGAGCAGCGCATAGAACTCGCCGACACGGACGGTGAGATCGAGCGCATCGACCGCCGGGCGGTCAAAACGCTTGGTTAACCCTCGCACGGCGAGTGCGGCCAGTTCCGATGTCATGATGTGGTGGCGATCCGGGATTTCGCTCGTCAGTTGCGCAAGCTTGGACAAAAACCGTTTCGGTGCGGTGAATCGCAGCGGGCAAATCGAACACGATACCCGTATTAGTCCGTGCTGCGGCATTTCTCCGCAAATGTGATGATGGCGGCGGATCAGCGGTTTGTTGACACGGATCGGGCCTTTTGGCTCAATCGGGGTGGACATAGGCGGCTTTCAGCGCTTCCGGCACAAGGGCGCGAAGGCGGGATGCAACGAGCGGTCGGACTAAGAACCGCCGGGCATCGGGGAGGGAACGATGCTGGACTTTGTTCAGCAGCTCGTCAGCGGCATTGCGCTCGGCTGCGTTTACGGCCTGATCGCGCTTGGCTTCGTGCTGGTCTACAAGGCCACCGAAGTCGTCAATTTCGCGCAAGGCGATTTGATGATGCTGGGCGGCTTTTTCGCCTTCACCTTCATCGGCATGCTCGGACTGAACTACTGGGTCGGCTTCGCCGGCGCGGTGATCTGCATGGCGCTGTTCGGCATGCTGGCCGAGCGGCTCGTGGTGCGGCCGATCCTCGGCTATCCGCAGTTCTCCATCATCATGGCGACGATCGGGCTCGGCTATTTCCTGCGCTCGGTCGCCGGCATGATCTGGGGCACCGACGACTTCAAGATCGAGACGCCGTTCAGCCAGGGCGTGCTGCGAATCGGCAGCCTGGTGCTCGCCTATGACAAGCTGTCGGTGATTGCGGCGACCATTATCCTGTGTGCGCTGCTCTATCTGTTCTTCAACCGCACCACGCTCGGCACCGCGATGCGCGCCAGTTCGGAGAACATGCTGGCTGCCTATTACATGGGCATCCCGGTCAAGCGCGTGGTTTCGATCGTCTGGGCGATCTCGGCGGCGGTTGCGACCTGCGCCGGCGTGCTGCTGGCGCCGATCACCTTCATCCATTCCAATGTCGGCCTGGTGCTGGGGCTGAAGGCGTTTCCAGCCGCGGTGCTCGGTGGCTTCGGCTCGATCCCGGGCGCGGTGGTCGGCGGTATCCTGATCGGCGTAATCGAGAGCATGGCCGGCTTCTATCTCCCGCAGGGATGGAAGGACGTCGCGCCCTACATCGTGCTGCTCGCGGTGCTGCTGCTCAAGCCCGAGGGCCTGTTCGGCCTTCACGTCCGAAAAAAGGTTTGAGGAGGAAGCATGCGGTTTCTCTTCAAGACCGACTATGAAGACGACATCAGGCTGTTCCCGCATTCCGGCTACGTCTATTCTTACGGCCTGTTGCTCGTGGTGCTGCTGATCGCGCCGTATGTGCTCTCAAGCTATCTGATGAGCCAGCTCGTCTTCGTCTGCATCTATGCGACGGTTGGCGTCGGGCTGATGATCCTCACCGGCTTCACCGGGCAGGCCTCGCTCGGCCATGCCGCATTTCTGGCGATCGGCGCCTACACCGCGGCCTATCTGCAGCAGTTCAACGTGCCGTTTCCGGTCTACTTCCTCGCCGCGGGATTGTTGACCGGCGTGGTCGGCGCGCTGGTCGGATTTCCGGCGCTGCGGTTGCAGGGCATCTATCTGGTGATCGCGACGATCTCGTTTGCCTTCATCGTCGAGGAGATCATGGCGCGCTGGGAAAACGTGACCAATGGCAACGAGGGCATGCGGGTCAAAACCATGCAGTTGCTCGGCACCACGGTGTCGCGCGACGGCCCGGTCTTCTATTATCTCTGCCTTGCGGTGCTGGTGCTGACCATCGTCGGCACGCTCAACCTGCTGCGCTCGCCGACCGGGCGCGCCTTTGTCGCGATCCGCGACAGCGAGACCGCGGCGCGCAGCATGGGCATCAATGTCGCGCTCTACAAGGTGAAGTCGTTCGCGATCTCGGCTGGCATCACCGGCTTTGCCGGCGTGCTGTTCGCACACAAGCTCTCCTTCATCTCGCCCGAGATGTTCACGTTGCAGCTTTCGATCGAGTTCATCATCGTGATCCTGATCGGCGGCACCTTCAGCCTGCATGGCGCGGTGCTGGGCGCGATCTTCCTGGTCATGATCGATCCGTTCCTGACCTATCTGAAGGACGACATGCCGGGCGTGATCGCGGGCGCTGCCGCCACGCTCGGCGCCGGCCAGGACCGCGCGGCACACATCCAGGATGCAGTCGCGGCCTTCGCCTCCGCCAACGGGCTGAAGGGCGCGATCTACGGCATCATCATCGTGGCGTTCGTGCTGTTCGAGCCGCTCGGGCTCTACGGCCGCTGGCTCAAGATCAAGCTCTTCTTCCAGTTGTTCCCGCTGTACAAGCGCGCGACCTTCAAGCGGCAGAAGATCTATGTGAAGTCGGAGCGGAATCGATGAGCTATTTCCGCGCCGAGAACCTGTCGCTGCATTTCGGCGGCCTCAAGGCGGTCGATGCCGTCAGCTTCGCGGTCGAGAAGGGTGAGATCCTCTCGATCATCGGGCCCAACGGCGCCGGCAAGAGCTCGATCTTCAACCTGATCTCGCGAATCTATCCGCCGACCTCGGGCAGGATCTTCTTCGAGGATCAGGACATCACCCACGAGCCGGCCTACGATATCGCCCGGCTCGGCATCGCGCGCACCTTCCAGAACATCGAGCTGTTCGAGAACGCGACCGTGCTGAGCAATCTGCTGGTCGGGCGGCATCGCCATTCCACCACCCGGCTCTGGCAGGAGCTGTTGTTCCTGCCGAGCGTCCGCGCCGGCGAGAAGGCGCATCGCCGCCGGGTCGAGCAGGTGATCGAATTCCTCGATCTCGAGCCCTATCGCGACAAGCTGATCTCAGGCCTGCCCTACGGCGTGCGCAAGGTGATCGAGCTGGCGCGGGCGCTGTGCTCGGAGCCGAAGCTGATCCTGCTCGACGAACCGTCGTCCGGGCTCAATGTCGAGGAGACCGACGACATGTCGTTCTGGATCCGCGACATGAAGAGCGAGCTCGGCATCACGGTGCTGATGGTCGAGCACGACATGACGCTGGTCAACCGCGTCTCCGATCGCGTGATCGCGCTGAATTACGGCCGCGTGCTGGCGATGGGTTCGCCATCCGAAGTGCAGCACCATCCCGACGTCGTCGCAGCCTATCTGGGCGCATGAGGATGATGCCATGAGCACGCCCGACATCATCCTGAAACTCTCCAACATCGAGAGCTACTACGGACCGATCATGGCGATCCGCGGCATCAGCCTCGAGGTGCCGCGCGGCCGGATCGTGACGCTGCTCGGCGCCAATGGGGCCGGCAAGACCACGGTGCTGAAGACGATCTCCGGCATCCTCGACCCGCAGAAGGGCTCGATCGAATTCCTCGGCAAGCCGATCCAGCGCATGGAGGCGGACCGGATCGTGCGGCTCGGCCTCAGCCATGTGCCGGAGGGACGCGAGGTGTTTCCGTTCCTGTCGGTGCGCGAGAACCTGATGATGGGTGCCTATCTGCGCAAGGACCGCGACGGTGTGGCGCAGGACCTCGAGCGCGTCTACGGCTATTTTCCACGGCTGAAGGAGCGGCTCGGCCAGCCTGCCGGGCAGCTTTCGGGCGGCGAGCAGCAGATGCTGGCGATCGGCCGTGCGCTGATGAACCGGCCGACGCTGCTGCTGCTCGACGAGCCGTCGCTCGGGCTGTCGCCGATCCTGGTGAAGGAGATCTTCACCATCATCCGCCGGGTCAATCAGGAGCAGGGCATGTCGATCCTGCTGGTCGAGCAGAATGCCAAGATCGCGCTGGAGACGGCGGATTACGGCTATGTGCTGGAGATCGGCCGCGTCGTCATGAACGACACCTGCGAACGGCTGATGAATTCACCCGATATCCAGGAGTTCTATCTCGGCGCCAAGGAAGCCGGCGCGCGGGGCGAGCGGCGCTGGAAGAAGAAAAAGACGTGGCGCTGAGAGCGCTGAGGAAGGCTTGGTACTGAAACAGAGTTGGAGCTAGATTTTAGCCCTGTCTCGTGAACAAGACCGGCACCAAGGGCCGGCACGTGAGGCAGGCGGCAGAGGAGGGAGCGCGCATGGCAGGACCGGCGGTGCTGACGGTTGCCGACACGATCGCGAGGAGCTTTCTGCTCGCGGTGCAAACGCGTGGCGACAGGCCCGCGATCCGCGAAAAGAAATTCGGCATCTGGCAGCCGACCAGCTGGCGCCAATGGCTACAGATTTCCAGGGACATCGCCTTCGCCCTGCACGCGACCGGCTTCCGCCCCGGCGATGTCGGCTCGATCATCGCCAACGCGGTGCCGGAATGGGTCTATGCCGACATGGGCATTCTGTGCGCCGGCGGCGTCTCCTCCGGTATCTACCCGACCGATTCGGCGGCGCAGGTCGAATATCTCGTCAATGATTCCCGCACCCGGGTGATCTTCGTCGAGGACGAGGAGCAACTCGACAAGGTGCTGACCTGCCGGTCGCGCTGTCCGACGCTGGACAAGATCGTCGTGTTCGACATGGAGGGCCTCTCCGGCTTCTCCGATCCGATGGTGCTGTCGCTCGCGGAATTCACCGCGCTCGGCCGCAATCACGCGCAAGGCAACGACGCCCTGTGGGACGAGATGACCGGTAGCCGCGCCGCCGCCGATCTCGCGATCCTGGTCTACACCTCGGGCACCACAGGCCCGCCCAAGGGCGCAATGCACTCCAACCGCAGCGTGACGCATCAGATGCGCCACGCCAACGATCTCTATCCCTCGACCGACAGCGAGGAACGGCTGGTGTTCCTGCCACTCTGCCACGTCGCCGAGCGGGTCGGCGGCTATTACATCTCGCTCGCGCTGGGCTCGGTGATGAATTTCGCCGAGAGCCCGGAGACGGTGCCGGACAATCTGCGCGAGGTGCAGCCGACCGCATTCCTCGCGGTGCCCCGGATCTGGGAGAAATTCTATTCCGGTATCACCATCGCGTTGAAGGACGCGACCCCGTTCCAGAACTGGATGTACGCCCGGGCGCTTGCGATCGGCAACCGGATGACCGAGTGCCGGCTGGAGAGCGAGACGCCGCCACTGTCGCTGCGGCTCGCCAACCGTGCCGCCTACTGGCTGGTGTTCCGCAACATCCGCCGCATGCTCGGGCTCGACCGCTGCCGGATCGCGTTGACCGGCGCCGCGCCGATCTCGCCGGATCTGATCCGCTGGTATCTCGCGCTCGGCATCGACATGCGCGAGGTCTACGGCCAGACCGAGAACTGCGGCGTCGCGACCATGATGCCGGCGGACCGCATCAAGCTCGGCTCGGTCGGCAAGGCCGCGCCCTGGGGCGAGGTGATGATCTGCCCGAAGGGCGAGATCCTGATCAAGGGCGACTACCTGTTCATGGGCTATCTCAACCAGCCGGAGAAGACCGCCGAGACGATCGACGCCAAAGGCTGGCTGCACACCGGCGATGTCGGTGCGATCGACAATGAAGGCTTTGTGAAGATCACCGACCGGATGAAGGACATCATCATCACGTCAGGCGGCAAGAACATCACGCCGTCGGAGATCGAGAACCAGCTCAAATTCTCGCCCTACGTCTCGGACGCGGTCGTGATCGGCGACAAGCGGCCGTATCTCACCTGCCTGATCATGATCGATCAGGAGAATGTCGAGAAATACGCCCAGGATTACGACATCCCGTTCACCAACTACGCGAGCCTGTGCCGGGCCCGCGAGATCCAGGACCTGATCCAGCGCGAGGTCGAGGCGGTCAACGTCAAGTTCGCGCGGGTCGAGACCGTCAAGAAATTCTACCTGATCGAACGCCAGCTCACGCCGGAGGACGAGGAGCTGACGCCGACCATGAAGCTGAAGCGCAGCTTCGTGAACAAGCGCTACGCGGCCGAGATCGACGCCATGTATGGCGAGCGGGCGGTGGCGTAGCGGACGACGAACGTCGCGAAGGAGCCAGCAGGCCCGACCCTTCGCTCACCATGGGCCTTTGCAAGGAGGAGACTGCAATGTCGAAATCGCTGAAGGCGCTGGGCCTTGCGGTCAGCGCGCTGGCGCTGACCTGTCTGCCGGCCGCAGCCCAGACCAAGGTCACCAATGAGGGTATCTCGCCGACCGAGATCGTGATCGGAACGCATCAGGACCTGTCCGGCCCGATCAAGGTCTGGGGCGTGCCGGTGTCGAACGGCATGAAGATGGCGGTGGAGGAGATCAACGCCGGCGGCGGCATCAACGGTCGCAAGATCAGGCTGATCCTGGAAGACAATGGCTATGATCCGAAGAAGGGCGTGCTGGCCTCGCAGAAGATGGTCGAGCGCGACAAGATCTTTGCGATGATCGGCTCGATGGGCTCGGCACCGACGCTCGCCGCGCAGGACATCCTGTTCGATGCCGGCGTGCTGCAACTGTTCCCGCTCACGGCGGCGGAATTCACCTTCAAGTTCGATCCCAACAAGCCGCAGGAGCGGCTGAAGTTCAACAACCTCTTGCCCTATGTCGAGAGCACGCGCGCCGCGCTCAAATACATGATGGAGTGGAAGAACTTCAAGAAGCCCTGCATCATGAATCAGGACGACGAGTACGGCAAGAACGTGCTCGACGGCTTCACCCAGCAGCTCGCGGCGATGAAGGTGCAGCCGGCCTCGATCACTAGCTACAAGCGCGGCGCCTCCGACTTCTCGGCGCAGATCGCCAAGATGAAGGCCGATGGCTGCGACCTCGTCGTGCTCGGCACCGTGATCCGCGAGACCATTGGCGCGATGAACGAGGCCAAGAAGCTCGGCTGGGACGTAACCTTCCTCGGCGCCACGCCGACCAACGTGCTCGAAGTGCCGGCGCTCGGCAAGGAGGCCGTCGAAGGGCTCTATGCCGCCTCGGGCTTCGAAATCCCCTACGAGGACACGGCCAAGGGCAAGGTCAAGGACTGGCTGGTCAACTACAAGAAGATGTTCAACACCGACGCCAACACCCAGGCGATCATCGGCTACAATGCGGTGATGACCTTTGCGTTCTACGCCCAGAAAGCGGGCAAGGATCTCACCGGACAGAAGATGCTGGATTCGCTGGAGTCAGGCGACAAGTTCCTCGACATCTTCAATTCGCCGCCGACCAAGTTCTCCAAGACCGATCATCTCGCCAACACCATCACCCAGGTGCAGCAGGTGAAAGCCGGCCGCTGGGTTCTGGTGAAGGACAACCTGATGTTCTGAGCGGGCCGGGACTCCGCCTGCCGTCGTTGCGAGGAGCATCGCGACCAGGCAATCCATCTCTCCACGGAGGGATGGATTGCTTCGCTTCGCTCGCAATGACGGAATGTATTTGAAAGTTCGGTTCAATTCGCCGGCACGGCCGGCCGCCACGCGGCCTCGGTGACGAGCGGCGCATCGACATAGCGGCTGACGCCATGCTGGTCGATCACGAAGGTCGGCCGGAAATTCCTGATATCGGAATCCTCGATCATCGCCATGCGGCGGTTGTCGAGGATCAGCCAGTGGCCGGCGAGCCGCGCCGCGACGACGGCATGGTCCTCGCCGCCGAGCAAATCGTGCATCACGACGATGCGGAGGTCGTCCGCCGCGACGCCGGCCTCGCGCAGCGCCACGAATTTCGCGATCGCATAATCCTCACAGTCGCCGCTGCCGCGAGCGAAGGTGGCCAGCGGCGTGGCCCAGACGTCGGGCTCGCCATAGGCGGCCAGATCGCTGGCCGGATGGATCGCCAGGTTGATCGCGCGGTTGATCTCGCCGAACCGGGCGCGGCCGTCCCGCGCCCGTCCGGCATCGACGATCGCCAGGAACCGCAACGCCTCTTGCGACGCGCAACCCTCACGGTCGCCTTCGCAGATCGCGAGTTGCACCATTTCGCCCGCGAGTTGGCGCTGCACGCCGAGCCATTTGTCGTGCAGGCCGCCGCCGGCGAGCAGGCTGGTCCGCTGGCCGAACGGCTCGGTCGATTGTCTGATCAATGTTGCCGGGCCGGGCGACAGCAGCGACGCGGCGTTGAGCTCGGCAATCGGGGCGGTCAGCGCCAGGCCGAACCCCAGCATGACGGCACGCAGCGTGCGCGAGCGAAGCGAGAATCCCATGTGACACCCCTGTCCGGGCATCGGCGGGCGCATGCTGCACCGCGCACGTGACCGGATCGTTTCAATGCCACCAACATGGCAGACGGCCCTTTGAATCCGCTTAAGATGTGGGGAAACCGGGCAAGAGGCTGAAGGTCGCGTGGTCAGGGTCCCGAAAACTTTATCGGTTTGTGAAGGGAACCAGCGAACCTTTTCTGCCCTCGCGCCGCCTTACGCTTGGATTCGGGCAATCGGCTGTCCGCGCGCAGGGCTGCTGTAATTTGTAAGCTAATTCACAGCTTTAGCCGGAAGTTTGCGGTTAACTCCCGGCCCGGGACTGCGGGCAAATAGAGGCAAGTAGAGTGATGTCGATCGATACCACGAACACGTGGCTCAATACCCATCTTGGCCCGAATCCCACCTCATGATACCGTTTATCGAGTCCGAACTACACGAGTCGCGAGACAGGGGGCCGGAGCTGACCCGGCAAGAAGGCGCGGCCGGAGCACCGTGCGCAAGCACGACATGGTTTCGCCAGGCTTTATCCAGTGATATGCATAAGCATTCATTTGGATACCTTAAGAATTTTAACCATCGTGCGGTGAGCCGCCCGTGAACTTTGTCGATAAATTCGACGGCTTTTTGCCGGACACGGACGCCTATGCCCGTGGCGGGTCGGTTCATGTCGACAGCGTCTCCACACATGCGCCGCCCGGCGCGATCACGGTCGACGACGGGCAATTGCTGTTCACCGGCGACTTCAAGCGGACCGGGCTCGACCTCGTCATCGCGAAGGACGACCGGGAACTGGTTCTGCGCGACTATTTCAAGGGCGAGCACCGGGCGGCGCTGGCGTCGCCTGAGGGTGCGCATCTCACCGGCGACCTCGTCAACGCGCTCACCGGTTATACCCAGTACGCGCAGGCTGGGGGGGCCGCGGAACCGGCCAAGGTCATCGGCCACGTCACCAAGCTGACCGGAAGTGCCACCGCCATTCGCAACGGCGTCGCGATCATCCTGAACCAGGGTGACAACGTCAACAAGGGCGACGTGGTGCAATCCGGTAGCGACTCGACGCTCGGCATCACCTTCATCGATGGCACCGTGTTCGGTCTCGGACCGAACGCCAAGATGGTGTTGAACGAGATGATCTACGACCCGAACGGGTCGAGCAATTCGTCGCTGATGAGCCTGGTTTCGGGCACGATCTCGTTCGTGGCCGGTGCGACCGCCAAGCACGGCGACATGAAGGTCGACACGCCGGTCGCGACCATGGGCATCCGCGGCACCGCGGTGCTGGTCGAGATCGATTTCGACGTGCAGGGCACCGGCGGCGTCCCGCCAGCCAAATTCCAGGTGCTGGTCGAGCCCGATGGCACCACGGGCTCATACATCCTGTTCGACAAGACGACGCTCAATCCGATCGCGACCGTCGATCAGGCCGGCACCCAGACCATCGTCAACGGCCAGGGCAGCGTCAGCTTCGTCTCGTCGGCGCAACTGTCGACCGATGCGCAGAAGCTCATTTCGGACGTCTTCGCGCTGAAGTTCACCGACAATTCGAATCCCAACACCAAGCTCACGACGAACTTCACTGACAGCGTCATCCCGGTCACGATCGGTATCAAGCTCGCTGGCGGCGACGTCGTCGTGCCGACCACCGTGCTGCTGTCGATCTCCGGCGTCACCATCCCGCAGGCCGTTGCCGCGGGGTCCCAGCACGTCGCCGGGCCGCCGAAAGTCGTGACGCAGAATGCGGAGTTCACCGAGCAGCCCGGGGTGACTCATAGCGGGGTGCCCGACACCGTGACGGGCGGGATCTCGTGGGTGGACGTCAATCTTGGCGACACGCCGACTGCGACGGCCTATTTCAATGCGTTCAACTACCACGACGCCAGCGGCAACGACGTGACCTCGTCGCTGACGGCGGTGCAACTGGCGGCCATCAAGGCCGTTGAGATCCCGCTGCTGCTGGATCCCAATCCGCTGAACAGCAATTTCGGCTCGGCAAGGTGGACGTACAGCCTGGCCGACGGCGCCTTCGACTTCCTGGCCGCCGGCGAAACGCTGACGCTGACCTACATGGTGCGCGTCGACAACAATTTCGCGCTGAGCAACGAGACCGGGTACAACACCATCACCATCACGATTACCGGTACCAATGATGCGCCGGTCGTGACGTCCTCGGCACAGGTCGGTTTGATCGTCGAGCAGCCATGGACGACGAACTCCACCGTTCCGGATACCGCACACGGCACGGTGACATTCACCGACGTCGATCTGACCGACACCCACTCCGTCACCATCACCGGCGTCACCGAAGCCGGTGTCACCACGGGGCTCGCCAGCGAGGCCACCGTGCTGAGCTGGCTGTCGCTGGGGGCACTGGTCGATTCGACCGACGGCGTGACGGGATCGCGCTCCTGGACCTTCTCGGCTGCCGACAGGTATTTCGACTATCTTGCCGCGGGCGAGACGCTGACGCTGGCCTACACGGTCCAGATCGACGATCATCATGGCGGCGTCGTCACGCTCCCTGTCACGATCACGATCGTCGGAACCGACGACAAGCCGGTGATCACTTCGCCGACCCAGGCGGCGGCCATCACCGAAATCCCCGACGTGACCGGCTCGCTGACGCATGATGTCGCGTCCGGCAGGGTGACGTTCACCGATGTCGATCTCAGCGACACCCACAGCGTCACGGTCGCCGGCGTAACCGAGGCGGGCGTTACTACGGGCCTTCCCGATCAGTCGACGATCCTGAGCTGGCTGTCGCTCGGCGCCCTGACCGACTCGACCGGCGGTGTCACCGGATCGCGGGCCTGGACCTTCTCGGCGGCCGACAAGAATTTCGACTATCTCGCCGCGGGCGAGACGCTGACGCTGACCTATCTGATCCAGGTCGATGACCATCATGGTGGCGTCGTCACCCAGCCCGTGACCATCACCGTCACCGGGACCAATGACGCGCCGACATTCACCTCGGAGCCGTCGACCGCGACGATTACCGAGGCGCCCGGCGTGACCGGTTCGCTCACGCCCGACGTCGCCCACGGCGCGATGACGTTCGTCGATGTCGATCTCAGCGACACCCACACGATGACCATCACCGGCGTGGCGGAATCCGGGACCACCACGGGCCTGCCCGAGGATGAATCGACGATCCTGAACTGGCTCTCGCTGGGCACGCTGACCGATTCGACTGGCGGGATCACCGGGTCACAGCTCTGGACCTTCTCGGCCGCGGACAAGAATTTCGATTATCTGGCTGCCGGCGAAACGCTGACGCTGACCTACACGGTCGAGGTCAACGATCACCATGGCGGCATCGCGAGCCAGCCGGTGATCATCATGATCGTCGGCAGCAACGATACGCCGGTCATCACGTCGGCGGCGCAGGCCGCGACCATCATTGAGCAACCCGACACGACGGGGTCGTCGAAGCCGGACAGCGCATCCGGCACCGTGACGTTCACCGATGCCGATCTCAGCGACACCCACGCGGTGACCATCACCGGTGTCGCCGAGGCCGGCGCAACCACGGGCCTGACCGAGGACGAGTCCACCATCCTGAACTGGCTCTCGCTCGGCACGTTGACGGACGCGACCGGCGGCGTGACGGGAGCGTCGACCTGGACCTTCTCGGCGGCGGACAAGAATTTCGACTATCTCGCCGCGGGCCAGACGCTGACGCTGACCTACACGATCCAGATCGACGACCATCATGGCGGCGTCGTCACCCAGCCGATCACGATCACGATCGACGGCTCCAACGACGCGCCGACGCTCGCCAACGTCCTTGCCGGCACGCTGGTCGATACCGCGGCCAACGACACGTTCAGCCCGCTGACCGGGACACTCCACGGCAATGACGTCGACCAGGGTGAAACCGCGACGCTGACCTATGCCGCGCTCAATTCGAGCCATCTCGCGGTCAACACGCCGATCGCGGGTCTCTATGGCTCGCTCACCGTCCATGCGGATGGCACCTACACCTACGTTCCCGACTCGGCCGCGATCAACGCGCTGGGCGAGGGGACCTTCGCCGATACGTTCAGTGTCGAGACGATCGACATGCATGGCGCCGTCGGGGTCGCAACGCTGACCGTCGACGTGATCGGCGCCAATGATGCGCCCATTATCCATCCCGACAATATCGGCCTGATCCAGAATCCCAACGGGACCGAAACGATCACCGGCCTGACGGTGACGGACGCGGATGCCGCGGCCAGCGAGATATTCACCCTGGCCGCGTCGACGCCGCCCGGTTCCGGCAACAGCGTGACGCCGACGACGCTGCTCGGCCATCTCTCCGACATCAACACCGCGCTCGGGTCGACGGGCCTTACCTTCACCGATCCCGGCCATACGCCGCCGGTGACCGATCAGGTCGCGCTCACGGTGACCGATGGCCATAGTGCGAGCGACACGCTCAATCTGATCTTCAACCTGACGACCTCGGGCCCGAACATCGCGCTGCAAGGGACCGCCGGCAACGACGTGATCTTCGCGACCAGCCATGCCAACACGCTGACCGGCGGTGGTGGCGCCGATCAGTTCGTGTTCAGGGCCGACACCGGCAACGACACGATCACCGATTTCAAGCCTGGCATCGACAAGATCAACCTGTTCGATTATTCGCCCTTCGTTGCCGGCGATGCCGACTCGTTCAACGCCTGGCTGAACAATGCCGCCGTCGAACAGCTCGCCAACGGCACGCTGATTCACCTCGATGCCAACGATTCGATCATGTTGACGAACGTCAATCGGGCGAACCTGCACATCAACGACTTCATCCTTCATCCCGGCGGCATTGCCTGAGGGCGGCCGAGCCGGCCGTTGCGAAAGTCCGCGCGTGATCGGCTCGCGCGACCGTGATATCCAGACGGCATGAAACGGCTGAGGGCGATACGAAGGTGGTTCGGACGGCGCTTCGGTTATGCGCGGCTGGCCTGCGTCGGGCTGCTGATCGGCGTGGCCGCGCTGCGCGCCGCGGACCCGGCTCCGGTTCAGGAAATTCGTGTCAGGATGTTTGACACCTTTCAGGTGCTCCAACCCCGCAAGAAGGCTGCGCATCCGGTCACCATCGTCGACATCGACGAGAAGAGCCTCGCCGATCCGCGGCTCGGACAATGGCCCTGGCCCCGCACGCGGATCGCCGACATCGTGATCAATCTCACCCGGCTCGGTGCCGTGGTGATCGCCTTCGACGCGGTGTTCTCCGAGCCGGACCGGCTCAACCCCGATATCGCGGCCGACACCTTCAGCAGCCTCGACGAGGAGATGCGCACCAGGTTGCGGCAGCTGCCGAGCAACGACAGCATCCTGGCCGACGCCATCAAGAGCTCGCGCGTGGTGCTCGGCGAATCCGGCGGCCCCAATGTGCGCGCCGACCTCAATGAAAAGCTGCCGGTCACAGGATTTGCGATGCTCGGCGAGGAGCCGCAGCAATTCATGGTCGAGTTTCCGGGGCTGTTGCGCAACGTGCCTGTGCTCGAAGAGGCGGCGGCCGGACGCGGCCTGTTCACGATCAAGCCGGAACGCGACGGTATCGTGCGGCGCGTGCCGATGATCATGGTCGCCCAGGGCATCACCATGCCGTCGCTGACCTTCGAGATGCTGCGTGTGGCGAGCGGCACGGGCACCATCCTGATCAAGGCCGACGAGGCCGGCATCCAGAGCCTCGGCGTCAAGGGTTTTGCGATCCCGACCGATCGCAATGGCCAGCTCTGGATTCATTACGCGCCCCGCGATCCCTCGATCTATGTCTCGGCCATCGACGTGCTGGAGGGACGTGTCGCGCCGGACAAGATCGCCGGAAAGCTGGTCCTGATCGGCACCTCCTCGATCGGACTGAACGACATCAAGACGACGCCGGTGACGCCGGCGATGCCCGGCGTCGAGGTTCATGCCCAGGTGCTGGAGAGCGCGCTGACCGGCGACGTCGTCTCGCAGCCGAACTACGGCATCAGCATCGAATTCCTCGCCGCGCTGGTCATGGGTCTGCTGGTGATCGCCTTCGCCCCGAAGTTCGGCCCGGTGACGCTGGTCGCGGTCGGCGGGCTGTTCGCCTCGGTGCTGATCGGCACCTCCTGGTACTTCTATGCCCAGCATCGGCTCCTGATCGACTTCACTTACCCGCTGATGTCGACCACGGCGATCTACCTCACGCTGATCTTCTCCGCTTTCGTGCGCGAACAGCAGCAGCGCCGGCAGATCAGGTCGCAGTTCGTGCAGTACATGTCGCCCGCGCTGGTCGAGCAACTGGCGCAATCGCCGGAGCGGCTGGTGCTCGGCGGCGAGGAGCGCGAGATGACCATCATGTTCTCGGACATGCGCGGCTTCACCTCGATTTCGGAAACCTACAAGAGCGACCCGCAGGGCCTCACGGCGCTGATGAATCGCTTCCTCACTCCGCTTTCCAACGCGATCCTCGCCCGCAAGGGCACGATCGACAAGTATATGGGCGACGCCATCATGGCGTTCTGGAATGCGCCGCTCGACGACAGACAGCACCAGATTAACGCCTGCGACGCCGCGCTCGACATGCTGGAGCGCATCGGCGACCTCAACCGCGAGCGCGAGCAGGAGGCGCGGGATGGCGGGCATGTCTATGTCCCGCTGAACATCGGCGTCGGTCTCAACACCGGCACCTGCGTGGTCGGCAATATGGGTTCCGACGTGCGCTTCGACTATTCGGTGTTCGGCGACAGCGTCAACCTGGCCTCGCGGCTCGAGGGACAGTCCAAGGAATATGGCTTCCCGATCATCGTGGGATCGAAGACCGCGCTCGCGGTGAAGGAGAAATTCGCGATCCTCGAGCTCGACTTCATCATGGTCAAGGGCAAGAAGGAGCCCGAGGTGATCTACGCGATCGCCGGCCGCGAGGACGTGGCGAACTCCGGGCGCTTCCAGCGGCTGCGCAACCTGACCATCGAGATGCTCGCCTGCTACCGTGGCCGTGACTGGGACGGCGCACTCGCTGCGATCGAGCGCGGCCGCAAGACCGATGAGGCGCAGACGTTGCAGTATCTCTACAGTCTCTATGAGGCACGGATTCGCGCCTTCCAGGCCGAACCGCCGCCGGTCGATTGGGATGGCGCGTTCGCGTTGACGACGAAGTAGGCGATGTCGTCCCGGCCCCCGTGCGCAATTGCGCGCTAGGCCGGGACGACGGCGGAGAAGGTCACTCCAGCCCGATCTGCGTCAGATCCTGGAACCAATGCTGCGCCTGCACGAAGGTCTTCACCTTCGGCGATAGTGCGTGCGGATTGGTGTCGTGCACCACCCAGACCAGCGCGGCATCGTCGACGATCAGTGCGTGAGCTTGCGCGAGCAACGCGTCCTGCTTCGCGGTGTCGAAGGTCTGCCTGGCTTCGTCGATCAACGCATCGACCTTCGGGTTCTTGTAGCCGCCCCAATTGACGCCCGTCGGCGCCACCTGGCCGGAATGGAAGAACCGCACGATGGCATAGAGTGGATCAGACGTGACATAGGCGATGTTGTTGGCGGTGATGCCGGCGTTCATCTCGTCGGCCGCGCCCTTGCGCCAGTGCGTATAGAGCGTCTCGAGCTCGACCACCTTGAAGTCGATGTCGATGCCGATCTCCTTGAAGCTCTGTTGCAGGAATTCGTTCATCGGCAGCGACAGCATCTGCCCGGTACCGCCCTGGGCGATAATGAAGGTGGTCTTCAGCGGCTTGTCCTTGGAGTAGCCGGCTTCCGCGACCAGCTTCTTCGCTGCGGCGAGGTCGTATTTCAACTCGAAGCTCGGCTTGCCGAACCACGGGCTGGACGGGTCGACCTGGCCCTTGGCCGGCTTCGCCAAACCATTCATCAGGCCGACCACCGCGTCGCGATCGATCGCGAGGTTGAGCGCCTTGCGCAGCCGGATGTCGGTCCAGGGCGAGCCTGGCAGCACGCTCAGATGATAATTCCAGACATGCGGCGTCACGTTGTCGACGATCCTCATGCCGGCGGCCTTGAGCTGTGGCACGGCGTCGGGCGCCGGTGTTTCGATCAGGTCGACCTGGCCGGCCAACAGCGCATTGGTGCGGGTCAGCGCTTCCGGCATCGGGATCAGGATCATCTTGTCGACCTTGGCGAGCCGCTTCTTGTCCCAGTAATCCGGATTCTTCGTCAGCTCGGCGAGCTCGCGCGGCACCAGTCTGGTCAGCTTGAACGGGCCGGTACCGGAGGGCTGGCTCGCGAACTTGTCCCAATCCTTGCCGAGCTTGTCATACTGCGTGGGACTCGAGACCAGGAACCAGAGCATCTGGTAGGGGAAGAACGAATCGACCGTCTTGGTCGTGATCTCGATCGTGGAATCGTCGATCTTGGCGTAGCTCGCAACCGAAGGCAGGCGGGTCTTGACCTGCGCGCTCTGCCGCTTGTCGAACTGTGGTGCCTTGTCATTCAGCACCTTGTCGAGATTCCAGATCACGGCATCGGCGTTGAAATCGCTGCCGTCGTGAAACTTGACGCCTTTGCGCAGCGTGAAACGCCATTTGGTCTTGTCGCTGTCGTCGACCTTCCATTCGGTGGCGAGTCCGGGCACCAGTTTGCCCGGCCGGTCGGCAACGTCCATCTCCCAGGCGACCAGCGGATCGTAGATCGTGTAGGCCGTGAACTGATAAGCGCCGGCACCGCGATCGGGCTGGCCCGTCGTCAGCGGAATGTCGGCCATCGAGATGCCGTAGCGCACAATGGATTCCGCTTGCGCGGACAAGGAAGGCCAGCCCGTGATGAGGGCAAGCGCCACAGCCGCCGTCAGGATCGAATTGCGCGCACGCATGTAAAGGCTCCGTTGGTGGGACGTCGGAGCCGAATGGTGCAAGCATGATGCCAGAATAGGCATCTTTGTGCGGTGCAGGGGCGAGGTGGGAAGAAATGACGCGCCCGGCGGTCATTTGCTGAAGAACTATTCCCCTTGGCACAGGCATTGCATACGCTTGCCCAACAAATAATCACCAAAACGTCACCAGTCTCGAAGGGGTTGCTCAGATGCGTAACAGGAAGACCAATGCGGCAGCGATGATGCTGGCGCTCGCGATGGCCAATTGCGTGCCGGCGATCGCCAGCGCCGAGACCGTGCTGCGTATTGGCATGACGGCCGCCGATATTCCGCGCACGCTCGGGCAGCCCGACCAGGGTTTCGAAGGCAATCGCTTCACTGGCTTGACGATGTATGACGCCCTGACGATGTGGGACCTGTCGTCGTCGGACAAGGCCAGCGCGATGATCCCGGGCCTCGCCACCGAGTGGAAGGTCGACGATGCCGACAAGACCAAGTGGGTTTTCAAGCTGCGTCCCGGCGTCACCTTTCATGATGGCTCGCCGTTCAATGCCGATGCGGTGGTCTGGAACGTCGACAAGGTTCTGAAGCAGGACGCGCCGCAATACGACGCGAGCCAGGTCGGCGTCACCGCTTCGCGCATGCCGACCTTGGTCTCGGCGCGCAAGATCGACGACATGACGGTGGAGCTGACCACCAAGGAGCCGGACAGCTTCCTGCCGATCAACCTCACCAATCTGTTCATGGCGAGCCCGGCCAAGTGGCAGCAGTTCTACGACAAGGCCGAAGGCGCCGACGCCAAGGCGAAGTCGCAGGCCGCATGGGCTGCGTTCGCCAAGGACGCCTCGGGCACCGGTCCCTGGAAGATGTCGAGCTTCACCCCGCGCGAGCGGCTCGAACTGGTGAAGAACGAGAACTACTGGGACAAGGCCCGCGTACCGAAGACCGACAAGATGGTGCTGTTGCCGATGCCGGAGGCCAATGCGCGCACCGCCGCGCTGCTGTCCGGGCAGGTCAACTGGATCGAGGCGCCGGCGCCGGATGCGTTGCCGGAGATCAAGCAGCGCGGCTTCAATCTCTATTCCAACGAGGAGCCGCATGTCTGGCCGTGGCAGTTCTCCCGCGTCGAGGGCTCGCCGTGGAACGATATCCGGGTCCGCAAGGCCGCCAATCTCTGCATCGATCGCGAAGGGTTGCGCGATGGCCTGCTCGCGGGACTGATGGTGCCGGCCACCGGCACGTTCGAGCCGGGTCATCCGTGGCGCGGCAACCCGACCTTCCAGATCAAATATGACAAGCCGGCTGCGCAAAAGCTGATGCAGGAGGCGGGCTTCGGCCCGAACAAGAAGCTGACGGTCAAGATCCAGACCTCGGCGTCGGGATCGGGCCAGATGCTGCCGTTGCCGATGAACGAATATCTGCAACAGGCTTTGGCGGAGTGCTACTTCGATGTGCAGCTCGATGTCATCGAGTGGAACACGCTGTTCACCAACTGGCGGCGCGGTGCCAAGGACCCGTCGGCCAATGGTAGCAATGCGATCAACGTCACCTACGCGGCGATGGATCCGTTCTTCGCGCTGGTGCGCTTCCTGCAATCGGGCATGGCGCCGCCGGTCTCGAACAATTGGGGCTTCAACAACAATCCGAAGTTCGACGAGCTGGTGAAGAAGGCCCGCCAGACCTTCGAACCCGCGGCCCGCGACGCGGCGCTGGCCGAGCTGCATGCGGCATCCGTCGACGATGCAACCTTCCTGTTCGTCGCCCACGACGTCGCGCCACGGGCGATGAGCCCGAAGATCAAGGGCTTCGTGCAGCCGAAGAGCTGGTTCGTCGACTTCTCGCCGGTCACGGTCGCGCCGTGACACGGGACGCATAGACCGGTGCACCCTCTCCCCTTGTGGGAGAGGGTGGCTTCGCGAGAGCGAAGCCGGGTGAGGGGTTATCTCCGCGGATGCTCCTCTCGCCGATGTGAAGTGACTTTGGCCGCGGACAGAACCCCTTATCCGGCGCGCGCTGCGCGCCACCTTCTCCCACCAGGGGAGAAGCAAGAGAGAACGCAACGTGCTCGCCTATACGTCCAGACGGATCGTCTACGTCATTCCGATCGTGCTCAGCGTCGCGCTGGTGTGCTTCCTGCTCGTGCATATCACGCCTGGCGACCCGCTGGTCGCGGTGCTGCCGGCCGATGCCTCGCAGGAGCTCGCCGCGCAATTGCGCTCGGCTTATGGTTTCGACCGCCCGCTGCCGGTGCAGTTCGGGTTGTGGCTGTGGCGCGCGATCCACGGCGATCTCGGCAACTCGATCGCGACCGGGCGCCCGGTGCTGTCGGAGGTGATGCGCGCGGTCGGCAACACCGTGATGCTGGCGGTCGCCGCCGCAATGATCGGCTTCACGCTAGGCTTGCTGTTCGGGCTGATCGCCGGCTACTTCCGCGACACCTGGGTCGATAAGGTCGCGACCTCGATCGCGATCGCAGGCGTCTCGTTGCCGCATTACTGGCTCGGTATGGTGCTGGTCATCATCTTCTCGGTGCAGCTCAACTGGCTGCCTGCGGTCGGCGCCGGACCCGGCGGCTCCGCGGCCTGGGCATGGGACTGGGAGCATCTGCGCTATCTGGTGCTGCCGGCGATCACCACCTCGGTGATCCCGATGGGCATCGTCACCCGCACCGTGCGCGCGCTGACCGGCGACATCCTGAGCCAGGACTTCGTCGAGGCGCTGCGTGCCAAGGGCCTGCGCGAGACCCACGTGTTTCGCCACGTCGTCAAGAACGCGGCACCGACCGCGCTCGCGGTGATGGGCTTGCAACTCGGTTATATGCTCGGCGGCTCGATCCTGATTGAGACGGTGTTCTCCTGGCCGGGCTCGGGCCTGCTGCTGAACTCGGCGATCTTCCAGCGCGATCTGCCGTTGCTGCAGGGCACGATCCTGGTGCTGGCGCTGTTCTTCGTGCTGCTCAATCTCCTGGTCGACATCGCGCAGGCCGCGATCGATCCGCGCATCAAGCGGAGCTAGAGCATGATCCGGAAAAGTGGAGACCGGTTTTCCGTCGCGACAAACGCGGAACGCGTTTGCGCGGAGATCATGCTCCAACCAAGAGCCGTCCTATGAGTGCGATGTCAGATACTGCATTGCAGGCTGCACCCGCGAGCAAGGCGCGCGGCTACTGGGCGACGGTCGGGCGACGGATCCGGCGCGACAAGGTCAGCATGGCCTGCGCCATCATCCTGCTGCTGATCTTTGCCTCGGCGCTGCTGGCGCCGTGGCTGCATCTCGCCGATCCCTATCAGGGTTCGATGATCCGCCGTCTCCGCCATATCGGCACGCCGGGCTATCCGCTCGGCACCGACGAACTCGGCCGCGACATGCTGGCGCGCTTGATCTATGGCGGACGGCTGTCGCTGGTGATCGGTATCCTGCCGGTGATTCTCGCCTTCGTGATCGGCACCTCGCTCGGCCTCGTCGCCGGCTATGTCGGCGGTAAGCTCAACACCGCGATCATGCGCACCGTCGACGTGTTCTATGCCTTCCCGTCGGTGCTGCTGGCGATCGCGATCTCGGGCGCGCTCGGCGCCGGCATCACCAATTCGATCGTGTCGCTGACCATCGTGTTCGTGCCGCAGATCACCCGCGTCGCCGAAAGCGTCACCACCGGCGTCCGCAACATGGATTTCGTCGAGGCGGCGCGCGCCTCCGGCGCCGGTCCCTTCACCATCATGCGGGTCCACATGCTCGGCAATGTGCTCGGCCCGATCTTCGTCTACGCCACCGGCCTGATCTCGGTGTCGATGATCCTGGCCGCCGGTCTCTCGTTCCTCGGGCTGGGGACGAAGCCGCCGGAGCCGGAATGGGGCCTGATGCTGAATACGCTGCGCACCGCGATCTATGTCAACCCATGGGTCGCGGCGCTGCCGGGTGCGATGATCTTCGCGGTCTCGATCTGCTTCAATCTGCTCAGCGACGGCATGCGCAGCGCCATGGACATCAGGAACTAAGCACGATGAAAATACTCGCGGCCGCTCTCCGCAACGACGGTCCACCTCTCCTTCTGTGGGAGAGGTCAGATCGCATCGTTAGATGCGATCTGGGTGAGGGGTTACGGCCTCTCGTTGGACCTAAGGCCCTCACCCGGCGCTGCGCGCCGACCTCTCCCCGGTGGGGAGAGGTGATACCAGCGTGCTCGGTATGATCGACACAATGACCTCCATCGACATGTTGGAGCCGGTCGCCGACCTCGGCGGCGCCGCGCAGCCGCTATTGCAGGTCAACGGGCTGACCAAGCACTTCCCGGTGCGCGGCGGGCTATTCAGCCCGCGCAAGACCGTGCGCGCCGTCGACGACGTCACCTTCGCGGTCATGAAGGGAGAGACCGTCGGCATCGTCGGCGAATCCGGCTGCGGCAAGTCGACCACGGCGCGGCTGCTGATGCACCTGATGCCCCGCGATGGCGGCGACATCATCTATGACGGACGGCAGGTCGGCCCGTCGCTCTCGCTGCGCGATCTGCGCCGCGGCGTGCAGATGGTGTTCCAGGACAGCTACGCCTCGCTCAACCCGCGCCTCACCATCGAGGAATCCATTGCCTTCGGACCGAAAGTCCATGGCATGGCCGATGATACGGCGCGCACGCTGGCGCGCGAACTGCTCGGCAAGGTCGGCCTGCGGCCGGAGATCTTTGCCAATCGCTATCCGCATGAGGTGTCCGGCGGCCAGCGCCAGCGCGTCAACATCGCCCGCGCACTGGCGCTGTCGCCGCGGCTCGTGATCCTCGACGAGGCGGTCTCGGCGCTCGACAAATCGGTCGAGGCGCAGGTGCTCAATCTGCTTGCCGACCTGAAGCGCGAATTCGGGTTGACTTATCTCTTCATCAGCCACGATCTCAATGTCGTGCGCTATATCTCCGACCGCGTGCTGGTGATGTATCTCGGCGAGGTCGTCGAACTCGGCCCGGTCGATGCGGTGTGGGATGCGCCGGCGCATCCCTATACCCGCGCGCTGCTGGCGGCGATGCCGTCATCGGATCCCGACAAGCGCACCGAGGTGCCGCCGATCTCCGGCGATCCGCCCAATCCGATCGATCCGCCGTCAGGATGCCGGTTTCACACCCGTTGTCCGTTTGCGGAGCCGCTCTGCGCAAACGACACGCCAAAACTCAGCGATCTCGATACAATGGGTCATCAAGCGGCATGCTACATGGCCATTCCTGGCTCGGGGCACAGCCGCGCGCCGGCAAAAGCAAAAGGAGAAAACGCGGCATGACCAGGCCCACACCCAAGGACGTCAAGGTGATCGCGCACGTCGCCGACGTGCCGGCCGATGACGAGGTCGCGAACCGCATCGCCAATTCGATCGGGCCGGCCTTCGACGGCTTTGCACCGATCGCCGGCACGCTGCCGTTCGATCTCGAACCCGCGAGCTTCCTGCTGGCGCAGATCGCAAAGGTGTCGAAATGAGCTCCGATCCGGCCCTGATGACGCTGACCGCGGTCGCCAAGGCGATCGCCGAGAAGAAGCTCTCCTCGCAAGAGGTGACGCGCGCCGTGCTGCATCGCATTGCCGAGTGGCAGCCGCGCCTCAACGCCTATATGGCGATCGAATCCGAACCGGCGCTCGCCGCGGCGGCCGAAGCTGACGCCGAACTCGCGAAGGGCAAGAGCCGCGGCGCACTGCATGGCGTGCCGCTGGCGCACAAGGACATGTATTACGACGCCGGCAAGGTCGTGACCTGCGGCTCGCTGATCCGCCGCGACTTCGTGCCGAAGACCACCGCGACCGCGTTGCAGCGGCTGAAGGATGCCGGCCAGGTCCGGCTCGGCTCGTTGCAGATGGTCGAGTTCGCGTTCGGGCCGACCGGCCACAACGTGCATTACGGCCCGGTGCGCAATCCCTGGAACACCGAGCACATCACCGGTGGTTCGTCGTCGGGCTCGGGCTCGGCGGTCGCTGCGCGTCTGACCTTCGCCGCGCTCGGCTCCGACACCGGCGGTTCGGTGCGCATGCCCGCGCATTTCTGCGGCGTCACCGGGCTCAAGACCACGGTCGGCCGGGTCAGCCGCGCCGGCGCGATGCCGCTGTCGCAGTCGCTCGATACCGTCGGCCCGCTGGCACAGACCGCGGAGGACTGCGCGCTGCTGCTCGGCCTGATGGCCGGTGCCGATCCCGAGGATCTGACGGCGTCGACGCAGCCGGTGCCGGACTATTTGGCCGCGACCGGCCAATCGCTGAAGGGTCTCAAGATCGGCGTCCCGACGGCGTTCTATGTCGACGATCTCGATCCCGAGGTGGCGCGCGCCCTCGACGAGACGGTGGCCACCCTCAAGAAGGAAGGCGCCGAGATCGTCAAGGTCGAGCTGCCGGATCAGCGTCAGCTCAGCGGCGCGTCGCAACTGGTGCTCGCGGCCGAAGCCGCCGCCTTCCACAAGCGCTGGATGATCGAGCGGCCGCAAGATTACGGCGCGCAGGTGCTGATGCGGTTGCAGAACGGCCTGACCATTCCCGCCGTCAGCTATCTCGAGGCGATGCGCTGGCGCGGGCCTGCGCTGGCCGCGCACAATGCGGCGGTCACCGGGATCGATGCGGTCATCGCGCCGTCCTCGCCGGTGCCGGCGCCGACCATTGCCGAGAGCGATGTCGGCAACGGCCCGGGCGCGGAAGCCGTGATCCAGCGGCTGACCCGGTTCACCCGTCCGGTCAATTATCTCGGCGTGCCGTCGCTGACGATTCCCTCCGGCTTCACCAAAGCGGGGTTGCCGGTCGGCATGCAACTGATCGGTCGCTCCTTCGAGGAGGCGACGCTGCTCCGGATCGGCGCTGCGTTCCAGCGCGCGACCGATTTCCACGCCAAGGTACCCAAGCTCGCATGACCAATCTCGTCGAGATCAACAACCTCAACATCCGCTTCACCGGCGATCGCACGGTCCATGCCGTGAACGATCTCAGCCTGTCGCTCGGCGAAGGCGAGGTGTTGGGGCTGCTCGGCGAGTCCGGTTCCGGCAAGAGCGTCACGTTGCGCGCGCTGATGCGGCTGTTGCCGCGGAAGCGCACGCAAATCTCCGGCAGCGTCAAGGTGCTGGGCCAGGAGGTGCTGGCGATGGACGACGACGCGCTGTCCGCGTTCCGCGGCCAGACCGTCTCGATGATCTTCCAGGAGCCGGCGCTGGCGCTCGATCCGGTCTACACTATCGGGCGCCAGATCGCCGAGACGGTGATGCGCCACGAGGGCAAGAGCGAACGCGACGCCACCGCGCGTGCGCTCGAGATGCTCGAAGTGGTGCGGATCCCCTCGGCGAAGCGACGGCTGGACTCCTATCCGCACGAGATGTCGGGCGGCATGCGGCAGCGCGCGATGATCGCGCTGGCGCTGGCCTGCAAGCCGAAGATCCTGCTCGCGGACGAGCCGACCACGGCGCTCGATGCCACCGTGCAGATCCAGATCCTGCTGCTGCTGCGCGAGTTGCAGCGGGAATTCGGCATGTCCGTCATCTTCGTCACCCATGACATCGGCGTCGCCATCGAAATCTGCGACCGCGTCGCGGTGATGTATGCCGGCCAGATCGTGGAGCAGGGCGCCTTGCGCGACATCGTGCGCACGCCGGCGCATCCCTATGCCAGGGGCCTGCTGGCCTCGACCATTCACGGCGCGATGCGCGGCCAGCGCCTCGAGACCATCCCGGGCACGCCGCCCTCACTCGATCAGGCGCCGGCCAGTTGCTCGTTCGCGCCGCGCTGCAAGTTCGCCGAGCAACGTTGCAGTGAGGGTTTGCCGCCGAGCGTGCAGGTCGCGCCCGGTCATTTGGCACGCTGCGTCCTGGCTGAGGCCGCCGCCGCGACGGTTTAGCTCGCGCGCGCGACGGCGTCCGCGATCCAGCGCCGCACGGCGGCGATCCGGCGGTCCCGGGCCTGTTCGGTGCGGGAGACCAGATAGATCGTCTCGTGATGCGTCGGCTCGAACGCGAACGGCGCCACCAGCCGCTTGCCGAAGCCCGGCCGTACCTTGATCAAGGGCGCCATCGCCAGCGCCACGCCGAGCCCGTGTTCGGCGGCTTCCAGCATCGCCGGCACGCTGTCGAGCCACAGATGCCCGCGCGGCGTGAGGTTCGGCAGCCCGGCCTCCTTCAGCCAGGCCGGCCATGCGCGCGGCTGGCTCGTGACATGGATCAGCACCTCGCGCGACAGGTCGGCGGGTGTCCGCAGCCCGCCTTTGACCAGCGCCGGCGTGCAGACAGCCAATCCCCTGACCTCCACCAGCGGCTCGACCTTCAGCCCGGTGGCGTGCTCCCGCCCGTAGCGGATCGCGACATCGACCCGGGAGCCGGAGAAGTCTGCATATTGATGGGTGGCCTCGATCCGCAGCGTCAACTGCGGATGGCGCCGCTTGAACTCCGGCAGCGCCGGCAGCAGCACGGCGCTGGTGAAGAACGGCAACGAGCTGATCCATAGCTCGCCGCTGGCTTGGCCGCGTTGCCGCAGCATGTCGCGGCTCGCCTCCTGCAACGTCGCCAGCGCGGCCGACACCTTTGCCAGATAGCGTGCGCCGTCGTCGGTCAGTCGCACCGAGCGCGCGCCGCGGACGAACAGTCTGGTGCCGAACTGCTCTTCCAGCCCGCGGATCTGGTGGCTGATCGCCGAAGGGCTCAGCGACAGGTCGCGCGCGGCGCGCCGGAAGCTCAATTGCGTTGCCGCGCGCTCGAAGGCGAGCAATGCCGCAAGCGGCGGGATGGCCCGAGGGTCCGGGGCGTCCAATGGGTGAATTCTGTTCACCTCGAGTGATGAATGGCCTTTTGTCATGATCATCATTCTTCGCCCAGAATGCCCGAACGCTCAATCCTGCTCACCTTGGGAATCTGCCTTGGCCATCTTCGAACCGCTCGCCGCGCCGCATCACTGGAAGCCCGCCGCGCTGGCGGCAGGGCCGTTCGCAGGCCTCCAGGGCGGCGCGGTCGCGAGCCTGTTGACCGCCGAGGTCGAGGCCTTGGCAGAATCGCGCAATTGGGGCTCCGCGATCTCGGCGGCGGCCTGGTTCCTGCGGCCGACCCCGATGGCCGAGCTGCGCACGCAGATCGGCGTCGTGACGGAGGGCGGCCGGGTCAGCGTCGTCGACAACACGCTGTGGCCGGCGGGCGAAGAGCAGCCCTGCGCGACGGTGCGCGTCACGCTGTCGCGCGAACGCGCGGTCGCGATCCCGGGCTTTCGTGAACAGGCGACCGAAGCCGTCGATCCGCTGCAATTTCCGTTGCGGAACCTGCACGCCGTGCATGGCCGCAGCTGGTTCATGGATGCCATGGAAGCTCGCGCCGGAGATGACGCGGCCTGGTTCCGGATGCATCACGGCGTGATCGAAGGGGCCGGCCCGCTGGCGCGGGTGCTGGGTCCGGCGGACTGGACCCATGGCATCGCCCGTCCGGTCCATAACGTCGTCGCCGACCCCAATCCGAACCTCGCCGTTCAGTTGTTCAGGCCACCGCGCGGCGACTGGGTCGGCGTTCGGGCCGAGAGCCGCTGGCGTCCCGAGGCGGGGCTCGGCGTCGGGAGCGGTGTGCTGCTCGATGTGGATGGCGAGATCGGCCGGGTCTCGATGTCGGTCATTCTCGTGCCCTATCCGAGAAGTCCGGCAGATGCCGCGGCCGGCTAACCCTGGTTATTCCGTCAAACCTCTGTGCCATAACGAAAATAGGTCGCGAACCATCTCCGGTTTGGCGCGACTTAAATAGACGATGGCCACAAACGTCGGTACAACGTGGTCATTACCTAACCGTTTGCAGAGACAATACATTAATGGCAGGTGCGCCCGCTGTCCGGCGTTCCGAACTGGCTGAGGCGCTGCGCGCATGCCGCGGTGCCTTCGTCGGTGTCGGCCTCATCAGTTGCATGATCAACCTGTTGTACCTGACAGGTTCGATGTTCATGCTGCAGGTCTACGACCGGGTGCTGCCGAGCCGCAGCGTGCCGACCCTGGTCGGTCTCGTGGTCATCGCCGCGGTGCTGTACATCGCCCAGGGCGTGCTCGACCTGCTGCGCGGACGGATCCTCGGCCGCGTCGGCACCTCGCTCGACGAGGCGCTCAATGCGCGGGTGTTCGACACCGTCGTGCGGCTGCCGCTGATCGCCGGCAATCGCAGCGAGGGGTTGCAGCCGTTGCGCGACCTCGACAATGTTCGCTCCTTCCTGGGCAGCATGGGCCCCGGCGCGTTCTTCGACCTGCCATGGCTGCCGTTCTACCTGGCGATCTGCTTCGCGTTCCACTGGCTGCTCGGCGTCACCGCGCTGGCCGGCGCCATCATTCTGGTGACGCTGACGCTGATCACCGAATACATGTCGCGCACGCCGGCCAAGGAGGCGATGTCGCTCGCGGCGCGTCGCAACGATCTCGCCGCCTCCAGCCGCCGCAATGCCGAGGTGCTCGTCGCGATGGGCATGGCCGGGCGCATGAACAAGCGTTGGAACGAGGCCAACGAGGAATATCTGTCCGGCAACCAGCATGCGAGCGACGTCACCGGCGGGCTCGGCGCGGTCGCCAAGGTGCTGCGCATGATGCTGCAGTCCGCGGTGCTCGCGGTCGGCGCCTATCTCGTGATCCATCAGGAGGCCACCGGCGGCATCATCATCGCCGGCTCGATCCTGAGCGCGCGGGCGCTGGCGCCGGTCGATCTCGCGATCGCGCATTGGAAAGGGTTCGTCGCGGCGCGGCAGAGCTGGCAGCGGCTCAACCGACTGTTGCAGCAGCTGCCGGCGCGGCCCGCGCAGACGCTGTTGCAGGCGCCGCAGAAGAAGCTCTCGGTCGAGGCCGTGACCATGGTCGCGCCGGGCGACCAGCGCGCCATCGTGCAGGACGTCTCCTTCGCGGTCGAAGCCGGCAGCGGTGTCGGCGTGATCGGCCCGAGCGGTTCCGGCAAATCGTCGCTGATCCGCGCGCTGGTCGGCGTCTGGACACCGGCGCGCGGCAAGGTGCGGCTCGACGGCGCCGCGCTCGATCAATGGTCGTCGGACGAACTCGGTCGCCATGTCGGCTATCTGCCGCAGGACGTCGAACTGTTCGCCGGCACCGTGGCGCAGAACATCTGCCGGTTCGATCCCGACGCCACGTCGGACGGCATCATCGCGGCGGCCAAGGAAGCCGGCGTGCACGAGATGATCATCAAGATGCGCGAAGGCTACGACACCCAGGTCGGCGAACAGGGTACTGCGCTCTCCGCCGGCCAGGCCCAGCGTGTCGCGCTGGCGCGTGCGCTTTACGGCAATCCGTTCCTGATCGTGCTGGACGAGCCTAACTCCAACCTCGACAGCGAGGGCGACGAGGCATTGACCCGCGCGGTGCGTGGCGCCCGTGAGCGTGGCGCCGTCGTCGTGGTGGTCGCGCACCGGCCGATCGGCATCGAGGGCGTCGATCAGCTGCTGGTGCTCAAGGACGGCCGCATGCAGACCTTCGGGCCGAAGGAGACCGTGCTGGCGCAGGTGTTGCAGCGCGTTGCGCCGCCGGTGCCGACGCCGATCAAGATCGTCGCCGACGCGGGGCACGCCAAGCCATGACGGAGCAACCGCGCAACGCGCATCTCTCGATCCGCAAGCACCTCATTGTCGGGCTCGCGGTGGTGCTCGTTCTCGGCGGCGGCGTCGGCGGCTGGGCCGCCACGGTGCCGATCTCTGGCGCCTTGATCGCGCCGGGCTCGGTGGTCGTCGAATCCAACGTCAAGAAGGTGCAGCATCCGACCGGCGGCGTGGTCGGCGAGGTCCGGGTGCGTGACGGCGACGTGGTCAAGGCGGGCGATATCGTGGTGCGTCTCGACGAGACGGTCGTGAAGGCGAGCCTTGCGATCGTGGTCAAGACGCTGAACGGTCTCTATGCCCGCGCCGCCCGGCTCGAGGCCGAGCAGCAGGGCCGCGACAAGATCGCATTTCCGCAGCAACTGCTCGATCAGGCAGGCGATCCCGACGTTCGCGACATCATGGCGAGCGAAACCAAGCTGTTCGAGGTCCGCGTCAACGGCCGCACCGGCCAGAAGGCGCAACTGCGCGAACGCGTCACCCAGCTCAACGAGGAGATCTCCGGCTTGCAGGCGCAGGAAGCCGCCAAGGACAAGGAGATCGCGCTGGTGCAGCAGGAGCTGGTCGGCGTCCGCCAGCTCTACGAGCAGCATCTGGTGCAGCTCACCCGCCTGACCACGCTGGAGCGCGACGCGGCGCGGCTCTCCGGCGAGCGCGCGCAATACATCGCCTCGCGCGCCCAGGCCAAGGGCAAGATCACCGAGACCGAGTTGCAGATCATCCAGGTCGACAAGGACATGCTGTCCGAGGTCTCGAAGGATCTGCGCGAGACCAACGACAAGATCGGCGAGTTCGTCGAGCGCAAGGTGACGGCGGAAGACCAGCTCCGCCGCGTCGATATCCGCGCGCCGCAGGACGGCGTGGTGCTGCAATCCACCGTTCATACCGTCGGCGGCGTCATCACCGCGGGTGATGCCATCATGATGATCGTGCCGAAGGCCGACGACCTGTCGGTCGAGGCCAAGGTCAATCCGCAGGACATCGACAAATTGCAGGTCGGGCAGAAGACATTGCTGCGGCTCTCCGCTTTCAACCAGCGTACCACGCCAGAGCTGAACGGCGTCGTCACCCGCGTCTCCGCCGACGTCACCACCGACCAGCGCACCGGGCAGAGCTACTACACCATCCGCGTCTCGATGCCGCCGGAGGAAGTCGCGCGCCTCGGCAGCGAGGTGAAGATCATCCCAGGCATGCCGGTGGAGGCCTTCGTGCAGACCGGCGACCGCACCATGCTGTCCTACCTGATGAAGCCGATGAGCGACCAGTTCATGCGCTCGTTCCGCGAGAAGTGAGGACTGGCTCGGCTGCTTCCTCGCGTCGTCCCTGCGAAAGCAGGGACCCATTACCACAGGATTGAGTTGTTGGAGCGCGCTGTGGCCCCAACCATGTTTAACAACATCTAGCGGTGGTTATGGGTCCCGGCCTTCGCCGGGACGACGGCGGAAACTACGGTGACAGATTCCTCAGCAACAACTCCAGCGCCGCTTTCGCGAACGCCTGCATGTTGGCCTGCCGGTCACCGCTTCCGGTTTCCAGCGTGATCACTTGCTGCTTGGGGCCTGCCACCGCCATGCAGCTATGGCCGGCGGCATCGCCGTAGCGGTTGCCGGTCGGGCCGGCCGCGCCGGTCTCCGACAATCCCCAGTCGGTCGAAAGCCGCTCGCGGATCTGGCGCGCCAGCAATTGCGCATAGGGCTCCGACGACGAGCGCAGACCACGCATCGCATCATCGGAAATGTCCATCAGCGTACGTCGTGCGTCGCGGGTGTAGATCACGCCGCCGCCGAGGAAATAGGCCGACGCACCGGGCACCGCCAGCAGCGCGGCCGAGATCAGCCCGCCGGTGGATGATTCTGCGACCGCAATGGTCTGCTTGTTCGCGATCAGTTTTGCTGCGACCTGTTCGGCGACAGCGCTCAGCTCTTTCATCTCGTCAACTCCGGTGCAGGATGCGTTTCAGCAGCGGCTTCTTCTCGGCGGGCTTGTCGGCCAGCGAGTGATAGACCACGCGAATGAAATTGCTGCTCGCCAGTTCGCTCAGCGCCCATTTGGCGTCGAGATCGGCAAACGGCTTGGCCGCGACCACCTCGTCCTCGCTCTTGCCGTCCTTGACGAGTTTCGCCATGCGATCGCGCGCCGTAGCCAGCATGGTGCGGTAGGCTTGCAGCGCCGCCTTCTCCGCGATCGGGCCGTGGCCCGGCACGATCCGGCTCCGCCCGTTGGTGAGCTTCAGATAGGTGTCGGCGGCGGCGATCATGCCGTTGATATTGCCGCCATTGGCGAAGTCGATGTTGGGATAGCGGCCGTTGGTGAAGGTGTCGCCAGTCGCCAGCACATTGGCGGTCTTGAACCAGACATAGGTGTCGCCGTCGGTATGGGCGTTGGCGATATGCTTGAGGTCGGCGACGCGGCCGGGCATCCGGATCTTGTAACGGCCGGTATAGGTCTTGGCCGGCAGTGCTTCCGGCGCTGCCGGCGGCGTCTTCACGCCAGTGAGGCCGTTGGTGGTCCCTGCCGCCAGCCGTGTCTTGACGTTGACCTCGGAGACGATGATGGCGCCATCCTTTGCGAACGGCGCGTTGCCGCCGGTGTGGTCGCCATGGAAATGCGTGTTGATCAGGTATTTGACCGGCAGCGGCGAGATCGTCGCGATCGCGGCCTTGATCTTGTCGTGCAGCGGCGCGAACTCGCTGTCGACCATGATGATGCCGTCCTTGGCGGTTGCCACCGTGATGTTCCCGCCCTGGCCTTCGAGCATGTAGATGCCGTCCCCGAGATCGGTGGTCTTGATCTCGACCTTGGAGAAGTCCGGCGCCGGCGGTGCGGCCGGTGGGCTCTGCTGGGCCAGTGCCAGGCCGGAGAGCGCGAGGGCGGCGGCAAGCGTCGTCAATCCGGTCCGAATCATCGCGAGATCTCCCTCATCGCGGCCCATGTTTTCCTAGCACACGGCCACGCCGTTTGCGCAAGTTGCAGGTCCGGGGTGAGCCTGCTTCAATATCGGCAAGGAACCAAGCGGCGTCGTCGAACAAGATGCCGTGAGAGGAAACATCATGACGTCGCCGATCGCGGGCGGCGTGGATTGCGATCTGCATCCCGCCGTGCCTCATCTCACCAGCCTGCTGCCCTATATGAACGATTACTGGCGCGACCAGGTGACGACGCGCGGCATGACAGATCTGCTCTCGCAATCCTATCCGGTCAATTCGCCGATCTCGTCGCGGCCGGACTGGCGTCCTGCGCAGGGCAAGCCGGGCTCGAGCCTTGCGGACATGCAGCGGCAGGCGCTCGACAAGTTTGGCACGGCCCATGGCATCTGCAATCCGCTCTACGGCGTGCAGATGGTGTTCTCCGAGGACATGGCCGACGCGTTCTGCCGCGCGTTGAACGACTGGCTGGTCAAGGAATGGCTCGACAAGGACGATCGCCTGCGCGGCTCGATCGTTGTTCCCGTGCAGAGCATCCCGAAGGCGGTCGCCGAGATCGAGCGCTGCGCGCAGGACAAGCGCTTCGTGCAGGTCTTGATGCTCGTGATGGGCGACATGCCGCTCGGCAAGCGCCATTACTGGCCGATCTACGCCGCGGCCGAACGGCTCGGCCTGCCGATCGGGGTCCATGCCGGCAGCGCCTATCATAACCCGCCGAGTTCGGTCGGCTGGGGCTCCTATCACATCGAGGACTATGTCGCTCAGGCGCAGGCGTTCCAGACCCAGCTCACCAGCCTGATCGTCGAGGGCGTGTTCGCGCGTCATCCGGCCTTGAAAATGGTGATGTTGGAGTCCGGCTTCACCTGGCTGCCGCCGTTCCTGTGGCGGCTGCACAAGTTCTGGCGCGGCGTGCGGATGGAAACGCCGTGGGTCGACCGCGCGCCGCTTGAGATTGTGCGCAGCAACATCCGCTTCTCGCTGCAACCGGTCGACGCGCCGCCGGAAGGCGATACGCTGAACCGGCTGTTCGACCATATGCAGTCGGACGAATTGATCCTATTCTCCACGGACTATCCGCATTGGCAGTTCGATGGTGACGAGGTGCTGCCGAAGGGGTTGTCGCCGGACCTAGTCCGCAAGGTCATGATCGACAATCCGTACGCGACCTATCCGCGCCTTAAGGTGGGGCATGATCCCGAAAAGGGGCCGCCGGTTGTCGGACAAGATCATGCCCAGAACTGAAGAGGAGACGACGCGATGAACGTCCAGATTCGTGAGCGCCCGGAAGCGGCATCGTCAACCAGCATCAAGACCGCGATCGCCGATTGCGACATCCATCCGGCACGCGCGACCAATGACGAACTGTACCCGTTCCTTGCCAAGCGCTGGCACGCGCATCTCGAAACCTTCGGCGTTCATGCCTATCAAGGCATGATGGGCGGCCCGCCCTATCCGAAGGCGCAGCCGAATGCCTCGCGCCGCGACGCCTATCCGCCGGAAGGCGGACCGCAGGGCTCGTCGCTGTCCTTCATGCAGAAGCAGCATCTCGATCCCAACAATGTCGCGCTCGGCGTGCTCAACCCGCTCAACACCGGGCAGGGCATCCGCAACCAGGAGCTCGCCGGGGCGATTTGCTCAGCGATCAACGACTGGCAGATCGAGAAGTGGACAGCCAAGGATTCGCGGCTGAAGGGATCGGTGGTCGTCGCCAATGAGGACGGCGTGTCGGCCGCAGCCGAGATCCGCAAGCGCGCCGGCGACAGTAATTTCGTCCAGGTGCTGCTGCTCAGCCGCAATGTCGAGCCGCTCGGCCAGCGCCGTTACTGGCCGATCTATGAGGCGGCGCAGGAGGCTGGCCTGCCGATCGGCGTGCACGCCTTCGGCTTCGGCGGCAACCCGATCACCGCCTCCGGCTGGCCGAGCTTCTATATCGAAGAAATGGTCGGGCATTCGCAATGCCAGCAGACCGTGCTGGCGAGCCTGGTGCTCGAGGGCGTGTTCGAGCGCTTCCCGAAACTGAAGATGGTGATGGTCGAGGCAGGGTTCGGCTGGGCGCCGTCGCTGGCCTGGCGGCTTGACAAGGTGTTTGGCCGCCTGCATGCCGAGGTGCCGCATCTGAAGCGCAAGCCGTCGGAGTACATCCGCGACCACATCTGGTGGACAACGCAGCCGATGGAAGACCCGGAGAGCCGCGACCATCTGTTCCAGATCATCGAGTGGATCGGCTGGGACCGGCTGTTGTTCGCGACCGACTATCCGCATTGGGACTTCGACGAGCCGTCGCGCGTGTTGCCGGCCGGCGTCAGCGACGCCCACAAGCAGGCATTCTATCTCGACAATGCCAAGCAGCTTTACGGTGTCTCATAAGATGGTGCGTCATGTGATTGCCCCGGTGGATGAACTGCCGCCGGGTTCGCGAAAGCTGGTCGAGATCGACGGGCGGCCGATCGCGGTCTTCAACGTCAAGGGCGAGTTCTTCGGCCTGCTGAATCGCTGCCCGCATCAGGGCGCCTCGCTGTGCGAGGGGCCGCTGATCGGGCTGGCGTCGTCATCGGACCCCGGCGAGATCGAATACACCAAGCTCGGCGAGATCCTGCGCTGCCCCTGGCATGGCTGGGAGTTCGATCTCCGCACCGGCCAATCCTATTGCGATCCGCGCCGTTTTCGCGTCCGTGCCTATCCGGTCAATGTCGAGCCCGGCACCAATGTGGTGAAAGGCCCGTACGTCGCCGAGACCATCAAGGTGGCGGTGGAGAGCGACTACGTGGTGGTCGATCTGTAGCCACTCGTCATTCCGGGGCGCCGCGCAGCGGCGAGCCCGGAATCCATTTCTACGCTTGTCTTGTGGCTCGATGGATTCCGGGCTCGTGCTGCGCGCGCCCCGGAATGACGGAAGAGGTTATTCCGCCATCATCTGCCGTTCCCGCGCGTAGCGCACCAGCGCGACGAAGCGGTAGATGCCGTGCACGAATTTCCCGTAGGGCATCGTGATGAACAGCGCAAACACCACGCCGAGATGCAGCGCCAGCAGCGGACCCATCGCGGCGCTCTCGCGCCACAGCAACAAGGCAAGGCCGGTGATGCTGGTCAGGAACAGCATCAGGATGAAGGCGGTGTCCATGCCCATGGCCTGCTCGTCGACCAGCACGCGGTCGCGCTTCCATTTCTCCGACAGGAGCCCGATCGGGCCGATCACGAGCCCGATGCCGCCGAGCGTGCCGAGCACCACCGGCAGGTCCCACCACGCATAGGGCGCCTCGCGCGCCAGCAGGTAGTGATAGAGCGTGCCGACGCAGGTCGCGGCGAAGCACAGCGCGAAGCCGTAGAAGGTGAAGTGGTGATACAGCTTGCGGCGGTCGGTCGGATGGTCGTCCTCGTTGAAGCACCCGACGCCGCCACCGTCGAGATAACGCAGCTCGCCGGCGTCGCGGATCGCCTGCAACAGCGCCCTCGCATCCGTCTTCATGCCAATGGGCTCGCCGATATCGCGCCAGAAGGCGCGCACGCCCATCGCCAGCGCCAGGATCGCGTAGAGCAAAGCGAGGCCGAACAACAGTGCCATCGCGTTGTGCGGCATCAGTTTGTAGAACGCGCCCGGACCGGTGTGGATGCCCATCAGAACGCTGGCGTCGTTGATCGCGGCGAAGCCGAAGATGAAGGCTGCGACGCTGAGTGCTGCGATCACGCTGATCACCAGGCCATTGCGCGCGAACGCGCCGGCAAAGGCGCGCGGCCAGGCATAGGCGGCGTAGGATTCGGCGCGCGCCACCGCGAGTGTCTTCGGGACGTTGACGTTGAATTCGTGCGGCGGCGAGAACTGGCAATCGGTGTAGCAGGCGCCGCAGGAATGGCAGAGATTGGCGAGGTAGTTGAGGTCGCCGTCGGAGAAGGCGCGGCGCATCTCCATCGCGGGAAACACCGCGCACAGGCCCTCGCAATAACGGCAGGAATTGCACACCGTCATCAGACGGTCGGCCTCCTGCAATGTCCTCGTCCCGTGCATCGCGCGCTGGTTCCTATCGTTTAGTCAGCCCTTTGCCTTCCAGCCATGTCTGGATCAGGCCGGCGACCTCGGCATTGTTCTTGTCCATCATCATCATGTGCGAATTGCCCTTGATCCCGACCTTGGGCAGGTCGACCACATCGACGCTGCCGCCGGCGGCGCGAATGGCGTCGGCGAAGGCACCACCGGTGGCGCGGATCTTCGGCCAGCGCGAATCGCGCTCGATGAAGTCGCCATAGACCATCAGGGTCGGGATGTTCTTGAGCGCGTCGACCTTGGCGGGATCGCCGACGCCGGCCGGCTCGATCGCGATCAGCGCCTTGACCTTGTCGGGACGCGCCTGCGCGACCTTGAAGCCGAACGAGCCGGCCTGGCTGTGGAACAGGATGATGCAGGGACCGACGCGGTCGATCTCGGCGATATAGGCCGCGATCGTCGCGTCGTCGGTCGTGGTCCAGCGCGGCACGTTCTGCTTGACGAAGTTCTCGTAGCCCTCGTTCGGGAACTGGCTCCCCGGCATCAGCTTGCGCTTGGCCGGATCGGGGTCATAGGAGCCGGGGCCGTCGCCGATCCGGAAGCGCTCGAACGGATTGGCGGTGGTCAGAAACACCGGCTCGCCCTTGAAGATGTCGGGATATTGCGCCCAGCCGGCGCGGCCGCGCTCGACCGCGTCCGAGTTGTAGACGCTCCAGCCCTTGCGCAGGAAGTAGTTCAGCCAGCCCTCGCGGCCATCGGGCGTCGTTTCATAGGTGACGCCGGTCAGGCCGCCGCCGTGCCACAGCAGCAGCGGATAGGCGCCCCTTTCATTTTGCGGCAGGAAGTACTGCACATACATCTGCTCGACCTGGTAGGTGCCGTTCGGATCGACCTTCGCCGGCACGCCGCCGGGCGTGAAGGTGACCTCCTTCACCGGCTTGCCCGTGATCTCGACCAGGCGGCCACCGACATGGAACGAGCCCATGTCGCGCAGCGCGATCGGCTCGGCTGCGTGTGCGGTGGCCGAGGTCATCAGGACAGCGGCGGCGACGATCGCAAGGCGTGGCATGGCTGCTTCCTCATCTCGCGCTGTCAGTTCCGCGCATTCTTCGCCGCTTCCCGTCCGGCGACGCGGCCGAACACGCTGCCGATGGTCATGCCGATGCCGGCGGCGTAGCCTTTGCCGAGCACATTGCCGGCCATGATCTCGCCGGCGGCGAACATGTTGGCCGACGGCTTGCCGTCCTTCATCAGCATGCGCGCCTGCTTGTTCACGCGGGTGCCGAGATAGGTGAAGGTGATGCCGGGCCGCACCGGATAGGCGAGATAGGGCGGCGTCTCGATCTTGCGGGCCCAATGCGTCTTCGCCGGCGTGATGCCTTCGGTACGGCAGTCGTCGAGGATGGTGTGGTCGAAGGTGCCGGGCCGCACCGCGGCGTTGAACTCGGTGATGGTCTTTTCCAGCGCGGCGGCATCGAGCTCGAGCTTGCCGGCGAGCTCGGCAATCGTCGCGCCCGCGATCGGCGGAAACAGCGTCGGCATGAAGCTCGTGACGACCGTCGAATCGAAGATGATGTAGGCGATCTGGTCGGGCTGCGCCGCGACCAGGCGGCCCCAGATCGCATAGCGCTTCGGCCAGATGTCCTCACCCTCGTCGTAGAAGCGCTCGGCGTGCTTGTTGACGACGATGCCAAACACCACGGAGTCGTGGCGGGTGATGATGCCGCCGTCGAATTTCGGCGCGCGGGCGTCGATCGCCACCGCATGGCACTGCGTCGGATCGCCGATCTCCTGCACGCTCTTGGCCAGCAGCATCTTGAGGATCGCGCCGCGGTTATACGGCGTGCCGCGGATCAGGAAGTTGTCGGCGGCCTCGCCCCAATATTGCTTCAGCCATTCGATGTTGGCTTCGAAACCGCCGGCGGCCGCGACCAGCGTCGAGGCCCGCACCTCGGTCTTGCCGCCGACCGGCTGCTTGAGCTGCGCCGACAGGAACATGCCGTGCTCGATCACGAGGTCGATCACCTCGGCATTGTAGAGGATGTCGACGCCGAGCTCCTCGGCGGTGCGATAGAGCGCGTTGAGCATCGCGCGGCCGCCGCCGAGGAAGAACGAGTTGGTGCGGCCGAGACTCAAGGTGCCGCCGAGTGAGGGCTGCCAGCGCACGCCCTGTTCGACGATCCAGTTCAAGATGTCCTTGGACTCGTGGATCATGAAGCGGGCCAGTTCCTCGTCGGTCTGGCCGCCGGTCACCAGCAGCAAATCCTTCCAGAACTCCTCCTCGGTGTAGGGGCCGGTGAGGATCTCGGTCGCCGCGTCATGGGCGCAGCGCATGTTGCGGGTGTGGCGGGTGTTGCCGCCGCGGTAGAATTTCGGAGCACCTTCCAGCACCAGCACCGAGGCGCCGGCGCGCCGTGCGCTGATCGCAGCGCATAAGGCGGCGTTGCCGCCGCCGATCACCAGCACGTCGAACCTGCGCGTCAGATCAACCATGCGCTCTTGTGATCGTTGTTGGCATGGAAAGCAACATGCCGGGGCAGGCGATCGGCCTGCCCCAATTGCATGCGGAGGATCAGGCCGCGACCGTCTTGCGCTCCTCGATGGTCTGGCCGCCGCGATAGACGATCAGCGCGGCAACGATGCCGAGCGCCGCGCCGAACATCAGCCAGTACGCCGGCGAGGCCTTGTCCTGCCCGGTCATTGCGATCAGCTTGGTTGCCACGAACGGGGTCGAGGTGCCGAAGATGCCCGCTGCCAGCGCGAACGCGATCGAGAAGCAGGTGGTGCGGACATGCGCCGGCACGATCTCGACCAGGCATCCCAGCATGGTGCCGCTGTAGACGCCGAAATAGAACGAGAACATCATCTGCACCGCCAGCAGTTTCCCGAGCGTAGGCTCATGCGCCAGCCATGACAGCGCCGGGTAGGCGGTCACGAACGACAGACCCGCGATCGCGAGCAGCACCGGCTTGCGGCCGATCCGGTCGGACAGCGCGCCGCCGACCGGATTCCAGATGAAATTCGTCACCGCGACCAGCAGGGTCACCAGCAGGGTCCCGGACGCCGACAGGTGCAGCTCCTTACCGAAGCCGGGCGCATACACCGTGATGAAGTAGAACGTCGTGGTGGTCAGAACCGCAATCATCATGCCGAGGATGACGATGCGCCAGTTCTCGATCGCCGATGCGAACACTTCGCTCGGCGTCGGATGCTTCTTCATGGCCAGGAAGGCCGGGGTTTCCTCGAGCGAGCGCCGCAACGCGAAGATCACGGGAATGATGAGGCAGCCGATGAAGAACGGGATGCGCCACTTCGCAACGCCGCCGAGCGTATCCAGGAAGGTGTCACCAGGTATTACCTCACGCAACACGTATCCAATGATCGCGGCGACGAAGATTGCGACCTGCTGGCTGGACGATTGAAACGAGGTGTAGAAGCCCCGGTTGCCGGGCGTCGCGATTTCGGAGAGATAGACGGAGACGCCGCCCAGTTCGACGCCGGCGGAAAAGCCTTGGATCAGCCGCCCGATCAGCACGATGATCGTCGCGGCAATGCCGATGGATGCGTAGGGCGGGCAGAACGCGATCACCACCGTGCCGAGCGCCATCAGCGCCAGCGTCACGATCAGGCCCTGGCGGCGGCCGATACGGTCGATGTAGGAGCCGAGCACGATCGCGCCCACCGGGCGCATCAGTGCGCCGAGCCAGAACACGCCATAGGCATTGAGCAGCGCCGCGGTCTCGTTCTGGGCGGGAAAGAACGCCTTTGCGATGTCCTGCGCATAGAAGCCGAACAGGAAGAAATCGAATTGCTCGAGGAAATTGCCGCTGGTCGCGCGCAGGATCGCGCCGAGACGTGACTTGATTTGCGGAATTTGCGATGGACTCGACTGCGACATAACGGCCTTTCCTCCCCGTGGCAAAATCGGCCGGCGCAAATTGTTTCGCCGGCGAAGGCAGTTAACTGCCGTATGCGGCAATTTGGCACGGCTGTCCGGCGCGACCAACCTGAAATCACGCCGCCACCATCGGAAAAAAGCCGTAGATCGAAATCGCCGGAGCGCCTTCGCGCGAAGAAGGCGTCAGGGCGCTGTATGCGCGGCAGCGCCGAGCCAGGACCGGAACGCCGAGAGCTTTGCCGTGTCGGGGCGTCCCTGCGGCGAGACCAGATAGAAGCCGGCATCGGCTGGCAGCGCGATCTTGAAGGGAACCACGAGGCGGCCCTTGGTGATGTCGTCCTGCACATAGGAGGTGCGGCCCATCGCGATGCCGATGCCGTCGATCGCGGCCTGGATGGTGACGAACAGGATGTCGAAGGTAATGCCCGGCTGCTTGGACACGTCGGTCGGAAGGCCCGCCGCGGTCAGCCACAGCCGCCAGTCGTCGCTGTTGGCGTTGCCGGTGTGCAGCAGCACGTGGTCCCTGAGGTCCTCAGGAGATTTGAGCGGCTTGTTGCCTTGCAGCAGCGACGGGCTGCACACCGGAAACAGTTCGTCCGCCATCAGCCAGTCCGCGCGCAGCCCCGCCCATTGGCCGCGGCCATAGCGGATCGCGGCGTCGACCTTGTCGCGCTGGAAGTCGACCAGGCTGGTCGAGGTGGTGATGCGGACGTCGATCCCGGGATGCGCCTCCTGGAACGCCGACAGCCGCGGCAGCAGCCATTTGGCCGCGAGCGATGCCAGCGTCGAGACGGTGAGCACGTGGTCGTCGTCCCGCCGCAGCAGCCGGTCGGTCGCCAGCCTGAGGTCGTTGAACGCGGCGCGGACGCCGGGAAGGTATTCAGTAGCCTCCGGTGTCAGGCTCAGCGAGCGGTTCTGGCGGATGAACAGGCGGACGCCGAGTTCTTCCTCGAGCCGCCGGATCTGATGGCTGATCGCGGTCTGCGTCACGTTCAGTTCGGACGCCGCCAGCGTGAAGCTCATGTGTCGCGACGCGGCCTCGAAGGCCCTCAAGCCGTTCAGTGAAGGCAGCCGGCTGGTCATCCCTTCAATGCCTCCAAATACATGACTTTAATTCATGCGAAGCAGTACAAAGTGTCGTTTGTGAACGGACCGAATAGCTCCGATATTCCCGCCAACAGGTTACCGATAGGAGCCGCAAATGTCCATTTTCACCCATGAATCGATGACAAATCATCATACGCCGGGGCTGCTGAATCAGGTCAGCGACACGATCCATGTCTGGTGGGATCGTTATGAGCGCCGCCGCGAACTGTCGCAATGGACCGAGCGTGATCTGCACGACATCGGCATGTCCCGCAGCGACATCGCTTTCGAAACCGAGAAGCCGTTCTGGCGGGCCTGAGAAGGACGCCTTCGCTGGCGCCGCCTCAATGAGGGACGCCGGCCAATTTCTTCGCCCGAGGAGCGTGTCATGACTGCGCTGCGTCTCGATGATCTGAAGCAATACTCCGATGTGCTGCGCGCCAAGGACGGCAGCGAGATCAAGGTGCGCTTCGTCGAGCCGCGCGACCGCGAAGAGCTGCAGAGCTACATCCGTTCGCTCTCCGCGAGTTCCCGTTACAACCGCTTCCTGGGCGCGTTGAGCGAGCTGCCGAAGACGGAGCTCGAGCGCTTCATCCATGTCGGCGAGGCTGACCGGTTCACGGTGGTCGCGACGATGCTGGTCGATGGTTTCGAGACCATTGTCGGCGAAGCGCGCTACGCCTTCCATGCCGATACGTCGAGCGTCGAGTTCGGCCTGTCGATCGATGACCGGTGGCAGGGCCACGGCATTGGCAAGGCGCTGTTGAAGAATCTCGAATGCCGCGCGGCGTCCTTCGGAGCCGAGCGCATCTTTGGCGACACGTTGCGTTCCAATGCCAGCATGATCGGCCTGGCTCGCAAGTCCGACTACGCCTTCGTGCAAAGCCCCGGCGACTGGAAGCTGGTGCGCTTCGCGAAAGAGCTCCACGTCGAGCCGCAAGACATTCCATGTGCCAGCTGGCGGCTTGCCGCCACTTCCCGCTCGGCCGCGATGTCCTCGCTTGCGGTTTGACTGACTAGGCCCGGTTCTGGCCTCCCCAGAACCGGGCCCTTTTCTTTCTCTGCCTTCACCACTCGCTCCGCTGTCGCCTCTCCCCTTGTGGGAGAGGCCGCAGTGCATGCAGCGCAGCGGAATGCGCTGCGGGTGAGGGGTGCAGTCTCGCGGCAGGCTCGTGCTCACGGAGGGGCTTGAACCCCTCGCCCGGATTGCATCTTTCGATGCAATCCGACCTCTCCCACAAAAGGGAGAGGTGATTTCGAGGGCGCTATGCGCTCAATTCCCTTTAAACACCGGCTTGCGCTTCTCGATGAAGGCCTGCACCGCCTCCTTGTGATCGGCGGTCGTGGTGAGGCGGATCAGCCGCTCGGCCTCGTGGTCGCGCGCGGTGGCGAAGTCGAATTGCAGCGCCTCGTCGAGATTGTCCTTCATGTAGCGCAGCGCCAGGGTCGGGCCCTCGGCCATCGACTTCGCCAGCGCGAACGCCTCGTCGTGCAGCGCCTCGTCCGGCACCACGCGGTTGACGAGGCCGATCTGTTCGCACCTCGTCGCATCGACCTTCTCGGAGGTGAACATCAGCTCGCGGGCGCGCGAGGTGCCGACCAGCCGCGTCAACAGCCAGGCCATGCCGTAATCGCCGCTCAGCGCCACGCGCAGATAGCCGGTCGAGACGAAGGCGGATTGTGCGGCGATTCGGATGTCGCAGGCCATCGCGATCGCAAGGCCGGCGCCGACCGCGGGGCCAGGCAGCGCCGCAATGGTCGGCTTGCGCACCGAGGCCAGCGCGCCGGTGAGCAGGCGCTGGCGCTCCTGCAAATCCGCGACCTTGTCCTCGTAGGACATTTCGAGCTTCTTCGGGTCGCGATTGGCGCCCATGCCCTTGACGTTGCCGCCGGCGCAGAACGCCTTGCCGGCGCCGGTGACCAGCAGCACGCCGACCTCGGGGTTCTCGCCGCAGGTCCGGATCATCGTGCGCAGCGCGGGCGTCAGCGTGTCCGACAGCGAGTTGCGGGCGTCCGGGCGGTTCAGCGTGATGATGGCGACGCGGTCGCGGATCACGCAGAGCAGTTCGTCGGTGCCGGTTTCGATCTTGATTTCGGTGGTCATGGTTCCTTCCCCTGTTCGTCGTCATTGCGAGGCGCAAAGCGCCGAAGCAATCCATGTCGCCGCTCGTGATGGCATGGATTGCCTCGCTCCGCTCGCAATGACGGATGCGGCGGATGGTTGTCGGCGACGTTACGCCGCTTGCATGATCTTCGTCATCTCAAAACTTCTCAACCCAGGGCCGCAATTCCAGCTCCCAGGTCCAGGCGCTGCGCGGTTGTTGCAGCACATTCCAGTAGCTCAAGGCAATCGCGTCGGGATCGAGCATCGAGTCCGGCTTGTCGACGGGCTCGGTGCGCGCGGCGCTGCGGATGCCGCCGTCGATCACGAAATGCGCGACATGGATGCCCTGTGGCGACAATTCGCGCGCCATGCTCTGCGCAAGACCGCGCAGCGCGAATTTGCCCATCGCGAACGGCGCCGATTGTGCATAGCCCTTGACGCTGGCGGAGGCACCGGTGAACAGGATCGCGCCCTTCTTGTTGGGGACCATGCGTTTCGCCGCCTCCTGCGCCACCAGGAAGCCGCCGAACGCCGACACCGCGATCGCCTGCTCGACCTCGGAGGGCACGAGTTCGACGAAGGGTCCGCGCGATCGGCCGGAAGCATTGTAGACCACGAGATCCGGAGTTCCGATTTCACGCTCGACGAGGCCGAACAGGCGTTCGACCTCCTCGGCCTTGGTGGCATCGCAAGCATAGGCCTTCGCGCCGGTCTCGGTGCAGAGCGCGCCGAGCTTCTCGATGCTGCGGGCGCCCAGCGCCACCCGAATTCCCTCTCGCGAAAATAGCCGCGTGAGCGAGGCGCTGAGGCCCTCGCCGGCGCCGACGATCAGGGCGATCTTGTACTTCGGAATATCCATTGGGCTTTCCTTTGCTCGGCCGGAGGAGGATAGTCGTGCCCAAACAAATGAGCACCGAAGCCGGGAATTCAATGCAGCAGCATACGCAGGATCTGACCTCGTCGCCCACCAGCCAGCCGGGCCTGCTGGCGCCCGACACGACGGGAATGAATTTCTACCGCGCCGATCCCGCGCTGACCGATCTGCTCAAGCTGCATTTGCCCGAGGCCTTGTTCCGCCACATCGAGCCGCATCTCGACCGGCTCGGCGGATTGGCCGGCGGCCATCTCGATGAATGCGCGCGGCTCGCCGATCGCCATACGCCAGTGCTGCACCAGCGCGACAAGTTCGGCCGCGACGTCCAGACCATCGAATATCATCCGGCCTATCGCGAGATCGAGAACGCCGCGTTCGGCGAGTTCGGCATCCACGCGCTGTCGATCCGCAAGGGCATCATGGGCTGGCCCGACAAATACCCCGTGGTCGCCAAGCATGCCTTCACCTTCCTGTTCAACCAGACCGAATTCGGCATGGGTTGCCCGATCAACGTCACCGACGGTTGCGCCAAGCTGCTGAATAATTTCGGCAGCGAGGCGTTGAAGGCGAAATATCTCGACGGCCTGACCCAGACCGACATGAGCAGACTGACTCAGGGGGGCCAGTTCATGACCGAGAAGGAAGGCGGCTCCGACGTCGGCACGCTGACCACGCGCGCGGTGCAGGAGGGCGATCACTGGCGGCTCTATGGCGAGAAATGGTTCTGCTCGAACGCCGATGCCAAGGTAGTGATGCTGCTGGCGCGCCCCGAGGGCGCGGGGCCAGGCACCAAAGGCGTCGGCCTGTTCCTGATGCCGCGCTTCCTCGACGACGGCTCGCAGAACCACTACCGGATCGTGCGCTTGAAGGACAAGCTCGGCACCCGCTCGATGGCTTCCGGCGAGATCAAGTTCGATGGCGCGATCGCCTATGCGGTCGGCAAGCTCGACCGCGGCTTCGTACAGATGGCCGAGATGGTCAATTCGTCGCGACTGTCCAATGGCGTGAAATCGACCGCGCTGATGCGCCGTGCCTGGCACGATGCCATCACCGTGGCGCGGAACCGCGTGGTGTTCGGCCAGCGCATCATCGATCTGCCGCTGGCGCGGCGGCAATTGATGAAGATCATGCTGCCGACCGAGCAGGCGCTGTCGATGAGCTTCCTCACCGCGGATGCGCTCGACCGCGCCGAGGCCGGCAGCCAGGACGCCGCGGCGCTGCTCCGCATCCTGACTCCGACGTTGAAATTCCGCGCCACCCGTGACGCCCGAAAAGTCTGCGGCGATGCCATGGAGATGCGCGGCGGCATCGGCTACATTGAGGAATTCGTCACGCCGCGCCTGCTGCGCGATGCGCATCTCGGCTCGATCTGGGAGGGCACCGGCAACATCGTCGCAATCGACGCGCTGAAGCGCGCGGTCGGACGCCATGGCGCCGACAACGCGCTCGCCGCCGATCTGCATGCGCGGCTCGATGACAGCGCCAATGTGCCGCAGGCCTGGCGCAACCGGCTGCGCGAGCTCAGCGACCGCGCGATCACGTTTGCCCGCGAGGTCGCAGGCCGCATCGATAATGAGGGCGATGCGCGGCGTGCCACCAGCCTGCTCTATCATGTCGCAAGCGCCGTCGCGCTGGCCTGGGAAGGTGGCCGCATTCATGAGATGCGCGGCGATGCACGCCGGCTGTTGTTGTCGCGGATGGTGATCGATCACCGCGTGATGCCGGGCGATCCGTTCCGGCTTGCGGAAAATACCGTTCAGCGCCGGATGACCGAGCATCTGCTCGGTGATCGCGCGATCGGCATGGCCGAGGTTGGCGAATTGCTTGTCGCAGCGTAGGCTCGCAGTGGCCGCTCACGCAGTCTCACCTCTCCTATCGGGAGAGGTCGGATCGCGTCAGCGATCCGGGTGAGGGGTAGTGCTCTGTCGATAGGCCCGAACCCCTCACCCGGACCGCATCTTCGATGCGCTCCGACCTCTCCCTGCGGGAGAGGTGGAGAGCGTGCGTAACAAAAAACATGAGAGGAAATTCCGATGAAGGCCGCCGTCCTGCATGAAGTCAATCAGCCGCTGGTGATCGAAGATGTCAGCGTGCCCAATCCCGGGCCGCGCGAGGTCCTGATCCGCACCGCGGTCGCGGGCCTCTGCCATTCCGACCTGCATTTCATGGAAGGTCTCTATCCGCACCCGCTGCCGGCCGTGCTCGGCCATGAATCGGCCGGCGTGGTCGAGAAGGTCGGCTCCGACGTCAATTACGTGAAGCCCGGCGATCACGTCGTCACCTGTCTCTCGGTGTTCTGCGGCACCTGCGATAATTGCACCACTGGCCGCACCGTGCTGTGCACCGACACCACGGTGAAGATGCTGCCTGGCGCCTCCAACCGGCTGTCCTGGGGCCGGAAGGAGAAGCTCAACCAGTTCCTCAATCTGTCGTCCTTTGCCGAGCAGATGCTGGTGCACGAGAACGCCATCGTGAAGATCAAGAAGGAGATGCCGCTCGATCTCGCCGCGCTGATCGGCTGCGGCGTCATCACCGGCTACGGCGCCGTGGTGAATACCGCGAAGGTCACCGCGGGTGAGACCGTGGCGGTGATCGGCTGCGGCGGCGTCGGCATGGCCGCGATCAACGGTGCGCAGATCGCCGGCGCCGGCCGTATCATCGCGATCGACACCAATCCGGCCAAGCTGCAACTCGCGACCAAGCTTGGCGCCACCGACATCGTCGATCCGGCCCGCGGCGACGTCGTGCAGCAGGTGCGCGAACTCACCGGCGGCGGTGTGCAGCATTCCTTCGAAGTGCTCGGCCGCAAGGACACCGCCGAGCAGGCCTTCGGCATGCTCGCCGCGGGCGGCACCGCGACCATCGTCGGCATGATCCCGTTCGGTCAGAAGATCGAGCTGCACGGCTTCGACTTCCTGCGCGAGCGCCGCATCCAGGGCTCGTCGATGGGCTCGAATCATTTCCGCGTCGACATGCCGCGCCTGGTCGACTTCTACATGCGCGGCAAGCTGCATCTGGAAGACTGGATCTCGGCCAAGCTGAAGCTCTCCGAGATCAACGAGGGTTTTGCCAACATGAAAGCCGGCAAGACGCTGCGCAGCGTGATCATGTTCGACAGCTAAATTTGCGTCGTCCCGGCGAAGGCCGGGACCCATAACCACCACCGTTTGGATGGTTAAGAAAGCGGTCCAACCCTGTGCCCAAAGCGCAGACTCGGCGTATGGGTCCCGGCCTTCGCCGGGACGACGGTGGTGTTGTGTTCGCCCTCACCGCGCCACGTGTGCGGAGACCGCGAGCCATTTTCCGTTCTGCCTCGCCCAGCAATCGGTGTAGCAGCCGTGCATCGGTTCGCCATCCGCGGTGCTGTAGCTGGTGCGGGCATGGATGATGGCGAAATCGCCGAGGATGCGAATCTTGACGTCCTCGGCCTTCAGTCCCTTGATCTTCACCGGGATCGCCGTCTGCTTCAGGAAGGCGGCGCGATCGACCAGGCTCTTGTCGGGATTGGTGCAGTAGAAATCCTGCGCCAGGATTTCATCGAAGCGCTCGACGTCGCAGTTCTGCACCGAATCGACGTAATCCTTGTTGAGTCTTGTCAGCTCTTCGAGGTCGTTGCTCATTGGTTTTCTCCCTATTCCCCTCGTCATTGCGAGGAGCCAGCGGGTCGCGCGAACGCGCGCCCGATGACAGGCTCCGCGAGGAAGCAATCCATGCCTCCGCATACGCGGATATATGGATTGCTTCGCTTCGCTCGCAATGACGGCGCGCGTCACTCAATCATCGAACGCCTTCGGCGGCACGAAGCCGCCGAACTCGCGTTCGATCAGTTCGGCGAGCTTCAGCGGCGTGCGGTCTTCCAGCATCGGGCCGACGATCTGCACGCCGATCGGCAGTCCGTCGGGCGCAAAGCCGGTCGGGATCGCGGTGGAGGGCAGGCCGGGCAGGGTCGCGATGCCGGGCCAGGCGAGCTGGTCGGTGTAGACGTGCGGCTCGCCGTCGATCAGGATCTTGCGCTGCTCCTGGTCGGGCGAATGATCGTGCGGATAGGCCGGGGTCGGCATGATCGGGCAGATCACCGCGTCGAACGATTTGAACAGCTCGCGCCACTGCGCGCGCAGCCGGGCGCGGCCGCCGTCGGCGATCACCCAGTCGCGGTGGCTGAGCGCGATGCCGCGTAGCCGTTCGGCTTGCAGGCTGGTGTTGTCGGCCGGCAGCGCCGCCGCGGCGGCGCTGGCGCCGGCATAGACCTCCGGCGGGAAGCTCGCCGCCAGGAACGACAGCAGGATCCGCATATAGAGCCGCGAGGAGGCGGCGAAGTCCGGCAGCAGCGGGCTTGTGCGAGACACCTTTGCGCCGGCCCTGTCGAGATTGCTGGCGAGCTTGTCGATGCTTCCGCGGATCACCTTATCGGTCGGCAGCACCGGATCGCTGTCGATCACCAGGATGCGGAAATCCTTCAACGTGCTGTGGCGCGCCGCGGGCAGGTCGAGCCGGTAGGCCTTGCCCGCTTCGAGCGGGTCGGGGCCGGCCATTACGTCGAGCAGCAGTGCGAGATCGGCCGCGCCGCGCGCCATCGGGCCGATCACCGACAGGTCGCGATCGAACGGCAGCGGCGGCAGCGGCGGCGGGGTGTGACCGCGCGACGGCAGCAGCGCAAAGGTCGGCTTGTGCGCATAGATGCCGCAGTGGAATCCCGGCACGCGCAGCGAACCGCCGATGTCGGAGCCGAGCGACAGCGCGCCATAACCCGCGGCGAGCGCCGCCGACGATCCGCCGGAGGAGCCGCCGGGCGTGCGGCCGAGGTCGTAGGGATTGTTGGTGGTGCCGTAGATCTCGTTGTAGCTCTGCCAGTCGGCGAGCCCCACCGGCACGTTGGTCTTGCCGAGGATCACGCCGCCGGCGTCCTTCACCCGCTGGATCGAGAGCGCGTCCTCGGCCGGGACGAAGTCCTTTTGCGGCAGGAAGCCCCAGGTGGTCGGTAGGCCCGCGACGTTGAAGGATTCCTTCACCGTCATCGGGATGCCGAGCAGCGGCTTGTGCTCGCCGCGCGCAATTGCGGCGTCGGCGGCGCGTGCGGCAGCGAGGCCGCGATCGAAATCGCGCACGCAGATCGCGTTGACCTTGCCGTCGTGGCGCTCGATGCGGCCGATCGCATCTTCCGCAAGCTCGACCGCCGAGACCTGCTTTCTGCGCAACGCCTCCGACAGTTCGATGGCGGTCTTGAAACTCCATTGCGATTTGGCCACGGCATGCTCCCTGGTTTTGGCGGCGATCATGCGCAGAATGGAGCAGACGGGCAAGGTTCACTTGATCGCAATTGCGTGGGCGCGAGCTGCCAGGGATCTGGAGCGTGCTAATACGGCGTGGTGCGCGCCGACAGATGTGCCATCGGATTGATTGCGCCGTTCGCGCTCGATCGCTCTCCCGCAGCCTCCTTGGCTCCGGGCACCGGAAATGCGTAGCCGATGATGGTCTTGAACACGAGCCGGTCGGACGCCGGCGTCAGGCCGTAACCAACGCCGAAATCGATGTCGACGTCGCCGACCTTGAAGTCGGTGACAGCGAACAGCGTGTGCTGTTGTTGTGCCAGCGGGCTGAAATTGCCGATCTTGCCGAAGTCGGCGTAATATTCGAGGCCGACATAGACATCGTCCTTCAGCTTGCGCGCCACGCGCGCGGCCGGTGCGAAGTCCGCCTCGCCATACCTGCCGAAGCCGACGTCGACGATCGGGTTGACGATGAATTCATAGTCCGCATTGCGCACGCCGATGATCGGCCGGATCTCGAGGCCCCAACGGGTCTGCGCGAATTTTGGCATCTCGTAGCTGAGCTCGAAATTGATGCCGTAGAACAGGTTGCGCTTGTCGGCGTTGGGCGAGACGAACAGCGTGCGCAGCTTGAACGCATCGGACAGGAACTGCTGGTCCTGCACCGCGAACGGCAGATAGAGCCCGAGCTCCCACCAGTCAGTCATGCCATAGGCGAATTCCGGCGTGCCGTTGAGGCTGTGGTTGGACGGAAAGCCGCCGGGGAACGGCGGGTCTTTCTGGCCGACGCCGACATAGTTGAGATGTTGCTGGATGGTGAATTGCCCGACCTCGGCAATGGCGGCGTTGTAGACCTGGATCTCGTCGGTCGCCCGCACGCTGCCGCTCCATGAGAGCAGCGCGGCACCAAGCGCAGCGCTGGCCAAATAGCGGGCTTGATGGTGATGCCGCATCTTTGCCCCCGCCCGCTCAGCTACGCCGCACCGATCAATATGCCGACCGCGAGCACGATCGCGCCGCCGAGCACGATCTGGAACACGGCCTGCAAGAACGGCGTGTCCATGTAGCGCGAGCGGATGAAGGCGATCGCCCACAATTCGAAGAACACGACGATCCCGGCGATCGCGGTCGCGATCCAGAATGCATTGGGCCAGGCGTCGGGCACCAGATAGGGAATGGTGTGGCCGAGGCCGCCGAGCGTCGTCATCAAGCCGCAGGTGATGCCGCGCAGCCAGGGCGAGCCGCGGCCGGTCAGCGAGCCGTCGTCGGACAACGCCTCGGCAAAGCCCATGCTGATGCCGGCGCCGATCGAGGCGGCGAGGCCGACCAGAAAGGTCTGCCAGTTGTGATGGGTGGCGAAAGCGGCGGCGAACAGCGGCGCCAGCGTCGAGACCGAGCCGTCCATCAATCCGGCGAGGCCCGGTTGCACGTATTGCAGCACGAACATGCGTCGCCGGGTGCGGTCTTCCTCGGCGCGCACATCGGGCTTGAGGATCTCGCCGGTCAGCTTGATTGCGAGCTTCTCGTGACTCTTTTCTTCTTCGGCGAGATCGCCGAGCAGGCGGCGCACGCCCGTATCCTCGGCCTTCTCGGCAGCCCTGGCGTAGAAGCGCTCGGCCTCCAACTCCATGGTCTCGACTTCCCTGCGGATGGTGTCCAGCGGTAGATTCTTGGTCAGCCAGATCGGGCGCCGGCGCAGAAAGCCCTTGACGTCCTCGCGCCGGATCGGCGGCAGGTGCGGTCCGAAGCGCTGCTCGTAGGTTTCCAGCAGCCGGTGACGATGGCCGCGCTCCTCCTCGGCCATCTCTTCGAAGATCTTTGCGGTATCTGGATAGCGTTCAGCCAAGTCTTCGGCGAAGCTCATATAGATGCGGCTGTCCTCCTCCTCGGAGGCAATCGCGACCGCAAGCACCTCGCGCTCGGTCAGATCGGCGAAACTCTTCAAGGCAACTCTTTCTTCAGCTAGATTAGAATTAGAATAATTCTAATCTAGCTTTGCCTCTTAACGAGGTCAAATCTGGCGTTCCCGACCGGCGTGCGCCGAACAGGTCACCGGAGCGGGATCGAAGGAGAAAAGCCTTTGAAGATCAATTAGAAGCGTTCTCACCCTGACGCCCTTACGGACCGATGCCGGCCTCTCGCAGGAAAGTGAACAGCAGCCGGCTCACCTCGTCCGGCTGTTCCTGCTGTACCCAGTGGCCGGCGCCGTCGACCAGATGGCAGCCGATCATCCTGGTGCAGGCTTTGCCCTGCATCGCCTCGAACACGCCGGGCCGCTGGTAGGTGCCCCAATCCTGCTTGCCCGAGATGAACGCGGATGGCTGGTCGATGCTGCGCCCGCTCCAGGTTTGCAGTTCCGGCACGAACGCGCCCGACGTCCCGCAACGATACCATTGCAGGCCGCCCTGGAATCCGGTGCGCTCGTATTCCGCGCTGTAATAGGCGAGCTCGCGATCCGGCAGCCAGGTGTTGGCGGCGATCGCGGCGCGCGACGGCATCTCTTCGGCGACCGTCGCGGCCATGTCCTTGGCGAGATCCATCACGTAATAGGTCGGCAGTTTTGCCAGTTCGCCCGCCGACCATGACTCCAGCCGATACGGCCTATTGTCTTTCCAGTCCGCGCTCTTGTGATGGTAATAGGCGCGCAGGAAGTCGTGCACGCCTTGCGGCGCGTGATGCATGTCGGCATTGGCCGGTCGCGTCGAGTAGTACCATTGGTAATGCTTGCGCGGCCGCGACAGCGCGGCGAGTTCGCGATGGACCGGGTCTTCGGTCGCGGGCTTCGCCGGCTCGTTCGCCGTATTGAATGGCAGCGACGGCGGGCCTGAGAACGGCGCGCTCATCATCACTACGGCGCGGAACACGTCGGGGCGGATCAGCGCGCACCACGCCGCGACCGACGAGCCGAAATCATGCCCGACCACGGCATCGACGTGCTTGTAGCCGAACGCCGCGACCAGTCCGACCGCGTCGCGCACCAGATTGGGCAGGCGGAAGGGGGCGAGATCGCCGTCATAATCCGCGCTCCAGCCGGTGGTGCGACCATAGCCGCGCTGGTCGGGCGCGATCACGTGATAGCCGGCTGCGGCGAGCTTCGGCATCACCTTGCGCCAGGAAAACGCCAGCTCCGGAAAGCCGTGCAGCAGCAACAGGCTGGGGCGGCCGGAGGTTTCGAAGCCCGCTTCGAGCACATGCATGCGCAGGCCGTTGATCCCGTCGACATAGCGCGAGCGGATCGTGGAGGGCAGCGGGATATCGGGAAGAGCTTCCATCTGGGATCACCTGTTGGGCATCGCCGCACAACCAGCGCATTTGGCTGTATGCTGGCGGCCATTGTGTCACGATAGCAACTTTGCTCAGGGGATGCCTACCGCATGCGCTACGCGAGGAGTGCAGGGCTGCCCGGCTGGATATTGCAGCTTGGTCTGACTGTCGCAGCCGCGAGCCTGGTGCTGATGTCGGCCGTGCGCGCGGCCGACATCAAGCAGCTGACCGAGAAATTGCCGCATGCCTATATCGGCGAATTCCTGTGGGACGGCGACACCACGGTGCAGAACGTCGTGATCACCTTCGACAAGGTGCAGCCGCTGAACGAGCAGAACGCGGAAGCGTTCGGCTGCGGTTCATATGAAGCCGGACGTCAGGTGACGAAGATCGGCGTGCGGATGTTCATCCGGCTGTCCGATCTCGAGGTCGAGATCTTCGAGCGCTCGCCTGACGGCAACGGAATATTCGAGACCGACGGCAGCCATCGCGGCAAATTGTCGGCCGATCTCCAGCAGATCGATGCGCAGTGGACCACGACCAGCACCGGCCAGCACGGCCAACTGCACCTGCGCGCCGCCACCTCCGCAGCCTGCGAGCCGGCGGCGGAGTTGTAGCTGGGCTTACGCCTTCGCCGGCGCTTTCGGCCAATAGCGGTCGCGCAGATGGCGCTTCACCAGCTTGCCGGTCGGCGTGCGCGGCAGCTCCTGCTCGAAGTCGATGCTCTTCGGGCATTTGATCGGCGACAGATGCTGCCGGCAGAACGCGATCAACTCGGCCTCGAGCGCCTTGCCGGCCTTGCCGATGTCATGCGGCTGCACCACGGCCTTGACCTCCTCGCCCATCTCCTCGTTCGGCACGCCGAACACCGCGACGTCGGAGACCGCGGGATGCGTGATCAGCACGTCCTCGGTCTCCTGCGGATAGATGTTCACGCCGCCGGAGATGATCATGTAGCTCTTGCGGTCGGTGAGATAGAGGAAGCCTTCCTCATCCAGGTAGCCGACGTCGCCGAGCGTCGACCAGCCCTTGGCGTTGTAGGCCTTCTTGGTCTTCTCCGGATCGTTGTGATAGCTGAACACGGGCGCGTCGGCGAAATAGACCTGACCGATCTGCCCCATCGGCGCTTCCTGATCGTTCTCGTCGAGGATCTTGACCTTGCCGACCACGGCGCGGCCGACCGTGCCGCGATGGGTCAGCCATTGCTGCGAGGTCGAGACCGTGACGCCGTTGCCTTCGGAGCCGGCGTAATACTCGATCAGGATCGGCCCCCACCACTCGATCATCTTCGCTTTCACATCGACCGGGCAGGGCGCCGCAGCGTGGATCGCGCCCTTCAGCGACGACACCTTGTAGCGGGCGCGCACCTCGTCGGGCAGCTTCAGCATGCGCACGAACATGGTCGGCACCAGCTGCGACTGCGTTACCTTGTGCTTTTCGACCTGCTTCAAGAAGTCCTCGGCGTCGAAATGCTCCATGATCACGGAGGTGCCGCCGAGCACAGTCGCCATCATGTTGAAGCGCAAGGGAGCCGCGTGATAGAGCGGCGCCGGCGACAGGTAGATCGAGTCGGCATTCATGCCGCACATGTCAGCCGTGAGGATGCGCAGGAACGGGTTCGGCACATCGATCCGGTTGCCCTCGAACTCCTTCTTGATGCCCTTGGGTCGCCCGGTGGTGCCGGAGGAATACAGCATGTCGTAGCCCGCGACCTCGTCGGCCACCGGCGTGGTCGGCTGCGCGGCGGCTTCCTTGTCGTAGGAGCGGAAGCCGGGCGCCGGCTCGTCCATCATGTAGAACAGCGGCTCGCCCGCCTCGCCCTTGATCAGGCCCTTCACCTTGTCGGCGCATTGCGGCGTGGTGATGAACACCTTGGCGCCGCAGTCCTTGATGATGTAGGCGATCTCCTCTTCGGTCAGATAGCGGCTGATCGCCGTGTAATAGAGGCCCGAGCGCTGCGCGGCCCAGCAGATCTCCATGAAGGCGAGGCGGTTCTCCATCAGGATCGCGATGTGGTCGCCGGGCTTCAGGCCGAGCGAGCGGAACAGATGCGCGCCCTGGTTCGAGAGCTCGTCGAGCTCGCGGTAGGTGATGGCCTTGCCGCTGCCCGCCATCTGGTAGGCGATCTTGTCCGGATGGTTGCGCGCGTGGATGGAGGGGTGGGTCATTGTGTTTCCTCAAGGCATCAATAGTGGTCGTCCCGGCGAAGGCCGGGACCCATAACCACAAATTTTTGTTGTTGGACTGGGCTGTGGCCCCAGCCGGGCCTAACCACAGGTGCCTGTGGTTATGGGTCCCGGCCTTCGCCGGGACGACACTATTGTTGTTGCCGCCGATGCGGACTCTTCCTACAGCCGCTCGACGATCGTGACGTTGGCCATGCCGCCGCCTTCACACATGGTCTGCAAGCCGTAGCGCTTGTTGCGCTGCTTCAGGGCATGCAGCAGCGTGGTCATCAGCTTGGTGCCGCTGCCGCCGAGCGGATGGCCGAGCGCGATCGCGCCGCCATTGACGTTGAGCCGCGCCGGGTCGGCGCCGGTGGTCTTCAGCCATGCGGTCGGCACCGAGGCGAAGGCTTCGTTGACCTCGAACAGGTCGATGTCGTCGATTGTCATGCCGGCCTTTTGCAGGGCACGCTGGGTCGCCGGCAGCGGCGCTTCCAGCATGATCACGGGATCACCGCCCATCATGGTGAGATGATGGATGCGCGCCATCGGCGTGAGGCCGAGCGCCTTCAGGCCCTTCTCGTTGACGACCATCACGCCGGAGGCGCCGTCGCAGATCTGGCTGGCGCTGGCCGCGGTCAGCTTGCCGTTCTCGGCGATCAGCTTGACGCCCTTGATGCCGTCGAGGCTGGCGTCGAAGCGGATGCCCTCGTCGATGTGGTGGGTGTCGGTCGAGCCGTCGGCGCGGGTGATCTGGACCGGCACGATCTCGTCCTTGAAGTGGCCGGCCTGGGTCGCCGCGATCGCGCGCTGATGGCTGTTGTAGGAATATTCGTCGAGCTCATCCTTCGACAGGCCGTACTTCTCGGCCATCATCTCCGCGCCGGTGAACTGGCTGAACACGATGTTGGGATATTTCGCCTCGATCCCCGGGCTCTTGTAATGGCCGAAGCCGTTCTTGGCCGGCAGCGAGGAGGCGAGGCCCATCGGCACGCGGGTCATCGATTCCACGCCGGCGGCGATCACGCAGTCCATGGTGCCAGACATCACCGCCTGCGCGGCGAAGTGCAGCGCCTGCTGCGAGGAGCCGCACTGGCGGTCGATCGAGGTCGCGGGCACGCTCTCCGGCAGCTTCGAGGCCATCACAGCGTTGCGGGCGACGTTGGTGGACTGCTCGCCGGCCTGCATCACGCAGCCCATGATGACGTCCTCGACCTGCGCGGGATCGACGCCGGTGCGATCGACCAGCGCATCGAGCACGGTGGCGGCCAGATCGGCCGGATGCCAGCCGGCGAGACGCCCTCCCTTGCGGCCGCCCGCGGTGCGAGCGGCGGCGACGATATAGGCCTCGGCCATGTCTGATCTCCCTGATGTTTCTGGATTGATCGGTCTTTGAGTTGGGCCGGATTTAAGGGGCGGCTCAGCATTTAGTCAATCAATCAATTAACTCTTGAGTGCAGCCCCGCCATGGGCTTATGTGCGGCCTCGATTTACCGTCGTGTCCAGACACAGAGCGGGACCAGAGCGCAGTTGAACACCAGCGTACCGACGAAACTCGCCGCGGGCAAAAATGCCACCGCCGACAAGCTATTGGTCGCAGCCAGCGAGCTGATGATCGAGCGCGCCTCGATCGAGGTTTCGCTGTCCGACATCGCCCAGAAGTCGGGCGTCAACGCGGCCCTGGTGAAATATCATTTCGGCAACAAGGACGGGCTGCTGCTGGCCCTGCTGGCGCGCGATGCCGCCACCGAGATGTCGCAGCTCGAATACCTGATCAGCCAGCCGATCACGCCATCGGCGAAACTGCGCCTGCATATCGGCGGCATCATCCGTGCCTATCACCAGTTCCCCTATATGAACCGGCTGATCCATTATCTCCTGCACGAGAGCTCGCCTTCCGCCGCCAACGAAGTGTCGAAATTCTTCGTCGCGCCGCTGTTGGATTTTCACCGCCGGCTGCTCGCCGAAGGCATCAAGGCCGGCGAATTCCGCAAGATCGATCCGGTGCTGTTCTACACCAGCCTGATCGGCGCCTGCGATCACCTGTTCTTCGGCCGCCATGCGATGTCGCGCGCGGTCGGCGTCGGTCCGGTCACCGACGAGGTCTGCCGCGAATACATCAAGCACATGGAAGCCTTGATCTTCGGCGGCGTGCTCAATCCCGACCAGGCAACGGCAGTGATCGCCGCCGGATAACAAAGTTCGAAGTCCAGAGAAGAAACGCCCGAGAAAACGCCCAAGGAAAGGTTGTTCCCATGCAGTTGAAAGATGTTGCCGTTCTCATCACCGGCGGTGGCTCCGGCCTCGGCGCCGCGACCGCGCGCGCCATGGCCGCCAAGGGCGCCAAGATCGGCGTGATCGACCAGAACAAGGAAAACGCCGAGAAGGTCGCCGCCGAGGTGAAAGGCGTTGCCCTGCACGCCGACGTCACCGACGAGGAAGCGATCAAGGCCGCGATCGCCAAGGCCGAAGCCGCGCACGGCGTTGCCCGTGTGCTGATGAACTGCGCCGGCATCGGCGGCTCGCAGCGCATTATCGGCAAGGACGGAACGTACCCGCTGGCGAAATTCGTCCGCATCATCAATGTCAATCTGATCGGCACCTTCAATGTGCTCCGCCTGTTCGCCGAGCGCCTCGCCACCGCCGAGACGGTCGGCGAGGAGCGCGGCGTCGTGATCAACACGGCTTCCGTTGCGGCCTATGAAGGCCAGATCGGCCAGATCGCCTATGCCGCCTCGAAGGGCGGCGTCGTCGGCCTCACGCTGCCGGCCGCGCGCGACCTCGCGAGCCTGAAGATCCGCGTCAACACCATCGCGCCCGGCCTGTTCCTGACGCCGCTGCTGATGGGTCTCAACGAAGAAGCGCGCAAGAGCCTCGGCGCCCAGGTGCCGCACCCGGCCCGTCTCGGCGACGCCTCGGAATACGGCAACCTCGCCGTCCACATCGTTGAGAACCCCATGCTCAACGGCGAGACCATCCGCCTCGACGGCGCCATCCGCATGGCGCCGCGCTAGCGCGCGCCTTGTCTCAACCCTCCCCCCTTGTGGGGGAGGGCGGCAGCGAAGGCTGCCGGGAGAGGGGTTCTCGCCGCGGCCACCCCTCTCTGAAGCGAACACGCGGCAACCACGCACATGCCCTCTCCCGCAAGGGGGGAGGGCGCATTAACCCGCACCGCATCCGCAGATGCAGGAGTGTGACGCGTGACAAATCCGCTGCTGATCGAACATCACGACGGAGTCGATTGGGTCACGCTCAATCGCCCCGACAGCCTCAACGCGCTCGACCCTTCGCTGATCGACGCGCTCAACACCTATTTCCAGGGCTTGCAGCGCAATCGCGACACCCGGGTCGTGGTGCTGAAGGGCGCTGGCGCGAATTTCTGCGCCGGACTCGACCTCAAGCACGTGATGGCGCGGCGCGGCGGGCAGACCGAGCCGCCGGGCGTCACTGAATCCCTGGACTCGCAGCGTCGCATCGCCGACATCGTGATGTTGATGCGGCGCGCTCCGCAGCCGATCATCGCGCTGGTGCAAGGCGCGGCCGCCGGCGGCGGCTTCGCGCTGGCGCTCGCGGCCGACATCCGCATCGCGGCGAAGACCGCGCGGATGAACTGCGCCTTCATCAAGCTCGGGCTCGGCGGCTGCGACATCGGCACCAGCTATTTCCTGCCGCGCCTCGTCGGCGTGTCGGTGGCGTCAGAGCTGATCCTGACCGGGCGCTTCATCAATGCCGATCGCGCGCTTGCCGTCGGTCTCGTGTCTGAAGTCGTCGAGGTCGCCGATCTCGATACCGCCGCCAATCCTTACATCGATGCGATGATGACGGCCTCGCCGGTCGGCCTGCGCCTCTCGAAGGAATGCATCAACATGAGCGTCGACGCCGGCTCGATCGAAGCCGTGATTGCGATGGAGGATCGTAATCAGGTGCTATGCAGCCGGTCGGAAGATTTCCAGGAAGGCATCAGGGCCTTCCTTGAGAAACGAAAGCCTGTCTATATCAGGCGCTGAGAACAGATCCTCAAAAGGACAAGAATTCCGGGAGACGCAAAATGGATGGAGACGCGGCGATGCTGACGAAACCCGCCTTCCGCAAGGTGGATTGGCTCGCGCGTGACATCGCGGTCGAACGGCGCGACGACGGCACTGTCGTCTTGAAGTCGCGGATTCCACTCCAGGCCTACGAAACGCACATCCCGGCGTACCTCGCCAAATGGGCGGCACAGGCGCCCGAGCGCATCTGGCTCGCGCAGCGCGGCGGCCCCGACCGGCAGTGGCGCAAGGTCTCCTACGGTGAAGCCAAGCGCACCGTCGATGCGCTGACCCAAAGCCTGCTCAATCTCGGTGTCGGCGAGGGCCGGCCCGTCGCGATCCTCTCGGGCAACTCGATCGAACACGCGCTGATGACGCAGGCCGCGATGCAGGCGCGGCTGCCGGCCGCGCCCGTATCGCCGGCCTATTCGCTGATGAGCCAGGATCATCTCAAGCTCAAATATCTCTTCAACCTGATCAAGCCTGCCGTCGTGATGGTGCAGGACGGACCTGCCTTCGAGAAGGCGCTGAAAGCGCTTGATCTCACGGGCATCACCGTCATTCACGTGCTGCGGCCCTGCGAGGGCATCAAGAGCACGGCCTTTGCCGATCTCGCGGCGACGCCGGTGACATCAGCGGTCGATGAGTCCATTGCCAAGATCACGCCCGACACCACCGGCAAGCTGCTATTCACCTCGGGCTCGACCGGCATGCCCAAGGCCGTCATCAACACCCAGCAGATGATGTGCGCCAACGCGGCGATGATGATGCAGGTGCGTCCGCGCGAAACGGCTGGACCGATCCCGACCGTGCTCGACTGGATGCCGTGGAATCACACCATGGGCGGCAACGCCGCGTTCAATCCGGTGCTGGTCGATGGCGGCACGCTCTATATCGACGACGGCCGGCCGATGCCGGGTCTTTTCGAGGAGACCATCAGGAACCTGCGCGAGGTGTCGCCGACCTACTACGCCAACGTGCCCGCCGGCTATGCCGCGCTTGCGGCCGCGATGGAGAAGGACGCGGCGCTGTGCGCGAGCTTCTTCAAGAACCTCTCGATCATGGCCTATGGCGGCGCGCGGTTGCCCGACGATCTCTACGACCGCATGCAGGCGCTGGCGGTGAAGACGTCAGGCGAGCGCATCGTGTTCTACACCGGCTGGGGCTCGACCGAGACCGCGCCGACCTCGACCGGCACCTATTGGGACACCGAGCGCGTCGGCCTGATCGGCCTGCCGTTCCCCGGCGTCGAGCTCAAGATGGTGCCGTGCGGCTCGAAGTACGAATTGCGGCTGCGCGGCGTCAACGTCACGCCGGGCTATTTCGGCCAGCCGGACCTCACCGCGAAGATGTTCGACGAGGAAGGCTTCTACTGCATCGGCGATGCCGGCGTGTTCGTCGATCCCCAGGACCCGCTGCAAGGCATCATCTTCGCCGGCCGTGTGGTCGAGGACTTCAAGCTGACCACCGGCACCTTCGTCCATGTCGGCTCGCTGCGCACCGATGCGATCTCGGCCGCGACGCCGGTCGTGCATGACGCGCTGGTTGCGGGACAGGATCGCGAGTTCATCGGCCTGCTGTGCTGGCCGAACCTGCATGCCTGCCGTCAGCTCGTCGGCAATGCGGATGCGAGCTATGAGGAGGTGATCCGGCACCCGGCCGTGATCGCCTGCCTCGAAAAGGGCTTGCAGGCCCACAACGCCTCCACCACCGGCAGCAGCATGCGGATCGCGCGCGCGATGCTGATGGTCGAGCCGCCATCGATCGACGGCAACGAGCTCACCGACAAGGGCTACATCAACCAGCGCGCGGGCCTCGAACGCCGGGCGGAGCTGGTCGACAAGCTCTATGCCGCGCAGCCCTGCGGCGAGGTGATCGTGCTGTGATGAGGCCCACGTTCTCTCCATTCGTCATTCCGGGGCGCGCGAAGCGCGAGCCCGGAATCCATTTTACAGCGAGTCCGGAGTCCGATGGATTCCGGGCTCGCGACTTCGTCGCGCCCCGGAATGACGAAGAACACGTGACAGCAAGAAAAAGGGTAACGCCATGAACTTCGATTTCTCCGACGAACAGAAGCAGATGCGCGACGAGGCGCGGAAATTCCTCAGCGAGCAATGCCCGCCGAAGGCCGTGCGCGAGGTGCTCGACGGCAAGGCGCCCTACGACAAGGCGCTGTGGAAGGGCCTCGCCGAGATGGGCTTCCTCGGTGTCGCGATCCCGGAACAGTTCGGCGGCGCGGGCGCCGGCCATCTGGAGCTTTGCGTGATCGCCGAGGAAATGGGCCGCGCGCTGGCGCCGGTGCCGTTCTCTTCCACGGTCTATCTCGCCGCCGAAGCGCTGCTGATCGCAGGCAGCGACGCGCAGAAGCAGAAGTGGCTGCCGAAGATCGCCTCGGGCGATGCCATCGGCACGCTGGCGCTGTTCGAGGGCAAGGGCAATCCGTCGCCGAAGGCGGTCAAGCTCACGGCCAATGGCGGCGTGCTCAACGGCGTCAAGAAGCCGGTCGCCGATGGCGCGATCGCCGACTTCGCCGTGGTCGCGGCGCGCACCGGCTCCAGCGGGCGCGAGTCCGATATCTCGCTGTTCATCGTCGACCTCAAGGCAGGCGGCGTCGAGATCAAGTCGCTGACCAATATCGATCTGACCCGTGGTCAGGCCGAGATCACCTTCAAGGACGCCAAGGCGGAGCCGCTCGGTGCCGCCGGCGAGGGCTGGGGCGTGATCGCCCAGGTGCTGGATCGCGCCGCCGTGCTGATGGCGTTCGAGCAGGTCGGCGGCGCCGACCGTGCGCTGGAAATGGGCCGCGACTACGCGCTCGACCGTATCGCGTTCGGCCGTCCGATCGGCTCGTTCCAGGCGGTCAAGCACATGCTGGCCGACATGTATGTCTCGGCGACGCTGGCGCGCTCGAACTGCTACTACGGCGCGTGGGCGCTCTCGACCAATGCCGGCGAGTTGCCGGAAGCCGCGGCCGCCGCGCGCATCAGCGCGACGCAGGCGTTCCAGCACTGCGCCAAGAACAACATCCAGGTCCATGGCGGCATGGGCTTCACCTGGGAGTTCGACTGCCACATGTACTATCGCCGCGCCAATGCGGTGGCGCTCGGTCTCGGCAGCCTGTCCTATTGGGAAGACGCGCTGATCGATCGCATGCGCAAGAAGAACGCGGCGTAAGCGGAGCCTGTCATGAATTTCGACGACACCCCGCAGGAGGCCGCATTCCGCGCCGAGGCGAAGGCCTGGATCGGAGCCAATGCGCCGAAGCAATATGAGGACGAGCTGCGCAAAGCCTCGCTCGGCCGCGTCGGGCTCAAGGGCGCCAACATTCTCGAGGTCGCCAAGGCCTGGCAGAAGAAGAAGGCCGATGCCGGCTGGGCCTGCCTGCACTGGCCGAAGGAGTATGGCGGCCGCGGCTCGTCGCCGATCGAGCGCGTGATCTGGCAGCAGGAGGAGGGCCCGTTCGGCCGTCTCAGCTCGATGTTCATCATCGGTCACGGCATGTGCGGGCCGACCATGATGGCGTTCGCCGGCGAGGAGCAGAAGCGCAAATACCTGCCGCCGCTGGCCTCCGGCGAGAAGATCTGGTGCCAGCTGTTCTCGGAGCCCGCCGGCGGCTCCGACGTCGCCGGCCTGCGCACCCGCGCCGAGAAGCAGGGCGACGAATGGGTCGTCAACGGCCAGAAGATCTGGACCTCGGGCGCGCATTATTCCGACTACGGCATCCTGTTGACCCGCACCGATCCCACGGTCGCCAAGCACAAGGGTCTCACCATGTTCTTCCTGGACATGAAGAGCCCGGGCGTCGAGGTCAGGCCGATCAAGCAGGCGAGCGGGGCGTCTGATTTCAACGAAGTCTATTTCACAGACGTGCGGATTCCGGACTCGCAGCGCTTGGGCCAAGTCAATGACGGCTGGAACGTGTCGCTGACCACGCTGATGAACGAGCGCATGTCGATCGGCGCCGGTGTCGCCACCGGCTTCCCCGAGCTGTTCGATTTCTGCAACAGCCTGATGCTTGATGATGGTCCGGCGATCGAGAACCGCGCGGTGCGTTCCAAGCTCGCCAACTGGGCGGTGAAGGCGAGCGGGCTGAAGTACACCAGCATGCGCGCGATCTCCGCGCTGTCGCGCGGCGAGCGTCCGGGACCGGAGAACTCGATCGGCAAGCTGGTCGCCGGTTCGATGATCCAGGACGTCGCGACCTACGCGCTCGACCTGCAAGGCGCCGCCGGCGCGCTGAACGGGCCGGAAGATGCCGAGGCCGCCGGCAAATTCCAGGCGATGCTGCTGCGTGCGCCGGGCACCCGTGTCGAGGGCGGCACCGACGAGATCATGCGCAACATCATCGCCGAACGCGTGCTGGGCCTGCCCGGCGATATCCGGGTCGACAAGGACGTTCCCTTCAACAAGATCCCGACCAAGGGCCGCGCGTAACGGCGCCGGAACAACGAGAGAGGTTCGCCATGAATTTCGATGACACGCCGCAGGAAGCCGAGTTCCGCGCCATCGCCCGCAAGTGGATCGCCGCCAACGCGCCGAAGGAGTTCGAAGAGGAGCTTTCGAAGTCGTCGCTCGGCCGCATCCGGCTCGCCAAGCACGACATGGTCGAGGTCGGCAAGGCCTGGCAGAAGAAGAAGGCGGAGGGCGGCTGGGCCTGCCTGCACTGGCCGAAGGAATATGGCGGTCGCGGCGCCACTCCGATCGAGCGCGTGATCTGGCAGCAGGAAGAGGGCGTTTACGGCAAGCTGACGCAGCCGTTCCAGATCGGCGAGGGCATGTGCGGCCCGACCGTGATGGCCTGGGGTAGTGAAGACGCCAAGCGCCGCTATCTGCCGAAGCTGGCTGCGGGCGAGGAGATCTGGTGCCAGCTGTTCTCCGAGCCGTCGGCCGGCTCCGACGTCGCGGGGCTGCGCACCCGCGCCGAGAAGAAGGGCGACAATTGGGTCGTCAACGGCCAAAAAATCTGGACTTCGGGCGCGCATTATTCCGACTACGGCCTGTTGATCGCGCGCACCGATCCGAATGTGCCCAAGCACAAGGGCCTCACGATGTTCTTCCTCGACATGAAGAGCCCGGGCGTCGAGGTGCGGCCGATCAAGCAGGCCAACGGCATGCAGGAGTTCAACGAGGTCTATTTCACCGACGTCGTGATCCCGGACAGCCAGCGGCTTGGCGCGGTCGGTGAGGGCTGGAGCGTGTCGCTGACCACGCTGATGAATGAGCGCATGTCGATCGGCGCGCGGCTCGCGACTGGCGTGCCCGAGATGTTCGAGTTCTGCTCCAACCTGATGCTGGAAGACGGGCTTGCGATCGACGATCCAGCGGTGCGCTCCAAGCTTGCGAGCTGGGCGGTTAAGGCGAGCGGGCTGAAATACACCAGCTACCGCGCCATCTCCGCGCTGTCGAAGGGCGAGCGGCCGGGTCCGGAAAACTCCATCGGCAAGCTCGTCTCCGGCCTGATGCTGCAAGACATCGCGACCTATGCGATGGACCTCGAGGGCGCTGCCGGCAGCCTCACCGGCACCGATGAGGAGCAGGCCAACGGCCAGTTCCAGCAGATGCTGCTGTCGTCGCCCTCGATGCGCATCGCCGGCGGCACCGACGAGATCCTGCGCAACATCATCGCCGAGCGCGTGCTGGGCCTGCCCGGCGACATCCGGGTCGACAAGGACGTGCCCTACAACAAGATCCCGACCAAGGGCAGATGATCGTAGGGTGGGTTAGCCGAAGGCGTAACCCACCATTTCACCCGATGCGCGAGAAGAGGTGGGTTACGCTTCGCTAACCCACCCTACGACAACGAGGACGCGATGGACGCCGCAGTAAAGCAAGAAGACCGCATCGGCGCGCTCGAGGAGCTGCTCAACGAGCGCTACTCGGTGCGCGCGTTCCTGCCGCGCGAAGTGCCGCGCGAGGTCATCGAACATATCCTCAGCGTCGCGCAGCGCACCGCGTCCTGGTGCAATAGCCAGCCCTGGCAGGTGTTGATCGCGAGCGGCGAGGCCAAGGAGCGCTTCCGCAAGGCGATCTACGCCGAGGCTGCATCGGGCGCCAAGGATGACCACGACTTCACGCCGCCGCGCGAATATGTCGGGGTCTATCTGGAACGCCGTCGTGAAAGCGGCTTCCAGCTCTACAACACACTCGGCATCGCGCGCGGCGACAAGGCCGCCTATGGCAGGCAGGCGCTGGAGAACTACAATTTCTTCGGCGCGCCGCATGTCGCCGTGATTCACACCAACGAGCCGCTCGGCATCTATGGCGCGATCGATTGTGGCGGTTATGTCTCGAACTTCATGCTGGCCGCGCAGGCGCTCGGGCTCGGTACCATCCCGCAGGCCGCGCTCGCCCGCCATTCCGGGCTGATCCGCCGCCATTTCAACCTGGCCGAGGACCGCCGGATCGTCTGCGGTATCTCGTTCGGCTATGCCGACAATGCCCACAAGGTGAACAGCTACCGCACGTCGCGCGCAACTGTGGCGGACACCGTCACATTCGTGGATGTATAATATCCTCAAGGCGGGACCTGTGTGCCCGCCGAGGATAAGAAGACGCGACAGTAAAAACCTCAAGAAGAACAATGGCGAACAGCGCCGCTCTGACGCCGGCAGAGATCAGCTGGCAGCTGCACCGTCTGCCTGCGCTCGAGCGCGATGCGTTCGTCGCCGCGCATTGTCTGGGACAGGGTGTCGCCTGGAAGACCCGCTTCTTCGATGCGATCGACTGGGGCGCGGGGTCGGTGCTGCAATTCAGTTTCCTGCAGCGCGGATGGCACCGCCATTCGCGGCTCGACAATCCGATCTATGCCTATATCGACATCGAGCAGCATCCGGAAACGCGCGGTCTGCGCCGCGGCCGGCGGATTGATCTTCAGGGGACGATCAAGGGCGTCGACTTCGTCACCGGGATTACGCTAACGCTCGACAAGTTCGAGATCCTGCCGGTCAATTTCCTCGACCGCTTTGTCATCAGCTCCGACAGCCGCTACTAGCCCTTGCGTCCCGCCACGCGGCGCGGCGGCGCATCGGCATAGCGCGCGGCCATCGCGCCGGTCAGTTCGGCCATCTTCTCGCGCAGCCCGTCGGGTGCGATCACCTCGACCTCGGCGCCGAGCCGCAGCAGTTCGCTTGCCGCATGCCATACCGTCTTGCCAACCGGGATGGCGGCGGCGCGCCAGCCGTCGGCATCGGTGCCATCGGCAAGCCGGATCCGGGCTTTCACGTAAGGATGTGCCAGCGCATCGAACAACTTCAGCCCGAGCGGCGACAGCCGCACCGTGGCCTGGTTCGGATGCAGCTCGGCCTCGAGCCGCTCGATCGACGTGCGCCAGTAGGCGGCGAGGTCGAAATCCGCCGGCCGCGCGAACGGCATCTCCAGGACTATGCAATCCAGCACGCGCGCGACGCGATAGGTGCGCACGGTGTCGTCGACCAAGCCTGCAACGTACCAGCTGCCGCCCTTCAGCACGAGGCCGAGTGGCGCGAGGCGCCGCCGTCTCTCGGACTTCCAGCTCTGGTAGCGAATCTCGATCAGGTTCTCGCGCAGCACCGCGCCAGCGATGGCGCGCAGATGCGTCGGCTCCTCGGTCTCGCCGAACCAGCCGGGCGCGTCGAGATGGAAGCGCTGCTGCATGCCCCGCGCATTGGGGCGCAGATTCTCCGGCAGCGCCGCCATCAGCTTGGTCTGCGCCGCCGCCATCGCCGCGTCGAGGCCGAGCGCGGCGGCAGGTCCGGGCAGGCCGGCCATGAACAGCGCCTCGGCCTCGCCCTGCGACAACCCGTTGAGCCGGACGCGATAGCCATCGAGCAGGCGGTAGCCGCCCTCGGCGCCGCGATCGGCATAGACAGGGACGCCGGCGGCGGCGAGTGCATCGATGTCGCGATAGATGGTGCGCACCGAGACCTCGCAGGCTTCCGCCAGTTCAGGCGCGGTGACCTGCCCCTTGGCCTGCAGGGTGGTGAGGATGGAAAACAGCCGGCTCGCGCGCATGGCGAAAATCATACCTGACACAGGATGTCAGGTATAGGCGGGCATAAGGAGTTCACGCCCCCGATGGCGCAAGGAGATCCGCCCATGACCACTACCGACCGTGTCACGCTGTTTTACTCGCCGCAAACCCGCGCCACCGGCGCCCGCGTGCTGCTGGAGGAGCTCGGCGCGCCCTACGATCTGCACGTCCTCAACATGAAGGCGGGCGAGCAGCGCAACGACGCCTATCTCGCCATCAATCCACTGGGCAAGGTGCCGGCGATCCGCCATGGCGATGCGCTCGTGACCGAGCAGGTCGCGATCTTCATCTATCTCGCCGATCTGTTTCCGCAGGCAGGCCTGACGCCGGCGCTGCACGACCCGCGCCGCGGCCCCTATCTGCGCTGGATCGCCTATTACGGCTCGTCGTTCGAGCCGGCGGTGATCGACCATTTCATGAAGCGCACGCCGGCGCCGATCACGCAATCGCCCTATGCCGATTACGATACCATGCTGGGTGCGTTGGAATCGCAGCTCGCGAAGGGACCGTACCTGCTCGGCGAACAGATCACGGCAGCCGACATCCTCTGGGGCATGGCGTTCAACTGGACCATGATGTTCGGCATCGTGCCGAAAAGGGACGTCTTCGTCCGCTATGCCGAACGCATCGCCGCGCGGCCGGCGTTCCAGCTGATATCGAAGGCTGACGACGAGATGGCGGCGCAGCATGCTGTGACCGCCGGAGTGTGATACGGATCGTGCCGATGGCGAAAGTCCAGCACAGCACCAACTGCTTCAACACGCTGATCCGCGTGGCGGAGGATTGTCCGGCGCAGCACGGCGAGGAGCCGCAGCTGCGCGGCGGCCAGCCGACGGTCGCCGTGCTGCAATACCGGATGCTGTCCGGCGCGCCCTATAAACACACCTCCGACGACGTGGTGTTCGCGACGTCGTCGGCCGGCCGCGCGCTTGATCCAAAGGCCACGAAGAAGGAACGCAACGCGGCACGCGAGACCTTCTTCTCGCGCGGCCAGGCCTGCATGCGCGCCTCGCCGCTCGGCAAGCGCTTCGGCTGGGGCGTGCATGCCGACGCCGATGGCCGCATCGCGATCTACGCCGTCGACAGCAAGCGCTACCAGGCGCTCGCCGGCGATCCCGAGGTCGCGCAGACCCGCGCGATGCGGAGCAAGCGAGGCTGAGGCGTTCTTCTCATCCTCCGCTGGAGGGCGAGCCTCGAAGGGTGCACGGCCACCAGCCGAGCCGTCGACCCTTCGAGACCCGCGCGAGAGCGCGCTCCTCGGGGTGACGGTGCTGATAGTATGGGACGCCGAACTAAAACCTCGGCGCCCTTTTCTCGGCGAACGCCTTGATGCCTTCCTTGATCTCGTCGCCGCGCATGCTGTCGCGGTGGCGCTGGTCGGCGGCGGCTTCGCCGAGCTGGCCGCGGGCGAATTCGTTGACGGCGCGTTTCATGCCGGCCATCGCCTTCGGCGCGTTGCCGGCCAGGATCGTCGCCAGCCGGTCGACCTCCTCGTCGAGCACATCGAGCGGCACCATCGCGGTGAGGTAACCGATCCGCAGCATTTCCGGCGCCGATATCTTCTGCGCGGTCAGGAACAGCATCTTGGCGTTGTCGACGCCGAGCCGCGTGACATAGCGCTTGATGCCGCTGGTGTAGTAGTGCAGCCCGAGCCGCGCCGCCGGCATGAACATTTCAGCGGTATCGACGCCGATGCGGAAGTCGCAGGCGAGCGCGAGGTCGGTGGAGCCGCCATAGACCCCGCCATTGAGCCGGCAGATCGTCGGCACGCTCAAATCCTCGAGACGGTTGACCACGACCTCGAACGCCGAGCCCGCGCTCTGCTGCTCGTTCGCGCTCGCGGCGCGCTCGGCCACCGAGTTGAGGTCGTAGCCGGCCGAGAAGGCGCGGCCGGTCCCGGTCAGCACCAGCACGCGGATCGCGGGATCGGCCTCGATCCGGTCGAACAGCGTGACCAGCGCGCCGAGATCCTCGGCCTGCAATCGGTTGAGGTGCTTCGGCCGGTTGAGACGGATCGTGGCGCGCGCGCCCGCGATCTCGAGCACGGGTCCGCTGGCGGTGTCGGCCGCGTCAGCCATCTTGGTCTCCATCATTGATTCTCACGTTCGCGCCGCTTCGCCTCGGCGTCGATGGTCTCGGCGAGATCGGGGTGCCTTGCCATCAACAGGCGGAAATCGACCAGGTCAAGCACCAACAGCCGCGTCACCTTGCTGGTCGAGACGCTGGCGCCGCGCTTGGCGTTGCCGAGCAGCGCCATCTCGCCGAAGAACGCACCTTCGCCGAGCTTGACCTTGCGCCCGGGCAGGTCGACCTCGACCTCGCCGGCGGCGACGAAATACATGCAGTCGCCATTGGTGTCCTTGCGGATGATCATGGTGCGTGGCGGCAGGTCCATGGTCCGCAGCACCTGGGTGACGTCGGCGATCGCGGCCGGGCCGAGATGCGCGAAGAACGGCACCTTGCTGACGGTCTCCCAGGTTTTCAGAAAATTGTCGCGGCGGGTTTCCGCGGCAAAGCCGGTCGCCAGGATACCGGTCCACAGCCCGAACACGCCGAGCCCGGAGATCATCACCATGGCGGCGACGATGCGGCCAAGCGGGGTGATCGGCACCACGTCGCCATAGCCGGTCGTGGTCAGCGTCACCACCGCCCACCACAGCGCCGCCGGCACGCTGCCGAAGGTTTGCGGCTGCACGTCCCGCTCCAGGAAATACTCCGCGACCGAGGCCAGGAACACCACCATCAGGAAGATCACGAGCACGCTGAGCAGCGGCCCGGACTCCACCACCAGCACGCGTCGGAGCTGGCGCAGGCCGGGAATGCCCGGCACCACCTTGAGCACCCAGAGCACGCCGAGCAGCCACGCGGTTTTCGGCTCGACGCCGGCGAGCAGCGCCAGCGGCACCGCCAGCGCCCCGATCGCATCGACCACGCCGGCGCTGGACAGCTGGTAGAACCACAGTTTGCCCTGCTGGCGCATATGGCGCAGCCGCACCAGCCATTCGAATACGAAATAGGCTAGGCAGGCCCACAGCAGCGCATCGACCCAGTTCGGGGCCGCGTCATAGGCCGGCGCCACCGTCAGCAGCGTCATCATGGCGACGCCGGCCGCGACCGCGACATAGGCCGCCGTGGTCATGTTGCGGCCGGCAGTGGCGGAGACGAAGCGCGTCAAAGCCGGGAGGACGAGCCGCTTGGACATCGGAACGAGGTTTGCCTGTCGATCAACTGCCAGGGTTGAGGCCTTGCCAAAGCCTGTGCCACAACGTGCCCGTCCCGGATGAGGCCGTCAACGCGCAGGCAGCGGGGGAATCAGCAGGATGGGACCGCCCGTCCATTGGACGAATGGCGCGGCCATCCTGCCCCGATTTTGCCTTCGCGGATGTGAGAAATCGGACAAATCGTCGCGTTTTCCCCGTATATCAGGGATGCTGGCCGCCCGATGCGACCTTGGCCGGAATGAAGCGACTAATAAGACGATCTTATTCACTTCTTGAGCATTGGCTGGTTTCCGATGGATACCTCACATCTCGCGCAGCACGCCGGCGCCGCCGGCAGTCTCTTCGCATCGATCTTCGTGGTCGCCACGCTGTCGATGCGGACCATGATCCCGTTGCGCGTCTTTGCCATCCTGACCAACATCATCCTGATCGCGACCGCGATCCCGACCCACAATTACGCGACGCTGATCCTGCATTCCGTGCTGCTGCCGATGAACACCTACCGCCTGCATCAGATGTTGCAGCTGGTCCGCAACGTGAAGAAGTCGGTCAGCAGCGACCTGTCGATGGACTGGCTGCGGCCGTTCACGACCGAGCGCAAATGCGCCGCCGGCGAAGTGCTGTTCTACAAGGACGAGAAGGCCGACAGCATGTTCTACATCACCAGCGGCCGCTTCCGCCTGGTCGAGTCGGGCATCGAGCTGCCGGTCGGCGCCATCGTCGGCGAATTCGGCATGCTGTCGCCGTCGAACACGCGAACCCAGACGCTGGAATGCGTCGAGGCCGGCATGGTGCTGTCGGTGACCTACGATCAGGTCGAGCAGCTCTATGTCCAGAACCCGGCGTTCGGCTTCTACTTCCTGCGGCTGGCCTCCGCGCGCCTGTTCCAGAACATCTCGACGCTCGAGCAGCGCCTCGCGCAGCACACCACACCCCAGGTTGCGGAGCCAAAACCTGCATGAGCCCGCCGTGACGAGTCCTGGAGGCGCTGCCGTGCCGGACGACGACAGCCTGCTGGCTTCGCTCCGCTACCTCTTTGCCGACATCATCGGCGATGAGGACGAGGGCCCGCCGGTGCTGCCCGAGGCCTGTCCGGACCATCTCGGGCCGGCGGTCACCGATGCCATCCATCTCCTGATCGCCTATCAGAGCACGAGCTACGCCCAGCTCTATATCGACCGGCTCGAGCGCTTCGTCGGTCGTCGCGGCGTCGACGATGCGCTGCTCGGCGAGATCGCGCGGCTGATGGCCGGACGCATGGCCTATGAGGACGCGATCCGCATCGCGCAGCTCAAGCTCGGCGAGGTCAATGCGGCCGGCGGCCTTGCGGCGCGCTCCGCCGACGACGTCAAGAAGCTGCGGCTCGACGAATTGATCGATGCCCTGCCGGCGGTGGTCGCCGACCCGGTGCTCGGCGTGCTCGATCAGTTCGGCTGGCGCCGCCGCCGCGTCTCGATCCGCTTCAGCGCCAACAACCGCTTCAGCGTTCGCCGGCTCAGGATCGAGGCGGGCCTGAAGCGCTGGCGGCTGTTCTCGGTGCGCTATGCCAAGGAGCGCATCTGGGTCGAGCGCTGGCTGCACATGATCGACCGCAGCCTCACCAAGCAGCCCGGCGCCACTGCTGCGATCGTGCAGACCGCGACCATGATCCGCGGCTACGGCGACCCCTATCGCCAGGGCCTTGCGGACTGGCATGCGATCATCGACGGGCTCGCCAAGCCGACCTTCGACGGCGCGCTGGCGCTCTCCGATCTCGCCGGCGCCATTGCGGAGGCCCGCGCCGCCATCATGCCCGATCCGCGACAGGCCGCGCTGAAGCGCAAGATCGCGGAGATTCGCGCACGGGCGCCGGCGTCCGTCGCGCAATGACGCGATTCCAAGATTGGTGAAGGGTCAAAAGCAAACCCTGCTGCGCTACCGCTCGATATGCGGCGGCTCGTCGTAGCCGCGGCGGCTGGAATAGAACAGCAGGCCGATCAGGCCGACGCCGACCACGGCGAGCAGCACTGCTCCGATCGTGAACACGATGACGGCGTAACTGGGTGCCGGCGCGTCGACGGTCAGTCCCTCATACGCGTAGGTTCCGACGGCAAGCAGGAGGGCCAGCAGGCCGATGCTGATCGCAATACGCATCCGTGTTTGCCTCCGCTGAAGGCCAAGAGCAAACGGCAGCGATGCGGATTGCGGCAATGCAGGTGGCGCTGGTTATCCCGCCGCGGAGACGACCTTGGCCAACGCCTGCTGTCCAGCTTCGGTCAGTTCCGGCAGCGTCGTCCGCCCACTTCTGGCGCACTTGATGATGTATTTGGCAACGTATTTGCGGGTCGCATGTTCCTCGCCATGAAGCGCATCGGCACAAACGCGATCGAGCGCGAAGTTCATCGCGGCGAGCGTACGTGAATCAAATCGTTCCTCGATCATCGCAGCTCTCCTTGTGGCTCGCGGCTATTTGCGGAGCGTCAGCCATTCGCTGACTTCCATCACCGTCTCGGTCTGTCTGGCCTTCTTCATCAGCGTCTCGCGTTCCCGTCCCGGCGGCAGCTTGCGTGCGGCGATGCGCGCATCCTCGGCGAATTTTTGCAGGCGGTCCTCGAACGATCCGGGAGGCCGCGACCTGTTGCGTTTCTTCTTGATCATGTCGCCTCCGCATTGGAACCAGCAATCATTGGCACGCTCGCCGGGGGGCGTCGTTAACCCATGACATCGGGTTGATCTGAAATTGTCGCAGGAACGATCTGCCGCGCCGCGCGTAAAACCCTGCGTCCGCAGCCTTGCTCCCCGAAGGCGGTGGACCACTCCGGTGACGGGCCTCGGCGAATTTCATCGCCGGGGCCCGCATGACTTTCGGGAAAATCGGTCGGGGATACCGGCGAGGGAGAGATGGCAATGGCGCATTCCAACCAGGGCATCGTGAAGGACGACAAGGGTCAGGAGCAGCCGGCCGACAAGGAGCGCGCGCAGGCCGCTCACAAGACCGATCCGCGCCATTCGAAGACACCCGAAGCGACGCGTGATCCGAAATTGAACGACGCGAGCAAGACGCCGGGCTCGGGCATGACGGCGGATGATCGTGGCGATGCCCCGACGGGTTGAACGGTGTTTCGCAGCGTAGGAGCTGCGGCAACGCGGCAGGAACGATGCTCCGGCTCGTCCGTTGGCCACGGGACACCAATGGAGATTCGATATGGCGATGGACGAGAAGGAGTTCGGAAACCTGATCGGCAGCGACAAGGTCGAGGGTACCGCGGTCTACGGATCCGACGAACGCAAGATCGGCTCGATCGAACGCGTGATGATCGACAAGACGAGCGGGCGGGTGTCCTATGCCGTGCTCGGCTTCGGCGGCATTCTCGGTCTCGGTAACGATCATTATCCGCTGCCTTGGCAATCCCTGAAATACGACACGAGGCTCGGCGGCTACGTCACCGGCGTGACCGAGAGCCAGCTGCGTGGCGCGCCAAAGTACGGCAGCGAGCGCGAGTGGAATTGGGCCGATATCGGCACCACCCGCGCGGTGAACGACTACTACGGTGTGCCGCTGGTTTGAGTAGCCGCGCTGGAAGTGCCGCGTTTCGGTGGCACCTCGGGCCAACATTCGTACGGCGCCTGGGGGACGCTACCGTCGCGTTCCTCCGGCGTCTGTACACTTGTGAACACACGGCAATAGCTGTGCAATGTAACATACGTTATTGAAAATGCCCCGGCGGTTACCCGATTAAACACGCGGGGAGACCAATGTCGTTGGCGTCGCTAGTCCGGAAATTGGAGCAGTTCGTACGGCTATCGCCGGCAGACCACGCCATTCTCAACCGTGCGTCGACCGAGCGCGTCCGTCATTTCGGCCCGCGCGTCGATATCGTCCGCGAAGGTGAGAAGCCCAAGGACGTCCATCTGATCCTGTCCGGTTGGGCCTATCGCTACAAGCAGCTCGAGGACGGCCGGCGTCAGGTGGTGTCGTTCTTCCTGCCCGGCGATATCTGCGATGTGAACGTCTTCATCCTGCGCGAAATGGATCATTCGATCGGCACCCTCACCGCGGTGTCGATCGCCGACCTCTCGCGCGAGTTCTTCGACAAGGTCGCGGCCGGGCATCCCCGGATCGTCACCGCGTTCTGGTGGGAGACGCTGGTCAATGCGGCGATTCAGCGTGAATGGACGATGAGCCTCGGCCAGCGCACCGCGCTTGAGCGGATGGCTCATCTGCTTTGCGAGATCTGGCTTCGACTTCGCCTCGCCGGCCTGACCCAGGGCGACAGCTGCGACTTCCCGCTGACCCAGGGCGATCTCGCCGATGCCACCGGCCTGTCCAAGGTCCACGTCAACCGGACCTTGCAGGAGTTGCGTGCCGGTGGCCTGATCGTGCTCAAGGGCAGGACCCTGGCCGTCCCCAATCTCGACCGGCTGATGCGCGCCGGCCTGTTCAATCCGAATTACCTGCATATGGATCACGAGGGACGGCAGCTCGACGCCGTCGGGACGCCATCCGACGCTTCGCTCGCTTAGAGCGCTTTTGAGCGAAGTGGATACCGGTTGGCGTGAAGAAAACGCGTCAAGACAAGGACCTGGAGCCCCCGTTCCGATTCCAACGGAACGGGAAAGGCTCTAGGAACGGCTTCCTTGCTCGTTTCGTTATTCAGCATTGTCGCCGATAACGGCCGAGGCGCGGGCATGGCACGCTTCTACTTCGACATCAGGGACGGCACCGGGCTCTATCCGGATGAAGAGGGGTTGGAGCTGGCCGATCAAAAGGCCGCCGAAAAAGAAGCAGCGCGCAGCCTCGGCGAACTGGCCAGGGATTTGGCGACCCTCGAAGAGCGGCACGATTTCGCGATCCATGATTTCGCAATCGAGGTGCGGACCGAAGCGGGGCCGGTGTTCAAGGTCGTCTTCATTTTCGAGACGGATCATCCAACGCAATGAGGCCAGCGCCGCTCGGCACCGGCGAGCCGAAATGCAGGGGGCGTGATTCTGGCGCGGATTGTCACGCCGATCGGCCAACCAGCGACCCAAGGCACCGGAGGTTTTACGGCACCAAGGGTCGCCACTCCCGATGTGCTTGGGGGCTATGATCGGGAGGCCTGAGTCGACTCCCATTGTTTCGCTTCGTTCCAAACGGCGTTCTGATTTCTGCTCTCATATCCGAGCCAACCGCTCCCGTTTCCGGGGCCGCGACCGCGCCGGACCCAAAATGAAGCGGGGCCGATCGACACGGCCCCGCTCTGTTGGATACGTGACCGGCTTCGTTACTTGCCTTCCGGTACCCAGGTCGTGCTTGCCTTGTCGTACTTGAAGCCTGGCGCCGACTTCAGGCCGTCCTTGGTCTCGTTCAAGGTGAGCCACCATTTGTTGTCCTTCTTCGCCGTCTTCACGGCGGTGAAGGGAACGATGACATCCTTCTCGCCAGCGCCGAGAAAGCCGCCGACGCCGATCACCAGGCCATTGACCTTGCCGGACTTGTCGACCAGCACATCGTCGATGTCGCCGATCTTGTTCTGCTGCGGATCATAGACCGACTGCTTGTAGTAGTTGGTGACGGTCCAGCTTTCGGCAGGTGCGGCCGACATCGTCTCCGCGGCATGCACCGCCGTCATCATCCCGGCCGCGATGGCACATCCTGCAATCAGCTTCTTCATGGTCTCTCCTCCATTTGAGGCAGTTGTAACATCTCGCCGATGGAGAAGTTCCTCGCCGCGTGGAGCACGACAGGAGCGAGTTTGCACATGTCTGCTCGTCGGCACCGCCTCGGGAATACTGGATCACCCGCATGCGCGGGTGACGACGCCGAACGAATGACTTGGGTCTCAGCCGTTCGCGCTCTTCACCACCGCGAGATTATCGTCCGGGGCCGCCGGGTGGCGCTTGAGATGGTCGCGGCGCAGCGCGATCTCGTCGCGCACCAGCTCGTAGCCGAGCTTGAATGTGTCGAGCCCGTCGCCGGAGACGGTGCCGTCGCGCAGGCCGATCACCGCGCCGCGCAGGATCGCCTCGAGCTCGTCCTGCAATTCGTCGAGATGATCGGCGCAGGTGGTGTGCTCGACGCGTTCGCCGATGTCGAGGATCCGCGCCGCCAGCTCGCTGGCCTTCTCCGGCGCGATGCGGGTGATCTTGGTGTAGATCCCGGCGAAGATCGAGCCGATGATGCTGAGCGCGGCGGCGCCGAGATACATCACGTCGCTGTAGCGGTCCATGAACGATTTGGTGTCGTCGTTGATGTATTCGGCGGCGCCCTGATGGGCGACGATGAAGGCGTCCTTGTCGGTCGCAGCCGGCTCGATCCTTGAGGCGAAGCCGTCGTCGAGCGCGAGCTCGGACTTGTTCTCGTAGACCAGGCGGGCGAGCTCGGCGGCCGTCGTGGTGGACATCGAGGACTGCGCGACCAGCAGCCATTCCAGCCCGATGGTGTCGACGTCGTCGTCGGGAATAACAGGCGAGGCCGACAGCATGCCGGTCGCGACGGTCTCCTCCGAGATCGCCGGGTATTTGCGCGCCAGCGCCTTGGCCGAGTCGATCGCGTTCAGCGTGAAGCCGCCGGTGCGCTTGGCATATTGCTCGTAGGTCTTGTCCTTGACGATCTTCGAGGCATGCTCGATCGCGACCACCGCGGCAAAGCCGGAGGCGAACAATTTGTCGAACGGCGTGTTCGGCGGTGCCTGCTGCACTCGCTGCGCCGCATCCGGGCTGTCGGATATCTCGAGCGCGCTGCGGACGAAATTGACGCTGTTCTCGCCGTCGCCGACCACCGCGATCTTCTTCTTCCTGAGCTCGGGCAGCGACTTGATCTTCTTGCCGCCGGGGCTGAGCACCAGCACCACGTCATGCTCCAGGATCGCGATGGCGCGGGCGCGCGGCGGCACCTTGGCGTCGGTGCGCAGGATCGCAAGCGAAGCGTCGCGGCGGTCGAACTGCGCCAGCGCCTTGGCATTGTCCGGGTACGGCGAAATCTTGAGCCGCAGCCGCGACGAGTTGGCCTTCAGCACCGTGGCGAGGCGGGCCGCGAATTTCGCCTCCGGACCCTTGGCGTCGCCGACCGCGAACACCAGCGTTTCGGAATTGCGCAGCCAGACCCGGCCGCCAGCCACGGTAATCGCGCTCAGCAGCAGCGTCAGCAGGGTGAAGATGATGATCTGTGCGCGGTTGCTCTTGGCGACCGGGGGACGCGGCCGCGGCAGCATCGACGAAGGTGAGAGGGCTTCGGCACTCATGGCTGATTACCCGTCCGGGACTTCGCCGCAACCGGATCGGCGCCGCCCGGCGAAACCGTAAATCACTATAAAAGAAAGAAAATTTCCTATGTGGCCGACGATATACCTCCCCGGGTTGAATGCAAACCGGCGGGCCTGCCGTAACCTTAACTTCGATCGATCCGTGCCGCGGTGCCGCATGACCATCGCCACTATCGACGCCAGAACCGGGATGTGATTTTCGAGGGAGCCGCAGGTGCATTCCGCCGCCGGAGATGTCATAAATGAGACACGCTTCGTTTTGCGGAATTGTGCTGACGGCCTGACCCGGATTTCTTGCAATCACATTCATCGAAGTAAAGGGCGTCAGCTTGTTGTTTCCTGCCATGTCATCGTCGGTGTCGGTTGGTGCCCTGGTGGGATGGATGTTGCTTCTCACGGCCAAGCACATCATTGCCGACTTCATGCTGCAGAACGCCTGGATGGCGATCGGCAAGGACCAGAAGACCGGCTGGGCGATGCCGTTGCTCGCGCATTGCCTGATCCACCTCGCGGTCGCGCTGGCGCTGATCCTGGTGGTGGCGCCGCGGTTCTGGTACGTCGCGTTCGTCGACTTCGTGATCCACATCATCGTCGATCGCTGCAAAGGCATCTGCGCGTCGCATTTCGGCGTCACCCTGGAATCCGGCCATCCCTGGTTCTGGACCCTGATCGGGGTCGACCAGGCGCTGCACCACCTCACCGGCTTCGCGCTGTCGATCTACATGGCCGCGAACTGAGCGGCCGGCCTACGCCGCTTCCCGCATTGCGAACAGCCGACCACCCGCCCGCAGCGGGCGGATGTGATTCGCGTGCAACGGGCAAGGGGCTTCGGAAGCGACCGGAGGCCGTGGTTAACCTTTCATTAGAGAATTGCGCGGCATCTTCCCGATTGAGGGGGATTTGCAAATGTTTTCAAGCCGCGACGCTTTCGAGAACGATGCCTGCCCAGTTGCGGACGACCTGCTCGGCCAGATGTACCGCGCCAATCCGAACGGGCTTTCGCTGCTGGTTGCCAATGTCGCGCCCGATGTCCGGGCGATGCTGGCGCTGTTCTGCTACCGGCGCAGCCATCTGCACACGCTCGCGGTGGCGATCGCGTCGAGTTGCAGCGAGTGGGAGCTGGTCAATTCCGGCGGCCGTGTCGGGTCGACGCTCTACGCGCTGTCGCGTGAGCCGGTCCGTGCCGCTGCCGTTTCGCATGGCGGCCGCAAGCCGATCACGCTGTCGACCAAGCCGCTGTCGACCTTCGCGCCCGTTGTCGATGACGAACTCGACGACGAGGACGTGAGCGACAGGGTCACGGCGTAACGTCCAGTCAGATTGGCTGCGCGCTCGCGATGAGCGGCAGCCCGTGCCGGCGCCGTGCCATCGCGCATTCCGCGTCGCCCGGCTGGCAGGTCCGGCACACCTCCGGCCGCACCGCATAGATTTCGCAGCGCGTCGCTTCCCCGATCCGGCCCGACAGCGCCGAGCAGCGGTCGCCCTCGCAACGCATGCCCGACTGTCGCGCATTGACGAATTGCGGTGGGATCAGGTCGAGCTCGGCGTCGTCCTCGATGGTGAAGCGCGGCCAGTTCTCCGAATAGCTACAGCAGGCGCCGCAGGACTGGCAGGGGCTGGTCTCCGCTGCTTCGATTTCGCTGTCGGCCATCAGGTGTCCCTCGGCGCTTCCCACACCAGGCTGCGCCGCCAGCGCGCCCTGAGCAGGTCGCGCCGCTCCGGATATTTCTCGTCGTGATAGACAGCCGTCACCACGCGGTCGGTGCGGAAGCTCCGGAAATCCTTGCGCAGCTCACACCAGGCGGCGAGCAGCCGTACCGCTTCGTGATAGCCGACCGCGATCGGCCAGACCGTTCGTTCAGAGTCGCGGCCGTGCTCGTCGCGATAGCTCAGCGTGATCTTCTTGCCTTCATGGATCTGGCTGCGGGTCCTGACCATGTCGATGCGGTCGGGCTCCCGGTTCCAGGCGGAGCGGGCCCGGCTCGCCGGCTCCAGCACGAACGGCCGCAGCCGGTCCGGCACGGTCTCGGCGATCTTGGCCATCAAATCCTCGGCCGCGCGCGCTAAAGCCGGATCGGCGTGGCCGACCACCCATTGCGCGCCGAGCACGCAGGCCTCGATCTCGTCGGGTGTCAGCATCAAAGGCGGCAGGTCGAACCCCTTCTCGAGGATGTAGCCCATGCCAGCCTCGCCGCGGATCGGCACCCGCTGCTCGATCAGGCTCGCGATGTCACGATAGATGGTCCGCTTCGATGTCTCGAGCTCGGCGGCGATCGCGTCCGCAGTCAAAGGCTTACGGGTGCGGCGGAGCACCTGGATGATCTGAAACAGCCGGTCGGCGCGTCTCATGGCAGTTCTCTCGGCAACTCTCTTGGCAGCAATCTTGACGAGTGTCTTGACGGATATCGCGATGTCCCGACGCTTCGCCTTTTCGCGCCCCTGTCACTGCTGCTGACAGCATGTTGGCAGCAGGTGGGGGCTATATCAGGACAACACCTCAAGTGAAGGGAATTTGTCCATGACGAATCTTGATGAACTCGGTTTCCGGCAAGCGCGGAGCTTTGCGCTGGAACAACTGGTCACGGTCTACTCCACCTCCGGCGATCTGCGCTGGGCCCTGGTGGCGCTGGTCGCACAGTCGATCAGCGCAGCCTGGTCCTACGGGCGGGAACGGCTGGTCAAGCGCGTTCGCGGGGCGGTTCGCCGCCTCGCACCCGCAGGCCCGCTCGGCAGTGAATGCCATTACTGCTGACACCATGCTGGCAGCAGGGGGCGGCTAGCTTCAATTCACGACCACAGGCGATCGGGAGCTTCATATGATTACGCTTTTTGGCTTTGGCGCGGGCTTCGGTCTGCCGGAAATCAGCCCCTTCGTGACCAAGACCGAGGTCCAGCTCAAGATGGCCGGGCTTGCCTACACCAAGGAAAAGGCGATGCCGCCGGCCTCTCCGAAGGGCCAGCTGCCGTTCATTTCCGATGACGGCGAGACGATCGCCGATTCGACCTTCATCCGCGCCCATATCGAGGGCAAATACGGCTTCGACTTCGATGCGCCGCTGAGCTTGCAGGCGCGCGCCCAGGCCTGGGCCTTCGAGCGCATGATCGAGCATCACATCTATTGGGCGCTGGTCGGCGCGCGCTGGGTCGACGACACCAATTTCGCCAAGGGGCCGGCGCATTTCTTCGACGGCGCGCCCGATCACATGCGCGACAAGATGCGCGAGGACGCCCAGTTTCGGGTTGCCGAGAACTATCTCTTGAGCGGGCTTGGCCGTCATGGCCCCGACGAGGACGTCGATGTCGCCATGCGTTCGCTGTTCGCACTGTCGGTGCAGCTCGGCGACAAGCCCTATCTGATGGGCAACGCACCCTGCGGTACCGATGCCACGGCGTTCGGCGCGCTGGCGGGAATCCTGACCCCGTTCTTCGATTCGCCGCTGCGCCAACGGACCAAGAAGTTCGACAATCTCACCGCCTATGTCGGCCGGATGATGCAGCAATACTATCCGGAATTCGCCTGGGAGCCGTTGCAGCAGCAGGCGGCTTAAGCCGACGCAACCGGTACGGGCTGGCCCTTCAACGCGGCCAGCTCCGCCTCCAGCTCGGCGATACGCTGATCGCGCGAGCTGAGCGCGGTGGCGACATCAGCGGCATCGAACTTCTGCGGGATGTGCTGCGGGCAGTTGGTGTCCCATGCCGCGACCTTGAACAGGATCACCTGCTCGGGCCGCGCGCGATAGCCCTGCGGCATCAGCGCGCGCGTCAGGGCCGGATCGTCCTCCACGACGCGCGCCTCGCCCCAGATCTTCACGCGCTGCCGATACGCATAATTCATCACGAAGATATAGGCCTTCGGGTTCTCCGAGAGATTGCCCTGGGTGATGAACTGCCGGTTGCCGCTGTAATCGGCGAACGCGATGGTGTGCTTGTCGAGCACCTTGACGAACCCCTTCGGCCCGCCACGATGCTGGATGTAGGGCTGCCCGTCCGCAGAGGCGGTCGCGAAATAGAAACTGTTGGTGTTGGCGAGGAACGCCGCGAGGTTCTCGTCGACTTCGGTCTGCCAGCCGCCATGAGCCTCGACCTCGGCATGGGTCGCCCGCGAACCCTTGCGGGTCTGGATTTCCTTCACCGCAGGGGTGAACCCGACATCGCTCGAATAGCTGCGAACCTCTGACATCTAAGCCTCCCGCCACGGGCGACAAAGCGGCCGTTCAAGAACCGTAACTTGGCTATTTCTGGTTTGTAGGCAATCTTGTGAATTGACACTTCACTGTTGCCGAATATGCAATAACGCCATGGACCGGATCGACGCCATGCAGGCCTTTGTCGCGGTGGCCGACCTGCAAGGGTTCGCCCCCGCCGCCCGCAAGCTCGGCCTGTCGCCATCTGGCATCACGCGGCTGATCGCGGCGCTGGAGGAGCGGCTTGGGGCGCGGCTGTTGCAGCGGACCACGCGGCAGGTGACGCTGACCGATGCCGGCGCGCGCTATCTGGAACGGGCGCGGCGGATCCTGGCCGATGTCGAGGAAGCCGAGGACGCGGTGGAGAGCGAGCGCACCCGCCCGGAAGGCCGGCTGGCGATCTCGGCGCCGTTCGGCTTCGGGCGGCTGCATGTCAGCCCGGTCGTCTCCGCCTACCTGAAGCGCTATCCGGACGTGGGCGTCGACCTGCGGCTGTCGGATCGCCGGATCAACCTGGTCGAGGACGGCGTCGACCTCGCGGTCAGGCTCGGGCACCTGCCGGATTCGACCCTGGTGGCACGGCATGTCGGCCAGATGCGTCGCATCGTGGTGGCGTCGCATGGCTATCTCAAGCGCCGCGGCGAGCCGAAGCGGCCGGCCGACTTGGCCTCCCATGACACCATCCAGTTCGGCGCCATGACCGCGACGCCGGACTGGCGCTTCATGGAGGACGGCCAGGAGATCCGCATCACCCCGACGCCGCGGTTCACCAGCAACAGTTCGGATGCCGCCATCCAGTTCGCCGAGCAGGACGGCGGACTGACCCGGGTGATGGCCTATCAGGCGGCCGAATCGCTGAAGGCGAAACGGGTCCGAATCGTGCTCGCCGCGTTCGAGCAGCCGCCGGTGCCGATCCATGTGGTCTACCCGACGTCCCGGCTGTTGTCGGCGAAGGTGCGGACCTTCATCGATCTCGTCACCGAGATCACCGACTGGCATTTCAGCTAGTTCAGCTCGAAGTCGCTTGGCTCACCGCCGGCTTCTTCGGCACCACGCGGAACGTGCCGCTGGCGCGCGCGATCGTTACGCCATCGGCCTTGATCAGGCTCTGTGCGAAGCAGATCGTGCTGCCGGTCTTGATCACATCGCTCTCGATCGAAAGCCATTGCCCGACATTGGCGGTGCCGACGAAATCGACCGTGAGCGAGATCGTTACATACGAGGTGGTCCAGCCAGTCGCCTGGCCGCAGCTGTAGCCCATCGCGTTGTCGGAAAGTGCCGCGATCAACCCGCCATGGATCAGGCCGCGGCCGTTGGTATGCGCCCGCGCCAGCCGCAGGCCGATGACGACGGACCGCTCGGTCTTCTTCTGGTAAAGCGGCTCCCAGGGCTCGGTGAGCGGGCTCTTGCGGAACAGCGGCTCGAAGCCTTCAGGGACGTCTTGGGAAATGTCAGGCGCGATTTGCGTGTCGGTGGTCATCTCAAGCTCGCATATGGCGATTGCGTTGACGCCATTGAACGCGATGTCGACGACGGTTTCACCGCCTACAAAGTTTTAAACGGGATTTGCGTGGGCGTTTGAAAGCACGAAGGGCTTGCTCCGGCGTACTGGATACCCCGCATGCGCGGGGTATGACGACTGATGTTGCAACAGCGCGGTTGCTCTACGAACGAAACGGCGCGCGCTAGAACGGCAGCCCCACATAATTCTCCGATAGCGAGGTCGACGCCGCCTTCGAACTGACGAGGTAGTCGAGCTCGGCGATCTGGATGCGCGCGGCGAATTCGCCCTCGTCGGGGAATCTGTGCAGCATCGAGGTCATCCACCAGGAGAAGCGCACCGCTTTCCAGACCCGCGCCAGCGCTCTGGCCGAATAGCCGTCGATGCCGGCTGAGGATTTCTCGTCGTAATATTCGCGCAGCGCCTGCGACAGATAATGCACGTCGCTGGCGGCGAGGTTGAGCCCCTTGGCGCCGGTAGGCGGCACGATGTGCGAGGCGTCGCCGGCCAGGAACATCCGGCCGAAGCGCATCGGTTCGGCGACGAAGCTGCGCAGCGGCGCGATGCTCTTCTCGATCGAGGGGCCGGTGACGATCTCGTCGGCGGCCTTCTGGTCGAGGCGGCGCTTCAATTCATCCCAGAACCGCTCGTCCGACCACTGGTCGACATGATCGTCGAGTGGGCACTGCACGTAATAGCGGCTGCGATGGGTCGAGCGCATCGTGCACAGCGCGAAGCCGCGTTCGTGGTTGTTGTAGATCAATTCCGGCGAGACCGGCGGCGTCTCCGAGAGGATGCCGAGCCAGCCGAACGGGTACACCCGCTCGTAGCTGGTGATCGCCGAGGTGGGAACGCTGGCGCGGCTGATGCCGTGGAAACCATCGCAGCCGGCGATGAAATCGCAGGTGATTTCGTGGCTGACGCCGTCCTTGACGTAGGTGACGCGCGGATGATCGGTGTCGAAGTCGTGCGGCTTGACGTCGGCGGCGGAGTAGACCGTGGTCAGGCCGGCCGCCTTGCGTGCGTTCATCAGATCGAGCGTGACCTCGGTCTGGCCGTAGATGGTCACGGTCTTGCCGGTCGCCGCGTGCATGTCGATGCGGTGCCGCGCGCCGCCAAAGGCCAGCTCGACGCCGTGATGGACCAGGCCCTCCTGGTGCAGCCGGGTGGCGGCGCCGACGCTCTCGAGCAGCGACACCGTGCCCTCCTCGAGCAGGCCGGCGCGAATCCGCCCCAGCACGTATTCCGGGGTCTGCCGTTCGAGAATGACGTTGTCCACGCCGAAAGTATGAAGTAGTTGCCCAAGCAACAGTCCGGCCGGACCTGCGCCTATGATTGCTACTTTTGTCCGCAATACCTGCTCCTCCCGATCGGATAGGCTTGAGCCGGGCGCCCGCGCCGGGCGGTCACCGTCAACTTGCCATGGCAACTATATCATATAACAGGTTTGGCAAGATCGATCTGCCGCGGGAGATGGCTTCGCCGCAGCGCAAGATGGCGGTGGACCCGGGTGCGACCAGGCGTCCGCCTCGCATATTCCGTCTTGAATATGCGGGCAAAATAGATAACATGTTAAGTAACGAGACCGGGCACGAAGCCCGCCGTCATGGAGAGGAGGAGGCGTGATGAGGAAAACAGTGCTGGCGCTGCTGATGGCAGCCGCCGTCATACCGGCCGCGGGTCCCGCCATTGGACCTGCGCTGGCGCAGGACAAGACCGTCAATCTCAAGGTGTCGCTGTGGGTGCCGCCGGCGCATCCGCTGGTGCCGGCGACGCAGGCCTGGGCCGCCGATATCGAGAAGGCATCGGGCGGCACCATCAAGGTCACCGTGTTTCCGTCCGAGCAGCTCGGCAAGGCATTCGACCACTACGACATGGCGCGCGACGGCATCGCCGACGTCACCTACGTCAATCCGGGCTATCAGCCCGGCCGTTTCCCGATCGCGGCCGCCGGCCAGCTGCCGTTCGTGTTCTCGGACGGCAAGAAGGGCACGTTGGCGCTGAACGAGTGGTATCACAAATATGCGCCGACCGAGATGAAGGACACCAAGCTCTGCTTCGCCTTCATCCATGATCCGGGCGCGCTGCACGGCAAGAAGAAGATCGTGCTGCCGAGCGATCTCAGCGGGGTCAAGGTGCGCCCGGCGCAGAGCACGATCGGCGAGATGGTGAAGATGTTCGGCGGCACCAATGTGCAGGCCTCCGCGCCGGAATCGCGCGACGCGATCGAGCGCGGCGTGGCCGACGAGATCACCTTCCCATGGGGCTCGATCTTCCTGTTCGGTATCGACAAGGTGGTGAAGTACCACATGGACGTGCCGCTCTACACGACGGTGTTCACCTACAACATGAACCTCGCCAAATACAATTCGATGTCGGATGCCCAGAAGAAGGTGATCGACGATCACTGCTCGCCGGAATGGGCCTCCAAGGTCACCGATCCCTGGACCGACTTCGAAGCCAACGGCCGCACCAAGATGAAGGCGCTGCCGGGGCATGAGGTCTATCCGCTGACGCCGGAGCAACTCGCGGAGTGGAAGAAGGCGGTCAAGCCGCTGCACGACAGTTGGGCCGAGGCGGTGAAGAAGGCCGGCGGCGATGCCGAGAAGATCGACGCCGATCTACAGGCCACGCTGAAGAAGTACGGGGCGGGGCTCTAGGCGAACTGCCGAGGCAAATGCGGTCGTCATGCCCGGGCTTGACCCGGGCATCCACGCCTTACTGATCAACGGAACGAAGACGTGGATGGCCGGGACGAGCCCGGCCATGACGTGGGGGTAGGATCTCGAGCCATGGCTGCAACCACCGAAATCTCCCAAGACGGTGCGATCACCGGTCCGCCCGAGCCGGTGCGCAAGAATGTCATGGACCGCTTCATCGATTCGATCGAATGGGTGGCGGCGTTCTTCGTCGGCGTCGTCGCGCTCAACACCTTCGTTGCGGTGTTCATGCGCAAATTCTTCGCGGTGACGATCCCGGACTACTACAATTTCGGCCAGTTCCTGCTCGGCATCCTGATCTTCTGGGGCATCGCGGCGACCAGCTATCGCGGCACCCACATCACGGTCGATCTGGTCTGGGCCAACGCCTCGCCGCGCTACCAGCGCTGGATCGACATCTTCGCCACCCTGGTGCTGCTGTTCGTGGTGAGCGTGCAGACCTACACGCTGGTCGACAAGGTGATCGACACCAGGAGCAGCCACATCGTCACCATGGATCTCGGCGTGCCGGTCTGGCCGTTCTTCCTGGTGTCGTGGATCGGCGACGTCTCCGCCGTGCTGCTGATCGCGATCCGCACCTACCGCCTGATCTTCCATCCGGAGGATATCCACGATGCCAAGATCAAGACCGCGGAGTAGACGGCCATGAGTCTGAAACCATGAGTCTTGATCTGAGTCCCGAGGCCGTCGCCGTCATCGGCTTCGTCTGCCTGTTCGCGCTGATGCTGTTGCGTGTGCCTGTCGGTATGGCAATGGGCCTCGTCGGCATCACAGGCTTCGGCTATCTCACCGGCTTTGCGCCGGCGCTGAAACTGGTCGGCCAGACCACGATGCGCACGGTGACGGATTATTCGTTCGGCGTGATCCCGATGTTCCTGCTGATGGGCGCCTTCGTCTCCGTCTCCGGCATCAGCCGCGAGCTGTTCCGGGCCGCCAATACCTTCGTCGGCCATTGGAAGGGCGGGCTCGGCATCGCGACCATCGCGGCCTGCGGCGGGTTCGCCGCGATCTCGGGCTCGTCGGTCGCAACGGCTGCGACCTTCTCGGCGGTGGCCTATCCGGAGATGCGCCGCTTCGGCTACCCGCAGTCGTTCTCGACCGGCGTGATCGCGGTCGGCGGCACGCTCGGCGCGATGCTGCCGCCGTCCACGGTGCTGGCGGTCTATGGCATCATCACCCAGCAGGACATCGGCAAGCTGTTCATCGCCGGCGTGATCCCCGGACTGCTCGCGATCCTGATGCACATGGTCACGATCGGCATCATCGGTGTCACCCGGCCCGGTTTCCTGCCGGCGGGAAAGAAGGCGTCGTGGCATGAGCGTCTTGTCGCGATGCGCGACGTCTGGTCGCCGCTGCTGCTGTTCCTGTTCGTGATCGGCGGCCTCTATGGCGGCTTCTTCGTGCCGACCGAAGCCGGCGCGGTCGGTGCGGTCGGCGCGTTCATCATCGGAATCCTCAGGGGCAAGCTGACCAAGGACGGCATCCTGCAATCGCTGTTGCAGGCGACCCGCACCGCCGCGGCGGTCTTCACCGTGCTGATCGGTGCGCTCTGCTTCGGCTATTTCCTCACCATCACCCAGACGCCGCAGAACGTGACCGAGTTCCTCACCGGTCTCGGGATCGGACCCTATGGCGTGCTGGCGCTGATCCTCCTGATGTATCTGGTGCTCGGCTGCCTGATGGACGCGATGGCGATGGTGATCCTCACCGTGCCGATCGTGTTCCCGGTGGTCACCGCGCTCGGCTTCGATCCGATCTGGTTCGGCATCATCATCGTCATGACGGTCGAGCTCGGCCTGATCCATCCGCCGGTCGGCATGAACGTGTTCGTGATCAAGAGCGTGATCAAGGACGTCAACATGTCGACGATTTTCGTCGGCGTGCTGCCCTTCGTGATCACCGACCTGATCCGGCTGGTGATCCTGATCCTGTTCCCGCTGCTCGCGACCTGGCTGCCGCAGCGCATGATAGGCTAGGCATGATCCCGGGAAAGTGGGGTCCGGTTTTCCGAAAGGGATCATGCCTCAATAAATAGGTTCCCTATGAATCCCGAACTCCAGACCAGATACGTCTTCACCATCACCGCCCGGATCGCCGAGGTGACATCCGCCGGCGATATCGGCACCGGCGTCCGCCGCATCATTCCGATCATCGGCGGCGAGGTGAAAGGCGAGGGGATCAACGGCAAGGTGTTGCCGTTCGGCGCCGACTTCCAGATCATCCGGCCCAACGAGCTGATCGACCTGGAAGCAAAATATGCTTTCGAAACCGACGACGGCGCGGTGGTCTATGTCGAGAACAAGGGCATCCGCTTCGGTCCGGTCGAGCTGCTCGAGAAGCTCAAGCGTGGCGAGCCGGTCGACCCCAAGCTGATCTATTTCCGCACCGTGCCGAAATTCGAGACCGGCGCCGAGAAGTACCGCTGGCTGATGGAGCACATCTTCATCGGCTCCGCCGCCCGCCACGCCGACCGTGTCGTGATCGACGTGCATCAGGTGTTGTGACCCACCCACGCTGTCGTCGCCCGGCTCGACCGGGCGATCCAGTACGCCGCGGCCTCTCGGCTCAAGCACTGCTGCCTCTGGAATACTGGATCACCCGCAGCGCGGGTGACGACACCGCGAGTGGGATGGAGATTTGCGCGTACCGGCGAACGCGCCAACCCGCAAAACGTCCCATATTGACTCCCGCCATTATAGTTATAAAACATAACTATTCTGAACAGGAAACAATAACGCCATGGGAAACGCTGCCGACACGGGCGACGCCTCGCTGCTCAGGATCGAGACGCAGGGGGCGGTGCTGACGGTCGGGCTCAATCGGCCCGCCAAGCGCAATGCGCTGAATGACGGCATCATCCTGGCGCTGCGGGATTGCTTTGCGGCGATCCCTGAGGACGTCGGCGCGGTCGTCATCCACGGTGTCGGCGATCATTTCTCGTCCGGCCTCGATCTTTCCGAACTCACCGAACGCGATGCTACCGAGGGCCTGGTGCATTCCCAGATGTGGCACCGGGTGTTCGACCGCATCCAGTATTGCCGGGTGCCCGTGATCGCCGCGCTGAAGGGCGCGGTGATCGGCGGCGGGCTGGAGCTGGCCTGCGCGGCGCATATCCGGGTCGCCGAGCCGTCCGCTTATTTCGCGCTGCCCGAGGGCCAGCGCGGCATCTTCGTCGGCGGCGGCGGATCGGTGCGGTTGCCGCGCCTGATCGGCGTGCCGCGGATGGCCGACATGATGCTGACCGGCCGGGTCTATTCGGCGACCGAGGGCGCCGCCTACGGCTTCTCGCAATATCTCACCGAGGCCGATGGTGCGCTGCCCAAGGCCCTCGAGCTCGCCGAGCGCGTCGCCGCCAACGCACCGCTGACCAATTTCGCCGTGTTGCAGGCACTGCCGATGATCGCGGAGGCCAATCCACAGACCGGCCTCTTGATGGAATCGCTGATGGCCACGGTGGCGCAGAGCGACAAGGAAGCCAAGAAGCGGATCCGCGCTTTCCTGGATCGCAAGACCGCCAAGGTGAAGCCAACATGACCGCCAAGGCTGACACATCGCCGTCTGCATCCACCGCGGCTGCGCACCCGCTACGCCCGATCTCGTTCGGCAATCCCGCCGTCACCGTCGAGCGCCGCGACGATGGCACGATCTATCTTCGCCCGAAACTCAAGCTCGCCGATTTTCCGGTTCGCCTGACCGACCGTCTGCATCACTGGACGGCGGTTGAGCCGAGCCGCGTGTTCATGGCCGAGCGCGCGGCCGGTGGGGGCTGGCGGCAGATCACCTACGCGCAATTGTATGACGCCACGCGCCGGATCGCTTCGTCATTGCTTGCGCGCGGGCTGTCCGCCGAGCGGCCGATCGTGATCCTGTCGGGCAATTCGATCGATCACGCACTGATCGCGCTCGGTGCGTTGTATGCCGGAATTCCGTTCTGCCCGGTGTCGCCGGCCTATTCGCTGGTGTCGCGCGACTACGGCAAGCTCGGCTACGTCATCAAGCTTCTGACACCCGGCCTGGTCTTCGTCGACGATGCCGACAAGTTCGCCGACGCGTTGCGCGCCAATGTCGGGGCCGACGTCGAGATCGCGGCAAGCCGCGGGGCGGTGCCCAGCCGCACGGTGACGGCGCTCGCCGATCTGATGGCAACGCCCGAGGATCCGCGCCTCGACGCGATCCATGCCGCCGTCGGTCCGGACACGATCGCGAAATTCCTGCTCACGTCGGGCTCGACCGGCAATCCCAAGGCCGTCATCAACACCCAGCGCATGATCTGCGCCAACCAGGTCATGCTGCGCGAGACGCTGGCATTCCTCAAGGACGAGCCGCCCGTGATCGTCGACTGGCTGCCGTGGAATCATACCTTCGGCGGCAATCACAATGTCGGGCTGACGCTCTACAATGGCGGCTCGATGTATCTCGATGACGGCAAGCCGGTGCCCGGCGGCATCGAGGAGACGGTGCGAAACCTGCGCGAGATCTCGCCGACGGTCTATTTCAACGTGCCGAAGGGCTATGAATCGCTGCTGCCCTACCTGCGCGACGACGAGGCCTTGAGGGAGAAATTCTTCCACCGGCTGCATGCGATGTTCTTTTCGGGCGCCGCGCTGTCGCCGTTCGTCTGGAACAGCCTCGATGCGCTCGCGGTGCAGGAGAAGGGCTATCGCGTACCGATGCTCACCGGGCTCGGCGCCACAGAGACCTCGCCGTTCTTCATGTCGGTGCGTCCCGATACCAGCCGCTCCGGCCATGTCGGCCTGCCGGTGTCAGGCAATGACGCGAAGCTGGTGCCCAACAACGGCAAGCTTGAGGTCCGCGCCAAGGGGCCGAACGTGACGCCGGGCTACTGGCGGCAGCCCGAGCTGACCGCGAAAGCCTTCGACGAGGAGGGGTTCTACAAGTTCGGCGATGCGCTGAAGCCCGCCGATCCCGCCAATCTCGATGCCGGGTTCGATTTCGACGGCCGCATCGCCGAGGATTTCAAGCTGGCGAGCGGCACCTGGGTCAGCGTCGGCCCGTTGCGGGCGCGCTTCGTCGGCGCTTGCGCGCCGCTGGTGCGCGACGTCGTGATCGCGGGAATCAACCGCGACGAGCTCGCGGCGATCGTGATCCTCGATCTCGATGGCTGCCGCCTGATCAATCCGGCGCTTGCCGCGAACGACGTCATGGCCGCGGCCAATGATCCGCTGGTGCGCGCCGCCTTCCGTGAACGTTTCGCGCGTGTGCTTGCGAGCGCAACCGGCTCGTCGAACCGGATCGCGCGGGCGATCCTGCTCGACGGCCCGCTGTCGATCGATCGCGGCGAGGTCACCGACAAGGGCTCGATCAACCAGCGCGCGGTGCTGGAGCATCGCACTGACATCATCGACGCGCTCTATGCGCCGGTGCCGCCGGCATCGGTGATCACGTCAGTCTAGTTTCGAACAGGAGAACGCCATGCAGTTGAAGGACCAGGCCGCCATCGTCACCGGCGGTGCATCGGGATTGGGTGCCGCGACCGCGCGCCGGCTGGCCGCGCAGGGTGCCAAGGTCGCGGTCTGCGACCTCAACGCCAAGCTCGCCGAGAGCGTCGCGGCGGAGATCGGCGGCATTGCCGTTGTCTGCGACGTTGCCGACGCCGCTGCCGCGGAGGCTGCGGTCGCTGCCGCCGCCAAGGCGCATGGCCCGGCGCGCGTGCTGGTGAACTGCGCCGGCATCGGCGTGGCAAAGCGCGTGATCGGCCGCGAAGGGCCGATGGCGCTGGCCGACTTCGACAAGGTGATCAAGGTCAATCTGCTCGGCTCCTTCAATATGCTGCGGCTTGCCACCGCCGAGATGTCGAAGCTCGAGCCGCAGGCGACCGGCGAGCGCGGCGTCGTGATCTCGACCGCCTCGGTCGCGGCCTACGACGGACAGATCGGGCAGGCGGCCTATTCGGCGTCCAAGGGCGGCATCGTCGCGATGACCTTGCCGATCGCGCGCGAACTCGCGCAGTTCGGTATCCGCGTGCTGACGATCGCGCCCGGCCTTTTCATGACGCCCTTGCTTGCCGGCCTACCGCAGGAGGCCCAGGACTCGCTCGCCGCCGCGATCCCGTTCCCGCGCCGGCTCGGCCAGGCCGACGAGTTCGCTTCGCTGGCGCTGCACATGATCGACAATCCCTATCTGAACGGCGAAGTGGTGCGGCTCGATGCCGCGCTCCGGATGGCCCCGCGCTGACGCATGATCCGGAACGGCGCGAAACGCCGTTCCGGATCGATCACGATCAATCGAGGGATAAACCATGTTCATCCACCGGCGCGACGTGCAGATCCAGTGGGGCGATTGCGACCCCGCCAACATCGTCTATTACCCGCGCTACTTCGCGATGTTCGACGACTCGACTTCGATCATGTTCGAAGCCGCCGGCTGCTCGAAGCAGGATCTGGTCCACAAATACGGCCTGGTCGGCATTCCCATGGTCGACACAAGGGCGAAATTCCACATCCCGTCGACCCATGGCGACTGGATTACCATCGAGACCCGGATCGAGAGCATCAAGCGCTCGAGCTTCGAGGTGGTGCACCGCGTGTTCAAGGGCGAGCAGCTTGCGATCGAGGCCTTCGAGACCAGGGTGCTGGTCGGCCGCCATCCGGACGATCCGGACAGGCTGAAATCGGCGCCATTTCCGCAGGAGATCATCGACCGCTTCATGAGCGGCTGAACTTGTTCATGAAAGGCTGACGTGCCGCCCTTCGTGACTCGACTTTTGGAGCATGACTCTCCTGGAAAACCGGTTTCCACTTTTCCGGATCATGCTCTAAAGAAGGGGCTGAATTGGCCCGCGAAACCGGTTTAAACCCAAAAAACATATCCGCAGGGAGGAATGAATGAGGAAGGCCACTCTCGCCGCCGCGGTGCTCGCAGCAGCTTTCGCGCTGCCGGGCATGTCCGCGCAGGCGCAGACCAATGAGATCACCATCGGCATTTCGATCTCGACCACGGGGCCGGCCGCGGCGCTCGGCATCCCCGAGCGCAACGCGCTCGATTTCGTGCCGAAGGAGATCGGCGGCGTGCCGCTGAAGCTGATCGTGCTCGATGACGGCGGCGATCCGACGGCCGCGACCACCAATGCGCGGCGCTTCGTCACCGAGTCCAAGGCCGACATCATCATGGGCTCCTGCACCACGCCGCCGACGATCGCGGTGTCGACGGTCGCCAACGAGGCCGGCATCCCGCATTTGGGTCTGGCGCCGTTCCCGATCAACGACGCCCGCGCCAAGTGGTCGGTCGACCTGCCGCAGTCGGCGTCGATCATGGCCAAGGCGCTCTACGAGCACATGAAGGCTCACAACATCAAGACCGTCGGCTATATCGGCTACTCGGATTCCTATGGCGATCTCTGGGTCACCGACTTCAAGGCCCACGCCGTACCGATGGGCCTGACCATGACCGACGAGGAGCGCTTCGCGCGTCCCGACACCTCGGTCGCCGGCCAGGTGCTGAAGCTCGTCGCCTCCAATCCGGACGCCATCCTGATCGGCGCCTCGGGCACCGCTGCCGCGCTGCCGCAAACCGCGCTGCGCGAGCGCGGTTACAAGGGCCTGATCTACCAGACCCACGGCGCAGCCACGATGGACTTCATCCGCATCGCGGGCGCTGCTGCTGAAGGCGTCATCATGGCGGCGGGACCGGTGATGTCGCCGGAGACCCAGCCAGACAGCGCGCTGACCAAGAAGCCCGGCCTTGCGCTCAACACCGCCTATGAAGCCAAGTACGGCGCCAACAGCCGCAGCCAGTTCGCCGGCCACTCCTACGACGCGTTCCAGGTGCTGAACCGCATCATCCCGACGGCGCTGAAGACCGCCAAGCCCGGCACGCCGGAATTCCGCGAGGCGATCCGTCAGGCGTTGATCTCCGAGAAGGAGATCGTCGCGAGCCAGGGCGTCTACAACTGGACTGAAAAGGACCGCTACGGCCTCGACGACCGCTCGCGCATCCTGCTGACGGTCAAGGACGGGAAGTACGTCCCGGCGATGTGAGCCAGTCACGGGTTTGGACGAAGCGAAGAAGCCGGTCCTGAAGCAGACCGGCTTTTTTTCTTAGCCTCGGCAGGAGAGGCGTTCACCCGAAATTGCGTAAGGTGGGCATGTTGCGCGGGCTTCCCCCCTTGCGGGGGAGGGGTAAGCCCCGGGCAAGATGATCGATGGGATTGTCGCTAGCGCAATCTCGGTCGCGCGTAGTTGAAGCGCGTACGGCAAGAGCATGCCGTGTGACACCCCTCTCCCTAACCCTCCCCCGCAAGGGGGGAGGGAACCCTACCGCCGGGAGCTCCCTCACATTGGCGCGCTTGGCGATCCATCCGCGTACGTACCCGCGTTCCTAAATCGCGCTGTCGCCCTCGTGCTGGAAGCCGAGATAGCTCGCGGCGACGCCCTTGTTGGCGGCGATGTCCTTGGCTGGGCCCGACAGCACGAATTCGCCGAGCTCCATCACATAGGCGCGGTCGGCGATCTGTAGTGCGGCCTGGGCATTCTGCTCGACCAGCAGCACCGAGACCCCGGCTGCGCGGAGCTCGCCGACGATGCGGAAGATGTCGGCGACGATGATCGGGGCGAGGCCGAGGCTCGGCTCGTCCAGCATCAGGAGTTTTGGCGCGCCCATCAGCGCGCGGCCCATCGCCAGCATCTGCTGCTCGCCGCCGGACAGCGTGCCGGCGAGCTGCTTGCGCCGCTCCCTGAGCCGCGGAAACAGGGTGTAGACCCGCTCCAGCGAGGTCGCGGCGACAGCCTTCGCGATCCGGAACGCGCCGAGCTCGAGATTGTCCTCGACATTCATGGTGCCGAACAATTCGCGATGCTCGGGCACCAGGCTCAAGCCCTTCGCGACGCGGTCCTCGATGTCGAGCGGCGCCATGTCGGCGCCAGCGAAGCTGGTGCGGCCCTTTAGCGGCAGCACGCCCATCATGGCGTTGAGCAGCGTGGTCTTGCCGGCGCCGTTGGCGCCGATGATGGTAACGATCTCGTTGTCGGCGACGTCGAGCGAGACGCCGCGTACCGCCTCGACCTTGCCGTAGGAAATGTGGACGTCGGCGACCGATAGCAGCGCAGTCATGCGGCGGCTCCGAGATAGGCCTTGATCACGTCGGGATTGCGCTTGATCGCGGCCGGCGTGCCCTCGGCGATCTTGGTGCCGAAATCGAGCACCACGATGCGGTCGGCGAGATCCATCACGAAGCCCATGTCGTGCTCGACCAGCAGCACCGACATGCCGCCGTCGCGCAATTGCCGCAGCAGCGCAGCCAGCCGCTGCTTCTCCATGTGGCGCAGGCCGGCGGCCGGCTCGTCGAGCAGCAGCAGCATCGGATCGACGCACAGCGCGCGCGCGATCTCGACGATGCGCTGCTGGCCGAGCGACAGCGAACCCGCGAGCTGGTCGATCTGGTCGGACAGGCCGACGCGTTCGATCTGCCGCGCGGCCTCCGCCAAAAGCCTCGCCTCGTCGGCGCGGTCGAGCCGCAGCATGCTGGAGATCGCGCCGGACGAGCCGCGCAGATGGGCGCCGATCGCGACGTTCTCCAGCACGGTCATGTCGGGCACCAGCTTGACGTGCTGGAAGGTCCTGGACACGCCGAGCTTGACCACCTCCTGGGGCGGGGCGTTGGCAACTTCCCTGCCGAGCACCGAGACCTTGCCGCCGGTCGTGGCCAGCACGCCGGTGATCAGGTTGAAGGTGGTGCTCTTGCCGGCGCCGTTCGGGCCGATCAGCGCGACGATCTCGCGGGCGTTGACGTCGAACGAGACGTCGTTCACCGCGACCACGCCGCCGAACTGCTTCCGTGCCTTCTCGACATGCAGCAGCACCGGCGACGAGCCGGCAGCGCGCTCGGGATGCTCCAGCTTCACCGACGTATCAGGCGTCTTGCGCGCGGGCTTGAACGGCAGCCGCGACATCAGCCAGGGCCAGACGCCCTGCGGCGCGAGCTGCAACAGCAGCACCAGCATGATGCCGAACACGATGGTCTCGAGCTGGCTCTGGCCGCCGAAGATGTAGGGCAGGTAGCTTTGCAGCACTTCCTTGAGGATCACGACGATGGCCGCGCCGAGCACGCCGCCCCAGACGTAGCCGGCACCGCCGACCACGGCGATGAACAGATATTCGATGCCGGCCTGCGCGCCGAACGGCGTCGGGTTTGCGGCGCGCTGGAAATGCGCATAGAGCCAACCGGACAGGCCGGCCAGAACGGCCGCATAGATGAACACCAGCAGTTTGGCGCGCGGCGTCTGCACGCCGAACGCTTCCGCCGCGACATGCCCGCGCCGCAGCGCGCGGATCGCACGCCCGGTGCGGGAATCCAGCAGGTTCATGGTCAAGAGCGCGGCGAGCAGCACCGCGACCCAGATCGCGTAATAGATCGCATCCGGGCTCAGCATCTTGAACGAGCCGATCGAGAGCGGCGGAATGCCCGAGATGCCGTCATTGCGGCCGAGGAATTCCAGCTTGCTGAACAGATAGAACAGGCCGATGCCCCAGGCGATGGTGCCGAGCGGCAGGTAATGGCCCGACAGCCGCACCGTGACGAGGCCGAGCAGCACCGCCGCGATGCCGCTGACCAGAAGCGATGCCGGCAAGGTCAGCCAGGGCGAGACGCCATAGGCTGTGGTCAGCACCGCCGTGGTGTAGGCGCCGAAGCCGCAGAACGCGGCCTGTCCGAACGAAGTGAGGCCGCCGACGCCGGTGAGCAGCACCAGCCCCATCGCCACCAGCGCGGCGAGGCCGATATTGTCGAGCAGCACGATCCAGAACGGCGGGACGCCCGGGAGCAGCGGGATCACCGCCATCGCGAGCGCGAAGATGATCAGAGGCAGCCGCTGCGTCATCGCGCTCAATCCTTCTCTTCTTCGACCTGGGGCGCTGCGAGCGAGCGCAGCACCAGGACGGGAAGGATCAGCGTGAACACGATGACTTCCTTGAAGTTGCTGGCGTAGAACGACGAGAAGGCCTCGACGATGCCGACCACGATGGCCGCGACCGCGGTCAGGGGATAGCTGACCAGGCCGCCGATGATGGCGGCAATGAAACCCTTCAGGCCGATCAGGAAGCCGGTGTCGTAGTAGAGCGTGGTGATCGGCACGATCAGGATGCCGGAGATCGCGCCGATCACGGATGCGAGCAGGAACGCGATCTGGCCCGACAGCGTGGTGCGGATGCCGACCAGGCGGGCGCCGAGCCGATTGACCGCGGTGGCGCGCAGCGCCTTGCCGGTCCTGGTGTAGCCGAAGAACAGCCAAAGGGCGGCGATGAAGCCGACCGTCAGGCCGTACACCGCGAGGCTCTGGCCGGTGAAACGCAGCGGGCCCGCGGTCACCGCGGCGTTCGACAGCGCCGGGCCGCGCAGGCCTTCGGCACCGAAGAACACCAGGCCGAGGCCCTGTAGCGCCAGATGGCAGCCGACCGAGGCGATCAACAGCACCAGCACGGAGGTGTGCGCGATCGGCTGGAACGCGATGCGGTAGAGGAACAGCCCGATCGCCGCCACGATCAGCAGCGCCAGCGCGATGTTGACGGCGATCGGCGTGTTGGGGCCGACCAGCGCATAGGTCAGGCCAAGCAGCGCGAACGGGAAGGCGATGTTGAGCGCGACGGAGCGCATCACCTTGCTGGCGTGCAGCGCCTTGCGCGCGAAGAACAGGTCGAGGGCGAAGGCGACGAGCCCCATCGCGACCGCGAGCCGCACGGTGCCGGGCACCTGGCCGGTCGCCAGCATGGCGTAGCTCAGCGCGCCATAGGTCACGAATTCGCCCTGCGGGATCAGGATCACCCGCGTCACCGCGAACACCAGCACCAGGGCCAGCCCAAGCAGTGCGTAGATCGCGCCATTGGTGATGCCGTCCTGCAGCAGGAACAGCATGATCGTTGTGTTCAAGGCCGAGCGCTCCCCCTTAAGCGTCGGGCCGTCGCAACCGGCTGTGCCGGTCGGGTCGGCCGATATCGGCTGTTGATAGCCGTCGATATTAGATATAGCGGATAACAATTATTGGATATAATCTCAAGATCCCCGAGCGTCCCGCGGGGTTTTTGTACCGGGATTGCGAGCCTGGAGCGATGACTGTTTCCAAGACCGCCTCCGATGTCGTCAGGTCTCCGCGCGCCACGCGTCGGGAACCGGTCGATCCTGCCGGGGACGACAGCATGCTGCAATTGGGCGAACTGTCAGGTTTGCTCGGCTATTCGTTGAAGCGGGCGCAGCTCAAGGTATTCGAGGACTTCCTGCGCTGCGTGGCGCCGCTGCAACTGACCCCGGCGCAGTTCTCGGTGCTGCTGCTGCTCGACAAGAACCCGGGTCGCAACCAGACCGAGATCGCCAACACGCTCGGCATCCTTCGGCCGAATTTCGTCGCGATGCTCGACGCGCTGGAGAGCCGCGACCTTTGCGCGCGGATGCGCTCCACCAATGACCGCCGCTCCCACATCCTGGTCCTCACCGACAAGGGCCGCGCCGTGCTGGCGCGCGCCAAGAAGCTCGTCGCCAACAAGCACGAGGCGCGGCTGATCGAGGTGCTCGGCCCGGCCAACCACGCCGCGCTGCTGGAAATGCTGGCGAAGCTCGCGCAGGAGTTTTGAGGGCTCGTCATTCCGAGGCTCGCGAAGCGAGAGCCCGGAATCCATTGCGCCGCAAGCTTCGCGGCTGAATGGATTCCGGGTTCAGCCCTGCGGGCTGCCCCGGAATGACAAGGCGCCTCAATCCACCAAAATCACCCTGACATCATTCACATTGGTCAGCGTCGGGCCGGTCAACAGCAGATCGCCGGTCTGCGCGAAAAAGCCGGTGGCGTCGTTGTTCTCGAGATAGGCCTTCGGATCGAGGCCGATCGATTTCATCTTGGCGAAGGTCGCCTGGTCGATCATGGCGCCGGCGGGGTCGGTCGCGCTGCCGGCACCGCCATCGGCGCCATCGGTGTCGGCGGCGAGCGCCGCGATGTCGGGCGTATCCTTGAGCAGGCCGGCGAGCGCCAGCGCATATTCCTGGTTGGGTCCGCCGCGGCCGTTGCCGCGCACCGTCACCGTAAGCTCGCCGCCGGAGACGATCGCGACGCGCTTGCCCTCGCTGCGCGCCTTCAGCGCCAACCGCGCATGCTCGGCCGCAACCTCGCGGGCCTCGCCTTCGAGATCGGCGCCGAGCGCGATGGTCTCGTAGCCGGCGTCCTGCGCGACCTTCACCGCGGCGTCGATCGAGGCTTTGGGTTTTGCCAGCAGCTCGAACGTGGCGCGTGCAAAGGCCGGATCGCCGGGCTTGCAGCTCTCATTGCTGGGATCGTCGAGCGCGCGGCGCACCGCGTCATCGACCGAGAGATTGTACTTGGCGACCAGCGCGCGGGCATCCGCCAGCGTGGTCGGATCCGGCACCGTCGGGCCCGAGGCGATCGCCGAGGGATCGTCATGCGGCACGTCCGAGATCGCCAGGGTGACGATCTCGGCGGCGTGCTGGCCGGCGCGCGCCAGCCGTCCGCCCTTGATCCGCGACAGATGCTTGCGGACGATGTTCATTTCGCCGATCGGCGCGCCGGAGCGCAGCAGCGCGCGGTTGACCTGCTGCTTTTGGGCAAAGCTGACGCCATCGACCGGCGCGATCCAGTTCGCCGAGCCGCCCCCGGTCAAGAGCACCAGCAGCAGGTCGTCGGGCGTCGCTTCCGCCGCCAGCCGCAGCGTATCGTCGGCGGCGCGCAGGCCGGCCTCGTCGGGCACCGGGTGGCCGGCCTCGACCACCTTGATGCGGCGGGTCGGCACGCCGTGGCCGTGGCGGGTGGTGGCGATGCCGACCAGCCGCTGTGGCTCGAGGCCGAGCGTGTCGAGATAGTGCCGTTCCGCCGCCGCCGCCATCGCGCCGGCGCCCTTGCCGGCGGCGAGGCAGATCACCCGTCCCTTCGGCACCGGCCGCAGCCGCGCCGCGAGCACGACGTCGGGATGCGCAGCCGCCACCGCGGCATCGAAGATCGAACGCAGGAAGGGACGACGGTCGGTCATGGCTGGGCCTCCGTATGACGGATCAGTTGCCGGCGATCTCGCCGCTGATGACGTCGCCGAACAACTGCCAGCGCTCGCCCTTGAACTGCATCAGCTGCAACTGCTCGATCGGCTGGAAGTCGGCAGGGCCGGTGGTGAGCGTCACGCCCGGCAGCAGGCCGCCTTGCGCGAACTGCTTCAGGCTCGCCGCCTGCTTCATGACGTTGGCGCGGGTGAGATCGTCGCCGCAGCGGCGCAGCACCTCGACCATGGTGGTCGCCATGTTGTAGCCGGTCATCGCCGAAGCATCGGCGCGGTTGGTGTCGGGCAAATATTTGGCGAGCAGATCGTCGAACGCCTTCATGCCGGCATCGTCCTTCCACTGCGGATCGCTGGCGTCCTTGGCGTAGGCCGCCGAGATCACGCCCTGCGCATTGTCGAGCCCGGCCGGACGCATCACCGTCGCGGTGGAGGCCGAGACGTTGGAGACGATCGTCACCGGCTTCCAGTTCATCTCGCCGAGCTTCTTGATCGCCTGGGCGCCGAATTTCGGCGTGGTGAAGAAGATGATGACGTCGGGATTGGCGGATTTCAGCCGCACCACATGGGAATCGATGGTGGGTTCGGCGACCTCGTAGCTCTCCTTGGCGACGACCGCTGCCGGATTGCCGGCGAAGCCGTCTTCCAGGCCCTTGAGGTAGTCCTTGCCCATGTCGTCGTTCTGGTAGAGCACCGCGACCTTGGCCGCGGGTTTCTCCTTGAGCAGATATTTCGCGTAGATCCGCGACTCGCTCTGGTAGCTCGGCAGCCAGCCCATGGTCCACGGGAAGGCCTTCGGGTCGTTCCACTTGGTGGCGCCGGTGGCGACGAACAGCTGCGGCACCTTCTTGGCGTTGAGATACTTCTGGATCGCGGTGTTGGAGGCGGTGCCGAGCGTGCCGAACAGGAACAGCACCTCGTCGCTCTCGACCAGCTTGCGCGCCTGCTCCACCGCCTTTGGCGGCGAATAGGCGTCGTCGTAGGAAATGAAATTGATCTTGCGGCCGTTGATGCCGCCGTCGTCGTTGACCTTCTTGAACACCGCGCCCATGGCCTTGCCGACCACGCCATAGGCCGACGCCGGGCCGCTATAGGGGACGATGTTGCCGATCTTGATCTCGGTATCGCTGGCGCCGGTGTCGTACTTCTTCTGCGCCCATGCGGCATGGCCGGTCGCGGCGGCGACGGTGAGGCCGAGCAGGGCGGTTGCGATACGGTGTCGGATCGGCATCGTCATGTCCCGAAAACTCCTTGTTGTTCCCGCGCCAGGGCGTCGGTTTCGTTTCGGATGATTGCCGGTTTTCCTAGCGCATTGCCGGGCAAAGTGTAAGCGGCATCGCCCCTGGAGCCGGCGCAATGGCTAATGAAAAAGCCTCCTGCGACGGTATCGCAGGAGGCCATTCAGTTTCGTCCGTTGATGGAAAATCAGCCGCCGACGTCGGCGCTGATGACGTCACCGAACAGTTCCCATTTCTCGCCCTTGAACTTCATCAGCTGCAACTGGCTGATCGGCGCGAAATCGTTCGGCGCGGTGTTGATCTTGATGCCGGGCAGCAGCACCTCGGTGCGGAAGTCCTGCAAGTTCGCCGCCTGCTTCATGATGTTCTCGCGCGTGAGGTTGTCGCCGCACTGCTTGAGCACCTGGACCAGGGTCTGCGCCACGCCGTAGCCGGTCACGGTGCCGCCGTCGAGCTTGTCGCCTTCCGGGAAGTCCTTGGCCATGAAGGCGTAGAATTCCTTCATGCCGGGATCATTGTCCCATTGCTTGTCGGAGGCGTCCTTCAGGTAGGCGGCGGAGATGATGCCCTGCGCGTTGTCGTAGCCTGCCGGCTTGATCACGCTGCCGACCGATGCCGACACGTTGTTGAGGAAGTGGGTCGGCTTCCAGCCGAGCTCGGCGACCTTCTTGATCGCCTGGGCGGCGAATTTCGGCGTTGCGATGTCGACGAAGACGTCGGCGTTGCTGGCTTTGAGCTTGACGATGTGATTGTCGATGCTCGGCTCCGAGGTCTCGAAACTGTCCTCGGCGACGATCATGCTGGCGGCCTTCTGGCCGAGACCATCCTTCAGACCCTTGAGATAGTCCTTGCCGTAATCGTCGTTCTGGTAGAGCACGGCGATCTTGGCGTTCGGCATGTTCTTCAGGATGTATTTGGCGTAGATCTGGGTCTCGCTCTGGTAGTTGGGCTGCCAGCCCATGGTCCACGGAAACTCCTTCGGATCGTTCCACTTGGTGGCGCCGGTGGCGACGAATAGCTGCGGCACCTTCTTGGAGTTCATGTACTTCTGGATCGCCGAGTTCGACGGCGTCCCGAGCGAGTTGAAGATCAGCAGCACTTCGTCGCTCTCGACCAGCTTGCGGGCCTGCTCCACGGCCTTCGGCGGCGAGTAGGCGTCATCGTAGGAGATGAAGTTGATTTTGCGGCCGTTGATGCCGCCGGCGTCGTTGATCTTCTTGAAATAGGCGGCCTCGGTGCGGCCGATGATGCCGTAAGCGGATGCGGGTCCGCTGTAAGGCATGATGTTGCCGATCTTGATCTCGGTGTCGCTGGCGCCGGTGTCGTATTTCTTCTGGGCAAGCGCCGAACCGCTTGAAGCTGCGGCGAGCGCAAGCGCGGCCGCAAGGACCGCCAGATGTCGAGGTGCGGACATTAACGTCTCTCTCCCTGTTGTCAGACTGATGTGTCGTGGCCCCCTGTTTCGAAGGCTCTGTTGTTGTTCGCTAGCAATATCATTCTGTCCCGACCGCCTCAACGACGGGCCCCTGCGACATTGCCGCAGGGGCCGCGTGTTGGTCGATCAGGCTTGCTCGTAATCAACCGCCGACGTCGCTGCTCAGGATGTCGCCAAAGCGCTCCCAGGTCTCGCCCTTGAAGCGCTCCAGCTGCAATTGCGAGAGCGGGGCGAAATCGGTCGCCGAGGTGTTGACCTTGATGCCGGGCAACAGGCCGCCCAGCTCGAGGTTCTGGATGCTCGCCGCCTGCTTCATGATGTTGGCGCGGGTCAGGTCGTCGCCGCAGGCCTTCAGCACATGCACCAGTCCCTGTGCCACGGTGTAGGCGTACATCACGGAGGCATCGGCGCGGTTGGCGTCCGGATAGTATTGATCGAGGAATTTGTTCCAGGCGATCATCGCAGGATCGGTCGTCCACTGCGGATCGGTCGGATCCTTCAGATAGGCCGAGGAGATGATGCCCTGGGCGTTCTCCTTGCCGGCGGGCGCAATCACGCTGCCGATCGAGGCCGAGACGTTGTTGAGGAAGTGCAGCGGCTTCCAGCCGAGCTCGGCGTTCTTCTTGATTGCCTGCGCGGCGAATTTCGGCGTGGTGATGTTCATGAAGACGTCGGCGCCCGAAGCCTTCAATGTCACGATATGCGAGTCGATGGTCGGCTCGGTGACCTCGTAGGTGTCTTCCGCGACGATCAGCGACGCGCCCTTGGCGCCGAGCCCGTCCTTGAAGCCCTTCAGGTAGTCCTTGCCGTAATCGTCGTTCTGGTAGAGCACGGCGATCTTGGCGTTCGGATGGTTCTTCAGGATGTACTTGGCGTAGATCTGGGTCTCGCTCTGGTAGTTGGGCTGCCAGCCCATGGTCCAGGGAAACTCCTTCGGATCGTTCCATTTGGTGGCGCCGGTGGCGACGAACAGCTGCGGCACCTTCTTGGTGTTCATGTATTTCTGGATCGCCGAGTTCGGCGGCGTGCCGAGCGGATTGAAGATCAGCAGCACCTCGTCGCTCTCGACCAGCTTGCGCGCCTGCTCGACGGTTTTCGGCGGCGTGTAGGCGTCGTCATAGCTGATGAAGGTGATCTTGCGGCCATTGATGCCGCCTTCGGCGTTGATCTTGCGGAAATAGGCCTCCTCGGTCTTGCCGATCACGCCATAGGCGGACGCAGGGCCGCTGTAGGGCATGATATTGCCGATCTTGATCTCGGTATCGCTCGCGCCGGTGTCGTATTTCTTCTGGGCCAGCGCTGTGCTGCAGGATGCGGAGACGAGCGCGAGCGCAACGGCAAATGCCGCCAGATGTCGTGTTGCAGACATGCGGTTTCTCTCCCTGATAGCAGATGATGTGTCGCGGTCCCCCTGTTTCGAGGGCTCATTGTTATGAGTGCAAACTATCATCTTACCCGGGACGTCTCAACGAAAAGCCCCCGCGGCGGTGCCACGGAGGCTGCGTCTTTAGTCGCGCTCACGGGATCGGTGCGAGACATCCGCACAGATTGCGGTTGCTTCGCGCGACGCTGTTGAGTTGAGCGTGCGGATCTGACGACGATCCGCGACGATCAGTTGCTGAGATTGCTCGAAATGATGTCGCCGAACAGCTCCCACTTCTCGCCCTTGAAGCGCATCAAGCGCAGTTGCTTGATCGGTGCGAAGTCGGTGGGCGAGGTGTTGATGCTGATGCCGGGCAGCAGCGTGTCCGGGACAAAGTCCTTCAGGCTCGCGGCCTGCTTCATGACATTGGCGCGGGTGAGATCGTCGCCGCACATCTCGAGCACCTTCACCAGGGTTTGCGCGGCGGCATAGCCGTAGGCGTTGGCGCCGTCGAGCTTGTTGGCGTCGGGATAGTCCTTCTTAAGGAAGGTAAGGAATTTCTCCATGCTGGGATCCTTGTCCCACTGCGGATCGGCGCCGTCCTTGAGATAGGATGCCGACAGGATGCCCTGCGAATTTTCGAAGCCGGCGGGCTGCATCACGCCGCCGACCGAGGCCGAGACGTTGGTGACGATCTGCAACGGCGTCCACGCGATCTCGGCGGCCTTCTTGATCGCCTGCGCCGCGAATTTCGGCGACGTGATGCTGATGAAAGTGTCGGCGCCGGCGGCTTTCAGCTTGACGATGTGGCTGTCGATGGTCGGCTCCGACGTATCGTAGGCCTCCTCGGCCACGATCATCGACGCCTTGTCGCCGAACGCGTCCTTCAGGCCCTTGATGTAGTCCTTGCCGAAATCGTCATTCTGGTAGAGCACGCCGACCTTGGCGTCGGCCTTGTGCTTCATGATGTATTTTGCGTAGACCCTCGCCTCGTCCTGGTAGGACGGCTGCCAACCCATGGTCCATGGATAGTTCTTCGGGTCGTTCCACTTGGAGGCGCCGGATGCGATGAACAACTGGGGCACCTGCTTCTCGTTCATGTATTTCCGGACCGCCGCGTTGCTTCCGGTGCCGACCGAGCCGAACACCAGCAGGACCTGGTCGTCCTCGACCAGCTTGCGCGTCTGCTCCACCGTCTTGGCCGGTGAGTAGCCATCGTCATAGGAGATGAATTTGATCTTGCGGCCGTGGATGCCGCCGGCATCGTTGATCATCCTGAAATAGGCCGCTTCGGCCTTGCCGATCACGCCAAAGGCCGAAGCCGGTCCCGAGTACGGCATGGTGTTGCCGATCTTGATCTCGGTGTCGCTGACGCCGGGGTCAAAGGCCTTCTGGGCCAGTGCGCCGTCGCAACACGTCATGATCAGGGCAAATGCGGACAAGAGCGCCGTCAGGGACGGACGTACGGCAGTCATGGTTTCCCCACCTGGAGTCTTTGTTGGAGCGTATTCAATACCATCGGCACCGGGCGTCAACAAAAAGCCCCCGCGACTGAAGTCGCGGAGGCCGGTTGATTTTGTTTCCGCAGTGCAATGTTACTCGGAAGGCACGTCGCCGGAAATGATGTCGCCGAACAGTTCCCATTTCTGACCCTTGAAGCGCTGCATCTGCAACTGGGCGATCGGGGCGAAGTCGGTGGCCGAGGTGTTGATCTTGACGCCGGGCAGCAGCGTGTCGGGCGTGAAGTCCTTCAGGCTGGCGGCCTGCTTCATGACATTGGCGCGGGTCAGATCGTCGCCGCACATCTCGAGCACCTTGGCGAGCGTCTGCGCGGCGCCATAGCCGTAGACATAGCCGCCGTCGGTGCGGTCGGCGCCGGGCATGTACTTGTCGAGGAAGGCCGACCATTTCTTCATGCCGGCATCGTTGGCCCACTGCGGATCGGCGCCGTCCTTGGCGTAGGCCGCCGACAGCACGCCCTGGGCGTTGTCGAAGCCGGCCGGCTGCATCACGCTGCCGACCGAGGCCGACACGTTGGTGATGATCTGCAACGGCTTCCAGCCGAGCTCGGCGGTCTTCTTGATGGTCTGGGCGCCGAACTTCGGCGTGGTGTAGATCAGCAGCACGTCCGGATTGGCGGCCTTGATCTTGACGATGTGGCTGTCGATCGATGGCTCGGAGATCTCGTAGCTCTCCTCCATGATGATGCTGGTGGCCGCCTTGGCGCCGAAGCCGTCCTTGGTGCCCTTGAGGTAGTCTTTGCCGAAATCGTCGTTCTGATAGAGGATCGCGACCTTGGCGTCGGGCTTCTCCTTCATCAGCCATTTGGCGTAGATCTGGGCTTCGCTCTGGTAGCTCGGCTGCCAGCCCATGGTCCACGGGAAGTTCTTCGGATCGTTCCACTTGGTGGCACCGGTGGCGACGAACAGCTGCGGGATCTTCTTGGAGTTCAGGTATTTCTGGATCGCGGTGTTCGACGGCGTGCCGAGCGGGTTGAACACCAGCAGCACCTCGTCGCTCTCGACCAGCTTGCGCACCTGTTCGACCGCCTTCGGCGGCGAGTAGGCATCGTCATAGGTGATGAAGTTGACCTTGCGGCCGTTGATGCCGCCCTGGTCGTTGATCATCTTGAAGTAGGCTTCTTCGGTCTTGCCGATCACGCCATAGGCGGAGGCGGGGCCGCTATAGGGAATGATGTTGCCGACCTTGATCTCGGTATCGGTGGCGCCGGTGTCGTATTTCTTCTGGGCGAATGCGGCAGTGGACGTCGCGGCAACGATCGCCGCGGAAATCGCGGCGATCCGAACGGTAGAAAGCATAATGTCTCCTGGTTTGGTTCTATAGGCTTTTAGTGAGCATGATCCCGTCCGGAAAACCGCGTCGCGGTTTTCCGGATCATGCTTCAGTTTTTCTTGAGCTTCGCGGCCAGCTGCTGGGCAACGATCGCAACCTGCCTGGCGCCGTGCGGCACGAGGAAGATGACGAGGAACAGCAGCACGCCGAACACAGCGCCGGAGAGGCCCTTGGAAATGCCTTCAGCGATGTTGGGCACGAAGATGATGAAGGCGGAACCTACGATCGAGCCCGGCAGCCAGCCGACGCCGCCGACCACCATACCGAGGAACAGCGAGATCGCGAGCTGGATGGTGTAGCCGTCGGGTGCCACGAACTGCACCGCGATGGCGCCGAGACCGCCGGCGACGCCGGTGATGCCGGCCGAGACGCCGAACGCCAGCGTCTTGTACAGCGCGACGTCGACACCCATCGCGGAGGCTGCGATCTCGTTGTCGCGGATCGCCATGAAGGCGCGGCCGGAGCGCGAGCGCAGCAGGTTCACCGAGGCGACATAGATTGCGATCGAGACCACCAGGGTGAAGTAGTAGAGCCACATGTCCTGCGACATCGGCAGGCCGAACGGGGCATCCGGCTTGGTGACGACGAGGCCTTGCACGCCGCCGGTCCAGTGCTCGAAATAGCCGAGCTTGAGCAGCTGCGGCATCGCGGTGGCAAGCGCGAAGGTCGCGAGCGCCAGATAGACGCCGGAAAGCCGCAGCGCCGGCTGGCCGAACAGGAAGCCGAAGCCGAAGCAGACGATGCCGGCGATCGGCAGCGTCAGGGCATAGTTCATGCCCGCATGCTCCATCAGGATCGCCGACGTATAGGCGCCGACGGCATAGAACGCGCTCTGACCGAGCGAGAACTGACCGCTGCCGCCGGTCAGGATGTTGAGGGCCATCACCGCGAGCGCGTAGATCAGAAGCATCGTCATCTGGAAGATGATGAAGTTCTTCACGAACAGCGGGATGATGATCAGCGCGGCCAGCACCACGAGCGAGGTGCCGTAACCGAGGGTCATCGCGCGCTTTGGCACGGCCTCGATGGCCGGGGCTTCTGTGACGATTTCTTCAGCGGCGCTCATGATCAAACTCGCTTGACGATGGCGCGGCCGAACAGGCCTGCCGGTTTCACGACCAGGACGACGATGATCAGCGCAAGCGCGATCGGAAGTTTCAGCTCATTGCCGACGCCGGGGATGTAGGTGCCGACCAGGTTCTCGAAGATGCCGACCAGGAAGCCGCCCATCACGGCGCCGAACGGCGAGCTCAGGCCGCCGAGCACGGCCGCGGCAAATCCGTAGATCAGCACGCCGAGCATCATGTTCGGCTCGAGGAACACCACCGGTGCGATCATCATGCCGGCGATCGAGCCGATCGCGGACGCCATGCCCCAACCGAGCGCGATCATCCACGAGGTGTTGATGCCGACCAGGCGGGCCGATTCCGGCAGCGAAGCCGCCGCCCGCATCGCAAGACCGACCCGGGTGAAGCGGAAGAAGAAGAACAGCAGGAGCAGCATCAGCAGCGTGATGCCGATCATGCCGGCCTGGTGGGTCGAGATCAGCTGGCTGCCGAGGAACGGCGAGGAGCCGAACGGCGTCGGATATTGCTTGATGGTGAAGTCCCAGATCAGGCCGGCGACCGAGTTGATGATCGCATAGAGCGCGATGAACCCGGCGACGTTGGTCAGGATCGGCGCCTTCGCCAGCGGCTTGAACAGCAGCCGCTCGATGACGATGCCGGCTGCGAACGAAAAGGCGACCGTGAGCACGAAGGCGCCCCAATATGGCACGCCCCATTGCATCAGCTGCCACGACACGAAGGTCGAGAACATCGCCATTTCGCCTTGGGCGAAATTCAGATGGTCGATGGCCTGGTAGATCATGACCACCGCGAGCGCCATACAAGCATAGATCGCGCCGGTGGCGATGCCGGCCAGGACCTGGTTGGCAAAAAGCTCCATTGTGCCAGCTCCTCAGTAGCCGAGATAGGATTTGCGGACGTCTTCATTGTTCGCGATGTCCTTGGCATTGCCCGACATCACGATCCGTCCGGTTTCGATCACATAGGCCTGGTCGGCGAGCTCGAGCGCGAGCTGCGCATTCTGCTCGACCACCAGGATGGTCACCTTCTCTTCGCGATTGATCTTGCCGAGGATCCGGAACAGGTCGCGCACGATCAGCGGCGCGAGGCCGAACGACGGTTCGTCGAGCAGCATCAGGCGCGGCCGCAGCATCAGCGCGCGCGCCACCGCGAGCATCTGCTGCTCGCCGCCGGACAGCGTGCCGGCCTGCTGGGTATAGCGCTGCTTGAGCACCGGGAAGTGCTCGTACATCCGCTCGATGTCGGTGCCGATCGCGCCCTTGTCGGAGCGGCTGATGGCGCCGAGTTGCAGATTTTCCTCCACCGTCATGTTGGTGAAGGTGCCGCGGCCCTGCGGCACATGGGCGATGCCGAGGCGGACCACGTTCTCGGTGGAACGGGTTCCGATCGGCTTGCCGTCGAACTCGATCGCGCCGGTCGAGCGCACCATGTTGCAGATCGCCCGCAGCGTGGTGGTCTTGCCGGCGCCGTTGGCGCCGAGCAGCGTGGTCAGCGAGCCTTCGTTGAGCGAAAAGGTGAGGCCGTGCAGGGCCTGGACCTGGCCGTAATAGGCGCGCAGGTCCTTGACGTTGAGCATCGTGGTCATTGGTCCTTGCTCCCCAGATAGGCCTTGATGACGTCGGGGTCGGCCTGGACCTGGGCCGGCGTGCCTTCGGCGAGCTTGCGGCCGAAATTGAGCGCGACGACGTGGTCTGCGATCGACATCACGAGACCCATGTGATGCTCGACCAGCAACACCGTAATTTTACGGTCATCGCGGATTTTGCGGATCAGGTCGCCGAGCACATAGACTTCCTCGTGATTGAGGCCGCCGGCCGGCTCGTCGAGCAGCAGGATCTTTGGGTCTGCGGCCAAAGCGCGCGCCAGCTCGACACGCTTCTGGGTGCCGAACGGGAGTCCCGAAACCACAGTGTGGGCGACGTCCTCGAGATCGAGATAGCCGAGGATGTCGTGCACCTTCTTGTTCATGTCGTTCTCGCCGCGGCGAACCCAGGCGAGGCGCAGCGAGTCGCTGACGATGTCGCTCGAGGTGCGCGCATGCGCGCCGACGCGGACGTTGTCGATCACGGAAAGATTGGGAAACAATGCGACGTTCTGGAAGGTGCGGCCGATGCCGATCTCGGCGATCCGGTGCGGCGGCCGTGTCAGGATGCTCTTGCCTTCCATCAGGATGTCGCCGGACGACGGCTGATAGAGCCGCGACAGGCAATTGAACAGCGTGGTCTTGCCGGCGCCGTTCGGGCCGATCAAGCCGAGGATCTGTCCACGGCGCATGTCGAACGACACGCCGTTCAATGCGATGATGCCGCCGAACACGACGCTGACGTCGCGAACCGCGAGCAGGGGATCGTTCCCCTGCGCGAGCTGTGCCTGCGTCATCTCGTCTCGCCCGCCGTCTTCGAGCGGTGCGAGCGGCCCTGCGATGGACTTCGCCGGACGTGATGGAGGCTATCTGATCCCCTCGGCCAAACGTGCAACTTTCCCTCCTACTCTGGTCTTTTTGCTTTGTTCTTTTTTGGATTGCGGCGCTATCCCACCGAGCGCCTGCTCGATGTTTCTTACCATCGCCACAAGACGAGGTCCAATGTCGTTGAGCAATCGGTCTTCCGTGAAGCGGAATGCCGGTGCGCCGCAATTGAAGGCATAGGGACCGGTCCCGTCATTCAGTCTCAACGCAACACCGACCGCGGCGACGTCGTTCTGCCAATCGCCGGTGGACATCGTGAAGCCATGCTTCGCAACCGTCTCGCCGGAACGCTCGATGCCATCACGCATCTTGGCCCAGCGGCTGCCATAGTGATCCCGCAGCTCGCGCAATAATGCCGCACGATCGTCGGGTGGCAATGCCCAAATATAGGCACGTCCCATCGCTGTGGTTGCGATCGGCACCCGCGAGCCGACGTCGAGTTGCACGCCGAGCGCCAGGCCGTTCCGGCTCTGCCCGAAATAGATCATGCTGTGGCGGTCGCGGCCGCCGACCGCGACGGCGCCGCCGGTCGCGCGCATCACTTCTTCTCGATACGGCTCGGACAAATGCCGAACGCCGAGATTGGCGAGCGCGGCGTAGCCGAGCGCCATCGCCGACGGCGCGAGCTGGTACTTCTCGAATTTCGGTACAGGTGTAAGGTATCCCAACTTGGTCAGTGTGTATGTCAGTCGGGAAATGGTCGGCTTCGGTAACTTGGTGCGGGCTGCAATCTCCTGATTGCCGAGCAGGCCGTCATTGGGTTGAAATGCGCGCAGAACGTCCAGTCCGCGGGAAAGCGCGACGACGAAATTGCGATCGGTCGCTACTTTCTTGCCGGCGCGCTTCATTGCCGATCCTTGTCCTACCCTTGTCATGCTCGTTGACAAGGCTCGTGCTTCAAAATAACCCTCCGTGTCAAGACGTGGAATTAAATTTCGCAGTGCGAAATTGGTCTAATCGCAGCGGTTCGACGCAGGTCGTGCAGCTACTCAACACAAGTTCAAGAACAAGCATCCAGGGAGAGTCCCGGTGAGTGAAGTCGTCAAGCTCGAACGTCATGACAATATTGCCGTCGTCACGGTTAACAGCCCGCCCGTGAATGCGCTCAGCGCCGCGGTGCGCGGCGGCATCTTCGAGTGCATGAAGAGCGCGATCGATGACGCGCAGGTGCAGGGCATCGTGCTGACCTGCGCCGGCCGTACCTTCATCGCCGGCGCCGACATCACCGAATTCGGCAAGCCGCCGAAGCCGCCCGGTCTCGCCGAAGTGCTGAGCCTGATGGAAAGCTCGCCGAAGCCGATCGTTGCCGCGATCCACGGCACGGCGCTCGGCGGCGGCCTCGAGGTTGCGCTGGCCTGCCACTATCGCGTCGCCACCAAGGACGCCAAGCTCGGCCTGCCCGAGGTGAAGCTCGGCCTGCTGCCGGGCGCCGGCGGCACCCAGCGCCTGCCGCGCGCGGTCGGCCCGGAGCTCGCGGTCAAGATGATCGTCGGCGGTGATCCGATCGGCGCCGATGCGGCGCTCAAGGCCGGCCTGATCGAGGAGATCGTCGAAGGTCCGGCGTCGGGCGGCGTGGCGTTCGCGCGCAAGGTGGTCGCCGAGAAGCGTCCGCTGCGCAAGCTGCGCGATGATGACTCCAAGCTCGCGGCGGCGAAGGCCGATCGTTCGATCTTCACCAATGCGGTCGCCGCGCTGACCAAGAAGTCGCGCGGCCTCGAAGCGCCGTTCGCCGCTGCCGACGCCGTCGGCGCCGCGATCGACCTGCCGTTCGACGAGGGCCTGAAGAAGGAGCGCGAAGGCTTCCTCAAGCTGATGAATGGCGATCAGTCGAAGGCGCAGCGCTACGCCTTCTTCGCCGAGCGCGAGGCGGCCAAGGTCGCCGGCGTTCCCGAGGGCACCAAGGGCCGCAACGTCGCGCGCGTCGCCATCCTCGGCGCCGGCACCATGGGCGGCGGCATCGCGATGTCGTTCGCCAATGCCGGCATTCCGGTCACGCTGATCGAGACCGGCGAGGAGCAGCTCAAGCGCGGCATGGGCATCATGCAGAAGAACTACGAGGCGACCGCCGCGCGCGGCGGCATCCCGGCGGACGCGCCCGCCAAGCGCATGGGGCTGATCAACGGCGTCGTCGGGATCGAGAACGTCGGTGACGCCGATCTGGTGATCGAGGCCGTGTTCGAGACCATGGCGGTCAAGAAGGAAGTGTTCGGCAAGCTCGATCAATACGCCAAGCCGGGCGCGGTGCTGGCCTCCAACACCTCCTATCTCAACATCGACGAGATCGCGCAGTCGACCAAGCGTCCGCAGGACGTGCTCGGCATGCACTTCTTCTCGCCGGCCAACGTGATGAAGCTGTGCGAGATCGTGCGCGCCGACAAGACCGCGCCCGATGCGCTGGTCACCGCCGTGTCGATCGCCCGCAAAATTGCAAAAGTGCCGGCCGTGGTCGGCGTCTGCGACGGCTTCGTCGGCAACCGCATGCTGGCGCAGCGCGGCAAGCAGGCCGAGAAGCTGTTGTTCGAAGGCGCGCTGCCGCAGCAGGTCGACGCCGTCGTCACCAAGTTCGGCATGCCGATGGGCCCGTTCGCGATGGGCGATCTCGCCGGCCTCGATATCGGCTGGCGCTCGCGCAAGGACCGCGGCATCAAGTCGGAGATCGCGGACGCGCTGTGCGAGGCCGGCCGCTTCGGCCAGAAGACCGGCAAGGGCTACTACAAGTATGAGCAGGGCTCGCGCGCGGCGTTGCCCGATCCGGAGGTCGAGAAGCTGATCGACGAGACGCTGGCGCGCCTCGGCCGCAAGAAGCGCGTCGTCAGCGACGACGAGATCCTCGAGCGCATGATGTACCCGATGATCAACGAGGGCGCGAAGATCCTCGCCGAGGGCATCGCGGCGCGTCCGTCCGACATCGACGTGGTCTGGCTCTATGGCTATGGCTGGCCGATCTATCGCGGCGGCCCGATGTTCTGGGCCGACAGCGTCGGCCTCAAGCACATCGCCGATCGCCTGGCCTTCTATGCCAAGGAGACCAACGATCCCTCGCTGGAGCCGGCGCCGTTGCTCCGGAAGCTCGCCGACGAAGGCAAGACCTTCGCCTCGCTCGCCGCGGCGTCGAAGGCGGCGTGATTGGCTTCCTGGCTACGGACTCGCTGGTAGGGTTCCCTCCCCCCTTGTGGGGGAGGGTGAGGGAGAGGGGTGGCCGCATCGGGACTGCCCGAGTGGTACCCCTTCCCCCAACCCCTCCCCGCAAGGGGGAGGGGAGCCCGCGCAGCGGGGTCACCTCACGGATGCAAGACCTTTCATGACCTATCCCGGCGAACAATATTATCCACCCGGCGTGAAGTGGAGCGACGAGATCACGCGCGGCACGCTGCCGGATCTGCTCGCGACCGCGGCCGCAGAATTCGGCACCCGCCCGGTGCTCGAATTCCGCGACCGGCCGATCAGCTACGGCGAGCTGGAAGCCCTGGTCGAGACCGCTGCCGCCGCCTTCATGCGGGCCGGCTACGGCAAGGGCACGTCGGTTGCGCTGTTCCTCGGCAATTCGCCTGACCATCCGATCAATTTCTTCGGCGCGTTGAAGGCCGGCGCCCGCGTCGTGCATCTGTCGCCGCTCGACGGCGAGATCGCGCTGTCGCACAAGCTGTCCGATTCCGGCGCGCGCGTGCTGGTCACCAGCAATCTCTCGGCGCTGCTGCCGACCGCGCTGAAGTTTCTCGACAAGGGTCTGCTCGACCGTCTGATCGTTTGCGAGGACGACAATTGGGGCAAGGTCGGCACGCCGCAGACCGCGCTGCCCGACAATCCCGGGATCATCACGCACCGGCAGTTCATCGAGGGCGTGACCAAGCCGTCGCAATGGCCGGCCGTCGACGTCGAGGACGTCGCGCTGCTGCAATACACCGGCGGCACCACCGGCCTGCCCAAGGGCGCGATGCTCAGCCACGGCAATCTCACCGCGGCGGTGTCGATCTACGACGTCTGGGGCAAGCCCGGGCGGCTCGAACGCAACGCGATCGAGCGCGTGATCTGCGTGCTGCCGCTGTTTCACATCTACGCGCTGACCGTCGTGCTGCTGTCGGTGATCCGGCGCGGCCATCTGATCTCGCTGCATCAGCGCTTCGATGTCGAAGCCGTGATGCGCGACATCGAGGTCAAGCGCGCGACGGTGTTTCCGGGCGTGCCGACGATGTGGATCGCGATCGCCTCGCTGCCCGATCTCGACAAGCGCGATCTGTCTTCGCTGGTGGTTGCCGGCTCCGGCGGCGCGCCGCTGCCGGTGGAGGTCGCCAAGATCTTCGAGCGCCGCGTCGGCATGAAGCTAAAGAGCGGCTGGGGCATGACCGAGACCTGCTCGCCCGGCACCGGCCACCCGAAGGACGGACCGGAGAAGCCGGGCTCGATCGGGCTGATGCTGCCCGGCATCGAGATGGACGTGGTGTCGCTGGAGGATTCCACCAGGGTGATGCCGGTCGGCGAGGTCGGCGAAATCCGCATCCGCGGCCCGAACGTCACCAAGGGCTACTGGAACAGGCCGGCGGAGACCGCAGAGGCCTTCGTCGGCGACCGCTTCCTCACCGGCGACATCGGCTACATGGATGCCGACGGCTATTTCTACCTGGTCGACCGCAAGAAGGACATGATCATCTCCGGCGGCTTCAACGTCTATCCGCAGATGATCGAGCAGGCGATCTATACCCATCCCGCCGTGCAGGAGGTGATCGTGATCGGCATTCCCGACGATTACCGCGGCGAGGCGGCGAAGGCCTTCATCAAGCTGCGCGACGGCCAGCAGCCGTTCTCGAACGACGAACTGCGCGCCTTCCTCACCGGCAAGCTTGGCAAGCACGAATTGCCGGCGGCGGTCGAGTTCGTCGACGAGCTGCCGCGTACCCCGGTTGGCAAGCTGTCGCGTCACGAACTGCGCCAGCAACAGCCCAAATCATCTCCATCCACCCAACAACAGACTACAGGATCCCGTTCATGACCGACGCCGTTATCGTCTCCACCGCCCGCACGCCGATCGGCAAGGCCTATCGCGGCGCGCTCAACGCCACCGAAGGCGCGACCTTGCTCGGTCACGCGATCGGCGAGGCGGTGGCGCGCGCCAAGGTCGATCCGAAGGAGATCGAGGACGTCGTGATGGGCGCGGCGATGCAGCAGGGCGCGACCGGCGGCAACATCGCGCGCAAGGCGCTGCTGCGCGCCGGCCTGCCGGTGACGGTCGCCGGCACCACCATCGATCGTCAGTGCGCTTCCGGCTTGCAGGCGATCGCGCTCGCCGCGCGTTCGGTGATCTTCGACGGCGTCGAGATCGCGGTCGGCGGCGGCGGCGAGTCGATCTCGCTGGTGCAGAACGACAAGATGAATGGCTTCCATGCCCAGGATCCGGCGCTGCTCAAGATCAAGGGCGAGGTCTACATGCCGATGATCGACACCGCGGAGATCGTCGCCAAGCGCTACAACATCTCGCGCGAGAGGCAGGACGAATATGGCCTGGAGAGCCAGCGCCGCACCGCGGCCGCGCAGCAGGGCGGCAAGTTCAAGGACGAGCTCGCGCCGATCACCACCATGATGGCGGTGACCGACAAGGCGACCGGTGCCGTCACGATGAAGGAAGTGACGCTGTCGCAGGACGAAGGTCCGCGGCCCGAGACCACGGCCGAAGGGCTCGCCAGCCTCAAGGCGGTGCGCGGCGAGGGCTTCACCATCACCGCCGGCAATGCCAGCCAGCTGTCGGACGGTGCCAGCGCCTCGGTGATCATGAGCGACAAGGAAGCCGCCAAGCGCGGGCTCAAGCCGCTCGGCATCTTCCGCGGCTTCGTCTCCGCCGGCTGCGAGCCGGACGAGATGGGCATCGGCCCGGTGTTCGCGGTGCCGCGGCTGTTGAAGCGCCATGGCCTCACGGTCGACGACATCGACCTCTGGGAGCTCAACGAGGCGTTCGCGGTTCAGGTGCTGTACTGCCGCGACAAGCTCGGCATCGATCCGGAGAAGATCAACGTCAATGGCGGCGCGATTTCGGTCGGCCATCCCTACGGCATGTCGGGTGCGCGGCTCACCGGCCACGCGCTGATCGAGGGCCGCCGCCGCAAGGCCAAGTATGCCGTCGTGACCATGTGCGTCGGTGGCGGCATGGGCGCGGCCGGGTTGTTCGAGGTGTTGCAGTAATCCACCGTCGTCCTGGCGAAAGCCAGGACCCGTACCCCGCGGCCGGGGTGAGGGGCACAGACGGTAGTCGCCTTCGCAAGACAACGAAGGCCGGTGGTAATGGGTCCTGGCTTTCGCCAGGACGACAACGAAACAAGGCGTTAGATTTCGCTCAAAGGAGGATCCGATGGATCTCGCTTTCACCAAGGAAGAGATAGCGTTTCGCGAGGAGGTGCGGGAGTTCTTCAAGAACAACGTGCCGCCGGAGACACGGCGCAAGCTGCAGGAAGGCCGTCATCTGTCGAAGGACGAGATGGTCACCTGGTGGCGCATCCTCAACAAGAAGGGCTGGGGCGTCACCCATTGGCCGAAGGAACATGGCGGCACCGGCTGGACCACCGTGCAGCACTACATCTTCAATGAGGAGTTGCAATCCTATCCGGCGCCGCAGCCGCTCGCCTTCGGCGTCAGCATGGTCGGCCCGGTGATCTACACCTTCGGCAACGAGAAGCAGAAGAAGGAATACCTGCCGCGCATCGCCAATGTCGACGACTGGTGGTGCCAGGGCTTCTCGGAGCCGGGCTCGGGTTCGGACCTCGCTTCGCTGAAGACCACGGCCGAGCGCAAGGGCGACAAGTGGATCATCAACGGCCAGAAGACCTGGACCACGCTGGCCCAGCACGCCGACATGATCTTCTGCCTCTGCCGCACCGACAAGAACGCGAAGAAGCAGATGGGCATCTCCTTCATCGTGTTCAGCATGAAGTCGAAGGGTGTCACCGTGCGCCCGATCCAGACCATCGACGGCGGCCACGAGGTCAACGAAGTGTTCTTCGACGACGTCGAGGTGCCCTACGAGAACCTGATCGGCGAGGAGAACAAGGGCTGGGACTACGCCAAGTTCCTGCTCGGCAATGAGCGCACCGGCATTGCCCGGGTCGGCGTCTCGAAGGAGCGGCTGCGCCGCATTCGCGCGCTGGCCTCCAAGGTCGAGTCCGGTGGCCGTCCCGTGATCGAGGATCCGGCGTTCCGCGAGAAGCTCACCGCCTGCGAGATCGAGCTGAAGGCGCTCGAGCTGACCCAGCTCCGCGTCGTCGCCGACGAGGGCAAGCACGGCAAGGGCAAGCCCAACCCGGCCTCCTCGGTGCTCAAGATCAAGGGCTCGGAAATCCAGCAGACCACGACCGAGCTCCTGATGGAGATCATCGGCCCGTTCGCCGCGCCCTATGACGAGCACGGCGATGCCGGCTCCAACGAGAGCATGGATTGGACCGCGCAGATCGCGCCGAGCTACTTCAACAACCGCAAGGTCTCGATCTACGGCGGCTCCAACGAGATCCAGCGCAACATCATCAGCAAGGCCGTGCTGGGGCTGTAGGCCACACATTCAGCTGTCGTCCCCCGCCTGGTGCGGGGGACCCAGTACGCCGCGGCGGCCGTCATTCGCAATGAACGCCGCCGAGTACTGGATCCCCGCTTTCGCGGGGACGACGAGTGGAGATCAGGGCAAGTGCCCTCGTGATTTTGGAGAGATGGTAAAATGGATTTTGATCTGTCCGAGGAGCAGCGGCTTCTCAAGGAAAGCGTCGACGGGTTGCTGGCGGATGCCTACGACTTCGATGCACGCAAGAAGTACATGAAGGAGAAGGGCGGCTGGAGCAAAGCGCTCTGGGGCAAGCTCGCCGAGCAGGGCCTGCTTGGTCTGCCCTTCGCCGAGACCGACGGCGGCTTCGGCGCCGGCGCGGTCGAGACCATGATCGTGATGGAAGCGCTCGGCAAGGCGCTGGTGGTCGAGCCATATCTCGCGACCGTGGTGGTCGCCGGCGGCTTCCTGCGCCATGGCGGCTCGGCCGAGCAGAAGGCCAAGTACATCCCGGGCATCATCGACGGCAGCAAGACCTTCGGCTTCGCCCAGCTCGAGAAGAACTCGCGCTACGATCTGTTCGACGTCGTGACCACGGCCAAGAAGAAGGGCGACGGTTGGGTGATCGACGGCGAGAAGTTCGTCGTGCTCAACGGCGAGAACGCCGACACGCTGATCGTGACCGCGCGCACCAAGGGCGGCCAGCGCGACAAGAGCGGCATCGGCGTGTTCCTGGTCCCGGCCGATGCCAAGGGCGTCACCAAGAAGGGCTATCCGACCCAGGACGGCCTGCATGCGGCCGACATCACCTTCACCAATGTCGAGGTCGGTGCGGACGCTGCGATCGGCGATCCCGAGAACGGCCTGCCCCTGATCGAGCGCGTCGCCGATGAAGCCCGCATTGCGCTGTGCGCGGAAGCGGTCGGCGCGATGGATCAGTCGCTGAAGGACACCGTCGAGTACATCAAGACCCGCAAGCAGTTCGGCGTCGCGATCGGCTCGTTCCAGAGCCTGCAACACCGCGCCGCCGACATGTTCGTGGCGCTGGAGCAGGCCCGCAGCATGTCGATGTTCGCGACCATGGCGTCGGATTTCAGCGATGCCAAGGAGCGTGCGTCGGCGGTCGCGGCCGCCAAGGTGCAGATCGGCAAGTCGCTGAAGTTCGTCGGCCAGCAGTCGATCCAGCTGCATGGCGGCATCGGCATGACCATGGAAGCCAAGATCGGCCACTACTTCAAGCGGCTGACCATGATCGAGAACACGCTCGGTGATACCGACTACCACCTCCGTCGCGTCAGCGAGGGCGGCGGGTTGCTGGCGTAAGTCTCAACTGTCATTCCGGGGCGTCGCAAAGCGGCGAGCCCGGAATCCATTTCACCACCAATGATGCGGCCCAATGGATTCCGGGTTCTCGCTTCGCGAGCCCCGGAATGACGGAGCCGGGGAGGCAACAACAATGAAAAACACCCCGTTCGATCTCACCGGGCAGGTCGCCGTCATCACCGGCTCGAGCCGTGGCATCGGCCGCTCCTCGGCCGAGTTGCTGGCCAAGCTCGGCGCCAAGGTTGTGGTCTCGTCGCGCAAGGCGGATGCCTGCCAGGAGGTCGCCGACGGCATCAAGAAGGCCGGCGGCGACGCGCTCGTCATTCCCTGCAACATCGCGCGCCGCAACGAGGTCGAGGCGCTGGTCTCCGGCACGATCAAGCATTACGGCAAGATCGACATCCTGGTCTGCAACGCCGCGGTGAATCCGTATTACGGCCCGCTGCTCGACATCACGGACGAGGCCTTCGACAAGATCATGGGCTCCAACGTCAAGAGCAACATCTGGCTCTCCGCGCTGGCGATCCCGCAAATGGCCGAGCGCGGCAAGGGCTCGGTCGTCATCATCTCCTCGATCGGCGGCTTGCGCGGCTCGACCGTGATCGGCGCCTACGGCATCTCCAAGGCAGCCGACTTCGCGCTGTGCCGCAGCCTCGCCGGCGAATGGGGCCCGAAGGGCGTGCGGGTCAATTGCGTCGCGCCGGGCCTGGTGAAGACCGATTTCGCCCGCGCGCTGTGGGAGGATCCGGACAATCTGAAGCGCCGCACCGCGTCGACGCCGCTCCGCCGCATCGGCGAGCCCGACGAGATCGCGGGTGCGGTGGCTTATCTCGCCTCCGATGCCTCCACCTTCATGACCGGCCAGACCATCGTGGTCGACGGCGGCGTCACGACGGCGGCGACGTAAAGTTCGCTCGCTTGACGGAATAGCGCTCGATCGCCCACAATTTCGTCATGCCCGGCCTTGTGCCGGGCATCCACGTCTTTGGCGGTTGCTGCGAGCAAGACGTGGATGGCCGGGACAAGCCCGGCCACGACAAGTCTTTCGCATCAGCCTCAGACCTGCTCCAGCGCGCGCTGGAAATCCTCGATCAGATCGTCGGGATGCTCCAGCCCGGCCGAGAAGCGGATGAAGCCCTCGCTGATGCCGAGTTCGGCACGGGCCTCCGGCGCCAGGCGCTGATGCGTCGTGGTGGCGGGGTGCGTGACCAGGCTCTTGGCGTCGCCGAGATTGTTCGAGATGCGCGAGATCTTCAGCGCGTTGAGGCAGCGGAAGGCGCCAGCCTTGCCGTCCTTGACCTCGAAGCCGACCAGCGTCGAGCCGGCGCCCATCTGCTTCTTCACCGTCGCGGCCTGCGGATGATCGGCGCGGCCGGGGTAGACCAGCCGGGTGACCTTCGGATGGCTCGCCAGCGCCTCGGCGATCTTCGCCGCGTTCTCGGTCTGGGCGCGGACGCGGACGCCGAGCGTCTCCAGCCCCTTCAGCAGCACCCAGGCGTTGAACGGCGACAGCGACGGGCCGGTCTGGCGCATGAAATTGTGGATGTGCTCGGCGATGAAGGCCTCCGACGACAGGATGATGCCGCCGAGGCAGCGGCCCTGGCCGTCGATATGCTTGGTCGCCGAATAGACCACGACGTCGGCGCCGAGCGACAGCGGGCTCTGCCAGATCGGGGTCGCGAACACGTTGTCGACGATCAGCCGGGCGCCGCCACTATGCGCGATCCTGGCGATCGCGCCGATATCGAGCACGTCGAGCGTCGGGTTGGTCGGGCTCTCCAGGAAGAAGGTCTTGGTGTTCGGCCGCAACGCGCGCTGCCACTGGTCGAGGTCGAGCCCGTCGACCAGCGTCGTCTCGATGCCGTAGCGCGGCAGCAAATCCTGCACGACATAGAGGCAGGAGCCGAACAGCGCCTTCGACGCCACCACGTGATCGCCGGCCTTCAGCGGGGCGAGGATCGCGGTGGTCACCGCGGCCATCCCGGTCGCGGTCGAGCGCGCGGCCTCCGCGCCCTCGAGCTCGATCATGCGGCGTTCGAACATCGCAATGGTCGGGTTGGAATAGCGCGAATAGATGAAGCCGGGATCCTGGCCCTTGAAGCGCGCCTCGCATTGCTCGGCGCTGTCGTAGACATAGCCCTGGGTGAGAAACAGCCCTTCCGACGTCTCCCCGAATTGCGAGCGCAACGTGCCGCCATGGACCAGGCGGGTTTCGGGACGGAAGCGGGCGGTATCCTTGGATTCAGAAGACTTGGATTCAGACATGTGACCTCCGAAGTGGCCATTTCCTAGCGAAAACGGCCACAAAAAAACCGGCCTGGAGTAACCTCCACAGACCGGGATCACACTGTCCCCGGCCTGTTTAGCGACTTATTTAACGTGGCTGCAAGCCGGCCGGCTCAAATCACCACGGGATAAGTGCTGCTGATATTCCCTCGCGCCCTTTCCGTCAAGACGGTCATCGGATAACCCGTAAAAGCCTATATTTTGGGGCTTGATGGCCGCTCAGAGGTTGATTTTGGGCCATCTCAAGGGATCGCCGAGGGACCGCATCGTGTCGTTCACGCTGGAAGATGAATCCAACGGAATCCTGCCCGACCGCATGATCGCGGAGATGGCGGAGGCTGGCCTCATCCTGCCCGCCTATGATTTTGTCGAGAGCCAGATCCAGCCGGCGAGCCTCGATCTGCGGCTCGGCGACATCGCCTATCGCGTCCGCGCCAGCTTCCTGCCGGGACCGGACGCCACCGTCGCCGAGCGGATCGACCAGTTGAAGCTGCACGAGATCGACCTGTCCGACGGCGCGGTGCTGGAGACCAATTGCGTCTACATCGTCCCGCTGCTGGAGAGCCTGGCGTTGCCCCGGGAGATCGTCGCTGCGGCCAACCCGAAGAGCTCGACCGGCCGGCTCGACGTCTTCACCCGCGTGATCGCCGACGGCACCCGCCGCTTCGACATGATCGGCGCCGGCTATCACGGCCCGCTCTATGCCGAGATCTCACCAAAGACGTTTCCCGTCCTGCTGCGTGAGGGCTCGCGGCTCAGCCAGGTCCGCTTCCGGATCGGCGAGGCGACGCTGTCCGCCGACGAGCTCGATGCGCTGCATGCCGCCGAGCGGCTGGTCGATATCGACGATGCCGATCTCACCCATGGCGTCGCGCTGTCGGTCGATCTGTCCGGCGAGAGCTCGGGTGGCTTCGTCGGCTATCGCGCCAAGCGTCACACCGGCGTGGTCGATGTCGATCGCCGCGGCGGCTATGCCGTTGATGATTTCTGGGAGCCGATCAAGGCCCGGTCCGACGGCAGCCTGATCCTCGATCCCGGCGAGTTCTACATCCTGGCTTCGAAAGAGGCCGTGCAGGTGCCGCCGGACTACGCCGCCGAGATGGTGCCGTTCGATCCCTTGGTCGGCGAATTCCGCGTCCACTATGCCGGCTTCTTCGATCCCGGCTTCGGCTATGCCGGCGCCGGCGGCAAGGGCGCGCGCGCCGTGCTCGAAGTGCGCTCGCGCGAGGTGCCGTTCATCCTCGAGCATGGCCAGATCGTCGGCCGCCTGGTCTATGAACGCATGCTGGAGCGCCCCGATGCGCTCTACGGCCAGCGCATCGGCTCGAACTACCAGGCGCAGGGTCTGAAGCTCTCCAAGCATTTTCGCGTGTAGCGATCTCTCCCCGTCATCCTGAGGTGCGAGCCCAGCGGCGCAATTGCGCCGCAAGGCTCGCACCTCAGGATGACGGGATCGATAGTCCTTGACCCGGAAGCCCTCAAAGCATTCTCGCGTGTAATTCCGCGCGCCGGATTTCATGTCGCGAGATAACGTGATCTCGCCGTCATTCCCCGCTGTCATTCCCCGCGAAAGCGGGGAATCCAGTACGCCGCGGCCTCTCCATCGATAACGACCGTTTCTGGAATACTGGATCGCCCGATCGAGTCGGGCGATGACACCGAGTGTGGGTTGGTTGCACCGCCGCTTCGGCGATGACACATTCCGGCAAACAGCAAATCGGGAGTGAACATGAGCGCCGCAACAGATTCAGCGCAGCAAGAAGTGCAATGGCAGAAGTGGCGCAGCGTCGCCGATCTCTATCACGCGTTCTTCACCGGGCTGATCCTTACCGTGGTGACGCGGCGCGGCACGGCTGACGCCGCCGAGTTCGTCTTTCGCGTGTTTCGCCGCCAGCAGCAGGAGCGCTTCCTGCCCGGCCTGAAGAAGCTCGGCCTCGACGGCCTGCCGCCGGCGGTCGCGGCCGCGCGGTATCACTATCTCTCCAACTGGATCGGTGGCGTGCATGTCGAATACATGTACGAGACCGACCGCAAGGCCTGGATCCGCTATCCGCCGCCGCGCTGGATCTGGAAGGGCACCGCGATCTGCGGCGTGCCCGGCGAGGTCTCGCGCGCGATGCTGCGCGGCTGGCATGCCAACAATGGCGTGGCGCTCGGCGATCTCAGGCTCGGCTTCGTCTGCACCAAGCAGAGCGTCGACGGCCAGGACGGGCTCGAGGGCTATTACTGCGAATACGATCATCCGCTCGAGCTCGATCAGCGGCTGGTGTTCGCGCGCCACCTCGAGGCGCCGGCATTTGATGCGAAGGCCGCACCGGCGCTGCCGGTCGATAGTTGGCCGCGTCGGCGGTTGGAGAAGGCCTATCGCAACTACGCGATGGAATATGTGAAGACGGCAGCTCCCGTCATCGTGCAGGTGTTTGGCCCGGAGGATGCGAGCTATCTGCTGCATCTCACCGGAAAGCTGATCGGCATGCAGTATTACGACGAGGTTGCGCAGGCGCTCGGCGCCAGCCGTGGCCGTGCCACGGAATTTGCCGCATTCCTGCGCGCGCTGTTCGAGTCGCAGGATGACGTCGCCGAGATCAGCGAGTCCGAAGGCCAGTTCGAAATCCGCCAGCAGGGCTGGAAGCTGATGGCCGATGTCGCCGATTATCATCCGGCCTGCGCCAGCGTGCTGACGGGCCTGTTCGATGGGCTCGCCGCAGGCTGCGGACGGCACATTCCGGTGCATCTGAAGCCGAACAGCACCGCCGGCGCGCCGTTCGTCTGGTCGATCGGCTAGGTCAGAGGTTCATCAAGCGTCACCTGCAATCGCGCAGGCCCCCATTGCGTCCCGCGCACGTGGAATCCGCCGCCGCCATGGTAGGGAAACACCATGGCGCGCTTCCGAACGACGCGCTCGGGAGCAGAAATGTCCGATCTCGGCCTCGCCGAAATACCTGTCGACGAACAAGAGCGGCCGCTGCCGCCGCCGGTCACGAAGCCGGCGCGCAACGCGCTGCTCGACGGGCCGATCCTGCGCACGCTGGTGTGGCTGGCATGGCCGAACGTGATCGCGCTCTCCGCCGGCACCTGCGTCGTGATCGCGGAGACCTCCTATATCGGCCGGCTCGGCGTCGAGTCGCTCGCGGCGATGGCGCTGGTGTTTCCCTGCGTGATCCTGACCATGACGATGTCCGGCGGCGCGATGGGCGGCGGCGTCGCATCCGCGATCGCGCGCGCGCTCGGCGCCGGCGAGATCGAGCGCGCCTCGACCTTGGCGATGCATGCGCTGCTGATCGGCCTGACGTTTGGTTTGACCTTCATGCTCGGCATGCTGATCTTCGGCCCGCGCCTGCTCGAACTGCTCGGCGGCCGCGGCAATGTGCTGGCGCAGGCGATCGCCTATTCGCAGATCTTCTTCGGCGGCGCGATCCTGCCCTGGCTGATGAACACGATGGCCGGCATCCTGCGCGGCACCGGCAACATGAAGCTGCCGTCGACCATGATCCTGTCGTCGGCGGTGTGGCAGATCATGCTCGGCGGCACGCTCGGGCTCGGCCTCGGGCCGGTGCCGCAATTCGGCATGCGCGGCGTCGCCGCCGGCTCCCTGATCGCCTATTCGATCAGCATCAGCGTGATGGGCTGGTACCTGTTCTCCGGCCGCGCCCGCGTCAAGCCGAAGCTGAAGGGGCTGCGCGTGCAATGGGTGATGTTCATCGACATTCTCAAGGTCGGTGCGGTCTCCTGCTTCTCGCCGCTGCAATCGGTGCTGACGATCTCGATCTTCACCCACATGCTGGCGCAGTTCGGCACCGCGGTGCTCGCCGGCTACGGCATCGGCGCGCGGCTCGAATTCATGCTGACCTCGGTGGCGTTCGCGGTCGGCATCGCCTCGGTGCCGATGATCGGCATGGCGGTCGGCGCCGAGCGCGTCGCGCGTGCGCGGCGCATCGCCTGGACCGCGGGCACGGTGTCGTTCCTTTCGGTCGGCGTGGTCGGCAGCTTCATCGCCGTATTCCCCGACCTCTGGGTCAATCTGTTCACCAGCGATCCGCATGTGCGGGCGACCAGCCACCAGTATCTCTCGACCGCCGCGCCGATGTACGCCTTCATCGGCCTTGCGATGTCGATGTATTTCTCCTCGCAGGGCGCCGCCAAGGTGCTAGGGCCGGTGCTGGCGCAGACCGCGCGGCTGATCTTCATCGGCACCGGCGGCTGGTGGCTGTCGACGCATGACGCCAGTGCGCAAGACTTCTTCACACTCGCCGCCGCCTCGATGGGCGTGCTCGGCGTGCTGTCCTGCCTCAGCGTGATCCTGACGCGCTGGGGCAAGTCAGTGCCGCTCACCGAAGCGCAGCCGGCGTTGTCGTAGGGCTCTGCGCTGTTATCCCCGGCTCCCACACCGTCATCCCGAGAGAATGTGATTGTATTCGGCGTCCTCCTGGCGAAAGCCAGGACCCATGACCCCAACCGTTTGTTGTTGAGCGGCGCTGCGGCCACTGGATTGTGATCCTCCGATTGTAAGGCGTCATTGCGAGGAGCAGGGCGACGAAGCAATCCCTGCTTCCCCGCATGCGGTGCTATGGATTGCTTCGCTCTGCGCGCAATGACGGCGGAGATTGTGGCAAGCGCTTACGTCGACACCGCCTCGACATTGTTGCCGTCGGGGTCGAGCAGGAAGGCCGCGTAGTAGGTCGGGCTGTAGTCCTTGCGATGGCCGGCCGCGCCATTGTCCTTGCCGCCGGCCTTCAGGCCAGCGCCGTGGAATGCCTTGATCGCCTCGTGGCTCGGTGCGCGGAACGCGATGTGCGCGCCGCCTTGCGCCTTGCCCTTGTGCAGACGCAGCCAGAGCGCGGGCTCGCCCTTCGGGCCGAAGCCGGCGCCGCTGTCGTCGCGCGAGCACAGCACGAAGCCGAGCGGCGCCAGCACCGCGGTGTAGAAACGCACGCTGGCGTCGAGGTCGGCGACGCGCAATCCGATGTGATCGTACATGGTGGGATCTCCAGTCGTTGGGCGCGTCGGTGACGCGCGGACCGGAGCAACCCTGCTATTGCAGCGCAAGCCGTTCTTGGAGAATCTTGCGGTCGCCGCGGGAGGCCTGGCGGAACTTGAGCGGCGAGGCCCCGGCGGCGCGGTGGAAGCTGCGCACGAAATTGGAGAGGTCGCCGAAGCCGACATCATAGGCGATGTCGGTGATCGGGCTGTCGTCGTCGACCAGCCGTCGCGCCGCATGGCGCAGCCGCGAGCGCACCAGATATTGATGCGGGGTGACGCCGAGCACGGCGGAGAACAGCCGCAGGAAGTGGAACGTGCTTAGGCCCACCTGCTCGGCGGCATCGTCGAGATCGATCTGATGTTGCGAATGGGCGTCGATCCACAGCGCGGCCTCGACGGCGCGGCGGCGATCGCGCAAGCCTGCGGTGAGCGGCTTTGCCTTGCGGTCGGACACCAGCTCGACGAGGCGGCTGGCGAGGATGTGACCGATCTCGTCGAGGCCGACATCGCTGTTGCCCGCTGCCGCCGTCTGGGCGAGCTCGCCGATCACCATCAATTCCGGCAGCGGCGGCACCGAGCCGACCTGCCAGACCTCCGTGCGGTCGCCGATCGCCTCGACCAGCTCGGGGTCGAGGAAGAACGACAGGCATTCGTCGCCGACCACGTGGTCGTGCGTGCAGGTGTATTCGTCGCCGGGATGGCCGACCAGGATCGAGCCCGCCACCAGCTCATGGAAGCGGCCGCGGCAATGGCAGCCGAAGCTGCCGCTGCGCACATAGGATACGGAATGGCAGGCGAATTGCTCGGCGAACGGCCTGTCGCCGGGCTCCGCCGTGCAGCGAAACTCGTTCACCGTGATGCGATCGCGCCGCAACAGCGTGGTCCGGTTCATGCCCCAGATCTAGGCTTGGGGTCGGGGCCTTGCAACTGGCAGCAGCACGTCGAACAGCGTCTTGCTGGTGGTCGGCTGGCCGCCTTCGATCGAGAGCAGCCGCCGCTTCGAGACGCTGCCGCCATTCGGCGAAATCCGGTCGGCATAATGGCCCGTCTCCAGCACGCGGTGGCAAGGGACGATGATCATGAACGGATTGCGGCCGAGCGCCTGCGCCACCGAATACACCGCCCCGGATGCGCGCAGCGCACGCGCGACCTCGTCATAGGTCCACGTCTCGCCGCGGGGAACCGCGCGGACGGCCTGGTAGACGCGCTGGTTGAACGCTGGAATGCCGGTCATGTCGAGCGCAACGCCGGCAAGGTCGCCATCGCCGCCGCGCAGGGTCGCCGCGATCCCCTCGATCGCGAAAGCGATCTCCTCCGGCGGCCGCGTCTCGCGCGCATCGGGATAGAGCTGGAACAGGCGCTTGCGGGTGTCGATCTCGCGCAGTTCGGGGAGCTGGACGCCGGCAACGCCAAGCTCGCCCCATGCGATGCCGCATCGGCCGATTGCCGTGTCGAAAATGGTGTACCCACGCCCCGCCATGACGCCACCAACCCCCACACGATCATAACATTCCCGCAGTTCCGCGCATCCGGAATCTTGACGTTCGGTTAAGCATGTCGTGGCCGGGCTGAGTGCGGTCCAGCCAGGCCGCAGTCATTCATCTTAAAGGCTTTGCCCGCTATCTGGTCGCCAGCATGCTGCTCCACGATACGATCGGCGGAACGATGACGAGCACGAGCGCCACGGCCGCGCCCGGCAGTGCCGGCACGGTCGGCAGGGCGACGGGGTGGTCTCATCCGCTGTTCGCATTGCTGCTGCTGGCGCTGGTCGTCCGGCTTGCCGCCGCCGTCTGGCCCAATGTGATGTATCCCGACGAGATCTTTCAGTATCTCGAGCCGGCGCGGCAGATGCTCGGTCACGACAGCATCCTGACGTGGGAATGGCGTACGGGCATCCGCGGCTGGCTGTTGCCGACATTGCTGGCCGGACCGGTCGCGATCGGTGATGCGGTTGCGCCCGGTGGCACCGGCGCTTTCCTGGCGGCGCGGCTGGTGGTCGCATCCGCGTCATTGTCGATCGTGGTCAGCGCCTGGTTCCTTGGCGCGCGGATCTCGCGCGTCCACGCCATCGTCGCGGCCTTCGTCGCCGCGGTCTGGTTCGAACTGGTCCTGCTCGCGCCACACACATTGGGCGAGCCGCTGGCAACGGCGCTGATCGTGCCGGCGGCGCTGCTGGTAACCAACGGTCCATCGCCGCGGCGTCTCGCGATCGGCGGCGCGTTGCTCGCCTTCGCCTTTGTCTGCCGCTTTCAGTATGCGCCGGCGATCGCCGTGCTCGCGCTCGGCGCCTGCTGGCCGCGCTGGCGAAACCTGTTGCCGCTGGTCGCCGGCGGGCTCGCCGCGCTGTTGCTGGCGGCCGTGATCGACCTCGCGCATGGCGTGGTGCCGTTTGCCTGGCTGGTCGGGAATATCGAGGAGAACCTGCTGCACGATCGCGCTGCCGACTTCGGCGTGACGCCGCCATCGGCCTATCTCGGCAACTTCCTGGTGGTCTGGTCGGCGGCAATCATGCTGCCGATCGTCGCGATCTGGCGCGGCTGGCGGCACGCGCCGCTGCTGCTCGCCGTGGCGCTGGTGAACCTCGCCTTCCACAGCCTGATCGCGCACAAGGAATACCGCTTCGTCTTCCTCTCGGTGGTGTTGCTCATTCTGGTTGCCGCGCTGGGGTCGGCCGATTGGGTCCAATCGCTCCGTGCCAAACCCGGATGGCGCCGCTGGGCGCTGCCGGTCGTCACGGCCGGCTGGGCCTTGCTCTCGGTGGCGCTCGCCGGTGCCAGCGAAGCGATGCGCGACTACTGGACCCGTGGTGTCGGCGCGGCACAACTCGCCGCCGAGCTGCGCCATGATCCGCAGATGTGCGGCCTCGCGCTCTACAACGTGCGCTTTCAGCTGCTGCCGGGGCGCGACCGGCTGGTCGGATCGGTGCCGCTCTATGTGCTCGCGCCCGCCGACCCGCTCGCCGAGCTGATATTGCCGCCGCTGTTGCAGGCGACCAGCCCGGCCTTCAATCGCATCATCGCCCGGCCCGCGGCGGCCGGCGATCTGCCGGCGGATTTCTCACGGCAGAGCTGTACCCATGTCGGCATCGGCGACGCCTGCATCTATGCGCGCAGCGGCAGTTGCGACGCATCTGTCGGGGCGCCGTTTGTGATCAACGACGTGCTCGTGCGCATGGGGCACTAAGGTGTGATGAATGCGGTGGGTCGTCGTCTTGCCCGAGCGTGTGGCAGGCCGGCCCTACCGGCAAGTAGCGCGATCACGCTGATTCAGACCGCCGACGTTGCGGTGTGGCCCATGCCGCTGACAGGTCGATTGGCGATATGGGACTGTTTGCTGGCTGTTCCCAGACAGATTAGAATGACGAGCGGCTAGCGAGGCTGGAGCAAGATGGCCAAGGTCGAGCCGATCGATGCTTCGATTTTCTCCGCGTGGCGAGCTGCGTGGGAAGACGCTGCGCTTTTCTCAGATGACGCTATTCGCGATCTCCGGGCGCGGATCGGTTCTCATCATTTTTACGTCGTCATAAGTGTTACAATTCACGGCCAGCCGATTAGCTGCGTATTCCAAAATGTGCCGCCCCGACCCCAGCCTGTGCGGTCGACCGACCGGTCCAAGGCCGCCCATTTCAGCCCGGACGGGTGGGGCTCGGACCCAGGAATCTACCTGAGAAGGTTTGATCCGATCATCTCGATGCAGGGCGAACAGCCGTGCTCTTTCGCGGAGGCGCTGGCGCACGCCGAGGAATTGGCACAGTGGGAGAACTGTCCGACGATCTATGCTCATGACGATACGTTTCACGGGCGGGCCTGATGAGGCAGTTGCCCGACGCGCCCAAGGGATCGTCCCCCGCGTCTTGTCGATCAACGCTAACCGGCGCGCGCCGCGGCGGTGGGGGCTAGATTTCGCAGACCTCACGCGGTACACCTTAAGCACGCGGCCGCTGTCGACGGACGGATTGTGCCGCTAAAGCATTGGTTTTGCGGGCGTAGTTCAATGGTAGAACGGCAGCTTCCCAAGCTGCATACGAGGGTTCGATTCCCTTCGCCCGCTCCAATCTTCAGGCCCATTCGCGAGGCAGTTTTGTCGGCGAGACGACCGCTCCGCGAACTGGGGCGGCATAGGTGACGCGGGAGACCGGACGTGAAGTGGCTTGGAGTGTTGTTGCTGGCGCTGGGCGCGCTCTGGATGGCCACCCCGGCATCCGCACAAACGTATGATCCGCGCTACCCGATCTGTATGCATGTTTACGGCGTGCTGATCGGCGAACGAATGGATTGCAACTTCACGTCGCTCGATCAGTGCCAGGCCGGAGCTGTGGGACTTCCGGCGACCTGTCTGGTCAATCCTTATTATGCGCCAGCCTCGCCGCGCCGTTACAGGCGGGAGCGCTAACCGGTCGGCTTGCGTCGCCGCTCCGGGAGACTACGGCGATCTGTTCACGCAACGTCCGCGTTTTGCGAACGGTACCCGACCTGTTCTTCACATAACGCGCCGTTGTGTTTCCGTAGTTCTCCGCGTTTGCGAACAAAGTTCCGGCGGAACGGTCGCGCTGCTGCCGGTGTCGATTCAGCGCCACCCCATCGCCGGCGCGACATGGGTCAAGATGCTCTCGATCACATGCGCGTTGTAGGCGACGCCGAGCTGGTTGGGGACGGTCAGCAGCAGCGTGTCGGCCTCGGCGATCGCCTCGTCGGTCTTGAGCTGCTCGATCAATTTGTCGGGCTCGGCGGCGTAGCCGCGGCCGAAGATCGCGCGCGTCCGCTCGTCGATAAAGCCGATCTGGTCTTCCTCCTGCCCGTTGCCGAAATAGGCGCGATCGCGATCATCGACCAGCGCGAAGATGCTGCGGCTCACCGAGACCCGCGGCTCCCTTGTGTGGCCGGCCTCCTTCCAGGCGGCACGGTAGGCCCGGATCTGCGCGGCCTGCTGGATGTGAAAGGCTTCGCCGGTCTCGTCGCTCTTCAGCGTCGAGCTCTGTAAATTCATCCCGAGCTTCGCCGCCCAGACCGCGGTGGCGTTCGATCCGGCGCCCCACCAGATCCGCTCGCGCAGGCTTTCCGACAGCGGCTCGAGCCGCAGCAGGCCCGGCGGATTGGGAAACATCGGCCGCGGATTCGGCTGCGCGAAACCCTGTCCGCGCAGCATGTCGAAGAAGATCTGGGCATGACGCCGGCCCATGTCGGCGTCGGTCTCACCTTCGCCCGGCTGGTAACCGAAATAGCGCCAGCCATCGATCACCTGCTCGGGCGAGCCGCGGCTGATGCCGAGTTGCAGGCGACCGCCCGCGATCAGGTCGGCCGCGCCGGCATCCTCGATCATGTACAGCGGGTTCTCGTAGCGCATGTCGATCACGGCGGTGCCGATCTCGATGCGGCTGGTCCTGGCGCCGACTGCCGCCAGCAGCGGGAAGGGCGAAGCGAGCTGCCGGGCGAAGTGATGGACCCGGAAATAGGCGCCGTCGGCGCCGAGCTCCTCGGCGGCGACCGCGAGGTCGATCGATTGCAACAGCACATCGGCGGCCGAGCGGGCCTGCGATTGCGGCGAGGGCGTCCAGTGCCCGAAGGAGAGGAATCCGATCTTTTTCATGAGCGCAATGTAGGCATGTCCGCGACGAATTGCGATTGTCCGCGTGACCCGGCCATGACGGAAAGCATTTACCGACCGGGAAAAATTTCTGCGGCAGACGCTGCGGGTTACGCGGAGCGCGCCATCGCATATCGGCGGCATGCGCGCAGGTCTTGCGGCCTGCGCCACCGCGCCGCTTGCGATCGGGGGGCGCGCCGCATAGCTTTCCCGCCGCCATCTCGCCCCGCCACAACATTCGCACAGGTTCCGATGTCGCAGCCGCTTCTGTTTCAGCCGATCACGCTTCGCGGCGTGACCTCCCGAAACCGCATCCTGATTTCACCGATGTGCCAGTATTCGGCAACCGATGGCCTCGCCAATGACTGGCATCTTGTTCATCTGGGTAAGTTTGCCCAGGGCGGCGCCGGGCTCGTGATGGTCGAGGCCGCGGCGGTGGCCGCCGAGGGCCGCATCACTCATGGCGATGTCGGCATCTGGAACGACGAGCAGATCGCTCCGCTCGAGCGCATCGCCGCTTTCCTGAAGGACAACGGCGCAGTGCCCGCGATCCAGCTCGCGCATGCCGGCCGTAAGGCCAGCATGCAGCGTCCGTGGTATGGCAATGCCGCGCTCGACGATGCCGACCACGCCCGCGGCGATCTGCCGTGGCGGACGGTGGCGCCGAGCGCGATCGCGATGGAGCAGGGCTGGCTGATGCCGCACGCGCTCGATGTCGAGGAGCTCGCCGCGTTGCGCGAGCAATGGCGGCGCGCCACCTTGCGCGCGGTGGAGGCCGGCTTCGAGTTCGTCGAGGTGCATTGCGCGCACGGCTATCTGCTGCACCAATTCCTCTCGCCGCTGTCGAACCACCGCAGCGACGCCTATGGCGGCGACCGCGCCGGACGGATGCGCTATCCGCTCGAGATCATCGAAACCGTGCGCGCCGCCTGGCCCGCGGAGCGGCCGCTGGCGGTGCGGATCTCCTCGGTCGACGGTGTCGACGGTGGCTTGACGCTCGAGGATCAGATCGCGTTCGCCAGCGAAGCCAAGGCGCGCGGCGCTGATCTGATCGATTGCTCATCGGGCGGGCTGCTCGGCTCGGCGACCGCGGCGCGCATTCCGCGCGGCTATGGTTTTCAGGTGCCCTATGCGGACGAAATCCGCCGTTCCGCCGAGATCGCCACCATCGCGGTCGGCCTGATCCTGCATCCGCAGCAGGCCGAAGACGTGCTGGCCAATGGCCACGCCGATCTGGTGGCGATCGGCCGCGAGGCGCTGTTCGATCCGAACTGGCCGCTGCATGCCGAGCTTGCGCTGGGTGGCGGAGCCGGCGAGGTGTTCGCATCCTGGCCCCGGCAGTATGGTTGGTGGCTGGAGCGCCGCGAGCCCGGCCTGCGCCGGCTCGAAGGCCCGCCGCTGCCGTTCCGCAACGCGTGACCAAACAAGCCGCGACGGATCATGAGGGAGGATTTGAGATGACGAGTTCAGCGCAGCGTCCCTATCGCGGCGTCTTCCCGGTCGCGCCGACCATCTTCGACGCCAATGGCAATCTCGACCTCGACGGACAGCGTCGCTGCATCGATTTCATGATCGATGCCGGCTCGCACGGCATCTGCATCCTCGCCAACTTCTCCGAGCAGTTCGTGCTGACCGATGCGGAGCGTGAGACCGTGATGCATGCCGTGCTCGAGCACGTCGCGGGCCGTATCCCCGTCATCGTCACCACGACGCATTTCTCCTCCGCGGTGTGCGCCGCGCGCAGCCGCGAGGCACAGGCCGCCGGTGCCGCGATGGTCATGATCATGCCGCCCTATCACGGCGCGACCTTCCGCGTCGGCGAGCCGGCGATCTACGAGTTCTATCGCGTGGTCTCCGACGCGATCGGCATCCCGATCATGATCCAGGACGCGCCGGTCGCCGGCACGCCGCTGTCGGTCGATTTCCTGGCGCGGATGGCGAAGGAACTGGCCAATGTCAGGTACTTCAAGATCGAGGTGCCGATGGCCGCGAACAAGCTGCGTGGCCTGATCGAGAAGGGCGGCAGCGTGATCGAGGGGCCGTGGGACGGCGAGGAGGCGATCACGCTGATGGCCGATCTCGATGCCGGCGCAACCGGCGCGATGACCGGCGGCGGCTATCCCGACGGCATCCGCCAGATCATGGATCCGTTCTTCGCCGGCCGCCGCGACGAGGCGATCCAGGCCTATGCGCGCTGGCTGCCGCTGATCAATTACGAGAACCGGCAATGCGGGCTGAGCGCCTGCAAGGTGCTGATGCGCGAGGGCGGCGTCATCAAGTCGGACATGGTCCGCCACCCGTTGCAGCCGTTGCATCCGGCGACGCGCGCCGGGCTGATCGAGATTGCCCGCACGCTCGATCCGGTCGTGCTGCGCTGGGGGCGCTGAGCGCGTGACCCGGTAAGGCACGCGCCGGCCCGCATTCACATAACCGTCAACAACGGCCTCTACCGTTCTTCAGCGGTACGGGGGGCGGGCCCGTTGTCTCGCGGGCATCATGGACATGTCGGACCGGTCAGGCAGCGACGGATGATCGAAACCTTCCGGGTTGGCCGTTTTGCCATGCGCTACGGTCATTTCGTTCCGCGGCTCTACAATTATTGCCGTTCGCTTGGCTTCCAGCGCCAGCACATGCTGCCATCGCGGGCGTTCTGCTCCGATGAGAGCCAGGGCTATCCGGTGATGCTGTTGGCCCAGCATTTCGGAACGTTTCCGTTCGACCACGGGCGGGTTGGCGGCAAGGTCGCGATCAACCGCCACGGGCCCTATGCCCATCATGGCGAGGACCTGGTGCTGATCCAGGCCAGCCATGTCGGCTACAATCCCGATGACGGCCGCTTCGGTGTCTATCAGCGCCACCGCACCGACGGCTGCCGGTTCGGCGATTGCTGCGGAAAGCTGTGCGGCGTGTTGCGCTGGTATCAGGACGAACACGCCCATGCCTGCCGGCAGGTGCAATGCGTCCGGATCGATGGCGAGCCGGCGTTCCAGATCGACAATCAATATCTGGATGACAGTCGTGGCGAAGGGCTCTTCCTCCGGCTCGACCGGATGGTCGAGATGCCGCTTCAGCCGCTCAAGGTGCTCAGCACATCGAAGCTGTTTCGCGCCGGTCCGGCGATCCGCGAGCGGCTCGGCGAGAGCCGTTTCCGCGAGGAGCCTGCGCCGATCGGCGCTGCGCTGTCGCCGGAGCTGTTTCACTTCCGTCGCGCGCCGGCCGAGGGTCCCGAGGGCCACGACATCCTCGAAGCGGCGCTCGGCCCGGTGATGCCCGCGCTGGTGACGTCGCCGCACCCGGCATTGGATGCCGCGCGCTACGTCACCCAGGCCGAGTTCGACCGCACCTATCGCAGCATCCGGCGCGAGCCGGCGTTCCAGGGCAAGAACGTGCTGTTCGTCTCCGGCCTCAACATCGACGTCTCGCCGCGCGAGGGCTTCCCGTTTCCGTTCACCAAATTCGTGCCCTGGGCGGCCTATGCGCGGTTGCGCGACGGCCGCTCGTTCCTGCTCGAGCAGGAGCAACTGGCGGAGACGCTGCGCGGGATGCCGGGCGACAATCCGGACTGCCTGTCGTTCGACGGAACGATCGAGCAGATGACCGCCGCGCCGGAAATCCGCATTCCGATCGGTTGATGCACATGACGACGCTCCCCGCCCTGCGTACGCCCACTGCTCTCGAGCCGCGCCTCGAGCGTCTCGAATTCGCGGACCGTGAGCGTGGTCTGACCCGCCGTCACTTCATTTTCGCCTGCCTCGGTCTGGCGGCAAGCCAGGTGGTTCGGCTGGTCGACAAGCTCGAACAGTTGCCGCTGCTCCGCATTCGCTTTCCCTGATCGTGGGCAGGCCTTAAAGCCTGATGAGTTTGAATAGAATCGGTCCGGCCTCGCACTGCTTCACCTCTCCCCTGGGGAGAGGTGAAGCCCGCTGTCGATCCATTTCAAACTAATCTCATGACGCGCTACAGCCAGCGTGACACTGAGAAGATCAATAAGCCGACGAGACCGCCGACGACGGTGCCGTTGATCCGGATGAACTGCAAATCGCGCCCGACCTGCAATTCGATCCGCATGATCAGCGTTTCGGTGTCCCAGTTCTCCACCACCTTGCGGATGAAGGCCGCGATCTCCTGGCGGCGCGATGCAACGGCGCGCAGCGCGGCGACGCGAAGCCAGCGGTTGATGCGGTCGCGCATCTCGGCATCGTCCCGGATCCGCGCGGCGACCGACATCAGGGCGGTTTCGATCGCGTCGGCGATCGCCGCCGACGTCGCCGCGGAATTCAGCCGCACCTCGATGGCGTGCCACATCGCGTCGATCTGTCCGATCACGGCGGGATTGTCGAGCATCTGCTGCTTCAGCTCCTCGCCTTTGGCGAGGTATTCCGGATCGGTGGCGAGCCGGTCGATCAGGCGCTCGATCTCGGCCTTGAGCTCGACGCGCCAGGGATGATCCGGCTCGCGCATCTCGTCGAGCGTCTGGCTGACGCCCGATATGACGCGGTCGGCCACCATGCCGTCGACCCATTTGGGAACGAACCGGTAGGAGCGCTGCGAGACCTTCTTGCGGATCGTCTCCTTGTTGTTGGCGAGCGCGACGCTTGCCGAATTGATCAGGCGCTCGACCAGCGCCTGCGCATTGCCATGCGCCCACAACAGTGCCAGCACGCGGGAGGCGAGCGGCGCGGCGGGAATCGCCGCGATGCCCTGCCGGGTGCGGCGGGTCAGAAAGGCGTTGAGGTCGGCGCTAGGCGTGGTCTGCATCGCCTGGTGGACCGCCGAGACCGTGCGCTGCGCCGCGCTGCGGGCATGCGACGGCCGCTCGATCCATTGCGCCGCCCAGCCCGCGATGTCGACGTCGCGGATGCGATCGCCGACCACGCGCGGCGACAGGAAGTTGTTGGCGATGAAGCGGCCCAGCGCGACCGCGATGCGTTGCTTGCTCTGCGGAACGATCGCGGTGTGCGGAATCGGAATCCCGAGCGGATGACGGAACAGTGCCACCACGGCGAACCAGTCGGCGCAGGCGCCGATCATCCCGGCCTCGGCGAAGGCGCGCGGATAGGCCAGCCACGGCCAGTGCGGTTGCGCCATCGAGGTCGCCAGAAACACCAGCAGCATGAATACGAGCAGACCCGTGGCCAGCGTGCGCATCCGGCGAAGGTCGCGCAGTCTGGTGTCCTCAGGCGGAAGCACGGCGCCGATGTCCAATTGCTGCCGATCGCCTCATGCGGTCGCGACGCCGCGCTGCGGCGCCAGCCGGGCTGCGATCGCCGCATAATGTTGCCGAACGCCGGCGCTGCCGTGGAGCCGCTCCAGCCGGCGAACGGTGAAGTGGCCCTTCGCGATCTTCTGGAAATGGTCCATGAAGATGACGTTGACGGTGGCGCCGAATGCCGCGCCGATGATCGGCACCGCGCCGGCCGCGGCCTTGTCCGAGACCACCAGCCCGAACCGGGAGACGATCTCGCTGACCAGATTGGAGATCACCGGCGCGGACGCATCGACCGCGCCGCGCTCCAGAATATAGGCGGCGGCGTCGCTGGTGTATTTGCTGATCAGCGCGCGCGCGGCATAGTAGCCGACGTCGATCGTCTCGTCGGTTCGCTTGGTGCCGTAGGCGAACACTTCGAGACAGGCGAGTCTGGCCTCGATCTTGGAGAGATCCTCGCCCTGGTGCCGCGCGATCTCTGCGATCGCACGCAGCATTAATGTCGTCGTCAGCGGCAACTCGACCGCGAGCGCGCCGAAACCGAACAGGCCGCTGACGCCTCCGGTCACGCCGGCGAGGAACGACGAGAAGGTGACCGCGGGTGCCGGCGGTGGCTTCTCGTCGAGCGTGTCGACCGCGACTTCCAGCCCCTTCATCACCGCCGTGCGCACCAGCCCGCTGAGTTGACGGTTGGCGGCCTTCGGCAGCAGGTTCAGGACGCGGTTGACGGGGACGCCGGCATAGTCGGCGATCCTTGCCGCGAGATTGGAGCTTTCCAGCGTCTTGACCGCGGCCTGGAGTGCGGCGTGATCGCCGGGAGGGAGAAGGACGAGCTGGGTGACATCCTGGCTCATTGATACCTGAGAATTGGCCGGATGCCGTTGAGGCTCGCCAGGATCGCCGAGCCGTTGCTGATGATGGCGGTCACCTCGGGCGTGATCAGGCCGCCCGGCAACGCCAGTCCCAGCGCCAGCGTGTTGAGCGCGGCGACGATGCCGTAGTTCTGCTTGATGAGCTGGACCGCGCCCTGCGAGATCTCGACGGCCTTGACGAGCTTCCACAGCGAATCCTCCATCAGGATGACGTCGGCGGATTCGTGCGTGACCTCGGCGCCGTGCTTCATCGCGATTCCGACATCGGCGAAGCTGAGCGCGGGAGAATCGTTGATGCCGTCGCCGACCATGGCGACCCGGCGTCCCTGGCGTTGCAGCTCCTGGATGACGCTGGCCTTGTCGGCGGGCAGCATGTCCGCGAAGTGCTCGGTGAGCCCCAGCCGGTTGCAGACGGCGCGCGCCACCACGGCATTGTCGCCGGTCAGCATGATGCTGTTCTTGACGCCCAGCTCATGCAGGCGCTGGATCACCGGGCGGCTCTCCTCGCGGATCTCGTCGGAGTAGGGCACGAGGCCCGCGAGCTTGCCATCGACTGCGATGTAGAGGCTCGAATAGCCGCGCTCGTCGAGCGCGGCGCGGTCGTGCACCGCGGCGTCGACGATGATCTCGCTCTGGCGCATGAAGCGCTGGTTGCCGACATGGACGTAATAGCCATTGACCTGGCCCTCGACGCCGAGGCCGAGGCGGTAGGTGGTCTCGTTGCACGGCGGGATGTTGACCGCGAGCTGGCGGGCCCGGCTGCGCAACGCCTCGGCGACCGGATGTTGCAGCTTGGTCTCGGCCGCCGCGGCGAGCCCGAGCAGATGGTTCGGCGTGATGTATTTCTGATACGAGATCACATCGATGACCGCCGGCGTGCCATGGGTGAGCGTGCCGGTCTTGTCGAATACCATGGTGTCGATGCCGGCGAGCTTCTCCATGTGGCCGCCGCTCTTGATGATCATGCCGGTGCGGGCGGCAAGCGTCATCGAGGACAGCACCGAGGTCGGCGCCGCGACGCGGATGCCGGTGCCGTAGTCGACGATCACCAGCGAGAGGAAGCGGTTGAAGTCGCCGGAGACCATGGCGGTGCCGGTGGCGAGCGCCAGCGTCGGGGCCACCAGCCGGTCGGCGAAGCGCTCGGCATGGTTCTGCATCCGGGTGTCGCCGATCGGCGCCGATTCGATCAGCCGCACGATCTGGCCGGCGGTGGTGGCCGATCCGACGCGCAGCGCCCGCAACGTGATCTGGCCTTCGCGGATCACAGTAGCGGCGAAGGCGGCTTCGCCCTTGCTTCGATGCACCGGCAGCCCCTCGCCGGTGATGGTCTTCTGGTCGATGGTGGCGGAGCCTTCGATGATCTCGCCATCGACCGGGATCATTTCTCCGGGATACACCACGACGATGTCGCCGTTCTGCAATTCCGCGGCGGGGATCGAGACCACCTCGCCCTCGCGCAGCACCCAGGCGGTCTTCGACTGGAACTCGAGCAGCTCGTTGATCGCCTTCCGCGAGCCCGCGGCGGTCAGGTCGCGGATCCAGTCGCCGAGCTTGATCAGCCAGGTGACGATGCAGCCGGCCAGCGGATTGCCTTGCAGCACCGACGCGCTGATCGCGAGCGTATCGAGCACGTCGATGTTCAGCCGGCTCTCGTTCGCCCACACCTTCCAGGCGCGCTTGGCGATCGGGATCGCGTTCCACAGCATCAGCGGCATGTTGATCGCCGTGACCACCGGATTGGCGCTGAACGCCATGAACAGCGACAATGTCGGCAATGTGAGGGGTGAGCGCTTCGAGACCTCCGGTGCGCCGGCGCGTGGCATATCGGCGGTTGGCGCGGCGCGCGCGCACAGCGCCTTGAAATCCGCCAGGCTCATGGCCTTGAAGCCGCTCAGCAGCGCGAGCAGCCGCTGCTCATGTGCCGGATCGTATTCCAGCACGAGGCTCGCGCAATCGTAGTTGATCCGCGCGGTCCTGATGCCGTCCTGCGCCCGCAGCCATCCAAGGCATGCCTCGCCGAGCTTGCGGTTCTGCCCGAGCGCGGGGATGCTCAGACGAATGCGCCCTGGCATGGAATGGCAGAAACTGAAATCCATGACGTTGCAATCTCACCCCTGGCGGGTCAGGCCGTCGCGCGCGCCGGCTCCGCCTGCTCGGTGGCGGCCATGTTGGCCTGGATCATGTGGTTGAGTGCAAACACCGCCAGGGTGACCCAGACCGGCGTTGCGGCGGTGGCGCCAACCTCGAACACGGTGAAGCCGGCGATGCCGGCCGCCAGCACGATCTTCAGATCGATCACGTTGCCGCTGGCGACCTTGATGCCGTGGTCGAAATCCCGGAAGAAGTCGACGATGACCTTGGCCGTGTGCGAATGCTCGGCGAGGTACTCGGCTTCCTGTTCGATCTTGTTGGCCAGCGCGTCGATCTCGTTGGTCGGCGGCCTGTAGTGACCGCCGGTGTGATGCTCCAGCCGGCCGTGAAATTCGTCATGCCGGTCGGTGTCGTAGTGCAGCACGACGCTTCCCGTAGTCGGGTTGATCGTCACTTCCTCGATGCCGGGGATGACGCTGAAGGTCTGCTTGATCTGTTCGAGAAGCTCGGGATTTTCCTTCGCCGACGGAACCTTCATGCGTATCCGGCCGGGCACCTGATGCGCAATTTGCAGCTTCATCTTGGTCATCGGATTCCTCTAAGGCATGATCCGGAAAAGTGCGAAGCGGCTTTCCGAAAAGATCATGCGTCAACAAGAAGCTGAGGCGAGATGACGGTTCAATCTCATCTCATCTCATCTCGCTTGAGCAGCGTTCCGACGCCGGCATGGCACGCGAATGAGGCCGTCGTGAAACACGATTGCGCGCCGCGCCGAGGTCGCAAGGTCGATCATCGGCGCGGTGCGTCGCTTTGCATCGATCGGTCCGACCTGGTTCAGGCCGCCGACGACGTCCGGCTGCTCGCCGCCTTGGTATCTGCCTGGTTCTCGGACTTCACTTCCGCGACGATGTCGTTCACCTGCTCTTGTGCCTCGGCAAACATCTCGCGCGATTTCTGCGCGAACTTGTAGGTGCCGCGAACGGTCGATTTGAAGAGCGGGTTGAGCGCACCGGCCAGCTTCGGCAGGTACTTCGGCGCCGCCACTGCGGCAACGCCAAGCGCAAGTCCCGGGAGCAAGGCAGCTTCGAACACGGCAGCACCCACAGCCACCACCGCGACAACCGCGACCGTCTTGTTGATGCCGCCGCCCTCCTCGGATTCCTGCTCGGGGGCTTCATGGTGGAAGGCGGTATCGTCGTGACTGCTACCGTTGGTGTTCGGGTTCATCGGAAATCCCTTGTGACAGCTCAACTGACTGCAGTTTCATCAATAACGGCCGATTGAAATGGATTCATGACAGTTTGATAACAGTCGTCCGACCCTTGGCGGCGGCATGATGCCGCGGCGCAGCCGGACGCGTGTTCGCGGCTGAAACCGCGACATCGGCACAGCTTGCGATGTGATTGCGCAATGAAAAACGCGCGGGCGCGCGATTGCCGTGTATCTGGATCTACCTACATTGCTGGATTTACATCAATGTGACGCGCGCCTCACAGATCGGCGGCTTGCGCGTCCATGGGCTGGGTCCTACCGATCCCACGTCACCGGCAGATCGAGCAGGCCGCGGAAGGCCCAGCCGCCGATCCGCGGCGGTCGATCGTCGATCAGGCGCAGGCCCTTCAGCCGGCCGAAGATCGCGGGCAGCGCGACGTCGGCGACCATGGCACGTGAGGCCCAGGCACCGGCGCAGAAATGCGGACCGGCACCGAACGCGATGCTCTTGCTGGCGTCGCGCCGCACCTCGAAGATGTCGGGCCGGTCGAAATGCTTCTCGTCGCGGTTCGCCGAGCCGAACATCAGGAACACCCGTTCATCGGTCTCGAACGCGATGTCGCGGATCGTCCATGGCTTGGCGATCCGCCGCGGCGACATGCCGATCGGCGAGATCCAGCGCGCATATTCCTCGAACGCCTGCAACCACGGGACCGCGCCGCTCGTCGCCAGCGCCAGCTGATCGGGATGGGTCAGCAGCGCCCACACCGAGCCGGCAATGGCGTCGCGCGGCTCGTTCTGGCCGCCGGAGATCGCCAGCTTGATGTTGGCGCGTATGCTGTCCATCGGCATGTCGGTCTGCAACAGCACGCCGAGCAGGCTGAGGTCGGGCGTCTTGCGCAACACCGGCACCATGTCGTCGATCGCGGCATCGATGCCCGAGGTGGCGGCATGGCAACGCGCCTCGATCGCGGGATCGCCGACATAATTGGCGATGCCGTCGATCATGTTCTGCGACCAGGCGTTCATGTCCTGGAAGCGCATGTTGGTGAGGCCGGTGATCGATTTCAGGCACTCGGCCGAGAACGGCAGCGCGAACGCCTGCACGAAGTCCACCACGCCGTCCGGCTCCAGTTCGTCGAGGATGCGGTTCGCGTGTCCGGCGAACTGCGCCGTCCAGTGCGACCTGACGGTCTTCGGCGAGATCGCCGGGAAGATCGCCTTGCGCTCGTTCATATGCGCATCGCCGTCCTTGCGCATCATGTTGTGGCCCATCAGTCGGTTCATCAGCCCCTCGGGCTGGTGCGACGAGAACACGTCGATCTGCTTCTCGGAGACGAAGATGTCGTCGCGATTGCACAGCAGCGTGCTGCCGAGCTGCGGCACGAAGGCGATCGGCGCCTCCTTGCGCATGCGCGCCAGGGTCGGATAGGGGTCCTGCCAGAAGGCGGGGACATCGATGTCGAAACGGGGCGCAGTGCTCACGGCAGTATCCTCGGGGCTCGATCCGCGCCAGGATAATGCCGAAGCCTGCCGGCGGTCTGTCCCCACGTCAGGGGACAGGCGGCGAGACGCAGCTCAGGCGGGCGACCCCGCACCGAGCGCTTCGGCGAGTGCGGTGAAGCTGTCGACATGGAGGTCGAGCCAGTCCTCTGCTGTCACATCGGGCGTCACGTCCGGCCCAAATTCGAGCGGACGCGCGACGAACGCCGTGCGCATGCCGAAGGCGCGCGCGGCCCTCAGATCATATTTGTGGCAGGCCACCATCACAATCTGATCCGGCCGATAGCCGAGGAAGTCGACCGCCAATTGATAGACTGACGGGGCCGGCTTGTAGCTATGGGCGAGTTCCGCGGTGAGGATGGCATCGAACGGCAGGTCGGCATGCTTCACGACAGCCACCACCGCCGCCATTCCGGCGTTCGACAGCGTTGCGGTGGTGAAGCGCCGCCGCAAGCGCGCAAGCCCCGCCGCGGTGTCAGGCCAGGCGTCGAGCCTGGTCCAGACATTGTTCAACTCGTCGCGCTCCTGTGGCGTGAACGCCTCGCCGAGGCCCTGTCGCTCCAGTAGGAGGTCAAGCGCTTCACGATAGATCCGATCGACCCGCAGCCACGGCCGCTGTCCGGCGATCACGGCATCGAGCGCGACGCGATACAGATCGCGCCATTCCGCCAGCAGCCTGGTCCAGTCGATCGCCAGTCCCTTGTCGCGATTGATCGCCGCACCGGCGCGAAGCACCGGTTGATAGAAGTCGACGCAGGTGCCCTGGACGTCGAATGCGAGCGCCTTGATATCGTCGACGTTGCGAAATTGCGTGAATGCCTGCACCTGTGCCGTCCTCTTCCAACTGATCTTGCTGATCTCTCCCAAGGGAGAGGTGAGTCTCCGCTGCCGATCATGTTCAACCTGATCCCACGCACATCACTAGCAGCCGCGCCAGGAAACGGTACATCGTTCAGGGAATAACGATGAGATGATGTCACAGATGTCACGCGGACTCTGTAAGGTTGTCACATCGGACATGCGTGTCCGGCCGCAGCGGCTGCGCGTGCGATCGGCTCTAATTCAGGCTGCGGGCCGAGGCCATCAGGCGCAGCGCGATCGCGAACAATTCGTTCTGCGAGGAGATGCCGAGCTTGTCGTAGGCGCGCTTGCGGTAGGTGAGGGCGGAGTGCAATCCGATGCCGAGGTCGGCTGCGATCGCTTCCGAGCTGAGGCCCGAGAGAATGCGCAGGCAGACCTCTTTCTCGCGCCCGGTCAGCCTGGCGAGCGGCTCGGCGGTCGCGAACAGGCCCGTCAGGCGCTCGACCGGATCGACATCCGCCGCCGTTTCGCACTGGAAGTGCCGCGCCACCGCGGCCGTCAACGCCGGCGCGACCGCGGAGAGGCGTGCGATCTGTTCGCGGTTGAAGCGGCCCTGCGCGGTGATCTGGTAAAAATTGACATAGAAGCAGGTGTCGCCGGTCCAGATCGCGGCGGCGAATTTGTCGACGATGTCGGAATCGTCGAAGAAGATCTTGCGGTAGCCGTCGCTGTACATCCGGCGCGCAAAGGTCGGCAGCATGATCGCCGTGGCCTGTGCCTGCCCCTCGAACACCGCGTCCCGATTCGGGTCGGACCGGTGGAAATGTTCGGAATAGGCGATCCCGAGGTCGCGCCCGGTCGGGATGTTGCCGACGTCGAGCAGGCACGACGCGGACCGCGGGCCGGTGAACGAGAACACCATGCAGTGGCCGACCCCGGCGACGCGGCGCAGCGCGCCGATCAGGGCCTGCGGAAAGCCGTCGCGGCCAATCGCCAGCAGCGCCGGCGTGATGTCGCTGACGACAGACGTGGTGAAGGCGAAATCTGCCTTCATGGTGTCCTCCCTGTGTTTCGGGAAGACTAGCAGCGGGATCGCGGGCGTGGAAGCCGTTGGCGCTATTGCCCTGGGTCTCAAACCCCCCGTCGTCATTCCGGGCGACGCGTAGCGTCGAGCCCGGAATCCTTTCGCCGCAGGCTCTGTGGCCCGATGGATTCCGGGCTCTCGCTTCGCGAGCCCCGGAATGACGAGGGTGGAAGTTGCCCGATGGATTCCGGGCTCGACGCTACGCGTCGCCCCGGAATGACGGAACCGGTTAAGCCCCCGGCACCTGGTCGAGGAAGCCGGTGATGCTCCTGATCCGGCCGTCCTTCAGCATGGCGAAGTCGGTGCCCTTGATCGGGCTGTCGACGCCGTCGGGTCCGAGGCCCCAGGAGAAGCGGACATGGTCGCCGAAGCCGTTCGGCTCGCCGATCAGCTTGAAGGTGAAGTCCGGAAACTTCTGCTGCACGCCCGCGATCAGCGCGTCGACGCCCTCATGGCCGTCGCCGGCCATCAGCGGATCGACATAGCGGGCGTCACTGGTCCAGTTTGCGCTCAGCATCTCGCGGCGGCGGCTCGGCGTTCGCTCGTTCCAGAGTGCGATGTAGTTGCGGGCGACGGTGGCATGATCGGTCATGGTGCTCTCCTGATGTGCCGGACTGTGCGGCTGTCCGGACTATCGAAGGTTTGCGGGCGTCGATCGATTACCTCTGACGTCATCGCGCGCGTGACGGGGGTGCGGGCTATGGCTTGATGTAGGCCTCGGGATCGCCGCGCGCATGCGCTTCCATCGCATCGAGGAAGCAGCGCACCTTGGCCGGGACAAATTGCCGCGCGGGCAACAGCGCGTGCACGTTGAGTGGTTCGCAGGCATGGTCGGGCAACAGCCGCCGCAACTGGCCGGCCGCGACCGCGGCGCGGGTGTAGCTCGCGGTGACCCGCAGCACGCCATGGCCGGCGAGCGCAGCTTGCAGGCGGACATGGGCATTCGAAGAGGTGAGCCGCGCGCGATCGACCGCGAGATGCTCGACCGCGCCGCCGGGTGCGGTGATCGCCCATGGCGGATCGCTCGGGCCGGTCAGCAGCGGCAGCTTCCTCAACTCGTCCAGCGTGCGCGGCTCGCCTGATGTCTCGAGCAGCGCCGGCGCTGCGAACAGGCCGCGCTCCAGCGTGAAGACGCGGCGGATCACGATGCCGGCCGACGGCAGCGGCGCTTCCAGCATCGCGAACACGATGTCGTAATTCTCCGCGATCGGGTTGACGATGTCGTGCTCGACATCGATCCGGATCGCGAGCTCCGGATAGCGGCCCATCACCGCGCAGGCGACCGGCCCGGCGTGATGCGCGCCGAATTCGTACGGCGCCTTGATGCGCAGGGTACCGGCGACCGCGCTCGACATCGCCAGCGCCTCGCTGTGGGTGTCGTGCAGCGCGGCGAACAGCGGGCGGACCTTGCGATAGATCGTCTCGCCGGAATCGGTCAGCCGCAGATGCCGCGTGGTCCGCTCGATCAGCCGCAGCCCGAGATTGGCCTCGAGCCGTTGCACCGCAGCACTCAGGCTCGATTTGGGGTGCCCGAGCACGCGCGCAGCCGCGGTGAAGCCGCCATGCTCGACAACCTCGCAAAACAGCTCCCAGTCACGCCACTCCATGGCCGATTGTCCATCCACCGGTACAGTGTGTCCAGCCAAATCGGATTATCCCGACGGCTGCAATCCCCTAACCTCGTTGCAAGCAATATTGCATCGGGAGGGTGAATTGGCTGACGACGACGGAATTTTCCTGCGCAACGCCTGGTACGTGGCGGCGCTGAATCACGAGCTAATCGACGGCAAGAAGCTGGCGCGCACCATCCTGGAGCGGCCGATCGTGATCTATCGCGGCGCCAGCGGAAAGGTGGTCGCGCTCGACGACCGTTGCTGCCATCGCGCCGCGCCGCTCTCGATGGGGCGGGTCGAGGGCGATGACATCAGGTGCATGTATCACGGCATGAAGTTCGCGGCCGACGGCAAGTGCATCCAGATCCCTGGCCAGGACGCGATCCCCGCCAAGCTCGGCGTGCGCAGCTATCCCGTGGTCGAGCGCTACAACATGATCTTCATCTGGACCGGCGATCCCGAGAAGGCCGATCCGAAGCTGATCCTCGACTATCCGCCGCTGGAAGATCCCACATGGCGCGGCCTGCCGGGCTACATGCACTACAAGGCCAACTGGCTCCTGATCGTCGACAATCTCAGCGATTTCGCGCATCTCGCTTTCGTGCACACCAACACGCTGGGCGGTTCGGAGGAATATGCCTACAAGACCAAGCCGGTCGCGATCGAGAAGCTGGACGACGGTTTCCGCGTCGAGCGCTGGCACATGGGCGCCGATGCGCCGCCCTACCACAAGAAGGTGATCTCCAACCGGGACGACATGGTCGATCGCCGCAATGTCGGCCGCATGATCGTGCCGGGTATCTTCACGCTCGATACCATGTTCGCGCCGGCCGGGCAGGGCGCGGAGAAGGGCGTCCAGGTTCCGGGCACGCGGCAATACCGTAACGCGCAGTTCATGACGCCGGAGACGCGCTCCTCGACGCATTTCTTCTGGAACTATCTGCACGATTTCGATATCGGCGACCCGAACATCGCGCTGTCGCTGCGGTACTCCCTGGAGGAGGCCTTCAACGAGGACAAGGATTTCATCGAGGCGCAGCAGAAGGTGCTCGACGCCGATCCGGATTATCAGTTGCTGGCGATCGGCGCCGACGCGCCGCTGACCTATTTCCGCTGGCTGTTTGCGCGCAGGCTCGATGCGGAGAAGGGCACGGCGCGCGCCGCATAGACACAGCGGCAGAAATGAGAATGGCGCGGTGGCCTGTGGCCGCCGCGCCATTCTGCAAAGCGGGATGAGTTTTGGTTCACTCGGCTCGGCGCGCTCTCGATTCACCTCGCCCAAGGGAGAGGTGAACGCTCTTACTTCGCCGCGACAACCATGATCTCGACATTGTACTGCGGCGCCGCGAGCTTGGCCTCGACGGTGGCGCGCGCCGGGGTGTTACCCTGGGAGACCCAGGCGTCCCACGCCGCGTTCATTTCCGGGAACGTCTTCATGTCGGTGATGTAGATGGTCGCGCTGAGCAGCTTCGACTTGTCGGTGCCGGCCTTGGCGAGGTGGCCGTCGATGATCGACAGGATGTCCTTGGTCTGGTCGGTGACGCTGCCGCCGGCGGCCTTGCCGGCGACGACGCCGGCCAGATAGACGGTGTTGCCGTGCACCACGGCCTGGCTCATGCGCGGGCCGGTTTCGAAACGCTGAATGCTCATTTGGGTCTCCACTTGAATGGCGGAAACTCTCTAGCCTGCCGGCGCGCCCGCCGCCACTGCGCAATTTGCAGCACGGCTCACGGAAATCGCCCAATTGCACCGAGGTCACCTCGGCGCAATCGCTTCGGCCCAGCGTGCGAACAGGGCGATCCGCTCAGCCGGCCACGCGCCGTCGCACGGCATCGTGCCGGCCTCGAGGCGAGCCAGAATCTGCCGACTGTGCTTGTTGACGTCCGCCTCGTTCCAGAGATCGAAGGCGAACAGCATGGAATTGCGGTCCATCGGCCGGAATAGCGGCCGGATGTGTTGTTCAAACCGCACCTGTTCATCGGAGCCAGGCAGCGTGACGCTGATGCCGTTCGTGTCCTGCGCATCGTCCGCGATGGCAGGCGGCCGCGCGGCGGGCGTCGCGTTGCAGACCCACCACCAGCGCGGCACCGGCATGTTCGGCGGCGGCTTCGCGCCGGCGCCGGAATTCTCCACCGCGATTCGCGAACCCCATTCGATATAGGCGACGAAGGCGGCGCGGAATTCCGGATCGGACGGCAGCCCGGCGTCGTCGGCACTCTGCACCATGTAGGTCGCCCACAGCGCGCGCTGCTCCGGCCTGATCTCCTTGCCGATATGTTGCGACACCATCCGCCGATAGCCGCCATAGCGTTCGGTGTAGAAGCGCGGCCCGCCGAACACCTCGCTCAGCCAGGCCGCGACCCGTTCGGGATGATCCGGCGACATCTCGGCGAACAGCGGGCCGAGCAAGGGATCCTCCGGCACGTAGCGGCTGTAGAAGATCCGCGTCATGTCGAGCAGCGCCGGATAGCCGCCGGCCCATTCGAACAGCGTCGGCTCGCGCATCGGATCGGGAATGGGGTCGTGAAACGCAACGTTCCAGTGCATGCCGCTGCAAAACGGCTTGTTCAGCGAGGCGCCGCAGCGGCACAGGCTGGCATGCTCCCGCGACGCACCGGCGTTTCGTGCGATCGGCGCACCGTCCTCATCGACCAGTTCGACATCACCGGTGACGCGATAGGGGCCGTCCTTCGACACTTCGATCTGTGGTGGCCGGCTGACATCCGACAAATTGGCCTCGCGCGCCGGGCCGATGCCGATGCCGAGCGCTCCCGATGGGCATCGGCGCACCGCATTGATGAGGTCATCGAGGCGTGCGCCGCTCGGCGCGACGAAGGGCTCCTCGCCGAGATGAAACACGGAATTGAGCCGATCGGTGCAGAAGCCGGAATGCGCGCAGGTGCCGCGATTGTCGAACACATGGGCCTGCTGTCCGGCATAGACATCGAGCTTGTCGGGCACCCGCCGCGCATCCTTGGCGTCGGTGAAGCCGCGCGCGGCGTGGCTGTCGTCGCAGAACGGCTTTGTCCGCGATTGGCCGCAGCGGCACAGCCGCGCCGGCGCCTCGGTTTCAACAGGCACACCGAGATGGTCGACGATCGCAATGCCGGGCTCGGTTTCGTAAGGGCCGTTGCGTCTGACGATGATGCGTTTGCGCGGCTGCTGCTTGTCGCTGGGGCCTTGGGCGGAGTTGCTGTCTGTCATGCCTTGCAATGATCCCTAAGCTCGCCCAACCCGTGCAAGCCGTGCTTAGATGGGTCGATGGCGGCGCTCAACGAACCAGATGGAAAGTGCCGCGGGAGAAGGCGATGATCCGCAAGACCAAGCGCAAATATGGTTGCCCGGTCGAGTTCTCGATCGATCAGCTCAGCGGCAAATGGAAGACCGTGATCCTGAGCCGGCTGAAGCTCCGCCCGATGCGCTATGGCGAGTTGCGCCACGACATCCCGCAGCTCAGCGACAAGGTCCTGACCGAGCGCCTGCGCGATCTCTGCAATTCAGGCTTCGTCAAGCAGGAGCGCGGCGGCGGCTCCTCGCGCTACTGCCTGACCAAGCGCGGCGAGATGCTAAAGCCGATGCTGCAAGCGCTGTACGACTGGGGCGAGGCCAACGCCGACACGTTCGGCGTCCGCTTCGCGAGCGCGGAGGCGGAGTAGGGACACCGGGCGCGTTGCCCAATGTCGAAAACAACGCCATGCCCGGAATTGACCTGAATCGAGCGTGGTGACGGATCAGGCGGTCGTCGAGTTTGTCCGCACCCCGTCGCTGGCCTTTGCGCTTCCGCTGTAGAGGATCGCCAACTCTGACAGTGCGGCGGCAAGCAGCGCGCCCAGAAAGGCGTTGCGGCCCAGATCCACCAGCAGCCATCCCCCGATGACAGGAAATCCGAAGATGCCGATGAAGTATGACAGCACGAACCAGGTGAGTGCGGCGTGGCGGTATTTTGCGTCTGTGTCGTTGACCGCCCAGGTCTGGATGACGGTGTAAACCAGACCATACCCAATGCCGGTGAGGACTGCGGACAGGATTTGAAACGCCGGATGGATGCCGACGCCGAACATCGCCACCACACCAAGCGTCATCGAAACCAGCAACCCCTCTGCAAGCCGCCTCTGCGGCAGCGATGCCAGGATACGGGCAAACAGCAGACGTGCAGCAACCACCGTGATGGCATAGACGGCAAAGAAGGTTGAGGCCTTCGCCGATGTCCCCGCGACGAGTGACGATTGGAAGGTCAGGAGGCCGGAAAACGCGCAGGCGCCAAACCCGACCATCAGGATCGGACGGACGGATGCGCTTCGCGCAATGACGCTGATCGGGCGGACCCAGGAACGGAGCGACGATGAACGCCGCGCGCCCGGGGCTATCGTCGAGAACATCCAGAGCGACAGCCCCGCAACCAGACAGGCAATGCCAACCAGCTGAAAAGTTGCCGCGATGGAGAGCCCTGCCTGATCGACCGCCAGGTTGAGAACGAGCGGGCCTCCCCCGATGCCGGCCATCTGGAAGGCGCCGAAGCGCGTGAACCAGAAGCCGCGATCGCGATCCGTCACGCGCTCCGAAAGCGACATCGGTGCGCCAACATAGAACATGCCCCAGCCCAGGCCGATCAGGAAACCAGATGCCAGCGACATCGCCAGAGTGCCGCCAGCGCTGACGGCAAGCAGCAGGAAGCCACACCCGACAGCGCATGCGGCGATCGCGCTCATGCGCGCGGCATCGAAACGTCCCGAGAACCAGCCGACAAGCGGTACGCCGACGAAGGTTCCGATCATCGCGGCACCAAGCGTGGTGCCGGTGTCGAGGTCGCTGCCGCCGTTTGCGCGGAAGTAGGCCGACAACAGGAATGTCGCGCCGTAGCCGGCCGCGGCGAGCATGGTGCCAAGAAACAGGAACTGTGCGGATGATTTCGGCATTTGCGCGGGCCCTCTTGAAAGTGGCCTGATATTATTGGACCATTGGCTCTTTCAAAGGGCCACTTCCTGATGTCCGAGCGGGCCACTTTCCCGAAACTGCCGATGCGCCGTGCGATGCGACGTGAGAGTGCTGCGGCTGGTTTCCGGCCTGCGATCGACTCGAGTCTGCCGGTTCCAGCAGTGCGGCAGCTCTATCTCCAGCTCCGGGACGCGATCGTCGGCGGCGCGCTGCGGGCGGGCGATCGCCTGCCTTCGACACGCACGGCGTCCGCCGAATGGTCATTGTCGCGAGGGCTTGTCGCCGAAGCCTATGACGTGCTGATCGCAGAGGGCTATGCGATCGGAAAGCATGGATCGGGCACCTATGTCACCGACGATCTGCCGTTGCCGAAAATCGAGGGCAACAGCTCCCGCAATGCCCGATCCAGTGCCAGCAGGCGTCGCATTTCTGCGGCGGCACGATTGGCGATGAGCTTCGAAACCCATCCCGGGCAGGTAGCCTTCGCGACCGGGCGGGTCATTCATGATATGCGAACCGCGGTCCTCCTGAAGCGGCTCGCGCATCGCCACATCGACTATGCCAGTGACGGCTATCGCGATGCACAAGGCGAGCCCGCTTTGCGCGAGGCAGTCGCCGCCTATCTGACCGCATCGAGAGGCGTGCGCTGCGACCCGCGTCAGGTTTTCATCACGTCGGGCACGCAACAGGCGCTCGATCTCGCCATTCGCGTGCTGATGTCTCCGGGCGAAACCGCTTTGATCGAGAATCCCTGCTATCCACCAGCGCGGCAGGCATTTCTCCTGAATGGTGCGCGGCTGGTTGGTGCGCCGGTCGACTCAAAGGGCATGATCACCGAGACGCTTGCATCGTCGGACGGCCTCGCGCCTGTCGTGATCTACGTCACGCCGTCCCATCAATATCCCTCCGGTTCGGCATTGCCGCTGACGCGCCGGCTGCAACTTCTGGCCTTCGCGCAGCGGCAAGGCAGTTGGATCATCGAGGACGACTATGACAGCGAGTTTCGCTATGAAGGCCACCCGATTGCCTCGCTTCAGGGGTTGGATACCGGCGGCTGTGTGATTTACGCGGGGTCTTTCAGCAAGGCGCTGCTGCCCGGCTTCCGGGTCGGCTATCTCGTCGTACCCGACGATCTGGTCGCCGCGTTTCGAGCTGTACGACCGATCGTCGATCGCTTCCCGGCACCGCTGCACCAACTGGTCGTGGCTGACTTCCTCAGCGAAGGCTACTTCCCTGCGCACCTGCGGCGCCTGCGCGAAAGCTCTCGCGCCTCACGCGATCTCCTCTTCGATCTGCTCAAAGAGAGGCTGTCGGAACACCTCGTTGCACTCCTTCCGGAGCAGGGCGTTCATCTGACGGCGCGCAGCACCGGCAGTTGGCGGGACGATTGCGCCTTGGCACGAGCTGCCCTCGATGGCGGCGTCGTCGTGATCCCCACGTCACCGATGCACATCGGCGCGCCGGCTGAACCACGATTGCTGCTCGGATTCTCCGGTTTGACGGCCGCCGAAACCGACATTGCGACCCGGCGGCTCGCAGAGGTGTTTCGGAGCTCGGCGAAGACGGCAAAGCTCAGACCTGATGAGTCCAAGCAATCGAAACGTGACCGACGCCAGGCCAGGTCCCGGCCGCTAAAGTCGGTTTGATCCGCCTGAGCATCTCATCTTAAGGACGCGTACTTACAAATCGTCGCCGACGTCCGGTTCGCCCCGACATCGAGGCCGCTGCACTATTTCGGGATAATAGAAAATACCCCTGAGTTGCCCGACGCGTCAAGCCACTTTCGGGGGGCGGCGGTGGCCTGCTGCTTTGCATGGGGTTGTTTTCGATGTTTTTGAGCATGCGCCCCTAACCCACCGCCTTCGCCGCCGCGCGCCCCGCGTTGCGGCCGGAGAACAGGCAGCCGCCGAGGAAGGTGCCTTCGAGCGAGCGATAGCCATGCACGCCGCCGCCGCCGAAGCCGGCGGCTTCGCCAGCGGCATAGAGCCCGCGGATGATCTGATGGTCGTTGCCGAACACGCGCGACTCGAGGTCGGTCTCGAAGCCGCCGAGCGTCTTGCGGGTCAGGATGTTGAGCTTCACCGCGATCAGCGGGCCGTGGTCGGGATCGAGGATGCGGTGCGGCTTCGCGGTCCGGATCAGCCGGTCGCCGATATAGCGCCGCGCGTTGTGCAGGTTCATCACCTGCGCATCCTTGACATAGGGGTTGGTGATCTCGCGGTCGCGCGCCTCGATCTGCGCCTTGATCGCATCGAGCTTCAGCAGGTCGTTGCCCGCGAGCTTGTTCATGGCGCCGACGAGGTCGGCGAGGTTGTCGCGCACGATGAAGTCGGCGCCGTGCTGCTTGAACGCCTCGACCGGCGCCGGCGCGCCCTTGTTGGTGGCGCGCCTGATCGTCATGCGCCAGCTCTTGCCGGTCAGGTCAGGGTTCTGCTCGGAGCCGGAGAGCGCGAACTCCTTCTTGATGATGCTCTGGGTCAGGATGAACCAGGAATAATCGTAGCCGGTGCTCATGATGTAATGCAGTTGCCCGAGCGTGTCGGAGCCCGGGAACAGCGGCGCCGGCAGCCGCTTGCCCGTGGCGTCGAACCACATCGACGACGGTCCCGGCAGGATCCGGATGCCGTGACGCGGCCAGATCGGGTTCCAGTTCTGGATGCCCTCGACATAGTGCCACATGCGGTCGCGGTTGATCAGCCGGCCGCCGGCCTGCTCGGTGATGCCGATCATGCGGCCGTCGACGTGTTCGGGCACGCCGGAGATCATGAACCTCGGCGGTTCGCCGAGTCGTTGCGGCCAGTTCTGCCTGACCAGGTCGTGATTGCCGCCGATACCGCCGGAGGCGACGATGACGGCCTGCGCGCGCAGCGAAAAGTCGCCGGTCACGTTGCGCGAGGAACTCTTGCCGCGCTCGACCGAGCTCGGTTCCAGGATCGCGCCGCTGACGCCGTCGACCGTGCCGTTGCTGACGCTGAGCGCATCGACGCGATGCCGGAACTTGAACACCAGCCGTCCGCTGTTCGCAGCCGCGCGCGCACGGCGCTCGAACGGCTCGACGATGCCGGGGCCGGTGCCCCAGGTGACATGAAAGCGGGGCACCGAATTGCCGTGGCCCATCGCGTCATAGCCGCCGCGCTCGGCCCAGCCGACCACCGGGAAGATGCGATGGCCCATCGCGCGCAGCCAGTCGCGCTTCTCGCCGGCCGCGAAGCCGACATAGGCCTCGGCCCATTTGCGCGGCCAGTGGTCCTCTGCGCGATCGAAACCGGCGGTGCCCATCCAGTCCTGTAGCGCGAGGTCAGCGGAGTCCTTGATGCCGAGCCGGCGCTGTTCCGGCGAATCGACCAGGAACAAGCCGCCGAACGACCAGAACGCCTGGCCGCCGAGGCTCTGTTCCCCTTCCTGATCCAGCACGATGACGCGTTTGCCGGCGTCGGCGATCTCGGTCGCGGCGACGAGGCCGGCGAGGCCCGCGCCAATCACGATCACATCTGCATCGTCAGCCATGTTTTGATTCCCCCGTCCCGGCGCGGATTCAAGACCGCGTCATTGCGCGCGGTCAACGCCAAATGGACCTTGCCTGTGGCGGCGAGGCACCAAGCAGTTGCGGCAAGTTGTTCCAGTTTGGGACCTTTTCCGTGCGTCACTGCAGCGTGCGCGCAACACCCAATTTGAATTTGTTTTGATCGGCTTTGCTCGTCTGGACAAAAATCGACTCTCGCAACACGCTCCCATCATCTTGCATCACAAGACCAACAGATTCGGTTTCGACTGGGGCTGGCCAATGAAGTTGATGACGGGGTTGCTCGCGGCGGTTCTCTTGCTGGCGGGAATGGGGGCGTCACAGGCAGTGGTCAGGATCGCCGACGATCGCGGCGGCAAGATCGGGGTCTATGTCGACAAGTACCAGGACCTGCGTACGTCAGGTGAGACGGTCATCATCGACGGGCTTTGCGCCTCGGCCTGCACCATCGTGCTCGGCAAGGTTCCTCACGACCGGATCTGCGTGACCTCGCACGCCAGCCTCGGCTTCCATGCCGCCTGGGATTACGGCGACAATGGCCGCCCGGTGCCCAATCCGGAAGCCACCCATATGCTGTACCTGATGTACCCGCCGGCGGTGCGCAAATGGATCAACGACCGCGGTGGCCTGACCCGCAACATGATCTTCCTGCGCGGCAAGCAACTGCAGGCGCTGTACAAGCCGTGCTACCTCAACGCCCAGGCCTCGGCGCCGAAGCCCGCGCGCTGAGTTCAGTTCGGTCGTCCCGAGACATGGTGGGCATTCGCCTCGCCATCATTTGACAGCCGGCAACCGGCATTGTGCTTGCCGCCTGCCGGAACCCGGCCTATCTGAATCCCCATGGTTCAGCCGATCTCCACCCCAACCGAGCTCGTGACGGCTCCGCAGGGCCGGGTGGCGTCTGCGATCCTGTGGGGCGCTGCCGGGATCGGCGGATTGGCCTTGCTTGCCGCCGCTGCGCTCTGGTTCCACTACGGGACCGCGGTGTTTTTCGAAATGATCACGGCCGGCATCTCCGCCTGCTTCTGACAAGGACGCGCCTCGTATCATGCCCCAGACCACCCGCCCGCTGGTGATCTTCGCCGCCTTCGCCGCCAGCCTGGCGGTCGGCCTGTTCCTCATGCTGTGGGCGATCGGTGGCCTGCGCACCGTGGCCGCGCCGGCCGCGATCGGCGGTCCGTTCCAGCTCACCGACCAGTCCGGCCAGACCGTCACCGACAAGAATCTGCAGGGCAAGCCGACCCTGATCTTCTTCGGCTTCACCCATTGCCCGGACGTCTGCCCGACCTCGCTGTTCGAGATCTCCGAGGTCCTCAAGGCGATGGGCAAGGATGCCGACCGCGTGAATGCCTATTTCGTCTCGGTCGATCCGGAGCGCGACACCGCCGCCGCGATGAAGGACTATCTGTCGAGCTTCGATCCGCATCTCAAGGGCCTGACCGGCGACCCCGCGTCGATCGCCAAGGTGCTGTCGAGCTACCGCGTCTACGCCAAGAAGGTGCCGCTGAAGGATGGCGACTACACGATGGATCACACCGCGCTGATCTATCTGATGGACCGCGACGGCCATTTCGTTGCGCCGTTCAATCTGAAACGGACGCCGGAAGAGGCCGCGGCCGATCTCAAACGGTATCTCTGACCGCCATTTGCGGTCGAGAATTAACCCATTCGGCGCTCGCAACGGGCGCCGGATGGTCTATAAGCCGTTCAATTCCCTAAAATTGCCGGTTATGCCCAACCCGTTCACCCAGCCCTTTGCCGTCCGCTCGCGCCAGCTCTGCCTGGCGGTGGGGATGATGGCGGCCGGTTTGCTGGTCCTGGCCGGTCCAGCGTCCGCGCAGACGCCACCGGCGGCCAAGACGGCGCCAGCTCCGCCCGCCGCGGCCGCTCCTGCTCAAGCTGTGCCCGCGACGCCTCCGGCAGCCGCTGCGCCGACCGCCCCGGCTCAACCGCCCAAGGCCGCCGCGGCCGCGCCGCAGGCCGTGCCCGGGTTCTGGGACCCGCGCCGCCGGCCGGATCGCCCGGACCTGTCGCGCCTCACCGTGATCCGCTTCCTGACCGAGACCGATTATCCGCCGTTCAACTTCACCGGTCCCGACGGCAATCCTGCCGGCTTCAACGTCGACCTGGCGCGGGCACTCTGCGACGAGATCAAGGTCACCTGCACCATCCAGATGCGCCGCTTCGAGACCCTGATCGATGCGCTCGCCACCAACCGGGGCGACGCCATCATCGCGTCGATGGCGGTGACGCCGCAGTTGCGCGCCAAGGTCGATTTCACCGATCCCTATTACCGCGCGCCGGCACGCTTCGTGTCGCGCCGCGACAATGTGATGCCGGAAATCCGCCCCGAATATCTCGAGGGCAAGAAGGTCGGCGTGATCGCCGGCACCTCGCACGAGGCCTACCTCAAGGCGATGTTCACCGACGCCGAGATCCACTCCTACCCGGATAACGATGCGCTGCGCGCGGCGCTGCGCCGCGGCGAGGTCGACTTCATCTTTGGCGATGCCATCTCGCTGGCGTTCTGGATCAACGGCACCGACTCGGACGGGTGCTGCGCCTTCTCCGGCGGACCCTTCGTCGAAAGCCGCTATTTCGGCGAGGGCGTCGGCATCGCCGTGCGCAAGGGCAACGACCTGCTGCGGCAGTCGCTGAACTGGGCGCTGTTCAGGATCTGGGAAAAAGGCCGCTACACCGATCTGTGGCTGCGTTACTTCTCGATCAGCCCGTTTTGACTCGGTCGGTCTTCACCTCGCCCCGCTTGCGGGGAGAGGTCGGAATTCAAGCGTAGCTTGAATTCCGGGTGAGGGGGGCCCTCCGCGATTCCGTCTCTCGGTTTGCGATGCGGATCGAGCCCCTCACCCCAGCCCTCTCCCCGCAAGGGCGGGGCGAGGGAGCGCAGTTTTGCATTTTGCCGCGAAAGCGTTAGTTTTCGCGGCCTTTTTGGAGAAAGCCTGAAGAATGTCCGTGATTGATCTTGCCGCCAGCCCGAGCGACCTGCGGGCGCTCGCCGAACAATCCAACGCCTGGCCGTTCGAGCAGGCGAAAGCGATTGTGGCGCGGCTGAAGAAAAATCCCAAGGACGAGGTGCTGTTCGAGACCGGCTACGGCCCGTCGGGCCTGCCGCATATCGGCACCTTCGGCGAGGTCGCGCGCACCACCATGGTGCGCCACGCCTTCCGCGTGCTCACCGAGGACAAGATCAAGACGCGGCTGCTCGCCTTCTCGGACGACATGGACGGCCTGCGCAAGGTGCCGGACAACGTACCGAACAAGGAGCTGCTGCAACAGCATCTCGGCAAGCCGCTGACCAAGGTGCCCGATCCGTTCGGCACCCATCCGAGCTTCGGCCAGCACAACAATGCGCGGCTGCGCGCCTTCCTCGACCAGTTCGGTTTCGACTACGAGTTCGCAAGCTCGACCGAATACTACACGTCCGGCCGCTTCGACGCCGCGCTGCTCCGCATGCTGGAGCGGATCGAGAAGGTGATGGCGATCATGCTGCCTTCGTTGCGCGAGGAGCGCGCCGCGAGCTACTCGCCGTTCCTGCCGATCTGTCCGCGCACCGGCCTCGTGCTCTACGTGCCGGTGACGGCGCATGACGCCAAGGCCGGCACGATCTCGTATGAAGATCCCGACACCAAGGAGAGCGTCACCGTTCCGGTCACCGGCGGCCGTTGCAAGCTGCAATGGAAGCCGGACTGGGCGATGCGCTGGTACGCGCTCGGCGTCGACTATGAAATGGCCGGCAAGGACCTGATCGACTCGGTGAAGCTGTCGGCGAAGATCTGCACGGCGCTCGGCGACACGCCGCCGGAAGGCTTCAACTACGAACTGTTCCTCGACGACAAGGGCCAGAAGATCTCGAAGTCCAAGGGCAACGGCCTGACCATCGACGAGTGGTTGCGCTACGCCTCGCCGGAATCGCTGTCGCTGTTCATGTATCGCGAGCCCAAGGCGGCGAAGCGGCTGTATTTCGACGTCATCCCGCGCGCTGTCGACGAGTACCAGCAGTTCCTTGATGGCTTCACCCGCCAGGAGCCGCGGCAGCAGTTGCAGAATCCGGTCTGGCACATCCATTCCGGCAAGCCGCCGCAGGCCGACATGCCGGTCACCTTCCAGCTCTTGCTGACGCTGGTGTCGTCGTCGAACGCGGAAAACGCCGAGACGTTGTGGGGCTTCATCGGCCGCTACCGTCCAGGCGTGACGCCGGAGACGCATCCGAAGCTCGATGCGATGGTCGGCTACGCCATCAACTATTATCGCGACTTCGTGGCGCCGACCAAGCAGTTCCGCGAACCGACCGACGGCGAACGCGCCGCGTTGCAGGATCTGCGCGATGCGCTCGCCAACATGCCGGCGAATGCTGCCGCGGAAGACATCCAGAACGTGGTCTACGAGATCGGCCGCCGCGAGCCGTTCCTCGACATGGTCAAGAAGGGCAAGGATGGCCGCCCCGGCGTCTCGCTCGACTGGTTCAACATGCTCTACCAGGTGCTGCTCGGCCAGGAGAAGGGCCCGCGCTTCGGCTCCTTCGTCGCGGTCTATGGCGTGCAGAACGCGGTCAACATGATCGACGGCGCGCTGGCGCGGTCGTCGTAGCGATCGCGCCTCTCATCGCCGCTCGGCCTGGACGGCGTCGCGCAGGCCGTCGCTGGTGGCGCGCAACAGCGTCAGCAACAGGCCGTTGAGCGGCGTCGGCACGCGGTGCCGTTCGCCGGCCGCGACGATCGCGCCCGTGAGCGCGTCGGCCTCGAAGGGCCGTCCGGCGACCCGATCGAAATACATCGAGGTGCCGGCGTCGGGCGGATAGGTCAGCAGCGTCGCCAGCATTCGCTCGGCTTCGTCGGACGCAAGCTGTGCACCATCGGCGCGGCCGACATTGGCGGCCTCTTCGAGAATCGCAAGGCACAGCGCCTTGACGTCGTCGCGGCGAAACACCGCCTGCCGCTGCAAGGTCAGCGCGGTGATCGGATTGGCGACGGCGTTGAGCAGAAGCTTGCGCCAGGCGCGGGTGGTGAAATCGGCGGTGCGCAGCACGCGCATCAGCGTGCCGTCGAGCAGCGCTTCGAATGCGCGGCCGTCCGCGTCGTCGCCGACCGCGAATTCGTACTCGCCGGCGCGACGCATGCGGACGCGATCCGGTGCCAGCCGCTCGGCATTGTAGTAGACGATGGTTGGAACGACGGTGGCGGGGCCGACCAGTGGCGCCAGCCGCTCCGCATGGCCGATCCCGTTTTGCAAGACGGCGACGCGCGTCTGCGGCCCGCACAGCCGTTCCAGCCATGGCGCGGCTGACGCCGTATCCTGCGCCTTGGTGGAGAGCAGCACCCAGTCGACCGGCGTCGCATGCGCCGGGTCGGTGAGCGCACGCAACGGCACATCGACCACACCTTCCGCCCGCTCGACCGTCAGGTGATCGAGCGACCTTCTGACGCAGGCGATCACGTCATGATTGGCAGCAGCTTGCAGCAGGCCGGCGATGATGCCGCCGATACTGCCAAGGCCGACGACGGCGATTGTCTTGCGAGAGAATTGTTCTGACATGCTTTGACTCTAGGGTGTCGCGACGCAACACGCCATAGGCTCAACACTCGGATGCGCCGGGTCGCGAAATCCGGATGGCAGACCATCGGCAATTTCACCGGAGGTTGGCGGCGATTTGCGCTACAATCCATCGCATAAAATCAGCATGGCCTTCACCGAGAGGCCGGCACAGATGGGAGCATGCGCATGCAGTTCAGGGTTTCGCCGACGTCGTTGCAGGACAGTTCGAGCGCCGAGGAATGGCAGGCGCGGGTCGATCTCGCGGCCGCGCACCGGCTTGCTTACATCCACGGCTTCTCCGAAGGCATCTTCAATCACCTCACCTTCGTGGTGCCCGGCCGCTCCGACCGCTACTACCAGATTCCGTTCGGCATGCACTGGTCGGAGGTCACCGCGTCGTCCTTCATGGAGGTCGGCATCGACGATGCCGAGGTGAAGCGCGGCGAGGGTGAGGTCGAGCGCTCCTGCTTCTGCATCCATGCGCCGATCCACAAGGCGTTGCCGCAGGCCAAGGCAGTGTTCCATACCCATATGCCCTATGCGAGCGCGCTGACGCGGCTCGAGGATCCGCGCATCAAGGAGATCGGCCAGACCGAGGTCGGACTGTCGGAGGCGATCGCCTATGACGATCTCTACACCGGCCCGGCACTCGATCCCGAGGAAGGCGCACGGCTCGCCAAGGTGATCGGCAGCAAGACCATCCTGTTCATGGCCAATCACGGCATCTCGACCGTTGGCGAGACCGTCGCCGATGCCTATGACCGGCTGTATTACATCGAGCGCGCCGCGCAGGTGCAGATCTACGCGATGTGGACCCAGCAGCCGCTCAAGCAATTGCCGCAGCATGTGGTCGAGAAGACCAGGCGCGATTTCCGCGACGATCACCTCTACAAAGGCCCAAGCCCGTCGCAACGGCATTTCGATGCCCTGAAGCGGATGCTGGACCGCAAGGAGCCGGACTACGCGACGTGAGGACGTTACGAACGGACCGCACCCTCCGTTGTCGTCCCGGCCTACGCCGGGACGACAACGACGATCAGTGCCTCGGTTCCGATCCAATCAGAACCGAAAATTCGGGAAGGGACGCGACTACGCCCTTGATCCTGATTGTCGGCAACTCGCCCTAAGGCACAATGCGCCCGGAGCAGATGCGGAGGCGCATGATGGTGACACTGTCGGCCGGCGTGGCAGCGATGAGGATCGTGGCGATGGCGGCAGCCGTCGCTGCGACCCTGTTCCCGGCAACTGGCCGTGCAGATGGGCCGCGGCCGGACGTTGCGTCGCTTCCGGTATCGGTCGATGCGACGCGTGAGCAGGTGGTGCTTGGCGATCGCATCTTCCACGGTGAGGCGGCCAACGGCACCTGCTTTCAATGTCACGGACACGATGCCAAGGGCACCGGCAACGGCAATGACCTGACGGTCGGCAGCCTGATCTGGGGCGACAGCCTCGCCGAGATCAAGAAGACCATCCGCAACAACATCGCCTTGGCGCCGGGACGCGACGGCGATCTCACCGACAGCGATGTCGACGCGGTGGCGGCCTATGTCTGGTCGCTCGTGCACCAGGACCGGATGCAGAGCCAGAGCGCGTCGAAGTAGGCGCGCTTACTGGCTTGCCCACACGACGCGTGCGATCCACGCCACCTCCTCGGTGTCGAGCATGCGGTCGGGATGCTCCGGATTGAGCGAGGCGAGCTCCAGCACCTTGGCGGTACGCCGCTTCAGCTCCTTCACCATCACCTCGCCGCCGGTGGTGCGCACCACCACGCGGTCGCCGCGGCGGATCGCGGTCGCCGGCGACACCACGATGATGTCGCCCTCGCGATAGGCCGGCTTCATCGAGTCGCCCTCGATCTCCAGCGCATAGGCGTGCTCGTCTGATGTCGCCGGCAGCGCGACCTCATCCCAGCCCTTGCCGGCGGGAAAACCGGCGTCGTCGAAATAGCCGCCGGCGCCGGCCTGGGCAAAGCCGATCAACGGCACCGACTGGCCGCCGCGCGCGCTGTCGCCGAGCAGCTGTACGAAGGTCTCCATGCTGGCATTGGTGGCGCCCAGCGCCTTGGAGAGCGATTCAGTCGACGGCCAGCGTTCGCGGCCGTCGCCGGTGATGCGCTTGGACTTGTTGAACGTGGTGGGATCGAGGCCGGACTGCTTGGCAAGTCCGGACGGCGACAGGCCGGCGCGCTCGGCGAGCCGGTCGAGCGCCGCCCAGACCTGAGCGTGGGTCAGCGGTCGGGCGGCTTTGGACTGTTTGGCCATCGAGGTGTCCCGGATGGTAGGAATTATTGCCTCAAACCTGGGGTTTTCGCAAATCTGCCGTCTGGTGTGTCCCGGCACCGCTTGAGTTGCGCCGCCGCCGCCGATACGGTCCCTCGCTCGCCATATGGCGTCTGGGGCCTTTCCCCTCAAATCCGGATAAAACCTCAAGAGACTCAAGGACAAAAGGGAACGCCGGCCCGTGCCTATGATCTACAAAATCACCCCCGCTTCGGCCTGGCGCGAGGCCGAGCGGCAGGGCGTGTACCGGGGCAGTCCGGACGACAATCGCGACGGCTTCATCCATTTTTCCACCGCCTCCCAGGTGGCCGAGACCGCGCGCAAGCATTACCACGGCCAGACCGGCCTGTTCCTGGTGGCGATCGACGCCAATGCACTTGGCGATGCCCTGCGCTGGGAGCGGTCGCGCAATGACGAGCTGTTTCCGCATCTCTATGGCGAACTCGATCTCGGCGCGGTCGTCGAGATCCTCGACCTGCGCGCGCGCTCCGACGGCGGCCACGACGTTCCGGAGCTCAAGCCGTGATCCGTGCCTTCGACGCTTTCTCGCTGCCGCTGCTGCGCTGGTTCGATCCCGAGGATGCCCATCGCATGGCGATCCAGGGCCTGAAGCTGCTGCCACCGATCCGGCAGCGGGTGGATGATCCCAAGCTCGCGGTGCGTGCCTTCGGGCTGAACTTTCCAAATCCGATCGGCATGGCGGCGGGCTTCGACAAGAGCGCCGAGGTGCCGGATGCGCTGCTGCGGCTCGGCTTCGGCTTTGTCGAGATCGGCTCGGTGACGCCGAAGCCGCAGGCCGGCAATCCGCGGCCGCGGCTGTTCCGGCTGGAGCGCGACGAGGCCGTCATCAACCGCATGGGCTTCAACAATGACGGCGCCGAAGCCGTGCTGCGTCGGCTCGTCGCGCGCGCCGGCGGCGGCGGCATCGTCGGCGTCAATGTCGGGGCCAACAAGGATTCAGAGGACCGCACCGCCGATTATGTGAAGCTGATCGAGACCTTTGCGCCGGTCGCGAGCTATTTCACCGTCAACGTGTCCTCGCCGAACACGCCGGGCCTGCGCAACCTGCAACAATCGGCGGCGCTCGACGATCTGCTGGCGCGGGTCATCGACACCCGCGAGCGCGTGCGCAGGAACGCTGGCGATTCACCGGTACTGCTGAAGATCGCGCCGGATCTGAGCCTCGCCGAGCTCGACGACGTCGTGCACGTCGCCCGCTCGCGGCGCGTCGACGGCATGATCGTCGCCAACACTACGCTGGCGCGTCCCTCGACCTTGCGCGAGGAGAACCGCGCCAAGGAGCAGGGCGGCCTGTCGGGCCGTCCGCTGTTCCGGTTGTCGACGCGGATGGTGGCCGAGACCTATGTCCGCGTCGAAGGCGCGTTTCCGCTGATCGGCGTCGGCGGCATCGATAGCGGTGGCGCCGCGCTGACCAAGATCCGCGCCGGTGCCAGCCTGATCCAGCTCTATTCCTCGCTGGTCTACAAGGGCGTCGGCCTGGTCGACGACATCAAGCGCGACCTGTCCTCGACCTTGCTGCGGACGGGGCGCGATTCGTTGTCGGAGATCGTCGGCGCCGATGCCGCGACCATCACGGCCGAGGACTGGCCGGTGAGGTAGATGTTCTTACTTCGCCCCGCCTGCGGGGAGAGGTCGGATTGCATCGTCAGATGCAATCCGGGTGAGGGGGAGCCTCCGCGTATCAGCTCTTACCGTTTCGCGGAGATAGCCCCTCACCTCAACCCTCTCCCCGCAAGAGCGGGGCGAGGGAGCAGAGCGCCGCCTGGTTCACTTGAACGTCTTCCGCAGCATCGCCGGATAGCGCAGGCCTTGCAGGCCGCCGCGCGCGACGTAGAAGCCGATCAGTGCGATCCACAGGCCGGTGTTGCCGTAGCCGCTGAGTGCCCACCAGGTGACGAGGAAGATCGCGAGCGAGGCCAGCATCAGATTGCGCATCTCGCGCGCCCAGGTGGCGCCGACATAGATGCCGTCGAAGCCGAAGGCGAATACGCCGGGCAGCGGCGCCAGGATCACGAACGGCAGGAAGTCGCGCGCATAGCGGCGCACCTCGTCGCTGGTCGTCATCAGACGGATCAGCGCCGGTCCGAACAGCGCGAACAGCACCGACACGACCAGCGCGAAGCCGATGCCCCACAGCAGAACCAGCCGGGTCGAATCGGCGAAGCCGCGTCCGTCGCGGGCGCCGAAAGCACGGCCGCACAACTGCTGGGCGGCATTGGCGAGACCGTCGAGGAAGAAGGCGCTGACCAGCAGGAAGTTGTTCAGCACCGAATTCGCCGCCAGCGTGACGTCGCCCTCGCGTGCGCCCTTGGCGGTGAAGAACAGGAACACGACGATCAGCGCCGCGGTGCGCACCATGATGTCGCGGTTGACGGCCAGCATCCGCATCAGCTTGGCGCGGTCGAACAGCGTGGCCGCGGGAACGGCGAAGCCGGTTTGCGAGAGCCGCCACGCCACCACGATGCCGGCGGCAAAGCCGCTGGTCTCGGCGAGCACGGCGGCGATCGCAGCACCCGCGATCCCGGCGCCATAGACCTGCACCAGCAGCACGGTCGCGGCCATGCTGATCAGGTTGATCACGATTTGCAGGACCAGCGCCAGGTTGGCGCGCGCCTGCCCGACCAGCCAGCCCAGGATGACGTAATTGGCGAGCGCCAGCGGTGCCGACCAGATCCGGATCATGAAATAGGTCCTGGCCGCGCGCGTGACGCCCTCGCTGCCGCCCATCAGTTGGAACGTGATTGCGGCGAGCGGCACTTGGAGCGCGATCAGCGCCGCTCCGATCAGGCCGGCGACGATGAAGCCGCGCACCAGGATCGCGGCGTATTCCTGCGGTTCGCCGGCGCCTTGCGCCTGCGCGGTGAAGGCCAGCGTGCTCATGCGCAGGAAGGCGAACAGCCAGAACAGGCAATCGAAGATCACCGAGGCCATCGCCACCCCGCCGAGCAGCGCGGCATCGTCGAGGCGGCCGATCGCAGTGGTCGAGACGATGCCGATCAGCGGCGTGGTCAGATTGGCGACCATCGCCGGTCCGGCGATGGCGAACACCTGGCGGGTCGTGATCTTCTGATGAATGGGCGCGTGCATGGCCAGAGTTGCGAGCAATCCAGGTTTTTACCGCGTCGTCCGGCGCGCGACCATGGGGGAATTGTTCTGAGAGCAATGCGGTGGCGAGGGGCGGGGTCGCCCGACGCGGAAATGCACCGTCAGAACACCACGACCATGCCGTCGCTCGCAACCGTGTAAGGCAGGTCGCCGACGCGGCCCAGCATGTCGTCGCTCATATGCGTCAGCACCACGCGCCGGGCGTTGATCTCGGGCAAATGCGCTTCCAGCGTTTTCAGACTGAGATGGTTCTTGACCATCCTGTCGTAGGTATAGGCCTCGGCGATGAAGAGATCGGCGTCCCGCGCGGCCGGGATCAGCGCGTCGGTCCATTCGGTGTCGGCGCTGTAGCTGATGACGCGGCCTTCCGCCTCGATGCGATAGGCCAGAAACGGCCCGCCGGATTCGCCATGCACCACCGGATAAGGTGTTACGGTCACCTCGCCGAAGCAGCGTCGCTCCTGCGGGGCGAGCGTGACGACGGAGAGATCGAAGCGCTGTCTGGTCCTGGAGGAGTGCTCGAACATCACCTCCATCACCTCTGGCAATTTCGTCTCGATCCCCTGCGGTCCGGCGATCACCAGCGGTCGGCTGCGGCGGGTGAACTGTGCGTCGAGCAGGAAGAACGGCAATCCGGCAAAATGATCGCCATGGAAATGCGTGATCAGGATCAGGTCGATCGCGTCGCGGTCGATCTCGAGCCGCTTCATCGCCGGCAGCGACGAGGCGCCGCAATCGATCAGGAGATTGGTGCTGTTACCATTGAGGTGGAAACAGGTGTTGAAACGGCCACCGGAGCCGAACGCATCGCCGCAGCCGACAAATCGCAATTGCATCGGCTGCGGGCTTTCCTTCGGACTAGCGGCCGCGCGGCGCGCCGAACAGCCGCGACAACAGCCAGATCGGGATCACGATCACGGCGCCGAGCAGGAAGTAGCGCCAGGCCCAGTTGATCGCATCGAAGCCGAAGTCCCAGATCGTCTGGAACAGCCTGCGGACGCTATTGAGGATATTCCAGGGGTCGAGGCCGATCGCGGCGAGCACGACGCCGACCAGGATCGAGAGCAGGATCAGCCGGAACGCCACCGAGAGCGGCGAGCCGCCGAGAAAGCGGTACAGGCCGTCGCTCTGGCCACCGGCCGGCAAGTCCCTGACGTCGTTCGGCATCTGTATCTCCTGGCGGAATCGTCCGCGCATTATAGGTCACGGCGGAGCACATGGGAAATCCGTGAGCGGCGATCAATGGTTGCCATGTCGCTTGCGGGTTTAACTTCCTGTCATGGAGATTAACATCCGTTCAAGCGTCTCCAGCCGGTCGGCCTCACGCGGCGGCTTGTCCCAGCGCAGCCGGCTGATCCGGGGAAAGCGCATCGCGACGCCGGATTTGTGCCGCGGCGAGCGCTGCAAGCCCTCGAAGGCGACTTCCAGCACCAGCCCCAGATCCGGCTCGTGCACGACGTGGCGCACCGGACCGAACTTCTCGGTGGTGTTGCGGCGGACGAAGCGATCGATCTGCAACAGCTCCTCGTCGGTGAAGCCGAAATAGGCCTTGCCGACCGGCACCAGCTCATCGCCGGCATCGCCGCGGGTCCAGACCCCGAAGGTGTAGTCGGAGTAATAGGACGAGCGCTTGCCGTGGCCGCGCTGGGCATACATCAGCACCGCATCGATGATGTGCGGATCGCGCTTCCATTTCCACCACGGGCCTTTCGGCCGCCCCGGCAGGTAGGGCGCGTCGCGCCGCTTCAGCATCACGCCTTCGACCGCGTCGGCATCGTCGCCGGCGCCCGCGCTCCTGGGATCGGCGCGCGCGGCGGCGAGGTCTTCCCAGCTCGCGAACGGGACGGTCGGCGACAGGTCGATGCGCGGATCGCCGAGCTTGGCGACGAAGGCTTCGAGATGCGCACGCCGCTCGGTGAACGGCAGCTCGCGCAGATCGTTCTCATCGTCGCCGAGCAGGTCGTAGGCGCGCAGATGGATCGGGAATTCCTTGATCAGTTTCGGCGAGACGACTTTGCGGTTCAGCCGCTGTTGCAGGACGTTGAAGGTCTGCACGCGGCCGTCGCGCAGCACCAGCAATTCGCCGTCGATCGCGCCGGGCAGATGCAGCGAGGGCACCAGGTCGGGGAAGCTGCCGGTGATGTCCTCGCCGGTGCGCGAATAGAGCCGCGCCTGGATGTGGCCGCGTGTATCGCGGCCGGCGACGGCCTGGACGCGGATGCCGTCCCACTTCCATTCGGCGCTGAAATCGGCGGCGTCGAGATTGGCGAAGTCGGTATCCTCGATCGCATGCGCCAGCATCACCGGGCGGAACGGCGTCGGGTCGCTGTTGACCGGTTTGTTGCCGCGGCCTTCGAGCCAGGCGAACAGGTCGAGATAGGGTGGCGACAGGCCCGGCCACATCAGCTCGATCTCATGCGGGTCCTTGTCGCCGAGCGCTGCCGCCGCGGTCTTCGCCAGCCGCGCCGAGATCCCGATCCGCATCGCACCGGTGACGAGCTTCAGCAGCGCCCAGCGTCCGGTCTCGTCGAGCTCGTCCAGCCAGCGCGCCAGCTGCGCCGGCAGCTCGGCCTTGCCGAGCGTACGCAGCGTGGTGACGACGTCGGTCAGCGTGGGAGGAGGCGGGTTGTTGTGCGTGTGTGGAATCTCACTGCGATCTTGCCCGTGGTGCCCCTCTCCCCAACCCTCCCCCGCAAGGGGGGAGGGAGCCTGCCCAGTGGAGCGTCCCTCACTGACGTCAATTCCTTCAACATCGTCGTGAGGTGAGCACGCCGGTTGGGCTCCCTCCCCCCTTGCGGGGGAGGGGTGGGGAGAGGGATGGCCCAGGAAAGACTCGTTCTGATGCGCACTGAAAGATTTCGGCCACATCAGCGCGACGGTCTCCGAGAGGTCGCCGACGTAATCATAGGAGTAGCCGAACAGCACCGGGTCGGTGCGTTCGGTGATCAGGTCGCGGATCAGGCCGGGTTTGGCGTGCTTGAACGACAATGCGCCGGTCAGCGCCGCCAGCGCGTAACCGCGGTCGGGGTCCGCGGTCTCGCGGAAATAAGCCACCAGCAGCCTGATCTTGTTGTTGCGGCCGGGCTCATAGGCGAGGCGGTCGAGCAGTTCGGCGAAGCGGTTCATGGCTTCGTGGTCTCACCGACGGGCTCGGTCTCGCCTTCGTCCTCGTCGCCATAGCCGACCAGATCGAGCGGCCGCGCTGCGAGGCCTTTGCCCTTGCACCAATGCACCAGCGCGTCTTCCTGGCCGTGGGTGACCCAGATCTCGCCGGCACCGGTTGCGCCAATCGTCGCCGTCAGCCCGTCCCAGTCGGCGTGATCCGAGATCACCAACGGCAGCTCGATGCCGCCTTGGCGCGCGCGGGCGCGCACGCGCATCCAGCCCGAGGCGAAGGCCGTCACCGGATCAGGGAAGCGCCGCGTCCAGACATCCGATGTCGCGCTCGGTGGTGCCAGTGTGATGGTGCCGGCGAGCTCGGCCTTCTTCATGCCACGCGCCGGCCTGAGCTCGCCGAGCCGAATGCCGCGCTCCTGATAATAGTAAGTGATCTTCTCCATCGCGCCGTGCAGGTAGATCGGCGCGTCGTAGCCGGCCTCGCGCAGCAGCGCGATCACGCGCTGCGCCTTGCCGAGCGAATAGGCGCCGACCAGGTGCGCGCGCTCCGGAAACAGCTTTACCGATGCCAGCAGCTTGTTCACTTCACCTGATGCATCGCCGTGGCGGAACACCGGCAATCCAAATGTCGCCTCGGTGATGAAGACGTCGCAGGGCACCAGCTCGAACGGCGCGCAGGTCGGGTCGCGCGCGTCCTTGTAGTCGCCGGAGGCGACGATACGGGTGTTCTTGCAGGTGACGGCGATCTGGGCGGAGCCGAGCACGTGTCCGGCGGGATGGAACGCCACCGTGACGTCACCGAGCCGGATCTCCTCGCCATAGGCGACGGCCTGCACGGAGCCCGCGAAGTTCTCGCCATAGCGCAGCCGCATCATGTCGAGCGTTTCCCGGGTCGCGAGCACCGCGCCGTGACCCGCCCGGGCGTGGTCGGAATGGCCATGCGTGATCAGGGCCCGCTCGACCGGCCTGACAGGATCGATATGGAAGCCGCCGGGCTTGCAGCAAAGCCCAGCCGGGACGGGCATCAGGATGTCTTGCGGGCGCATGCCGACCATATAGGCATTGATTCCGCGATATCTAATCGTCATGCGCGGGCTTGACCGGCACGACTATCTCCGGAAAAGGTCCGTGCTTTGGTGGATGGTCTGACCCGGCCGAGATTGGTTCCTTAAAGAAAATGGCTCCCCGCCTGTTTCTGTCCTCTGGCGACCTCGTTGCCGACCGCCGCTACGAGTTTGCGCGCGACCTGCAATTGAAGGGCGACCTGCCGGCCGCTGCCGAGCTGCTCGAACAGGCGATCGAGCTGGTGCCGAACTTCCCGTCGGCCTGGTACACGCTGGGCAAGATCCGGCTCCAGCTCGGCCAGCGTGACGCCGCGATCGCAGCGTTCCGTGCCGCGCGTGACGCCGATCCCGAGGACCGTCACGGCGCCGGCCTGCATTTGATGCAGCTCGGCGTCGAGGCCGTCGGTTCGATGCCGCCGGGCTATGTGCAGACGCTGTTCGATCAATATGCGCCGCGCTTCGAGGCGGCGCTGGTCGGCGATCTCGGTTATCGCGGTCCGGCGCTGCTGTTCAAGGCGGTGCTGTCGGTGCGCGCTGCCGCGAAGAAGCCGGCGTTCTTCAAACGCGCGATCGATCTCGGCTGCGGCACCGGGCTCGCGGCCGGCGCCTTCGCTGCGCATGTCGATCGCTTCATCGGCATCGATCTGTCGCCGCGGATGATCGACAAGGCGCGCGCCACCGCCCTCTATGCCGAGCTCGAGGTCGACGACATGCTGGCCGGCATCCGCGGCAGGCCGGACGCCAGCGCCGAATTGATCCTCGCCGCGGATGCGATGGTCTATGTCGCCGATCTCGCGCCGGTGCTTGCCGAAGCCAGGCGCGTGCTGGTCGCCGGCGGCGTGCTCGCGTTCACGGCCGAGACCCATGACGGGGAGGACGTCATCCTCGGCGAAGGCCTGCGCTACGCCCACAGCGCAGCCTATGTGCGGGCGACCGTTGCGGCTGCCGGGCTGACCTTGGCGCTGCTCGACGACCTCTCGGCTCGGAATGAGGACAACATCCCGGCACCCGGGCTTGTGGCGGTCGCGATCAAGCCGTGACGCTGCTTCTTCCCTTCTCCCCTTGTGGGAGAAGGTGGCGCGAAGCGCCGGATGAGGGGTCTCTATCCGCGGAGACAGACCCCTCATCCGGCTTCGATGCTATCGCATCGAATCCACCTTCTCCCACAAGGGGAGAAGGAAGAGAGAAGTGAACCCACGCCCCGACTTGAGTCTACACGCTACGCATTTGCCGCGACGCGGCATTGCGTCGCGAAGTCGCGACTTCGCGCTTGCCCGGCGCAATGCGGAATGCGAGAGCTTTGCGCCTCAGGGAGAGACACAATGAAAAAGCATACGCGGCGTGAATTCGGCGCCACCGCATTGTCCGTGATCGCAGCGTCGGTGCTGCCCGCGCCGTTCGTCCGGGCCGCCGACAAGAAGTACGATCCGGGTGCGAGCGACACCGAGATCAAGCTCGGCCAGACCGTGCCGCATTCCGGCCCCGGCTCGCTCTATGGCGTGCTCGGCCGCGTCGGCGAAGCCTATTTCCAGATGCTGAACGACAAGGGCGGCATCAACGGCCGCAAGGTGAAATTCCTCACCATGGACGACGCCTACAGCGCGCCGAAATGCGTCGAGGCCACCCGCCGGCTGGTCGAGCAGGAGGAGGTGCTGGCGCTCTACGGCTCGCTCGGCACCGCGCCGCAGACCTCCGTGCACAAATATCTCAACTCCAAGGGCGTGCCGCAATTGCTGCTCAACACCGGCGCCTCGAAGTGGAACGACCCGAAGAACTTCAAATGGACCATGGCGGGCCTGCCGCTGTATCCGACCGAGGCGCGGATTCTCGCCAAGCACGTCGTCAGCGTGAAGCCGGAGGCCAAGATCGGCATCCTCTACCAGAACGATGATTTCGGCCGCGACTTCCTGGGGCCGTTCAAGAAGGTGCTGAGTGACGCCGGCGGCAAGGCGCAGGTGATCATGGAGCAGACCTACGATCTCACCGATCCGACGGTCGATTCCCAGCTCATCAATCTCTCGAAGTCGGGCGCCGACGTATTCTACAACATCACCACCGGCAAGGCGACGTCGCAGTCGATCCGCAAGGTGGCCGAGCTCGGCTGGAAGCCGTTGCAGCTGTTGTCGGCGGGCTCGACCGGCCGCTCGATCCTGAGCGCCGCGGGGCTGGAGAACGCCAAGGACATCGTCGCGATCCGCTACAACAAGGAAGTCGGCGTGCCGCGCTACGAGAAGGATGCGGACGTGATTGCGTTCGAGGAGCTGCGCAAGAAGTATCTGCCGAATGTCGATCCCGACAACACCATCGCCTTCGCCGGCTACGGCCAGGCGGCGACGATGGGTGAAATCCTGCGCCGCTGCGGCGATGACCTGACCCGCGCCAACGTGCTGAAGCACGCCACCACGCTGGCCGGCTTCCACTCGCCCTACTTCCTCGACGGCATCAATTACAGCTACACGCCGGACGACTATACCCCGATGAAGACGCTCTACATCTCGATCTTCAACGGCAAGGACTGGGATCTCTCCGGCCAGCCGATGACGGAGTAGGGGCAGGCAGGCTCTATCCCCCGTCATTGCGAGCGAAGCGAAGCAATCCATCGATCCCCTCGGGGAAAGATGGATTGCTTCGTCGCTTCGCTCCTCGCAATGACGTCGGCTACGGGGTAGGGGGGCCCTGCCACCTGCCGCCATTTTCGTCCCGCACTCGACGAAACCGCCTGAAACACCTACCTCTTGGGCGTGTCGACGCTCGATCTCTTTTCCGTCCCGCCGTCGGAAACGGCCGATCTCTTGCCGCGCCGGTTCCGCGACTGGTTTGCCGCACGTGGCTGGTCGCCGCGCGAGCATCAGCTCGCGCTGCTGGCGAAGGCGCGTGAGGAGCGCTCGGCGCTGCTGATCGCGCCGACGGGCGCGGGCAAGACGCTGGCCGGATTCCTGCCGACGCTGGTGGAATTGAGTGGGGAGAGCGACGAGAGAGGCGGAATTCGGTCGACGCATACTCGATCGCCGCCTCCCCCCTTGCGGAGGAGGGGTACGCCACTTGCTCCGAACGATACGGCTTACCCCTCTCCCCAACCCTCCCCCGCAAGGGGGGAGGGAGCCCTACCAGCGAGTGCTGCGGAGCCAAGAAAGACCCTCATCTCCACCGGCCGCGGCGTTCGGCGCTCCAGTGGCCTGCACACGCTCTACATCTCGCCGCTCAAGGCGCTCGCGGTCGACATCGCGCGCAACCTGGAGACGCCGGTTGCCGAGATGGGCTTGCCGATCAGGATCGAGACCCGGACCGGCGACACGCCGGTGTCGCGGCGGCAGCGGCAGCGGCGCTATCCGCCGGACATCCTGCTCACCACACCGGAACAGCTGGCGTTGTTGCTGTCGTCCGACGACGCACCGTTCCTGTTCTCGTCGCTGAAGCGCGTCGTGCTCGACGAGTTGCACGCGCTGGTCACTTCCAAGCGTGGCGATCTGCTGTCGCTGGGCCTGGCGCGGCTCTGGACCATCGCGCCACAGGCGCGCGCCATCGGCCTCTCCGCAACCGTCGCCGAGCCCGAACAACTGGCGCGCTTCCTGGTGCCGCAGCCGGGCGGCGAGAACGCATCCGCCGACGTCGTCATCGCCGGTGGCGCCGCGCCGCCGGTGGTCGAGATGCTCGACACGCGGGAGCGGCTGCCATGGTCCGGCCACAGCGCGCGCCACGCGCTGCCCGAGGTGTATGAGCTGATCAAGCGCAACAAGACCACGCTGGTGTTCGTCAACACCCGCAGCCAGGCCGAGATGCTGTTCCAGGATCTGTGGCGCATGAACGACGACGGGCTTGCGATCGCGCTGCATCACGGCTCGCTCGACGTCGCGCAGCGCCGCAAGGTCGAGGATGCGATGGCCGCGGGAAAACTGCGCGGCGTGGTCTGCACCTCGTCGCTCGATCTCGGCGTCGACTGGGGCGATGTCGACCTCGTCATCAATATCGGCGCGCCCAAGGGATCGTCTCGGCTGATGCAGCGTATCGGCCGCGCCAACCACCGCTTCGACGAGGCCTCGCGCGCCGTGCTGGTGCCAGCCAATCGGTTCGAGGTGCTGGAATGCCGGGTCGCGATCGATGCCATCGCCGAGAATGCGCAGGATACGCCGCCGTTGCGCTCTGGCGCGCTCGACGTGCTGGCCCAGCACGTGCTGGGCTGCGCCTGCGGCAAGCCGTTCCCGTCGGATGAGCTCTACGATGAAGTCAGGACCGCGGCGCCCTATGCAGCGTTGGCGCGAACGGATTTCGACGACGTGGTCGACTTCGTCGCCACCGGCGGCTACGCGCTGAAGACCTATGAGCGCTTCGCGCGCATCAAGCAGGACAAGCAGGGCCGCTGGCGCGTCACCAATCCCAAGGTACGGCAGAGCTACCGCCTCAACGTCGGCACCATCGTCGAGGAGACCATGCTGAAGGTTCGGCTGGTGCGTTCGCGCGCCGGCGGAGCCGGGTCGACCGGCGCGATCGCACGCGGCGGCCGGATGCTGGGTGAGATCGAGGAGGTCTTCATCGAGGGCCTGGTGCCCGGCGACACGTTTGTCTTCGGCGGTGAGGTGGTGCGCTACGAGGCCTTGGTCGAAGATCAGGTCTACGTCTCCCGCGCCAATGACAAGGATGCGAAAGTGCCGTCCTATATGGGCGGCAAGTTCCCGCTCTCGACCTATCTCGCCGAACGGGTCCGCAAGCTGCTCGACAGCAGCCGGGACTGGAACGCGCTGCCGGACCAGGTGCACGACTGGCTGTCGTTGCAGCGACGATTCTCCCGCGTGCCTGCGGTGCGCGAGCTATTGGTGGAAACCTTTCCGCGCGGCGGCAGCCATTATCTGGTCTGCTATCCCTTCGAGGGAAGGCTGGCGCACCAGACGCTCGGCATGCTGCTGACGCGGCGGCTGGAGCGCGCCCGCGCCCGGCCGCTCGGCTTCGTCGCCAATGAATATGCGCTGGCGGTCTGGGGCGTCGGCGATCTCTCCTTCATGATCCGGCACGGCAAGCTCGATCTCAACGCGCTGTTCGATCCCGACATGCTCGGTGACGACCTCGAGGCGTGGCTTGCGGAATCCGCGCTGATGAAGCGCACCTTCCGCAACTGCGCCATCATCTCCGGCCTGATCGCGCGCCGCTTCACCGACGAGGAGAAGTCGCGCCGCCAGGTGCTGTTCTCGACCGATTTGATCTACGACGTGCTGCGCAAGCATCATGCCGACCACGTGCTGCTGCGCGCCGCGCGCAGCGACGCCGCCACCGGATTGCTCGATCTCCGCCGTCTCGGCGACATGCTGTCGCGCATCCATGGCCGAATCACCCACAAGGATCTCGACCACGTTTCCCCGCTTGCCGTGCCTGCGCTGCTGGAAATCGGCCGCGAGTCAGTTTATGGCGAAGCATCCGACGAGCTTCTGGCCGAGGCGGCCGAGGAACTCGTGCGGGAGGCGACGACTTAACGCGACCACTCTGGGGAACACGACGTGACGGCAAGCGCGCCAGCTTTGCGAGACGGTGACGACATGCGCGTTTCGAGGGTCGCGGTGGCGGATGTCGGCTTCGTGGCGGATTTCTCCGGCGCGCTGTTCTGGGAAGAGCAGCGCCTGCTCGTGGTTTCCGACCTGCATCTGGAGAAGGGCTCGAGCTTCGCCAGCCGCGGCGTCCTGCTGCCGCCCTATGATACGGTGGCGACGCTGAGCCGGCTCGCCGCCGTGATCGCGCGGCACGATCCCCGGCAGGTGATCGCGCTCGGTGACAGTTTCCATGATCGCGAGGCGCATGCGCGCCTGTCGGAACCGGATCGCGAGGCGCTGTCGGCGCTGCAACTGCGGCGCAACTGGATCTGGATCGCGGGCAACCACGATCCGGCGCTGCCGGCCAATCTTGGCGGCGTGGTCGCGACCGAGGTCGCGATCGGCCCGATCGTGTTCCGCCATGAGCCGACCGGGGCGAGCGGCGAGATCGCCGGGCACCTGCATCCCAAGGCACGGGTGCCGACCCGCGGCCGCTCGATCGAGCGGCGTTGTTTTGCCAGTGACGGCGAGCGCGCGGTGATGCCGGCGTTCGGCGCCTACACCGGCGGCTTGAGCATCCGCGATCGGGCGTTCGCGCGGATTTTCGGATCGCCCGGTTTCATGGCCCACGTGTTGGGCGACAACCGCGTCCACGCATTCGCAGCGTCGCGGTGTTATTGAGTCTCTTCGTCATTCCCCGGTGCGCAATTGCGCACCTGAGGGATCGCGAAGCGAGAGCCCGGAATCCATTGAACCGCATCGTTCGTGGATGAATGGATTCCGGGTTCGTGCTTCGCACGCCCCGGAATGACGGATGGGTCCTACGCCGCCTTCGCCTGCACGCTCTCGCAATACTCGGCGAGCCGGTCCGCCAGCCGCAACGTCGCGGGGCTGGCTTCGGGGGCGGCGACGAGGGCGACTTCGGTGCGCTCGATCGGCGCAAAGCCGTCTTTCGCGGTCAGCACGCGATGTTCGGCCTGGATCGACATCTCCGACAGAATGCTCAAGCCCAGGCCCGCGGCGACCGCGGCCTGGATGCCGGCGAGGCTGGAGGAGGTGTAGGCCATGTGCCAGTTACGGCCGGCGCGCTCCAGCGCATGGATGGCGTAGGCGCGGTAGAGACAGCCCGAGCCGAAGCCGATCAGCGGCACGGAGCCGGCGGTGGTGTCGCGCGGATGGCTCTTGCTGGTGACCCAGTGCACGCGTTCCGGCCACACCGCGATGCCGCCCTTCTCGCTGGCGGAGCGCTTGATCAGCGCAAGATCGAGATCGCCGCGCTCGAGGTCGCGGTATAGCGACAAGCTCTGGCCGGAGCGCACATCGAGCCGCAAGCTCGGATGGCTGCGCGAGAAGGTTGCGAGCAGTCGCGTCAGGCGGTAGGCGGCGAAGTCCTCGGTGATGCCGATCCGGATCGCGCCCTCGCTGCCGGGACGCGAGAGCACGTCGCGGGCCTCCTCCGCGAGCGACAGCAGCCGCCGCGCATAGCTCAACAGCCGTTCGCCGGCCTCGGTCGGGGTGACGTCCTTGCCGCTGCGGATCAACAGCGGCTGGCCGACGTCCTCCTCCAGCCGCTTGATCTGCTGGCTGACCGTCGATTGCGTGCGGTGGACGCGCTCACCGGCGCGGGTGAAGCCGCCGGCATCGACCACCGAGACGAAACTGCGCAACAACTCCAGGTCGAGCATCGCAGCCTCCATTCATAAATCCACTGGAAGCCAGTCTATCATTTAATTTCCAAATATCAACGCGGCGGCCTAGATCATCGGCGAAGGAGACCCCCGCCATGTCCGCCGCAACGTCGCCCGCCGCATCATCTGTGGCCGCCCCCCGTGCCCGCTTCAACACCCTGCCGCTGCTGATCGCCTTGTTCTGCCTGCTCTGGAGCTTCGCTTTCGTCGCCGGCAAGATCGGCGTCACCGATTGCCCGCCGCTGATCCTGCTCGCCGCGCGTTTTTCGCTGGCCGGCATCCTGATCTTGGCCGTCGCGCTGCTGCGCCGGGACGCATGGGATCTGACGTGGCGCGATGCCGTCGTGTTCGCCGTGCTCGGGGTCGCCAACAACGCGCTGTATCTCGGTCTCGGCTATACCGGTCTGAAGACCGTCTCCGCCGGTCTCGGCACGCTGATCGTGTCGGCCAATCCGGTGTTCACCGCGGTGCTGGCGGCGCTGTTACTCGGCGAGGCGCTGACCTGGCGCAAGGTCGCCGGCCTGCTGCTCGGCATCGCCGGTGTCGCCTTCATCGTCTGGCATCGCATGTCGATCGGATCAGACAGTCCGCACGGTGTCTTGTTCACGCTGGCTTCGCTCGCCTCGATCGTCGCGGGCACCATCCTGTTCAAGCTGCTCGCGCCCAAGGGCAATTTGTGGATCGGCAACGGCATTCAGAACATTGCCGGAGGCCTTGCCGTGATGCCGTTCGCCTTCGCATTTTCCAGCGTAGCTGACATCGTGCCGAGCGCCCGGCTCGCCGGCGCCTTCGCCTTCCTGGTGCTCGGCGGCTCGATCCTCGGCTATGTGATCTGGTTTCATCTCCTGAAGGTCTGTGGCGCCACCGCTGCCAGCGCCTATCACTTCCTGATGCCGCCGCTCGGCATGCTGTTCGCCTACCTCGTGCTCGGTGAGCAAGTCGAATTCCGCGACCTGCTCGGCATCGTTCCGGTCGCGCTCGGCATCTATCTGGTGACCCGGCCCGCAGCCGCATCGACCAGGCTGGCTGCGAATTGAGTAGCAACGTCGCCGATCAAAACAGCGAGCTGTCGATCTTGGTCGTCGATTTGACCTTGCGCAGGATGATGGTGGTGCGGTAGCTCGCGATGTCGCTGTCCGGATGCATCAGGCGGTCGAGGATGAACGACTGATAGCTTGCGAGGTCGGAGGACACGACGCGCAGCGAGTAGTCCCAATCGCCGGCGATCATGCAGCACTCGACGACCTCCGGAAGCCCGGTCACCTTCTTCTCGAAGCGCGCGAAGGAGTCCCGGTTCTGGTGCTTGAGGCGGAGCTCGACGATCACGTCGAACCCGAGCCCCATTCGCGCGGGGTCCACCAACGCCACGTAGCAATTGATCACACCGGTATCCTCGAGCGTCCTGACGCGTCGCATGCAGGGCGCGGACGAGAGCCCGACCCGCTCCGCCAGTTCGAGATTGGTGATGCGCCCCTCGACCTGCAGCACGTCGAGGATCTTCCGGTCGATCTCGTCAATCACGGTGTTGATTCCCATTTATTTCGCATTTTTCGTCTTTTGCGCAATTTATTCCAGAATTGCGGGCGAAATGCATTCCAAATCGCAAGGTCATTGCCGGATCGTGCGCATAGGATGAGCCACGATGTTCTTCAGCGCGGTAATGCAGCCGCAGGGAGCAGGCATGACGGGCAACGACGACAAGGCCTTTTGGGATCGCGCGCGGCGTCACCTCATCCGCTATGGCGGCACATTCGCGCCCGTCATCATCGAGCGCGCCTCCGGGTCCTTCGTCTATGATGCCGACGGCCGCGCCATCCTGGATTTCACGTCCGGGCAGATGAGCGCCGTGCTCGGTCACGGCCATCCCGAGATCGTCCGCACCATCAGCGAGCATGCCGAACGGCTGGACCATCTGTTCAGCGGCATGCTGACCCGTCCGGTGGTCGCGCTGGCCGAACAGCTCGCCGACCTGCTGCCGCCGGGGCTCGATCGCGTCATGCTGCTGAGCACCGGCGGCGAGTCGAACGAGGCCGCGATCAAGATGGCCAAGCTCGCCACCGGCGGCTTCGAGACCGTCGCGTTCGCGCAGTCCTGGCACGGCATGACGTCGGGCGCCGCCGCGACGACCTATTCGGCCGGCCGCAGGGGCTATGGCCCGGCGCCGGTCGGCTCGCTCGCGATCCCGACCCCGAACCTCTATCGTCCCCGCTTCGGCCAAGCGGCCGACTGGCGGGCCGAGCTGGCCTACGCCTTCGATCTGATCGACCGCCAATCGACCGGCTCGCTCGCCTGCATGATCGCCGAGCCGATCCTCAGCTCCGGCGGGCTGATCGATCTGCCGGAAGGCTACCTCGCCGCGCTGAAGGAGCTGTGCCGTGCACGCGGCATGCTGCTGATCGTCGACGAAGCGCAGACCGGCCTCGGCCGGACCGGCGCGATGTTCGCGTTCGAGCGCGATGGTGCCGTGCCCGACATCCTGACCCTGTCGAAGACGCTCGGCGCCGGTCTGCCTTTAGCCGCGGTCATCGCATCGGCCGAGATCGAGGAGCGCTGTCACGAACGCGGCTTCCTGTTCTACACGACGCATGTGTCGGACCCGATGCCGGCAGCGGTCGGGCTCAAGGTCATCGAGATCATCCTGCGCGACCGGTTGGTCGAGCGGGCTGCGATCGCGGGCGCGCGGCTGAGGGATGGGCTGCTCGCACTCCAGAACCGCTTCGAATGCATTGGCGACGTGCGTGGCCGGGGGCTGATGCAGGGCATGGAGATCGTGCGCGACCGCTTCAGCAAGCAACCCGATGAAGCGCTCGGAACACGGGTCTCGCAGCGCTGCATGGAGCTTGGGCTGAGCACCAACATCGTGCAACTGCCCGGCATGGGCAGCGTCTTCCGCATCGCGCCGCCGCTGACGATCAGCGACGACGAGATCGACCTCGGCCTTTCGATCCTGGGCGACGCGTTCGAAAGCGTGTTGCGGGGATCGTAGGATGGGTGGAGCGCAGCGATACCCATCATGTCGCCGCGGTTCCGGATGTTGGGTATCGCTTCGCTCCACCCAACCTACGTCTCTAATCTTTTCGGAACACGATCGAGGCCATCCAGCCGGTCATCAGCGCCATGAACGCGGTGACCAGGCCGTAGACGAAGCCGTTCTGCCGCGCGGTGGTGGCGACGAACTGCTCGAAGCCGACCTTGACGATCTCGAACGCGGTCTCGGTCTTGGTCAGCAGCGCGCCGTCGGAAAACAGCTTGATCTCGACATTGTAGGTGCCGATCGGCACCTCGGCCGGCAGCGGAATGCCGGTGCGGAACAAGGTCGGGGTCAGGAACGTCACCGCGGAGGTCGCCTCGCGGTACAATCCGTGCTCGGTCCGCAGCCGGACGAAGGCGCTGCGGAACGGATCGTTCGGCACCACGTCGGCAAAGTCGGGACCGACCCGCTGCATCAGCAGCACGTTGTTGAGCCCGAGCTGCTGGCGCCGCTGCACGTCGGGCGAGGCGATCTGGTCGAACGGGCGATTGGCGAACAGCGCGAGGTAGCCGGGAACCTGGAGGAACTGGCGCGAGTCGGTGTTGATCCAGATTCCGAACCTGCGTTCCTTGCGCCGCGTGACCATGTCGGCGCGCGGCCCGGACACCGTGACCGCGAGATCGTAATTGCCGCGATTGGGCGGCGTCTTGTCGTCCTTCTCTACCGAACCGAACAGCACGAGCTCGCCGCCGGAATAATTCGGCGTCACCGTGACGCGATGGTTGGAGACCGACACGATCAGCCGTTCGGCACGCGCAGGCGCGGCCGCCAGGCCGGCCGCGATAAGGGCAACGATCGCAAGCGGCGCGCGCAGCCTCATGGCGGGGCTCCGCCGGTTTCGCGGATGCTGTAGGGGTCCTGCGGCCGGATCACCAGCTCGACCGCGAAGCGGATGCCGACCGCGAGCACGAGCAGGCCGAGCAGCAGGCGCAGATGCTCGCCGCGGATCTTCTGGCCGGCGCGGGCGCCGAACTGCGCGCCGGTGACGCCGCCGATCATCAGGATCAAGGCCAATACGGCATCGACCAGATGGTTGGTCACCGCGTGCAGCATGGTGGCGAACACCATGGTGACGAGGGTAAGCACCATCGAGGTGCCGATCACGGTCGAGGTCGGCACCCGCAGCACATAGATCATCAGCGGCACCAGGATGAAGCCGCCGCCGATGCCCATGACAGCGCCGATGAAGCCGATCACGAGGCCGACCGCGACCACCGGGATGACCGAGAGATAGATCTTGGAGCGCTTGAAGCGCAGCTTCAGCGGCAGGCCGTGGATCCAGCCATGGCTGCCGGGCTTGCGCAGCGTGACCGGGCCGCCGCGGCGCGAACGCAGCATCGCGCGCAGGCCTTCCCAGAACATCAGCCCGCCGACCGTCGTCAGCAGGATGACGTAGGACAGCGCGATCATGAGGTCGAGCTGGCCGAGCGAGCGCAGGAAGGTGAAGGTCCACACCCCGAGCGCGGTGCCGAGCGTGCCTCCGACCAGCAGCACCGCCGCCAGCAGCGGGTCGATCGCGCGTCTGCGCCAATAGGAGATCGCGCCGGAGAACGAGGAGGCCGCGATGTGGCTGGCGACCGAGGCCACCGCGACCGCGGGCGCGATGCCGACGAAGATCAACAGCGGCGTCATCAGGAAGCCGCCGCCGATCCCGAACATGCCGGAGACGAATCCCACCGCCGCGCCCATCGCCAGGATGAGGAAGACATTGACCGGAATGTCGGCGATCGGGAGGTAGAGCTGCACGCGCGTCGCTTCTTGTCGGTTCGCCGTATGCTGGGGCGCAGGGCCGCATCACGGCGTGATGTCGTTCTGGTCGGGCATTCTCCGGCTGAACGAATCCGGTCGGCGCGCAGGACGCTGGCGAACGCGGGTCGATTGCCGCGTTCTTGCATAACCGAATTCGGTGGAAGGAGGGACTAAAGAATCCGCCTCGGATGGCATTTTTCGCCGCACGTTGCCGCTCTGTTGCGCACGTGGTTGATAATTCAGATTAATGACGCCTGAACCGGCTGGTTTGAGCATGATCTCCGCGCAAACGCGTTCCGCGCTTTGCCGAATCATGCTTCAGGGCCGCTCGACCGGCTTGGTGATCAGGTTCAGCGTCAGCGCTTCCTGCGGGCTCAGCCAGCGGATGTCCGAGGTTTGCGACATCGCCTCGACGATCCCGGACGAGACGCCCATCTTGGTCATGTAGCCGAGCACCATGCCCTGGATGCGCTGGGCCTCGGCGAGCGGATCGCTGACCGGCGTGCTGGTCGTGAAGCGATGCACCCCGAGCCGCGAGCCCGCGATGCCATAGCGGGTCGCCCCGCCGGCATAGACCAGGACGCAGGCGCTGGCGCAGGCCGCGGGGCGCAGTCTGCCGGAGGCATCGGCCGTTGCGACGGCGGTGACCAGCCCGTGCGAGCGGATGGCCTCGCCCATGATGGCGGCCTGATTGAGCGCGCCGCCTGGCGATGATAGCAGCACGGCATCACCCGGCGCGAGGCGGGCCTCGCTCAGCCGGTCGCGCAGCCAGCTCGCGCTGGCCGAGCCGATCTTGCCGCTGATCGCCAGCGCCCGCCGGCCGTGGCCCGACCCGTCGATGTCGACGTCGGGAATCACCGTCGAGGTCATGCTCGCCGCGATGTAGGTCTCGCGCCAGAAATCCCAGGCGCCCGGCCGCGACAGGTCGCGATAGGCCTGAATCGCGACACTCGATAACAGCAGCACGAAGATGATGATCGACGGCAGCGAGAACCGGAAGGTGCCGCGCGGCGGGGCCATGGTTCCTTGCGGAGGGGCGGGCGGCTGCGGCGGAGCGCTCGGGCGCGCGGCGAACGGCGATGCAGTCCGGCGCGGCGGCGCGACGCGGGGACCGGTCGGCGACGAACGGTGGCCGGTGCCATCATCCTGACGATCGTCGACAGACAAGCCTGATTCTCCGGAACGCGTGCGCCATCGGCGCGGGACTGCGCGTCTGTCTACACGGCGGAATGCGGCAGGGATAGGACAGCGGCGCCGTCAAGGCGCCGCATCGCGTGTCGTTCAGTGAGCCGGCGCGGCCAGCGCCGCGGTGCGCTTCGACGGTTGCCTGACCGGCTTTGCCGCCGCGGGTTGCACGGGCGCGCTGTCCCAGCCACCGGGCGGGGTCGTCACGTTGACCGCATCGCTCGGCTGCGGCTCGGGCGTGAAGGTCTGGATCGCGAGCTTGGCTGCGGCCAGCGACTGCGGGTCGAGCCGCTTGGCGATGTCGTCACGCTTGCGGCCGGCGTCGGCGTCGCCCTGCGCGGCCGCGAGGCTGAACCACTTGAAGGACTCGGCGAGGTTTTGTTCGACACCGATGCCGCGGGCATAGAGGATGCCGAGGTTGACCTGGCTGTCGGCGACGCCGCGATCGGCGGCCTTGCGGAACCACTGCGCGGCGCTCTTGTAGTCGGCGCCCTTGCCGCCGCCGTCGGCATCGAGCACGGCGAGATTATGCATCGCCTTGGCGTTGCCGCGCTCGGCGGCCTGCACGTAGTAGCGCCGCGCGGTATCGAAGTCGCGCTTCACGCTGAGGCCCTTCTCGTAGAAGGTGCCGAGCCGGAACATCGCGGGCACCACGCCGGCCTGGGCCGCGCGATTGTACCATTTGGCGGCCTCGTCGAGATTGGCGGGCACGCCCTTGCCTTCGGCAAAGCGGACGCCGACCTCGTAGGCTGCCGCCGCATCGCCCTTGATCGCGGCCGTGCGCAGCGCCGGTCCGCCGATCGCGTCGGGTAGCTTCTCGCCCGCTGGAATCTGGATCGTGGCGAGTTTGCCGCCGAGCGGAGGTGCGGTCGGAATTGTGCCGGTGACGTCGTTCGCGGCGGCCGGTGCTGGGGCGACGGGCGGCGCTGCCGGCATTGCAGCATCGGCAGGCGCGGACGCCGGCGGAATACTGACTTGCGCGCTGTCGAGCGTGTTGGGCGCCGCGGTGTTGTTGGACTGGCGGCCGAGCGGGGTCGGTGAGGTCATCGATGGCCCCGGCATCCCGGAAGGTGCGGCCGGGGCGGGGGCTGTCGAATTCTCGACGGGCGGTTGCACGGGGGCCGCAGGCGCCGGCTCGCTGCGTTCGGCCGCCGGGATCGGCGCCGGGGAACTGGTGTCGAGCAGGTTCATCGCCATCTTGGCGGTCGAAAGCAGGATCACGACCACGCTCGCTCCGACCAGCAGGGATCGGATCTTGGAGGTGATGGTCGAAGGCTGGGCCTCCACTGCGCCGGCAGCGGGCGCGCCCGCCTTGGCGACGGCGGCCTTCGCAGCCTTGTCGGCCTTCTCCTTGGCCTTGGCGGCAGCCTTGCTCGCTGCGCGTGCTGCCTTGTCGTTGACGGGCTGTGCGGCGGCGGCCTGCGCGGCACGGCGCGCGGCGGCGATGAAGCTCGACGTCGAGACCGGCTCTTTCTTGCCGGCGGGAAGATCGCTGATCGCGCGTTCGGAATCCGCGATCCGCTCCGACGGCGACGACATGCGGCCCGAGGGGCGCGTTCCGGGCTCGAGCGGATGATCCGGCGGCAGTTCCGGCGCGATGGCTGCGCGTGCGGACGCCGCATGCGGCTCGAGGATCTCGCTGATGGCGCGCGGCGGCAGCGGCGGCGGCGTGGCCTCGACCGGCTGCACGGCGTGGAATTCGCGCGGCGCGGACATGAAGTGCTCCTGCGCCAGCGCAGGATTCGGCAATTCGGGCCGATACGATTCGGGTTGTGCGATCGGCTGCGGCATCGCCGCGCGCGGCATTTCCATCCGCGGCGGTTCGATCCGCGATTGGACCGGTTCGGGCGCAGGCGGTGCCGGCGGCGGCGCGGTGCGGACCGAGCGCAGATCGGTCTCGATCATCGCGAGGCGATCGACGACATGGCCGAGCGTGTTGTGAACCGTCTCCAGCGAGTCCTGGGTGCGGCGGTCGGTCTCCGTCTGGCTGAAGCGGATGTCGGACAGTTCGCGCTTCACCAGGTCGACGATGCCGCTGTCCATCATCGGCTGTGGCGCGGACGGGCCGGTGTTGCGGGTGGCGTCGGCCAGCGAAGCGAGATGGGCGTGCTGCGCCTCGAGGTGCCGCATGATGTCATGCAGCCCTTCCTCGACCCGGCCAAGATTGCCGGAGCGCTGGTCGGCGGATTCCAGCCGCTCCAGCAGATAGGAGACGCGCTGCTCGAGATGGGTGAACGCCGACGAGCTGTCGTTGCCGACCTGCAAGCGGTCGATCCGCTCGGACAGCGTGCGTACTGCGCTTTCGATGGCGTCGGTGTTGTCGGTGCCGACCGGCCGCTCGCGGCTCTCCAGCGTCGAGGCCAGCGCGGCGATACGCTGCTCGATCCCGGCGAAAGCGTCGCCGTAGGATTCACCGCGCGACATCTGCGACAGCTGGTCGACCTTGGTCGCCAGCGCATGCACGTCGCCGGACAGTTGCAGCAGCGCGTCGTTGGAGGCGACATTGGAGACGATGGTACGCAGCGCCGCGATCGCGCTTTCGAGCTGATGCAGCGTCGAGGGATCGTCATTGGCGCGCAGGATCGTGTCGAGCTTGGCGCCGAGATTGCGGATCGCCTCGTCATAGCCGGTGAGCTGCTCCGCCGGCGTCAGCGTGCGCAGCTCCTCGCGGATCTCCGACAGCGCGCGTTCGATGCCGGCGATCGCCTGGCCCTGGCCGTTGCTGCTGTCCTGGCGGATCTCGTCGATCCGGTGATGCAGCGAGCGGATTTCGTTCTCGATCGATTCGATCGCGCGGCGCGGCATCGCCTCGGTGATGGCCTGGCGGATCTCCGCGAGCTCGCCGCGGAAGGCCGCGATCGACTGCTCGATATGGTCGGGCCGTTGCAGGGCTTCGATCTGGCTCGTGATCTTGAGCAGATGACGCTCGAGCGAGGAGAAGTCGGGCCCGGCGGGCGCGGCAGGCGGCGGCGCGTAGGCAGCCACCGGCGGCGCCGATTGCGGCATCGGCGGCGCGCCGCGCGGCGGCATCTGCCGCGGTGCGACGTCATCGAGCTCGTTCTGGCGCGCGGCGATTTCCGCGATCGCGGAATCGAACGATGCCGGGCTCAGCGGCGGCGAGGGCCGGTAGATCTGCGCGGCGGCGCGCTCGACGGCTTCGGCCTGGCGCTGGCGTTCCTGCTGCTGGCGGTCCTGCATTTGCGGCTCCCGCTGCATCTGCGATTCACGCATCGGCTGGGGTTGCGGCTCGCGCGCCGGCTGCGGCCGCGAAATCTGCGACAGCCGTGCGTCGAGGCGCGAGATCGCTTCGTTCAACTGCCGTGCGACGGCGGGCTGGCCGCGCGGCACTTCGGCGCGCACGGCTTCGCCGCGCGACAACGGCTTTGCAATCTGTTCGATCTGGCGGGTGATGGCGTCGAGCCGCTGATGGATGTCGGCGACCTCGCGGCTTTCCCGGCTCGGCATCGGCTGCCGCTGCTCCATGCGCCAATCCGGCGGGCCTGGCTCGCCGACGGTGGAGTTGAGCCAGTCGTTCAGTGACATGCCGGCGCGGCGCGCAGCCGCCTCGGCCCTGTCGCGGACGGAGGGATCGATGCCGTCAACACTCCACGATACGCGCGAATTCATGATTCCGTCCGGTCCCGACTCCGGCGCCACAACCTGCGCCCGCAGCCTCCCCGCGCATTCCCGTTAAGAGACAATCGAATTCTGCGCTGGTCGTCTGCTTCAGCTGCTGACTTTTTCCCGTCACGGTAAATAACGGGTTAAGGAATGCGGCCGCAGGGCCTTAAAGTTAGGGAATCCGGGAACCTGTTGCGCCGGATCAGGACACGGCTATCGTTTTTAGGCAAAGTCGATTTTGTTTCGCGCCATAGCCGGGCGGCACGATAGCTTCTAGCCGTTGCTCTCGCGCTTGCCATCGTCGATCGACAGCACATGGCCGCGGCCCGATATCGCCGACAGCGCGTCGAGCGCCTCCTCGCACCATTCCACCACGACGCGCTCATGGCGCATCCCGAGACGCAGGCTGAGCATCTTGCCGACGTCGGCCGGCGGCGCTGTGCCGTCGGGGAAGCGTTTGTTGAGCAGGCGCTCGTAGCGCTCGTAGCGGTCGCGGTGATGCTCGAGACGCGCCATCAGGTCGTTGCGCAGCGGCGCGATGTCGACGCAGTCGAGCGCATAGAGCCGAACCAGCAAGTCGTCCTTGATCGAGGGCGGAACGCTTGGTCTTGCCGCCCAGTGCTTCAACGCCGCGCGGCCCTCGGTGGTCAGGGTGTAGACCAGCTTGTTGGGCTTGCCGGACTGCACCACCTCGCGGCCCTGGACGTGGCCCTTGTCGCGCAGCCGGGAGAGCTCGCGGTAGATCTGCTGATGGTCGGCCTTCCAGAAGAAGCCGATCGAGGCATCGAACGTCTTGGCGAGCTCGTAGCCCGTCATCGGACGTTCCGTGAGGCAGGCGAGGATTGCGTCACCGAGTGCCAACGCCCACCTCCATCTCAGTTCCCAAATCGGCCATTCCCGAGTTCGCTTGACTTTATGCGTTAGTGTGCATATGCGTCAATATGCATATGGTGATCGGCGCGCCGGCTCGTCGCGCGCGGCCGATGTTCAGGCTTCCTAACCCCCGCCGCAGGAGACGTCCGAATGAGCAAGCCGGGCCTCGACAAGTGGTACGCCTACATGAAGTCCCACGACACCGCCGCTTTGTGGGATCTGCTGCATCCCGACGCGGTGTTCGAAAGCCCGGTCGTGCACACGCCGCAGCGCGGCCGCGACATCACCTTCAAATATCTCACCAGCGCCGCCAAGGTGCTCGGCGGTCCGACCTTCAAATATCTCGGCGAATGGAAGAACGACACCGGCGCGGTGCTCGAATTCGAGAACGAGATCGACGGCATCAAGCTCAACGGCGTCGACATCATCAGTTTCGATGGTGACGGCCGGATCACGCATTTCAAGGTGATGGTGCGTCCGCTCAAGGCGATCAACCTGCTGCATCGGATGATGGGCGAGGAGTTGATGAAGCAGGGCGGCGCTACGTCGCAATCACAGTCTCGCTAGGCCCTGCCGCGGACCTCCGGAACCGGATAAGGTCCGCTGCAACAAACCCAAGGACAAGCTGCAGAGCGTCGGCCGTACCTGCGGCCACGAGCCAGCCGGGAGATCAGCATGCCAACCTACAAAGCCCCCGTCGAAGACGTCAGCTTCCTGTTGAACGACGTTTTCCAGATCGATCGCTACGGCAATCTTCCCGGCTTCACCGATGCGTCGGCCGATGTGCGCGAGGCGATCCTCGGCGAGGCCGCCAAGCTCAGCGAGGAGGTGCTGCAACCGCTCAATCGCACCGGCGATCTCGAGGGCTGCAAGCGCAATGACGACGGCAGCGTCACCACGCCGAAGGGCTTCAAGGACGCCTTCAAGCAGGTCGCCGAGGGCGGCTGGCTCGGCCTGTCGGCGCCGACCGAGTTTGGCGGCCAGGGCCTGCCGGTGACGCTGTCGCAGGCGGTCAACGAATTCCAGATCTCCGCCAACATGGCGTTCTCGATGTATGGCGGCCTGACCATGGGTGCGACCGCGGCCCTGCTGGTGCACGGCACGCCGGAGCAGAAGAAGACCTATGTGCCGAAGATGATCGCCGGCGAGTGGACCGGCACCATGAACCTGACCGAGCCGCAATGCGGCACCGACCTCGGCCTGCTTCGCACCAAGGCGGTGCGCCAGGCCGACGGCAGCTTCAAGATCACCGGCACCAAGATCTTCATCTCGGCCGGTGAGCACGATCTCACCGAGAACATCATCCATCTCGTGCTGGCGCGCATCGAAGGCGCGCCGGCCGGCATCAAGGGTGTCTCGCTGTTCGTCGTTCCCAAGGTGCTGGTCAACGGCGACGGCTCGTTGGGGGCGCGCAACGGCGTCAGCTGCGGCTCGATCGAGCACAAGATGGGCATCCACGGCAATTCCACCTGCGTGATGAACTACGACAATGCCACCGGCTGGCTGATTGGCGAAGAGAACAAGGGCATGCAAGGCATGTTCGTGATGATGAACGAGGCCCGCCTCGGTGTCGCCGTGCAGGGCCTCGCGCAGTCCGAGGTCGCCTACCAGAACGCGGTCGCCTACGCCCGCGAGCGCTTGCAGGGCCGTTCGCTGACCGGCGCCAAGGAGGCTGACAAGCCCGCCGATCCGATCATCGTGCATCCCGACGTGCGCCGCACGCTGCTCACCATCCGCGCCTTCAACGAGGCGGCGCGCGCCATGGTGGTGTGGACCGCGCTGAAGAGCGACGTCGCGCACCGCTCCAACGATCCGAAGGACCGTCAGGCTGCCGACGATCACATGGGCCTGATGACGCCGGTGCTGAAGGGCGTCCTGACCGACACCGGGTTCGCCAACACGGTGTCCGCACAGCAGATGTATGGCGGCCACGGCTATATCGCCGAGCAGGGCATGGAGCAGTTCGTGCGCGATGCGCGCATCGCGATGATCTATGAGGGTGCCAACGGCATCCAGGCGCTCGACCTGGTCGGCCGCAAGCTGCCGCGCGACGGCGGCCGTGCCGCGATGGCGTTCTTCGGCGAGGTCGGTGCTTTCGCCAAGGAGCATGGCGGCGACGAGGCGATGAAGCCGTTCATCACGCCGCTCTCGACCGCGCTCGGCCATATGCAACAGGCCACCGGCTGGCTGATGCAGAACGCGCTGACCAAGCCCGACAATGCCGGCGCCGCCGCCACCGACTACATGAAATTGTTCGGCCTGGTCGCGCTCGGCTACATGTGGGCGAAGATGGCCAAGGTCGCGCAGGACAAGGCCGCGGCCGGCGCCACGCCCTATCTCAACACCAAGCTCGTCACCGGCCGCTTCTTCATGGAAAGGCTGCTGCCGGAGACCGCCGTGCATCTGGCCCGGATCCAGAGCGGCAGCGCCACCACGATGGAATTGGCCGCGGAAGCGTTCTGAATCGTTTCCCAGCGGAGTGGATACCGGTTCGCGTGAAGACAACGCGTCAAATGAGAAAGCCTTGAAAATTGCCGCCGCAGTGCTGCGGCGGCGCTTCTTTCCGTATATATTATGATCCTCATATCAAGGAGGGCGTCATGCCTGAGGCATACATCTACGATCACGTTCGTACCCCGCGCGGCCGCGGCAAGGCCGATGGCGCGCTGCACGAGGTCACCGCGCTGGCGCTCGCCACGGTGCCGCTGAAGGCGCTCAAGGAGCGCAACAATCTCGCCGAGGATTCCGTCGACGACGTCGTGCTCGGCGTGGTCGATCCGGTCGGCGAGGCCGGCTCCGACATCGCCCGTTTCGCGGCGCTGAACGCCGGCCTCGGCGAGAAGGTCCCGGGCGTGCAGATCAGCCGGTTCTGCGCCTCCGGCCTCGATGCCGTGAATTTCGCGGCGGCCCAGATCATGGCCGGCCAGCATGAGCTCGTGATCGGCGGCGGCGCGGAATCGATGAGCCGCGTCGGCATCGGTGCCTCGGGCGGCGCCTGGCCGATGGATCCCTCGATGGCGGTGCCGGCCTATTTCATGCCGCAGGGCATCTCGGCCGACCTGATCGCCACCAAATACGGTTTCTCGCGCGACGACGTCGACGCCTATGCGGTGCAGAGCCAGCAGCGCGCGGCGAAGTCCTGGGACGAGGGCCGCTTCAACAAGTCGGTGGTGCCGGTCAAGGACATCAACGGCCTGACCATCCTCGCCAAGGACGAGCATATGCGCCCGACCACGACGATGCAGTCGCTGGCGCAATTGCAGCCGTCATTCGCGGCGATGGCCGCGATGGCCGGCTTCGACGCGGTGGCGATCCAGTCGCATCCCGAGGTCGAGAAGGTCAATTACGTGCACCACGCCGGCAACTCCTCAGGGATCGTCGATGGCGCCGGCGCGGTGCTGCTCGGCAGCAAGGAAGCGGGTGCCAAGCTCGGGTTGAAGCCACGGGCGAAAATCCGCGCCTTCGCCAATATCGGCTCGGAGCCCGCGATGATGCTGACCGGCCCGGTCGACGTCACCGAGAAGCTGTTCGAGCGCTCCGGCATGAAGAAGTCGGACATCGATCTGTTCGAGCTCAACGAAGCCTTCGCCTCGGTGGTGCTGCGCTACATCCAGGCGTTCGACATCGACAACGCCAAGATCAACGTCAATGGCGGGGCGATCGCGCTCGGCCATCCGCTCGGGGCGACCGGCGCCATGATCCTCGGCACCGTGCTCGACGAGCTCGAGCGCACCAACAAGGAAACCGCGCTGGTCACGCTATGCATCGGCGGCGGCATGGGCACCGCCACCATCATCGAGCGCGTGTAACGAAAGCAGGGTGGGTTAGCCGAAGGCGTAACCCACCATGTCACCACGAAACAGGTGGCGGGTTACGCTTCGCTAACCCGCCCTACGGTCCGAGACACCATCGCCGCGCCTGAGATCGGCTGCCGGCACCGAGGGAGCACAACATGGCTTACAAGAATTTCAAGTTCGACGTCGACGCCGACGGCATTGCGCTCGTCACCTGGGACATCCCGGGCCGCTCGATGAACGTGTTCGACGAGGTCTCGACCCAGGAGATCGGCGAGATCATCAAGCAGACCACCGGCGATGCCGCGATCAAGGGCGTCGTGATCACTTCGGCAAAGGAGGCGTTCTGCGCCGGCGCCGATCTCTCGATGCTCGAGGGCATGAACCGGGCGTATGCACAGCTCCTCAAGGAGAAGGGCGAGGAAGCCGCGAACCAGATGCTGTTCGAGCAGAGCCGCCAGATGTCGCTGTCGTTCCGCGCGATCGAGACCTCGGGCAAGCCGTGGGTCGCTGCGATCAACGGGCTCGCGCTCGGCGGCGGTTTCGAGATCACGCTGGCCTGCCACTACCGCGTCGCGGCCGAGAACCCGAAGACCCGGCTCGGCCTGCCCGAGATCAAGGTCGGCCTGTTCCCCGGCGCCGGCGGCACCCAGCGCGTGCCGCGTCTCGTGCAGCCGGCGGATGCGATGCAATTGCTGCTCAAGGGCGAGGCGGTCAATTTGACGCGTGCCAAGGCGCTCAACCTGCTTCACGCCGTGGTGCCCGCGGCCGACCTGATCAAGGCCGCCAAGGACTGGATCAAGGGCGGCGGCAAGGCCGTCGCGCCGTGGGACGAGAAGGGCTTCAAGCTGCCCGGCGGCCCCGTCTTCTCCAAGATGGGCATGCAGATGTTCCCGGCCGGCAACGCGATCTATCGCCGCGAGACCTACGACAATTATCCGGCCGCGCGCGCCATCATGAGCTGCGTCTATGAGGGCCTGCAGTTGCCGATCGACGCCGCGCTCCGGGTCGAGTCGCGCTACTTCGCCAAGGTGCTGCGCTCGAAGGAAGCGGCGGCGATGATCCGCTCGCTGTTCCTGTCGATGCAGGAGCTGAACAAGGGCGCCCGCCGCCCGGCAGGCGTGCCACCCACCAAGGTCAAGAAGCTCGCCGTGATCGGCGCCGGCTTCATGGGCGCCAGCGTCGGCTACGTCTCGGCGCAGGCCGGCATCGACGTCGTGCTGGTCGATCGCGACCAGGAGAGCGCCGACAAGGGCAAGGGCCACGCCAAGACCGTGGTCGACGGGTTGATCGCCAAGGGGCGGATGAAGCAGGACGCCGCCGATGCCATCCTGGCCCGGATCTCGGCAACGGCCGACTACAACGTGATCTCGGATTGCGACCTCGTCATCGAGGCGGTGTTCGAGGACCGCAAGGTCAAGGCCGACACCTATGCCAAGGCGCAGCCGCTGCTGAAGTCGGGCGCGATCTTCGCCTCCAACACCTCGACCCTGCCGATCAATTCGCTGGCCGAGGAGTTCAAGGACCAGGGCAAGTTCATCGGCATCCACTTCTTCTCGCCGGTCGAGAAGATGATGCTGGTCGAGATCATCCTCGGCAAGAACACCGGCGACGTCGCGCTGGCCACTGCGCTCGACTATGTCCGCGCCATCGGCAAGACACCGATCGTGGTGAACGATAGCCGCGGCTTCTTCGCCAACCGCTGCGTGATGCGCTACATCTCCGAGGGCAACGAGATGCTGCTCGAAGGCGTGCCGCCGGCGATGATCGAGAACACCGCCAAGATGGCCGGCATGCCGGTCGGGCCGCTGTCGCTGCAAGACGAGGTCGCGCTCGATCTCGGGCTGAAGATCACCAAGGCGACCGAGGCCGATCTCGGTCCCAACGCGATCGACCAGGCGCAGAAGAAGCTGATCGTCGAGATGGTCGAGAAGCAGGGCCGCTTCGGCCGCAAGAACGGCAAGGGCTTCTACGACTATCCCGAGAAGGGCAAGGGCCAGAAGAGCCTGTGGCCGGGGCTCGCCGCGCTGCAGCCGAAGCAGCTCGATCCGGATACGCTCAGCGTCGAAGAGTTGAAGCAGCGCTTCCTGGTGGTGCAGGCGGTGGAAGCCGCGCGCACCGTCGAGGATCACGTCATCACCGACGTGCGCGAGGCGGACGTCGGCTCGATCCTCGGCTTCGGCTTCGCACCGTTCACCGGCGGCGCGCTGTCCTATATCGACTTCATGGGCACCAAGAACTTCGTCGCGCTCTGCCACGCCTTCGAGAAGAAATACGGCTCGCGCTTCACGCCGCCGAAGCTGCTCGAGGAGATGGCCGCCAAGGGCGAGACCTTCTACGGCCGCTTCCCGCCGAAGAAGCAGGCGGCGCAGGCAGCGGAGTAGTCCGGGCCACAAGCGTGCAGTACCAACAAAAAGGGCCGGATCATCGATCCGGCCCTTGACATATGTGCCCGGCGAAAACTCAGGCCGCCTTCAGCAGGCCTTCCTTCTTCAGTGCTTCCTGCACCTTCGGGCGCGCCGCGACGCGGGCCTTGTAGGCCATCAGGTTCGGCAGGCCGGAGAGGTCGAAGCCGAGCCGGTCTTGCGCCCACATGATCATGGTGAACAGGTAGCCGTCGGCGACCGTGAACTGGTTGCCCATCAAATAGTCGTGCCCGGCGAGCTGGCTCTCGACATATTTGAACTTGCCCATGGCGCGGTCCTTGAAGAATGCCTTGGCGTCGTCGGCGAGCACTGGGGAGAACATCGGGCCGAGATTCTTGTGCAGCTCGGTCGTGATGTAGTTCAGCCATTCGAGCAGCTTGTAGCGCTCGTTGGAATCGCGGGCCGGCGCCAGCTTCTTGTCGGTAGCCCTGTCGGCGATCATCTGGATGATGATCGGCCCTTCGGTGACCATCTCGCCGGTGTCCAGCGCCAGCGCCGGCACCTGGCCCTTGGGGTTCACTTGCAGGAAATCGTCACCGTTTTCGAGCTTCTTGGCACGCAAATCGACCTTGACCAGGTCGTAGGGCAGGCCGGCTTCGAGCAGGGCGATGTGTGGCGAGAGGGAGCAGGCACCGGGGGTGTAATAAAGCTTCATGGGGGTATTCCTTCCCTTGTTCTTGGCGTCCGGAGAGGGATTGCCTACATGCACCTGCATGAAATAGTCAAGATTGATGCAGATGCATTCAGTGCGGTACACTGGGTTCCGGGACCTTATGGGCTAGACGATGAAACGCAAGCTATCGAGCGAGGCGACGGCCGCCTGGATCCGCCTGATGCGGGTGCCGAGCCGGGTGCTGGACTGCGTCGAGCAGGACCTGAAGAAGGCCGGCTTTCCGCCGCTGGCCTGGTACGACGCCCTGCTCGAGCTGTCGCGCGCGCCGTCCGGCGAGCTGCGCCCGGTCGAGCTGGAGCGGCAGATGCTGATCCCGCAATATTCGACCTCGCGGCTGATCGACAAGCTGGTCGACGAGGGACTCGCCGCCCGTCGCGAATGCAAGATCGACAAGCGCGGCCAGTTCGTCGAGATCACCGAGGCCGGTCGCGAGTTGCAGAAGAAGATGTGGAGCGCCTATTCGGCCGCGATCGACAAGCATGTCGGCTCCAAATTGTCCGATGCCGACGCTGAAAGGCTGTGCGGTCTGCTCGACCGTCTCGGCTGCTCCTGCGGCGATGCCAAGGGCGACGTCAAGAACGATACCAAGGCCGCGCCGGCGCGAGACGGCGTGCCTGCCCGATGATATTGCTGATCCCATCATCCGCGGCCGCTCTGGCCCACGGATGTCCCTGCCACCGCGCGCCTTCGATCGAAGCGCCCTTGAGTTGGATTTCGTATGGCGCGTGACCAGATCGACATGACGCCGCTGCAATCGCGCGACGAGCTCGTGGCGTGGATTGAAGCCGGTGTGAAGCCCGAGTCCGAATTCCGGATCGGTACCGAGCACGAGAAGACGCCGTTCACGCTCGAAGGCCACCAGCCGGTGCCCTATGAGGGCGCGAAGGGGATCGGCGCGCTGCTCGAAGGCATGAAGCTCCTGCTCGGCTGGGAGCCGATCATGGAGCGCGGCAACATCATCGGACTCTACGACGTCACCGGCGGCGGCGCGATTTCGCTCGAGCCGGGCGGGCAGTTTGAATTGTCCGGCGCGCCGGTCGAAACCGTGCATCAGACGCAGTCGGAGTTGATGGCGCACCTGGCGCAGGTGCGGGAGATCGCAACCCCGCTCGGCATCGGCTTCCTCGGTCTCGGCATGACGCCGTCCTGGTCGCGCGAGCAGATTCCCGTGATGCCGAAGGGGCGCTACAAGATCATGCGCAACTACATGCCGAAGGTCGGCAAATACGGCCTCGACATGATGTTCCGGACCTGCACGGTGCAGACCAATCTCGACTTCTCCTCCGAAGCCGACATGGTGAAGAAGCTGCGGGTGTCGCTGGCGTTGCAGCCGATCGCGACCGCCTTGTTCGCCAACTCGCCGTTCACCGAAGGCAAGCCCAACGGCTTCCTGTCGTTCCGCTCCGAGATCTGGCGCGACACCGACAATGCGCGCTCGGGCATGATCCCGTTCGCGTTCGAGGACGGCATGGGCTACGAGCGTTATGTCGACTACGCGCTCGACGTGCCGATGTATTTCGTCAAGCGCGGCGAGGAATATATCGACGTCTCCGGCTCCTCGTTTCGCGATTTCTTCGCCGGCAAGAATGCCGCCTTCCCGGGCGAGCGCCCGACCCTGTCGGACTGGGCCAACCATCTCTCGACGATCTTCCCCGAGGTGCGGCTGAAGCGTTACCTCGAAATGCGCGGCGCCGATGGCGTGCCGTGGGGCCGGTTGCCGGCGCTGCCGGCGTTCTGGGTCGGGCTGCTCTACGACAATGACAGTCTCGATGCTGCCTGGGACATCGTCCGGCACTGGACCGCGCCGGAGCGGCAGGCGCTGCGCGATGACGTGCCGCGTTTCGGTTTCAAGTCGCGGATCAAGGACCGCTATCTGTTCGAGATCGCCAAGGAGTGCCTGGTGCTGTCGCATGCTGGATTGCGGCGGCGCGGCCGGATCGATCATCTCGGCCGCGACGAAAGCCGCTTCCTCGAACCGCTCGAGCGCATCATCGAGGCCGGCCGCTCACCAGCCGAGGAGATGCTGGAGAAGTTCAACGGTCCCTGGAAGGGGTCGGTCGAGCCGGCCTATCAGGAGTACGCCTTCTAGAGCCCTCTTCGTTTCCGATTGTATCGAGAACGGGGGTTCTGAACGTGGGCGTGCACGGCGGTGTCGTCGCACCTGCCGTTGCCTCGCCGTTCATCAGCCGTACAGGTTCATGGCGTTCAAATGACACCCCGCGGGATGCGCGGGGCTGTGCGAATTTGAAAGCAATCTCATGGGGATAGGCCGCCTCTTTAGGGCGAGTGTGGTGATGTTCGCGGTGCTTGTGGCCGCCTTCGCCGCACGCCCGGCATTGGCGCAGGCCAATTTCGACCGTCCCGGCGGCGATTACCTGAACGCGCCGGTGAGTTCGGGCGATCCCGCCGATTGCGCGTTGACCTGCGAGCGCGATCGCCGTTGTCGCGCCTGGAGCTTCAACTATCCGACCGACGCCAACAATGGCGCGGTGTGCTGGCTGAAGAGCAGCGTGCCGCCGCGGGTGCAGGACAATTGCTGCGTCTCCGGGGTGCGCGGCGCGGGCGTGGTCGAACCGCGCAATGGCGCCATTGAAACCTCGATCGACCGCCTCGGCGGCGACTACAAGAACTTCGAATTGAAGAGCAGCGATGGCGACGAGGCCTGCCAGGCCGCCTGCACCGCCGACAACAAGTGCCGTGCCTGGACCTACGCCCGGCCCGGCTATGCCGGCCGCGACGCGCATTGCTTCCTGAAGAAAGAGATCAAGCCGCCGCGGCGGAAGGCAGGGTTCACATCAGGCGTGGTGCGGTAGGCGCCACACACCCGTCTGTCGTCCCTGCGTCCGCAGGGACGAACGGGTTAGTCCACCTCAATCACCGTGATCTCCGGCCACAGCGCCTTCCATCGCTCAGCCTTCTTCGCGTAATTCGCCGCCGAAAAATTCGCGGTCCGGTTCGGCCGCACGATCATGGCGGCGACATCGTCGAAACCTCTCGGCGCATAGACGTCGTAACCGCTGGCGCTGCGGCGGATGCCGACCTGCACATTCGTGCTGAGGAAGCGATCAATTCCGTCGGTCGAGCACGACAGCGCAGGGTAGGGCACGCCGTGCTTCTCGGGATACCAGAGATGGACGCGGGCCTGATTGCGCACCTCGATCGCGGCGCCGAGATGGCCGAGCCGCGCCGTGAGATCGCGGATCACGGCGTCCTCGGCTTCCCATGACGTGTCGGAATCGAAATAGAACACGTCGTAGTCGCTGATGCCGTGATCGAGCGGCCGCTTCGTCAGCACGTTCCACACGCTCTGCACTAGGCAGCCGGCCACCAGCCACGCATCGGGCAAACCGAGGCGGTCAAGTTCGTCCGTGATCGCTGGATTGACAGGGTTGCGCAGTGCTGCGGTGAGGAATTCGTCCTGGGTCATAGGTCCAAGTCTCTCCCCGTCATTGCCTGCGACAAGCGCGAAGCGTTTGCGCACGGGAGCGATAGCGACGAAGCAATCCGTGTCTCCACAAGTGGCAAGATGGATTGCTTCGCTGCGCTCGCAATGACGAGAAGCCATTACCCAATCGCGTCAAAATCCCTGACTGCCTTCTTCGATGCCAGCGTGCGCCAGTGCCGGCGCAGCAGAGGCTCGACGGTCGAACGCCTGGCCTTCGACAGGCGGATCAGCACGGTCGGATAATCGCGGTAGTGATCGGTGAAGTAGAAGACCCTGGGCTGGCTTTCCACCAGCATGTCGCGCTCATCCGGCGGCACGCCCGGCATCACCAGGCTGTCGCCGTCCTCCTTCAGCCGCACCAGCATCTTCTTGCGCACCTTCAGCGCCGGCGTGCCGTAGGACGAGCCGTCCTCGACCTCCGGCCACGCCAGCACCAGGGTCCTGACGTCGTCGAAGGTCACTTGGGCCTGCTCACTGCACCGAGGTGAAGAAGCGCGCGAGGCGGAAGCCGGACAGCCAGGTCCAGACCGGCTGGCTGCGGATGCCCATGTCCCAGGAGCCGACCACCGCATCGGCGCGGCCGATCAGATTGTCGATCGGCAGCAGGCCGACGCCGCCGTCGCGCACCGGCACGCGGCTGTCGGCGGAGTTGTCCCGGTTGTCGCCGAGCACGAACAGCTGGCCCGGAGGCACCGTCACCTCGGCCGTGTTGTCGAGCCGGCCGTTGTCGCGGATCTTGAAGATCGCGTGGCTGACACCGTTCGGCAGCGTCTCGATATAGCGGTTGGCATCCTCGCCGCCGCCGCGATCGTCCTCGGCAAAGCCGGCGCCGTCGGGCTTCAGCGCCGCCGGATGATCGTTGATGAAGAGCTGGCCCTGCCGCATCTGGATGCGATCGCCGGGCAGCCCGACCACGCGCTTGACCCAGGCCTGCGAGCGGTCGCCCGGCCAGCGGAATACGACGACGTCGCCGCGCTTCGGCGTCTCGCCGAACACGCGGCCGGTTTCCGGCAGCGTGATCTGGATCGGCAGCGACGCCGCGCCGTAGCCATAGGGATATTTCGAGGCGACCAGCGCGTCGCCGATCAGGAGCGTCGGCTCCATCGAGCCCGACGGCACGTAGAACGGCTCGGCGATCGCGCCTTTGGCGAGGAACACGACGGCCACGATCGCGGCCAGCTGCACGGCCTGTCCGCGCCAGCTCGTCGTCTTGGCCGCCACGACTTCGTTTCCGCTGCTCACTAGCCTGTTCCTCCAACCGTAATCCGTTCCATGCGCAACGTCGGCTGGCCGACGCCGACCGGCACACCCTGGCCGTTCTTGCCGCAGGTGCCGATTCCCGTGTCCAGCGCAAGATCGTTGCCGATCATGGTGATCCTGTGGAGATCGGTCGGCCCGTTGCCGATCAGCATGGCGCCCTTCAGTGGCGCGCCGAGCTTGCCGTTCTCGATCTTGTAGGCCTCGGTGCACTGGAACACGTATTTGCCCGAGGTGATGTCGACCTGGCCGCCGCCGAAATTGGCGGCATACATGCCGTTCTTCACCGAGGCGATGATCTCGGCCGGGTCGCGGTCGCCCGCCAGCATGTAGGTGTTGGTCATGCGCGGCATCGGCACATGGGCATAGCTCTGCCGCCGTCCGTTGCCGGTCGGCTTCATGCCCATCAGGCGGGCGTTCTGGCGGTCCTGCATGTAGCCGACCAGGATGCCGTCCTCGATCAGCACGGTGCGGTTGGTCGGGGTGCCCTCGTCATCGATCGAGAGCGAGCCACGGCGCGAGGCCATGGTGCCGTCATCGACCACGGTGACGCCCTTGGCCGCGACCTGCTTGCCCATCAATCCGGCAAAGGCCGAGGTCTGCTTGCGGTTGAAATCGCCTTCGAGCCCGTGGCCGACCGCCTCATGCAGCATCACGCCGGGCCAGCCGGCCCCGAGCACCACGTCCATCTCGCCGGCCGGGGCCGGCACTGATTCGAGATTGACCAGCGCCTCGCGCAGCGCGCCGTCGGCGGCGTCGCGCCAGGCCTTGGTCTCGATGAAACGCGCATAACCCTCGCGGCCGCCATAGCCCTTGCTGCCGCTTTCCTGGCGGTCGCCCTGACCAGCGACGACGGAGATGTTGACCCGCACCAGCGGGCGGATGTCGCGGTAGCTCTCGCCGTCGGGCCGCAGGATCTCGACCACTTGCCAGGTCGCGGTGAGGCTGGCGGAGACCTGCCGCACCCGCGGATCCTTGTCCCTAACATAGGCGTCGATCTCGCCGAGCAGCTTTACTTTTGCTTCGAATGCCGGGCCGTCGAGCGGGTTCTCGTCGCCATAGAGCTTGACGTTGGTGTGCGAGGGCGCCGCGGCGAAGGTGCCGGCATAGCCGCCGCGCACCGCCGCCACCGCATCCGCCGCGCGGATCAGCGCCGGGATCGAGACGTCGGAGGAATGCGCATAGCCGACCGCATCGTCCTTGACCGCGCGCAGGCCAAAGCCCTGCGAGGTGTCATAGGTCGCCTGTTTCAGCCGGCCATTGTCGAACACCAGCGCCTCGGTCTGCCCGAACTCGAGGAACAACTCGCCGTCGTCGGCGCCCTGAAGTCCGCGCGACACCTCGCGGCGGACGGCGTCGCGGTCCAGATTGGCGCGATCGAGCAGGGAGGTCGTGGCGGGATTGGTCATGGTCACTCCGACGCAGTGCGATGTCTTGGCGATGTCTTGGCAATTCCTCGTCATCCTTGCCTGAAGCGCAACTGATTGCCAGTGGGGACCCGGAAGCAGGGATTTCGGGTGATTGAAGCAGAGACGAGCGGAAAACTCATCTTACAACCCGGAAACCTGCGCCGGTTCCGATTCAGGCCCGGACGGCGACTGCTCAACATAGTGTTTAGGGTGGCAAACCGGGAGTGCCTGCGACGGTGACGTCGGTCACGGCAGCTGCTCGGGATCCTCACCTTGTCGTCATCAGCCGGCGCGCCGGCCGGCCTTGCGGGCCCGGTCCTCCGGCTCGGCTTCCGCGTCCGACGGCGCCGGCTGCGCGGCACTCCCGGTCGAGGTCGGGAAGCCGTGCTCCTGCGCCCAGCGGTAGAGTTCGTCGAACACCGGCTTGAGCGCCTTGGCAGAGGGCGTCATCTCGTACTCAACCCGCGGCGGCACCTCCGGATAGACCGTGCGCTTGACGAGGCCGTTGGCCTCGAGATCGCGCAGCTGGGTGGTCAGCATGTGCTGCGTGACGCCGGGGATCGCCTGTCGCAGCTCGCCGAAGCGGCGCTTGCGTTCGACCAATTGCCAAAGGATGTCGCCCTTCCATTTCCCGGCCAGCACGGAAAGCGCGCGATGAAATTGCGCCGCCAGGTCGCCATTGCACGGCTCGGGCGCCGCCGGAGGCTCGGTAAGTCCAATAGTCTGTTTTTCCATACTACCTCACAAAAAGCATCCTACTTGTTCTTTTCATCTTACTCCCGAATTTAGCCTGTCGAAAGCCATGGGCAGGGGGGCCGCCCGGTCCGGTCCATTCGAACAATTGGGGAGTCATCCATGTCAGTTGCTGTTGCCGCGGCGCCGTCGCGCTGGAAATCCGTCAGTCTCTGGGTGGTCAGGGGCGTGCTTGCGCTGGCCTTTGCCGCTGCTGGCGCCGCCAAGCTTTACGGCGTGCCGATGCTGGTCGAGGAATTCGAGCATCTCGGGCTCGGTCAGTGGTTCCGCTATTTCACCGGATCGCTGGAGCTTATCGGCGCCATCCTGATCCTGCTGCCTCCGGTCGTTGCCTTCGGCGGCGTGCTGCTGAGCTGCATCATGGTCGGCGCCACCATCAGCCATCTGTTCGTGATCGGCGGCTCGCCGGTGCCGGCCCTCGTGCTGCTGACCTTGAGCGCGATCGTCGCCTACGCCAAACGCAGCCAGTTCGCCTTGCTCGCGAGCGTGCCGTGAGGTGGCCGCGATGCGCGTCTCTCGCCGCCTCCTGACGCTCGCCGCAGCGCTTGCGCTGGCCTTTGCGGTGCCGTTCGCCGTGACCTTGCTGCTCACCGGATCGGTCGCCGCGGTCTCGAAACCCGAACCGAAGAAGCCCGAGCCGCGGGTGCACCGCCTGGTGCTGCCGATCAACAGCGACGACCCGACCACGATGCGGGCGCTGATCTCGACCGCGCTCAACCTCCCGAAATACTACCGGGAGCGCAACGAGCCGTTCGCGATCGAGGTCGTTGCCTACAATGCCGGCGTCCACATGCTGCGCGCCGACACTTCGCCGGTGAAGGACCTGCTGCGGGTGGTGCGCGGGCTCACGCCCGACATCCGCTTCGTGGTCTGCGAAGCCACCAAGCTCGGCATGGAGCGCGCCGAGGGACATCCGCTGGTGCTGCTCGACAATGTCGACCTGGTGCCGAACGGGCCCGGACGCATCATCGAATTGCAGGAAGCCGGCTGGTCCTACATCCGGTCGTGAACGACGCAGCCCTCAAGCCAAGCGGAGAGCCCGGCATGACTTCTGTTCGCGCCCCGACACGCCGCGCCGTGGTCGCCGGCATGATCGGCGCCGGCGCTTCGCTCGCGCTGCCGGCGCGCGCCGCGTCGGGACCGCCGCAATTCGGCACCATCCGGCACCAGTTCACGCTCGTTCAAGGCGCTTATCCAGTCCCGCCAGTGGCGATTCCCTCGCTCGCCGGCGGCGCGATCGATCTCGCCGCGTTCAAAGGCAGACTGGTGCTGCTGAACTTCTGGGCCACCTGGTGCGCGGCGTGCCGGACCGAGCTGCCGATGCTGGACCGGCTCGCATCCGGCGGCCGCAGCGATCTTACCGTCGTCGCGGTCAGCACCGACCGCAACCGCGCGCTGGTGGCGCCCTACGTCAAGCAGCTCAAGCTCCGTCATCTTGCGATCGGCTTCGATCCCGGCGGTCTCGTCTCCCGCGTCGGCGCCGCCGAGATCGAGACCCCGTTCGCGCTCTACGGCATGCCGATCTCGTTCCTGATCGGCGTGAGCGGACAGGTCGAGGGCTACATGACGGGCGAGGCGGACTGGCTGTCGGCGGAGGCGGGCGCGTTGTTCGATTATTATGCGAGGGGCGGGCGATAGACCTGACCTATTTTCCAGCCGCAGCCCAACGATGGGCTTGTACGGAAGGTTGTGCGAGCCGCTAGGCTATTCCGTTGCGTGTCGGAAAGTCTTCGAGGTAATCTCCCGGAGTTGCCAGGGGGCGCGTTCATCGTGCCGCGCGGATATTTGAGACATTTTCAATGCCCGATACGAAGTCGGATGAACCCAAAGACTTCAAGGCGATCATGCTGTCGAGCACCTTCAACGACCTGAAGGAGCATCGGGCGAGTGTGATCGAGGCGATCCAGAAGCTGGGCTACGCGCCGCGGGTGATGGAATTTTCCGGGGCGCAGGCTGAAGCGGACGTGATCGATACGTCTTTGGCGATGGTCCGCGACGCCTTTGCGTACGTCTGTGTGATTAGCCACAGATACGGCCAAATACTGGTCGATCCTGAACGAAATCCGGATCGGCTCTCGCTGACCGAACTTGAGTTCAATGAGGCGGCGCGACTTGGACGGCGCATCTTGTTGTTCATCATGAGTGATGAGCATCCGGTGATGCAAGCGGGCATCGAAGCCGATCCGGAGAAACTCAAGAAACTCGATGCGTTTCGCGAACGTGCGAAGCAGGTGAACGACGGTAGCAAGGTCAATCGCGAATATGCGACGTTCGACGATTTGGCACAATTCTCGACCGTTGTAGACAAGGGCATCAGAAATCTTGTTGGATATTCGCAAGAAGCCGTAACGACAAAGAGTGAGCTGCCTCCATTGAGGGAGCTTTCACTCAATCAGTTGAATGAGCTCCGACGTGGAGCTGAGGCAAGTCCAGCTGGACTGAGATCGCCACCTGGGAGGGAATTGGTTTCGATAGGCCGGTCGCCATTGGATGATGGAGCCTTCGAGTTGAGGAGCAGCCGTCCTTCATCGGGATCGCCGCCTCCGCCGCCTCCGCCGCCTTCGCCAGCCTCGTTTCCCTCATCGAGGGCGCCACCGCCCGACGATGATGTCCAAATCTCACCAGCATCGCCTTCTGACAGCGCCAGGCCGCCCGCACCATCGAGCAAGTGGGTGAACTCGCGTGTGGCAGGATGGGCCCTTCTTGTCGCATCGATGACCGCTCTAACTGGCTTCTGGTTCTCAAGCGAGTTTGCGCACGTGGTGGCCGCCTTGGCCAAAGGGATTACATCCGTCGCGACTTCACTGCTCGAACTGGTCCGCTCCGCCGCAACTCCATCTCCCTCATGGCGCCCGAGAACATCCTCAGCAGATGTTGTCGATGCCAGTGCCTTTTCTCCAGAGGAGTGTGCGCCTGGGGAGACGATTCTCGTACAGATATTCTTTCATCGCCGAAGCCGGGCGTCTGCAGCGCGAAAGCGTGCGCAGGAATCAGATCGTCAGGCAACACGCCGGAGTGTTTGCACTTTTGAAACGGCGGTAAAGCGCGGCCAACGCCTTGGGGTGAAGTTGGAATCGCAGGATTTTTCGATCGACGCGTCAGAGCAGAGCGTCGTCTGGCGAGGCGAGTTATGTGCGTGTCCGTTCAGCGTCACCCTAAGCAGGGAACCAACAGGCCGAAGCGGTCAGATTTCCGCGAACTTTTTTCTCGATGGCGTGCCGATCGGCATTCTCAAATTCAGCGTGACGGTCGCCTCACCCGCGAGAGATTCGCGGGCGCGGGTGCAATTGTGCGGCGATAGCTCGAGACACTTCGAATACGCTTTCCTGTCGTACTCGAGTCGAGATCGGCTCGAAGTCTTGCAGTGTGCTCAGGTTCTCGAAGGCGTTGGTATCAACTTCTTTCTCGATGCAGTGTCACTGAGGAGTGGGGAAATCTGGCAGCGGCGTCTCTTTGAGGAGATCGACCGAAGCGACATGTTCATGTTGTTCTGGTCGAAGAACGCCGAAGAAGCAGAATCGAAGTGGATTGAGCGTGAAGTAACCTACGCGCTCAAACGTCAGGTGACCTCGAAAGACCAACTGCCTTGCTTCAGGTCGACGTTTCTTGGCGGTGACAAGCCAACCCGGCCTGCCTGGCTTCCGGGGCATATTCAGTTCGACAACGCGTTGCGCCGCCACTTGTTGGCAGCCAGGCACGACCAGGACGATCAATGAGGCTTCGCAGTTCGGCGGTCGCATCGTGCCTTGGAAAAGGAGGCAAATCTCCCGCTACGGCAGCTTGTCATACCCCTCCGCCAGCCCGTTCAGGCTGAGCGGAAACCCGATTCCCTCTTCGGGGGTCTCGAAGATGATGAACGTCGCGGTTTTGGCGTTCTTGAGCTGGCCGAGCAGCTTGTCGTCCATCACGACCTCGGCGACGCAGCCATTGGGCAGGCAGCGGACGAAGCCGGCGCGGCCGACGTCCTGATTGTCGAGCTTCAGCCCGAGGCCGGAGGGCAGCAGCACGCCGAGCGGGGCGACCACGCGCATCAGGCGGCTCTTCTGGTCGGCGGTCTTCAGCACGATCACGGTCAGGCCGGCATTGGAGCGGTCTTCGGCTACCACGCTCTGGATCAGAGCGCATTGCTCGGCCTGGGCGCCCGGCGGGGTGTCGCAGCGGATCTGCCAGTCGCCATGGACCGAGCGGACCGCGCCTTGCGCGTTCGCCGCCTGGGTGAGGCCGAGAGAAAGAGCCAGAAACAGCAGCCCGCCGAGCCAGCCGGCCTTTCGTCCTGCCTGAATGTTCGAAGCGCCCATCCGGGTCGATCCTTTGAGATGTTTGGCCAATCCGGCCATTCCGGCCGCCGGTAGCACGCGCAAGTCGACTGATACCGCAATAGGGCGCCTTGAAGGCGATCTTGGAGCCATTCCCGCGCCGGATTGGGGCAGCTCGCAGCGAATCAGGTTCCTGTGGGCTACCTCGCCTGTGCCTACATCCGGTAATCCGCCTGTCAACACCATGCGGCCGCCTTTCGGCGACTTTCGCTTGATTTCGCGGGAAAAATCGCAAGCGGCAGGTTCATCGCAGGCGCATGGCTTTCGACCCTACTACTGCATTGCGAGCGCCTGCGAATTATGGTTTGAGAGGCTGGATTTCGACGCGTTCTAGCGATCTGGCTCCCGTACCCACCTTGACTCGAAGACGGGTATGTCCGGAAGGCCGTTTGTCAGGGCGGATCGTGCTGCATCTCTGGTCCAAGTACCGGGGGTGTGTTGGGGAATTATCAAGGGAGCGCGAACGGCATGAAGATGTCGATTGGCCGGTTGGGCAGGCAGTTGGCGGGATTGGTGGTGGCGGGCATGGCGTTGGTCGCCGCGGGACCGGCATCCGCCGAAATGGGACAGCCGGCGCCGTGGGAGCACACGCTGCAGGAAGCCGCGACCCCGGTGATGGAAAACATCATCTGGTTCCACAATTTCCTGCTGGTGCTGATCACCGTCATTACGCTGTTCGTGCTGGCGCTGCTGGTCATCGTGGTGGTGAAGTTCAATGCTCGCGCCAACCCGGTCCCCTCCAAGACCACCCACAACACGCTGATCGAAGTGGCATGGACGCTGATCCCGGTGCTGATCCTGGTCGGCATCGCGGTGCCGTCGTTCCGCCTGCTGTTCCTGGAGCTCGACGTGCCGAAGCCGGACCTCACCGTGAAGGTCACCGGCAAGCAGTGGTACTGGTCCTACGCCTACCCGGATAACGGCAAGTTCGAGTTCGACTCGCTGCTCGACAAGGACAAGCAGCCCCGCCTGCTCGGCGTCGACAACGAGATGGTGGTCCCGGTCAACAAGGTGGTGCGGATCCAGACCACCGGCGCCGACGTGATCCACTCGTTCGCGGTGCCGGCCTTCGGCGTCAAGATCGACTCGATCCCCGGCCGCCTCAACGAGAGCTGGTTCAAGGCCACCAAGACCGGCGTGTTCTACGGCCAGTGCTCGGAGCTGTGCGGCAAGGACCATGCCTTCATGCCGATCGCGGTCAGGGTCGTCAGCGACCAGGAATTCGCGACCTGGGTCGAGGGGGCGAAGAAGAAGTTTGCGACCAACCCGGCGAATTCCTACGCCTCGGCTGGTCAGGCGGCGCAGTAAGTCCCAGGGCCTGAGGGCTGAAGGCTTACGGCGCGGATGGAATAAGGGCGACGGGACCGCGAGGTCCGAGAGGGACTGCAAGGCAGGATTTTGAACATGGCGACAGGCGCAGCGACACACGACGATCACGCCCATGATGATCACGCCCACCATCCGACCGGATGGCGGCGTTATCTCTACTCCACGAACCACAAGGATATCGGTACGATGTACCTTATCTTTGCGGTGATCGCGGGCATCATCGGTGCTGCGATGTCGATCGCGATCCGTGCCGAGTTGATGTATCCGGGCGTCCAGATATTCCACGAGACGCACACCTATAACGTGTTCGTGACCTCGCACGGCCTGATCATGATCTTCTTCATGGTCATGCCGGCGATGATCGGCGGGTTCGGCAACTGGATGGTGCCGCTGATGATCGGCGCGCCGGACATGGCGTTCCCGCGCATGAACAACATCTCGTTCTGGCTGCTGCCGGCCTCGTTCGCGCTGCTGCTGCTCTCCACCTTCGTCGAGGGTGAGCCGGGCGCCAACGGCGTCGGCGCCGGCTGGACCATGTACGCGCCGCTGTCGACCTCGGGCCACCCCGGACCGGCGGTCGATTTCGCGATCCTGTCGCTGCATCTTGCCGGTGCGTCGTCGATCCTCGGCGCCATCAACTTCATCACCACGATCTTCAACATGCGCGCGCCGGGCATGACCCTGCACAAGATGCCGCTGTTCGTCTGGTCGATCCTGGTGACGGTGTTCCTGCTGCTGCTGTCGCTGCCGGTGCTCGCCGGTGCGATCACGATGCTGCTGACCGACCGCAATTTCGGCACCACCTTCTTCGCCGCCGACGGCGGCGGCGACCCGGTGCTGTTCCAGCACCTGTTCTGGTTCTTCGGCCACCCCGAAGTGTACATCCTGATCCTGCCGGCCTTCGGCATGGTCAGCCAGATCGTCTCGACCTTCTCGCGCAAGCCCGTGTTCGGCTATCTCGGCATGGCCTACGCCATGGTCGCGATCGGCGGCATCGGCTTCGTGGTGTGGGCGCACCACATGTACACCGTCGGCATGTCGTCGGCGACGCAGGCCTATTTCGTCGCCGCCACGATGGTGATCGCGGTGCCGACCGGCGTGAAGATCTTCTCCTGGATCGCCACGATGTGGGGCGGCTCGATCGAGTTCAAGGCGCCGATGATCTGGGCGGTCGGCTTCATCTTCCTGTTCACCGTCGGCGGCGTCACCGGCGTCGTGCTGGCCAATGCCGGCGTCGACCGCGTGTTGCAGGACACCTACTACGTGGTGGCGCACTTCCACTACGTGCTGTCGCTCGGCGCCGTGTTCGGCATCTTCGCCGGCTGGTACTACTGGTTCCCGAAGATGTTCGGCTACATGTACTCTGAGCGCATCGCCAAGGCGCACTTCTGGTTCACGTTCGTCGGCGTCAACCTGGTGTTCTTCCCGCAGCATTTCCTCGGTCTGTCGGGCATGCCGCGCCGCTATGTCGACTATCCGGATGCGTTCGCCGGCTGGAACCTGATCTCGTCGTACGGTTCCTACATCTCCGGCTTCGGCGTCCTGATCTTCATCTACGGCGTGATCGATGCCTTCGTCCGCAAGGAGCAGGCCGCGAACAATCCGTGGGGTGCGGGTGCGACCACGCTGGAGTGGACGCTGACCTCGCCGCCGCCGTTCCACCAGTTCGAAGTGCTGCCGCGCGTGCAGTAAATTCAAGGCCGCGGCGCACCCTGGGTGCGCCGCGCTCTCTTAAGAAGCGAGACCTGATCTTGTCGGTTGTCGATCACAATGCCATCGAGTTGCCCCGGATCTCCGAGGCCGAAGTGGGCGATTACATCGCGCTGTTGAAGCCGCGCGTGATGTCGCTGGTGATCTTCACCGCGCTGGTCGGTCTGATGATCGCGCCTGATCATGTGCATCCGGTGCTGGCGTTCACCTCGATCCTGTGCATCGCGGTCGGCGCCGGCGCGTCCGGTGCGCTCAACATGGCCTATGAGGGCGACGTCGACGCCCTGATGACGCGGACCGCCAACCGGCCGATCCCGCGCGGCCGGATCACCCAGACCGAGGCGGCCGCGTTCGGCATCACGCTCGCCTTCTTCTCGGTGATGACGCTCGGCATCCTGGTCAACTGGGTGGCGGGCGCGCTGCTCGCCTTCACCATCTTCTTCTATGCCGTGATCTATACGATGTGGCTGAAGCGCTGGACCGCGCAGAACATCGTGATCGGCGGCGCCGCCGGTGCGCTGCCGCCGGTGGTGGCATGGGCCGCCGCGACCGGCTCGCTCTCGGTCGAGCCGATCCTGCTGTTCCTGATCATCTTCTTCTGGACCCCGCCGCATTTCTGGGCGCTGGCGCTGTTCCGCAGCGACGACTATGCCCGCGCCGGCATTCCGATGCTGCCAGTGGTCGCCGGTCCCGACGCGACCCGCTTGCAGATCCTGCTTTACACCATCGTGCTGGTCGCAATCGCGCTGGCGCCGTGGCCGCTCGGCTATTTCGACGCGATTTATGGCCTCACCTCGCTGGTGCTGGGTGCCGGTATGCTGTGGCTCGCCATCGAGGTCTATCGCCGCCGCGAGGGCGCCGCGGCGAACCGCGCCACGCGCCGGCTGTTTGCGTTCTCGATCCTTTACCTGTTCGCGCTGTTTGCCGTTCTCCTCGCCGAGGTGGTGGTCCGCGCGGTTGTACCTGTCTTGATCGGATAGGGACGCCGGGGGGCAAGATGGGGGCGCATGGGATATCAATGGACGAGAAAAACGAACCAGAAGGCATCGTCCTCACCGAGGCGCAGCTCAAGAGCCGCCGCCAGCGTTCGATCGCCATTGCGCTCGCGCTCGGCGTCATGGTGCTGCTGTTCTTCGCCGTCACCCTCGTCAAGGGGCCGGCCGTGCTGGTGCGGCCGCTGTGAGTGAGATGGAGCACCAGGCACCACAGCAAGGCGAGGGCGGCAAGGTCACCCGTCGCACGCTGACGCGCGACGCCCTGGTCGCCTCGATCTGCGGCTTCGTCGTGGTGCTGATGGTCGGCGCTTCCTACGCGGCCGTGCCGTTCTACAACTGGTTCTGCCGCACCACCGGGTTCAACGGCACCACCCAGGTCGCGACCTCGGCGCCGACCGACAAGCCGCTCGATCGCACCATCACCGTCAGCTTCGATTCCAACGTCGCGCCGGGCCTGCCCTGGAAGTTCGAACCGGAGCAGAACAAAATCGACGTCAAGATCGGCCAGGTCGTCACGGTCTACTACACCGTGACCAACCAGTCGGCGCGCACCACCACGGCGCAGGCGTCCTACAACGTCGCCCCGCTGACCGTCGGCGCCTATTTCCAGAAGATCAACTGCTTCTGCTTCACCGAGCAGACCATGGCGCCCGGCGAGAAGCGCGAGATGGCGGTGGTGTTCTATGTCGATCCGGCGCTGGCCAAGGACAGCGAGAACGACACGCTGAAGGACATCACCTTGTCGTACACTTTCTTCCCCGTGCGCGACCCCGCGCCGAAGCCCGTGGCGGCCGGCGAGGTGGAGCAGCGCAAGGGCGGCGGCTAGTTTTGGAATTTCAAGATTAAGACGTGCCTTGCGGCACGCGAATGGAGAGACGGCAATGGCTGAGGCGCAAGTCAAGCATCACGACTATCATCTCGTCGACCCGAGCCCGTGGCCGGTGGTCGGCTCGATCTCGGCCTTCGTCATGGCGTTCGGCGCGATCGGCTGGATGCACCACATGTACTCCGCCGCGCCGATCGTGTTCGGCCTCGGCACCATCGGCGTGCTCTACACCATGGCAGGCTGGTGGGGCGACGTGATCAAGGAAGCCCAGTACAAGGGCGACCACACCCGCGTGGTGCAGATCAGCCACCGCTACGGCATGATCCTGTTCATCGCCTCCGAAGTGATGTTCTTCGTCGCCTGGTTCTGGGCCTTCTTCAACTCGGCGCTGTTCCCGGCCGATGCGGTGCACGCCACCCGCGACGCGGTGTTCGGCTGCGGCCCCGGCACGGCGATGGGCGCCTGCTCGGTCCCCGGCACCTGGCCGCCAAAGGGCATCGAGACCTTCGATCCCTGGCATCTGCCGCTGCTCAATACGCTGCTGCTCCTGACCTCGGGCACCACCGTCACCTGGGCGCACCACGCGCTGCTGGAGAACGACCGCCAGGGCCTCAAGCAGGGCCTGATTCTCACCGTGATCCTCGGCGCCTGCTTCACCTGCGTGCAGGCCTATGAGTACGCCCATGCGACATTCTCGTTCGGCGGCAACGTCTATGGCGCGACCTTCTTCATGGCGACCGGGTTCCACGGTTTCCACGTGCTGGTCGGCACCATCTTCCTGCTGGTCTGCCTGATCCGCGCCTATGCCGGCCATTTCACGCCGAAGCAGCACCTCGGTTTCGAGTTCGCCGCCTGGTACTGGCACTTCGTCGACGTGGTGTGGCTGTTCCTGTTCATCTGCATCTACGTCTGGGGCCACGGCGCCGAGGCAATGGCGCACGGCGCACACTAATCTCAGGCCGACGTGCTAAGAGGGGGCGGCCCGATGGCCGCCCCTTTGCTTTTGAAGAGACCGATGACCGACACCCCGCCCACCGTGACCGACAGCGCCTTGCGCGGCATCGCCTGCCGCTGCCCGCGCTGCGGCAAGGGCAAGCTCTATGCCGGCTTCCTGACGCTGGCGCCGCGTTGCGAGTCCTGCGGCCTCGACTTCGCCTTCATCGATGCCGGCGACGGGCCGGCGATCTTCGTCATCATGCTGGCTGGCGCCATCGTGGTTGCGGCGGCGCTGATCGTCGAGGTGAAGTACCAGCCGCCGTTCTGGGTACATGCCGCGCTGTGGCTGCCGTTGATCGTGGTGACCACGATCCTGCCGCTGCGTTCGATGAAGGCGCTTTTGATCGCGCTGCAATTCCACCACAAGGCCGCCGAAGGCCAACTGATCGAGCGCGACCCGAAATGAATGAGACCACCACGACCCGTCGGCCGAGCGCGGCCGGCTTCGGCCTGTTCACGTTGATCCTGATCGCGGTGTTCATCGCCCTCGGCGTCTGGCAGTTGCAGCGCCGCGTCGAGAAGCATGCGCTGATCGCGGCGCTCGACGCTCGGCTCGCCGCGCCGACCGAGGCGCTGCCGCCACCCTCGGCATGGCCGACGCTGACCTCGGCGAAGGATGAATTCCGCCGCGTCACCCTGACCGCGACCTACGCCAAGCTGCCCGATGCGATGGTTTTCAGCTCCGGCTCCGGCGTGCGCGACGACATTTCGGGCCCCGGTACCTGGGCGTTCCTGCCGGCGAAGCTCGCCAGCGGCGAGATTGTCGTGATCAACACCGGCTTTGTCCAGAACACGATGCAGGACCGTGCCTTCGAGGATCGCGTCACCGGCCGCCTCGTCACCGGCGCGCCGGTCGAACTCACCGGCTATATCCGTTATCCCGAGCCGCCGGGCCGGCTGACGCCGAAGGAAGATGCATCGAAGCGGCTGTGGTTCGTGCGCGACCATCGCGCCATGGCGCAGGCGCTCGGCTGGGGCGAGGTCGCGCCGTTCTATATCGATCTTGCGGCGCCGGTGCCCGACAGCGGGACGCCGAAGCCGGGGCCGCTGAAGGTCCACCTCAAGGACGACCACATGCAATACGCCATCACCTGGTTCTCGCTGGCCGCCGCGGTCACGATCGCCTTCGGCCTGTGGTGGCGCGGCCAGCGGCGCAGGGTGTGACAGGCTAACAAAATGAAAGCGCGCGTCGCCATGGGAGGCGCCGCGCTCGTTTGATCAGCCGACGATGCTCAATGCGCCGCAGGCGCGGCGCCGCCGAGCTTGATGTTGCGCAAGGTCAGTGCCAGCGGGATCGCCGACAGCGCGATCAGCATCAGGACCCAGAACGCATCCATGTAGGACAGGAACGAGGCCTGGGTCTGCACCTGCTGGCCGATCCACTGCACCGCCTGCTGTTGCGCCTGCAACAGCGAATTGCCCTGGGCGACGAAGAAGTCGGTCATCCGGTGCAGCGTGTCCTGGTACTGCGGGCTCGACGGCGTCAGCTGCTCGACCAGCCGGCTCTGGTGGAACTGCTCGCGATGCGTCAGCACGTTGGAGACCAGCGAGACGCCGATCGAGCCGCCGGTGTTGCGCGCCGCGTTGATCAGTGCCGAAGCCTGGTCGGTCTTGCCGGCCGGGATGCCGTCGTACGACGCCGCCATGATCGGAATGAAGATCAGCGGCAGGCCGACGCCGATCAGCATTCGCGAGCGCGCCATGTACCAGAAGCCGAGATCGCCATAGACATTGGTCATGCTGTACATCGAGGCCGCGATGACCAGCGCGCCGAGGATGATCAGATATTTCGGCTGCACCTTGGCGGCGAGCCGGCCGACCACGAACATCATCGCCATCGTCACCACGCCGCCGGGCGACAGCACGAGGCCGGCCCAGGTCGCGGTGTAGCCGAAATCCTGCTGCACCAGCTGCGGCAGGAACTGGGTGGTTGCGAGCAGGATCGCGCCGGTCGCCAGCATCACGAGGAAGCTCGCGCCGAATTGCCGGCTCGCGACCATCCGCAAATCGATCATCGGATTGCGGCGGGTCATCTCCCACGGGATCATCAGCACGAATGCGACGGCGCAGACCGCCGTTGACATGACGATGAAGGACGATCCGAACCAGTCATCCTCCAGGCCACGGTCCAGCGTCACCTCGAGCGCGCCGAGGAAGGTCGCGACCAGGGCGAAGCCGATGAAATCGAACGAATTGTCCTGCTTCTTGTCCTTGGGCTTTGCTGGCTCCTGCAGCACCGCCGCGATCAGGGCGATCGCGAACAGGCCGACCGGGGCGTTGATCAGGAAGCACCAGTGCCAGGACAGGTTATCTGACAGCCAGCCGCCGAGCGTCGGCCCGACCACCGGCGCCACCACGACGGCGATGCCGAACACCGCAAATGCCTGGCCGCGCTTGGACGGCGGAAATGCGTCGGCGAGGATCGACTGCGCCACCGGAACCATGCCGCCGCCGCCGAGGCCTTGCAGGATCCGGAACAGCAGCAGCGCGTTGAGGTTCGGCGCGAAACCGCACAGGATCGAGCTCACCGTGAAGATGCCGAGGCAGATCAGGAAGAACGTCTTCCGCCCCAGCATCTTGGCGAGGAAGCTGGAGGCGGTGAGGATGATGGCGTTGGAGACCAGGTAGCTCGTCACCACCCAGGAGGCTTCATCCTCGCTGACGCCCATGCCGCCGGCGATATAGGGCAGCGCGACGTTGGCGATGGTGGTGTCGAGCACCTCCATGAAGCTCGCCAGCGCGACCACGATGGCGATCAGCCAGGGATTGACGGTGACGCGCGGCGCCGGGAAGCTTTGGGCATCGATTGCTGCTGCACTCATGACAGCCTCCTGCGATCACAGTCTGCCAAGACGCTCGATCAGCGACGGCGCGGGATTGATCCGCACGGTGGGCACCACCGACATGCCCGGGCCGAGCGCGACGTCGGTCGGCGGGTTGTCCATCACGATCTTCACCGGCACGCGCTGCACGATCTTGACGTAGTTGCCGGTGGCGTTCTGCGCCGGCAGCAGCGAGAACGCGGTGCCGGAGCCGGGCTGCACACTCTCGACATGGCCGTTGATGGTACGGCCGGGATAGGCGTCGATCCGCATCGTCACCTTCTCGCCGGGGCGCATCTTGTCGAGCTGGATCTCCTTGAAGTTCGCGGTGACCCAGGTCTGGTCGGGCACGAACATCGTCAGGTTGGTGCCGGCCTGCGCGAGCTGGCCGACCGCGGCGGAGAGGTTGACGACGCGGCCGGGCTGCGCGGCGGTCACCGTCGTATAGGACAGGTTGAGCTTGGCCTGGTCGCGCTGCGCTTCGGCTTGGGCGAGGTTGGCGACCGCGCTCTTGCGCTGCGCTTTCAGCGATTCCACCTGGCGCTGCGCCAAATTCAGCTGCGCCTGTGAGCTCAGCAGCGCGGACTGCTGCTGATGCAGTTGCGAGGTGTATTGCTCGGAATTCTGCACCGTGCCGTAGCCGGTCTGCTCGAGATGCTGGTAGCGCGTCGCCTGCTGCTGGGCGAATGTCAGCGCGGCCTGCGTCTGGTCGACCTGGGCCTGATTGGCCGCGATCTGCGCCTGCTGCACGTCGAGTTGCGCATCGACATTCTCGATGCTGGCCCGGGCGGCGGCGACCTGGGCCTCGGCCTGCGCCAGTGCGACCTGGTAATCGCGGTCATCGAGCCGGGCGATCACGTCGCCGGCCTTGACGTGCTGGTTGTCGGTGACGGGAACCGCGGTGATGTAGCCGGAGACCTTCGGGGCGAGCGCCGATTGCCGCGCCGCGATGAAGGCGTCGTCGGTGGATTCGAAATGCTCGGCGTAGTCCATATAAAGGTACCCGCCGCCGAGCGTGGCGGCGAGCAGCACGGCGCCGATCGCCGAGACCACCGGGCGGCGGCGCAGGAAGCCACGCGGCGCCTTGTCGGGGTCTTCCTGAATAGCTGCCGGCGGCGTCGGCTGCCTATCGGCCGGGCGCTCCTGCGCCGGCGCCTTTGCGGTGGTCTCCGGCCGGTCGGACCTGGTGTTGGGCTCATGGGAGGCGGGAACCGAGGGCGCGCCCTCGATGGCTTCGTGCCCCGGTTGGTCGCGCTCCAAAACAGTGTCTTCGAACATGATGGCTGCTCCTGGCTGATAAGCGAGGTCTGCAAGGCCTGCGCAAAAGGGAACGAGACCGTTCCGTTTATCCGCGACAAATAGTCTCGCCGCAGCGCAGCGTCAATAGGAACGGAACTGTACCGTTCTATTTACAACTAGATGTGATAGGACTATATTACCGGGCGTTACCGGTACGACCGGCCAATGGAACCCAGGGGAAGGCAATGACAACCAGTACCTTGAGGAAGCCGCGGACACCCAAGGCAAAGCTAGTCGAGGTGCGCGCCGGCCGGCCGCCGAAGGAATTGGCCGGCGAGGTCGACGCCCGCATCTTCGATGCCGCCCGTCGGGTCTTTCTCCAGCGCGGCTTCGAAGGCGCGAGCATCGACGAGATCGCCGAAGTCGCGCGCTCTGGCAAGCGCACGATCTATGCGCGCTTCCGCGACAAGCGCGCGCTGTTCACCGAGGTGGTGACACGGGACATCCTGTCCCGCATCGCTGAGTTCAAGGCGGATGCGCCGGTCGGCGCGACGGTGGAGGAGCGCCTCACCAGCGTTGCCTCGACCCTGCTGCATTGGGGGTTCGACGCCGACCGGATCGGCCTGATGCGGCTTGCCATCGCCGAGGCGCACCGCTTCCCCGATCTCGCCGCCACCGTCAACCGCAGGGCGCGCGCACTCAGCACCGAGCTCGGCGTGCACCTCTTGCACGACCTGACGCAGTCCGACGAACTCGGCAGGCTGCCGGCCTTCTCGCCAAAGCAACTGCCGACCACCGCGCGCCTGTTCCTCGACATCATCGCAGTGCCGATGCTGCTGCGGGCGCTGTTTGAGGTGGATCTGAAGGCGCTCGACCCGGAGATCGACGCACATGTCGCGCGCGGCGTCGCGTTCTTCGTCGCTGCATGTCGGAATGGATTCCAGGTCGAACCCGATTGATCCGGGAGTTGATGCCGGACGAATCCGCGCGCCGGGTTGCGGGAGCGGGTTGTTGCAAGGCCTGCTGCGCCCTCCGCAGCGAGCGGAGGCGCACGCTATCCGACGTTTCATGAATTTTCGATCACGGGCTGAATGTCGGGGACAGCTCGCGCGTTGTCATGAAATTGCAATGCGGCGTTGGTCAGATCGTCATCTGCTTAGCCTGCGGGTCGGACCACCAGCGCGGCTAGGGCGGGGTCACTCGTGTTACGCGGCCGGGTGGCCCCGCTGGTGGCCGGAGGCGGCGTTCCGGCTGAACCGTCAGCCGGTAAGCGATCAGCATCGATCCATCGAAGACCTCGAGCGCAGTCTCGCAGACCGGGCAGCGGTATTCGCCGTTGCTGCCGGGCTCGGACCAAAGCTCCAGCCGCCACTTTCTCATCCGCACGTCCCCTCAGCTGACGTCCACGGATGACTGTTTAGCAAGTCCAGAGCCACGGGGCCATGTTCCGCGGCGATATCTCGGTTGCTGCGATCGTCTCAGCCTGCCTGGAAGCCGGGATTCGCTGGGGCTCAGCCCGGGGCGCGCTCCACCGCATGGCGCAGCCAGACCATGCCGCCTTCCAGCGTCTCGCAGTGCGTGAGGCGGAGCGACTGGCCGGCCCCGGGACGATCGCCGTCCGGGCCGTGATAGTCGACGATGCATTGCGATCCGGCGACGCCATCGACCGCCGGAAAGATCAACGTGCTGAATTCGTCGATCAGCCCGTGCTTGAGAAATGCGCCGTTGATGCCGCCGCCGCCCTCGAGCAGCAGCGTCTTCGCACCGAACAGGGCGGCAAGCTGCGCCATCGCACCCGCCAGATCGTCACCTTTGGCGCCGGCGAAGACGTAGGACGCGCCGTCCTCGCGCAGTTCGGCGAGATGGGCGTCGGAGACCTGTTCGCCGAGCACCGCGACCGCGTGATCGCCGCCGACATTGTCCTTGCCGAAATGCACGCGGCCCGATGGATCGATGCCAACCGCGAGCTTGCGGCCGTCGCGGTTGCCGAGATGCGGTTCGCGCGGCAGCTTCGGCGGGTTCTTGATCTGCCGTTCGGTGCCCTTGGCCATCTCGTTCATGGTGACGCGACCGATGATCCATCCGTCGGCATTGAAGCCGTCGTGGATCTTCTCGTAATGGGCACGCAGCACGTCGGCCGCGATGCCGGCGGCAGGCTTGGTGAAGCGGCTGGGATGAAGCCGGCCGTCGATCGACGTGCCCATGTGGCAGATGATGTGAGGGCGCATGAGACAAACTCTTCGGTGAAGCGGTGCAGTGATGACGGTGCGGCGGGACCACGGCTACTTCTGATCTAGGCAGCCGCAGCCACTTTCTCAACGCCGACAACACGGCGGTGGTTCAAACTCCGCGCCGGCTCTCAATCGAACCAGCCGCGCCGCTTGAACCAGAACAATGGTAGCAGGCCGCTGGCGACGATCACCGCGCAGGCCAGCGGATAGCCAAATGCCCAGCCCAATTCCGGCATGTCCTTGAAGTTCATGCCCCAGACGCCGACCAGGATGGTCGGGGGCACGCCGACCACCGACACGATAGTCAGGATCTTGAACAGGTCGTTCTGCTGGATGTTGATGAAGCCGAGCACGGCGTCGAGCAGCAGCTGAATCTTGTCGGACAGCCTCGTCTCGTAGTCGCCGAGCGAGGCGACATCGCGCGAAACCGCCTCGAGCCGCCGCTTCGATGCGGACGTGATCCATTCATTGCCGACGTCGTCGGCGAACGACGCGACCCGGCCGACGCCGAGCAGCATGTCGCGCGCCTTCGCCAGGCGATCGGCCAGTTCGCCGATATTCTCGAGCGCTTCACGTAGCCTGCGGCTGGAGCGCACCGGGCGCTTGGTGCGCACCAGGCCACCCTTGAAGACGCCCCGCGACAGTTGATCGGTCTTGGCGCCGAGGTGCTCCAGCACGTCGGCGCCGCGATCGACCATGGCTTCCAGCAGCGCGGTGAACACGCACATGCCGTTTTGCAGGCTCTTGTCGGTGTCGATCCGCTTCATGACATCGTCGAACGTGCTCAACGCCGCGAACCGCACCGTGACCAGCACGCGCGGGCCGATGATGAAGCCGATATTGGTGATCTCGGCCTCGTTGTTGGCGTCGAGCCGCACCGCCGGCGAGCTCAGATAAAGCCGGTCGTGGTCGCTGATGAGGCGGCTGGAAGCCTCGATCTGGCCCAACGAGCTCTCGGTGGGGACGCGGATGCCGAGCACGCGCTCGACGAACCGCTTTTCCTCCTCCGAGGGAGTAAGCAAATCGATCCAGATAATCTCGGACGGCAATTCGGCGCCGATGCTCTGCCAGTCATCGGTCGCCGACCTGTAGAGCTTTAGCACCTGGTGGGGCTCCGTACGGGTTTTCGCGGGCTGCGGCGCACGACAATAGCGAGGCCCGCTGGCCGGTTCCATGCATCAGGCCGGGGCAGGCCAGTTGCGAAAGCCGGCGTGACGGGTGAGCGAGGTGGGGCGTATGGCCATCATGGGGCGCAGGAGCCGCGTATCGCAAGGCTTGACCGAAAATAGGGTACCCCCCTATACTACAATCATGTCACACACGATCAAGCACAAGTCCAAGCTCGTCGGCCGCGTTCGCCGCATCAAGGGTCAGCTAGAGGCCGTTGAGCGGGCGCTGGAGGCCGAGATCGGCTGTGCCGACGTGTTGATGCTGGTGGCGTCGGTTCGCGGCGCCATCAACGGACTGACTGCGGAATTGCTCGAGGATCACATCCGCCATCACGTCGTGGATCCCTCCCGGGAAAAGGACCCCGAGAAAGCCCAGGGCGCCGCTGACCTGATCGACGTCGTTCGCACCTATTTGAAGTAGCGCTCGCCCGGAAGTGAAGCACATGGCCGATCTGTCTCAGCTGCTCCAGCAGGGCAGCGCCCATGCATGGCTGTTCATCCCAAGCGCGATCCTGCTCGGCGCACTGCATGGTCTCGAGCCCGGCCACTCCAAGACGATGATGGCGGCGTTCATCGTCGCGATCCGCGGCACGGTGTTGCAGGCGGTGCTGCTCGGCCTGTCGGCGACGATCTCGCACACGGCAATCGTCTGGATCATCGCACTCGCGGGTCTGCATTTCGGCCAGCAATGGTCCGGTGAACGCAGCGAAGCCTGGCTGCAACTGGTGTCGGCGGTGATCATCATCACGATCGCGGCCTGGATGGCCTGGCGCACCTGGCGCGAGCAGCATTCCGAACACGATCATCACCATGACCACGATCATCATCACGACGAAACGCGCCAGCTGGTGCTGGCCGGGCAGCCGTTGACGCTCGAAATGTTCGAGGACGGCGTGCCGCCGCGCTGGCGGTTGCGGAGCGACGCCGGCGCGCTGCCGGGCGCCGGCGAGGTTGAAGTCGTCACGATCCGCTCCGACGGCAGCGAGCAATATTTCCGCTTCGCCGAGCAGAACGGCTATCTGGAGAGCATCGTTGAAATTCCGGAGCCGCATGCCTTCAAGGCGCGCGTGTCGGTGCGGGCGGACAGTGTGGAAATCCTGTTCGAAGAGCATGACCACATGGATCTCGGCGATGCCGACGATGCGCATGCGCGCGCGCACGCCGCCGACATCCGCAAGCGCTTTGCCGGGCGCACGGTCACGACCTGGCAGATCATCCTGTTCGGCCTGACCGGCGGCCTGATCCCGTGTCCGGCGGCGATCACGGTGTTGTTGCTTTGCCTCCAGCTCAAGCAGTTCAGCCTCGGCTTCGTGCTGGTGCTCTGCTTCGGCATCGGCCTTGCGATCACCATGGTCTCAGCCGGCGTTGCGGCCGCGCTGGGCCTTCGTCATGTCGAACGTCATTGGAGCGGCTTCAGCAGCTTCGCCCAGCGCGCGCCCTACGTATCGGCCGCGCTGATCGTGCTGGTCGGTCTCTACACCGGCTGGTTGGGACTGCACGGGATCGTCGCCTAGCCGGTCATGCCATTAATCCGATGCGGATGCTTGATCCGCTCCGTCAGATCCGACCGAGGGGTATGGGCACGACAGCCGTCGCCGGGATGGCCAGGAGAGGATATCTAGGCTCCCGCTGCATCCCGTAGCTTGGCTAGCGCTGCTTCCACCACGTCGCGGGTGTACGGTTTCTGCACCACCGGCGCTGATTCCAGTTCGGCCGGGATCGGGGCGCGTTCGCCGTAGCCGGTGGCGAACACGAAAGGCACCTTCAACTCCGACAGCCTAGTCGCGACGGGGATCGAGTTCTCCGAGCCGAGGTTGAGGTCGAGCAGCGCGAAGCCCGGTGTGCTGCGCTCGATTGCGGCGAGCGCCTGCGACACCGAGGCGGCCGTCTCGACATGGCGCGCGCCGAGTTCGAGCAGGATCACCTCCGCACCCATGGCGATGATCAGATTGTCCTCGACGATCAGCGCCGTTCCGGAAATGCGTTGCGCGGCATCGGCTTCGGATTCGAGCTTGGTTGCGATACCGGACATCGACATCAGTTCCACAAAATTCGCCGGGATCGTGAATTTCGCCTGCACGCCGAGCAGGTCGAAACGCAGCTCGGCGTCGCCCTTGAGGTCGAACGGGATCGAACGTTCGATGATCGTGGTGCCGAAGCCGCGCCGCGAGGGCGGCTGTACCGGCGGCCCGCCGCTCTCCTTCCAGTCGATGACGAGGCTCGAATTGCGGTCGAGCTTCCAGACGATCTCGACCTGCCCGGTGGAGTCGGCCAGCGCGCCGTATTTCGCCGAGTTCGTCATCATTTCGTGGACCACGAGCGCGAGCGTCGCGAACGCCTTGGGATCGAGCGCGACGTCCGGGCCGCCCATCTGGATGCGTCCGGCCCGGGAGCCGAGATACGCGCCGGCCTCCGACTCCACCAGCGTCTTCAGCGCGACCGGCGCCCAGTTCAGGCTGGTGATCTGGTCATGGGCGCGGGCCAGTGCCTGGATCCGGCCGCCGAGAACGCCGGAGAACTCCTCGACGCTGGTCGCGGTGTCTTTGCTCTGGGCGACGAGGCCGCGCACCAGTCCAAGGATGTTGCGAACGCGATGATTGAGCTCGGCGATCATCAGCTCCTGCCGCTCCTGCGCGCCCTTGCGCTCGCGCGCGGCGAGGTCGGCGAGTTGCAGGATCACTTCAAGAAGAGTGATCCGCAGGCTCTCGGCGATATGCAGGTCGGCCTGCGTCCAGGGCTTGGATTGGCCATGCACCACCTCCTGCCACAGCTCGAAGCTCTTGCGCGGCGTCAGCCGCGGACCGTGCGGACCCGTGGTGTAGACCTTCTCGGGCGCACCGCCCCAGTTGACCGATTGGGTCACCTCGCGGCGGAAGAAGATCAGGCAGTCGCGCGGCACCCGCGAGATCGGCACCGCGAGAAAGCCCGCGGCGCGGTCGCGGAAAGCGCCGCCGGCGGCATAGACCTTGGCGATCTCCGCGCTCGCGGTGATGCGGCCTGGCGAGGTCCGGTTGATGAAGCCGACCAGATCTTTGACCTCGGCTTCCGTCGGCGTCTGGCCGGACAGCTTGATCTCGCCATTGGACCAGATCGCGATGCCGTCGCATTCGATCATCTTGCGATAGTCGTCGACGAAATCGAAGATTGCGCGCTGGCTGTGCTCATGGGTCGCGGCGGCCTCGATCAGCCGTTCCTGGATCTGCTGGGCGCGCGTCTCGTAGGCAATGGTCGCCTCGCGCTCGCGGGTCTCCAGGATCCAGGAGAACATCTGGCCGAACAACTCCGCCGCGGTGCGACGCTCGAACGAGATGTGGTGCGCGGAGTAATGGTGGCAGGCGAACAGCCCCCACAGCTTGCCGTCGCGCAGGATCGAGACCGACATCGAGGCGCCGACGCCCATGTTTTGTAGATATTCGATATGGATCGGCGACACCGAGCGCAGCGTGCTCATCGAGAGATCAAGCAGGCCCGCGCTGTGGGTCGCCGTCGACAGCAGCGACACCGGGGCCGCATTGACGTCGGCGATGATGCGCAGCCAGTTGCGGGTATAGAGCGCGCGTGCCTGCTGCGGAATGTCTGAGGCCGGGTAGTGCAGGCCGAGGAAGGTTTCGAGACCGGCCTTGGCGACCTCGGCGATGACCTCGCCGGAGCCGTCGGCGGCGAAGCGATACACCATCACGCGGTCGAAGCCGGTCAGGACCTTGACCTGGCGCGCGGCTTCCTGCGCCAGGTCGGTGATGCCACGGGTCTTGCGCACCCGGCCGAGCATCAGGCGGACCAGCTCGCCCGAGTTCACGTCAGGCTCGATTACCGACGGTTCGGCCTCGATCACGAGATAGGCGCCGGAGAAGTGGATGGCGACGTCGAACGGCCTTCCGCCGTCCTGCAACGTCACGCCGAACAGGCGCTCGGTGGCGTCCGGGCCGGTGAGATAGTCGACGCGGGTTCGGATCGCCTCGATCGCGGCGTCGGAGAAGATGCTCTCGAGCGGCCGCTGGAAGATCTGGCCAGGCTCGCGGCCGAGATAGCTCGCCACATTGTCCGAGGCCATGCAGACCGTGAAGTCCGATTGCAGTGCAATCAGGAAGCCGAACGGCTGCACGCTGCCGGGGATGTGGATCGGCTCGCGGTCGCAATTGGTGAGGTCGACTTGCAGCTTCATGGTTGGCTCGCGGCTGTGGCGAACAGGGCGAAGGCGCGGCGGGCGGGTACGATGACGTCATCCTCGTCGGTCAGCTCCGCAGCGTGGCGCTCGAGCAAGGCGAGGAAGCTCGGCCAGAGCTGCTCGCCGGTGCCATGTCGAAGAAAGCCGGTAGCGGCACGAATGCGGGCATTGGCCGTGCGGTCGACGTGCCGCAGCAGGTACGCCGCGCCGAGGCGGGAGCCTTCCAGCACATACAGGGTGCCGAGCAATGCAGGGCGATCGGCTATGGCGGGCGGATCAAGTGGCTGGACCGAGCCGCCGATCGCAGCGAGATCGGCCAGCATGGCGCGGCTGCGGGCGCGGCGATCCCAGTCGGCGACGAGCTTGCGAACCCCGCCCGCGATCAGCGCACGCTCCAGCGGCAGCAGCGCCGCGGCGTTGATCTCGAGGAAACGGCGATAGCCGGCGAGGGTGGAGAGGTCGATGGTCCCGAGCGTGGCGTCGAGGTCTGCGTGATCCGCGGCTGTGGCGGCTTTCAGGACGCTGCGGAGAGAGGTGCGAGGTCGACCGGCGAAATGGTTGGAGACGACGAGAAGCGGCGTCGGACTTGCAGTTTCCGGCATCAGAGTCCTTCAGGTATGAGCGCAATGATGGCCGGCGGCCGGGCGATCACTCGCACGCCAACGCCTGACGGAACTTCAGGTTCCGGAAAGCGCCATTATTTCGCCCGCATCGCCTCCGGCGTGTCCGGCTGGGCGGAAGGATGGGCCCTGGCGAAGGCCGGCAATGCCATGGCGGCCTCGTGGATGCGCTTCACGGTTGGCCAGGGCGACAGGCTGATCTGCTGGTTGATCGCCGCCGTGACGTGGCCGACCAGGCAGATGTCGGCGACGGTCGGCGTGTCGCCGTGGCAGAAACGGCCGGTCGCCTTGTGGCCGGCGAGGTGGCCTTCGAGCGCGGCCAGCGTCTCCACCGTCCAGTGCCGCCGCCAGGCATTCTGCTGGCTGTCGCGCAGATCGAGCTCGCGGTCGAGATAGCGGCGCACCCGCGGCGTGAGCAGCGGATGGCCCTCGCAGGCAACGATCAGCGCCAGCCCGCGCACCCGGGCGCGGCCGAGCGCATCGGCCGGCAGCAGCGGCGGATCGGGATAGGTCTCGTCGAGATAGTCGATGATTGCCAGCGACTGGAACAGCACCGTGCCGTCGTCGGTCACCAGCGCCGGCAGCGCCATCTGCGGATTGATCTTGCGATAGGCATCGGCGCGATGCGCGTCGGCGTCGATGTCGACGAACACGGCCTCAGTCGGCACCTGCTTGAGGTTGAGCGCGATCCGTACCCGAAAGCTCGCCAGCGATCGCCAGAAGGAGAAGAACTGCATGGGGCACGCGCTCCATTCTTCTTCCCTCTCCCCTTGTGGGAGAGGGGGGACGCGATGCGGCGGCATCGCGGACGGGTGAAGGGCCTGTCTCCGCGGACAAAGACCCCTCATTCGTCGCGGACAATGTCCGCGACACCTTCTCCCACAAGGGGAGAAGGGAGGAAAGAGCTACCCCGCCCCCACCTTCTTCTTCCGCCACGCCAGATGCACGCCGCAGGTGCAGCCGGCCGGGTGCGAGGCCAGTTCCTTGGATGTCTCGTCATTGGCGGGCGTCGCGGCCGGTGCGATCACGGTCTCCTTGGCAGCTTCCTGCGATGGGATGTAGTTCAGGATCGGCGCCAGCCAGCGCTCGATCTCGGCGACCGTCATGGCCTTGCGGGCGGCATAGTCCTCGACCTGGTCGCGCTCGATCTTGCCGACGCCGAAATAGAAGCTCTCCGGGTGGCTGAAGTAGAGCCCGGAAACCGACGAGCCCGGCCACATCGCAAAGCTCTCGGTCAGCGTCACGCCAGCAGTGTTCTCGGCATCGAGCAGCTTGAATAAGGTCTGCTTCTCGGTGTGGTCGGGCTGCGCCGGATAACCCGGCGCCGGACGGATGCCGTCGTATTTCTCCAGGATCAGTTCGTCCGCCGACAGGGCCTCGCCGGACGCGTAGGCCCAGAACTCCTTGCGTACGCGCTGATGCATGCGCTCGGCAAAGGCCTCCGCCAGGCGATCGGCCAGCGCCTTGCACAGGATCGACGAGTAGTCGTCATTGGCGTTCTTGAAACGGTCGGCGACCGCGTCCTCGCCGATCCCCGCCGTGACCACGAAGCCGCCGATATAATCCGGCACGCCGGTCTCGACTGGCGCGATGAAATCGGACAGCGCGGCGTTGAACCGGCCCTCGCGCTTCTCGAGTTGCTGACGCAGCGTGTGCAGGGTCGCGATCGTCCTGGTGCGGGTCTCGTCGGCATAAACAGCGATGTCGTCGCCGACGGCGTTGGCCGGCCAGAAGCCGATGGTGGCGCGGGCAGTGAACCACTTCTCCTGGATGATCTGGTCCAGCATCTTGCGGGCGTCGGCATAAAGCGAGCGTGCAACTTCGCCGACCACGGCATCGTCGAGGATCGCCGGGAAGCGGCCAGCAAGCTCCCAGGTCTGGAAGAACGGCGTCCAGTCGATGTAGTCGGCGAGCTCGGCGAGATCATAGGCGTCGAAGCTCTTCAGCCCGAGGAATGCCGGCTGCTTCGGCGGCGCCGCGGCGAAGTCGATCGTGACCTTGTTGGCGCGGGCGTCGGGAAGCTTCAGCCGCCTCTTGTCGGCCTGGGCGCGGAAATGCGCCGCGGAAATCTTGGCGTATTCGGCGCGAACCTCGGCGGCATAGGCCTGCTTCTTCTCCGTCGACAGCAGCGAGGAGGCGACGCCGACCGCGCGGCTGGCGTCGTTGACATGCACGACCGGGCCGCCCGGATAGTTCGGGTCGATCTTGACGGCGGTGTGCACGCGGCTCGTGGTGGCGCCGCCGATCAAAAGCGGCACGTTCATGCCCTGCCGCTCCAGTTCACCGGCGAGGAAGCTCATCTCGTCGAGCGAGGGCGTGATCAGGCCGGACAGGCCGATGATGTCGGCGTCCTCGGCCTTGGCGGTCTCGATGATCTTGTTGGCGGGCACCATCACGCCGAGGTCGATGACCTCGAAATTGTTGCACTGGAGCACGATGCCGACGATGTTCTTGCCGATGTCGTGGACGTCGCCCTTCACGGTGGCGAGCACGATCTTGCCGGCCGTGTTGCGGCCCTCGGCGCCGCCATTGGCCCGGTTGCGCGCCTTCTCCTCCTCCATGAACGGCATCAGATAGGCCACCGCCTGTTTCATGACGCGCGCCGACTTCACGACCTGCGGCAGGAACATCTTGCCGTCGCCGAACAGGTCGCCGACCACGTTCATGCCGGCCATCAAGGGCCCCTCGATCACGTCGAGCGGGCGCGTCGCGTTCTGCCGCGCGGCCTCGGTATCGGCCTCGATGTACTCGGTGATGCCGTGTACCAGCGCGTGGCTGAGCCGCTTCTCGACCGGCCATTCGCGCCAGGCGAGATCCTGCTCCTTAGTCTGCTTCTCCTTGCCGCGGAATTTTTCCGCCAGCGCCAGCAGCCGCTCGGAGGCACCGGGATCGCGGTTGAGGATCACGTCCTCGCAGACCTGACGCAGCTCGGGATCGATGTCGTCATAGACGATCATCTGCCCGGCATTGACGATGCCCATGTCCATGCCGGCCTTGATGGCATAGTACAGGAACACCGAGTGCATCGCCTCGCGCACCGGTTCGTTGCCGCGGAACGAGAACGACAGGTTGGAGACGCCGCCCGAGATGTGGGCGTGCGGCAGGTTCTGCCGGATCCAGCGCGTCGCCTCGATGAAGTCGACGCCGTAATTGTTGTGCTCCTCGAGGCCGGTCGCGATCGCGAAGATGTTCGGATCGAAGATGATGTCCTCGGGCGGAAAGTCGAGCCGCTCGACCAGGATGTCGTAGGCGCGCTTGCAGATCTCGGTCTTGCGCTTGAACGTATCGGCCTGTCCGGTCTCGTCGAACGCCATCACCACCACGGCCGCGCCGTGGCGCTTGGCCACCGTCGCCTCGTGCAGGAACTTCTCCTCGCCTTCCTTGAGCGAGATCGAGTTCACGATCGGCTTGCCCTGGATGCACTTCAGGCCGGCTTCGATGACGTGGAATTTCGAGGAGTCGACCATGACCGGTACGCGGGCGATGTCCGGCTCGGAGGCGACGAGGTTGAGGAACTCGACCATCGCCTTCTCGGAATCGAGTAGGCCTTCGTCCATGTTGACGTCGATGACCTGGGCGCCGTTCTCGACCTGGTCGCGCGCCACCTGAAGCGCCGCGGTGTAGTCGCCCGCGGTGATCAGCTTGCGGAAGCGCGCCGAGCCGGTGACGTTGGTACGCTCGCCGACGTTCACGAACGGAATGGCGTCGGTCAGCGTGAACGGCTCGAGGCCGGAGAGCCGCAGCCGCGGCTCGATCTCGGGCACGACGCGCGGCTTGTGGGGGGCGACGGCTCTGGCGATCGCCGCGATATGGTCGGGCGTGGTGCCGCAGCAGCCGCCGACGATGTTGACGAGGCCGGCAGCGGCGAATTCGCCGATCAGCCGCGCCATGTAGTCCGGCGTCTCGTCGTACTGGCCGAACTCGTTGGGCAGGCCGGCGTTCGGGTAGGCACAAACCAGGGTGTCGGCGACGCGGCCGATGTCGGCGATGTGGCCGCGCAGATCCTCGGCGCCGAGCGCGCAGTTGAAGCCGATCGTGATCGGCCTGGCGTGCTTCACCGAATGCCAGAACGCCTCTGGCAATTGCCCGGAGAGCAGGCGGCCGGATTTGTCGGTGATGGTGCCGGAGATCATCACCGGCACGTCGATGCCGCGCTCTTCCATCAGCTCGGCGATCGCGTAGAGCGCCGCTTTGGCATTCAGCGTGTCGAAGATGGTCTCGACCAGCAGCATGTCGGCGCCGCCATCCAGCAGGCCGCTGGCCTGTTCACGATAGGCCTTGCGCAAATCGTCGAAGGTCACCGCGCGGTAGCCGGGATTGGCGACATCGGGCGAGATCGAGGCGGTGCGGTTGGTCGGGCCGAGCGCGCCGGCGACGAAGCGCTCCCTGCCGTCTTCGGCCGACACGCGATCGGCCGCGGCGCGAGCGAGCCGGGCGCCTTGCAGGTTCAGCTCATAGGCGAGCTCCGACATGTCGTAGTCGGCCTGCGCGATCGAGGTCGAGGAGAAGGTGTTGGTCGCGACGATGTCGGCGCCGGCGCGCAGATACGCCGCGTGGATGTCCTCGATGGCCTTGGCTTGCGTCAGGATCAGGACGTCGTTGTTGCCCTTGATGTCGCGGTGGAAATCCTTGAAGCGCTCGCCGCGGAACGCGGCTTCGTCGAACAGCAGGCCCTGGATCACCGTGCCCATGGCGCCGTCGAGCACCAGGATCCGTTCGCGGGCAGCCGCGAGCAAGGCGGTACGCTTGGCAGAGACAGGAATCGACATGGATCAGGCAGCCTTCTGTGCGCCATTCGGCCGAATGCCGAGCAGATGGCTGACCGCGAACACCAGGTCCGCGCGGTTCATGGTGTAGAAGTGGAAGGTGTCGACGCCGCGCTTGAACAGCTTCTGCACCTGGCCGGCGGCAACGGTGGCCGCGACCAGCTTGCGGGTCTCGGCATCGTGGTCGAGGCCGTCGAACTTCTCGGCAAGCCAGCCCGGCACGCTGGTGCCGGCGCGGGTGACGAAATTGCGAGCCTGCTTGAAATTGTGCATCGGCATGATGCCCGGCACGATCGGAATCTCGATGCCGCGCGCCCGCACCTTGTCGACATAGCGATGGTAGAGGTCGTTGTCGAAGAACACCTGGGTGATCGCGCGTGTCGCGCCGGCATCGACCTTGGCCTTCAGCGTATCGATGTCGGCGTCGAAGTCGGCGGCTTCAGGATGCTTCTCCGGATAGGCGGACACCGAGATCTCGATGTCGGCGTGGCGTTTCTTGATGCCGGCGACGAGTTCGGCCGAACTCTGGTAGCCGTCCGGATGGGTGAAGTAGGGCGTGCCGATGCCGCCGGGTGGATCGCCGCGCAGGGCCACGATGTGGCGGACGCCGACCTCGTGATAGCGGTCGACGATCTCGTCGATCTCGCTCCGCGAACTGCTGACACAGGTCAGATGCGCGGCCGGCAGCAGATCGGTCTCGCGCAGGATGCGGGCGATGGTGGCATGCGTGCGCTCGCGGGTCGAGCCGCCGGCGCCATAGGTGACGGAGACGAAATTCGGCGTCAGCGGCGCCAGGCGATTGATCGTGTCCCAGAGCGTGCGCTCCATCTCCTCGGTCTTCGGCGGGAAGAACTCGAACGAGATTTTCGGAACGTTTGGCGCACGGTGCCCATTCGGCACGGGAGAAACGGTCTCGGTCATGATACGCAACGGCTCCGCGAGGCAGATGGCTGGCCTGGATATGGAGGCCCCAAGATAAGCGAAACGGGCCGGATCAAACAGCCCATCGGATATGGGAAATTGCCCATTTTAGGAAGAGTAGATGATAAAATCGGTGATCTGGGACGGCTAGTGGGTAGAAGGTTTGTCTAGCGGGGTACAAGTATAATTTATTGATATATAACAACTAAACTCATGATACTTGATCCGGTTGTGGATTGCAACTGTCCGTGGGCAGGATGACTTATGGATGAAATGATGTATTTTGTCCCAATATCCGTGACCGGTGCCGGCATTCCCTCGCGGGACAGCTCTGCACGCCGCGGGTCTTTGTCGCCTCATGACGCCACACTAGGCTGTCGGCCATGATCCCGCTCTCGGTCCTCGATCTGTCCGTCGTCACCACCGGCACCAAGCCTGCGGTTGCGCTACGCAACAGCATCGATCTGGCACGCCATGTCGATGGTCTCGGCTATGTCCGGTATTGGCTCGCCGAACACCACAACCTCGCCTCGGTCGCGAGCCCGGCACCCGATCTGATGATCGGCCAGATCGCGGCGGTGACGCAGCATATCCGGGTCGGCTCCGGCGGTGTGATGCTGCCCAACCATGCGCCGCTGGTGGTGGCCGAGCGGTTCAAGATGCTGGAGGCGCTGTTTCCGGGCCGCATCGACCTCGGCCTCGGCCGGGCACCGGGTACCGATGGTGCGACCGCCTACGCATTGCGCAGCCGGCTCGATCGCCGCGAGGGCGACGACTTCCTCGAGCGGCTGCACGAATTGACGTTGTGGGAGACGCGCGACTTCCCGGCCGGCCACCCCTATAACAATGTCGTGGCGATGCCGGACGATTCGCCGCTGCCTCCGATCTGGCTGCTCGGCTCGAGCGATTATTCCGCCGAGCTCGCCGCCCAGGTCGGGATGGGCTTTGCGTTCGCGCATCATTTCGCCACCCATGACGCTGTTGCGGCGATGTCGAATTATCGCGCGCATTTCAAGCCGTCGGGCTGGCGCGCGGCGCCGCAGGCGATCCTGGCGGTTGCCGCCGTCACGGCGGAGACCGACGCGGAGGCCGAGCGGCTTGCGCTGTCGGCGGATCTCAACCGGCTGCGCCGCGATCGCGGCCAGTATCTGCCGCTGCCGAGCGTCGAGGAAGCGGAGGCCTATCCCTACACCGACGCCGAGCGGGCCTCGATCGCGCGCAACCGGGCGCGGCTGTTCGTCGGCAGCCCCGCAACCGTGATGACGAAGCTGGAGCCACTGATCGCTGCAAGCCAGGCGGACGAACTGATGGTGATCACCGCGGTCTACGACCACGCGGCGCGGAAGAAGTCGTACGGCCTGCTGGCTGAAGCGTTCGGGCTTGCGAAAAAGGAAGGCGCATCATGAGCGTCGTCCCGGCCTGCGCCGGGATGACGCTGGGAAAGATTGCGCGTGCGACTCAATCCTGCGTTTCGCTGAAGGTGGCGCGGAAAGGGTGGCCTGGATAGACGCCGACGATGCGGAATTCGCGCGAGAAGAATTTCAATTCCTCGAGCGCAAAGGCGAGGCCGCGGTCGTCGGGGTGACCGTCGACATCGGCGTAGAATTGCGTGGCGAAGAAATTGCCGTCGACCATGTAGCTTTCGAGCTTGGTCATGTTGACGCCATTGGTGGCGAAGCCGCCCATCGCCTTGTAGAGCGCGGCGGGCAGGTTACGCACCCGGAACACAAAGCTGGTGACCAGCGGCCCCGAGCCCTGCGTGGCCCATTTGGCCTCGCGGGCCAGCACCACGAAGCGGGTGGTGTTGTGGGCCTCGTCCTCGATATCCTCGGCGAGAATGTCGAGGCCATATATGTCGGCGGCGAGGCGGGAGGCGATCGCGGCCACGCTCTTGTCGCCGCGTTCGGAGACATCGCGGGCGCTGCCGGCGGTATCGCCGGCGACGATCGGCTTGATGCCGAGCTTGCGGATCGTGCGCCGGCACTGGCCGAGCGCCTGGACGTGGCTCTCCACGCTCTTGATGTCGGCGAGCTTGACGCCCTTGATCGCCATCAATTGGTGGCGGATCGGCAAGAACCATTCGCCGACGATGAACAGGCCCGAGGCAGGCAGCAGGTGATGGATGTCGGCGACGCGGCCGGCGACCGAGTTCTCGATCGGGATCATGCCGAGATCGGCCTCACCCGAGGAGATCGCGGCCAGCGCGTCCTCGAAGGTCGGGCAGGGCATCGGCTCGGCGTCGGGATAGGCCTCGACGATCGCGATATGGGAATTGGCGCCAGGCTCGCCCTGGAACGCGATTTTCAGTTTCTTGGTCATGGGTGGCTTTTTAGAGCATGATCCGGAAAAGTGGAAACCGGTTTTCCGAAAAGATCATGCTCAACAAAGAGATGCGGCTCAGGCTTTGGAAAGTATTCTGCGGGCGGTTTCGAGGTCGGCCGGGGTGTCGACGCCGCGCGGGACGGTGTCGACGATGGTGACGTCGATGCGCATCCCGGCCTCCAGTGCGCGCAACTGTTCGAGCTTCTCCTGCTGCTCCAGCGGCGAGGGCGGCAGCGTGACGAATCGCTCCAGCGCGGCGCGGCGGTAGGCGTACAGACCGATATGATGATAGCGCGGTCCGTCGCCATGGGGGGCGGTGGCACGGGTGAAATACAGCGCGCGCAAGCGGTTGGCACCGATCGGGGAGCCGATCGCCTTGACGACGCTGGGGGCCTGATCCTCCTCCTCGGTATGGATCTGCGAGGCCAGGGTCGAGATATCGACGGCGGAGTCCGCCAGCGGCGGCATCACGCTGCGGATCGTGTCCGGGGTGATGGTCGGGAAATCACCCTGCAGATTGACCACGATTTCGGCGCTGCCGCCGGGGTCGAGGATCGTCATCGCCTCGTGAATTCGGTCCGAGCCGGAGGGATGGTCGGCGCGGGTCATCACGACCTCGCCGCCCGCGGCCTTCACCGCGGCCGCGATCTCGGCCGTGTCGGTGGCCACCGCAACCCGGCCGATCCCGGCCTCCTCGGCCCGCCGCAGCACATGGACGATCATCGGCGCGCCGGCGATATCGAGCAGCGGCTTGCCGGGCAGTCGGGTGGCGGCCATGCGGGCCGGAATCAGCACCAAGGTACGGGATTGCGTCATTCGTGTCGGGGCCCGTCCGGGCTGCGGAAATTGCCGGGGAGGCGGTTGAATTCGGCGCGTTTATACGGGTTGCCAGAGCGCGGGCAAACCGATATCTCAACCCTGCCTGGGGGAGGCACGAAAGGTCGATTCCCGGGTCTTTCCCGCGGCCGTATTCCCGGCCTGAAGTCGACATTCAAGGCCCGGAGCCTGACCGAAAATGGACTCCTTCGAACTCAACAAAATCCTCGGTGCGGTTCTCGGCACCTGCATCGTCGTCCTGGTGATGAGCTTTGCCGCCGGATCGGTGTTTTCCGCGAAGCTGCCGGAGAAGCCGGGATTTGAGATCGCGGTGAAGGAAGAGTCCCATGGCGCCGGCGGCGAGGCTGCTGCGGCGCCGGCCGAGCCGATCGAAAAGCTGTTGCAGACCGCCTCGGTCGAAAAGGGCGCCGCGGCCGCCAAGAAGTGCGCCGCCTGCCACACCTTCGAAAAGGGCGGCCCCAACCGTGTCGGTCCGAACCTCTACGGCATCGTCAACGAGGCCAGGGGTGAAGGCCGCGGCTTCAATTTCTCGGCCGCGATGAAGGGCAAGGGCGGCACCTGGACCTTCGACGACCTCAACAAGTTCCTGACCAATCCGAAGGGCTTCATCCCCGGCACCGCGATGGGCTTCGCCGGTGTTCCGAAGGACAGCGAACGCGCCGACATCATCGCCTACCTGAATTCGAACTCGGAGCACCCGGCTCCGATCCCAACTGCCTCGAAGTAACGATTTGCTTCGCGCCACCCCGCGAACGAAACGGCCAGGCAATGCCTGGCCGTTTTCGCATGGGGAATCCGCTGTCGCGGGTTTGTTATCGGGACGTTTCGCCGCAGCGGTATTGTTCCCGGGCAATTATCATGAGGAAAAAGCAACGTAATCTGTCGAACCGTTGCCTTATATTGGGTCCCATCTAGGCGGGGCTGCAAGCAGGAAGACCGAATTTGGCGATCACCCGACGACACCTCCTTCAAGGCAGCGCACTGGCGGCAATCGCGCCGGCGCTCGGACTGAACCCCAGCCTGTCGGCGATCACGCCGGCATTCGCCGACGATGCCCCGAACGGGCTGAAATGGCGGCACGGTCTCTCGACCTACGGCGAAATCAAATACCCCGCCGACTTCAAGCGCTACGACTACGTCAATCCGGATGCGCCCAAGGGCGGCGTGGTGCGGTTGTTCCAGCCCGGCACTTACGACAGCTTCAACCTCGTGGTTGCGGGCTTGAAGGGCACGGTTTCGGCTGCCGTCGCCCGCATCTACGATTCGCTGATGGAAGCCTCGCTCGACGAGCCGGACACGTATTACGGCGAACTCGCCGAAGGCGCGACCTTTCCAGATGACTTCTCCTACGTGACCTACCGGCTGCGGCCGGGGTCGCGTTGGCATGACGGCAAGCCGGTCACGCCCGAGGACGTGATCTTTTCGTTCGAGGCGTGGAAGGCCAATAGCCCGATGTTCAGCGGCTATTATCGGCACATCACCAAGGCCGAGAAGGTCGGCGATCGCGACATCAAGTTCACCTTCGACAGCCCGGGCAACCGCGAGCTGCCGATGATCACCGGTCAGCTCATCATCCTGCCCAAGCACTGGTGGGAGGGCTCCGACGCGCAGGGCAACAAGCGCGACGTCACCGCGAGCACGCTGGAGCCGCCGCTCGGCTCCGGTCCCTACAAGATCAAGGAATTCGTCGCCGGCCGATCCGTGGTGCTCGAGCGCGTCAAGGATTACTGGGGCAAGGATATCCCGATCGCGGTCGGGCAGAACAATTTCGACGAACTGCGCTACGAGTATTTCCGCGACGACACGGTTGCGCGCGAGGCACTGAAGGCCGACCAGTTCGACTGGTACCTGGAGCGCAGCGCGAAGGAATGGGCGTCGGCCTATGACGTGCCGCCGGTGCGCGAGAAGCGGTTGCTCAAGGAGCTCTTCACCGTCCGCAATCAGGGCCGGATGCAGGGCTGGGTGTTCAACCTGAGGCGCCCGAAATTCACCGATGTCAGGCTGCGCCGCGCCTTCAACTACGCGTTCGATTTCGAAGAGATGAATCGCGTGCTGTCGACCGGCGAGTACCATCGCGATTCCAGCTATTTCGACGGCATTCCTGATCTGATGGCGACCGGCCTGCCGGAAGGCAAGGAGCTCGAGATCCTGGAGACCGTGCGCGACAAGGTGCCGCCGGAAGTCTTCACGACGCCGTACAAGGATCCGGTCGGAGGCACGCCTGAAAACGTGCGCGCCAACCTGCGCGAGGCGACGCGGCTGTTGAAGGAAGCCGGCTTCGAGATCCGCGACCGCAAGCTGGTCGATTCCTCCGGCCAGCCGTTCACGGTCGAGATCCTCGGCATCAGCGGCGATTCCGGCATGGAGCGCATCGCGCTGTTCTACAAGCCGAGCCTGGAGCGTCTCGGCATCACCGTCAATCTGCGCGCCGTCGACACCGTGCAGTACCAGAATCGGGTGCGCGATTTCGATTTCGAGATGGTCACCCAGGTATGGCCGCAGTCGATCTCGCCCGGCAACGAGCAGCGTGACAATTTCAGCTCGCAGGCGGCCGATCGGCCAGGCTCGAACAATCTCCCCGGCATCAAGAATCCGGCGGTCGATGCCATCATCGAGCGCATCATCTTCGCCGGCAGCCGCGCCGATCAGATCGCCGCCGCCAAGGCGCTGGACCGGGTGTTGCTCTGGAACTTCTATTGCGTCCCACACTTCAACTACGACAAGCAACGCTACGTCTACTGGGATCGCTTCAGCCGTCCCGACCCGCTGCCGAAATACGGCGTCTCGGGATTCCCGAATCTCTGGTGGTACGACGCCGACAAGGCGGCCAAGCTCAAGCGTTCATAAGATCGAAGGATTCGCGCATGGCGCTATTCTCCCGTCGGCACGCACTCGGTCTCGGCATCGGTGCGTTGAGTGCTGCAGGATTGCGTGTCGCACCGGCGGCAGCCGACAACGGACCCGAAATGCACGGCATGTCGGTGTTCGGCGACCTGAAATACCCGGCGGATTTCCAGCAGTTCGACTACGTCAATGTGAAAGCGCCGAAGGGAGGCGCGTTCTCGTTCATCCCCTCGGTCCGCGGCAACAATCAGTCCTACTACACCTTCAACTCGCTGAACGCCTACATCCTGAAGGGCGAAGGTGCGCAGGGCATGGACATGACGTTCGCGACGCTGATGTCGCGCGCCAATGACGAGCCCGACGCGATGTACGGCCTTGCCGCGAAGTCGGTGCAGATCTCGCCGGACAAGCTGACCTATCGCTTCACCATGCGTCCCGAGGCGCGTTTCCACGATGGTTCGAAGCTGACCGCGCACGACGTCGTGTTCTCGCTCGCGACGCTGAAGGAAAAGGGGCACCCGCTGATCCAGGTGCAGCTGCGCGACTTCGTCAAGGCCGAGGCGCCCGATGATGCGACGGTGGTCGTGACCTTCGCGCCGGATCGTGCGCGCGACGTGCCGCTGTTCGTCGCGAGCCTGCCGATCTTCTCCAAGGCCTACTACGCGACGCGCGCGTTCGATGAATCGACGCTCGATACGCCGCTCGGCTCGGGGCCGTACAAGGTCGGCCGGTTCGAGGTCAACCGCTACGTCGAGTTCGACCGTGTCAAGGACTGGTGGGGCGCCGACCTTCCGGTCAGTCGCGGCAGCTACAATTTCGATACCGTGCGCTATGAGTTCTATCGCGACCGCGACGTGGCTTTCGAGGGCTTCACCTCGAAGAGCTATCTGTTCCGCGAGGAGTTCACCGCCCGGGTCTGGGCGACGCGCTACGATTTCCCCGCGGTGAAGGATGGCCGCGTCAAGCGCGAGACCCTGCCCGACGACACGCCGTCCGGCGCGCAGGGCTGGTTCATCAACATGCGCCGCGACAAGTTCAAGGAGCCGCGGGTGCGCGAGGCGTTGATCAACGCCTTCGACTTCGAATGGACCAACAAGACCATCATGTACGATGCCTATGCGCGAACGGTGTCGCCGTTCCAGAATTCGGACATGGTGGCGGAGGGGCCGCCGTCACGCGAAGAGCTCGTGCTGCTCGAGCCGTTTCGCGGCCAGGTCCCCGACGAGGTGTTCGGTCTGCCCTTCGTGCCGCCGATGTCGGATGGCTCCGGCCAGGATCGCGCGCTGTTGCGCAAGGCGGTGCAACTGCTCAGCGAGGCCGGCTATCCCATCAAGGATGGCAAGCGCGAGCTGCCGAACGGAGAGCCGTTCACCATCGAATTCCTGGTCGATGAGCCCTCGTTGCAGCCGCATCATGGCCCCTACATCAAGAATCTCGGAACGCTCGGCATCGACGCGACGTTCCGGCTGGTCGACGCGGTGCAGTACCGCGCCCGTGTCGAGGATTTCGATTTCGACATGACCATGCAGCGCTTCAGCTTCTCGGCGACGCCGGGCGACAGCATGCGGCCGTTCTTCTCCTCGCAGGCGGCGAAGACCAAGGGCTCCTACAATCTCGCGGGCATCGCCAATCCCGCGATCGACGCGCTGATCGAGAAGATCATCGGCGCCAACAGCCGCCAGGAGCTGACGATCGCCTGCCGCGCCTTCGACCGCGTCTTCCGGGCCGGCCGTTACTGGGTGCCGCAATGGTACCGCAACACGCATCCGATCGCCTATTGGGACCAGTTCGGTCATACCGAGAAGCTCGCCAAATATACCCAGGGCGTCGGTGCGCCCGACAATTGGTGGTATGATGCGGCCAAGGCCGCCAAGCTCGAACAGGCGAAGTAGCCGATGAGCGCCTATATCGCCCGACGCGTCCTGCTGATGCTGCCGACGTTGCTCGGCATCCTGTTCGTCTCCTTCGTGGTGGTGCAATTTGCGCCCGGCGGCCCGGTCGAGCGCGTCATCGCGCAGATCAACGGCGCCGACACCGGCGGCACCTCGCGGGTGTCGGGCGGCGGCGGCGATTTCGGTGCGCAGCGCGGCCAGGGCGCCGCAGCGTCCGGCGCCGTCAACTCCAAATACCGCGGCGCGCAGGGCCTCGATCCCGACTTCATCAAGAAGCTCGAAGTGCAGTTCGGCTTCGACAAGCCGGCGCCGGAGCGGTTCGCGCTGATGGTGTGGAATTTCGCGCGGTTCGATTTCGGCAATAGCTATTTCCGCAGCGTCAGCGTGTTGCAGCTGATCAAGGAGAAGCTGCCGGTCTCGATGTCGCTCGGCATCTGGATGACGCTGCTGACCTATCTGATCTCGATTCCACTCGGCATCCGCAAGGCGGTGAAGGACGGTTCGCGGTTCGACACCTGGACTTCGGCCGTGATCATCATCGGCTTCGCGATTCCGGGCTTCCTGTTCGCGATCCTCCTGATCGTGCTGTTCGCCGGCGGCTCGTTCCTCAACATCTTCCCGCTGCGCGGCCTGACCTCGGACGGCTGGTCGCAATTCCCCTGGTATTGGAAGATCATCGACTATTTCTGGCACCTGACGTTGCCGCTGGTGTCGATGGCGCTCGGCGCCTTCGCCACCATGACGCTGCTGACCAAGAACTCGTTCCTCGACGAGATCCGCAAGCAATATGTGATGACCGCGCGCGCCAAGGGTTGCAGCGAGCGCCAGGTGCTTTACGGCCACGTCTTCCGCAACGCCATGCTGATCGTGATCGCGGGCTTCCCGGGGGCGTTCATCCACGCATTCTTCTCGGGCTCGCTGCTGATCGAGACCATCTTCTCGCTCGATGGCCTCGGCCTGCTCGGCTTCGAAAGCGTGTTGAACCGCGATTATCCGGTGGTGTTCGGCACGCTGTTCATCTTCTCGCTGGTCGGATTGGTGGTCAACCTGCTGTCCGATCTCGCCTACATGTGGATCGATCCGCGGATCGACTTCGAGGCGCGGGAGGTCTGATGACGATGCTCGCGCCCCAGCCGGTCGAGACCACGACGCAATCGCCGCTCGGCGAGGCGGTGCCCGCGACGCGCCACGGCTTCTCGCCGTCGCCGCTGAACAAGCGGCGCTGGCAGAACTTCAAGGCGAACCGCCGCGGCTACTGGTCGTTCTGGATTTTCGTCGTGCTGTTCGTGGCGTCGCTGTTCGCCAATTTCATTGCCAACGACAAGCCGCTGGTCGTCAAATATGACGGCCATCTCTACTGGCCGGTGATTTTCACCTATGCCGAGACCACCTTCGGCGGCGACTTCGAGACCGCGGCCGACTATCGCGATCCCTACTTGCAGAAGCAGATCGCCGCCAAGGGCGGCAGCATGATCTGGCCGCCGATCCGCTACTCCTACGACAGCCGCAACCTCGACCCGCCGACCGCGGTGCCATCGAAGCCGACCTGGCTCCTGACCGAGGCGCAGTGCGCGGACGTGGTGAAGCGCAAGGGGCTGACCGGCTGCCGCGACCTCGAATACAATTGGCTCGGCACCGACGACCAGGGCCGCGACGTCGTCGCGCGGCTGATCTACGGCTTCCGCATTTCGGTGCTGTTCGGCCTGACGCTGACCATCCTGTCCTCGATCATCGGCATCGCCGCCGGCGGCGTGCAGGGCTATTTCGGCGGCTGGACCGATTTGATCTTCCAGCGGCTGATCGAGATCTGGACCGCGATCCCCTCGCTCTATCTGCTGCTGATCATCTCGGCGGTGCTGCCGCCGGGCTTCTTCATCCTGCTCGGCATCCTCCTGCTGTTCTCGTGGGTCTCGCTGGTCGGCCTGGTGCGCGCCGAATTCCTGCGCGGCCGCAACTTCGAATATATCCAGGCGGCGCGCGCGCTCGGCGTCTCCAACGGCACGATCATGTTCCGCCATCTGCTGCCGAACGCGATGGTCGCGACCATGACGTTCCTGCCCTTCATCGTCTCGTCCTCGGTGATGACGCTGACCGCGCTGGATTTCCTCGGCTTCGGCCTGCCGCCTGGCTCGCCCTCGCTCGGTGAATTGCTGTCGCAGGGCAAGGCCAACGTGCAGGCGCCGTGGCTCGGCCTCACCGGCTTCTTCTCGGTCGCGATCATGCTGTCGCTCCTGATCTTCATCGGCGAAGCGGCGCGCGACGCGTTCGATCCGCGCAAGACGTTCTCGAGGGGCTGACGCATGGACGCGACCAACCAGCCCCTGCTCGACGTCAGCGACCTCTCGGTCGCGTTCGGCCGTTCGCGCGCGGTCGACGGCATCTCGTTCTCGATCAAGCGCGGCGAGTGCGTCGCATTGGTCGGCGAATCCGGCTCGGGCAAATCCGTCAGCGCGCTGTCGGTCTTGAAGCTGTTGCCCTATCCGGCGGCATCGCACCCCACCGGCGCGATCCGCTTCCGCGGCCGTGACTTGCTGACCGCGTCCGACCAGGAGATGCGAGAGGTCCGGGGCAACGACATCTCGATCATCTTCCAGGAGCCGATGACCTCGCTCAATCCGCTCCAGACCATCGAGACCCAGATCGGCGAGATCCTGTCGCTGCATCGGGGCGTTAGTGGGGCGACGGCGCGGGCGCGGACATTGGAATTGCTCGGCCAGGTCGGCATCCCCGACCCGGAGACGCGGCTGAAGAGCTATCCGCATCAATTGTCCGGCGGCCAGCGCCAGCGCGTCATGATCGCGATGGCGCTCGCCAATGAGCCGGATCTGTTGATCGCCGACGAACCGACCACCGCGCTCGACGTCACCGTGCAGGCGCAGATCCTGGCCTTGCTCGCCGAGATCCGGGCACGGCTCGGCATGAGCCTCTTGTTCATCACCCATGACCTCGGCATCGTCCGCCGTATCGCCGACACGGTCTGCGTGATGAACGATGGCAAGATCGTCGAGCAGGGGCCGGTGGAGCAGGTCTTCACCGCGCCGAAGCATGCCTACACCAAGGCGCTGCTCGCCGCCGAGCCGAAGCCCGATCCGGCGCCGCCGCAGCCCGATGCGCCGGTGGTGATGTCGGCCGACAATCTCAAGGTCTGGTTTCCGATCAAGCGCGGGCTGCTGCGCTCGACGGTCGGCCACATCAAGGCGGTCGATGGCGTCAGCCTCGCGGTGCGCAAGGGCGAGACGCTCGGCGTGGTCGGCGAATCCGGCTCGGGCAAGACCACGCTCGGGCTGGCGCTGCTCAGGCTGATCTCGTCCGATGGCCCGATCGTGTTCCTCGGCAAGGATATCCAGGGACTGCGCTTCAAGCAGATGCGGCCGTTCCGCCGCGACATGCAGATCGTGTTCCAGGACCCGTTCGGCTCGCTCAGCCCGCGCATGTCGGTGGCCGATATCATCGCCGAGGGCCTCGAGGTGCACCAGCCGCAGCTGTCGCGCGAAGAGCGCGAGGCGCGGGTGATCAAGGCGTTGAAGGATGTCGGGCTCGATCCGGAATGGCGCTTCCGTTATCCGCATGAATTCTCAGGCGGCCAGCGCCAGCGCATCTCGATCGCGCGCGCGGTGGTGCTGGAGCCGAATTTCGTCGTGCTGGACGAGCCGACCTCGGCGCTCGACATGCTGTTCCAGGCGCAGATGGTCGATCTGCTCCGCGATCTGCAACGCAAGCGCGAACTCACCTACATGTTCATCTCGCACGATCTGCGCGTGGTGGCCTCGCTCGCGAGCCATCTGATCGTGATGAAATCCGGCAAGGTCGAGGAGGAGGGGCCGGCCTCCGAGCTGTTCAAGAATCCGAAGAGCGAATACACCCGCGCCCTGTTCGCCGCCGCGTTCCGGTTGGAGACGGACGGCGAGGGGGCGGTCGCGACGTGACCCATGCTCGTCATTCCGGGGCTCGCGAAGCGAGAGCCCGGAATCCATCAGGCCGCGGATTCTGACGATGAATGGATTCCGGGCTCGACGCTACGCGTCGCCCCGGAATGACAGTGCAAGCTAAAGCCGCTTGATTGCCAGCACGTCGCTGCCGGCGGCCTTGATCCGCGCAATCGCAGCCTGCGTGTTCTCCACCACGGTCGCCATGTGATGCGCATTGGCGTGCACGATCGTCGTCGCGTCGCGCATAATGGCGACGTGGCCCTTCCAGAAGATCAGGTCGCCGCGCTGCAAATGCCTGGATTCTGCGGTCGTCAATTCGCGGCCGAGCCCGTCCTGCTGCATGTCGCTGTCGCGCGGGCAGCCGGTGCCTGAGGCGGTCAGCGCGATCTGCACCAGACCGGAGCAATCGATCCCGAGACTGGACTTGCCGCCCCACAGATACGGTGTGCCGACGAATTGCTCGGCGACGCCGACGAAATCCGGCGCCATCGCATCGAGCGGCGCGAGATGCTGGCGCGGCAAATGCCAGCCTTCGCGGGTGACCGCGAACGCACCGTCCTCGCGGAGGATGGCGAGCTTCGTCCCCATCGGCAGTGCCTCGACCGGCGGCAACTTGATCGAGGCGCCCGGAAACGCCAGTGTTCGCAGCGCGGTCACCTTGTGGGTCGGCGCGGCGCCTGGCGCCGTCAGCGCGGCCTCGGGAATCCATCCGACATAGCCGTCATCGGCGAGCTGGCCCCAGGCCCAGCCTTCCCCGTTGCGATCGTACACCGTGACACGCTCGCCGCGCAGGGCTTGCGTCATCTGTTCGGCGTCGGCCGCCGGCGCGCGGCGCAGCGGGGCGATGGCGTCGCTGACCTCGAATACCTTGCCCTCGACGAAGCGTGCGGCTTTGACCTTGCCCTCGAGATACTTTGCCGCGATGTCGTCGCGGACCGGGGTCAACCTGGGATCATGCATAGCGCTGGCTCAGCAATTTGTAGATTGCGCGCGCGGCCTGGCACTCGCCGCCTTCGGGCCGGCCGGGCTTCGCCGACGGCGTCCAGCCATAGATGTCGACATGCAGCCAGCTCCGCGCGTGCTCGACAAAGCGCTGGAGGAACAGCGCGCAGGTGATCGAGCCCGCAAAACCGCCCGACGGCGCGTTGGTGATGTCGGCGGTCTTGGAGTCCAGCCAGGAATCATAGGCGGGCCACAGCGGCATCCGCCACAACGGATCGTTCTCGCGCCTTGCATGCGCGGCGACGTCGTCGGCGAGCGCGTCGTCATTGGTGTAGAACGGCGGCAGGTCCGGGCCCAGCGCCACCCGTGCCGCGCCGGTCAACGTGCCCAGATCGACCAGCAGATCGGGCTTCTCCTCGTCGGCCAGCGCCAGCGCGTCGGCCAGCACCAGCCGCCCCTCGGCGTCGGTGTTGCCGATCTCGACGGTGACACCCTTGCGCGATTTGAAGATGTCGAGCGGCCGGAACGCGTTGCCGGCAACCGCGTTCTCGACCGCGGGGATCAGCACGCGCAGCCGCACCTTCAGCTTCGCGTCCATCATCATCTGCGCCAGCGCCAGCACATTGGCGGCGCCGCCCATGTCCTTTTTCATGATCAGCATGCCGCTCGACGGCTTGAGGTCGAGCCCGCCGGTGTCGAAGCAGACCCCCTTGCCGACCAGCGTCACCTTCGGATGTGCCGGATCGCCCCAGCTCAGATCGATCAAACGCGGCGCCCGTGTCGAGGCCATGCCGACGGCGTGGATCAGCGGGAAATCTTCCGCGAGCTCGTCGCCGCTGACGCAATTGAAGGCGGCGCCGAACCGAGTTGCGAGATCGCGCGCGACCTCCGCGAGTTCGGCCGGACCCATGTCGTTGGACGGCGTGTTGATCAGATCACGGGCGAGCGCGGCCGCCTCGGCCATCCGGGTGATTTCGGCGGCGTCGACGCCATCGGGCGGCACCAGGCGAGTCTCAGGTGCCTTGTTCTTGCGATAGCGGCCAAAGCGATAGCAGCCGAGCGCGAAGGCGAGCGCGGCGAGCCTTGCGTCATGCGGCGCATTGGCAAAACGGTACACGCCCGGCGGCAGCAGGCCGGGCAGCGCCCCGGGCCGGAACGGATCGCGCGCCTTGTGGTCGGCGTCCTCGAGGCCGAACAGCACCTGCGCGATGCCGCCATCGGCCGCCGGCAGGGCGAGGGACTTGCCGGGCTTGGCCTCGAAGCCATTGGCCTCGGCGAACTGCCGTGCCGGCCCCGGCAGTGCGCCCCGGATCTCGTCCCAGGTCGCCTTGGTGACGAAGGTGATCGGCGTTGCGGCGGTCGTCGCGGCGGTCTCGAACACGGATGGCATGCGGCTCTCGGCTGTTCTGGCGTGGTTGTTGGTGACTAACACGCCTGTCGCGGTCGATGGTAGCGCGCCCGCGGCTCGTGCGCGTGCGGGGCCGGAACCGGACGCGGCGGCTGCGAGCTGGCCCAGTTAACCAGACGTTAGGGTTAACAGTCTATTGCTGGCACGCTCGGTTGGAACCATTCGCCCGATTTCGTGAGTCACAGTGCCATGCGTCGACAGTCCTATTTGACCCGGCATCTCGCTTCCGCAGCCTTCGTGGCAGTTCTGGCCGCAGGGCTGGGCGGATGCCAGACCATGTCCGACGTGACCGGATCGATCGCGTCCCGCTCCGATCCCACGCCCGATGATCCGCGCCGTGCCGCCGAGGTCTATGGCGAGCGCTATCGCAAGAATCCAAAGGACGTCGACGCGGCGATCGCCTACGGCCAGGCCTTGCGCGCGAGCGGGCAGCGCGCCCAGGCCTGCGCCATGCTGGAGCAGGCCACCATCACCAACCCGGGCAACAAGACACTGCTCGCCGCCTATGGCCGCGCGCTGGCCGACAACGGCAATTCGCAGGCCGCGTTCGACGTGCTCGGCCGCGCGCACAGCCCTGACAATCCGGACTGGCGCATCCTTTCGGTGCAGGGCACCACGCTCGACAAGATGAACCGGCATGAGGAGGCGCGGCGTTATTACGCCAGCGCGCTGCGGCTGGCCCCGGACGAGCCGTCGGTGCTGTCCAATCTCGGCCTGTCCTACATGCTCACCAAGGAATTGCCGAAAGCCGAGGAGACGCTGCGCAAGGCCTATGCCAGTGCCCGCGCCGACAGCCGGATCCGGCAGAACCTCGCACTCGTCGTCGGCCTGCAAGGCCGCTTCGCGGAGGCCGAAACCATCGTCAAGGCCGACCTGCCGGCGGATGAGGCCGCCGCCAATGTCGCCTATCTGCGCGACATGCTGAACCGCAAGGACGGACCACGCACCGCGTCGCGCGCTGCTCCCGGCGCGCCGGTCGTCGCCAAGGACGATTGAGCTCCCGGCTCCGCCGCGCTTCCAGTTTCACGCACCCAAAAGAAACGCCCGGCATTGCCGGGCGTTTTCGCGAGCCTAGAGTCCCGTTCCGATGGAATCGAAACGGGGATCTAGGTTCTTGTCTTGACGCGTTTTCTTCACGCGAACCGGTATCCACTTCGCTCGAAAACGCTCTAGTGGCGCGTCTCAATGCATCGTGGCGATCTTGATGTAGGACGGCCCGAGGATGACGATGAACAGGCAGGGCAGGAAGAACAGGATCATCGGCACGGTCAGCTTCGGCGGCAGTGCCGCGGCCTTCTTCTCGGCCTCGTTCATGCGCATGTCGCGGTTTTCCTGCGCCATCACCCGCAGGCTCTGCCCGAGCGGCGTGCCGTAGCGTTCGGATTGCTGCAAGGCCATGCACACCGACTTCACGCCTTCGAGCCCGGTGCGGCGCGCCAGGTTCTCGTAGGCCGATTTGCGGTCCTGTAGATAGGACAGTTCGGCGGTCGTCAGCGCGAATTCCTCCGACAGCGCGATCGATTGCCCGGCGATCTCGTTGGCGACCTTGCGGAAGGCGACCTCGACCGACATGCCCGACTCGATGCAGATCAGCAGCAGGTCGAGGGAGTCGGGGAAGGCGCGCTTGATCTGGAGCTGGCGCTTGGAGATCGCATTCTTCAGGAACAGCATCGGCGCCTGGAGGCCGGCATATGCCGCGCCGACGCAAATGCCGATCTTGAGCGTGAGCGACCAGGCCGCGCCCGCGATGAAGAACGTATAGATGATCGCGCCGAGCAGCATCACGATCGGCGTCACCGCACGGGCGAACAGGAAGGTCACATAGGGGGCGTGGCCGCGATAACCCGCCATCACGAGCTTCTCGAGCGCGGCCTCCTGGGCCACCCATTTCGTGAGGTTGAGATCGTCGACCACCCTGGAGACGACCTGCTTTGGCGTCTGCCGCAGCGCCACCTTCTCGGTCTTGGACAGACGTTCGCGCTCGCGCTGCCGCAGACGCTCGCGCTCGCTGGCGACCGCCTTCATGCGCTTGTTGAGATCGCCGCCGGCGAGCAGCGGCATCACCAGCGTGTAGACCGTCGCGCTTGCCGCGATGAAGGCAAGCAGCATGGTCATGAACCTGACGTCGTGGAGCTTGGCGATCAGAACATCAATCATGCTGCACCGTCAGAAATCGAAGTTGATCATCTGCTTCATCACAAAGACGCCGATCGACATCCAGACGGCGCAGGCGACCAGCATGAGTTGCCCCATCGAGTTGGTCCACAGCAGGGCGATGTAGTCCGGCGTCGTCAGGAACACCAGGATCATCACGATCGGCGGCAGCGAGCCGATGATGGCGGCGGAAGCCTTCGCTTCCATCGACATCGCCTGGATCTTCTCGGCCATCTTCTTGCGGTCGCGCAGCACGCGCGACAAATTGCCGAGCGCCTCCGACAGGTTGCCGCCGGACTTCTGCTGGATCGCGATCACGATGCCGAAGAAATTCGCCTCCGGCAGCGGCATGCGCTCGTAAAGCCGGGTACAGGCCTCGCCGAGCGGCATGCCGATCGCCTGGGTCTCGATGATCGCAAGGAATTCGCTGCGCAGCGGTTCCGGCGCGTCGTTGACGACGGCCTTGAGCGATTCGAACAGCGGCAGGCCGGCCTTGATGCCGCGTACGATGACGTCGACGGCGTCGGGCAGCGCTTTCAGAAAGGCCTTTTCCCGCCGCTTCTTCAGGAAGCCGAGCAGCCAGCGCGGCACGCCGAGGCCCATGGCAAAGCCGATGCCAGCCGCGCCGAACAGGCCGCCGCCAGCCAGGAACGCGGCGACGAACCCGAACAGGCCGAGGGCACCGGAGATCATCCAGAATTTCTGCTCGGACCACTCCAGGCCGGCCTGCGAGATGCGCAAGCCAAGTGGGACTTTCCGGTCCTTCTGCCGCCGCGCCTCGAGCTCCTTCAACGATCCCTCGACCTGCTCGCGTCGCGTACGTTGGGTGCGGTCGGCCGTGCGTATCGTGGTAGGCTCCGAGCGCGCCACCGATGCGCGGCGGGACTCGGCCTTCTTCTCCCCCGAGAGGTAGGGATACAGGAAGACCCAGGCGATGCCGCCCACGGTCGTGGCGGCGAGGAAGGCGAGGGCGAGGGTTTGCGTCTGCATCCTGCGTACCCCTAGGCCGGCGCGGGCGAGTCGGAGGCGTCGAGCGCCGCCGCAAGCCGCTTCTCTTCATTGTAGTAGCGCGCGCGCTCCCAGAACCGCGGCCGGCCGATGCCGGTGGAACGATGCTTGCCGATGATCTTGCCGTTGGCGTCTTCCCCGACAACGTCGTACAGGAAGATGTCCTGGGTGATGATGGTGTCGCCTTCCATGCCCATCACCTCGGTGATGTGGGTGATGCGGCGCGAACCGTCGCGCAGGCGCGCGGCCTGCACGATGATGTCGACCGAGGCGCAGATCATCTCGCGAATCGTGCGTGAGGGAAGCGAAAAGCCGCCCATCGTGATCATGGATTCGCAGCGCGACAGCGCTTCGCGCGGATTGTTGGCGTGCAGCGTGCCCATCGAGCCGTCGTGGCCGGTGTTCATCGCCTGCAACAGGTCGAACGCTTCGGGTCCGCGGACTTCGCCGACGATGATGCGCTCGGGACGCATGCGCAGGCAGTTGCGCACCAGTTCGCGCATCGTGACCTGGCCTTCGCCTTCGATGTTCGGTGGCCGGGTTTCCAGCCGCACCACGTGCGGCTGCTGCAGCTGAAGTTCCGCGGCGTCTTCGCAGGTGATGATGCGTTCGTCGTGCTCGATATAGTTGGTCAGGCAGTTCAGTAGCGTGGTCTTGCCCGAGCCGGTACCGCCGGAGATGATCACGTTGCAGCGGACACGGCCGATGATCTGCAAGATGGTCGCGCCTTCCGGCGTGATCGCGCCGAACTTGACGAGCTGCTCCAGCGTCAGCTTGTCCTTCTTGAATTTGCGGATGGTGAGCGCGGGCCCGTCGATCGCCAGCGGCGGCACGATGGCGTTGACGCGGGAGCCGTCGGCGAGGCGGGCGTCGCAGATCGGCGAGGATTCGTCGACACGCCGGCCGACCTGGCTGACGATGCGCTGGCAGATGTTGAGAAGCTGCTGGTTGTCGCGAAAGCGGATGCCGGTGCGCTGGATCTTGCCGGCGACTTCGATGAACACCGTGCCCGCGCCATTGACCATGATATCGGCGATGTCGTCGCGCGACAGCAGCGGCTCCAGCGGGCCGTAACCGAGCACGTCGTTGCAGATATCGTCGAGCAGCTCCTCCTGCTCGGCGATCGACATCACGATGTTCTTGATCGCGATGATCTCGTTGACGATGTCCCGGATTTCCTCGCGCGCCGACTCGCTGTCCAGCTTGGCGAGCTGGGCAAGGTCGATCGCCTCGATCAGGGCGCCGAAGATCGTCGCCTTGACCTGGTAGTAGTTGTCCGAGCGGCGGGCTTCCATGGCGGGAGCAGGCGGCGGCTTGCTCGGTGCCAGCGGCGGTGAGGAGATCGCCGGGGCGACGGACTCGCGCGCCATCGCCGACGGGCCGGCAGGCTCCGGCGTCTGAAACGCGGGCTTGGGTGCCCGCACGTCCCCATCGTTTCCGCTACGCTTACCAAACACGACGTCTTGACTCCATGCGGACCACTATTTGGACCGCAGCTTTTCGAGCAGGGGCGACAGGAAGGACCCCCTCGGCTTCTTGGTCTCGCCGCGGCCTGTCAGCCGCTGCGCCATTTGCAGGAACATCTCGACCGCGCGGTGATTGGCGGAGATTTCGGCGATCATCTGGCCGTTGTTGGCGGCCGAACCGAAGATCTGCGGATCGAACGGGATGGCGGCGATCGGCTGGCTCTCGATCGCCTTGGCGAATTCGCCCGCCGCGATCTCCGGGCGCTTCGGCACGCCGACCTGGTTCAGGCAGTAGAGCGGCGCACGGTCGTTCGGCCGCGACGCCTTCAACAGGTCGAACATGTTCTTGGCATTGCGCAGATTGGCAAGGTCGGGCGCCGCCACGATCAGGATGTCGTCGGCTGCGATCAACGCGCGCTTGGTCCAGCCGGACCATTGGTGCGGCACGTCGAGCACGATGCAGGGCATCGTGGTGCGCAGCGTATCGAAGATCGCATCGAAGGCTTCCGCGCCGAAATCGTAGACCTTGTCCAGCGTGGCCGGCGCCGCCAGCAGGCTCAGATGGTCGGTGCATTTCGACAGCAGGCGGTCGACGAAGGCGGTGTCGACGCGGTCCGGGGAGAACACGGCGTCGGCGATGCCTTGCGCCGGATCCTGGTTGTAGTTGAGGCCGGCCGTGCCGAATGCAAGGTCGAGATCGGCGACGACGGAATCGAGCGCCAGGTCGCGCGCGATCGCCCAGGCGACATTGTGGGCGATCGTCGAGGCGCCGACGCCGCCCTTCGCGCCGACGACGGCGACGACGCGGCCGACCGCCTTGGCTTCCGGCGCCGAGAACAGGTTGCAGACCGCGCGCACCACGTCGATCGCATGGGCCGGCGCGATCACGTAGTCGCTGACGCCGCGGCGCACCAGCTCGCGGTACAGCGTGACGTCGTTGATCCGGCCAATCACGACCACGCGGGTGCCGGCATCGCAAACGGTGGCGAGCTGGTCGAGGCCGGCCAGGATATCGCCGCGGCCCTCGGTTTCGAGGATGATGACGTTGGGCGTCGGTGCCGAACGATAGGCCTCGATCGCGGCGGTCATGCCGCCCATCTGGATCTTGAGGTGAGCCTTGGCCAGGCGGCGATCTTCGCCCGCCGACTGTACGGCGGCAGCGGTCTCGACCGTTTCGCAGAACGCCTGGACCGAAACCCGTGGCGCCGGAGCGATATGGTCGTCCACGGCCTGCGACGTGGCGTCCGTCTGCTCCTCGGAATTTTGCTGCGCGTAGGTGATCATTTTCCTGTGTCGCTTAGCTTGGCCTTGTCGGATTCGGGATACGTCGTGGCGGTGGGGGTGCCCTTGCGATATTTGTCGAAGGCGATATTGCGACGCGACGTGTAGGCAGGTGTCTCCGCGCGCGGCTGCACGAGGTCAGTCGGGTCCGCGACCATGGCGGCGAGGTTACGCTGGTTGGCGCAACCGAAATTATAGTACTGCTTGTTTTCGATGTAGGACCCGTTGTGGATCGACGGGCCGAGATCCTCCGGCCAGATGCCGCACGGTCCGGCGGTGGCCGTGATCTTCGGATAGTTGACCCGGATCGCCGGCAACTGGCGCGGGTCCTCGGGATGAACCTTGCGCACCAGGATGCCGCGCGGCGGCACGCCGGCGGCGGTGAAGGTGGCCTGGATCTCGCGCAGGGATTCCTGGGCGGCCCGTGCGTTCGGCGTGTCGTAGGGAACGTCGACGGTGACGGCGCCGGTGCCCTCGCGCATCCAATCTTGCGCCATCCCCATCACCTCGGCGCGCTGCTCGGCGGTCAGGCCGCCGCGGCTGCGGCCGACGAAGACCACGATCGAGCGGTCGGCCTCGGTGATCGCGATCGGATGACGCTGGCGATAATCGGCCGGCGCGTTCACCATCGCGAAGCTGTTGTCGGCGTCGTGCTGGCATGCACCAAGCGTCATGGCAAGACCGATCAGCGCTGCGGCGAGGGCGATGCTGCGCTTGTAATCGGCGGGGGTCCTGGATGTGGTCTGTGTCATCGTCCGCCTCAGTCGGTAATGAAGCCGTAGGTGCCGCGGTAATTCCGCGCCGGCTCGGTGCGGCCGGGCACGCCATAGACGCGATTGATGCTGCCCAGCAGATCGGCCTGCGGATCGGACGCGTTGGCGAAGCCGTCATCCGGACGCGAGAGGTCCTTCTGCGCCACCGCGCGAACGACATAGGGCGTCACCAGCACCATCATCTCGGTCTGGTTGTTGACGAAGTCGCGGCTGCGGAACAGCGTGCCGAGCACCGGCAGCGACCCAAGGCCGGGAAGGCCATTGATCGCCTGCTTGGTCTGGTCCTGGATCAGGCCGGCCATGGCCATCGAGCCGCCCGAGGGGATCTCCAGCGTGGTCTCGGCGCGGCGGGTCTTGATCGAGGGGATCGTCGTGCCACCCGCGCCGCCCGTCAGCGAGTTCTCGGTCGAGACTTCCGACACTTCCGTCATGACGCGCAGGCTGATCCGTCCTTCGGTCAGCACCACCGGCGTGAAGTTGAGCGAAATGCCGAACTTCTTGAAGCTGACCGTCTGGACGCACTGCCCGATCGCGCCGCCCGTCGTGGTCTGACAGGTCACGCCGGTCGGAATCGGAAACTCGCCGCCGGAGATGAAGGTGGCCGATTCGCCCGAGATCGCGGTCAGGTTCGGTTCGGCGAGCGTCCGCACCACGCCGGCGCTTTCCATCGCGCGGATCGTCGCCGACACCGACGGCGCCGAGCCGAACGAGGTGGTAAGGGCGTTAGTCGGGACCAGCGGCGCGTTGTTCGCCGTGAACGGGTTGGCGTTGGCGAACTTCACCACCGCCGTGCCGTAGTTGAGGTTTGCCGTGAGGTCGATGCCGAGCTGCTTGATCAGGCTGCGCGAGACTTCGGCGACGGTGACTTTCAGCATCACCTGGTCGCGGCCGCGAACCGCGATGGAGTTCACGACCTTGTCGGCGCTGCCGACCAGCCGGCCCGCGATCTCGCCGGCCTGCTGTGCCTCGATCGGGCTCGCCGCGCTGCCGGTGAGGAGCACGCCGTCGGCCACGCCCTCGATCTGGATATCGGCGTTCGGCAATGCCGCCCGCAGCGCCGCCCGCACGCCGTTGAGGTCGCGCTTGACGGCGATGTCGTAAGCCGCGATCTGCTGGCCGGCCGCATCGAAGAACACGATGTTGGTCTGGCCCACCGTGGCGCCGATGATGTAGGCGCGCTGCGCCGAGCGGACCACCGCGTTGGCGATCTTGGGATCGGCAACCAGCACATCCTTGATGTCCCTGGGCAGGTCGATCACGATCGACTTGCCGACGCCGAGTGCGAGGAAGCGGGCATTCATCTGGCCGCCATCAGCCGATGTGGCGGGGGCAGGCGCGGCGCGGTAGTCGCTCGCCATCACCGGTGCCAGCGCCGGGTTGAGCGTGAGCGCCGCGACGGCCGAGAACGACAATGCGCGGACCATGAAGGCCCGCATCGTCCGTTGAGTTGCCCCGCCCTTCATCACATCTGTCCTCATGGTCACTTCTGGGTCGTCGCCTGGTTGGCAACGCCAAAGCGGATGACGTTGATCGTCTCGCCGCGCTTCTGGCGGTTCTCGTCGGTCTTGACGTCGGTCGCGTTGTTGTCGGCAATGCTGCGCAGCGCGAGCGACAGGACGCCGCTCTGGCGCGCGCGCGCCAGCGTTTCGGTCTGCTCCGGCTTCAGCTCCAGCGTCACGGTCTTGCCGATCAACGCGTTGGTGCCGTCCTTCTCCTTCGGCGCCTGATCGATCGCGAGCACGCGGATGTTGGTCAGGATGACCTCGGAATTGACGATGTCCGCGCCGTTGCGATCGGGACTCTTGTCGCGCTTGGACAGCAGCACGTCGACCCGGTCATTCGGCAGGATGAAGCCGCCGGCGCCCGTCTCCGGCGAGATTTCGGTCGATACCGCCCGCATGCCGGTCGGCAGGATCGCGGCCATGAAGCCGCTGCCATCGGCCTTGACGAGCTTCTGCTCGCGAATCGGCTCGCCCTGGATGAACGGGGCGCGCGCGATCGAACCGGTGACGTCCTTGATGGCGTCGGCGTTGCTGTCCTTGCGCATGAAGCTCGCGCTGGCGGTTGCGGCCGGCCAGGTCTGCCATTGCAGATCGTCGGGCTTCACCGCCTGGCCGAGGCCGATATCGGTGCGTGCGACCAGGATGTCGACGGTGGGCAGCTGCGCGACGGGGGGAGGAGCCGCCGGCTTGTCTTCGCCTCCGCTCGCAAGATAGAGCGCTGCAAGGCCAGCGCTGCCTGCGATAGCCAGGACCAGAATGCGGGCCTTATCCATTACGCTTCACTTTCCACATGACGCCGCGACGCTGCCGCCGCCGTGATGGGAGTTGACCAGCTATTCGTCAAAGCATGGTTAATGAGGCGTATCTAAATCGCCTTAACGGCGGGTTACCGTTGCATTTTCAACGCAACGCGAAGTGCGCGAGATCGATCGTCTTGATCCAGTCCGTCTCCGGATAGATCAGCAGGGCGCCGAGGGCGAGCGCGATGCCGTAGGGAATTCCGGTCTGCTTGTCGTGCAGCCGGCTGAGCCAGGCCTGGGACGAGAGCGGGTAGGGCAGCGGCCATTGCCGGAGCTGCAACAGCAGCACGGTCAGCGCACCGCCGAACAACGACGCAAAGACCAGATAAGGGAGCAGATGCTCGAACCCGAACCAGAGGCTGGCGGCAGCAGCGACCTTGGCGTCTCCGCCGCCGACCCAGCCCATCGCGAACATGCCGAACGCCACCACGAGAACCAGCGCCCCTGCGCCGGCATGGGTGAGCATGTCATGGACATCCATCCCGGTCAGCGGTGCCAGGACGAAGAAGCCACCCACCAGCGCCAGCGAGATCCGGTTCGGGATCGTCATGGTCAACAGGTCGCTCGCCGCGGCAAAGGCCATCAGGGCCGGAAACAGCATCAAGCGCGCGATGTCGAGGATCATGGGTTCATGCCGTCAAGCTGGAGCTGCGGTCGCGACCCGACGCTAGCGGCCAATGATGAACAATCGGGAAAAAATCGCCGGCGCTTTCGACGGAGGCCGGCAACGGCCCCCGGAAATAGCAAAGGTCCCGGGGATGCCGGGACCTTTGATGCGAATCCACCGGATCCGGCTTACTTCAGCGAGCTCGAGATCGAGTTGAAGGTACCCGAGAGCTTCGTGCCGACGCCGTTGACTGCGGCGATGATCGCGATGGCGATGCCGGTCGCAATCAGGCCGTACTCGATGGCGGTCGCGCCCGATTCATCCTTCACGAAGCGCGAAACGAGGTTCTTCATAAAATGACTCCTGTGTACACGTGGCTGGTCGAACTTGATTTGGTCTCGCCGGCGTTCTCAGCACCGTGACCATTGCGGCACCGTACGGTTGGACGATTTCGGTGCAGTTAATTTGATCGCATAAACTCTGCGGGAACCCGCAGTTGTTGCGCACAGTAAATTTGGAATTAAACCGTCTGCTAAAAATTGCACAATGTTGCTTCGCCGGCAGTGGTGCAGCTGTTCACGGCTCCTTAAGCGCATATCTATACGCATGGGGCTTCCGTCAAGTGAGGCTGCCATGTCCACCCTTCCGATCGAAGTCATCGAGATGCTCGGCCAGACGATGATGAGGGTGGTGCCGATCACGATCGGATTGGCACTGTTCTTCACCGTGCTGGCCCACTTCTGGGCCTGCAATCCGGGCAAGCCGTGGTGGCAGAAGCGCGAGCTCGTCACCGACATCTGCTACTGGTTCTTCGTGCCGGTGTTCGCCCGCGTGCTGCGCATCGGGCTCCTGGTGATCGGCGCTGCCGCGGTGTTCAACGTGCACAGTGCCGACGAGTTGATCTCGTTCTACGAGAATGGCCATGGCCCGCTGTCGCAACTGCCGCTCTGGCTGCAATCGATCATCTTCCTGGTCGCTTCCGACTTCATGCTGTACTGGCTGCACCGGATGTTTCACGGCGGCGGGTTCTGGAAGTACCACGCCATCCATCATTCCTCCGAGGACCTCGAATGGATCTCGGCGGCGCGCTTCCACCCCGTCAATCTCTTGATCGGCACGATCTCGGTCGACGTGATCCTGCTGATGGCCGGCATCTCGCCGAACATCATGCTGTGGGTTGGTCCGTTCACCACATTCCACTCGGCATTCGTGCACGCCAATCTGAACTGGACGCTTGGGCCGTTCAGATATGTGATCGCTACGCCGGTGTTTCATCGCTGGCACCACACCGCGCTCGAGGAAGGCGGCGACACCAATTTCGCGGGTACGTTTCCGCTCTGGGATATCCTGTTCGGGACATTCCGCATGCCCGAAGGCAAGCTTCCCGAGGATTACGGCGTCGACGCCGAACAGGGCGTGCCGGCCGAGATCGGCGGACAGCTGGCCTACCCGTTCCGTCAGTGACGTCGTAGACCGGCCAGTGTCCGCATGAGTGCCGAGACCGCAACCATTCCGCAGGCCAAGGCCTCGGCGATCGCCGAGGTGCCGGCCTGGTTCTGGATGGCGTGCGGCGTCTATGCGCTGCTGCTCGCCGTAGGCTCCAGGCTGCTCGCGGACTCCGACACATACTGGCAGATTGCCGTCGGCCGCTGGATCCTCGACCACCGCGCGCTGCCGTCGGTCGATATCTATTCCTTCACCAAGGCGGGTGCGCCGTGGGTGTCGTCATCCTGGTTGGCGCAGGTCCTGTTCGCCAAGGCCTATGACCTTGCCGGGTGGACCGGGCCGGCGGCGCTGGCGGCGGCCTGCAGCGCCGCCACCTTTGCGCTGCTCACCGCCATCCTCTGCCGGGTGCTGCCGGCGATCCAAGCCAGCCTGATCGCTCTCGCGGCGCTGGTGCTGACATGCGGGCACCTGCTGGCTCGTCCGCATGTACTGGTGCTGCCCATCATGATGGTCTGGGCCAACGGCCTGATGGTCGCCAGCGAGCGGCGCGAGGCGCCCTCGTTCTGGCTGCTGCCGCTGATCGCGCTGTGGGCCAATTTGCATGGCGGGTTTCTGTTCGGCCTGGTGCTGGTGGGCGCGTTCGCCCTCGATGCGATGTGGAATGCCTTGCCGGCGCAGAGATTGTCGCTGGCACTGCGCTGGGCGGCGTTCGGGATCGGCGCGCTGGCGGCTTGCTGCGTGACGCCATATGGATGGGGTTCGATCCTTGCGTCACTGAAGATCCTCAGCCTCGGGGAGCTGTTGCATCTGATTGCGGAATGGATGCCGGCGAATTTCAGTCACATCGACGCGTTCGAGCTCTCCATCCTCGGCTTGATCGGCGCGGCGCTCTATTGCGGGGTCAAGCTGCCGCTGCCGCGGATCGCTTTGGTGCTGGGCCTGCTGCACATGGCGCTGTCCCATGTCAGGAATCTCGAGCTGTTCGCTCTCCTGCTGCCGCTGGCCGTGCTCACGCCGGTGGCCACCCAATTCGGCCTGCGTGCCGCCAATTTCGGCCGACTGAAGGCCGTGCCGGCCGCGCTGCTCGGCGCCGGACTCTGCGCTGCGACCTGGTTCATCGCGGCGCGTCAGGACCTCGCGCCGCCGCCGATCCATTCGCCCGCTGCCGCGGTTGATGCGCTGAAGGCGCACGACGCGCAGCGCGTGCTCAACGATCTGCAGTTCGGCGGCTATCTGATCTGGCGTCAGGTGCCGGTGTTCGTCGACGGGCGCGCCGAGCTCTACGGCGAGACATTCGAGATGGCCTATTACCGTGCGCTCCAACTCAAGGACGTCGACGGCTTCCTCGACCTGCTCAAGCGCTACGACATCGATGCCGTGATGCTCGACCCGACGACCCCCGCCTCGAAATTCCTCGATCATATCGATGGATGGCGACGCCTCTACGCCGACGATCGCGTGGTGGTCCACGTACGCGGCTCCGGCGAGCCGGCCGCGGCGCGTCCCGCCGGGTAGGCGTTCCGGCGCGAGAGGCGGCGGCATCTCCGGAAGTCCGCGACATCCGTGCAATTCGGCGGTCGATTTTTGCTCTTCTTAAATGAATTGGCGTCAGATTCGGCAGCGTCGGGCGCCGGTCCGCTGCGTATCGCCTTTGCCGGCCTGTTAACGTCCCGGGGTAGAGTATGTCGTTTCAGTCCCAGCGTCTTCGCGCCGTCACGCGCATCGGATTCATCTCGCTGGCCGCAGCCGTGCTGTGGCCCGCGCTCGCATCGGCTGCGCCGGATCCCGACCGGATTGCCGTCAATGTCGATCAGGCCAAGCTGGTCAAGCTGCCCGGAGGGATCGCGACCATCGTGGTCGGCAATCCGCTGATCGCCGACGTCACGCTGCAGAACGGCGGGGTCGTCGTCGTCACCGGCAAGGGCTATGGCGCCACCAACTTCATCGCGCTCGACCGCACCGGTCAGGTGCTGGTGGATCGCCAGATCCAGGTCGAAGGTCCGAGCGACCAGCTCGTTACCGTCTATCGCGGCATCGATCGCGAAACCTATAGCTGCATGCCGGTCTGTCAGCGCCGAATCACCCTGGGTGACGGCGAGACCTACTTCAAGGCGACCATGGACCAGGCCGGTTCGCTCAACAGCCAGGCCTCCGGCTCCGGAGCGGGCGCCAAACCGCAGAACTAGCGTTTGCTCGGCCCAGCGCCGCGTGCGCCGGGCCCGCAGCCACGCGCGGTTCACCCGACATGGTTAAGAAAGCCCTGACGGATCGGGTCGCTCTGTCTCGATCTCCAGAAACACTTCGACAACGAGTCCTAGGGTAGTTGTTGCTGCCATGTTGATCTGGGGTCGTTAATGCCGCTGCCCGCTGGTTCCTTCGCGAGCCTCCTCCATCGCTTTCGTCGAAACCGCCGCGGTGCCACCGCGGTCGAATTCGCGATGGTCGCGCCGCTGTTTTTCGGGCTGCTGTTCGCGATCATCGAAGTGGCCATGATCTTCTTCGCAAGCCAGGTGCTCGAGACGGTGACGCAGGATTCGTCCCGCTTCATCATGACCGGTCAGGCCCAGGGCCAGAGCTACACCCAGCAACAATTCAAGAACTACGTCTGCGGCCAGGTCAACGCGCTGTTCGACTGCGCCAATGGCGTCTATGTCGACGTGCGCAGCTATTCTTCGTTCAGCAACGTCAACATCACCGCCCCGATCGATTCCAACAAGGCGTTCATTCCAACCATGAAATGGTGCCCCGGCAAGGACGGCGACGTCGTGGTGGTCCGGCTGTTCTATCAGTGGCCGTTGTTCGTCACCAAGCTGGGCTTCAACGTCGCCAACCTCGCCAACGGCACGCGGCTCCTGACGGCGACCGCGACATTCAAGAACGAGCCATCAGGAACCGCCGGGGCGACATGCTCATGAGCAATGTCCTGAAAACCTTGCCCGCGCGCCTGCTGCGCTCCGTTGCGGCACTCAGGCATGATTGCCGCGGTCTCGCCGCCGTTGAGTTCGCTTTCGTCCTGCCGTTGATGCTGGTGTTGTTCTTCGGCACCGTCGAGTTCTCGTCCGGCGTCGCGGTCGACCGCAAGGTCACGCTGATGGCGCGCGCGTTGTCGGACCTGACCTCGCAGGCCACCCAGGTGGCCGACACCGACCTGCAAAACTTCTTCAGCGCCAGCGTCGGCATCATGACGCCCTACGATCCGACGCCGACCAAGGGGACGTTGTCGGAAATCTATGTCGATCCGAAAGGTGTCGCGCGGATACAATGGAGCAAGTCGGGGGTCATCAACTCCGGCGCCTCGACGGCCACCCTCACGACGTCGAGCCGTACGCAAGGCGATATCGTAACCAACATCGTTCCGACGGCACTGCTGGTGCCTGGCAGCTATCTGATCTTCAGCGAGATCAGCTACAAATACGTTCCGACGATCGGCTATGTGATGGCCAAGAGCGGCATCAATCTCAGCGACGTCGCCTACACAAGGCCCCGGCAGTCGGCTTGCGTGAACTATGCCCCGAGCTCTTCCGCCACGATGACCGGCTGCACGACTTACTAGAGCGTTTTCGAGCGAAGTGGATACCGGTTCGCGTGAAGAAAACGCGTCAACACAAGAACATAGAGCCCCGTTCCGATTCCATCGGAACGGGAAAGGCTCTAGACCTTGGTCTGGAAAGCGTTTGCGGAGGTCGTATTCAAACGCAACGCGTCGCGCGCCATCGCTCTCTCGCATTCTCCGACGATGCGAAGCTGCTTCGCGATCCAAACAAAAAGGGCCGCACCCGAAGGTACGGCCCTTGATGCTTTGACGGCAATTTCCCGGAGCTTCGCGCTGCCGGGAAATCGGCTTATCCAGCGGCGCGCAGATTGTCGGCCGAGGATTTGCCGGAACGGCGGTCAGCCACGATCTCGTAAGAGATCTTCTGGCCTTCACGCAGAGTGCCAAGGCCGGCGCGCTCGACTGCACTGATGTGCACGAACACGTCGTTCCCGCCTTCATCCGGCTGGATGAAGCCGTAGCCCTTGGTCGCGTTAAACCACTTCACGGTTCCCATGCTCACGTGGGTAGTCCCTTCTCAGATATACAAGTTCAAGACCCGCTGGTCGGCGGGGTGGTGAGATCGAATTTTTGGAAGGGTCGTCAGCGTCTGAACCGGCTGTACCGGTATTGGCTAATGTCGTCCGGCCGAAAATCGATGGGTAGGATATTATTCGATAGAAGAACTCAAAACAATCCTGACGTGCGCGATTTTTTGGCCGGCGCAGCCGCCGGCCAATTGTTGCGCAGGATGTCAGGACGTCATGCGCGCAACGGTTGCAATGCCCTGCCTATCGGCGGCGGAACTGACCGCCGCGCTGCGCGCCACCCCGCGGCGGGCCGCCGGGCGCGCCGCTCGGACGCTCGTCCTTGTGGCGGAAGATCAGGCGGCCCTTTTCGAGATCGTAGGGCGACATTTCGATCGTGACGCGGTCGCCGGCCAGCGTCTTGATGCGGTTTTTCTTCATCTTGCCGGCGGTGTAGGCGACGATCTCGTGTCCGGCATCGAGTTGCACCCGGTAACGAGCGTCGGGGAGGATTTCGGTCACCAGTCCTTCGAACTGGATCAGCTCTTCCTTAGCCATATGGTTCTCCAGATCGAGCGACGGCTAGTGCTTCGGTCGGTTGTTGCGGTTGTGTTGCGGGTTCGGCCGGCTCTCGCGATGCAAGAAGGCGACGCCCTGGATGCCTTCGCTGTTGCCGGCCTGCGACGGACGCGGCGACTCGCCCCGGCTCGTCTGCGGCGCGCCTTTATTACCACCTGGACGGCGGCGGCGGCGAGGCCCTTTTGCACCCGGAGCAGCCTCATTCCCACGGACATTATGCGCGCGGGGCGCAGAGCGGCCACCCCGATGCGGGTGGGTCGCCTGCGCCGGTGCAGCCGCCTCGCGGCCACCCTGCGTGCGGCGGTCTTCCCGCGGCACGGTAATCCGGATCAGCCGCTCGATGTCGCGCAGATAGCCCATCTCCTCGGCGCCGGCGATCAGCGAGATCGCGACCCCGTCGGCGCCGGCGCGCGCAGTGCGGCCGATGCGGTGGACGTAGGTTTCCGGGATGTTGGGCAGGTCGAAGTTCACGACATGGCTGACGCCGTCGACGTCGATGCCGCGCGCGGCGATGTCGGTCGCCACCAGCGTGCGGATCTCGCCGGAACGGAATGCCGCCAGCGTGCGCTCGCGGTGGTTCTGCGACTTGTTGCCGTGGATCGCATTGGCTTCGATACCGGCCTTGGCAAGGCTCTTCACCACCTTGTCGGCGCCATGCTTGGTGCGGGTGAAGACCAGGGCGCGGTTGACCGGCTCCTGCTTCAGGAGCTGGGCGAGGACCGCAGGCTTGGCCGCGAAATCGACCTGGATCGCGCGTTGGGCGATCCGATCGACCGTCGAGGCCACAGGCGTCACCGCCACGCGGGCGGGATCGCGCAGCATCGCCTCGGCGAGCTCGGCGATGTCCTTGGGCATGGTGGCCGAGAAGAACAGCGTCTGGCGCCGGATCGGCAGCTTGGCGACGATTTTGCGGATATCGTTGATGAAGCCCATGTCGAGCATGCGGTCGGCTTCGTCGAGCACCAGGAACTCGACCTGGTTGAGCTTCAGGCCGTTGCTCTGCACGAGATCGAGCAGGCGGCCGGGGGTGGCGACCATCACCTCGACGCCCTGCATCACGGCACGGACCTGGCGGCCCATCGGCACGCCGCCGATGGCGAGCGCCGAGGACAGCCGGATGTGGCGGCCATAGGTGTTGAAGCTGTCGAGGATCTGCCCGGACAGTTCGCGGGTCGGCGACAGCACCAGCACGCGGCAGCTCTTGGGCTGCGGGCGGATGCGGTTCTCGAGCAGCCGGTGCAGGATCGGCAGCGCGAAGGACGCGGTCTTGCCGGTTCCGGTTTGGGCGATACCGACGACATCCCGGCCGGCGAGCGCCAGCGGGATGGTTTGGGCCTGGATGGGGGTTGGCGTGAGATAATTCTCTTCTCGAAGCGCGCGGGCGATGGGATCGGCGAGGCCGAAATCCTGAAAGGAGGTCAAAGGTGGTTCTTTCCATAAAAGCCGTCATCGTCCGGGCCATAATCGGCCGGAAGCGCATGAAGGCATTCGGGACACCCGCGTGTCTGGGGCGTCTAGCTGGGTTAGCTGAAAGGCGAGCCAGAAGCCGCTTGGGGCAGCTTGAACACGCAGCTCGCGAAGGCACCGCGACTCTCGCGGGCATCAGCAGCATATGGACCAGGAACTGGGCGGTTTCAAGGTCGAATCGGCGGATTGGTGCGTGAAGTCCGCCGAACCATCGCGCAAACTGTCTCAAATGGATGCCGGAAATTTAGCCAGCGCGTCAATTTTGCTCATAAATTAATCTGACTGCTCTTTCGGCGGTCAAGCAAGCGGCCCAATGATTGGGCAGTCGCGTTCCGTATTTGCCCGGAACCCTTGAAATTATCCTGCTGGTTCATCGGCTTACGGTGCCCACGCACCGTGGCACAGTTCTTGCGATTCCCTTAACCGCAGGCGGCCATGCGGCCGTTTCGCAAGCGTTCACGCCTGCGTCAGGGAGACGACATTTCATGCTTACTCAGCTTACTCACGGAATAGCGACGTTGACCCGCCGCCGCGCGCTCGCGGCGACGGCCGGCCTGGTTTTAGGTCTGGCTGCGTCCTCGTCCTTCGCGCCCGCGCAAGCGGCCGACGACACCATCAAGGTTGGTATCCTTCACTCGCTGTCGGGCACCATGGCGATCAGCGAAACCACCCTGAAGGACACCATCCTTTTCCTGATCGACGAGCAGAACAAGAAGGGCGGCGTGCTCGGCAAGAAGCTCGAGCCGGTCGTGGTCGACCCCGCATCGAACTGGCCGCTGTTCGCCGAAAAGGCCCGCGAGCTGATCACCAAGGACAAGGTTGCTGTGGTGTTCGGCTGCTGGACCTCGGTGTCGCGCAAGTCCGTGCTCCCGGTGTTCAAGGAGCTGAACAACATCCTGTTCTATCCGGTGCAGTATGAGGGCGAGGAGTCCGAGCGCAACGTGTTCTACACGGGTGCGGCGCCGAACCAGCAGGCGATCCCCGCGGTCGACTATCTGATGAAGGAAGAAAAGGTGAAGCGCTGGGTGCTGGCCGGCACCGACTACGTCTATCCGCGCACCACCAACAAGATCCTGGAAGCCTATCTGAAGTCGAAGGGCGTCGCCCAGGACGACATCATGATCAACTACACGCCGTTCGGTCACTCCGACTGGCAGACGATCGTCGCCGACATCAAGAAGTTCGGCTCGGCCGGCAAGAAGACCGCGGTGGTCTCGACCATCAACGGCGACGCCAACGTTCCGTTCTACAAGGAGCTCGGCAACCAGGGCATCAAGGCGACCGACATCCCGGTGGTCGCGTTCTCGGTCGGCGAAGAAGAGCTCGCCGGCATCGACACCAAGCCGCTGGTCGGCCATCTCGCCGCCTGGAACTACTTCGAGTCGATCAAGACCCCTGCGAACGAGAAGTTCATCAAGGAGTGGCAGGCCTACACCAAGAACCCGAAGCGCGTGACCAACGATCCGATGGAAGCGCACTACATCGGCTTCAACATGTGGGTGAAGGCGGTCGAGAAGGCGAAGTCGACCGATCCGGACAAGGTGATCGACGCTCTCCCGGGCATCGAGACGCCGAACCTGACCGGCGGCGTGGCCAAGATGCTGCCGAACCATCACATCACCAAGCCGGTGTTCATCGGCGAGATCAAGGGCAACGGCCAGTTCGACGTGGTCTGGAAGACCCCGGGCCTGGTGGCCGGCGACGCCTGGTCGAAGGAGCTCGAGGGCTCCAAGGACCTGATCGGCGATTGGGTCGGCAAGAAGTGCGGCAACTACAACACCAAGACCAACAAGTGCGGCGGCCAGGGCTCCTAACAAGGCGCACCTGACCTCAACAACGACACAACACAACCTTCCGACACCGGAGAAGGCGGCATTGATCGCCGCCTTCTCCTCCACTCCTGCCGGGGTCCCGACGTGTTTGCCATTTGTATTGATCGCTTTCGTGCGCTTTGTCTCTCGATCCTGCTGCTGAGCTGCCTTGCCGTGCCGGCGCTGGCTGGCCCGTTCGAGGATTCGGTCGCCAAATTCGCCAATGACGAGTTCTCCGACACCGAGGCTGCGATCGGCGAGGTTGCTTCATCGGGCAACGCGCTGGCTCCGCGCATCATCGGCGCGCTGCAAGACGGCCGGTTGTCGGCCGATCCGGACAGCAAGAAGGTTTACATCACGCAGACCGACGGCAAGATCATCGACGCCGCCACTGGCGCGGCCGTCGACAAGCTGCCGGACAATGCCGCCGCCGTGCGCCTCAACAACCGCTTGCGCCGCACCGTGGAAGCCGCGCTCGGCGGCCTGACGCTGCTGTCGTCGGATCCGGCCAAGCGGCTCGCCGCGGCACAGTCGGTGTTCAAGAGCCACGAGGAAAACCTGCTGCCGACGGTGGAGAGCGCGCTCGCCAAGGAGAGCGTCAAGTCGATCAAGCAGGCCTTCGCCGAGGCGCGCGCCGCCATCGTCCTGTTCAAGTCGGATGCATCCGACAGCGACAAGCTCGACGCCGTTGCCGTGATCAAGGCGCGCGGCGACCAGGAGGCGCTGGCGCTGCTCACCGGGCTCGGCGACCAGCCGCCGCTGGTGGCCAAGGCAGCCGCAAGTGCCGTGTCCTCGATCCAGAGCAATCTTGCGATGTGGTCGATGGTGCAGAACGCCTGGTACGGCCTGTCGCTCGGTTCGGTGCTGCTGCTGGCCGCGATCGGCCTTGCCATCACCTTCGGCGTGATGGGCGTCATCAACATGGCGCATGGCGAGATGGTGATGCTCGGGGCCTACACCACCTTCGTGGTGCAGGAGGTGATCCGCACCCGCTATCCCGCACTGTTCGACTATTCGCTCTTGATCGCGGTGCCGCTCGCCTTCGTGGTCGCGGGCGCCATCGGCGTCGTGATCGAGCGCACCATCATCCGCTTCCTCTACGGCCGTCCGCTGGAGACGCTGCTCGCGACCTGGGGCCTGTCGCTGGTGTTGCAGCAGGCGGTCCGCACCGCGTTCGGCCCGACCAACCGCGAGGTCGGCAACCCCTCCTGGATGAGCGGCGCCTTCGAGCTCGGCCAGATCACCATCACCTATAACCGGCTCTGGATCCTCTGCTTCACGCTCGCGGTGTTCGCCATCCTGCTCGCGATGCTGCGCTACACCGCGCTCGGCCTCGAGATGCGCGCGGTGACCCAGAACCGCCGCATGGCGGCCTCGATGGGCATCGCCACCTCGCGGGTCGACGCGCTGACCTTCGGCCTCGGCTCGGGGATCGCCGGCATCGCCGGCGTCGCGCTGTCGCAGATCGACAATGTCAGCCCGAATCTCGGTCAGAGCTACATCATCGATAGCTTCATGGTCGTGGTGTTCGGCGGCGTCGGAAATCTCTGGGGCACCCTGGTCGGCGCCTTCACGCTCGGGATCGCCAACAAGTTCCTCGAGCCGGTGGCAGGTGCGGTGCTCGGCAAGATCGCGATCCTGGTGCTGATCATCCTGTTCATCCAGAAACGGCCGCGCGGCCTGTTCGCGCTCAAGGGCCGGGCGGTGGAAGCATGACGCCGCACATCCTCACCCGTTCGCTCGACCGTGCCGCGACCGCGTTCGTGCTGCTCGTCGCCGCGCTCGGCGTACTGATCCCGCTGTCGAACCTGTTGCTGCCGCAGGGCTCGATGTTCCAGGTGCCGACCTATCTGGTGGCGCTGTGGGGCAAATATGTCTGCTACGCCATCCTCGCGCTCTCGATCGATCTGATCTGGGGTTATTGCGGCATCCTCTCGCTCGGCCACGGCGCGTTCTTCGCGCTCGGCGGCTACGCGATGGGCATGTACCTGATGCGGCAGATCGGCAGCCGCGGCGTCTACGGCAACCCGATCCTGCCCGACTTCATGGTGTTCCTGAACTGGGACAGGCTGCCCTGGTACTGGTACGGCTTCGACAAATTCGCCTTCGCGGCGCTGATGGTGCTGCTGGTGCCGGGCCTGCTCGCCTTCTGCTTCGGCTGGCTCGCCTTCCGCTCGCGCGTCACCGGCGTCTATCTGTCGATCATCACGCAGGCGATGACCTACGCGCTGCTGCTGGCGTTCTTCCGCAATGATTTCGGCTTCGGCGGCAACAACGGCCTGACCGACTTCAAGGACATCCTCGGCTTCAACGTGCAGGCCGAAGGCACCCGTGCCGCGCTGTTCCTGCTGAGCTGCCTGGCGCTGATCATCGCGTTCCTGATCTGCCGCGCGATCGTGACCTCGAAGCTCGGCAAGGTGCTGATCGCGGTGCGCGACGCCGAAAGCCGCACCCGCTTCCTCGGCTATCGCGTCGAGTCCTACAAGCTGTTCGTGTTCACGCTGTCGGCCTGCATGGCCGGCGTCGCCGGCGCGCTCTATGTGCCGCAGGTCGGCATCATCAATCCAAGCGAATTCGCGCCGGGCAATTCGATCGAGGCGGTGATCTGGGTCGCGGTCGGCGGCCGCGGCACGCTGATCGGCGCCGCGCTCGGCGCCGTCGTCGTCAACTATGCCAAGACGTTCTTCACCTCGGGGCCGCTCGCCCCGTATTGGCTGTTCATGCTCGGCGCGCTGTTCATCCTGGTGACGCTGCTCCTGCCGAAGGGCATCGTCGGCACCTTCAACAGCTGGTGGGAGACGTCGAAGGCGAGGAACGGCTCTCCCGACGCTGGCAGCGCTGCGCGCGAAGATGGCGTCGGCGCACCGAACCCGGCGGAGTAGGCGGATGAACGTGATGGATACCCGCGCCACCTCGGCGATGCTCTATCTCGACGGCGTGCACGTCTCGTTCGACGGCTTCCATGCCATCAACAATCTGTCGCTGACGCTGGCGCCTGGCGAGATGCGCGCCATCATCGGCCCGAACGGCGCCGGCAAGACCACGATGATGGACATCATCACCGGCAAGACCAAGCCGGACGAGGGCACCGTGCTGTTCGATGGCACCGTCGACCTGACCCGCCTCGACGAGACCCGGATCGCCGAGCTCGGCATTGGCCGCAAGTTCCAGAAGCCGACGGTGTTCGAGAGCCAGACCGTGCAGGACAATCTCCTGCTCGCGCTCAACGTCGATCATTCGGTGCGCGGCACGTTGTTCTGGCGCGGCAGCAGGGCCGAGTCCGAGCGGATCGACAAGGTGCTGGAGACCATCCGCCTGACCGATGCGCGCAACCGCCTCGCCGGCAGCCTGTCGCATGGTCAGAAGCAGTGGCTCGAGATCGGCATGCTACTGGCCCAGGATCCCAAGGTGCTGCTGGTCGACGAGCCGGTTGCCGGGATGACCGACGTCGAGACCCATCTGACCGCGGAGCTGCTGAAGGAGATCAACAAGAATCACACCATCATGGTGGTCGAGCATGACATGACCTTCGTGCGCGAACTTGGCGTCAAGGTGACTTGCCTGCATGAGGGCTCGGTGCTCGCCGAAGGCTCGATCGACCAGGTGTCGTCGAACGAGCGGGTGGTCGAAGTGTATCTGGGGCGCTAGGCGATGCTGAAGATCGACAATATCAACCTCTATTACGGCGCGGCGCAGGCGCTGCGCGGCGTCTCGCTCACCGCCGAGCCCGGCAAGGTGACCTGCGTGCTCGGCCGCAACGGCGTCGGCAAGACCTCGCTCTTGCGCGCCATGGTCGGGCAGTATCCGATCGCGTCCGGCGCGATCAATTTCGACGGCAAGGACATTACTGCACTAAAACCTTATGAGCGGGCGCGGCGCGGCATCGGCTTCGTGCCGCAGGGCCGCGAGATCTTCCCGCTGCTGACGGTGGAAGAGAATTTGAAGACCGGCTTCGGCCCCTTGAAGCGCGAAGACCGCAACATCCCCGATGACGTGTTTTCGCTCTTCCCGGTGCTGGAGACCATGCTCGGCCGCCGCGGCGGCGACCTCTCCGGCGGCCAGCAGCAGCAGCTCGCGATCGGTCGCGCGCTGGTGATGCGGCCGAAACTGCTGCTGCTCGACGAGCCGACCGAGGGCATCCAGCCCTCGATCATCAAGGATATCGGCCGCGCCATCTCCTATCTGCGCAACCTCGGCAACATCGCCATCGTGCTGGTCGAACAATATCTCGACTTTGCCTGTGAACTCGGCGACAGTTTTGCCGTGATGGACCGGGGCGCGGTGAAATATGCCTGCGATCGCGCAAGCCTCGATCCCGCCGAGATCAGCCGCCAGATGGCGCTGTGAAGACAATGTGACGCCGCCTTTCATGGCGCGCGAGGGAGCGTCGGGGGAATGCGGAGCGGGATCGCAGGCGCGGCAGCGGCGACGTTTGCGGCCAACCGTGCCCAGGGCGCAGTCCGGTTCGGCGTTCACCGCAAGGACGGCGCCACCCGACGCGGCGATCTTCATGAGTCAGGTTCGCTGCGCGTCCGCTTCCCGTCGCCCGAGGATGACGGGCTATCGGCCATGTTCGTCAATACCGCTGGCGGCATTGCCGGCGGTGACCGCTTCGATGTTGCGATCACGGCCGGCGAGGGCACCCGCCTGACACTGACCACGGCGGCGGCCGAAAAAGTCTACCGCGCGCCGGGCGCGGCGGCGCGGCTCGATATCTCCCTCAAGGCCGCCGACGGCGCGCATCTCTCCTGGCTGCCGCAGGAGACCATCCTGTTCGACCGCGCCCGCATTGTCAGGAGCATCGACATCGACCTCGCCGAGGCTGCTTCGCTCCTGCTCTGCGAGATCGTGGTGTTCGGCCGCGCCGCGATGGGCGAGACCATGCGGCATGGCGAGTTCGTCGACCGTTGGCGGATGCGGCGTGGCGGCCGGCTGGTGTTTGCCGAGACCGTCAGGCTCGACGGCGAGATCGGCGAGAAGCTGGCACGGCCCGCGATTGCCAATGGCGGCTGTGCGATCGGCACCGCGCTGATCGTGCCGGGCGACGAGGCTCTGGTCGAACGCATCCGTGAGGCGTCGAACAGCCTCAGTGGCGAGGTCGGCATCTCGGCCTGGAATGGCTTTGCAATGGCGCGCTTCTGTGCCCAAGATGCGGCCCGGCTGCGCGCCGACATGATGGCGGTGCTCGGCCGCGCCTCCGCCGTGCCGCTGCCGCGGCTATGGCTCAACTGATCCTTATCAACGCTTTCAGAGTGCTCGCATGAATTTGTCTCCCCGCGAAAAGGACAAGCTCTTGGTTTCGATGGCGGCCATGGTGGCGCGCCGACGGCTCGAGCGCGGCGTCAAGCTGAACCATCCGGAAGCGATCGCGCTGATCACCGATTTCATCGTCGAGGGCGCCCGCGACGGGCGCACCGTCGCCGAGCTGATGCAGGCCGGCGCCAAGGTCCTGACCCGCGACCAGGTGATGACCGGCATCCCCGAGATGATCCACGACATCCAGGTCGAGGCGACATTCCCCGACGGCACCAAGCTCGTCACCGTGCACGAGCCGATCCGATAGGAGCGCGACATGATCCCCGGCGAACTCTTCATCAAGGACGGCGAGATCGAGCTCAATGCCGGCCGCAAGACCGTGACGTTGTCGGTCGCCAACGGCGGCGACCGCCCGATCCAGGTCGGCTCGCACTACCACTTCTTCGAGACCAACCCGGCCTTGAAATTCGACCGCAAGAAGGCCCGCGGCATGCGCCTCGACATCGCCGCCGGCACCGCGGTTCGTTTCGAGCCGGGCCAGACCCGCGACGTCCAGCTCGTCGCGCTCGCCGGCAAGCGCGTGATTTACGGCTTCCGCGCCGAGGTGAAGGGGAAGCTGTGACGAATCGTAAGGTGAGCACATTGCATAGGCTCCCTCCCCCCTTGCGGGGGAGGGTTGGGGAGAGGGGTAAGCCCCGGGGGCAGAAGGCTGGGGAGGCGCGTTAGCCCGATGCTTCCCGCAATCCGCCTCATCTCCGCAGCCGCCGATCTTGCCGCGCGCCGTCACAACGGGATGGCGCGCAAGGGGCGCGGCAATGAGCCCTACATCAATCATCTCGCCGAGGTCGCGAACCTGCTCGCGGAGGTGACCGACGGCGCTGATGCCGAGCTGGTCGCGGCCGGGTGGCTGCACGACACCATCGAGGACACCGAGACCACGCGCGAAGAGCTCGCGACGAAATTCAGCGGGCGGGTTGCCGATCTCGTGGTCGAGTGTACCGATGACATGAGCCTGCCGAAAGCCGAGCGGCGCCAACGCCAGATCGAGGATGCCCCGCACAAATCCTCCGCCGCAAAGCTGATCAAGATCGCCGACAAGATCAGCAATACCGGCGCGCGAATCGTGCCGCATCCGAGCAAGGACGAGCGCGACGATCTCGCCGATTATGCGGCGTGGGCCGAGAAAGTCATTGCCGGTTGCCGGGGGATCAATCCGCAGCTCGATCGCATTTTCGACGACACCATTGTGCGCGCGCAGGCTGCGCTAGCTGAAACTGGGGGCTGACATGTCCGTGAAAATCAAGCGTTCCGTCTATGCCGACATGTTCGGCCCGACCACCGGCGACAAGGTGCGGCTTGCCGATACCGACCTGATCATTGAGGTCGAGAAGGATCTCACCACCTATGGCGAGGAGGTGAAGTTCGGCGGCGGCAAGGTGATCCGCGACGGCATGGGGCAGTCGCAGGTGACCAACGCGCAAGGCGCGGCCGATACCGTCATCACCAATGCGCTGATCGTCGATCACTGGGGCATCGTGAAGGCCGACGTCGCGATCAAGGAGGGCATGATCGCAGCGATCGGCAAGGCCGGCAATCCTGACATCCAGCCCAACGTCACCGTCATCATCGGCCCCGGCACCGACGTGATCGCGGGCGAGGGCAAGATCCTCACCGCCGGCGGCTTCGACAGCCACATCCATTTCATCTGCCCGCAGCAGATCGAGCATGCGCTGATGGCTGGTGTCACCTCGATGCTCGGCGGCGGCACCGGCCCGTCGCACGGCACCTTCGCCACCACCTGCACGCCGGGCCCGTGGCACATGGGGCGGATGATCCAGTCGTTCGATGCCTTTCCGGTCAATCTCGGCATCTCCGGCAAGGGCAACGCCTCGCGTCCGGCGGCGCTGGTCGAGATGATCAAGGGCGGCGCCTGCGCGCTGAAGCTGCACGAGGACTGGGGCACCACGCCATCGGCGATCGACACCTGCCTTTCGGTCGCCGACGACTACGACGTCCAGGTGATGCTGCATTCGGACACGCTGAACGAGTCGGGCTTCGTCGAGGATACCGTGAAGGCGTTCAAGGGCCGCACCATCCATGCCTTCCACACCGAAGGTGCCGGTGGCGGCCACGCGCCTGATATCATCAAGATCGCCGGCTTGAAGAACGTGCTGCCGTCCTCGACCAACCCGACCCGGCCGTTCACCCGCAACACCATCGACGAGCATCTGGACATGCTGATGGTGTGCCACCACCTCGATCCGTCGATCGCCGAAGACCTCGCCTTCGCCGAAAGCCGGATCCGCAAGGAGACCATCGCCGCTGAGGACATCCTGCACGATCTCGGCGCGCTCTCGATGATGTCGTCGGATTCGCAGGCGATGGGCCGGCTCGGCGAAGTCATCATCCGCACCTGGCAGACCGCCGACAAGATGAAGAAGCAGCGCGGCGCGCTGCCGCAGGACAAGGGCAACGACAACGACAATTTCCGCGTCAAGCGCTACATCGCCAAATACACCATCAATCCAGCGATCTCGCATGGCGTGTCGAAGCTGATCGGCTCGGTCGAGAAAGGCAAGATGGCCGACCTCGTGCTGTGGTCGCCGGCCTTCTTCGGCGTCAAGCCGGACTGCATCATCAAGGGCGGCTCGATCGTGGCGGCGCCGATGGGCGATCCCAACGCCTCGATCCCGACGCCGCAGCCGGTGCATTACCAGCCGATGTTCGCCGCCTTCGGCAAGTCGCTCACCGCGTCCTCCGTGGTGTTCACCTCGAAGGCCGCGGTGACGGGCGGCCTCGCTCGCAAGCTCGGCATCAGCAAAAAGCTCTACGCGGTGCAGAACACCCGCGGCAAGATCTCCAAGAAGAGCATGATCCACAACGATGCGACGCCCGAGATCGAGGTCGATCCCGAGACCTATGAGGTACGCGCAGACGGCGAGCTCCTGACCTGCGCGCCGGCCGAGGTGCTGCCCATGGCACAGCGCTATTTTATGTTCTAAAATCGCTCCCGGTAACCGAGCGTTTTCGAGCGAAGCGGATTTCCGGCTCGCGGAAAGAAAACGCGTCAGAACAAGACTCAAGCCAGAAAAAACCCGGGAGGAATTTCCGTGATTTACGTCGTTGCCACGCTGACCATCAAGCCCGAGACCCGCGCCGAATTCATCGCTGCGGCGACGGCCTGCATCAAGGAAACCCGCAAGGAGCCCGGCAACATCGCCTACGATTTGCACGAGAGCGTCACCGATCACAGCAAGATGGTGTTCGTCGAGCAGTGGGAGAACGCTGAGGCATTGGTGCCGCATCGCACCGCCGAGCACATGAAGACGTTCGGCCGGGTCGCCGTGAAATGCATGGCGGCGCCGCCGAAGATCGAGGTGATCACGCCCGAGAAGGTCGACGTCCGCTAAAACAACAACAAGAATGGGAAAAGCAGCATGATCTACGTGATCGCAACTACGCCGATGAAGCCGGAAAACAAGGACGACTTCATCAAGGGGCACAAGGCTTGCACCGTCGAGACCCGCAAGGAGAAGGGGTGCATCTCCTATGACGGCAATGTCAGCGTCAACGATCCCAACCTCTATGTGGTGGTCGAGCGCTGGGAGACCCGGGAGGACCTCAATGCCCATGGCAAGGCTCCACACATGAAGGTGTGGCGACAATATTCCGCCGACATGAAGACCGGGCCGACGGTGATCGAGATCATCAGCGACGCCAAGGTCGAGAAGCTCTGAGGCATCGATGATCCGCGCAACCAAGGTCCTGGGGCAACATCGCTGGAAAGATGCGGCGGCCGACACCGTCGTGCTCGATTTCGACGACCGGCACCGGCGGCGGATGGCGATGACGGGAACGCGCGGGCTCGAATTCCTGCTCGATCTCGAAAATGCCACGGCGTTGCGCGGCGGCGATGCGCTGGTGCTGGAGGACGGCCGCCTCGTCGAGGTGGTCGCGGCTCCCGAGCCGCTCGTGGAAATCCGCGGCAGCGATCCGCATCATCTGATCCGGGTCGCCTGGCATCTCGGCAACCGTCATCTGCCGACGCAGATCATGCCGAAGGGCCTGCGCATCCGCCGGGATCACGTGATCGAGGCGATGGTGAAGGGGCTCGGCGCCCGGGTCATCGAGATCGAGGCGCCGTTCGATCCCGAGGGCGGCGCCTATGCCGAGCATGCGCATGCCGATGCGCATGCGCATGGTCACACCGGGCATGATCATGCCCATAGCCATGCCCACGATCACGGACATCACCACGATCACGGGCACGACCACCATCATCATGATGAGCATTGCGAGCATGCCCATCATCATCACGATCACTCCCATGCTCATGACCACAAATGAGCCCGATCCCGCCGCGATGCGCGGCGGGATGGCGGAGGACGAGGCGGCCGCGCTGTACCGGCTGATGACATGGCTGTCGCCGTCGTTTCCGGTCGGGGCGTTCGCTTATTCCAGCGGCATCGAATGGGCGGTCGAGGCCGGCGACATCACTGACGCTGCCTCGCTGCGGGACTGGCTTGCTGCGATGCTGAGCGACGGCAGCGGATTTTGCGACGCCGTGTTTCTCGCGCAGAGTTTTCGCGCAGCGGCAGAGCAGGATTACGCCGGACTGAAGGAGATTGCCGAACTCGCCGCGGCGTTCGTGCCGTCGCGCGAGCGGCAGCTCGAGACCACGACGCAGGGCCGCGCCTTCATCGAGATCGCCCGCGCGGCCTGGAATTCGCCCGGCCTCGACGCCCTGGTCGCGGCCTGCGAAGGCCCAATCGTCTATCCGGTCGCGGTCGGCATCGTCAGCGCCGCGCATCGCATCCGGCTGGCGCCATCGCTGCACGCCTTCCTGCATGCCGTGGTCTCGAACTGGATTTCCGCCGGTAGCCGGCTGATCCCGCTCGGACAAACCGACAGCCAGCGCGTGCTGGCCGATCTGGAGCCGGTCGTTGCCGCAACCGCTGCGCGGGCCGATGCGGCCTCGCTCGACGATCTCGGCAGCGCAACCTTTCGCGCCGATCTCGCCAGCCTGCGTCACGAAACGCAGTACACGCGGCTGTTCCGGTCATGAGGCGCGAATCTCTCCACCCGTCGTCCCGGCGAAGGCCGGGACCCATAGCCACCGGCCTTCGTGGTTATGCAAGTGTGCGGCCCCAGCTTCGTTCAACAATTCAGTTCGGTGGTAATGGGTCCCGGCCTTCGCCGGGACGACAATGGATGGATTGATATGCCCACTTCTCACGGCCCCCTCCGGGTCGGTATCGGCGGACCGGTCGGCTCCGGCAAGACGGCGCTGATGGACCTGCTCTGCAAGACGATGCGCGAGCGTTATGACATCGCGGCGATCACCAACGACATCTACACCAAATGGGACGCCGAGTTTCTGGTGCGCTCCGGCTCGCTGACCCCGGACCGCATTGCCGGCGTCGAGACCGGCGGCTGCCCGCACACCGCGATCCGCGAGGATGCCTCGATGAACCTCGCCGCGGTCGCCGACATGCGGGCGAAATTCCCCGACCTCGACCTGGTCCTGATCGAATCCGGTGGCGACAATCTGGCGGCGACGTTCTCGCCGGAATTGGCTGACCTCACGATCTACGTCATCGACGTCGCCGCCGGCGACAAGATCCCCTCCAAGGGCGGTCCGGGCATCACGCGATCCGACCTCCTGGTGATCAACAAGATCGACCTGGCGCCCCATGTCGGTGCGTCGCTTGAGAAGATGGACACCGACGCCCGACGGATGCGCGGCGAGCGGCCTTTCGTGATGACCAACCTGAAGAAGAGCGACGGCCTCGACCGGATCATCGGCTTCATCGAGACCAAGGGCGGTCTTCGGCCGCAGGGTGGCGGCAAGGCGGCCAAGGCGAGGTAATCATTGTGGCCGCGAGCCGGTCTTCCAGCGAAGCAAGCGGCACCCCTCTCCCCACCCTCCCCCGCAAGGGGGGAGGGAGCCCTCTCGCCAGTGCTTCCCTCACGCGTGACCAGCCCGCGGAGTTGCGTCGCGCATCGTGAAAGTAAGGTGAGCACGATGGTCAGGCTCCCTCCCCCCTTGCGGGGGAGGGTGGGGAGAGGGGTGTGCCGCGAGCGCTGACGAAAGTGATTTCACGATCTCGATCACCCCGCCGCAAAAAAGCTGCGCAATCGGCGGAACAAATTCCAACTTTGCCGATTAGCAACCTTTGGCGCCGCCAAAGACCGCCGGGTGGCGTCGTCGTTAATGTTGCCGACCGGCTCCTGTTGCGTACCGATGATCGCTATTCCATATTCGTCTGCGGCTGGCGTTTGTCGCATCCGGATTTGTCGCCGCCCCCGCAGAAGCCAGATGCCTTCCGTCCCCTTTCGCCACCCCCTGATTGCCGAGTAAGCGAGTGGTTCGACTGGGCTTCATCGTTGCCTTGATTGCGCTGATCGGCGTCCTGCTGTCCGGTCTTGCCGCCTACCGGGTGCATGATCAGGAGCTGGCGATCGACGGTATCGCGCTGGCGCGGGCGATCGACGTCCATGCCAGCCTGGTGCAGGACCGCCTCACCGAGCGCGAGCTGCTGGCGCGGGTGGCCTCGGGGCTGTTCCGGGCGCCGTCGATGGTCAAGGCCAATATGCTGCAGCCGCTGCGCTCGGCGATCTACGCCTTCAAGACCGATTTCGTCGTCGCCGCCTGGATCGCGCGGCTCAGGCCGAACGAGCTTGCCGCAGCGGAAGCCGAGCTGAAGGCCAATGGCTTCACCAATCCGACGATCCGGGATTTCGACGACCAGGCGCTCGACCTCAAGGCGCTCGACAAGCCGATCAACGTGCTGATGGACGTCGAGCCGCGCAATCCGGAGACCCTGAGCATCCCGGGCCGCGCTTTCGACCGTCACTCGGTGGTCGGCCCGATGCTGGCAAAGGCGATGGCCAACGCCAAGCCGGTGGCCTCGGACCCGGTGCCGCTGCTGCGGCTGAACGGGCCGGTCGGCGTCGTGCTCGCCGCGCCGGTGTTCCAGGAAGGCGCCTCCGAGCCGGCCGGCTTCATCACGTTCTCGTATGAGCTGTCGGCGCTGATGCTGACCAACGACGACAGCTCGCTGTTCGCGGTGGCGTTGAAGGATCCGCGCGACTCCAACGACGAGTTCACCGCCAACGAGCAGGGCATCGTCACCTCACGCGCGGTGCGCCAGGACGGCCCGATGCCGTCGATGGTCCGCACGGTCACGTTCGGAGGCCGCGACTGGTCGCTGGACTACTATGCCAAGAGCAATGCCACGGTGCGTGCGCAGCAGACCGCGACCATCGTCGCGGCGATCGGGCTTGCGCTGACCGGCATCGTCTGCGGCCTGTTCGGTTATGTCGCCTACAACAATCTGCGGCTCAGCCGCGAGATCGAGGTCCGGATCGGGTTCGAGCGCCGGCTGACCGCCGTGATCGACGAGCTCAATCACCGGGTCAAGAACATCCTGGCGGTGATCCAGTCGATCGTGACCCGCACGCTGCGGCACGGCGCCGATATCGACGTCGCCCGCGAGCTGTTGATCGGGCGCATCCACGCGATGTCGAACGTGGTCACGCTGCTCAGCGAGAGCCAGTGGCAGGGCGTGAAGCTGAAGGGCCTGTTCGAATCGCGCTCGATCCCGCATGCCGACCGGATTGCGGTGAACGGGCCCGACATCACCGTCAGCGCCCGCGCCGCGCAATCGCTGTCGCTGCTGTTCTTCGAACTCGCCTCGCACTCCGACGAAGGGCTGTCGTTGGTCGGCAAGCACCCGCACATCGTGGCCAATTGGGAGGTCACGGGCGACGATGCGGACGCGGTGTTCCATTTCCGTTGGGAGGAGTTCAACACCAGCCAGGCGACACGGCGGGCCGACAGCGACTTCGGCCTGATCCTGCTCGACCGCGTCGCGCCCGAGGCGCTGGGCGGCACCGCGAAGCGCTATTTCACCGACGTTTCCTATGTCTACGAGCTGACGGCGCCGATGGACACCGTCGTCGACATGACCGAACGCGACCGCACCGAGCAGTTCTCCGCGCCGGTGCGCCCGGCGAAGAAGTAGCGGCGCGGCCGCTTCAGGTTGTGAGGCGTGGCCGTTGCGCGGATTGCGCGCGAAAGCGTCGACATCATCGATGATCGACGCCCGGCATTCGTAGTTGCACGCAATCGACCGTTAAAACTTCGTTGAACATGCTGCGGCATACACCGAGCAGGATACCGCTTGAGGAACCGATGAGGCTTTGGGTCAGCCTGACCTTGCTCGCGGCAGTTTTGCCGGCCGGGCTGTCACTTGCGCTGACCACGGCGCCAGCGCCGGCGCCCCGCGACCCCGCGACAATCCGCGCCAGCTATCGCCGGCCGGACGTCATTCCGTTCCCGAGCAGCAATCCCTATTCCGAGGCGAAGTCGGCGCTTGGGCAGATGCTGTTCTTCGATCCGCTGCTGTCGCGGTCCAAGACGCGCTCCTGCGCGACCTGCCACAATCCGACCCTGTCATGGGGTGACGGACTTCCGCGTGCCATCGGGGAGGACCCCAAAGGCATGCCGATCCGCTCGCCGACATTGATCGATGTCGCCTTCTTCGAGCCCTTGGGGTGGGACGGCAAGTTCAGGGACCTCGAATCCGTCGCGTTCGGGCCGCTGCTCAGTCCGATGAACCTGAACATGACCGAGGCGGAATTGATCGCGCGCCTCTCGGCGATATCAGGCTATGCCGACGCGTTCACGCATGCGTTCGGGGATGCAGCGATCACGCGTCCGAGGATCGAGCAGTCGCTGGCGACCTTCGAGCGCTCGATCGTGGCCGGCGAGGCGCCGTTCGACCGCTGGATCAAGGGCGACGACAGTGCGATCAGCGCATCGGCCCGGCACGGCTTTGAGCTGTTCAACGGCAAGGCGCGTTGCTCGTCCTGTCACAGCGGCCCATCCTTCTCCGATGGATCATTTCAGGATATCGGCACCGCCAAAGGCAATGACATTGGACGCGGCCGCTTCTTTCCGACCTCGGCAAAGCTGAAATATGCGTTCAAGACCCCGACATTGCGTGACGTCGCGCGCCGTGCGCCCTACATGCACGATGGATCGGTCCCGACGCTGGAAGATGTCATCGATCTCTACAACAGGGGCGGGATCGAACGGCCGAGCCGCTCGCCCGATATCAGGCCCTTGTCACTGACGGCAAGCGAGAAGAAGGACCTCGTCGCCTTTCTTGAATCGCTGACCGCCACGAACCCGCCGTTGCCCGGGGTGCCCAAGCTGCCGCGCTGACCTCAGCCCGAGGTCTTCAGGACCTTCGAATATGGCCGCTCAGAAACAAAATGGTTGGCAGCAAGCCTGGTCAGGCGAGGTGCGGCAGCGAGGCCCCGAGCAGGCCCAGTCCGGCGATCAGGCAGACACCGGCGCAGGCCTCGAACAGGTCCGCACGCAATCGGTACGATCTGGTCGCGTAGGCGAGGGCCGATCCCACCCCGATAGTGACGATACTCAACGCTCCGAACATGATACCGGCCTCCCGATCCGATTTGTCCGGATTGCACTACGACAGTTGAATTGAGCTCCCCTGCCGGAACTAGCTAAAATTGTAAGCAACCGGTTGAAGAGATGTCACGAAGGACGGCACCGGGAACCGGCCCGCCAACATTAACCACGACACAACCAAGAGGTGTCGGGCCGGCACAAAACGCTAAAATTTGATATAAGTTAAACAAGTCCTTAAGTGTGTGGGCGGTCGGTTCGATGTTTAGTGAATGGGCGCGAGGTGCCGGCTCGGCCGTGCGCTCCTTTGTTACCACATGCCTTGCGGCGGTTCTGTTCTGCGTCGTGGCCGCGCGCGATGCCGAGGCGCATGTCAAATGGTTCTGCGCCTACGACGTCGCCGGCCAGCCGCGCGGACTTGAGAATGTCCTTTGCCTCGATTTCGAACTGCTGCTCGGCACCGCCGTGTTCTGGCTGTTTGCGGGTTGCCTGATCGAGCCCACGTCGCTCGGTGAGGCGACGATCCGGGCGCTTGATCGCGTCACCGCGGGACTGCGGCTGTACACCGAGCACATGATGCGCGCCGTTTGCGCGTTCTTCTTCATCTCGATCTGGGCGGTGGGCGGCATCCTGCTGACACCGGAGTTGAAGACGACGTCGCAGTTCGTGGCCACGGTGCAACTTCTCATCGCCGCCGGAATGCTGTCGCGGCGCACGCTGCCGCTGTCGGCGGCGGGGATGGTGATCCTGTTCGGGATCGGTATCCGCGACTACGGCATCTTCCATCTCGCCGACTACCCGATCTTCCTCGGCGTCGCCGCCTATTTCGCCCTCGTCGGGTTGAACAGGGATCTGTTCGGAGTTCGGCCGATCGACGTGATGCGGTACGCCGCGGCGGTGACCTTGATGTGGGCTTCCGTTGAAAAATGGGCCTACCCGGAATGGAGCTTCCCGCTTCTGATCGAGCATGCCGCGATGACCCTCGGCTTCGACAACGAGTTCTACATGCGCGCCGCCGGCATGGTGGAATTCGCACTCGCCTTTGCCTTGATCTGGACGCCGCTGATCCGGCGCTGCGCCGCCGCCGTGCTGACGGGGATGTTCATCAGCGCCTGTTTCGAATTCGGCAAGATCGACACGATCGGGCATTCGGCGATCATCGCCGTCCTGCTTGCGATCGTCGCCGACAACAAGGTGCTGCCGCGCGATCGTCGCGCGCCGTGGCTTGCGCCGGTCGCACTCTGCGCCGCGCTGTCGGTGACGCTATTCGTCTACTATTTCGGCCATGCGGCGCTGTTCAAGACCTCGGTCCTGTAGATCCAGCGCCGGCTCGCGGGGCTATTTGGCGACGTGGACGACGAGTTTCATCTTCGGATGAATGCCGCACAACACCGTATAGTCGCCGGGTACCGAGAAGGTGACGTCGAACTTGCTGCCCGGCTGCTGGTCGCCCGAGTCGAAGCTGAACGTATCGCTGCTCAAATAAGCGTGATGCAACAGCTCGCCGTCATCGTTAACGAACCGTAAAACCTCGCCCCGCTTGATCGAGATTTCCGCGGGCCTGAATTCGCGATCCTTCTGCGAAATCGCATAGGGGCCCGCGCCCAGAGCCGCCCCGGCCAGCGTGCCGGCGACGACAGCTCCCGCAATTGGCGCGCGGCCGAACTGACCGAGGCGCGCGGCGCGCAACAAGCCTGACTGCATGAAAACTCCGCTTCAACCTCGAACACCCGACACGGCTACCCCAGGGTGCAAAGTTGTGCGTCCCGGATTACCTGTGAGGGTGATTATCGCCAGCTGATCTTAACGATTTTGGCATCAGTTCCAGTCACTACTTAGGCAATTTTGAAAAGACCATATTTCGCAGTGCTGCGCCTTTCGCGTGGCTTGAGTATCGAGCACTACGGCGAAGCGCGGGTATGGACAGCCTGGTTAGCAACCTTAGGGTGAAGGGCGAGGAGGCGCTTCGGTTCGCAACCGGCCGTCTGTCGCGCCTTGCCCTGACCAAGGGATCGATCCGCGCCCAGATTCTGATTTTCTGTCTCGCGATGAGCGCCATTGCGGTCGCCCTTGGCGGATACTCCATCCTCGGCATCCGTCACGCCGGCGATCTGGTGGCGAAGACGTTCGACGAATCCCTGATGTCGATCAACTACGCGCGGGCCGCCGGCGCCGACTTTGCCGCGATGCGGGTCGCGTCGATGGAGCGGTTGCTGACGACGGACCCGGAGCTCCGCGCGAGCCTCGACAGCCAGATCGAAAAGCTCGCGAAGACGCTCTCCGAAGACCTGACGATCGCCGCCGATCGGTCGCAGTCCTCGCGGGCGGCACAAGCCGCCGCCAAGGTCCAGGAAGCCGCCGACGCCTGGATGGCGCTGCATCGCCGTGCGGTCGGCTCCGCAATGCAGGGAAGCCCGGCATCCGATCCGCATGCATCCGGCACCTCGGTCGGCGACCTCGATCGCTATTCCAGGATCGTCGGCCAGCAGGTCGAGCTGCTGGTGAACTATACGGCCGGCGACGGTTTCTTGTTCCGGCAGCGCGCGCTCTCGACGATCAAGCGGGATCTGCAACTGAACGTGGCGGGGCTCACCGTCGCGCTGTTCTTGTCGGCGCTGTTTTCATGGTTGCTGGCGCGCCGCATCATCGGGCCCGTCGCCATCGCATCGAGGGCCGCGCGGAGCATCGCCGGCGGCGACCTCGATGCGACGATTCCGAAGGGCGGCACCGACGAGCTCGGCACGCTGCTGACCGCCATGGAAACCATGCGCGACAACATCAGGCGGATGGTCAATCAAGAGGTGTCGCAGCGTCGTTCCGCGCAGGCGCGGCTCTCGGACGCGCTCGAGACGTCGCGTGAGGGTGTCGTATTGCTCGATGCGGACGGCCAGGTCGCTCTCGCCAATTCGCGTGCGAGCGAGTTCATCCACCTTTCGCCGCAGTTGTTGCAGTCGAATCGGTTCGATGCCGCCGACCTGGCGCCGGCCGATCGCGAGGTCGATGGGTTTGCGAGCGAGGCGCAGCTTGCGGACGGACGCTGGCTGCGCGTCAGCCGCAGCGAGACGCAGGAGGGCGGCGTCGTCCTCGTGTACAGCGATATCTCCGCGCTGAAGCAGCAGAAGGCCGAGCTGCACGCGACCAATCTGCGGCTCGACGCGGCGCTCACCCACATGTCGCAGGGCCTGTGTCTCTACAACAGCGAGGCGCGGCTGCAAGTCGCCAATCGCCGGTTCTGCGAGATCTTCGATATTTCGCCGGAGCTCGTCGTTCCCGGGATGACCATGGAAGACGTGCTCGACCTCAGCATCGCCGCCGGCAATCATGGCGATCGCACCGTCGCCGACCTGCTGGCAGAGCGTGAGAGATCGCTGGCCCAGCACGAGGGCGGCAACTATTTGCAGCATCTCAACGACGGGCGGATCATCGCCATCGCGCAGCGGCCGACATCCGACGGCGGCTGGCTCGTCACCTGCGAGGACGTCACCGAGCAGCAGCGTGCCGAGTCGCAGATCGCGTTCATGGCCCGGCACGACGCGCTGACCAAATTGCCGAACCGCACCTTGCTCGGCGAGCGGATCGAGCAGGCGGTCGGGCAGGTCGGCCGCGGACTCGGCTTTGCGGTGTTCTGCCTCGACCTCGACAATTTCAAGCAGGTCAACGACACGCTCGGGCATCCGGTCGGCGATGAGCTGTTGTGCGCGGTCGCGGACCGGCTCAATGCCTGCGTCCGCGAGGTCGATACCGTCGCGCGTTTGGGCGGCGACGAGTTCGCGGTGATCCAGTGCGGCGTGCAGAGTGCCGAGGATTCCGAACGTCTCGCCCGCCGCATCGTGGAATGCGTCGGGGCGTCGTACGAGCTGAACGGCCATCGCGTCGTGGTCGGATGCAGCGTCGGCATTTCGATGTCGCCGGGCGACGGCACCACCGGCGAGAAGCTGCTGAAGAACGCCGACGTCGCGCTGTACCGCGCCAAGATGGAGGGCCGCGGCACCTGGCGCTTCTTCGAGCCGGCGATGGACGCCAGCCTGCAACGGCGCCGGGCGCTCGAGCTCGACCTGCGCGAGGCGATGGGCAAGGACGAGTTCTCGCTGTACTACCAGCCGCTCTACGACCTGCATCTCGACCGCATCTGCGGCTTCGAGGCCCTGCTGCGCTGGCATCACCCCAAGCGCGGACTGGTGCCGCCGGACCAGTTCATCCCGATCGCGGAAGAGATTGGGCTGATCCGCCCGCTGGGAGAATGGGTGGTCAATCGTGCCTGCGAACAGGCCGCCACCTGGCCGAACGAGATGAAGCTCGCGGTCAACGTCTCCGCGGTACAGTTTCGCGATTCTGACTTCATCGACGTCGTCGTCGGTGCGCTGGCGGCGTCGAAATTGTCGCCGCGCCGGCTCGAGCTCGAGATCACCGAATCGGTGTTTCTCGCCAACAGCAACGAGACGCTGGCGACGCTGCACAAGCTGAAGGCGCTCGGGCTGCGCATCGCGCTGGATGATTTTGGCACCGGCTATTCCTCGCTGAGCTATCTGCGCAGCTTCCCGTTCGACAAGCTCAAGATCGACAAGTCGTTCGTCCGCGACGCGACCGCGACGCATGGATCGAAATCGATCGTCCGCGCCGTCATCAGTCTCGGCAAGAGCCTCGGCATGACCACGATCGCCGAGGGAATCGAGACCATCGAACAGCTGAACCACATGCGCGCGGAAGGCTGCAACGAGGCTCAGGGCTTCCTGCTCAGCCACCCGGTCCCGGTGACCGAAATCGCGGGAAAGATTCTCGAGCTGCGCAACGGCTTCAAGCCTGCCGTCGTCAGGAATGCGATGGCGAGCTAGAGCGTTTTCGAACGAAGTGGATGCCGGTTCGCGTGAAGAAAACGCGTCAACACGAGAACCTAGAGCCCCGTTCCAATTCCATCGGAACGGAAAGGCTCTAGGGCGAGGCCGTCGGCGCGGCTGGTGGCGTCAGGATCCAACTCAGTTCGTGATCCTTCATTCGATCATCCCGCGCGACGGGCTGCTCGCGGCGCGCCGCTCCGGCCCGCAGGACCCCTTGCAAAAGAAAAGGCGGCCCGACCGGGCCGCCTTTCCGTCTCGCATCGCGTCTGTCTACCCGCCGTTGCCGCCGATCACGGCGCGCACGGTATTGTCGGGGCCGAAATCCTCGGCGCTGTCGACATAGAGCAGCGCCGACAGCTTCGAGCGCGCGCGGTTGACGCGGCTCTTGATGGTGCCGACCGCGCAGCCGCAGATCGCCGCGGCATCCTCGTAGGAGAAGCCGGAGGCACCGACCAGGATCAACGCCTCGCGCTGGTCCTGTGGCAGCTTTTCGAGCGCGGTGCGGAATTCCTCGAACTCCAGATGCGCTGCCTGCGACGGCTGGCTCTTCAGCGTCTTGGCGTAGTTGCCCTCGGCGTCCTCGACCTCACGACGCCGCTTCCGGTAGTCGGAGCGGAACAGGTTGCGCAGGATCGTGAACAGCCACGCGGGCAGGTTCGAGCCGGGCTGGAACGAGTCGATATTGGCGATCGCGCGCAGCAACGTCTCCTGCACCAGATCGTCGGCGCGGTCACCGTTGCCGGACAGCGAGATCGCGAACGCACGCAGGCTAGGGACCGATGCAAGGATATCGTCGCGAAGTTCATTCGTGAGAGGCATTAGTCCCCTCCATTGTTCTTGTCGGTATCGCCCCCGGCGACGGCCGCCGCGGCAGCCTCAGGGCCGTCGAGTTTGCGGATCAACTCCGCAAAGCGGTCGGGCACCCCTTGCCGCACCACGTCGTCGTACATGGCGCGAAGCTGGTGGCCGATTCTGGATTGAATCTCGGCGTTCAGACCGCCCTGCTTCTTTACTTCCTTCATGATGTGATCCACGCTTCCCCGGGAGTTAAGTCTCTGATTTTCAAGCTATTTCCTCGAAAAGAGAGGCTGGCCGCGTTGCCTCGTCGGTCAGGAGCTAATGCGAAGTTGCCGATAAAGTTCCGGAACGCTGGAACTATTTCGTGGAACTTTTTCGGCTTTCGCGCGTAATCGGGCATGCAGGGGAACCGGGGTCGCTCAGATTGGTACGCCGCCCCGAGACGAAAGGTTTCAGGCTGCAAGGCCTCACGAACAAGGATGGAGTGGGAATGTCCCGATCGCAGATCGTTGCCGAACACCTTCCGCTGTTGCGCCGCTACGCACGCGCACTGACCGGAAACCAGGCGTCAGGGGACGCCTATGTCGGGGCCATGCTCGAGGCCTTGTTGCAGGATGGATCGCTGCTCGACCAGACGCACGGCCCGCGCGCCGGCCTGTTTCGGCTGTTCACCCAGATATGGAATTCGGTGGCGGTGAACAACAACGACAATGAGGAGGTGGCGACGCTGTCGCTGCCGCCGGAGCGCCGACTCTCCAACATCACGCCGCTGCCGCGGCAGGCCTTTCTGCTGTTGTCGCTGGAAGGTTTCTCGGAAGAGGAGGTCGGCTATATTCTCGGCACCGACATCGCCGAGACGCGCAAGTTGACCGACGCCGCCGGCCGCGAGATGGCCGCGGAGATCGCCACCGATGTCCTGATCATCGAGGACGAGACCTTCATCGCGATGGACCTCGAGAGCCTGGTGAAGAATCTCGGCCATAACGTCATCGGCGTTGCGCGCACGCATTCCGATGCGGTCGCGCTTGCCAAGAACAAGAAGCCCGGTCTGATCCTCGCCGACATCCAGCTCGCCGACGGCTCGTCGGGACTCGATGCGGTGAACGAGTTGCTGCGCACCTTCGAGGTGCCGGTGGTGTTCATCACCGCCTATCCGGAGCGCTTCCTGACCGGCGAGCGGCCGGAGCCGGCGTTCCTGATCTCCAAGCCGTTCCAGCCGGCGATGGTGTCGGCGGTGGCGAGCCAGGCGCTGTTCTTCCAGCGCAACTCGCGCAACCGCACGCCGCGCGCGGCGTCGGCATGACGACCTGATTTGATCTAGGCTGGAAACTCGGACCGGCGTACCGCAAGGTGCGCCGGTTTTTCATGAGCCATGATCTTGCTATGGGCGGTGCAACAGCCACGGCGCGGCGAGGAACCGGCATTGTCAAAAGGCGTTTGCTTTTCATTATTGAGGTTTGCCGGGAGCCGTTGTGTCGAGATTGCAGACTCCGACGACATTGCGAGGCGAAACCACTGAACGTCTCTTCATCGGAAGCAGCGAGCTGGCCGGGCTCAGCAAGGATTTCGATTGGGCGAGCACCTCGATAGGTCCGCCCGAGACTTGGCCTGACAGCCTGAAGACCGCGGTCCGCATCATGCTGACGTCGCAGCAGCCGATCTGGATCGGATGGGGCGACGATCTTACCTTCCTCTACAACGATCCCTACAAATCGATCATCGGCGGCAAGCATCCACGTGCGCTCGGGCAGCCGACCCGTGTGGTCTGGCGCGAGATCTGGAACGACATCGCGCCGCTGCTCACCAAGGCGATGAGCGGGAGCGAAGGGACTTATGTCGAGGCGCAGCTCCTGATCATGGAGCGCAACGGCTTTCCGGAAGAAACCTATTACACCTTCTCCTACAGCCCGATTCCCGATGCCGACGGCCTGCCTGCCGGGATCTTCTGCGCCAACACCGACGATACCCAGCGGGTGATCAGCGAGCGGCAACTCTCGCTGCTGCGCGAGCTTGCCAGCCGCTCCGCCGAGGCCCGCAGCGTCGGCGAGGCCTGCGAACGCAGTGCGGCTGCGATTGCGACCGATCTTCGGGATCTGCCATTCGCGATGATCTATCTGATCGATTCGCAGGAGCAGGTCGCGCGGCTGGCCGCGACAAGCGGCATCGCTCGCGACCATGCCGGAGTCATCCCGCAGCTCGCGCTCGATGGCAGCGCTGCATGGCCGATCGCCGAGGCGCAGGCGAGCCGCGACGGCGTTTTGGTGCAAAACCTGAAGCCGATGTTCGGCGTCGATTTCCCGTCCGGCGGTTGGCGCCAAGCGCCGGAGCAGGCCGTCGTGCTTCCGATTCTTGCCGCCGGTGATGCGCTCGCGGGATTCCTGATCGCGGGCCTCAGTCCGGTCCGACTCTATGACGAACGCTACACGAGCTTTCTCGGGCTCGTATCCGCGCAGATCACGGCGGCCATCAACAACGCCCAGGCCTATGAGGACGAGCGCCGTCGCGCCGAGGCGCTGGCCGAGATCGACCGCGCCAAGACCACCTTCTTCTCCAATGTCAGCCATGAATTCCGCACGCCGCTCACCTTGATGTTGAGCCCGCTGGAGGAGCTGCTGTCCGAAGCCGGTGGTCAGCTGCTGCCGGGGCAACGTTCGCTGGCCGATATCGCCCATCGCAATGGCCAGCGCCTGCTGAAGCTCGTCAACACGCTGCTGGATTTTGCGAGGATCGAGGCAGGTCGCGTCTCGGCCGCTTTCGAGCCGGTCGATCTCGTCGCGCTGACGTCGGATCTCGCGTCGAACTTCCGGTCGGCCATCGAGAAGGCCGGCCTGCGTCTCGTGATCGAGGCTCAGCCGCTGCCACAGCCTCTCTATGTCGACCGTGACATGTGGGAGAAGATCGTTCTCAACCTGCTGTCAAATGCCTTCAAGTTCACCTTCGCGGGCGAGATCGGGGTCTCGATCAAGGCTTCGGCTGATGGCGCTCACGCCGAGATCGCGGTGCGCGACACCGGGACCGGCATTCCCGCACCCGCGCTGTCGCGCATCTTCGAACGGTTTCAGCGTGTCGAAGGGGCGCGCGGCCGCTCATTCGAAGGAAGCGGCATTGGCCTTGCGCTGGTGCGCGAACTCGTCAAGCAGCATGGCGGGCAGATCTCGGTCGAAAGCCAGGTCGAGCGTGGCACAACGTTCACGGTGACGCTGCCGTTCGGGACCGAGCATTTGCCTGCCGAGCAGATCGGCGCGGGCAAATCGTCCATGCCGAGCAGCGCCCGCGCCCAGGCCTATCTCGACGAAGCGATGGGATGGCTGGAGGGCGGTGGAGTCGATGATCGGCCCGATCCGTCGTCGTCGGAGGATCTCGGCTTCGTGGCGCCCGCCGTCGTGGGGCAGCGACAGCGCATCCTGCTCGCGGACGACAATGCCGACATGCGCGAATATGTGCGTCGCCTGCTCGCGCCGCTCTACGACGTCGAGGCCGTCGAAGATGGCCAGGCGGCGCTCGAGGCCGCATGGCGGCGTCGGCCCGCCCTCGTATTGAGCGACATCATGATGCCGCGCCTCGACGGCATCAGCCTTCTCAATGCGCTCCGCTCCGACGAGGAGCTCAAGGGCCTGCCGGTGATCTTCCTGTCGGCCCGCGCAGGCGAGGAGGCGAAGGTCGAGGGCCTGCAGATCGGTGCGGATGATTATCTCGTCAAGCCGTTCAGTGCCCGCGAACTGCTGGCGCGTGTTGCCGCCAATCTCGAGCTTTCGGCCACGCGGTCTGAACGTTCTGCAAGGCTCGAGGAGGAGGCCCACGTCCTCGAACTCCTGAACAAGGTGGGCAGCACGGTCGCCGGCGAACTCAATCTTGATAGGGCGGTTCAGATCGTCACCGATGCCGCGACTGAATTGACCGGCGCCGCGTTCGGTTCGTTCTTCTACAATGTGATCAACGACACGGGGGAGAGCTACACGCTCTACACCCTGTCCGGCGCGCCGCGCGAGGCATTCTCGCAATTTCCGATGCCGCGCAACACCGCGGTGTTCGCGCCGACCTTCAGCGGCGATGCGATCGTGCGGTCGGACGACATTCTGGAGGATCCGCGTTACGGCAAGAGCGATCCACATTACGGGATGCCGAAAGGACATCTGCCGGTGCGCAGCTATCTCGCCGCGCCCGTGGTGTCGCGATCCGGCGAGGTGCTGGGCGGGCTGTTCTTCGGTCACCCGGAGCCGGGCATTTTCGATGAACGGGCGGAGCGTCTGATCGCCGGCATCGCGGCGCAGGCTGCGACCGCGATCGACACCGCGCGGCTGTTCCAGGCCGCCGAGCGCGAATTGGTCGAGCGTCGCCGCGCCGAGGCTGCGCTGCAAGCGCTCAACGCCACGCTGGAGCAGCGCGTCCTGGAGGAGGTGCAGGAGCGGACCAAGGCCGAGGAGCAGTTGCGTCAGGTCCAGAAGATGGAGGCGGTCGGACAGTTGACTGGCGGCATCGCACACGACTTCAACAACATGCTCGCCGTGATCATCGCCGGGCTCAATCTCATGCAGCGCAAGCTCGCCAAGGGGGAGATCGACGTTGATCGCTTCCTCGACGCGGCCGTGGATGCCGCGCAACGCGCCGCCGGATTGACGCAGCGTCTGCTCGCCTTCTCGCGTCAGCAGCCGCTGGCGCCGGTGACCTTCGATCCCAACCGGATGATCGCGGGGATGGCGGACTTGCTGGCGCGGACGCTCGGCGAGACCACCAGTCTGGAAGCTGTGCTGACTGCCGGGGTTTGGCAGGTGCGCGCCGATCCCGGGCAACTCGAAAACGCCGTCCTCAATCTCTGCGTCAATGGCCGCGATGCGATGCCGGACGGCGGCAAGCTCACGCTGGAGACATCCAACGCCTATGTGGACGAGATCGCGGCCAAGGCTTACGCCATTCCGTCGGGCCAATATGTCATGATCGCGGTCGCCGATAACGGCAGCGGCATGAGCGAAGAGGTGATGGCCAAGGCATTCGATCCCTTCTTCACCACCAAGGGCATCGGCAAGGGCACCGGCCTCGGTCTCAGCCAGGTCTATGGTTTCGTGCGTCAGTCCGGCGGGCATGTCAGGATCTATTCGGAGATCGATGTCGGCACGACCGTCAAGATCTATCTGCCGCGGCATCGCGGCGAGGCGGGGCCCGATTTTGTCAGGCGGACGCCGATCGCCTCCTATCGCGGCCAGAAAACCGAAGTCGTCCTGGTGGTGGAAGACGAGGAGCGTGTGCGCGTCATCTCGGTCGAGGCGCTGCGCGAGCTCGGCTACACCGTGATTGGCGCGGCCAATCCGCGGGAGGCTTTGCAATTGCTCGACGGCGGACTTTCCGTCGTGCTGCTGTTTACCGATGTCGTCATGCCCGCGATGTCCGGCCATGAACTCGCAGTTCAGGCCCGCGAGCGTATCCCGGGCCTCAAGGTGCTCTACACCACCGGCTACACCCGCAATGCCATCGTTCACAACGGCATCCTCGACCCCGGCACCAATCTGCTGCCGAAGCCGTTCTCGATCGACGAGCTGGCTACTAAGGTCCGCGAGGTCCTGGACGGGATCTAATCCGTGATCCGGAAGCGGCGGCTGTTCAGCGGCCGGTCTGGTCCCTTGCGCAAAGCTACTTCAGCGTCACCCGGACCGGCATCGTGCTGAGCGCCCGCAGGCCGGAGCTGTCGCGGAACGCGACCGGGCCCGCGATCTCGAACTGCTTCACGCGGCTCGCAAGCGCTGCGATCACGGCCTCCGCCTCCAGCCGCGCCACCATCTGCCCGACGCAGCCATGGATGCCGACGCCGAAGCCCATGTGCCCGGACAGCCGCCGCCTGACGTCGAACTGGTCGGCATGCTCCCAGCGCGTCTCGTCGCGGTTGGCAGAGGCAAGCAGCAGCAGCACCTTCTCGTGCTTGCCGATCGTGACGCCTGCGATCTCGGTCTCGTGCGGCGTGGTGCGGAACACGAACGGCGCCGGTGAATCGAAGCGCAATGTCTCGTCGAAGGCCGCGCGCGACAGCGCAGGATCGGCTGCGAGCAGCGCCCATTGCTCGGGATGGCGCGCCAGCGTGTACAGTGCCATGCCGATGGCGCTGATCGTGGTGTCGAGCCCCGCCGAGAGCAGCGAGCGTACCAGCAGCGGCGCTTCCTCCGTGCTAATCTCGCCGGTGTCGGCGGCCTCGTAGACCTGCGCGCCAAAGCTGCCTGGGCGCAGCGCCTCGCGCTGGCAGCGCGCAGCGACCCAGGGCAGCACGCGAGGCGCCTGCTGCATCAAATCGCGAGAGTAGTCGTTCTCGGGCCCGAAGCCCGCGAACACCATCGCGCCATAGGTCAGGAAGTTCTCGCGGCCCTCCTGGTCGATGCCGAGTGCGTCTGGAAACACGCTGACCGGAAACACTTCGGCGATGTCCTTGATGGCGTCGAACGATCCGCGTTCGACCAGCCCGTCGACGAGCGTTGCAGCCTTGGCCTTGAAGTCATCGGCGAGCCGCCGCATCGCGCCAGGCGAGAGGATCCGCGCCAGCACCGCGCGGGTCCGGGTGTGCAGCGGCGGATCGGCTTCCAGCACGATGCTCGGCGGCCGCCACGGCTTCTCCTTGAAGTGGTTGGCAAGCCCAGCGCCGCCCGCGTTGCTGAAATTGACGTGGTCTCCGAAGATCGCCTTGACCTCGGCAAAGCGCGGCACCGCCCAGATGTCGTATTTGGTCAGGCGAATGACCGGCGCCGCGGCACGCAACCCGGCGTAGGTGCCGTACGGATCGGCCCGCGTCGCCGGGCTGAACGGATCGAAATCGCTGCGGACCATGTCGCCGGCAAGGGGGCTCACAGCGATGCTCATCGGATCCTCCCGTTATATCCAAGTTAATTGACCATAGTCAATTAACTTGGATATGACAAGGGGAGACCTCGTTTCGATTCCATCGGACCGGAAAAGTCTCTAGGAGACGGCAATGTCGATCGAGGAGCGATCCAGCAAGGGGGCGCGGCGCTTTCAGCGCAGGGCGCGCCAGGAAGCCGACAAGGAGGCGCTGAAGGCGCTGATCCTCGAGACCGCGCGCAAGGAGTTCGCCGCCGGCACGCTGGAGACCGTCTCGATCCAGAAGATCGCCGACGCGATCGGCTACTCGAAGGGCACCGTCCTCAAATATTACCCGACCAAGCTGCTGCTGCTGCTCGCGGTCAAGCAGCAGAACCTCGAAGCCGTCGCGGGCCAGCTCGAGCGGGTTCGCGCGCAGACCGCCGACAGTGACCTGCGGCTGCGGCAAGTGATGGAAACCTATCTCGACTATTGGGCCGACAATCCCGATCATTTCCGATCGCTGTTCTCGATGTCCGGCACGATCGAGGATCGCCGGTTTCCCGACGGCGTCTATTTCGGCGAGACCGAGATCGCGCGCCGCAGCTACGAGCTGTTCGTGATCTCGGTGCGGGAGTATCTCGCAGCCCGGGGAGCCGAACCGGCGCCGGGCCTGCCGCAGCGGCTGGCGAGCGCGCTGCTTGCGGCCACCCATGGCGTGGTCGCGCTCACGCTCGGCACGCCCACGATGAAGCTCCCTGACATGCGCGCCACCGGCCGCCTTCTGATTGCGAGCCTGATCGATGCCTGGACCAGCAAGCTTGCCGCCGCGCGGACCAGCGAGGGCTGGCCGCGGATCACGATCAGCACCTTTGCCTGAGGTCCCCGGAGCGCGGCGCGATCCGGGGTCTTCGCGCGTCTGGCGCGGCCCCGCATGCGCCACACGACGTAGAATCGCGGCCGCACGCCTGCTAAGCGCTGGCCCATGGATTCGACGCGGCGCGACAGATCGATCGGCTTTCTCTGCCTTCTGGTAACGGCGTTCGGCTGGGCCCTGAACTGGCCGTTGATGAAGCTGTTGTTGCAGCTATGGCCGCCGCTGTTCGCCCGTGGGCTTGCCGGCACCTGCGCCGCGGTGATCCTGGGCAGCCTGGCGCTGGCGCGCGGCCAGTCGCTCGCGGTGCCGCGCGAGGCGGTCCCGCGGCTGTTGTTCGCCTCCTTCACCAACGTCTTCGCCTGGATGGGCTTTGGCACCATCGCGATGAAGTTCGTCACGGTCGGCGAGGGCGCCTTGCTGGCCTACACGATGCCGATCTGGGCGATGCTGTTCGCCTGGCCGGTGCTGCACAGCCGCCCGACGTTGCGGGATCTGGCGGCGCTGGTGCTCGGCGTTGCCGGCGTCGCGCTGCTGCTCGGCAGTGGCGGCTTTGCGTTCAGCGCCGACAAGCTCACCGGCATCGCGCTCGCGCTCGCCTGCGCCATCCTGTTCGCGCTCGGCAATGTGCTGAACCGCAAGCCGCTGCCAATGCCGCCGCTGCCGGTGGTCGCCTGGCAGGTCGGCATCGGCTGTCTCGTGATGCTCGTGCTCGGAATTCTGTTCGAGCATCCGAATTACTCCGCGATCACGCCGTTCGGCCTCGGCTGCTTCGCCTATATGACGCTGATGCCGATGGGCATCTGCTATCTCACCTGGTTCGAGACGCTGCGCCGCCTGCCGCCGACATCGGCGTCGACCGGCATGCTGCTGGTGCCCGTGATCGGCGTGGTGTCGGCGGCGATCATCCTCGGCGAGCCGTTGGGGCTGCGCGAGATCGGCGCCATGGCGCTGACGCTCGGCGGCGTGACGCTGGCGTTGCAGCGGGCGTGAGGCCGCGCAGGAACGGACGTTGGCACATCGCGTTCTTCCCAAAAGGGAGCCTGGCCATGCGCAAGGCGATCGCGCAGCTTGATGCAGAGCAGAAGGCGCAGCTGCTTTATCTCGCGGATTTCGGCACGGCGATGTTCACGTCGGCGCTCGTTGTCTGCACTTTGAAGGCGATAGTGGACCTGTTCGTTGCGGGCTGAGCCGCGATATCGAAGCCCATGCGCCGTCAATCCTCTTGCGGCGCGTCTGCTTGCGTGTGCCCCTCGGGCCCGCGATCGAACACCCCGTATTCGCTGGACTTCACCCCCGCCGTTCCGTCGGTGCCGACGCCGGCCAAACCGAGCTTGAGGAGCTCGCGGACCGCCGCGGCGCGGGTCGGCATACGGTGCTTGAAACGGAAATCGTCGAGGGCAGCCAATTCCTCAGGCGACAACATGACCTGCAACCGTTCGCCGCGCAGCTCGTTCATTGGAAAAACCCAAACTTAGCTGAATGAGTAATTTGCTAAACCGACCAACTCACATTGGGTTCCATGGATTGAGACAAAAACGTTGATTGAGTATAATTAACAAGCAAAATCAATACTTTAAGTAGGAAAATATTGGAACGGTCCTGCCGCTGTCCCGTTGTGTTGAGGGAGAGATGCCATGACCAACGACGTCAAGCTTCCCCGAAAACTATCCGACGAGCCGGCAGCGCCGAAACCGCGGCGGCCGAGCCACGCACGGGTCATCGATCAACTGGACCGCTGGGCCAACAGTCCCGGTCTGCAACCGCCAAGGGTCAACGATGAAGACGATTCAAAAGCGGAAACGTTCTGAGCCTCATACGTTCGAGCAGCGGCTCGAAGAGCATCGGATGCGCCTCGAGAGCCAGCTCGCGCGGTTGCCGCAAGGCGCCGAACGCGAGCAGACGGCCGCGCGCATCGAGCAGCTGCGCACGGCCGTCGAGCTGAACGCGATGCTGTCGATGAGCGAATAGCGCGACAAATCGAGCGGCGGGAGCGTCAACTCGCTCCCGCCGCTTGCTTGCCTGCCATTCCCACGTTGATGCGGATGAAGTCCCCTGATGACCGCCGCAAGGCTGATGCTCCTGCCGGGCGCGGCAGACCATGGTCAGCCGTCATCCTTGGCGTGGACACCGGGAAATTTCTGAATATTAGAAGTTCGTCTCTGAGTTGCCCGGCGTGTCAAGTTGCTTGGTTTGAACGCCGGCCGACACGGGTTGCTTTGCATGGGGTTGTTTTCGATATTTGGCCGCGGCCCTGCGACGGCCCCATGACTTCACATCATGACTTCAGATCGCTCTGGCTAGTCCGTCGCCAACGGCGTCATTGACGTCGTTCCGGCTGGCGGGACGATCGACGCCATTGTGGATGTCACTGGAATTGCCCATTGCGGCCTCCCGGATTCGCTACATGCGGATCAACATGGCGCGCGGGGCGTTCCAAAAAAGTGAAGGACTGGAGGTATCGTCTGCCGCCGGAATCCTTGGCGCATGCCGGGCCAGCCGGTAGGATGGAACCCGGATGGCAGTTTTGGACCTAAGGGAAAGACGGGGAATGAAGCACGTCGACGTCGCGGTGATCGCAGCCACGCTGTGGCTGCTGGCGTCGATGGTGCTGGACATCCTGACGCCGAAATCGATCACCGCGCTGATGATTGCCACCGCGCTCGCCCCACCGTTCCTGATCGGGATCGGCATCCATTTTGCGCGCGAATATTTCAAGGCGAAGAAGCGCAGCTACCGGCCGCCGCAGTGGGACGAACGCTTCAGGAACTAGAGCTTTTTCGAGCGAAGTGGACACCGCAAACCCGTCAAACGGGCGGCCCGGCGGGGCAGGGCTGCGTCAGCTGCATTGAACTGGGCTCACGGCTTGCTAAGCTTGCGCCATGACCGAGCACCTCACTGACACGATCAGCCGCCTCTACACCGATCCCGGCGAATATGTCGACAGCGACCATCCCGCCGTCGAGGCGTTCGCCCGCGCCGCCGTCCCGGCTGGCGCCAGCGCGCGCGACAAAGCGAGCCGGCTCTACACCGCGGTCCGCGACGGCATTCGCTACAACCCCTATGTCAGCATGCGCTCGCCTGAGAGCTATCGGGCTTCCAGCGTGCTCGCGGCCGGCAACGGCTACTGCGTCGGCAAGGCGGCGCTGTATGCCGCGGCCTGTCGGGTTCACGGCATCCCGGCCCGGGTCGGCTTCGCCGATGTCCGCAACCACCTCACCACCGAGAAGCTGCGCCAGAGCATGGGCTCGGACCTGTTCACCTGGCACGGCTTCACCGAAGTGTTCGTCGACGGCGCCTGGCGCAAGGCGACCCCGACCTTCAACGACACGCTGTGCGCCAAGCTCGGCGTCAAGCCGCTCGACTTCGACGGCCATTCCGACGCGCTGCTGCATCCGTTCGATGGCGAGGGCCGTGCCTACATGCAGTACGTCAACGACCACGGTACCTATCACGACGTCCCGGCCAAATTCCTGATGCGCGAGATGGCGCGCGAATACGCCAACATGCAGGGCGAGGACATGTCCGGCCGCGACATGGAGCAGGAAGCGGCGGAGCAGTAGCGGCACGCTGGCGGAGGGGGCGGTGTCATGGATGCCGAGCTGCCAAAAGCGCAGGCCGCCCGGCCGGCCACCGGCTGGGACGATACGGTCGCGCTGACCGGCTTCATCCTGGTCGCGGTTGGGCAGGCCTCCAATCAGGTTTTGGCGCGCGGCCTTGCCGGGTCGGTGCCGCCGTTCTCGCTGGCTTTCTTCCGCTGGAGCATCATCGCCATCGGACTGGCGCCGTTCGCGATCGCGGCGGTCCGGGACGGCAAGATCCCGCTGGCGCAGAATCTGTGGCCGATCCTCGCCGCCGGCTTCCTCGGCATGTTCCTGTGCGGCGGCCCGGTCTACATCGCGGGCATCACGACCACCGCGATCCACATCGCGCTGATCTTCGCGCTGTCGCCGATCATGGTGCTGTTGATCTCGGCCGCGCTCGGCATCGAGCATATCGGTCCGCTGCAATGGCTCGGCACCGCGCTGGCGCTCGCCGGGGCGCTCTTGATCGTCTCCGGCGGGCACCTCGAGGCGCTGACGCAATCGAGCGCGGCCTGGGGCGATCTGTTGGTGGTCGGTGCGATGCTCGGCTGGTCGGGCTACACGCTGGTGCAGTCCCGCGTCGCGCCGCGCGCTTCGCTGCTGGCGCGGGTCAGCCTGTTCTCGGCAGCCGGTGCGCTGTGCTCGCTGCCGCCGGCGCTTCTGGAAATGTGGACCTCGCCGGCGGCGGTCTTCAATGCCCGGGCATTCGAGGCCTATGTCTTCGCCGGCCTGGTGCCCGGCCTGCTCGCCTATGCCGGCTTCGCCTGGCTCGGTGCACGATTCGGCTCGGTGCGGACGTCGCTGGTGCTCTATGTCGCGCCGATCGCCAGCGCACTGTTGTCATGGCTGATCCTTGGCGAGCCACCCAAGCTGATCCATTTGGTCGGCGGCTTGCTGATCCTCGGCGGCGTCTGGGCGAGCCTGCGCAAATAGGCCGCGCGCGCGGCTCCATCACGACCATTCGTCCCGCTTCATATCCACGGAAAGCTCCGCGGGGATGCAACCTTTTGCCGCGATGTGCGTTGAATCCATCGTCGATTCAATAGCTTATCGGAGTGCCGTATGAATTTGACTCCCCAGCAGCGCAAGGACCGTGACGCGCAGCGTCAGCAAGAGGCGTCGCAGGCGATGAAAGAGCATCGCGCCAACGAGAAGGCCTTCTACGACAATTTCCAACGCCTCAAGGCCGAACGCGAGGCGCGCGAAGCAGCGCAGGCCGCAACGAAGTAGCCGCCGGGAGCCGACCCCTCGCATCCGGATAGGCCGGATCAGACAGATCGAGAAGGAGTGGAAGCGAGCGGGGCGAGCGCGGCGCAATCGGGCTCGCCCCGATGACGAGATGAAATCTCCAGGCTTGTGGAGGACATCAGATGTATTTTGCCGATAAGAAGACGGTGACTTGCAAATGCGGCGAGCCCTTGAGCGAATTGATGCTCGTCGACGACCAGACGACCGGAATCAAGTTTCATGTCGGTCGTTGCCCGTCATGCCGTGAGGTGACGGTTGTTCGATCCCAGGACGCGCCATCCGGCGACGATGCGTGAAGCAGACGGCCCTTCCGCCTCGGCGCGAGGGCCGTCCGTGCACTGACCCGCTTGCGAGACGGAGCATGCACGACAGGCCGGCTGACGCATCGCGCGTGAAAGGCCAGAAGAGCCGCTGAAAAAAGAGCAGGGCGCGACCGGCATCACCACGGTCGCGCCCTACGTCGCCGGTCAATGGGGCAGGGGGAATAACCGGCTGTTGCAATGACTCGCAGACCCCCGGACTCGTTCCGCGCGTGTGAAAATTTTTCCGTACACGGTTAAGTGATGGCCGGACGCGAGAACCCCACGGGTTTCGTTCGCGTTGTGTCCGTGCTCGCCGAGGGATTGTTTAGCGGATTTCCATGGGGCGAAGGACATCACCATGTCGAAGAGACAGAAGGCAGTTTTTGCTGTGTTGGCGGTCGGACTGACGCTCGGCGCAGTCCAGCTCGCATCCGGTCATGATCTCATCGGCGGCCAGCAGGTCACGACCGCATTGGCGCCGGAGAGCGCAGTCAATCGCGCTGCGAAGACCGACCGCGCCGCGGTTCCGGCGGCCGGCCTGGCGAGTCGCACGGTCGCGCTGAAGGTCGATCGGCTTCCCGATACATCGGTGCTGGTCCGCGTCCCTGTGGCCAGGGAAGAGGCCCGCAATCACCCGGCAGCACCCGGTCGCGCCAGCCCGGGCGATACCCGCAAGGTGGCCTGCGAGCCCGTGGTCAGCGTCCTGACCGAGGTCGCCAAGCTGCTGCAGCCCGGCCGCTGCGTGACTTGAACTCCGGTATCTCACCGTCATTCCCCGGTGCGCAATAGCGCAATTGGGGGCGCCCCTTGGCGCGAGCCCAGGAATGACGGTTGATAGGCGCTGCTATTCTTCTTCGTCCGGCTCGCTATCGCCGCTCGCCGCGCCGCGGCTTGCCATCAGGCCGAGCGCCAGCCCACCGACCGCGAGGATCGGGATCAGGCGCTTGACGCCGATGGCGCGGACGATCTGCAGGCCGGTGGCGATCAATGCGGGGTCGGCGAACGCGGTTGCCGCGGCTGATTTCGCGGCCTTCGCAGCTTTCTCGGCGCGCCTCTGCATCTCGCGCTTGCGTGCCGCGTAGACGGCAATCACGATCAGCGCGACGATCAGGAATACCGCGGCGCCGGAGAGGCACGCTTCCACCGGCCCATAGTGCTGCAGCACATAGACGAAGGCCGCCGCGCACAGGAAGGCGACCGTGATGAACAGCGCGATCCCGGCCGCGGCCGCAAGCGACGTCAGCCGCAGCGCGCTGCCGGTGGATTCCTTGACGTCATTGATCAGCCGCTGAAGCATTGATGGTCCGTGCCCTGAATCTTGCCTTGAAAAGCGCATCGACAAACGAGGTGGCGGCGCACCAGCGCTGCCATCTCGCCCAGAAGGATGGATTGCGCAGGGTGCGCATGCGGTCTGGCTAGCGACGCCAGGTGACGCCGATCAGAAAGCCGAGACCAAGCGCAAGGCCGACGGTCGCCAGCGGCCGTTGCGTGATCACCTCTTCCAGCGTTTCCTCGATCGAGGAGGCCGCGTCCTGCGCCGCGCCCATCATCGCGCTGCCGCGCTCCGACACGTCGTCCAAGGTCGATTCGGCGCTGGCGCGTGCATCCTTGTAGTGTCGGCGGGCCTGCTTGCCGGCATTGTTCGCAAACGAATTGAGCGCGTCGGTGATCTGTTCGGTGAGGGCTGCGATATCGTTCTTCACGGCGGTGACATCCTTTTCGAGGCGTTCATAGGTCGCTTTGTCCGTCATGTTCTTGATCCCAAATGCGCTGTCCGTGCTCGACATCGAAAGCTCCCGGAGAATTCGCGTGTCGTGAAAAACGTTTCGCTCCACGCAAGGTTCCAATTGTGCAACCGGCTTTGTTGCTCGACTCTTTTCTCTTCAATCGAAGCGGTGCCCCGCTTCGATTGAAGACGCTGTGTTAGCCCTCCGGCAGCTGCGGCGAATTGACCGGCATCAAATGCTCCTTGACGATCAATCCGACGATCAACAGTGGTGACGACAGGAAGGCGCCCATCGGGCCCCACAGCCAAGTCCAGAACGCAAGCGCCAGGAAGACCGCGAGCGCATTCAGCGACAGCCTGCGGCCGACGATCGTCGGCGTCACGAAATGTCCTTCCATGAAGGTTACGGCCGCGAAGCAGGCCGGCGCCAGCAGCCCGGCACCGACGGTCGGCGCAGAGATGATGCCGACCACGACCAGCACCACGAACATCGCGACCGGGCCGATGATCGGAATGAAATTCAGCGTCGCAGCGAGCGCGCCGAGCCCCGCCGGATTGGGCGTGCCGGTCGCCGCGCAGATCACGCCGGTGGCGATGCCGACGCCGACATTGATCATGGTCACCGTCAGCAGATAGTTGCCGAGATGGGTCTCGAGTTCGTTGAGGATCCGCAGCGTCCGAAGCCGCGCCGCGCGTTCGTTGAAGGTCATCACCAGGGCGCGGCGCAAATCCTTCCAGCTCGCGATGAACAGGATCAGGGTCGCGACGAACAGCAGGAATTCGGCGAAGGTCGGCGACAGGAATTCCAGCGTCGGCTGCACCCATTCGAATTTCGGCAGCTGGAACGCGGCCAGCGTGTCGGAGCCGCCGACCATGCTCTGTAGCTCCTGCCACAGCGCCAGCGGCCGGTCGAACACATGCAGCTTCTCCTTCAGCATCGCGCCGAGCTCGGGCAGCCGCGAGCTCCATTCCATCACCGGGGAGGCGATCAGCCCGACCATGAAGGCGACCGCCGCGCCGACCGCGATCACGATCAGCACGGCGCCGAGCGGGCGCGGGATCCGGTAGCGTTCGAGCAGGCTTGCCGCCGGCGACAGCATGGTGCCGACGATGAAGGCCATCGTGATCGGAAGGAAGAAGGCGCGTGCCAGATACAGCACAGCCACCACGACGATGACCAGCAGCGCGACCAGCGCAAAGGCGACGACCTCCGCGCGCCGGATGACCGGCGGCAATTCGGCCTTGCTGTCGGGGATGGGCGTGCCTTCGGGCGCATTGCCAAGCAGGCGCTGACTCGGAAAGGCGCGCACCAAATTCCTCCCGCACGAGGACAACAAACGTCGCGCCGCGAGCCTGCCCCGCGCGCCAAAATGTGCGTAACAACGGCCCGCTCTCCGAAAAGTTCCATCGCGGCTTCGTGAGGCGTGACGGGTTGACAATCGCGCTTTCGGGACGATTCGCGGCGGAACTCCCGCGCGGTCCCGCGCGTTGCATCGTCACAGCATCACCACGATGCGCATCCCGTTCAGGGGCAGCACATGACAGAGCAGTCTTTCTCCAGCCGCCGGCTTGCGTCGCGCGCCGCGCGGACCTTTGCCTTCGCCAGCGTCTTGTTCGTGGCGCCGTTCGTCCTCACCAATCCGGCCAGCGCCCAGGTCAGTTCTTCCGCGCTCGGTTATGCGTCGACGCAGCCTGGCGCATATCCCTCCGACGAGGTGATGAACGATCCCTCGACCGAAGCCACCGAGGACGGCGCGCTGCCGGCGCGGCTGCGTCCGACCACGGTCGCGCTCAACACGACCGAGGCGCCGGGCACCATCATCATCGATACCGGCAACACGGCGCTTTATTATGTGCTCGGCGGCGGTCGGGCGATCCGCTACGGCGTAGGCGTCGGCCGCGAGGGCTTCACCTGGGCCGGCACCCAGACCATCACCCGCAAGGCGGAATGGCCGGACTGGCATCCGCCGGCCGAGATGATCAAGCGCCAGCCCTATCTGCCGCGCTTCATGGCCGGCGGCCCGGGTAACCCGCTCGGCGCCCGCGCGATGTATCTTGGTTCGAGCGAGTACCGCATCCACGGCACCAATGATCCCACGACGATCGGCAAGTTCGTGTCGTCGGGCTGCATCCGTCTGACCAATGAAGACGTCTCCGACCTGTTCAGCCGGGTCGATGTCGGCACCAAGGTCGTGGTGCTGCCGAAGAACGCAGCCCATCTGGCCGCGCGTGAGATCGGCCCGGCCCCGACGCAGATCTCGGCCCGGCCGATGCCGCTGCAACCGCGTCCCGCGGTCATGACGCTGCCGTCGGGCCGTCAGGCAATGAACATCCCGGCGGGTTCGTCGTTGTACTGAGCATCGGCGTTGCACCGGGGAGCGGTATGATGAAGCTCAATTCCAGGCGGTGGGCGTTCGGGACGGCGGCATTGCTCGCTTTGTCCCTTGCGCCCGCGGCGCAGGCCCAGGATTTCTTCTCGCAACTGTTCGGCGGCTTCATCCAGGACCGCCCACCGGTGATCCGGATGCCGTTCGACGACGGCCCGGTGCCGATGGCGCCGCGGGTCGAACGCCGTGCGCGCTACGATGTCGGCCAGGCCTATTGCGTGCGCACCTGCGACGGCCGCTACTTCCCGCTGGCGGCGACCGGCAACCAGAGCAAGGCGGAAAGCTGCAACAGCTTCTGTCCGGCGAGCGCGACCGAGGTGGTCTATGGCGGCAACATCGACAACGCCGCGACCGAAGACGGCAAGCCGTACTCCGAACTGCCGAACGCATACCGCTATCGCGACCAGATCGTTTCGGGTTGCACCTGCAACGGCAAGGACCCCGTCGGCCTCGCGGCTGTCAAGATCGAGGACGATCCGACCCTGCGCAAGGGCGATATCGTCGCCGGCAAGGACGGGTTGATGGCGGTCGGCCGCCCGGATCGCCGCGGCGCGTCGCTCAACTTCACGCCGGCGCCGGATCGCGTCCGCGCCAAGTACGAACGTGCACCGGTGCTGGCGCGTGAATAGCATCGCCTCGACGGACGAGGCGCATTCGGTTCCGGCGTAGGGAACCGGTCTCATCTTCGCACGTTAGTTCAGTGCGAACACCACAATCACCGATGCCATCAGGGGGCCCCGCATGCTCGTCGGCGTACTCGTCACTTTCCTTGTCGTTATCCTGGTTCTTTATCTCATCAACATGCTGCCGCTCGACGGCCGCGCCAAGCAGATCGCACGGGTCGTCGTCATCATCATCGGCATCGTCTCGCTGCTGAAATATCTCGCGGTGTTTTAGGATCGCCGTTGCAAGCGAAACGACTTGTCTCCAACCAAAAAAGCCCCGGCGCATCGCCGGGGCTTTTGCTTGTCGCAGGATTCGCGGATCAGCCCGCGGCCTTGGCCTCGCGGCGGCGTGCGGTGAGGATGTATTCGGTGTAGCCGTTCGGTTGGGTGCGGCCCTCGAACACCAGATCGCAGGCGGCCTTGAACGCGACGCCATCGAATGACGGCGCCATCGGCTTGTAGAGACTGTCGCCGGCATTCTGCTTGTCGACCACGACGGCCATCCGCTTCAACGATTCCATCACCTGATCCCGGGTGATGACGCCCTGATGCAGCCAGTTCGCCAGATGCTGGCTCGAGATGCGCAGCGTGGCGCGATCTTCCATCAGGCCGACGTCGTGGATGTCAGGCACCTTGGAGCAGCCGACGCCCTGGTCGATCCAGCGCACGACGTAACCCAGGATGCCCTGGCAGTTGTTGTCGATCTCCTGCTTGACGTCGTCGGGCGCCCAGTTCGACTGCGACACCGGAATGGTGAGGATGTCGGACAGCTTGGCGCGCGGGCCGCCCTTGGCGAGCTCCTGCTGGCGGGCGATCACGTTGACCTGGTGATAGTGCAGCGCGTGCAGCGTGGCGGCGGTCGGCGACGGCACCCAGGCGGTGGTGGCGCCGGCCTGCGGATGGCCGATCTTCTGCGCCAGCATGTCCGCCATCTTGTCGGGCGCGGCCCACATGCCCTTGCCGATCTGGGCATGGCCGGGCAGGCCATCGACCAGACCGGTGTCGACGTTCCAGTCCTCATAGGCCTTGATCCAGGGCTGCGCCTTCATGTCGTTCTTGCGGATCATCGGACCCGCTTCCATCGAGGTGTGGATCTCGTCGCCGGTGCGGTCGAGGAATCCAGTGTTGATGAACATGATGCGCTTGGAGGCGCGCTGGATGCACGCCTTGAGGTTGACCGTGGTGCGGCGCTCCTCGTCCATGATGCCGACCTTGATGGTGTTCTCCGGCAGGCCGAGCATCTTTTCGACCTCGGCGAACAGGTCGCAGGTCAGCGTCACTTCATCGGGGCCGTGCATCTTCGGCTTGACGATATAGACCGAGCCGGTGCGGCTGTTCTTGGTCTTGGAATTGCCCTTGAGGTCGTGGATCGCGAGCAGCCCGGCGACCGCAGCATCGAGCAGGCCTTCCGGAATCTCCTCGCCCTTGGCGTCGAGCACCGCGTCGGTGAACATGTGGTGGCCGACATTGCGCATCAGCAGCAGGCTGCGGCCGTGCAGCTTCAGCTCGCCGCCGTCAGGCTTCTTGTAGACGCGGTCGGCATTGAGCGCGCGCGTCAGCGTCTTGCCGCCCTTCTCGAAATCGGCCGACAGCGTGCCGTTCATCAGGCCGAGCGTGTTGCGATAGACCAGCACCTTGTCCTCGGCGTCGACGGCGGCAACCGAGTCTTCCATGTCGAGGATGGTGGAGACCGCCGATTCCAGGATCATGTCGGCGACGCCGGCCGGATCGTCCTTGCCGATCGTGTTGTTGCGGTCGATCTTGACCTCGACATGCATGCCGTTGTTGACGAGCAGGATCGCGCTCGGGGACGCGGCGTCGCCCTGATAGCCGGCGAACTGCGCGCCGTTCTTCAGCGCGGTGGCGTTGCCGCTCTTCAGCTTGGCCGAGAGCTGGCCCGAGATCACGCTGTAGGAGGTCACGTCGGTGTGGCTCGCGGTCGCAAGCGGGACGGCGGCATCGAGGAAGGCCTTGGCCTTGGCGATCACCTTGTCGCCGCGGGCCTTGTTGTAGCCACGGCCAGCCTCGCTCGGATCGTGCGGGATCGCGTCGGTGCCGTAGAAGGCGTCGTACAGCGAGCCCCAGCGCGCGTTGGCGGCGTTCAGCGCGTAGCGGGCGTTGGTCAGCGGCACCACGAGCTGCGGGCCGCAGATCTTGCCGATCTCTTCGTCCACATTGGCCGTCTCGACCTTGTGGGTCGCCGGCTCCGGCAACAGATAGCCGATCTCCTTGAGGAAGGCGGTGTAGGCGTTGATGTCGAACGCCTTGCCCTTGTGGGCGCGATGCCAGTCGTCGATCTTGGCCTGTAGCGTGTCGCGCACGGCGAGCAGCTCGCGGTTCTTCGGTCCGAGCTTCTGGATAATGGCGGCAAGTCCGGCCCAGAACGCGTCCGGCGCGATCCCGGTCTTGGGCGTCGCCTCCTTGGCGATGAAATCGAACAGGACAGGGGCGATCTTCAATCCGTGGGCATCGACACGAGTCATGATGGGCTTTCTCAAAGAAATGGGGCGTTTAGGCGCTGTTTTCGAACGAAATCAGCAAAAAACGCGCCAAAGGGCCGCGTTCACGGCTCTTTTAGCCTTAAAGCCACGGCTCTGAGAAGGCCCCTTTGCCGGGCTCCGCTGCTGCGTCATGCCGCTGTAGGCGGAGCATCCGGGGTGTCGCGGTTCTCCCGCCTTGCGACGGTCAGGAAGGCTTGGTCCGGACCTTGGTCGCGATCAGCAGGACGGCGAGCAGCAGGGGAATGGCGCCGGCGACGAACACGGCGGGCGCGCCCATGACGTCGAGGACCAGCCCGCCGCCGGCGGCGCCCGTGGTGATGCCGAGGAAGATCGAGGCCACCGTCATTCCGGTGCCGCTTTCCGTCTCATCGGGCACCATGCGCGTGATCCAGGTCGTCGTCGCCACAGGAACGCCGCTGAAGGCAAAGCCCCAGAGCGCGACCAGCACCAGCGCGGGAACGACATCCTTGCCATAGGCCGCAAGCAACAGGCCGACCAGGCCGATGAGGAACGGCATCGCGATCATCGTGAGCTTGAGTTTGCGTTCGGCCAGGAAGCCGCTCACGAACGAGCCGAGATAGTTGGCGACGCCGAATGCGAGCAAGGTCGCGGCGACGCCGGCCGCGCTCAGCCCGGTCACGTTTTCAAGGAACGGGCGGATATAGCCGAAATAGCCGAAATGTCCGGTGAAGACCAAGGTCGCCGCCAGGATGCCGGCGCCGATCCCCGGACGTTGCAGGATCTCGATCAAGGTGCCGAACCCGGCTGCTCCCCTCGGGGCCAGACGCGGCAGCACCAGCGCCTGCACCACGAACACGATGCCGGCAAACGCCGTCGCCAGCAGGAACACAGCGCGCCAGCTCATCACCTCGCCGAGATAGCTGCCGAGCGGCACGGCGATGATCATCGCGGCGGGAACGCCGCTCATCACGATCGACAAAGCGCGCGGCACCAGCGCTGTCGGCACCAGGCGGATCGTCGTCGCCGCCGCCATCGCCCAGAAGCCGCCGAGGGCGAGGCCGAGCACGATCCGCGCCGTGAGCAGGAAGGTGATGTTGGGCGCCAGCGCCACTAGCAGATTGGAGATTGCCAGAAGAACAGCGAAGCTGAGCAGCACCGGCTTGCGGTTGAAGCTGCGCGTCAGTGTCGGGGTGAACAATGCGCCGACCAGGCCGGCCAGCGAGGTCGTGGTCACCGCCTGACCGGCGAGGCCCGGACTCACGCCGAGATCCCTTGCCATCGGCGTCAGCAATCCGGACGGCAGGAACTCTGCTGTCAGAAGGGCGGTGACACCCAGCATCATCGCAGCGACCGCCAACCATGCCGGCTGTTCCGACGCGAGCGGTTCAGCCCCGCGCGCCACGTCGCGCGCCGTCAGCGCGACCAGATCATCTGCCTGCGCCAGAGCGGGGTTTACTTCCTGATCCATCGACTGACTTCCATCCTGTGCTGCGGTGCCGCACACATAGGCTGGAGGTTTCGGAGTATCTATGCCATAAACGCTCCAATGTTTGATCGTGCGTCCAAATCACCTGCCACCCCTCCGGCAGACGCCGTCGTTGATCTGGTAAGCGAACTGCTGCTCGGCATGCGGCTCGAGGGGGTTCACTACCGCCGGGTCGCGACCAGGGCGCCGTTCGGCTTTCGGTTCGAGACGCCGGTCGGGCGCGCCCAATTTCACTTCGTTGCGCATGGCACCGCGTTTCTGCGCCACGCCGATGGGCAGGTGCTGCCGCTCGGATGCGGTGATGCCATCTTCCTGCCGCGCGGCGGCGCGCACGATCTCGTCTCGGCTGCGGACGAGCCGAGCTTCGATGTCGAGCGCTTCGAGACCGAGACGCTGTGCGGCAATGTCGATGTGACCTCGGCCTGCCCTGAGGGATGCCCGGATGGCGAGCGGGTGCTGATCTTCAGCGCGTGCATGAACTTCGATCTCGGCGGCATGCGTCCGCTGATCGCCCAGATGCCGGAAGTCATGCAGGTTGGCACAATGCTCGCGCGCGAGCCGGAGATCGAACCGATCCTGAAGGCGATGGAGCGCGAGACCTGTACGCCGCGGGTCGGCTCCGTCGGCGTCATGGCGCGGCTCGCCGATGTTCTTGCCGCCTCGATCGTGCGGGCCTGGGTTGAGTGCGGTGGCGACAAAGCCGTTGGCTGGTTCGAGGCCCTGCGCGATCCGCGTCTCGGCCGTGCCATCGGCGCGCTGCATCGCGCACCCGGCCGCAACTGGACGGTTGCCGAACTGGCGGCGGAGGCCGGTTGCTCGCGCTCGCTGTTTGCCGAACGCTTCCAGTCGATGACCGGACTGTCGCCCGCGCGCTATCTGGCCGAATTGCGCATGCGCCTTGCGGCGCAGTGGATCGAGCATGAACGCCAGCCGATCGATCTGGTCGCGCGCCAACTCGGCTATGCGTCGCAAGCGGCCTTCAGCCGCGCCTTCAAGCGGATCACCGGGCAATCGCCCGGGATGATGCGGCAGGCGGCGGGAAGCCAGCGCGCCGCGGAATAATTGCGCGCGATGCGGTCGCGTGACGATGCACATCTCGTCTTACACACCGCCGTCATGCCTCGCTTCAAGCGGGGCATCCAGTACGCCGGGGGCTATCGGCTCAAGCACCGATGTCTCTGGAATACTGGGTCGTCCGGTCAAGCCGGACGACGACAGATCAGGCAGCCCTAGATGTTCGCCGCGAGGTCGGTCAGCTCATCGAACAGCACGCCGGTCTCGGCCAGCATCCGCTCGATCTCGTCGGTGGCCTCGGTGACCGAGCGGTTCGAGGTGTCGATGGTCAGCTCATTGCCGGTCGGCGGCTGGTAGTCGTTGGTGATGCCGGTAAACGAGGGCAATCCGCCCGAGCGCGCCTTGGCGTAATGGCCCTTGGGATCGCGGGTCTCGCAGACCTCGGCGGGTGTCGCGACATAGATTTCTCGGAATGCACTGTCGGCGATCCGGCGTGCGGCGGCGCGGTCGGCTGCCGATGGCGACACCGCGGCGACGATCGCGATATGGCCGTTGCGCGCCAGATGGGTTGCGACCTCGGCGAGGCGGCGGATGTTCTCGGCGCGATCCTGCGACGAGAAGCCGAGATCGCTGTTGAGGCCCGCGCGCAGCGTGTCGCCGTCGAGCAGGATCGGCGAGCCGCCAATGCTGAACAGGCGCCGCTCCAGCGCTTTCGCCAAAGTCGACTTGCCCGAGCCGGGCAGGCCGGTCAGCCAGATCACCGCGCCATTGTGATGGTACCGCGCCGAGCGTTCATCCAGCCGCAGCGCGGATTCCACCGGCACGATATCGACCGGCACCGCGGGCCGGCCGGCGTCGACCGACAGCACGAGGCCACCGCCGGCGATGCGGCCGTTGACTTCGATCACCAGGCGTCCGGTGCGCGGATTGTCGGTGTAGGGATCGGTCGCGACCGGCTGCGCCAGCGAGATGTCGATCTCGCCGACATGGTTGCGCGCGATCGCTGAGTTCTCTTCGTTCGACAGCGCGCCGGGATCGATCGCCTTCTCGATCGCGACCACGGTGGCGCGGCTTTCCTTGGTGCCGAGCCGGATCAGGATCTGCTCGCCCTTGGTCAGCGGCTTGTCGTGCAGCCAGAAGATCCGCGCGCGGATGCGGCGGGTGTCGCGCGGGCTTTGCCCGGCATGGCCGATGATGTCGCCGCGCTCGAGGAACAGTTCGCGGTCGAGCGTGATGCCGACCGAGCGTCCGGCGCCCTGCGGACCGTTGACCGGCGTCACCGGCCAGCTCTCGACCGTCTTGATCTTCGCGATCTTGCCGGTCGGCATGATCACGATCTCGTCGCCGGCCTTCAGGCTGCCGGACTCGACGCGGCCGGCCACGATGCGACGGTCGTCGAACTTGTAGATCGCCTGCACCGGCAGCCGCAGCGCCAGTTCGGCCAGCGGCTTTGCCGGCTCGAGCGCATCGAGCGCCTCGACCACGGTCGGTCCCTTGTACCAGTCGATCCGCGGCGTGTGCTCGGCGACGCCGTCACCATCGCGCGCGGAGATCGGAACCACGGCGGTCGGCGTTACGCCCAGGCCGATCAGGTGCGCGGAAATCTCCGCGCTGATCTCGTTGAATCGAGCGGCGCTGAAATCGACCCGGTCCATCTTGTTGACGACGACCGCGACCTGCTTCACGCCGAGCAGATGCAGCAGATAGCCGTGCCGGCGGGTCTGCGAGCGGACGCCTTCGAGCGCGTCGATGATCAGCACCGCGCCATCGGCCTGCGAGGCACCGGTGATCATGTTGCGCAAGAACTCGGCATGGCCGGGCGCGTCGATCAGCACCACATCGCGCGAGCGGGTGCGGAAGCGGATCTGGGTGGTGTCGATGGTGATGCCCTGGTCGCGCTCGGTCTGCAACGCGTCGAGCAGGAACGACCACTCGAACGGCATGCCGCGCCGCGCGCTGACCGCCTTCAGCATCTCCAGCTTGCCGTCCGGCAGGCTGCCGGTCTCATGCAGCAGACGGCCCACCAGCGTGGACTTGCCGTGGTCGACATGGCCGACGATGACGATGCGGACCTGGGGACGCGTGGTGCCGTTCGGGGTCGCCGAGATCGAGGCGGTCGGAAGGATCATGTTCATCGGAGTGCTCACGCCAGACTTGGATCAGAGATAGCCGGCGACGCGCAGCCGCTCGAACGCATCCTCGGTCTCGTGGTCGAGCGCGCGTCCTGCGCGCTCCGGGATCTTGGTGGCATCGAGCTCGGCCAGGATCTCGTCGATGTTGGACGCTGTGGAGGCCACCGGGTTGGTGATGTCCTGATCGCCCAGCGAGCGATAGCGCTTGCCGTCCTTGGCGAGATAGAGCGGGATGATCGGAATGCCTTCGCGCTTGGTGTAGGCCCAGATGTCGGCCTCGGTCCAATGCAGGATCGGGTGGATGCGCAAGTGAGCGCCTTGCGGCGGCGATGCATTGAAGTGATCCCAGAACTCCGGCGGCTGGTCGCGCACGTCCCATTCGCCCTCGAGGCCGCGTGGCGAGAACACGCGCTCCTTGGCGCGGGTCGCTTCCTCGTCGCGGCGGATGCCGGCGATCAATCCATCGAAGCCGTATTTATTGAGAGCGAGCTTCAGACCCTCGGTCTTGCGCGCCGCGGAGCGCGCGGCCGGCGGCAGGGTGGGGTCGACGCTGTCGATCGGCGGGCAGGGCTCGACGCGGAGGTCGAGATCCCACTCCTTGCCGAAGCGATCGCGGAACGCATACATCTCGGGAAACTTCTTGCCGGTGTCGACATGCATCGCCGGGAACGGGACCCGGCCGAAGAACGCCTTGCGCGCCAGCCAGATCATCACGTTGGAATCCTTGCCGAGCGACCACAGCAGCGCGAGCTTCTTCAGCCGGGCGAACGCCTCGCGCAGAATGTAGATGCTCTGGGCCTCCAGCTCGTCGAGATGATCCATCGTCGGAGCGGCCTGAAGGGCCGAAACTCCCGGCACGGAAGATGCTTGTGCAAGGGCTGCGGACCGCGTTCCGGCAGCGGCGGATTCGTTGTCGAGAAGATGCATCTCTTGGCCTTGGCCTGTGGAGTTGAAAATTCTAAAGTTGCGCTGCAATAGAGAAGAAATAATTTTCTCTTTGCTGGGCTTGATCGAGAGATAAATAGAAAATAATTTCAGTCAACCCCCAAATTGGGGAAGCGAGTGTCTGATGCGATACCTGCCTGTGTTTCTGGATCTGCAAAGCGGCAAGGTGCTGCTCGTTGGAGCGGGCGAGCTCGCGCGCGCCAAGTTGCGGCTGCTCGCGGCTGCCGGCGCCGCCGTGCGCTGGTACGCGACCGATGGCGATCATGAGCTCTCCGGCATCGCGGCAGAGGACGCCGCGCGCATCGAGCGCGCCGAGGGCGATCCGCTTGCGGCCGATCTCTCCGACGTCATCGCCATTCTCTGTGCCGGTGCAGGCGACATCGGGGTTGCGATGTCGGTGCGCGCGAAGGCTGTCGGCCTGCCGGTCAATGTGATGGACGACCTCGTCCATTCCACCTTCATCATGCCGGCGATCGTCGATCGCGGCGATGTCGTGGTCGCGGTCGGCACCGGCGGCACGTCGCCGGTGGTGGCGCGCCGCATCCGCGAGACGATCGAGGCGGTGCTGCCGGCACGGATCGGCGATCTCGCCGGCTTCATCGGCCGCTTCCGCAAATCGATGCATGCGCGCATCGACGAGTTTCCGCTGCGCCGCCGCTTCTGGGAGCGCATCGTCGATGGCCCGATCGGCGCGCTGGTGCTGGCCGGCCGCAAGGACGAAGCCGAGCAGGCGCTCAACGCAATCGCCGATCCCGCCGCCTTCGCCGGCGCTGACGCTGAAGGCAAGGCCGTTGGTCATGTCACCTTGGTCGGCGCCGGTCCCGGCGATCCGGACCTGCTCACGGTGAAGGCGCTGCGCGCGTTGCAGGATGCCGACGTCGTGTTCTATGACGAATTGGTGTCAGCTGAGATTCTCGACCGCATCCGGCGCGATGCGACGCGGATTCCGGTCGGCCGCCGTGTCGGCAAGCCCGGCATCGGCCAGGACGCCATCAACCATCTGATGATCGAGGCCGCGCAATCCGGCCAGCGCGCGGTGCGGCTGAAGGGCGGTGATCCCTTTATCTTCGGCCGCGGCGGCGAGGAGATCGAGGCGCTGCGCGATGCCGGTGTCGCCTACTCCATTATTCCCGGCGTCTCCGCCGGTCTCGGCGCGGCCGCGCAATTCGAGGTGCCGCTGACCTTCCGCCACGAGGCGCTGCGCATCACCTTCCTGACCGCGCACAAGGCGCGCGACGCCGAGGTGGTCGACTGGTCAGTGCTGACCGACAAGAAGATGACCGTCGTCGTCTACATGGGCATGACCGCGGCGCCGTCGATCCGCGACGGCATGCTCGCCGCCGGCCGTTCGCCGGAGACGCCGGTCGGCGTGTTCGCGCGCGTGACGCGGCCGGATGCCAAGGCCGCGGTCGGCACGCTGGCGCGGCTGCCCGAACTGGTCAAACAGGTCGATGGCGGTCCCGCTGTTCTCATCATCGGCGACGTGGTCGCGCACTCCGCGCCGTGGAGCCGATCCAACGTCACCCAATTGTTCTCCAACCAGATGTTCTCCGAACTGCTGAAAGCTGCCGAATGACCTCTCCGCTCGAACAGAAGAAAATCAGGATCACGGGCCCCTCGATGGTCACCGCCAACCGGACCTGGGACGGCGCCGTGGTGTACCGGACCGCCAAGCAGGGCTGGTCCACCGAACTCGCCGACTCCGCGATCGTCACCACGTCCGACGAGGCCCGCGCGCTGCTGGCCGAAGCCGCCGCCGACGACGTCGGCGCGGTCGGCCCCTACATCGCGCCGGTCGAGCTCAAGGACGGCGGCAAGGTCAATCCGGGCAACCTCCGCGAATATATCCGCGCCAAGGGCGTCACCATCGATCTCCAGGTCCCCGCGTAAAGCGCGCCGGCACAAGACGCGTTGTAAGGCTTATCGAACATGTATGCATATGACGAACTCGACCGCACGCTGATCAACGAGCGTGTTTCGGAATTTCGCGACCAGGTGAAGCGCCGCCTTTCCGGCGAGCTCACCGAGGACGAATTCAAGATCCTGCGCTTGCAGAACGGCGTGTATTTGCAGCTGCACGCCTACATGTTCCGCGTCGCGATCCCCTACGGCACGCTGTCGTCGAAGCAGCTGCGCCGCTTCGCCCACGTCGCGCGCCGCTACGATCGCGGCTACGGCCATTTCACCACCCGGCAGAACATCCAGTTCAACTGGATCAAGCTCGCCGAGCTGCCCGACGCGCTGGCCGATCTCGCCGAGGTCGGTATCCACGCGATGCAGACCTCCGGCAATAATATGCGCAACGTCACCTCGGACCAGTGGGCCGGGGTCGCGCCGGGCGAGATCGAGGATCCGCGGATCTGGTCGGAGCTGATCCGCCAGCACACCACGTTGCATCCGGAATTCTCGTTCCTGCCGCGCAAGTTCAAGATCGCGATCACCGCGTCGGAGCATGACCGCGCCGCGATCAAGATCCACGACATCGGCCTGCGGCTGCACAAGAATGCCGACGGCGAGACCGGCTTCGAGGTGCTGGTCGGCGGCGGCCTCGGCCGCACGCCGTTCATCGCCAAGACCATCAAGCCGTTCGTCTCCGGCCGCGATATCCTGAGCTACATCGAGGCGATCCTGCGGGTCTACAACCAGTACGGCCGCCGTGACAACATCTACAAGGCGCGTATCAAGATCCTGGTGCACGAGCTCGGCATCGAGAAATTCGCCAAGGAAGTCGACGAGGAGTGGAAGGCGATGGGCGATGTCGGGCTGACGCTCGATCATGCCGCCATCGAGGAGGTCCGCTCGCGCTTCTCCTACCCGGCCTACGAAAAGCTGCCGCACATGCCGGACGAGCTGAAGCAGGCCGCGCATGATCCGCTGTTCGAGCGCTGGCGCAAGAACTCGGTGTTTCCGCACAAGGTGCAGGGCTACTCGATCGTCGTGCTGTCGCTGAAGCCGGTTGGCGGCCCTCCGGGCGATGCCACCGCCGAGCAGATGGACGCGGTCGCCGACCTCGCCGACAGATATTCGTTCGGCGAGATCCGCGTCGGCCACGAGCAGAACCTGGCGCTGCCGCACGTCGCCAAGCGCGACCTGCCTCAGCTGTTCAAGGCGCTCGACCGTCTCGGCCTCGCGACGCCGAACGTCAACCTCGTCACCGACATCATCGCCTGCCCGGGGCTTGATTACTGCTCGCTGGCCAATGCGCGCTCGATCCCGATCGCGCAGGAATTGACGCGGCGCTTCGCCAACCACGACACTGCGGACCTGATCGGCCGGCTGCACATCAACATCTCCGGCTGCATCAATGCCTGCGGCCATCACCATGTCGGCCACATCGGCATCCTCGGCGTCGAGAAGAACGGTGAGGAATTCTACCAGATCACGATTGGTGGCCGCGCCGACGAGAACGCGCAACTGGGCACCTTGATCGGCCCGGCCGTTCCCTATGCGGAGGTCGCCGACGTGATCGAAGACATTGTCGAAGCCTATCTCGCGCTGCGCGACCGTCCCGAGGAATTGTTCGTCGATACGGTGAAGCGTCTGGGCGTCGAGCCGATCAGGGAGCGGGTCTATGCCACTCGTTAAGCAGGGAAGACTGACCACGGACCCGTTCGTCCACGTCGCCGACGGCGCCGAACTGCCGGGCGATGGCGCGGTGCTGGTGAGTGCCGAACGGTTTCTCGCCGATCCCGAGGCGCTGCTGCGCCGCGCTGGCAAGGTCGGCGTGATCTGGCCAAACAACCGCGCGCTCGACGAGTTGGTGCCGCATCTCGATCGCCTTGCCACTGTCGCGCTGGTGTTCCCGACCTTCCGCGACGGCCGTGCCTACAGCCAGGCGCGCCTGCTGCGCGAGCGTTATGGCTACGACGGCGAGCTGCGCGCCACCGGACAGATCCTGCGCGACCAGTTCGTGTTCATGACCCGCGCCGGCTTCGATGCCTTCGAGGTCAAGAAGGACGCCGACGCCGATGCCTTCGCCGCGACCATGCAGCGCTATTCGGTGTTCTACCAGCCGACCGGCGACGGTCGCGTCACCGCACTCAACCGCCGCATGCAGCTGCGTCACTCGGAGAGCGCGGGCCAGTGAGCACGCTTGCACCAGAGCTCGCTACGACGCCGGCCGCATTGCCCGCGGCCGACGCGCTCGATCGTGCCTTGCGGACGGCTTCGCCCGCCGAGGTGATCGCTGCGGCGCTGGAGACCGTCGGCCGCGAGAAACTGGCGCTGGTGTCGTCGTTTGGCACTGAATCCGCTGCGCTGCTCAAGGTGATGGCGGATGTCGATCCTGCGATCCCGGTGGTGTTCCTCGATACCGGCTGGCTGTTCGAGGAGACACTGGCCTATCGCGACACGTTGATCGCCACGCTCGGCCTCACCGACGTGCGTTCGATCAAGCCCGACGAAGAGGTGCTGGCGCGCCAGGATGCGGATCGCGAATTGTGGTTCACCGATCCCGACGCCTGCTGTCGCATCCGGAAGGTGGAGCCGCTGGCGCGGGCGTTGAAGCCGTTCTCTGGCTGGATCAACGGCCGCAAGCGGTTCCAGGGCGGTGCCCGCACCGAGATCCCCGTCGTCGAGGACGACGGCGTCAGGCTGAAATTCAATCCGTTCGCCAACGTCTCCCGCGAGGAGATCGAGGCGATCTACGCGCTCGGCAGACTGCCGCCGCATCCACTTGTCGCATCGGGATATCAGTCGGTCGGGTGTATGCCTTGCTCGAGCCGGTCCGCAGCCGGCGAGGATGCACGCGACGGCCGCTGGCGTGGCCGGGCGAAGACGGAATGCGGCATCCATACGATGAAGCTGTCGTAGGGCTTAATCCGGAACGGTGCGAAGCGGCATCCCTTGCGACAAGCGTGAAGCGTTTGCGCGGAGATCATGCTCCGAAAGAAGCGTTCGGTCGCGGTGCTGGTTCATCGCGATTTGGTGACGCGACAAAGCCTTCGCAGCGCGGCTGCTTCGTAGCACAAGCGCGCTGCGCCGCTGAAAACAAAGAAAACCGGTTTCGTTGACTTAAGGCCACTTCACCGTGAGTTATGTCTGGCGTGTTCCCTGACATTCTCAGGTTGAATGGAGACCAAAATGATCCGTCGTATGCTGCCGCTGGTCGCGGGACTGTTGTGGGCGAGTTCGGCCTTCGCGGCCGACTATTCGCTGCTCAACGTGTCCTATGATCCGACGCGCGAGCTCTATGTCGATTTCAACAAGGCGTTCGCCGCGGCCTATCAGAAGGAAACCGGCAAGAGCGTCGAGATCAAGCAGTCGCATGGCGGCTCGGGCTCGCAGGCGCGCTCGGTGATCGACGGATTGCAGGCGGATGTGGTCACGCTGGCGCTCGCCTACGACATCGATGCGATCGCGGGCAAGGGTCTGCTCGCCACGGACTGGCAGAAGCGGTTGCCACTCAACGCGTCGCCCTACACCTCGACCATCGTGTTCCTGGTGCGCAAGGGCAATCCCAAGGGGGTCAAGGATTGGGACGATCTGGTCAAGCCGGGCGTTGCCGTGATCACGCCGAACCCGAAGACCTCCGGCGGTGCGCGCTGGAACTATCTCGCCGCCTGGGGCTATGCGCAGAAGAAGTTCGGCTCCGCCGACAGGGCGAAGAAGTTCGTCGCTGACCTCTACCAGAACGTCCCGGTGCTCGACACCGGCGCGCGCGGCTCGACCGTGACCTTCGTCGAGCGCGGTGTCGGCGACGTGCTGCTCGCCTGGGAGAACGAGGCCTTCCTGGCGCTGCGCGAATTCGGTCCGGACAAGTTCGAGATCGTGGCGCCGGCGCAGTCGATTCTGGCCGAGCCGCCGGTCGCCGTCGTCGACACTGTCGCCGACAAGAAGGGCACCCGCGCGGTCGCCGAAGCCTATCTGAAGTACTGGTACACCAAGGAAGGCCAGGAGATCGCCGCCCGCAATTCCTACCGGCCGCGCGATCCCGAGATCGCCAAGGAGTACGAGAAGTCCTTCGCCAAGGTCGAACTTTTCACCATCGACGACGTTTTTGGTGGTTGGACCAAGGCGCAGAAGGAGCACTTCGCCGAGGGCGGCATCTTCGATCAGATCTACAAGAACTGATGAACATGCAGGGGGAATCGTGAGCACAGCGGTTGCGCGGCGCAGTACCCTGCCAGGGTTCGGTCTCACCATGGGACTGACCCTGACATGGCTCTCCGTCATCATCCTGATTCCGCTGGCCGCGCTGTTCCTCAAGACATCAGAGCTCAGCTTCGATCAGTTCTGGAGCATCGTCACCAGCCGCCGCACGCTGAACGCGCTGAAGATCTCGTTCGGGCTGTCGTTTGCGGCCGCTTGCGTCAACCTGGTGATGGGCACCATCATCGTCTGGGCGCTGGTGCGCTATCGCTTTCCCGGCCGGCGGCTGTTCGATGCCATCGTCGATATTCCCTTTGCGTTGCCGACCGCGGTCGCCGGCGTCGCGCTGACGCAATTGTTCGCGCAGAAGGGTTGGCTCGGCGCGCCGCTCGCCGAGCTCGGCATCAAGGTCGCGTTCACGCCGATCGGCATCTTCATCGCGATGATCTTCATCGGCATTCCCTTCGTGGTGCGCACGGTGCAGCCGGTGCTGATTGATCTCGATCCCGAGATCGAGGAGGCGGCCGCGAGCCTTGGCGCCAATCGCTGGCACACCGTGTTTCGCGTCATCCTGCCGAGCCTGATCCCGGCGCTGCTCACCGGCTTTGCGCTCGCCTTCGCCCGCGCCATCGGTGAGTACGGTTCGGTGATCTTCATCGCCGGCAATCTGCCCAACGTCTCCGAGATCGCGCCGCTGCTGATCGTGATCCGGCTGTCCGAGTTCCGCTATGCCGATGCGACCGCGATCGCGGTCGTGATGCTGGTGGCCTCGTTCCTGATCATCTTCCTGATCAACCGGCTGCAACGCTGGGCGCAAGCCCGCATCCCCGTGCATTGAGGCCCCAAAGATGTCGATGCAGACGGGATTGGCGACCTCGACGCCGCAACTGCGGACCTATCCGGTTGCGACCGACGTCAGCGTCGCCGCGCCGGCGCCGCTGCGCGAGATCGCGCGCGTGGAGCCGAGCAGCGCGCAACGCAATTTGCGCACCGAGCCCGGCCCGATCCGCTTCATCATCATTGCGCTCGCGATCGCCTTCCTCAGTGTGTTCGTCGTGCTGCCGCTCGTCGTGGTGTTCGCCTCCGCCTTCTCGAAGGGCGTCGGCGCCTATCTCGCGGCGCTCGCCGAGCCTGAGGCGCTCGCGGCGATCAGGCTGACACTGCTGATCGCCGCGATCTCGGTCACGCTCAACCTGGTGTTCGGCGTGCTCGCGGCCTGGGCGATCTCGAAATTCGAGTTCACCGGCAAGACCTTCCTGATCACGCTGATCGACCTGCCGTTCTCGGTGTCGCCCGTGATCTCGGGCCTGGTCTTCGTGCTTCTGTTCGGCGCGCAGGGCTATTTCGGGCCATGGCTACAGGCGCACAACATCCACATCCTGTTCGCGGTGCCGGGCATCGCGCTGGCGACGATCTTCGTCACCTTCCCGTTCGTGGCCCGCGCGCTGATCCCGTTGATGCAGGAGCAGGGCACCCAGGAGGAGGAGGCGGCGATCTCGCTCGGCGCTTCCGGCCTGCAAACGTTTTTCCGTGTCACGCTGCCCAACATCAAATGGGGCCTGCTCTACGGTGTCCTGCTCTGCAATGCGCGGGCGATGGGCGAGTTCGGCGCAGTGTCGGTCGTGTCAGGTCATATCCGCGGCGAGACCAACACGATGCCGCTGCTGGTCGAGATTCTCTACAACGAATATCAGTTCGTCGCGTCGTTCGCGATCGCATCGCTGCTGGCGATGCTGGCGCTGATCACGCTGGTCGTGAAGACCATCCTCGAACGGCGTCTGGATGAAGGTGAGGCCGCCGATGGCGATTGAAGTCACAAATATCGTAAAACGGTTCGGCAGCTTTGCCGCGCTCGACAATGTCGATCTCAGGGTTGCCGACGGCGAACTCCTGGCGCTGCTCGGCCCGTCCGGCTCCGGCAAGACCACGCTGCTGCGCATCATTGCCGGCCTGGACTGGCCTGACTCCGGCGAGGTCGCGATCGACGGCGAGAACGCGCTGTCGCGCGGCGCCAGCGAGCGCCAGGTCGGCTTCGTGTTCCAGCATTACGCGCTGTTCCGCCACATGACCGTGTTCGAGAACGTCGCCTTCGGCTTGCGGGTGCAGCCGCGCGCGATCCGCAAGGACGAAGCGACGATCCGCGCGCGCGTCAAGAACCTGCTCGACCTGGTGCAACTCGATTGGCTCGCCAACCGCTATCCGAGCCAGTTGTCCGGCGGCCAGCGGCAGCGCATCGCGCTGGCGCGTGCGCTCGCGATCGAGCCGCGCATCCTGCTGCTCGACGAGCCGTTCGGTGCGCTCGATGCCAAGGTGCGCAAGGAGCTGCGGCAGTGGCTGCGCTCGCTGCACAACGAGATCCACGTCACCTCGATCTTCGTCACCCACGACCAGGAGGAGGCGCTCGAAGTCGCCAACCGCGTCGTGGTGATGGACAAGGGCAAGATCGAGCAGATCGGCTCGCCGGGCGAGGTCTATGACAATCCGGCGACCGCCTTCGTGCACGGTTTCATCGGCGAATCCATCGTGCTGCCGGTCGATGTCGCGGGCGATGCGGTGCGGCTGGACGGCCGGCCTCTGAACATTCCGGCGCTCGGCGCTGCATCCGGCGCGGCAAAGCTGTTCGTCCGCCGTCACGACATGGCGGTCGGTCCGGCCGGCGCCGGCGCACTCGAAGGCGCCATCCGCCACGTCCGCTCGTTCGGTCCGATCCAGCGCGCCGAGGTGACGCTGTCGGGCAGCGAGGGCAAGACGGTGATCGAGATCGACGCCCCCCGCGACCGTGAATTGCAGGCCGGCGAGATCGTCTCGCTACAGCCCCGCCGCTACCGGATCTTTGCCGCGCAGGACTAGAACGAGCGACAAGGGCTCACGGTCAACGCGCCTTGACCGGGCGGTTGCCATGGCTGTCCTGCGGCACGCCACGTTGCAGCGACATGTGGGAATGAATGCCGAGCCAACGTCCGTCGGTCTGCCGCGCGAGGATGATGGTCGCTCGTCCCGGCCGATCGAACCGGCTACCGTCCGCACGGAAGCCGGTGCTGGTCCAGGGCGTGATCACGGTCGCCATGTTGCCGTCGCCGCTCATCAGCACCGCGGTATTGTCGAGGTCGAAGGCAAAGTCCGCCGTACGCGGCCAGACATTGTCCCATTGCGTCTCGGTCCAGCGCGCGAGGCCGCGGATCAGTTCCTGGTAGGTGCCGAAGGCGATGATGTCGGGATGCCAGAACGGACGGGCGGCGGCATAGTCCACGGCCCGGACGCAGGCGGCGAACCGCTCGAGCCAATCGAAGATCGCGCGCGTCGCGCTCGAATCGGCGATCGGCAGGGCTGCTTGCTGGCTCATGACCTTCCTCAACCCGACGATTACGTTAGGCCGACCGAGCCAGAAACGCGCAATGGTGTCAACGGGATGGCCATAACCCGGATGACGCCACCGGAAGCTACCCGGCAATGCCGGCATTTGGCTGTCAAAAGTTAGCCCCTGTTCACCATTCAGCCACGGTTGGTATGCAACAACGGCGGGCCAACTTTGGGGGTTCTCACGAGTGAAACGGACGACGGTCGCCCTGTTCGGGCTTCTGGTGCTTGCCGGCTGCGGCACAGAGACCAAAATCCCGGAAGAACCGGCCATGTATCTCAACATGGCGCAGCCCGGTGCCGTGCTGGATAGCCAGGCCGCCGCGATCATGTTTTCGCAGTACCGCCAGAACAACGGCCTTGGCGTCGTGGTGGTGGATCCCGCGCTGACCAGGCTCGCCGAGCAGCAATCGCAGGCGATGGCCGCCCGCAACAAGATGGATCACGACGTGAAGGCCCCGCTCGGCAAGCGGCTCGAGGCCGGCGGCTATCCCGCGACCGTCGCGGTCGAGAACATCTCGGCCGGCTATCACACGCTCGCGGAAGCGTTCTCTGGGTGGCGCGATTCACCGCCGCACAAGGCCAATATGCTCAAGAGCGGTGTCACAAAAATGGGCATCGCGGCCGTCTATGCTCCAAACACCAAATACAAGGTGTTCTGGACGCTCATTCTGGCAGCAACCTGATTTCGATAAATTCCGCGTGATCCAAGGCATGATCCGGAAAAGTGGATCATGCCCAAACAAGACCCGCTCATCTCGCTGATTGACGGCGCGGCGAACAGCCGCCACGGTGCGGCTCAAGTCATTTCTGACCGAACGGTTACGGATGGATACTTCGGATTCCGCGCCGGCCTCGACGCCCGCGCAAGCGCAGCGGGTGCTGGTTCTCCAGGGCGGCGGGGCGCTCGGCTCCTACCAGGCCGGTGCCTTCCAGGCGCTCTGCCACGCGGGCTTCGAGCCGGAATGGATCGCCGGCATCTCGATCGGCGCCATCAATGCCGCGATCATCGCCGGCAACGAGCCGGACAGGCGGGTGCCGCGGTTGAAGGAATTCTGGGAGATGGTGTCGGCGCCGGTGCCGTGGAACCCGGTGTCGAAGCATGAGCGCGCCCGCTCGCTGTTCAACGAGACCTCTGCTGCGATCATCGCGACTTTCGGCGTGCCCGGCTTCTTCACGCCGCGGATTCCGCCGGCGCCGCTGTGGCCGCCCGGCAGCTCGCAATCGCTGAGCTATTACGACACGGCGCCCCTGAAGAAGACGTTGGAGCGGCTTGTCGACTTCGATCGCATCAACGACCTGAAGACGCGCCTGTCGGTCGGCGCGGTCGGCGTCACCTCCGGCAACTTCTGCTATTTCGACAATTACGAGTTCAAGAAGCTCGGTAAAAAGATCGGTCCCGAGCACATCATGGCCTCGGGCGCGCTGCCGCCGGGCTTTCCCGCCGTCGTGATCGAGGGCGAGCATTACTGGGACGGCGGCATCGCCTCCAACACGCCGCTCGATTTCGTGCTCGACGAGGAGACCAGCCGCGATCTGCTGATCTTCCAGGTCGACCTGTTCAGTGCGCGCGGGCCGTTGCCGGAGACGCTGCTGGAGGCCGCCGAGCGCGAAAAGGACATCCGCTATTCCAGCCGGACACGGATGAACACCGACAAGAACAAGCAGGTCCACAATGCCCGCATGGCGGTGCGCGACCTCATCAGCAAGCTGCCCGATTACCTGAAGAACGATCCGTCGGTCGAACTGCTGCGCAAGGCGTCGAAGGAGAACACCGTCACGGTGGTTCACCTGATCTACAAGAGCAAGAACTACGAGAGCTCCTCGAAAGATTACGACTTCTCCCATGTTGCGATGGTCGAGCACTGGGGCGCGGGCGTCCGCGACGTGCATTTGTCGATGCGTCACAAAGAATGGCTAGAACGGCCACAGTCCGGGGAAACCATGGTGACTTACGATCTGACGGGGGATGAACCCGAAGCCCCCGCAGGCAAATAGGAGCGACCGATAATGGGTACATTGACAGGCAAGACCGCCGTTGTGACCGGCTCGACCAGCGGCATCGGATTGGCTTACGCACGCGCCTTCGCGGGCGCCGGCGCCAATATCGTCCTCAATGGCATGGGCGTTCCGGCCGACATCGAGAAGGAACGTTCCGGCATCGAGACCGATTTCAAGGTCAAGGCGGTGCATTCGCCGGCCGACATGACCAAGCCGGCGGAGATCGCCGAGATGGTCGCGCTCGGCGAGAAGACCTTCGGTTCGGTCGATATCCTGGTCAACAATGCCGGCATCCAGTTCGTGTCGCCGATCGAGGAATTCCCGCCGGAGAAGTGGGAAGCGATCATCGCGATCAACCTGTCGTCCGCGTTCTACGGCATCCGCGCCGCGGTGCCCGGCATGAAGAAGCGCGGCTGGGGCCGCATCATCAACACCGCCTCGGCACATTCGCTGGTGGCCTCGCCGTTCAAGTCGGCCTACGTCTCGGCCAAGCATGGCATCGCCGGACTCACAAAGACCGCGGCCCTCGAGCTCGCGCAGTTCAAGATCACCTGCAACTGCATCTCGCCGGGCTATGTCTGGACGCCGTTGGTCGAGCACCAGATTCCGGAGACCATGAAGGCGCGCAACATGACCAAGGAGCAGGTCATCAAGGACGTGCTGTTGGCCGCGCAGCCGACCAAGGAGTTCGTGACCTCGGAGCAGGTTGCGGCGCTGGCGCTGTTCCTGTGCGGCGACGATGCGGCGCAGATCACCGGTGCCAACCTCTCGATCGACGGCGGCTGGACCGCGGAGTAAGGCGGCGATCTTCGGTCGGCGAACGCGGCGTTCAGCGCCGCGTTGCCGGATCAGTCGAAAGACGAAAAGGCGGCTCTGATTGATCAGAGCCGCTCGCGTCAGGCGAGGGCTCTTGCATGACCACCGAGCTCGCCACGCTCGCTGCCGGCATCGTCTTCGGTATTGCCCACATCATTGTCACTGCGCATCTGCAGAGCTGGCAACGCGGCTATCACTGGACCGCGAGCTCGCGGGAGCAGAGCGTTCCGCCGCTCACAGGCCTCGCCGGGCGGGCCGAGCGCTCGCTCCGAAATTATCTCGAGACCTTTCCATTCTTTGCCGCTGCGATCGTGCTCGCGGCCATGGTGGGCGCGCACAATTGGCTGACATTGTCGGGCGCGCAGCTCTACCTCTGGGGCCGCATCGCCTACACGATCCTGTACGCAGCTGATCTGTCGTTGGCGCGTTCGATGATCTGGAATGTTCCCACGATCGGCATCCTGATGACCGTGGCCGGATCGTTCCTGAAGTGAACCGCAAGGCGCTACGCCGCCGGCTGTCGCTTCCCGAATGCCAGCACGTGCAGCCCGAGGCGCGAGCGCACCACGACGAACAGCAGGATCGTCTCGAAGGTCAGCGAGAGCGAGGTCGAGGCGGCTGCGCCCATGCCGCCGTAGCGCGGCACCAGCGCGATGCAGAGCCCGACATTCATGAAGAACGACACCGCATAGGCGGTGGCGCAGATATTCTGGTGGCCGAGCATGTTCAACAGCCGCTCCACCGGCCCGATCGCCGAGCGCACCACGAGCCCGATCGCGGCCACGAACATGATGCTGTAGCCGTCGACGAATTTCGGGCCGAACAGCCACAGCAGCGGCTTGCCAAACGCGAGCAGGGCGACCGTTGCAAACAATGAGGGCCAGAACGTCCAACTGATCGCGTGCGTGACATAGGCTGCCAGTCGGTCCTTGTCGCCGAGTGCGTTGTACTCGGCGAAACGGTGCGCCGTCGTCGCCGACATCGCATAGTGGACGAACGACACCAGTGCCAGCGTCTTCACCACGGCGAAATAGATGCCGACTTCCTCCGAGGAGCGGAATTGCTGTAGCATCAGCACGTCGGTGTAGCCGAGCAGCAGATAGAAGCTCTCGACCAGCATGATCGGCAGTGAGATCGCGAACCAGCCCTTGACGTCGTAGGTCTTCTCGCCTGGGCCGAGATGGGCTTTGAGGCGGCGGTTCAGCACGATCATCTGGCCGATCGCCGCGATGTAGACCGCCGCGGCGCTCGCGATCATCGCAACCGTCGCGCCGAGATTGAGGCCGAGCGCCAGCGCGCCGGCGGTCAACGCGATGATCAGCCCTTGCCGCACGATGAATTGCGGCATCAGGCCGAGCTGCATCCAGTCATGCGCGCGCGAGATGCCGTCCTGGGTGTTGGCGACCACGAAGGGCGGCAGCGTCAGGCAGCCGATATAGAGCGGCACCACCGCGTTGGGATCGATCCAGGGCGATGCGAGGTGGATTACGCCGGCGAGCAGCAGCGCCACTGTGCTGGACGCGGCAAGCACCACCCAGCGGCCGCCGGAGAGGAAGCCGCGCAGCGCGGCAAGGTCGCCGCGCGCGCGATATTCCGGGATGATCTTCTGCGAGGACGGCGCGATGCCGAAATCCATCGTGCTGCCGAGCAGCAGCACCCAGGTCCAGACATAGACATAGATGCCGTAGTCCGAGCCGCTCATCCAGCGCGCCAGCAGGATCTGCGCCAGATAGGCGATCGCGGCGCTGATGACGCGGATGACGAAGATCATGCCCGCGAGGCGCTTGGTGACCGACGCCTCCTTGGTGCCGCCGAGCAGGCGCGCGAGGAGGTCCCGCACGCGAGCGGCCGGGCCCGCTGGCGCGGAGGTTGCGGCAGAGGATTCGGATCGTGTCTCCATCACAGCCAAGGCGGAAAATTCCTAAAGCGCCGCAAGGCGGCAATGGCCACCGATCTATCAACGAAACGTTAAGATTGGGTTGGGTGAGCGATGTTCCCGTCGTCCCGGCGAAAACCAGGACCCCTTAGCCACAAATGTCTATTTGCGGGCACGCCGTGGCCCCGGCCCGCCTCAAACGGCCGCCGCGGAGTATGGGTCCCCCTGAGTTCACAAACGAAGTGCAACACTTCCATCTGGAGGTGTTGCCATGGGGCGGACTTACAAGCAGCTCTGCCTGGAGGAGCGATGCGAGATTGCCAGGCTTTCGGCCGGTGGCAGCTCGATC